>Ga0115008_10000008_pt1 | contig 113279 bp, 101 predicted proteins | sample FraStrMetagenome_FD_87164 | JGI IMG/M metagenome (GOLD analysis project Ga0115008, IMG submission 87164) | Marine eukaryotic phytoplankton communities from Arctic Ocean - Fram Strait ARC3M Metagenome | ecosystem: Environmental > Aquatic > Marine > Oceanic | place: Fram Strait | collected... | reverse complement strand
TTCTTCTTCTTCTTCTTCTTCTTCTTCTTCTGAAAATAAAACAGTTTTAGCAATAAGGTCTTCTGTTGTTTTGGTTGGATCGATCGTGTTGTTTACGTCTAAATCTTCTTCAGACTCAACTTCGGGTAAGGTTTCAGATAAATCCTTGCTTTGAAAACGTGAAAATCCAATGAAACCTAGTATTTTCTTTATGTTGATGTTAAAGATGAGCAGTGAGAACACGTAACCAATAACAAGTATGAATGCCAAGGAGCCAAACCGACCAAGCGCTAATCCTAACCAACTATTTACTTGATACCCAAAAGTACCACCAAGAAAACTAATAGAGCTAGAGAAAAAGCCTAAAAACAAGCTAAACCAAACCAAGGAGAGGGCTGCTGCAGAAAGGCTTTTGCTTAATGGAAGAAGTGTAATATTAAAAAGCGCTTTAAAACCAATAATGAATAAAGCAAACGGAATGGCAAAAGAGGATAAGCCAAACCATTTGTAGATAAGCAGGTGAGAAGTCCATGCCCCAAATTTTCCAAACCAGTTTGCTAAAGGTTCAGTGTTTCCGTCAAATAGAAGTTCTATAAGGCCTTTGTTTATTACACGATTTTGATCAATCTGCCATGTAGATAGGTAGGAGAAATTTGCAATCAGTAAATAGAACGCAAGTAATATGAATGAAATTCCAAGGGTGGATTTCACTTTCTTTTTATTGAACCTATCTTTCAATAAATTTAACGGTGAAGACCTAAGCTGTTTCTTTACTGATTTCGATTTTGAAGTCGATTTCGTTGACTTTGCTTTATTTCCCTTCGTTGATTTTGCTGTAAATTCGTTCTCTGCCATCCGTCTATGTGTATCTAACGAAGATACAAAGTTCTAAGGCCTGAATAATGAAAGGTGTATGGAAGTTTAAACAGCGACTTGTTAGTACTGCTATTGTGGTGTAGATTGAGCTTCTTTTTTCGCTTTAATTAACTGAGTTAAGAAATCATCAAAGGAAATTTTATCAAAATCGGAAGGTATGCCAAACAGATCGTTGTTAGGTGTGTATTCTTGAAATGTTACAAGCTCGTAGTTTAATGTTCCGTTTGTTGTTTGAATACTATATTTTAAGAGTAATCCAGGTATTTCTGTATGTATGTTTAAGTATTTGTTGGACCTGTTTTTTAGGTATAGAAATTCAATTGGTTCTTGAAATCCTGGGTGAGAAACAAGTATTCTGTTGGCCTTTTGTCCAGCTATTTTTCGTTTAAACCATTTTCTTTGGAAAACATATAGGGGCTCTTTTTGAATGGTATCGCTCTTAGAATGGTCGGTTTGAATGGCAAATTTTCCTAAGTCGGTAACCAATAGTAGGTATGATTTTTGTTTTTCTATGTGTCTAATTGCTACTTGTTGCCCCAGTTGACGGGTAAAGTTTTCTGTACGTGTTATCGTGTCATTGGTGTATACGAACATTTTATTTACAGGTGCAGTGGTGTTGTTTGAGGTGTCAGTTGAAGTAATTCTGTACTCCAGCATGCCTGTAAAAGGAATTTGTTTTTGAGCGTAACTCATGTTTGAACCTAAAAGCGAAGTCAAGCATAAGGCTAGTAATGCCAATAAATTTTGTTTAAAGTGAATCATATATTATTCAACTGTTTTTTTTGTGAAAGTTACTTTGAGACTAAATTAATGTAAAAATGATGAAATATCACCTTGATGGATGATTCATATCTTTCTATATTATAGTATTTTTGTTTCACTTAAATTATGATATGAAACGAGACATAACGTTATTAATTAATAAATCTGAGATTACTGCTGGTACACGAGGTTCATCTCTAGGTCCTGAAGCTGTTATGACTGCCGCAAGAAATGTGGGTAGTGGCTATTTTGGAAATTACCCAACAAAGCATGTTGATGAGTTTAATTTTATGTTGGATCATGATGTTAAGCACCCGTTTTCTAAACGAATAGAAGGGTTGGTTAAGGTTTTTAAGTCTGTTTCAAATGCTGTTCAAGGAATTGTTTCTGAAGGTAAATTTCCTTTAGTTATAGCTGCTGATCATGGTTCGGCAGGAGGGACGATAGCTGGAATAAAGGCATCGTATCCTACAAAACGACTCGGAGTTGTTTGGATTGATGCACATGGAGATTTACATACTCCCTACACAACACCTTCTGGAAATATGCATGGAATGCCATTATCTACGGCGTTAAATGATGACAATAGAGAGGTTGGAATCAATGCGCTTTCTAATGAGGCTGAATCTATGTGGGAGGAGTTGAAGTCGACAGGTATAAAAGGTGCTAAATTAAACCCTGAAGATCTTGTTTTTATTGCTGTTCGTGACACTGAGCCCCAAGAAGATGCGATTATGAACCGTTTAGGTATTAAGAACCATACGGTGGCAGATATTCGAGAAAAAGGAATGGCTGTGATCATGAATGAAGTAAATAATCAATTAAAGGAATGTGATATTGTTTATGTTTCATTTGATGTAGATTCAATGGACCCTGCATTTACTTCTCACGGAACAGGTACACCAGTAGATAATGGATTAAAGCCAGAAGAAGCAGAATTCTTTTTAGGTGAATTGGCAAAAAACGAAAAAACAGTTTGTGTTGAATTTGTTGAGGTAAATCCTTGTTTGGATGAAAAAACAAATAAGATGGCCGAGGTAACATTTGATTTACTTGAAAAAACAACTCGAATTCTAGAGAACGCATAAGATGGAGAAAGAAATAAAAGAAGTTTTAATAGCCAATTCTGAAGCTCTTTTTGGGTTTCAAATTGAAGAGAAGTTAATTCAATTCCAAAAAACAAGAAAAGATGTTGAAGGCGACCTGACACTGGTTATTTTTCCATTCGTTAAACTGCTTAAAGTTTCACCTCTGGATGCTGGAGAGAAGATTGGAACCTTTCTACAAGACCGTTTATCTTTCATACAAGAGTTTAATGTAGTAAGTGGTTTCCTAAACTTTACCATTAATGGGTCATATTGGCTTAACAAGTTGAAGGTAATTGCTGCAGACTCAAGTTTTGGTTACGCAGTTAAAAATTCAAAATCAACAATAATGGTGGAGTATTCTTCACCAAATACGAATAAGCCATTACACCTAGGACATTTAAGAAACAATTTTTTAGGATACTCTGTTGCAGAGATACTTAAGGCAAATGGGCATAATGTGGTAAAAACTCAAATCATTAATGATAGAGGTATTCACATTTGTAAAAGCATGTTGGCTTGGGAGAAATTTTCACCGTTGAATGAAAAAGGTGAAAGAGAAACCCCTGAAAATACAGGTTTGAAAGGAGATAAACTTGTTGGTAAGTATTATGTAGAGTTTGATAAGCAGTTTAATGCTGAGGCAAAATCTATTATTGATTTATGGGAATCTGGAAGTTTTTCAGGTTTTGATGATGCGATTATTTCCGAGTTTAACCGTTTAGATTCTTCAAAAGAAGGGAAAGAACCGAAGGCGATTACTGGAATAGATGCTAAAATTAAAGACTTAGCAAAAAATCAAACAGCACTATTGCTTGAGGCTAAACAGATGCTTGTAAAGTGGGAAGGGAGAGATCCTCAAGTCTATTTATTGTGGACCACAATGAACGGTTGGGTGTATGCAGGTTTTGAATCTACATATAATGCCATGGGTGTTGACTTCGATAAGCTTTATTATGAATCAGACACATTTGTTTTAGGTAAAGATTTAGTTACTGAAGGCCTTGATAAAGGTGTTTTCTTTAAAAAAGAGGATGGGTCAGTTTGGATTGATTTATCAGAAGATGGCTTGGATGAGAAGTTGGTGTTGCGCTCTGACGGAACAGCTGTTTATATGACTCAAGATGTTGGAACAGCTGTAGACCGGTTTAAAGATTACTCAGATTTAGATGGAATTATTTATACCGTTGGAAATGAACAAGACTATCATTTCAAGGTATTGTTTTTGATTCTAGATAAGTTGGGGTATGCATGGGCCAAAAACTGTTACCATTTATCGTATGGCATGGTCGATTTACCAACGGGTAAAATGAAATCTCGTGAAGGAACTGTTGTTGATGCAGATGACTTGATGGCAGATGTTGTGAATAGCGCAAAAGAAATGACACAGGAGCGTGGTCATATCGATGGCATGACAGACAAGGAGAAGGAGGAGTTGTTCAACTTGATTGGAATGGGAGGGTTGAAATATTACCTGCTAAAGGTTGACCCAAAGAAACGAATGATGTTTAACCCGGAAGAATCGATTGAATTGAATGGAAATACAGGGCCGTTTATTCAATATACACATGCACGTATCAAGTCGTTGTTAAGAAAAGCAGGAAATTTAGGTGAATTAAAATTAGTTTCAATTTCTGCTGAAGAAAAGGAAATAATGAAACACTTAACTGAGTTTTCATCGGTAGTTTCAGAGGCAGGAAAAAACCATTCCCCAGCTTTAATTGCAAACTATACTTATGAACTGGTTAAGTTGTATAATCATTTTTATCAAGCCGTACCTATTCTAATTGAAGAGGATCAAGAATTGAAAAACATGCGTTTGATTTTGAGTGAAAATGTGGCTAAGGTGATTTACTTAGCAATGCGATTGCTTGGGGTTAATGTTCCTGAAAAAATGTAATTCAGTATAAGTTATTTCTCGGACTGAAGCAGTTGTATGATGCCTTTAACACTTATCATGCCTGACAATAAAGAAATGAATCCTCCGGCAGATAGAGCAGTAATAAACTGAATGGACCAATGGACGCTTAGCTGCGTTGAGAAATAACCTAGCACAATGATACAAGAAGAGAAAATACCTATTCGTATAAACTCTTTGTAGTCAACATTGATCTTAAGCGCTATAAAGGTAATAACCAATTGAATGAGGAGTGATATCACTTGGGTGATTAAGCTTGCAACTGCAGCTCCAACAGCCCCTTGACTTGGTATTAATATGTAGTTTAAAATTAGGTTTAAAATTACACCTCCTGCAGCTAGAATGTTGAGTGATTTTAAATTCCCGTTAGCTGTTAATAAGGTCCCAAAAATGTAGGTAGATGTAAAGGTGATGAAGCACAACATCAATAGCCCAAATGTTCGCGCGGCTTTGAAAAGCTCTGGGCCGGTCAAATCAAACCTCCATCCCATAATTTGTTCGCGATAAAAAAAGGCTCCTAACCCTAGTACAATAGAGTAACTTAGTATTAATTTGAAGGAAAAATAAAGAAGTTCATGTACGCTCTCTTTTTGCTTTAGGAGTCTTGAAAAAATCGGTAAGAGTAACCCTGCAAAGAGATACCCAACCATATTTAGTGCCTCAAAAAACCGGTAGCCTCGAGCGTAAATAGCAGCTTCTTTAGCGCCATCAGGTAACATACGTTCTAGCATGACGCTATCCGATCGGTAATAGATGGTCATCAATAGAATTAACAGGGCATAGGGTAAGCTTTTTTGAATAACCTCCTTGGAGAACTTCCAGTTAAAGCTCATTTTAACCTTTCCCGTTTTTTGTAGTACGAAACAAGCTGCTATTAGTGCTGTTATACCGTAGGCTGCTGTTTGAGCCCACACAAACCACTCTATTTGAAACGGTTCGTTGGAGACTCCACCCCACAGTAAAGTAGTGCAGATAATGATCAATAAAAAACGGTCTAAAATAGAGATGATGCTGTCTTGTTTAAATAAAAGTAATCCTGAAAGGTTTGACCTAAAGTAAAGTATAAAGGCAACTAGAATTTGATTGAAAGCTAGATATCCTAACAGTTTGAACTGATGTTCGTTGTACCCTAAAAAGTAACCGCTAATCAATATTAAAAACATGTATCCAACCGATAATAAACCTCTCAGTGTAATGATTCCAGAAAATTGTTCTTGAATAGACTGTTTGTTTCGTGCAATGTTTCGGGTGTTATAGTTTGTGATCCCAAGGTCCAAGAAGACATTTAAAATGAATGTAAACCCTAAAATTGAGAAGTATTCTCCATATTGACCAGGGCTGTGGGATTCAACTTGTTTTAATATTTCAGCATCAATTCCAAGTATGTAAAATGGCTTCACTAATACATTTAGTATCAATACTAAAACAAGATTTGTGAAGAATTTTTTTTTCATCCGAATTTAAATGGAGTTTAAGTTGATTACTGCTTATTAGCGTACAAATTTAATAATATTGCTATGCGTTGAAGTGTTCTTTTAATGCTTGGTATACATCATGTATTGGCAATCCCATTACGTTGTAGTAGCAGCCCTCTATTTTTGATACCCCGATATAACCGATCCACTCTTGTATTCCGTACGAACCAGCTTTGTCCATAGGTTTATATTTGTCAATGTAAAATGAAATTTCATCGGTTGTTAAGGGTGAAAAATAAACTGTTGTAATGGATGAGAATGAAATGAGTTTATCAACGCTTTTTAATTGAACTCCCGTAATAACTTCATGTGATTTCCCCGAAAGCGTTTGAATCATTTCAAATGCTTCTTGTTTATCTTTTGGTTTTCCAAGAATATTACCTTCGGCCAAAACAATCGTGTCAGAGGTTAATAAAATTTCGTTGTGATTCAGTGTAGGTGCGATAGGGACAGCCTTTAAAGCAGCTAAAAATTCAGGTACTTTGTAAGGAGGCAATTCGGGTGGATAAATTTCTTCCACTTCTTTAGTGCGAATCTCAAAGTCAAAACCAAGTTCTTTGATTAAGGCTTGACGACGAGGCGATTTTGATGCAAGTACAATTTTCAACTTATCCATAAATGAGTAGTAACTTCCAGTATAATGGACTAATTAAACCTGCAATCATTGCCAGCTTTATGCCGTTGTTAATGATTTTTAACTGCGATTTCGACTGTGCTTTTGGGAGTAGTAGTAGGCAGGTTAGAATAAATAAAGCTGAAATTAGGATGGGGAACAATACCTTCGGTTCAATGGCTGTGAAAAATGAAAACAAAACACCGGAACTGATAATAGCTGTAGATAGAATAAGTGCAGATATTACTTTCGACTTTGCGGTACCTAAAACAATAGGGAGTGTCCTCGCGTTTATCTTTATGTCTCCTTTGATGTCTTCGATGTCTTTTATAATCTCTCTCGCTAAATTCAATAAAAATGCAAATCCGGCTAGGCCAAATGAAAGTAAAAGTATAAAGTTGTCTCCTTCAATGGGGAATGGTTTGGGGTTTTGAATAGAAATATTTTGGGTGTCATGAAAATAAAATCCGACAATAATAGGAACTAGCGCAGTTAATAGCGCTATCAATACATTTCCGATTAGAAATTTTCGCTTCAGGTAGACAGAGTGGTACCACAGTAAATTAATCGAGAATAAATGAATGAACAAATACCAGAAGGTGTCTAACTTCCAGCTTAGGTATAGCGCAATTCCAAAAGCGAAAAAGTTGATAGTCCAATGTGCAGCAATGGCAACCCTGCGCTTCACAAACTTTCCAATTATTAAACGTTCAGGCTTATTGATCCTGTCAGCCTTAACATCAAAGTAATCATTGATGATATTTCCTGCAGCAGCAATCATTATTGTAGAAAATACAAGAAGAGCAAACTCAATAGACATTAGTCCAGCACCTTCGCTGTAGTCAGAAACACCTTCTAGGTACCATCCAAGACCATACATTGTTAGTCCAATGATGAATAGGTTGATTGGTCTTATTAGTTGAATGAAATGTATCATTTAATAATTTTATATTCTGTTCTACGATTTGACTGGTGTGCTTTCTCTTGTCCAGAGCTCATCGCTTTAATTTGTGCATCGGTGTAAATGGGCTTTGTAGAAGCGTAGCCTTTAGATGTTAAACGGTTTCTATCAATCCCCTTTGAAATTAGGTATTCCTCTACTGATTTCGCTCTATTTTCTGAAAGAATTTTGTTTTTGGTGCCATCTCCTCTAGAGTCGGTATGTCCACCAATTTCAATTTTTATTGATGCGTTCTCTTTTAAGAACTCAAGTAATTTAGTTAATTCAACGTAAGATTCTTCTCTCAATGTTGATTGCGCTAAATCAAAGAAAATATTTGCTAAGATAATGGGCTCTGAATTGCTTTTTTCAATTGGAATCATGGGCACATCCATGTGAATTGCGTCAAGGTTTTCAGGACTCTTCATATTCACATTTTTAGAGAAGAAGGTATAGCCCGGGTAAGAAACGTTTAGTGCATATTCACGATTTGTTGGAAGTGAGACTATAAATTCACCTGTTAGGCGGTCTGCTTCAGATACAATAACAAGTTCCCCTGTTGCAATGTCTATCAGTTCAAATTTTCCAGGGATAGGTTTTCGTGTATTGATGTTATATACGAGTCCTTCAAAATAGAGTGTCTTTGTTGGTCGTAGGGATTCAGGCATTGTGAAGTAATAAATGTCTAAATTTCCAAAACCACCTTCACGATCAGATGCAAAAAAAGCAATTTCTCCATTAGGGGAGACCATTAGTGAGTTTTCATCGTATTTTGTGTTGATTGGATAGCCTAAATTTTCAGGTTTTGACCACGTTCCATCGTTGTTTAAACGGCACAAGAATAAATCTAGTCCTCCCATTCCAATGTGACCGCGAGAGGCAAAGTATAATGTTTTTCCATCTGGGTGAATTAAAACCGATTCCTCAAGTCCGGGAGTGTTAATGTAGCTGGGTAAGCGTTTAGCTACTCCCCATTTTCCATTATGATCTAAGTGTGTAACAAAGATATCTGAGTTTCTTGGTTCACCACGACGACTAACACGACGAATAAAGTACATTGTTTTTCCGTCAGCAGAGAGGGAGGGTTGAGACTCCCACGCAGGGGTATTTACTTTTCCAGGCAAATTTATCGGATTGGTCCACGTGTTTCCTAGTTTCTTAGAATAGAATAAATCACAGCTACCTTGCCCATTTCTATCAGTGCCATAATTTCCCCCTGTAATATCAGGACAGGCTACAAAAACCAATGAACGGCCATCTGCAGATATGGATGGTGCTCCTTCGTTGTTTACAGTGTTTACATTAGAAGGCATCGCAATGGCTGTTTGCCAAATGGTATCACTCGTTAGGTGGGAAATGAAAAAATCTTCTTGAGTTTTGCTAGGAGTGTTAACACGTGAGTCAGTAATTTGTCGGGTAAATAAAATTGTTTTTCCATCTACAGTAATTGTTGGAAAGTACTCGGGGTCTTTTGTATTTATTCCAGGGCCAATATTAATCGGGTTAAAACTTGAAGGATTTTCCATCGCGTGTTTAGCAAAAACACAGTTCGCTCTTATTTGTTGTGCGTTTTTGAGCAATTTTGGGTTGGCATTTCGAAATGTTTGGAACAGATCAATATTGTTTATGGCAGCGTCATAATCGCCAACAGCCAATTGAAGGTTTGCTAAATAAAAATAAGTACTTCCTGTAGAACTCGGTTTTGGGTTAAGACTTAGCGCCTTTTTGAAATGATAAATTGCAGCAGGGTAATCGTGAATTAATTCACTCATTTCTCCTGCAAACATATGTGCTTCCCAGAAGTTCGGAGCTTTTTTTATAGCACGTTCCATTAAACGAATGCCTTCCTTGTAATTTGGTGTGCGTGTTTGTTGATCTATTGATTGAGCAGGGGCAACTTTTCCTTGTTCAAAGAGTTTAATGGCTTTTTTGTTTTTTGTTGAGTAGTATTGCGATGTTGAGCATGACACCGCTAGCGTAAGGCTAATAACAATTAGAAAGCACTTTAAAATCATGGTATGTTCATTGTTTTGTGTGTCTGCAAAGAAATTTTCCATTGAGGATTATTCTTTACGTAATCAATGATTAAAGGCAAAAATCTTTCCTGTTTTGACCACTCTGTTTGCAGGTATAATTTGCAATTGACTGAAACCTTTGTTGCATGAACCTCTGCCCAATCAAAATCAGACGGGTGATTAATCACAACCTTTAACTCGTCAGCTTTTTTATAAGCATCATCAACTGGGGCTTTGAATTTCTTTGGAGAGAAGCAATACCAATCAATTTCTCCCTTTAAGGTGTAGCAACCTGAAGTTTCAATGGCCAATTCAATGTTCTTCGATTTAAGCTTGTTTGTTAAGCTTGTTAAGTCATACATACAAGGTTCTCCTCCTGTTATAACACAAAATTCAGTACCGCTGTTAACTACATTTTCTACGAGTGTATCTAAAGGTGTTAGTTGATGATTTCCAGCAGTCCAACTCTCTTTTACATCACACCAAACGCAGCCCACATCACAGCCGGCAATTCGGATGAAATACGCAGCCCGGCCTGAGTGAAAGCCTTCTCCTTGAATGGTGTAAAACTCTTCCATAATTGGAAGTTCGGCGGTCGTGTTAATTTGATTAGGCTTCATTGTTTCAAAAGTAAGCATTAATCCAAAGGATACAACTTGGTTTAAGATATAAACGATTGTTTCTAATTAATATTTAATAGTTTCTCCTTGAATCCATTAATTTCTATATTTACATTCTAACTTAAAAAAATTCAATATGAAAAGAATATTACTGCTTACGGTATTAACTTTTATTGGAACCTATTCTTTTGCACAAGGTCAAATAGGAAATGGGGACATGGAGTCTTGGGCAAATAACGATGAACCAGACAATTGGAATAGTTTTTTAACGGCTACAGGAACGTGGTCTTCTTTTGCATCAGATCAATGTGATGCATCTTCAGATGTTAGACCGGGGTCTTTGGGGACTACAAGTTGTAAGATTTTTTCAAACAGTATTTTAGGTACTGTGGCAAATGGAAATGTTACCTTGGGACAAATTGTTATGGGAAGTACAAACCCAACAAGTCCTGATAATCATAATAAAACAATTACAGGGGATGTTGATTTTTCTGAATCGCTAACGGATACGCCTGATTCAATCGTGTACTGGGTTAAGTATACGCCAAATGGAGGGAATGGTAATGCTAGAATGAAGGCAACTTTACATGCAGATTATGATTACAGAGATCCAGAGGATGCTGCATCTGCAGCCCAAGTTGTGGCTACTGCGGTTGATAATTACCCGTCTACACAAGGTGAATGGGAGCGTCATGCTATTGCATTTGATTATACTGTGAATCCAGGCCTGTTTAGCGCTTATATCTTAGTCACGTTTACAACCAATGAAATTGGAGGGCAGGGAAATGGTAACGATGTGGTGTTAATTGATGATGTTGAGTTAATTTACAACTCAAACGCGATTGCTGAAAATACGGATGAGCATATTTCTGTTTCAATAAACAATGCTACAAATCAGGTTTGTTTCAATTCTGAGAATGATTTGAAGGGAACCTATGCAGTGTTTAATACGTTGGGACAAGCTGTTCAAACTGGAAATATTTCAAACCAGGTTTACCTTGAAACGGTTCCGGGTGTCTATTTTGTACATCTAAAGACAAAGGGAAGGGTGTATACGTTTGAAGTTATAAAGAACTAAGAACCCGAACAAAAAAAGAATTATTTTGGGGTCGTATTTTCTTAATGCGACCCTTTTTATATGCATATCATGAAGCAATTATTAATCGGAATAGTGTTGTTCTTTTCAAGTTTTTCTTTTAGTCAAGAAGGAAGGGTTGTAGGGAAGGTTTTAGATGAACAAGGGGAGCCTGTAATGGGAGCTTCAGTAATTTATCGTAAGGATGTAACTATTGGAGCGTATTCAGATGACTTGGGTAATTATGAGCTGGAAATACCTACGGGTAATTGTAGAATAATTTGCCGCTATTCAGGAATGATAACAGATACATTTAACATCACTGTTTTTACAAACAATGATGTGGCTCATGACATTGTTTTAAGGTCTTATGTGCAGGAAATAAAAGGAGTTGATGTAAAGGTTGGAAAATTTGATAAATCACTAGAAGACCAAACAGTGTCAATGGAAATTATTAAACCTGAACTCATTGAAAATAAAAATACACGAAGTATCGAGACTGCTTTAGATCAAACGCCGGGACTAAATATTCTTGATGGCGAACCACAAATTAGGGGAGGGTCAGGCTTTACCTTTGGTGTAGGTTCAAAAGTTGCTGTTATTGTAGACGATATGCCAATGCTATCTGGAGATGCAGGAAGGCCTGAATGGGGATTTATTCCTGTGGAGAATATCCACCACATTGAGGTTGTTAAAGGTGCGGCATCGGTATTGTCAGGTAGCTCAGCATTGTCAGGTTCTATCCATATTCGAACAGCTTACCCAAAAGCAAAACCAAAAACGAAAGTGAATTTGTATTCGGGATTCTATTCTAAGCCGAGTCAAGATGGAGCTACATGGTACGATAACTACCCATTAATTTCAGGTGTCAATTTTTTACATTCAAGAAGGATCAAAAACCTTGATGTTGTTGTGGGGGGTAATTTTAATTATGATCACGGATATATTGGTCCACCAATAGAAGATTCGATTGTATCAGTATCTCCATATGCAGACACTGTTTCAAACTTTAATGAAAGGCAGATGGCATCTAAACGCGCACGAATTAATTTTAATTTACGCTATCGGTCAAAGAAGTATAAAGGCCTTAACTATGGTATAAATGGCAATGTAATGCTATCACATACCAATATGGCTTTTGCTTGGCTGGGAGACTCAACAGACTTATTTCGTGCATATCCAGGAGCTGTTTTTCTCCAAGAGCAATTTATTTTTAACCTAGATCCTTACCTTAACTTTTTTACACAATCGAATGGTAAGCACGCATTGAGAGGCCGTTTGTTGCATTCTGACAACCAGATGACAGCGAATCAATCGAACAGAGCAACAACTTACTATGGAGACTATATGTTTCAGAAGCGCTATAAGAATTTAGGAAACCTTGATTTTATTGGTGGAATTACAGGAACCTTTACAAACTCATTTGCCAACATGTATGTTGGGTCGGGGAGTCCTAATAATCAAATGATAAACGTATCTGGATATACCCAGCTTGAAAAGAAAATTAAAAAAGCAATTAATTTGTCTGTGGGCGGAAGGTTAGAGTACTTTCAGCTGAATGATTCCATTACCGCTTTAAAGCCGATATTTAGAGCAGGAACAAGCATTAAAATTTATCAAGAAACGTATTTACGAGCATCTTATGGTCAAGGGTACAGGTTTCCAACAATTACAGAACGTTTTATACGAACAGGAGTTGGTAATTTTGGTGTGTTTCCAAACCCAGATTTAAAACCAGAAACCAGTTGGAACGCTGAGGTTGGTGTAAAACAAGGCATTAAATTAGGGCAAATTTATGGCTACATTGATGTCGCTGGTTTTTGGCAGGAGTATCAAAATACAATTGAATATACCTTTGGTTTTTGGGGGGACGGTAGTGACCCGTCTAATTTTGCAGGATTCCGATTTATGAATACGGGGCAGTCAAGGGTTTTAGGTATTGACGCCTCCTTTTCAGGAAAAGCTAAAATTGGAAGAAAAACAGATGTTACATTTATGACAGGCTACAACTACATTGTTCCTACATCACTCTCTCCCGATTTTGTTTATGCTATTGACTCTGTATATTACAATAAAGAATACAGTTATAACTCAACTTCTTTAGACCCTTCTAATAAAATTTTAAAATATCGATTTTTACATAATGTTAAAGGGGACGTTGAATTTACCTTTTGGAAGAAACTAGGAATCGGGATAAGTGTAAAATACTTCAGTAAAATTGAGAACATGGATATTGTTATTCAGGACTTTGAGGAGCTAACACAAGATTTAGCATTTATTCAAAATATTGAATACATGGATTTTTATAATTCACACAGACATGGGAATTGGGTTTTTGATGCGCGGGTGTCATATGGTATAAATGACAAGCATAAGCTGGCTATTATTAGCACAAATATTGCAAATAGAACATATTCTCTTCGTCCACTTAAAATAGAGCAGCCACGTACAGTTATGTTGCAATACACATTTAAGTTGGATAAGAATTAGTTGCGCATTCTCATTTGAATAAATGTCGTACATTTGTCTTGACTTTTGGTTCACGGGGTGAACAATAAGGAATCTGGTGTAAATCCAGAACTGTATCTGCAGCTGTAAGCGCTTAAAGTCAACTTAGTATACCACTACCTTCATAGCTAGGGTGGGAAGGTTAAGTTGATATGGTGTGAGTCAGAATACTTGCCAAGGTCATATTATAAAGAAGGCTTCAGAATAAAGTCGGATTTAGTATGTGCTACGGTTCATATCATTTCTCTTTACTGATTTTTTCAACGTTTTACATTATTTAATTTAATTGCGATGAAGAAAATTTACGTATTAGCAACAGCTCTATTGCTTGGAGCATCATTACAAGCACAACAAACGGTTGATTTTGAATCCGTTGTATTATCTCCAAACTCTTATGACAATGGCTCATCAGGAAATGGTGATTTTTTACTTGGGTCAAGTCCGATTCGTTTCTCAAACACATATACTTCAGCGTGGGATTCTTGGACAGGTTATGCAATATCAAACATGGTAGATACAGTTACTGCAGGTTATTTAAATCAATACAGTGCATTTACTGGAGCAGGTTGTGATAGTTCTTCAGCCTATGCTGTTGGCTATGGTAGTAGTGGCAATATCTCTTGCGAAAATGAATACCAATACATAACATCATTTAAAATTACAAACTCAACGTATACTGCAATTTCTATGAGGGATGGTGATGCTTATGCAAAACAATTTGGGTCTGTGAATAATGCAATGGGAATTCCTGATGGAACAAATGGTGAAGATTTTTACCGTGTTTGGGTTTATTGTGAAGATTATTCAGGTGCAAATAAAGATACGATCGAAGTTTTATTGGCAGATTATCGTTTTGCTGACAGTACGCAAGATTACATCGTCGATGAATGGTTGGATGTTGACTTTCAAAATGTTGGATTTCCTGTAAATCGAATTCAATTCGAATTGGAATCGAGTGATATTGGAGATTTTGGAATGAATACTCCAGGATACTATGTTATTGATAATGTTGTTTCTGATTTTCCAGTAGGATTGATTGAAAATGAAGCCCTAACAGTTTCTGTTTATCCTAATCCTGTAAACAACTTTTTGAACATTGAAGGTGAAAATGGTATGCTGACTTTGACCAACTTAAATGGCCGTGTCGTTTTATCACAAGAACATACTGGAACTTCAAAGGTCGATTTCTCGAATTTAAGTAACGGAGTGTACATTTTGAGTGTAACTAATAGCAGTGGGAGGTTTTCTGAAAAAATCGTCAAATAAATAAAGAAAAAGCGGCGTATTCATGCGCCGCTTTTATAGAATGGCAAAGTGTCTATACATATTTATTGTACTGCTCTGCTTCCATGTTCGGGGGCAGGTCGATTCCATTCAAATTATTCGCCAAGTAAATGTTTCAACGTTTATGGCTTTACTAAAGGAAAAGTCTTACAACTTAGTAATAGATAGGGAAGACATAGAAACATTGCAACCAACAGATATTGGTGATTTATTGCGAAAAACCCCTGGAGCCAATTTAAAATCATATGGTGGTTTAGGAGGCTTGAAAACAATTTCAATGCGCGGGTTAGGAGCAAATCACTCCTCAATGGTTGTTGATGGAGTGCCTTTAAATAATTCACAAACGGGGCAGGTAAATTTAGGCCAGCTGATTGTTGATAATGTAGAACAGTTAACGAGTTCCATTGGATTGAATTCAAATTTTTTGATCCCAGTTTCAGCTCAAATTAGCGGAAGTAACTTCATGATTAAGACAATGGAGAATTCATTTTCTTCAGATACACTTACCATTCGTGCCAACTTTGGTTATGGTTCATTTGGTCAAACAAAGGGGTATATCGGAGTAAAATTTAATCCAAATAAGTTTTTTGTTAGTGCGTTTGGATCAAGGCAACAGGCAGAGGGGAATTATAATTATTCTATAGTAAACGGCTGTTTTCCATTAAATGAAACTAGAAAAAACAACAATTATCTGGACCATAACTATGGCGTGTCGGGAGGTGTTAAACTTAAAAAGGGTACCTGGAAGATAGGGTACCATCGTAAATCAATTCGGCAAGAGTTACCTGGGGCGGTTATTTATTATAATGAAACAGCAGATGAGAAGCTGGAAACGGATTCTGATCGGTTGTTTACAGATTTCAAATGGCGAGCTAATAAGTTATACGCACGTGTATTTTTTAATGGTACGATTGAAAAACAACGCTATTTTGACCCTACATATTTGAACGTTGCAGGGCAAATAGACAATACATATACAAATCGAAACTTGAATGGGGGTGTTTCTTTTATGCGTTACTTCAGACAGTGGAGTATGTTTGGAGGTGTTGAAGAAACCGTTTCCGATTTAGTTGTAAATGACTCACTCTTTGCAAAACCGATTCGACTTCATACTTATGCTATGCTTGGTGTAAGGTACAACCATCCATTGTTTTGTTTAACCGGTCAGGCTTCGTCACAATATGTTTACGAGCAAGATAAAAATGGAGGTGATTCAAAAGAACGCGTTCGCTTTAATCCGTTTTTAAGCTTAAAAACCAGAGAGTTAGGGGAGGGTTTACAACTTGAATTGTGGTATAGAAATTCATTTAGAGTCCCTTCGTTTAATGAGTTGTATTATACCAATATAGGTAATGTCAATTTATTACCTGAAGACGCTCATCAAATAAATATGGGGTTTTTATGGCTGTTACAAGGTGATAAATTTAATTTTGATTTAAAGTCAAACATTTTTGTTAATCATGTGAAAAATAAAATTGTAGCGGTTCCAACCAAAAATTTATTTATTTGGTCAATGCAAAATGTGGGTAGAACAAATACGTTTGGTGGAGAGTTAAAACTAGAAGCTAAGTACAAGACAAGGAACCATTGGGCGTTTGTTTTGAACACAAATTATACGTATCAAAAAACAGTAGATGTAACAGATCCAAGTTCACCAACGTATCTCCACCAAATAGCCTATATTCCAGAACATACCGTAAATACTGATTTAACGTTGATGTTTCGTCGTACGGGTGTCCGTATTTCGAATTACGTTGTTTCTAAGAGGTATGCGTTGAATGAAAACATTCTTGCAAATGAATTAGAAGGTTTTTTCTTAATGGATGCCAGTATTTTCCATACATTCAAAGTTGGTTCTAGCCAGAGTTTAAAATTAATAGGAAACGTGAAAAATGCATTAAACTCCTCATATGCTTACATTCGTTCTTATATAATGCCAGGTATAAATTATTCAATATCGTTAAGTTATGCGTTTAATTAGTTTAGTATTTGTACTGATTTTAGTCGTCTCGTGTATAAAAGACAAACCAAAACCTGTACCATTATCAGGTGTACTTTCAAATGGAGTCGTTGTTTTGTGTGAGGGTTTATTTCAACAGAACAATACTTCTTTATCTTGGGTTGGCAATGATGGAAGTATTTCAAACACCTTGTTTGCCACTAAGTCTGGTCGTCAGTTGGGCGATACAGGTAATGACATTAAACGCTATGGAGCTAAAGTTTATGTAGTTGTGAATGTTTCAAGTACGGTAGAAGTTATTGATGCGAATACGTTTAATCCCATTAAACAAATTTCGATGCAAAGTGGAGGAGTTCCAAAGCAACCCAGAAGTATTGATTTTTACAATGGAAAAGCCTACGTTACGTGTTACGATGGTTATGTAGACGTTATTGATACCGTATCATTGGCTGTTATAGAACGTATACCTGTTGGTTTAAATCCGGAAGGTTTAACGGTTTCAGGCAGTAAGCTGTATGTTTCTAATTCAGGTGGATTAAATACTCCTGTAATGGATTCTACACTTTCTGTGATTGATTTAAATTCAAATACAGAAATACAGAAAATAACTGTAGGGCTAAACCCAGGTAGATGTATTACGGATGATGAAGGAGATGTTTATGTGGTTGCAAGGGGAGATTATGCTGGTGTTAGCTCTAAAATGATTCGAATTAATACTGTTTCAGACAATGTAGTAAATAGCTTTGATTTAGGGGTTTCAGGAATTACAAAAATGAATGATAAATTTTTGATTTCGAATTATGATTTTTCGTCGGGACAATCGAGTTTGGCTTTGTTTGATCCAGTGTTAGATGTTGTTGTCAATTCTTCTTATATAGATGTTTCAGGGTTTACAACCTTGTATGGTGTTGGATTTAATCCGTACACAAACACACTCTTTATTAGCGATGCCATGGGGTTTACGAATTCAGGGTACGTGTATGAATACTCCAGTTTAGGCACACAGATTTCGAGCGCTCACGTTGGGTTAAATCCTTCTAAATTCTTGTTTTATGAATAGGTATTTATTTTTTTTTAGCTTGACATTTTCCTTTTGTTCATGGAGTCAATCATTTGCTCCTGCTCCGGGAAATATAGGAACAACTGCAATTCACTCTGACTCTTCGATTATTATTGATTGGGCGTCAGGCGTCTTGGTTAATCGCGGCCCAATGAACATATTGAATCCAGGTTTAGGATTGGCAAATTTTGGTGTTGAAGCAGACGCAATTGGTTTTTCGACCGGGGTTGATGTTGTTTCTTTAGGTGATGGAGGTGATGCGATAGTTACATTCAATGACGCTATTACAAATGGGATAGGGCCTGACTTTGCAATATTTGAAAATGGTTTTACTGACAACTATATTGAGCTAGCTTTTGTTGAGGTGAGTTCTGATGGCATTAATTATATTCGATTTCCCGGTATTAGTGAAACACCTACCGATGTTCAATCTACAAATGCGACGTTTACAGACTGTCGATATATTCATAACCTTGCAGGTAAATACAGGTCTGGTTATGGAACACCATTCGATTTACAGGAATTGTCAGGAGTTGTAGGGCTAGATGTTAATCACATCACGCACCTAAAAATTATAGATGTGATAGGGAGTGTCGGTCCTCTTGTAGGAACCGTAGATAGTCAGGGGAATATGATTAACGACCCATTTCCAACAGCGTTTGAATCGGGTGGGTTTGACCTTGATGCAGTCGCTGTTATTCACAGTGCAACGGAATCTCTAAATGAATTGACTGGCATTGATGTTCATGTTTCTCCAAACCCGTCAGACGGAATGTTTACAATAAATACAGATCAACAATTAAATTATTCAATTGTTGATTTACAAGGTCAATTTATTCTTGAAGGATCAACGACAGGAGTTTCTAAATTAAACCTGTTGGGTTTTGAGCCTGGTATTTATTTTATACGATTTAATTCCAAGTTGTCAATGTCATCAATTCGACTTATTTTAAAGTAATGGAACGCTTATCAAAAGAGTTTTGGAGCAGTCGATATCAACATAACGATACGGGGTGGGATATAGGCGAAATATCCACACCAATTAAAGCGTACTTTGATCAAGTGCTAGATAAGGAGTTAAAAATATTAATTCCAGGATGTGGAAATGGATATGAGGCAGCGTATTTGTTTAAGGCAGGATTTACAAATGTGACTATTCTTGACTTTGCGCAGGAACCATTAACTCAATTTAAAGCCCGGAACAAAAGCTTTCCGAAACCTCAAATTCATCAAGGTGATTTTTTTAAACATACTGGAAGGTATGACCTTGTTGTAGAGCAGACCTTGTTTTGTGCGATAGCCCCTGATTTACGTCAGAAATATGCCGATAAAGTACATGAACTATTAAAACCTCAAGGTAAATTGATCGGTGTTTTGTTTAACCGAGAATTTGAATCTGGACCTCCGTATGGAGGAACCAAGCAAGAGTATTTATCCTATTTCGCCAACCAGTTTGAACAGATAACCATAGAAGATTGTTACAATTCAATAAGCCCTCGAAAGAATAGCGAGTTTTTTATTAAGATGATCAAGGTTTAATTCGTGAAACGAAATTTGTTGCTGTTTTTAGGGTGTTTTCTATTAGATGACATAGGGCATAATAGAGTGGGTATATAAGTTTATTTCATTTTTTTTTTGCTAGCTTTAAATAAAAACGATATGAAAAAAATAGCCACTCTTTTTCTGATTTCAGCATTTGTATTTACGGTAAATGCCCAAGATAATACTATACCGACAGCGGGAAATGTTGGTATTGGAACACTTAATCCATCGTCCAGATTAGATGTTAATGGAACGGTAAAAATTGATTCTTGTTTGATTGTAATGGACACAGTGATTTTTGAAAAAAAAGCAAGAATGGAGGGGGATGTTAGGATTGAAGCAAACCTTTATTTGTAAAATGTCAGCCTAATGTTTACCACTTAAGAGATAAAGTTAAGTAACAGTTTATTACCTTGAAAGACGTCTTTCAAGGCTTTATCAAATCTTAAAAAGTAAATACAATGGGAAAAGTAATACTGAATTAATGCCCTTTTGGAACTTTTTCACCAGCATTTATTGCTGTTTTTAAGGTGTTTGCTTTGGGAGGAATAGGGCATGAGTACCGATAGGAATAGGCACAATAAGGGTTGTAGGCTAAATTGAAATCGATTAGCCACAATTTTCCCTTTTGCTTTTCGATGTCTAGATAACGTCCTCCTCCATAAGATTCAGTTCCACACGTTTTATCTCTGAATGGAACAAACAGGTAGTCTCGATATTCTTTCGACTTGCTTAGCCTAATGTTTTGATATACTTCAAGCTCTAAGTTTTTTCCATCTAACTTAAACGTAAGTGTACCAAATCGTCTATAAATAGGTTTGCGATCAGTTGATGTGGCCATTTCAAACTTAGGACCTTTATCCTTCTTAAAAATAGCAGTTACTTGATATGCAGAATCAAACTCAAAGTAGTCTAGACCTTTAAATGCGCTTATTTCTTCGGGGGTTAAAATCCCCTTTTTAGCATCAAGTAATTCTTCAAGGTGTGAATTTCTCCCCGTGTGAATTTCTTTTTTAGTTTTTTGAGCAAAACCAAACGTACTAATTAAAGTAAGTGCTATTAAGAGTGTTAATTTCATCGCGAACCAAATATAGAGCTTCCAACCCGAACCATTGTACTGCCTTCTTCTATAGCAATCTTATAATCGTTACTCATGCCTATTGAAAGGTGTTCAAAGCTAGGGTTAAATTTAAAAAAATGACTCTGAATTACATGAAAGTAGTTTTCAAGCGTTCTGAATTCTTCGCGCACTTGTTCTTCATCTTTGGTAAACGAGGCCATTCCCATTAAACCAACAATTGAAACGTTTCTCATTTCTGAAAATGCTTCTGTTTCTAGAAGCTCTTTTGCTGATTCTAAGGTTAAACCAAATTTTGAATCTTCTTCAGCAATGTGAAATTGAAGTAAACAGTTGATTGTTCGGTTGTTCTTTAAGGCTTGTTTATTAATTTCCTTCAACAGTTTCAAGGAGTCAACAGCGTGAATAAGCGTAACAAAAGGAGCAATGTATTTTACTTTGTTTGACTGTAAGTGGCCAATAAAATGCCATTTAATGTCTTTGGGTAGTACCTCTTGTTTTTCGACTAACTCTTGTACTTTGTTTTCACCAAAAACCCGCTGCCCTAAATCATACGCTTCTTGAAGCATAGCAATGGGTTTTGTTTTAGACACAGCAACTAAAGTTACATTTTCAGGAATGCTATTTTGAACAGCTGCTAATTGACTTGTAATCATTCGTTGATGTTATAAATAGTAAGCCCGCTTCTTAACTTAGGGTCTATCCAGGTAGATTTAGGCGGCATTGTCATGTTGTTGTCCGCAACGCATTTTATTTGTTCAATGGTTACTGGATATAGAAAAAAACCAACATCATACATCCCTTCTCGAATATTACTCTCTGTAACTAAAAGGTCTTCTTTTCCACTTATGAACTCTATGTTTGAATCGGATTCTAGGTTGTGAATATTGAGAATAGGTCCTAAAACTGATCGGGTAAGAATTTCAGAGTCTAAACATTTAACCGGGTGTGTTTTGTCTATAATGGATGGTTTACATGTTAGTTTATACCACTGATTATCGATAAACATGGTGAATTCGTGTTCTTGGGTCGGCTTTTGAGCACAGTCAAGTGGTTCAACCGTAAAGCTTACCGCTAAAGCTGTAAGTAAATCTGACGCAGATAGACCGTTTAATTGCTTAACCAACCGATTGAATTCCATAATTTGAAGTCGGTCTTCATTGATGAAATAAGCCAAGAAAAAATCTTCGTTTGGAAAATTATTTGCGCCATTTTCAGCTCTAAATTCTTTCAGTCGGGCAGAAGAAGCAGAACGGTGATGACCATCAGCAATATAGGAAGATTGAATAGTGTCAAAAGCGTTTATTAGGTGTTCTGATTCCGAAGAATGAAAAAGCCATAGCTCATGCTTAACTTCGTCTGTCGTTCTAAATTCATACTCAGGACGACCTTTAATCTTTTGTTGTAATAAAGCTTCAATTTCGTCTTTTGGGTCGTGATAGGATAGGAGGACGGGTTCAGCATTATAGCCAACAATATCTAAGTAATTTGTAAACATCGTTTCACGCGCTTTAATTGTAGCTTCGTGTTTCTTGATGGCTCCGTTTTTGTATTCTTCAATACTAGCCCCGGCAATAATACCTAAATACGCATTTTCTCCCTTTATTTGCCTGTAAATGTAGAAATGTGGATTTTCGTCTTGAATCAAAACCCCTTTGTCGATAAAATCAACATAAGCCTCTGATATTAGATTAAATCGCTCATTCGGATCAAGGTCTACAGAAGATTTATTCCTAAATTCAGGATTAATGATGTGCAAAAATGTATACGGGTTGTGTTTTAATTTTGACTTTAAAACACGTTTGTTATATATATAATACGGGCGAGTAGGCACTAAATGTGCTTTATCTCTCGTTGGTCTAATTGCTCTAAAAGGACTTATTTTAGTCATACAGATAACAGGTAAACAAACTTATTTTTGACCAAATTCAGCTACTATTTTTTCAGCTAATTCTGTACCAATTCGATTTTGAGCTTCTAAAGTTGCTGCACCAATGTGTGGAGTACAGGCAATTAAAGGGTGTGCTAATAGGTCTTGGTTTGGTGTAGGTTCGTTTTCAAACACATCCAAAGCAACGCCAGCAATTTTACCACTGTTTAAAGCATTAATCAAGTCCGATTCGTTAATTACACCACCTCGTGCAGCGTTTACAATTCGAACGCCGTCTTTCATTTGAGCAAATTCTTTAGCGCCCAAAACAGCAGATCCGTCTGCTTGTTTAGGAATGTGTAATGATATGAAATCCGCACCTTTTAATTCTTCCATCATGTTAGAAGAAGGGGTAATTACAGTTTTTGTTTCAATACCGTTACCAAGATTCAGCTTTAATTCAATAGGTTTAGAATTCATATCTACTGCAGAAACATCCATGCCTATTCCAAGTGCGTATGAAGCTAAGCTTTGGCCAATACGTCCAAATCCTACAATAACTAATTTCTTTCCGCGTAATTCAACACCTTTTGCATACTGCTTTTTAAGTGTCTTAAAGTCTCCTGATTCCATTTGTTTATATGAATCGTTCAAAGACCTGGAAATGGCGCACATGTGTCCTAAAACAAGCTCTGCTACAGATTGTGATGATGCAGCAGGTGTGTTTATTATGGTTCTGCCAATAGATCGGGCATATTCAACATCAATGTTGTCCATACCAACCCCTCCACGACCAATTAACTTTAATTGTGGGCAGGCGTCTATCAAATTTTTTCGAGCAGTTGTGGCTGATCTTACAAGTAAAACTTCAATTTTTTCAGCGTTAATGTAATCTACCAAGTTTTCTTGTTCAACTTTTGAGGTGATTACATTATACCCAGCGTTTGTCAATGCATCAATTCCTGCTTTGGAAATGCCATCGTTTGCTAATACATTCATTTTATCCGTTTTTTCTTGTAAATTCTTTCATAATTTCAGTAAGTACATTTACACTTTCAATTGTAAGTGCGTTGTACATAGATGCTCTGTAGCCTCCAACTGACCTGTGTCCTTTTAACCCAATAATTCCTGCTTCATTCCACATGGTGTCAAATTGATCTTTTAAAGTATCATTCGTTAACAGAAATGTAGCGTTCATTTTAGATCGGTCAATCCCTTGAACTGCAGATTTAAATAATGGATTTGAATCAATTTCGTTGTAAAGTGCTTTTGCCTTTGCCTCGTTGCGAGATGCAGCAGCAGTAACGCCTCCATTTTCAATTAAATGTCTAAGGTTTAGCATTGAGGTGTACACTGAAAACACAGGAGGTGTGTTTAACATTGAACCCTTATCAACATGGTTTTTTAGGTTCAAGTACTTTGGCATAAAAGAGGAACTGGATTTGCCTAATATTTCATCTTTAACAATGAATAATGTTGCTCCAGCTGGTCCTAAATTCTTTTGCGCTCCTGCGTAAATAATATCAAATTTACTTACATCAACTTGTTTGGAGAAAATATCAGAAGACATGTCGCAAACAAGCGGTAAGTCTGTGTTTATAATTTCTTGAAATTGAGTACCGAAAATAGTATTGTTTGAGGTGTAATGAATGAAGTCAACACCGTTAGGAACAATGCTATTTTTTGGGATGTAATTAAAGTTTTGATCTTCAGAACTAGCGAATACGTTTACATCAATGCCAACAGCCTTCGCTTCATTAATTGCTCCCTTTGCCCAAGTTCCGGTGTTTATGTAACCTGCAGACTTAGTGTTTCGCATCATGTTGAGTGCTGAAATTGTAAAGCCTAAAGATGCACCACCTTGCAAGAACAATACTGAATAGCCATTCGGGACGTTTAATGCTTTTTTAACCAATGACTGTGCTTCTTCCATTACAGCGACAAAATCACTGCTTCTATGAGATACTTCCAAAAGGGATAACCCATTAAAATCTAATACTGCTTTTGCAGCATCTTGAAATACATCTTGTGGAAGAATACAAGGTCCGGCTCCAAAATTATGTTTCATCAATTTGTATATATATAATTAAGTAAAAAAAAAGCTGCCTAAAAGGCAGCTAAATAATTAGTCCTCTTTTTTCTCGGAGGCTTTCTTTGTTGTTGTCTTTTTAGCCGTCGTAGCTTTTTTCTTAGGAGCTGCCTTTTTTACCGCAGCCTTTTTAGCTGGAGCTTTAGCTGTTTCGGTTTTTTTCTTAGGAGCTGCCTTCTTTACCGCGGTCTTTTTGGCTGGAGCTTTAGTTGTTTCAGCTTTTTTCTTAGGAGCCGCTTTCTTTTTTGGTTTAGGAGCTGCCTCAACTATTGGAGAAGAACTCTTCTTTTTACGAGATACTCCATATGATCCCATTGCTCTTTTTCCTTTCTTTGATTTTTTGTCTCCTCTCCCCATAATGTGATAGTAATAAATTTGATTAGATAAATAGTTAATACAAATATACTATTATTCCGATTCATTTAATCGTGCTCTAATCTCTTTCTCAATATTTTCTCCTTCCCGTAGTATTCTTGTGCACCATTTAATCTTTAATCGTATTTGCTCTTCTTTTGACAATTTCCAATCAACACTGCTTTCTTGTAGTTTTTTCCTTAAGATATTAAGCGCTATTGCCGCAGATACACTTATGTTAAAACTTTCAGTAAAACCATACATGGGTATTTTAACGAGCTGATCAGCAACTTCGTTAACCACAGAAGAAACGCCTATTTTCTCTGTTCCAAAAACGAGTGCAATGGGCTTTGTTATATCTAGGTCTTGAATGCTTTTGTCGGTGTGTGGTGAGGTTGCAACAATCTGATAACCTTCAGACTTTAACTTTTTAAGACACTCTTTTGTTGGTGAGTCTCCTTCAGAATAGGTGTGTAGGTCGACCCAGTTTCCTGCGCCTAAAGCAATGTCGCGCTGAATCTCATAATTGACAGACTTTTCAATAGCGTGTAAGTTTTGAATACCAAAACAATCACAAGTTCTTAAAACAGCCGAAGCGTTGTGGTCCTTTTGAATGTTTTCCATTACAATGGTTATATGCTTTGTACGTTCAGATGCAATGTGTTCATATTTTTCAATTTTATTATCTGTGATAATATTATAGAATTCATCAAGCACTTTTTGGTCGGTCGTCATAGGATGTTTTGCGCATAAAAAAAGGGAACCCTAAGATTCCCTTTTAAAATAGAATAAAATATTCTTAGTTTACTTTAGTCTGTAAGTCAGATCCAGCTTTGAAACGTACAACGTTTTTAGCAGCGATTTGAATTTCTTTCCCTGTTTGAGGGTTACGTCCAGTTCTTGCAGCACGGTTAGATACAGAAAAAGATCCGAATCCTACTAGAGAAATTCTGTCTCCTTTCTTAAGCGCACCAGTAGTTGCGTTTACAAATCCTTCTAATGCTCTTTTTGCATCTGCTTTTGATAATCCAGCGTCAGCTGCCATTGAATCAATTAATTCTGCTTTGTTCATAGTGTGGTTTTTTTAATGTTTATTAATAATTCTTAAACAAATATATTGTAATATCCCAATCACACAAGGGTTTTAGCTAAAAAAGTATGTTTTTTGTTGAGAAAAGTGGTTTTTTGTTGATAACATGCCCTATAAATCATGTCTAGTAGGGTTTTTCTTCAGTTTTTGAACATAGAGAATAGGGTTTATGGTACTTTAGCTGTTATTTAGAGAAAGGGTTTTAATAGAGTTTCCCGCTAAAAAGTCTTTGTAATTCATTCTTCGTTTGCCTTCTGGCTGAATTTCATCAACTTCTAAATAGTAATCGTTACACGGGAATAGAATTCCATTTTCACTTGTTCTAATGTCTTTCTTTTGATCTGTTCTAATTGACGTAATTCTGGAGTTGAATAGTTTCATTGTTTTAGTTGTCCCATTTGCGTCATCGTTTAACCTAATCCAAGCTGCAGGGTAAGGGGAGAGTCCCCTGCAAAAATCGTGTGTTGTTTTTACGGTTTTACTAAAGTCAACCCTGCAATCTTGTTTGAATATTTTAGGGGCTGGTTTTTGGTCCGAGTCTGTAAAGTTATCTTGCGGAGTTGATTGGGTGTTGTTATTGAAGATGGAGCGTACTGTCTTTAGCATTACTTCTGACCCTAGCGTCATTAATCTGTTGTATAGACTACCAACATTTTCATTTTCACCAATGTCTAAAGGTTCTTGGTCAATAACTTTTCCTGTGTCTATTTCTTTTTCAATAAAAAATGTGCTTACTCCTGTTTTTTGCTCGCCGTTGATTATTGCCCAGTTTATTGGTGCAGCTCCTCGGTAATTCGGTAGTAGTGATGCGTGAAGATTAATTGTTCCTTTTTGTGGCATTGTCCAAACAGCTTCAGGGAGCATTCTAAAAGCAACAACAACAAATAGATCGGCTTGCAGACTCTTTAATTCTGAAAGAAAACCTGCTTCTTTTAGATTTGTAGGTTGCATTATTTTGAGTCCATGCGCTAAAGCATATTCTTTAACAGCGCTTTGATTAATCTTACGACCTCTTCCTGCTGGTTTATCTGGAGCTGTAACAACGGCTTCTATTTGTACCCCATTCTCATGAAGTGACTGGAGTATTTGTACTGCAAATTCGGGAGTCCCCATAAATACAATACTTTGATTTTTTGCTATACTTTGATCTTTTGCCATTTGAATTTTTTTAAATAGATAACAGAGAGTAGCCCTATGGATATAAAGTAAATATATTCTACGGACCAAACCCAAAAAATACGCACTTCAAATACTTTTATTAAAAGGTATGCAGATATTATATATATAAATACGGCTATTAATTCAATATAGAACGTGACTCTAGTGTTTCCACTTCCGTTGATGGTTTGAAAAAATATGCTTCCAATGGAGTATAGGGCAACAGCCCCTGTGGTGAATTTCAATACCTCAACACTGTCTTTCATGTATAGCTCGTTTGGATTGATTAGCGAGATAAGTTGTTCGGGGTAGAGGATAGCGCCATGAAAGAAAATGAATAGAAATACCAATGATAGTAATTGAATTCGTTTAATAATTGTTTTAACTTGAGTAAGGTATCCCTTGCCAAGGTATTGACTTATGTATGTTTTTGTGGTGGCACCAAACCCCCATACAGGAACAAATGCTAAAAAGTACAAAGAGCGAATTGTTTGAGAGATTGTTAATTCATACTCTCCAATCTGTTCTATCCAGGTGAAGAAAATAGTCCAAGTGAATAAGGCAACAACACCTTGGAGTACAATTGGAGATCCGATTCGAATAAGTTCTTTTAATGAATCAGAGTTATACGTTAGTTCTGTAAATAACTTTTGATGTTTGCTGAGTGCTAACGCTATTAAGAGGAACACCATACCAATTCCATCGGACATGGTTGAAGCTAGGGATGCTCCTTTAAGTCCCATTGGAGTAATGGTGTCTGTTCCAAAAATTAGAAGGTAATCCAATCCAATGTTTGAAATTGCAATAAAAATAGCACTGATAAAAACAATGGTCGTTTTACCTATAGCCATTAGGTATGCATTTATTGTAAGTGAAACTACAGCAAATAAAAGACCGAATGCCCGTATGTTTAAGTAGTCTATTTGTCCTGTTGCTATTTCTTGATTTTTTGCACAGCTAGTTATGATGTTAGGTATAACGAACATAATCAATAGAATTAATGCTATTGAGGTAATTGCGTTTGCAAATAGCGTGGTCCCAAATATCCGAGCGAGTCTATTTTCTTTGTTTTCGCCAATCCTTCTAGCCATTAATATTTGTGCTCCATCACTTAGTCCTACGAGAGCCATAAAGCAGGTAATGTAAATTAAGCCGCCATTTCCAACGGCATCAAAAGCAATGGTGTCATAGCGACTTAAAAATGAAGAGTCTGTAATTAAAACGATAGATTGAATAAGAGTAGAGGCCATCAAAGGCAATGCCATTCCTAGTATTGATCTATATTTTAAGTCTAGCATTAATCTACTTGAATTACCAGTCCTTTTAGGTATTCTCCCTCTGGGTGAAAGGCATTGATTGGGTGGTCTGATGGTTGGTGTAATTGTTCCAGTATTCTTACGTTTCTACCAGCTTCAATGGCAGCAGCTATAATCGTATTTGTAAACAAGTATTTATCGACAACCTGCGAGCAAGAAAACGTGAAAATTATCCCCCCTGGTTTTATTTGCCTAATTGTGTGAGCGTTTAATCTTTTGTAGCCTTGAATAGCTTTATGTCTTTTGTCTCTATGTTTTGCAAATGCTGGAGGGTCTAGAATAATAACATCGTACTCCTCTTTCTTGAGGTCTTTCATGTATTCCATTGCGTCAGCTACAATAGAGGTGTGTTTGTCTTCAGAGTTATTCAGTTTAACGTTTTCGTCAGTTAAGGCAATTGCTTTTTTTGAACTGTCTAGTGAATGGACTTCTTTAGCACCATTCTTTAATGCCAATAAACTGAATCCTCCTGAATAGCAAAAGGTATTTAATACTTTTTTGTTTTTAGCGTACTTGGTGAGTAGCAAACGATTTTCCCTTTGGTCAATAAAAAAACCTGTCTTTTGCCCGTTGATCCAATCAATATTGAATTTTACACCATTCTCTAAAGCTAGATGAGGTGTTTTGCAGTCGCCAAACAGATAGCAATCGTCAACATCTTTTTTTAAAGTGTCAGATGATTTTGAATAGATGGCAATTAATTCGTGTCCAAGAACAGTTTTTAACGCTTCTGCAATTAAATGAACAGAATGAAACATCCCGATACTGTGGCATTGAATTACGGCTGCCCCGGCGTAATAATCAATAATTAGACCGGGTAGGTTATCGCCTTCGCCATGAACGAGTCGGCAAATGTTATTGTCTTCACGGAAAAGGTTTTGTTTTTTTCGAACCTCTACAGCATTCGCTATTTTTTGATTGAAAAAGTCTTGGTTAATATCTTCGTCTGTAAACGTTAATACACGAAGCGAAATTGTAGCGTGCTGAAAATGACCTCTTGCCAGAAAGTCTCCTTTTTTATCAACCGCAGTAACGATGTCGCCATTTTGAATTTTTGAGACATCAGAGTTGATGGCGCCAGAAAAAATCCAAGGGTGCTTACGCTCTATTGAATGTACTTTATTCTTACGGATTTCAATTTTCATAGGTGTTAAAATTGATGATAATGGAGTCAAATGTAATAAAACCCAGTAGCATCACTGAATATTCTTAGGTTAAATCTGAACAAAGTTGGTATTTTTGTAGAATAAACTTGTTTTATGAAATGTAGTGTACACTTTTACTTAATGAACGATCATTTTTCCAAAGAACATGCGGAAGCAAATTATGGTGGGAATGAATCTGAATTGAATCGTAAGTTTGAATGGGAGGATGAGTTGAATATAACCACAGATATTGATGAGGTTATCTTTCATCAAGGTGCTGTTTATCCGCTAAGGGGTGAAACGCCTGAAGGGGCTTTTTCTTATGATGTTGGCGATATGAACCTGTTTGAGTTAAAATCTAAAGAAGATGGTTCAACTTACGTTGGTTGTTCTGCGAGTCTTATGGATTCTTATGAGCTTAAAGATGATGGTGAGTTTGTTCTCAATGTTTTGTTGAAAGATTTTGAGCCGATGTCTAACCCTGTTCCGGGAATTTATATTTCAGCCCAAGCGTTTCCAAAAGAACTGATTAAGCACGTTTAAACTATTTTTTGATTAAAATACTGTCAATATTTGGTTGTAATCTAAGAAATGATTAGTTTTCCGACAGCTTATTGACGAAATTTTAAACATGGTAGTAGGACAGAATCTTAAATTACTTAGAAATAGACTTCGGAAATCTCAAGAGGAGATTGCTAAGGAGTTAGGGTTAACACGTAGTTCGTATTCGGGTTACGAGAACAATGTTGCACAACCTAACCTTGAGAGCTTGATCCTGTTTAGTGATTATTTTAAAGTGTCAATCGATGACCTTGTTCGTAAAAATTTTGAGGAGTACAAGACGAGTGAGTGGGAGAATATAGATAAAGGACTTAATATTGATGTAAAAGGAGGTAAGCTCCGTGTGCTAACCGCTATTGTTGATCAGCACAATGAGGATTTAATAGAATTGATTCCTGTAAAAGCTAGTGCTGGATACACCTCTGGTTATGCTGACCCTGATTATTTAAAAGTGTTGCCAACGTTTCATTTACCATTTTTGTCAAAAGATAGGAAGTATCGATCTTTTCCAATTAAAGGAGATTCAATGCCTCCTGTTGTTGAAGGTTCTTTTGTGGTTGGGGAGTTTGTCCAAAATTGGATGTCTATTCGTAATGGTACTCCGTGTATTGTTGTTACTAAAGATGAGGGGATTGTTTTTAAGGTGGTGCATAACCTGCTAAGCTCAGAGCAATCATTTCAGTTGTCTTCTACAAACACATTTTACCAGCCCTACCTAGTGCATGCTAATGATATTTTAGAGGTTTGGAAGTTTGTAAATTATATTTCTCCAGAATTGCCTGATGTTCGTTTAGATGACAATGACCTTTCGAAGTCGTTAAATACGCTTCAGAGAGAGGTGAGTGAACTGAAATCGATGTTGAAAAACTAGTTGTTTATTTTGAATTTGTGTTCGGAGTAAATTATGTGTTGGCCCAGTATTAATTCTCTTAGTACGCGTTGAGCTAACTCTTCATTTATATTAAGGTTTTCTACGATTTCATGGAGGCTTGAAGGGAGTTTTGAAGGTATAATTTTGAGTAACTCTTCGTAGCTGTGATTAGCATTTTTGTTAGCTCTACATACATCGCATTTTTCACACGCTTTAGAGTCGGATCCAAAATAGCTGCTTATTTGTATTGATCGGCACTTATTTGCTTTGATGTAGTTGGTGATGGATGTTAGTTTTTCTTCTTCTACCTGTTTTCGATTGGCATATACGTCGGGTCTAATTGTGAGTTGCCCCTCAGGTAAGCGTTCAATTAACAGGGTTATTTTGGGTAGGTTTGATTGGTAGTTTATATCGATTACCCCGTATTGTTCAAGGAATTGAAGTTTTTTTGTTAATTCAATCTTGTTTATTTTCAATCGTTTTGATAGTTCAATTTCATCTATAGCGATAAATCGGTCAAAAATACCGGGGTAGCTTCGTGTTAGTAGTGTTACTAGGCTAGCTATATTGTTGTTTCCAATTTGAAAATTGTACAGGGCTGAATTACCAATTGCTATTTTTAACCTGGTAGGGTGGAACCCATTTTCGGTTAGGTTTATTGTTCCGTTAAGCTGTAGTAGTTTAAGTGAGTTGTAGGTTTCTATTATGGGTATTTCAAATGCTGTATGGAATTTTTTTATATCAAACTCATAAGTTTCTTGATTGCCAGAACCAATAGCTATACTTAAGAAGTTGCATACGGAGTTGTAGATGTGTTTAACACGGCTTAAATCAGGGTATTTTTTGATGTGATGCTCTTGCATTGTGTCCAGGTCTTTTTGTTCCCAGTATGCAACTGCTTGAGATTCTTGACCATCTCTTCCGGCACGACCAGCTTCTTGGTAGTATGCCTCAAGGTTGTTGGGTATTTCGTGATGGAGTACAAGCCGTACATCCGGCTTGTCTATCCCCATTCCAAAGGCATTTGTAGCGACCATAACCCTGATGTTGTCTTTCATCCAGTGTTCAAGCATGTATTTACGATCTTCGGGGGCTAGTCCTCCATGATAAAACCCTGCATTTATACCTAGAGCTCGTAAGTGAGTTACAACGTGTTTTACGCTCTTTCTTGTTTGGCAGTATATAATGCTGCAGTTTTCTTTATTGAGCTTTAAAAGTTCAGTAATTCTGTTTAATTTGTTTTGAGCTGCTATTACTTTGTAACTAATATTGACTCGTTCTAAACTTGCCTCAAAACAATTTACATTTTTTAACTCCAGTTGTTTTATAATGTCGTCTTTTACACGTTGGGTAGCAGAGGCTGTAACGGCAATAAATGGAGTGTTTGGGTGGTGTTTTTTCAGTTCGGCTATTTCTCGATAGGCGGGACGAAAGTCATGGCCCCATTCTGAGATACAGTGGGCCTCGTCAACCACAATTAACCCAATGTCCATTTGTTTAAATCGCTCTATAAAGAGCTCTGATTTTAACCGTTCGGGAGAGGTGTATAAGAACTTTGTGTTGCCAAACCGTGCATTGTCAAGTGTGATGTCAATTTCTCTATAACTCATAGAGTTAGTAAGTAAATTTGCATTTATTCCTTTAGAGTTTAAGTTGTTTACTTGATCCTCCATTAGGGCTATTAGTGGAGAAATAACGAGCGTTATCCCTGATAAAGCAATTCCTGGGATTTGAAAACAAATGGATTTGCCTCCACCTGTTGGTAGTACAGCGAGGGTATCGCGACCATAGATGACACTGTCAATGATTTCTTCTTGCAGCGGTCTGAAGTCTTTGAACCCCCAGTATTTGGTTAATATGTCTTTACTTTTAGTCAACTTGTTTTCAAACATCAAAGCTACTGAAATAATTTATTGCTTATTCTGAAATTGCTTTTTGAAAATTCACGCATTATGAGTACTTTTGCAACTTAGAAACAGATGTATGTTAAACGAGACTTTATCAGTTAAAATAAATAAAACGCAAAATTCAAAAATTGAAAGCGTTGATTGGGAGAACCTTCCTTTTGGGAAAGTGTTTTCAGACCACATGTTGGTCATGAATTATAAAGATGGAGCTTGGATGTCTCCTGAAATTAAACCTTTTGCAGATTTATCTATGCATCCAGCTACATCTGCTATTCATTACGGACAATCTGTTTTTGAAGGAATGAAGGCGAATAGGTCAGAAGATGGTAGTGTGCTTTTGTTTAGACCAGATATGAATGCTAAGCGATTTGTTGAGTCTTGCGAACGTATGTGCATGCCAACGATTGATGAAGATGTTTTTACTGAACTGGTAAAGAGACTTGTTGATATTGATAGAGATTGGATTCCTGAAAAAGATGGGTATTCATTATACATTAGACCTTTTATGTTTGCTACCGATGATTTTATTGGGATCAAGCCTTCAGATACATATACCTTTATGATTTTCACGTGTCCGGTTGGAGTTTATTATTCCAATCCAGTAAATGTGAAAATTGAAGAGTTTTACACAAGGGCTTCGCAAGGGGGTGTTGGTAGAGCTAAAACAGCCGGTAACTATGGGGCGTCTCTTTATCCAGCTAAAAAGGAAATGAAGAAGGTTTTCATCAGTTGATTTGGACGGATGGCGTTGAGCATAAGTATATTGAGGAATCGGGTACAATGAATATTATGTTTGTTGTTGATGGTAAGTTGATTACTCCATCAGAAGACTCTGATACGATTTTAAAAGGAGTGACAAAAAGGTCTGTGGTTGAGATTACTCAACACTGGGGGCTTGATGTGGAAGAACGAAAAATTACAGTTGAAGAGATTGTTACCGCCTTAAAGGAAGGTAGAGTGTCTGAGGCGTTTGGTGCCGGCACAGCAGCTACAATAGCTCCTATTGCTAAAATAGGGTTTAGGGGTGATGTGTATGAACTTCCTGCAGTAGAAACGAGAGAAGTTTCCAACAGGGTGAGTGAGTATTTAACCAACCTTAAGCTTGGTAAGGCTGAGGATGAAATGAATTGGCTAGTTACTTTTTAGGATTTTAAATAAAACAAAAGAATGCTCGTCAAAATGATGGGCATTTTTTATTTAAAGAAGTTTATTTTGTGCTATATTTGCCTTATCTATATTTATTCTAAATAATGAACATTGTATTAGCAGATAGTAATGATTTAATTCGAATTGGTATTCGTTCTATATTGAATGCTGAGTTAGCTGTTGATATTGTGGGGGAGTCCCAGAATTCAGAGGCTCTTTTAGAAATATTGTCTTCTTTTGATGTTGATGTAGTTGTTATTGATTATACGTCAGTTGGCTTTGATATTAATGTACTGCCTAAGATAAGGACTTTTTACCCAGAGGTGAAGCTGCTGGCCATTACGCCAGAGCAATCTGCTCAAGTTTTAGTTGATGCACTTAGATCAGGTGTTACAAGTTATGTTAAGAAAGACTGCTCAATTCCGGAGATATTAGATGCTGTAAAAGAAACATCAAAGGGAGAAAAGTTTTTCTGTGGCACTATTCTAGAAACAATACAAAGTGCCAACTTAGATGTTGATGATCTAGATATGAATTCTCTTTCTTGTGAGGCAGTTGTTATTTCTAAGCGAGAATGTGAAATTGTAACTTTCATAGCGGAAGGAAATACAAATGCGCAAATTGCAGAAAAGCTCTTTTTAAGTTCTCATACGGTAAGTACACATAGGAAAAATATAATGGCAAAACTTGGTGTTAAAAATACAGCGGGTATTGTTATGTATGCTATAAAGACAAACCTTACCTCTCCAAATAAGTTTTTGTTTACAGCGGCCAATAACGCTTAGTTTTTAAAGCTTTTTTAGGTCTAGACAATAGAAAACTAATTATTTAGATTAGCGGTGTTTAATGTCTCATTATAAGTGGTTTGACTTTAATTACAACTGTTATTTTGTAATCATTTTGAATTCTTGTTTTAGCCTTTCATTGATATTTTATATATTCGAGTCCTGAACGTATAGCGTTTAAGGTGAAATAACGTTTAATAAGGGAATGGATACAGCGAATAAGGAAGAGGTGTTGCTACAGAAAAGCCAGGTTTTTGACCGTGATTTTCGAGTTGTATTGGATTCGGCTTGCACTGTAGGGTCTGGAATTATTCGTGTTGAAAACAGTAATAAAAAGAGGGCTATTTCAGCTTTTAATGCCTTGGGTGTAACCCCTTCTTTTTTTATTCCTGCTTCTGGTTCTGGCTCAAGAATGTTTAACTTTTTATACGAATGGCTAGAGAATGGGGAGGATAGCGATATGATTAGCGCTTTTTTTAACCAGTTTGAATTATTTCCTTTTGCTTCAAATGTTAAGTCTCGAAATCATAGAGCTAGTATTGCTAATGAGCTCTTGGGTGAGTCTGAGTTAAATTATGGTGAAATCCCAAAGGGATTGATTCCATTTCATATTGAAGATGGAAAGGTTTATTCAGCGTTTCAAGAGCATGTTCGGCAAGCAAAGTCGTTGTTAAAAAAAGATGTGAAAATTCATTTTACAATTCAGCAAAAATTTGAAAAACGAATTATAGAAAATATAGCAGCGATCAATAAAGATGTTGTGTGTACATTTTCTTACCAGGAAGTATCTTCAAATGCATTTTGTTTTGATGATAATCAGGATCTTGTGATGCGTGAAGGGGTTTGTTTGAAAAGACCTGCGGGACACGGTTCTATTTTATCTAATTTAAATGAGCTTGATTCAGATTTAGTTTTAATTAAGAACATTGATAACATACAGCACAATTCTAAAGCTGCGTTAACGGAAGAGGTTTGGAAGGTGTCTATAGGAACGTTAAAGAATTTTCAGGAAGATTTAAAATTATTAGGTGAGGCATATTCGTTTGATGGGTTGGTGGACTTAAATTTAAAATACCAGTTTTTATCTGAACAAGAGTTGGATGAGTTTGATGAGTTGAAGTTTGAGGTCTTAATGAGTAGGCCGACTCGGGTGTGTGGAATGGTTAAAAATGAAGGTAGACCTGGTGGTGGTCCTTTTTGGATGAGAAATCAACATGGTGTGACAAAGCAAATTGTCGAAAAAATTCAAATTTCATCAACGCCTGAACAGATGAGTATTGCTCAAAACAGTTCGCATTTTAACCCTGTTTTTATGGCTGTTTGCAAAACGGATGTTCATGGGGATAGACTTGATTTGACAAGGTTTACAGATGAGCAGGCTTATTTTGTCGTTGAGAAGATGGATAAAAATGTTTCTGTGAAATACCGTGAGTTACCAGGGTTGTGGAACGGTGGCATGAGCAATTGGAATACGATTTTTATTGAGATTCCATCGGCTGTGTTTAGCCCGGTAAAAACAGTGTTAGGTCTAAACAATCCTGCCCATAAAGCTTAGTGAAGCTTTTGACGTTTTAGCAAGTATCTTAAAAGTACATCATGGTAGCCGTTGTTGATGTCAGCTGGCATAAAGTCGATCTTGTAGTCCGCACATTTTAATTCTATTTTTTTAAAGTAGGCCTCGATTGTTTTTTTGTAGCGATCTTTAAGTTGAGTTGGTTGTAGTTTTATGTGTTCACCTGTTTCCATGTCAATAAGCTTGTATGGACGATTTTCAAGTTCAAAATCTACTTCTTTCTTTTTGTCGATGGTGTGGAAAACAATAACCTCGTGTTTGTTGTGTTTTAAATGTTGTAGCGCTTGAAAGAAATGATCTTGTTTTTTCGGATCGTCTAATAGGTCAGAGAAGATGATTATTAGTGAGCGCTTGTGTGTCAATTCTGCGATGTCATGTAGTGCCTGGATTGTTGCTGTGCTTGTCTTTGTTGCTTGCGTGTACTTGTTTAGGTTTTTTTCAAGTTCACTGTACAGGTACATGTGGTGACGTGTAGATGATTTTGCACTTGTTTGCAGGTCCAGTTTGTCTGTAAATAATGACACGCCAACAGCATCGCGCTGGCGTTTTAATAGTTCAATTAGTGATGCGGCTGTGTATATTGAGAATGATAGTTTTGACTGTTCCTCGTCTAAAGGAAAGAGCATTGAGCTTGAGCAGTCGATTACTATTTGACATCGTAGGTTTGTTTCTTCTTCGTATTTTTTTGTGAATAGTTTTTCTGTTTTTCCATAAAGTTTCCAATCAATATGCCGTGTAGATTCTCCTTTGTTGTATAGCCTGTGTTCTGCAAACTCTACAGAGAATCCATGGAAAGGACTTTTGTGTAGCCCTGTAATAAACCCTTCAACAACTTGTTTTGCTAAAAGTTCAATGTTTCCTGTTTTGGCTAGTTTGCTGCGGTCTATTTGATTCATCGTTTTAAAATTAAGAAATTCTATCGATTAACGCTTGCGTATGAGTACGTTTACTATTACACCGCCAATTACAAGGCACATTCCAATGTTTACAACGGTGCTTAAGGTTTCATCAAATACAAAATAGCCAAGGAGGAAGGCGTAAATAGCTCCTAGGTATTGAAATGGTGTAATTGTAGATGCGCTTCCGTTGTGTAGTGCGTATGTCATTAGTATTTGTGCAAACTGGGTGAAAATTCCAATTAATAACAAGATGATCCATTCAATCCCCTGGGGCATTGTAAAACTGTAGAAACAAAGTAGAATCATGATAGGAGTTGCTATCATTGGGAAGTAAAGCACAATAGTTATTGGTGCATCGGTAGATTTAAGTTTAATAATAGCGGTGTATGCCAGTCCTGAAAATACTGCAGAAATAAGGCCGAGTCCAATCCAGAGGAAAGAAATGCCTCCTGGTTCAGAGTCTATTCCGCTTATTTTGTTTAGAGCAATTAATGCTACTCCAGAAAAAGAGACCCCAATGAATAACCATTGAAGTAATTTTACACGCTCCTTTAAGAGTATCATGGCTATAATGATTGTAAAAATAGGTGCGAGGTATTGAACTGTTGCTGCAATAGCGAGTGGTAGGTAGTGAATGGTGTAAAAGAAAATGGTGAGGGCTATTGTTCCTGATAATCCTCTAATAATAAGCCATTTTTTGTTTTTTCCAAAAACGGGTATTTTCCTTTTTTTAATGACGGCTAAACTAATCGCTAAGGAGACGATAGATCGTGCAAGAACCAGTTCGTGTCCGGGGTATTTTTGTAAACCTTCTATGATGTTTTGAGAGTTTCCGGCACCCAGTAGTTTGACAAAAAAATTAACAATAATAAAACAGAATCCGGATAGAATAATGTAAAGAATGCCTTTGTTCATATCGCAAAATTAATGATGTTATCGAGAGTAGTTTAAAGAATGAAATTTAATTGGTAGATTAGCGTTAATAAGTTTATATGAGACCTATTTTAGTCATTGTTTTAAGTTGTTTTTTAAGTGTTCAGTTGAATGCTCAGAACCAAAACTCAGGTTATACCTTTAATATGGATATCGGTTTACCTATTTCGGTAGGAAATGAATCGTTTCAGGATATTATGCAAGGATTAGCTTGTACGAATGTCTATGGACAATATACCTTCCCTTTTCAGTTGAATATTGGTGTGGGAGTTCGCTATTCATTATTTACAATAGATGAGTTTGCTATCTCTGAAGATAATATTGGTCAAATTCATTTAGGGGCTGCTTTTACTAATGTGGGGTATAGTTTGTTTCATACAGATCGTTTTGCTACAGATTTTGGAGTTAAAGTAGGGTATTCATGGAACTATGCCGATACTGATTTAAATAATGCCTTGGGATTAAATCCTGTTGTATTTGGGTCTGTTCTTGTTGAACCTACACTTGGGTTGGTTCTTTTTACAGATAAACAAAATTCATACCGGTGGAATATTGGTTATTGCATTCAGGGGTATGGGTTTAGGCCTGGTACAATTGGATTGTCTTCAAATTCAGCATATGATAGTGTAAAGTTTGATAATTTGACAAACTATTTTGTGGTAGGATTTGGTTATACGCACTACTTTGGAAATACATCTAATTAATGTTTGTTAAGCACAATAATCTCACTGAAATTAAAAACTATTTTAAGGTTCAGTTGACTGAATTTTCCAACACGGAGCGTAGTTCGATGGTTAGGCAGTTGGCAGTTAAACGGCTTGGAATTTCTGCTGCAGAGTTTTTACTTTCTGACGATGTGTTGCTTTCAGAGGCAGACTTGCTTTATTTTAGATCGGCGGTTAAAAGGCTTCAGGCTAACGAACCCTTTCAGTATATTCTTGGTGAACTTGAGTTTTATGGGGTGGTTTTGAGGTCGGACCGTAGGGCTCTTGTTCCTAGACCTGAAACAGAAGAATTGGTTGATTGGGTTGTGCAGACTCTAGATGGATGTGAGTCAAAGCTTGTTCTAGATTTGTGTTCAGGTTCTGGTTGTATAGCTTTTGCTTTAAAGAGGGCTTTACCAATGCTTGTGGTTAAAGCTATGGAGCTTTCTGAAGAGGCTTTTGAGTTGATTCGTGAGAATACTGAACTTACAACAATAGCCATTGATGTTGTTAAGGCGGATGTCTTAATTCCGGAGAGTTATTCGCGTTTCCAAAAAAAATCTTTTGATGTTTGGGTCTCAAACCCACCCTATATACCGGGCTCAGATAAGAAAAGAATGCATAAAAATGTGCTCGATTTTGAGCCACATATGGCATTGTTTGTAGCAGACAAGGATCCTTTGCTGTTTTATCGGGAAGTTGCTATAAATGCTAAAGAATACTTAAAGCATGAAGGGTATTTGTTTTTTGAGATTAACGAAGATTTTGGTGCTGAAATGATTGATTTGTTGAGTTCACTGGGGTTTGTTAACATAGAGTTGAGGAAAGATATGCAGGGGCGCGCTCGAATGATGCGTGCACAAAATGTACTTTTATCATATGAATCAAAATGAGGCGATAGCACGCATTAAAGAACTGACAACGGTTCTTAATCGGCATAATCATTTATACTATGTTGAAAGTAATCCTGAAATTTCGGATTATGACTTTGATATGTTGCTCAAGAAGTTGCAGGCATTAGAAATGCAGTTCCCCGATTTTGTAAATGATCACTCTCCAACAAAACGAGTGGGAGGCGATATTACCAAAAAGTTTGAGACTGTTGTCCATAAATACCCAATGCTATCATTATCAAACACCTATTCTAAAGAGGAGATTGAAGATTGGGATGCTCGTGTCAAAAAAATGGTCGGGGATGACTTGGAATATGTTTGTGAGTTAAAATACGACGGTGTAGCGATTGGTATTCAGTACGTTGATGGTAAGTTGTTTAGAGCTGTAACACGAGGTGATGGCGCGCAGGGAGAAGATGTTACCAACAATGTGAAAACAATTCGAACGATTCCTTTGGTGTTGCATGGTGATTATCCTTCTGATTTTGAAATTCGAGGAGAAATCTTTTTCCCGTTGAAAAATTTTACAAAATTAAATGAACAACGTCTAGAGGCTGGTGAACCTGAGTTTGCTAATCCTAGAAATACGGCTTCAGGAACATTGAAAATGCAAAACTCTAAAATTGTTTCTGATCGGGGTTTAGACTGTTTTCTTTATGGTGTTTACGGTACAGGAAACCTAGATCTTGGTCATATTGAAACAGTTGCTAAGGTTGCAGATTGGGGCTTTAAAATTCCGTCTGAACAAGATCGATATATAGCAAAAACGAACTCCATTGATGGTGTAATGGATTTCATTAACCATTGGGATGAGAATCGTGATGCACTGCCTTTTGAAATAGATGGAATAGTTATTAAAGTAAACCAATACCATCAGCAAGAAGAATTAGGCTATACAGCAAAATCTCCAAGGTGGGCTATTTCGTATAAGTTTAAAACGGAACGTGTAGAAACTAGATTAGAGTCTGTTATTTACCAGGTTGGAAGAACAGGAGCGATAACCCCTGTGGCAAATTTGACACCTGTACAGTTGGGGGGAACAACAGTTAAGCGTGCTTCACTACATAATGCTGACCAAATTGAAAAATTAGATCTACATTTTAATGACGCTGTTTATGTAGAAAAAGGAGGTGAGATTATTCCTAAAATTGTCGGTGTAAATACTGCGTGCAGAACAGTTGATGCTAAACGTGTTGGTTTTATAGATTTTTGCCCTGAATGTTCTTCTGAATTAGTTCGGGAATCAGGTGGTGCACATCATTACTGCCTTAACGAAACAGAATGCCTTCCACAAATGAAGGGAAAGGTAGAGCATTTTATTGGGCGTAAATCGATGAATATAGATGGCCTTGGCTCAGAAACGGTGGATGTCCTTTTTAAAGCAGGGTTAATAAATAATGTTGCAGATTTGTATGAGTTAAACTTTGAACAAGTTGTTGAAATGGAACGGACAGCAGATAAGTCAGCGAATAAATTGATAGATGGGGTTAAAGCCTCCAAGGGAATGCCATTTCACAAGGTATTGTTTGGATTGGGGATTCGTTTTGTGGGTGAAACTGTCGCGAAAAAATTAGCCAAGTCACTAAAGAGTATGTCTGCGATTTCGGTGGCGACGTTTGATGAATTAATTGCTGTAGATGAGATTGGGGATAAAATAGCAATGTCCATCCAAGCCTATTTTTCGAATGAAGAAAACTGTCTTATTGTAGACCGACTCACTGCTTTTGGTTTAAATATGGAGGTAGAAGAGAAAGAGCAAGCCTCGGCTGTATTGAAAGGAAAGTCGTTTGTTGTTTCGGGTGTGTTTAATGCTTTTTCTCGACCTGAATTAAAAGAAATGATTGAGCTTAATGGTGGGAAAAATGTTAGTTCTATTTCAAGTAAGACTGACTATTTACTTGCTGGAGACAAGATGGGTCCAGCCAAGTTGAAAAAAGCAACAGATCTTGATGTCACAATCCTTTCTGAGGATGCCTTTATAGCAATCTTAAAAAATAATGAGCATGTCAACTAGTATTTGGAGTAAGATGTCTCGTGTTTTGTTCGTTGTAGAGTATACGACAATGGATGACCTTAAAAATTACAGAGACGCTGTTAAAGCTGTAGGTTTAAATATTCACGATTGCATTATCCTAGCTATTGTTAAAACGAAAAAAGAGAAAAATGTTTTAGCTGAACAGTATAATGTAGTGTTTATTTCTGATCAAGAATTTAATTTGTTCGGAAGGTTAAAGAACGAGGAGGCTAAAAATATTGCATCTAGGTCTTACGATATGATTTTGTATAGTTCAGATGTGTCTCGTCGAATTGCTAAGTTATTACTGAAGACGAATAAAAAAATATCGGTTGGTGTAAATTGTGCTCTGTCAGAACAGATGATTAATCTTAAGACTGAAGTGAATACACCCTCGCATTTAATTAACTTTGCAAAACAAACGCTTGAAAAATTAAGATAGTATGAATAATCCTTTTAAAGGTTCCGGTGTAGCTTTGGTGACGCCATTTAATGAAGATTTAACAATTGACTTTACTGCATTGAAACAGTTGGTAAGGTATCAAATCGAAAATGGAACAGATTTTTTAGTGGTCCAAGGAACAACAGGTGAGTCTCCAGTGTTATCAATGGCTGAGAAGTTAGAAGTCTTAAAAACAGTCCAAGAAGAAAATGATGGTCAATTGAAAGTTGTTTTCGGTGTTGGAGGAAATGATACTGTTGCAGTGGGAGAAATTTTAAAGCAATTGCCTTCTGGTATTGATGGTATCCTGTCTGTTTCACCATATTACAATAAACCAACCCAAAAAGGAATTGTAGAGCATTACAGGTACATTTCAGCATGTACGCCACTGCCTATCATTCTTTATAATGTTCCTGGTAGAACAGGGTCAAATGTTTCTGCGGAAACAACGTTAGAGTTGGCAGAAATTGAAAACATTGTAGCAATGAAAGAGGCTTCTGGGAGTTTTGAACAGATTATGGAAATCATTCAGAATAAACCAGAAGGATTTGATGTGCTTTCAGGGGACGATGCAATTACAATGCCCTTAATTACTGTAGGAGTGGCGGGAGTTATCTCTGTGGTTGCAAATGCTTTCCCAAAACGATTTTCTTCAATGGTTCATAATGCAATAGATCAAAAAACAGAATTGGCCAAGAAAGATCATTATGCATTGTTTTCAATTACAAACATGTTGTTTGAAGAGGGTAATCCTGGTGGTGTTAAAGTTGCCCTTGCGGCGCAAAATATAATGAAGCCATTTATGAGAAGGCCATTACACCCTGTATCTGACGGGTTGAAAGTAAGAATTGAAAAAGAGACTAAAAAGATTTTATCGTAGATGAAAGAGGCATATAAAATTGTTGAATTAATAAAGGCAGCAAAAAACATTGTGATTACAAGCCATAGGTCCCCTGATGGAGACTCCATTGGAAGTTCCCTGGGTTTATATCGTTTTATTCAAGCTTTAGGGCAGTCGGCTTCTATCTGCCACCCAGACCCTTGCCCGTCGTTTATAGAGTGGGTTAAAGATGATGCTGTAATTATTGATTTTGAAGAATCGAAAACAGAGGTGGTAGAGAAAATGCAAGCTGCAGACTTAATTTTTTGCCTTGACTATAATGGAGCCAATCGTTTGGGGCACGCTATGGGAGAGGTCTTGACAGCTTGTAAGGGGACAAAAGTAATGATTGATCATCATCTAAATCCGGATGATTTTGTTGATGTTTCTGTTTCAGAGCCTTCGGTATGTTCAACAGCTCAGCTTGTTTATGAGCTGGTGAATGATTCGGGTAATTCAGATCTGATGACTGCTGCTATTGGAACTCCTATTTATTTAGGGATTATGACAGATACAGGTTCTTTTCGTTTTTCTTCTGTAAGCTCAAGGACGCACGAAATAATTGCAAAATTGATTGATGCAGGTGTAGATCATACGGCTATACATCAGGATACATTTGATAATAATCGTTTGGATAAACTAAAGCTTCGTGGCCACATTATTGCAGAGCGTTTAGAGATTTTGGCTGAGTATAAGGTTGCAATTATATCTGTGACAGAAGACATTTTGGAATCGTTTAATTATATTAAAGGAGATACCGAAGGTTTGGTTAACCTAGCGCTTTCAATTGAAGGTGTAGAGGTTGCTGCATTTTTTACAGAGAAAGGAGAGGATGTCAAAATGTCTTTTAGGTCTAAGGGAGAGTTAGCGGTTAATGTAATTGCGAATGAAAACTTTGACGGAGGAGGGCATAAGTATGCTGCTGGTGGTATAAATCATGATACAGTTGAAAATACGATTGCTAAATTTAAATCGTTACTACCAAAATACTTTTAAATGAGATGTTTTGTTTTGTTTGCTGTAATCCTGTTTTTCACTTCATGTGGAGATGACCCTATTAAAGTACGACCTGAGCTTGATTGGAGCCAAGAGGATTCAACCAATTTAAATAAGGAATTGGCAATTGAAGAACAGCTTGATATTAGGCTCTTTTTAGAGCAACATAAAGATTGGGAACTTACGACTACCGGTAGTGGACTACAGTATTACATCTACGAACATGGGGCTGTAGATGCAGTGTGTAGTCCCAAGCCAGGGGATATTGCAGAGATAGAGTATGTTGTTCGTCTTTTAGATGGAACAGTGTGTTACCAGACTGCCGATGATGAGTATGAGGAGTTTAATGTTGATAATTCACAAATAGAATCTGGAGTGCAAGAAGGTATAAAAAAAATGAACATTGGAGATCGTGCAAAATTAATTATACCAAGCCATTTAGGACATGGCTTAATCGGTGATATGGATAAAATACCACCGTTAAATACACTTATTGTTGATGTTTATTTAATTGGAATTCAATTATGAAAAAGATGTTTTTATTGCTGTGGAGTCTTGTACTTCTTTTAGCCTCATGCGACACAGCTATTGTTGATGTTCCGTCTGTAGATAAGAAAATTGCTTTGAAAATGACAGATACACTTGTTCGTGTTATCGATTCTCAAGTAAAGGTAGTTGATACGATTACATTCGACAATGGGGTTAAAGTTAAATGGTTTAAGCATGGTTCAGGTGAAAAATTGAACTATGGAGATTGCGCCATGATTGATTACAAGGTTGCTATCAAAGGAAATAAAATTGTAGATGGAAATCACTTGTTAAACAAGGCAAGTGTCCCTTTCTTACTTGGGTTTAACATGCAGACTCCAGGGTGGGAAACTGCATTAAAAACGTTAAAGGTAGGAGATGTAGCCGAGGTGTTTATTCCGGCTAAAATGGCAAGGGGAACTAAAGGTATAAAAGGATTGATTCCACCTAATTCAGATAATATTTTACGGATTCAAATTCTTGAGAATAGAAAGCCGACACGTGAGGTGGATGGGAATAAAGTTTGGGTGTTTGAAGAAAATGATCGTCATAATTTAGCGTTTAACGATAGTACTAATATTGAATTTCATTGTATGGTTTCAACTCCTTCTAATTCAATGTATATTAATACATTCCGATCAAATAATCCGTTTAAATTAAGCTTAAAGGATGGGGGGGCTGTTCCAGGGCTGAAGAAAGCGTTAATTAATGCTAAAAAATCAGACCGCATGTTTGTTTATGTTCCATCTCTAGAAGCTTATGGTGATAAAGGTTATCAAGATGTTGTAATGGCAAATGAAGACTTATTTTACAATATATTGGTTATGGATGTTGTTAAGGAGTAAGATATAAATGATTAACTTTGAAGTGTGCTAAGATAGTCCGTTAATTTACCATCCATTTAATTATTTAATACATATGCGTTTACTCGTTGTTTTTCTAACCATTTTTCTTTCGAATTATTCGTTTTCTCAAATTATTGATACGCTTAAAACGGAGGAAGGTACAATGTTGATTTACTCAAATCGTACATGGGAGTACATGGAAGATCGCGATTTTGACGGGGTGCTAAATCGCCGTTTATATGATCTTGTTGAAGCAGATTCAAACTTAAATTATATTCAGGGCTGGGATTCAGATGTCTGTTATACATCTGATCTAAAGAATAATGTAAACAGTCTAAAAGACACATTTTGGCTCTGTGTTCAGGAAGATATTGATTCAGGGTTTGTTATGCCTTTTGATGGTAGGGTTACATCCCGTTACGGTTGGAGAAAAGGACGTAATCACAATGGAACAGATATTGATTTAACTACGGGAGACACTGTTCTTGCTGCATGGAGTGGTAAGGTTCGCTATGCAAAGTTTAATACGGGTGGTTTTGGTAATTTAGTGGTAATTCGTCATCACAATGGTTTGGAAACTTTTTACGCACACCTAAGTAAACTTTTAGTTACTCCAAACCAAACGGTTAAAGCAGGAGATCCTATTGGTCTAGGTGGGAATACAGGACATTCATACGGTTCGCATTTACATTTTGAAGTGAGGTTTTATGACATTCCAATGAACCCTGAAAACATCATTGACTTTAAGAAAAAGACGGTGAAAGATGAAAATTTGTTTGTCCACCGTGGCTTGTTTAAGGCAGGTTCGAGTGTGTCAAGTGGAAATAGGGTTTATCACCGGGTGCGTTCAGGAGATACACTGGGAGCAATTGCACGTAGAAATAGAACGTCAGTTTCACGATTGTGCTCATTGAATGGGATTCGTTCAACTACTGTTCTTCAGATTGGTCAACGAATTCGAGTGCGTTAAATCATATTAAAAAATCAACCGTTAATAACTATTTGTTTTATTTTTGTTTCAATGAAAAAAATTAATTTTTTTGTGTTTGTTATTTCTGCCTTAACTATTGTTGGTTGTACGGGGTATAACAAGGTGCTTAAGTCAGACGATTATACTTCCAAGTTTGAAATGGCCAATGAGCTATACGATGATGGACAGGAGTTAAGGTCTATAGCATTGTATGAGCAAGTATATCAGCGTATGCCTAAAACAGGCGAAGGGGAGTTGGCTTACTTTAGAATCGGTAAGGGGTATTATTTAGCAGGAGATTATTACATGGCTGGCTATTACCTGGGGCAATTTCATCAGCGATTTTCAATGAGTAAGCAAGCAGAGCAAGCGTTATTTTTAAGTGCAATGTGTTCGGTTAAGAATTCACCTGAATTTTCATTGGACCAAAATGAAACGGATTTAGCCATCAATGATCTTCAGCAGTTTATTGATAAGTTTCCAGCATCTACATTGTTGGATTCATGCAATTCAATTATTGATGGTTTGCGCTTTAAACTAGAGCAGAAGGAATTTAATGTTGTGAAGTTGTATTCGAAAACAGCAAATTATAGGGCGGCAACAAGTGCAGCGTTAACCTTTATGGCAGACTATCCAATGTCTCAATTTAATGAAGATGTTTCCTATTTATTGGTTTTAAATTCCTATTTGTTATCTAAAAACAGCGTAGAAATCAAAAAAAAGGAACGAATTGACCAAACTATTGAAAGATATCGTACTTTTGTAGCCAGCTTTCCTGATTCTGATAATATAGGTTTAGTTACTGGGTATTATAAGGAAATGGAATTAGAGAAATTAAAAGATCAGAAATAAATAACTATGAGTTTTAAAAATAGTACTGCTGAAAAAACGACTATTACACGTAACACTTCTGATATGGAGGTGAATACAGGTAATATTTATGAGTCAATTGTAATGATGTCGAAAAGATCAAATCAATTAAGTGTTGAGTTGAAAGAAGAGCTTACGCAGAAATTGCAAGAGTTTGCTTCAACTACAGATAACTTAGAAGAGATTTTTGAAAACAGAGAACAAATTGAAATTTCTCGTTTTTACGAAAGATTACCTAAGACTGTTGCTATGGCAATGCAAGAATTACTAGCGGACAAAATATACGCTAGAATTCCTGAGTCGAATGATGAAAAATAAAATAAATGCGAGGTAAACGCATACTTCTTGGAATTACCGGAGGTATTGCGGCATATAAAATCGCTTTCCTTATTAGGATATTAAAAAAAGCTGAGGCAGAGGTCAAATGTATAATGACCCCTGCCTCTTGTGATTTTATAAGCCCGCTAGTGGTCTCTACACTTTCAGGTAACCCTGTTGGAATTGAGTTCTGGAATAAGGATGATGGTTCTTGGAATAACCATGTCGAATATGGGCTTTGGGCAGATGTTTTTGTCATTGCACCACTTACAACAAATACATTGAGTAAAATGGCTGTTGGTAGCTGCGACAATTTATTGTTGGCAACGTACCTTTCCATGAAAACGAATACATTGGTTGCTCCAGCAATGGACCTGGATATGTATGTGCACCCATCAACACAAAGAAACCTATCAAAAATAGCAGAAGATGGCGTTGAAATTATTCCTGTAGAATCTGGTGAATTAGCTAGTGGCTTAGTTGGTGATGGACGTATGGCTGAGCCTGAACATATAGCGGACGCTATTGCGCATTATTTCGATTCAAAAACAGACCCAATTTACAAGGGGAAGCAAGTTGTTATTACTGCCGGACCTACTCATGAGGCAATTGACCCTGTCCGATTTATAGGAAATCATTCCAGTGGAAAAATGGGATACGCAATTGCAAATGAATTCCTAATGCAAGGCGCGCATGTGACGTTAATTTCAGGGCCTTCAAACTTAACGTTAGAACACCCGAATTTAACCTTGATTCGTATAACATCTGCTGATGAGATGTTGCTTGAAGTTCAAAAAGTTTGGTCGGAATGCACTTTTGGTGTTTTTGCAGCAGCAGTAGCAGACTACAAGCCCAAAGAACGTGTAGAGCAAAAGATTAAAAAATCAGAAGCTGAGCTGGAGCTTGTTTTAACTAAAAACCCGGATATCTTACTGTGGGCAGGAGCGCATAAAAGTGACGAGCAGTATTTAGTTGGTTTTGCACTTGAAACAACTGATTTAAGAAAAAATGCAACGAAAAAATTGGAGCGAAAAAATCTAAATATGATTGTTATGAACACGCTTGCAGATTCTGGTGCAGGTTTTGGTGTTGACACAAACAAAATTAGTATTTTAGATAATCGCAATAATTTTGAAACTTTTGAGTTAAAGTCTAAAGCAGAGGTGGCAAAGGATGTGTTGTTGTTTTTGAAAAAATATAATTCATGAAATTTTTTATACTAGTTTGTTTACTTATTGCTTCAGTGTTTAATCTGAGAGCACAAGAATTAAACTGTCAAGTCAGTATTATATCAGATGCCCGTTTAGAGTTAACAACGGTTGATCAAGAGATGATTTCAGAACTCGAAAACACGATTTATGAATTCATGAATAACACACAGTGGACAAAAGATAAGTTTACAGTAGAGGAACGAATTAACTGTAACTTACAGTTGCAAATAAATGAAATTCCTGTTTCTGGTACTTTTTCAGGATCACTACAGGTTCAAAGTTCACGGCCAGCGTTTAATTCAAGTTACAATACAACATTGTTCAACTTTCAAGACGATGACATCGCATTTGTTTATTCGCGTGGCGCAGCATTGTTATATGCACCAAACCAATATAGAGAGGAACTCTCATCTGTTTTAGCATTTTATGCATATTATATTATTGGAATGGATTATGATTCTTATAGCAGTAGAGGAGGAACTGAATTTTTGACAACAGCACAAGAAATTGTAACAAACGCACAATCATCAAGAGCAGCAGGATGGAAGAGCTCAGATCGTGGTAAAAACAATAGGTATTGGCTAGTTGACAATGCTCTTCATGAGTTGTTTTCTCCATTGAGAGATTGTAATTATGAATATCATCGTAAGGGGATTGATATGCTTTATGAAGACAAAACTATTGCAAGAAACAAGATAGAGTTGGCTTTAAGTAAGTTGGTTAAGGTTACAGCTACACGACCAAATTCATTAAATGTGTTGAACTTTGTTCAAGCAAAGACAAATGAGTTAAAAAGTATGTATTCCGAGGCAGAGATGAAAGAGAAAAATAAGATTGTAAATCTATTGAAACGAATAGATCCAGCAAATTCCTCTAAATATCAAGAGATATTAAACTAATGATTGACTCTTTACGAATAGAGAATTTTGCAATAATTGAAACCGCATTAATTAATTTTAATAGCGGTTTTACTGTTGTTACAGGGGAGACTGGCTCGGGAAAATCAATTTTATTAAATGCATTAAGTTTAATTTTAGGTGAGCGTGCTAATTTTACTGTTATCGGAAATAAGGGGGATAAATCTACCGTTGAAGCAGAGCTGTTAATTAAAGGATTTGAGCTAGAGTCTTTTTTTAAAGCGCATGAGTTAGATTATTTTGACCGTACCATTGTGCGAAGGGAAATCTTGAAGCAGGGGCGTTCACGTGCGTTTATTAATGATACACCTGTTCAGTTGAGTGTTTTAAAAGCGTTTTCAGGGCAGTTAATACACATTCATTCACAATACAATACACTGGAGTTAAAATCGGCAGATTTTCAATTGAAAATCGTAGATGTTCTTGCTGGAACATTAAGTGATCGAGCTGAGTTTTACGAAAGAAAAGTAATGTTTTCTGAAGGCAAAAAACAGCTATTGAGGTTAAAGAAGGAATTTACTGAAGTGTTGTCGCAGGCCGATTACAACCAGTTTCAATTAAATGAACTGGAAGAGTTAAACTTACCTTTAAATAATTTTGACCAAATTCAAGAAGCGTTAAATCAAGCTGAAAATGCGGATGATATACGTGTTGGGTTTGGAGCTGTCGTTGATAGTTTTCAAAGTGAAGAAGGAATCAATGATAAGTTGAGTGCCTTAAAGGTTATCGTTTCTCGAAAAGCTGAGTTTGATAAAAATTTAAATGACATTCTAGAGCGGATTAATACTATTTTGATAGAGTCTAAGGATTTGACTTCAGAGGCGGAAGACCATCTTGCGCAAGTTGATGTTGACCCAAGGCGTATTGAAGAACTAACGGATTTACTAAACCGATACAATAGAGCCCTTCAAAAACACAACAAAACATCACAAGCAGAATTAGTTGCGCTTTATGATGAACTATCGGAATCATCATTTCAATGTACACAATTGGAAAATGATATAACACGCTTGGACCAAGAGTTGAAGTTGACCGAAACAGAGTTGTTGAAGTTAGCCAATGTACTTCATGAAAAAAGAAAGCAGGCCATTCCTGGAATTGAAGCGGAGTTGACACGAGAGCTGGTTGATTTAAAGTTAGAGAACACGATTTTAAGGTTTGATTTGAATCAGGAAGCGGAGTTTAATGCATACGGGAATTCACATTTAGAAATTCTTTTCAGTCCAAATGTTGGGGTTGACCCTGTGGCTATTCATCAAGCGGCAAGTGGAGGAGAGCTTTCTCGTGTTATGTTAGCGTTGCAAAGTGTAATGTCATCAAAGGTTAAGTTAAGAACAATGCTTTTTGATGAAATTGATACAGGAGTGTCTGGTGATGTTGCCCAAAAAATGGGGTCGATGTTAAAAAAGATGGGGGGTGATATGCAAGTTATAGCAATTACTCACTTGCCTCAAGTAGCTGCAAAAGGCGGACAGCATTTGAAAGTAATTAAAGATATTGAGGAGGGGGAGACAAAAACAATTGTTCAAGAACTCACGGGAGATGAGCGTATAGAAGAAACTGCACGACTTATGAGTGGTGATGAAATTAATGTGTCTGCCTTGGATAATGCACGAGCCTTAATGAAGTGATGAAGTTTAAATTAAACCTATTTATTGAACAAAGTGATTTGAAATTGAATCACATGGACAAAACAGTTCTGATTGGAAGTTGTTTTTCTACTGAAATTGCTGCTAAACTTAGTGGGAGTGGTTTTTCTGTAGTGTCAAATCCATTTGGAACATTGTTCCATCCAGAAGCCATTTTCAATGTTATTCATGCTGCAATTACAGATGATATTGATGTTGAGGTTAAACGTTCGGATGATGTTTTCCATTCTTGGGATAGCTCGGGAGGTGTTTTTAAAATGTCGGAGTCTGAATTGGTGAATGAGATCGTTAAACGTAGAAAGGAGCTTAAGCAGTCTTTACTGTCTGCAAAAACAATGATAATTACATTTGGGTCGGCGTGGGGATATATTCACAACGACTCATCAATGTTGGTTGGTAATTGTCATAAAGAGCATCAGGGTAAGTTTACGAAGTCACTGAGTTCTATTGTTGAGATGGAAAAAATGTGGTCAAGTTTGATTCAGTTACTAACAGAATTAAACCCAGAGTTGCAATTGATTTTTACGGTGAGCCCCGTTCGACACAAAAAAGATGGGCTTATTGAGAACAATAGGAGTAAGGCTAGGCTCATTGAATTGGTACATCGAATGGTAGAGTCCACTTCAGCGAAATATTTCCCAGCATACGAGGTTTTAGTAGACGAGTTGAGAGACTACCGGTTTTATTCAGAAGACTTAGTACATCCTAGTTCTGCCGCTGTAGATTTTATTTGGGATAAGTTTGAGCAAGCACATTGTTCAGGAGAAACGATTTCCTTAAGTCAAGAGGTTAAGAAAATTAAGGCTTCCGAATCTCACAAGGCATTATATCTCAACTCTAATGCAGATGTAAAGATGAAGGCTCAAGTTTTAGAATCAAAACGAGAACTGCTAAAAAAACACCCTTACCTTAACTTTTAGTGATTTTGTCATTTACCACGCTACGGGTATGATGTTTCCAAGGTATTCATTTTTTTCATGAGGTTCAGTAGTCTCCATGATTACCTTCCAGATATATGCCGACTTAAAAGAAACGAGTCTTCCTGTTGACTTGTCAACACCATCCCATCCAGCTGATGCATCACTTGTTTGATAAACGATATGCCCGTCAATAGGATCAATTACTATCAATGTAAATTGATTGTTTCGTTGAGTTAAGGCGTAAGGCATAAACGTACTCTTTCGTGTATCGGTAGATGTTGGCATGAATGAGTTTACGGCCATTAAATTATACGTTTGATCAATATATACCGATTTTGTTAAGGAGGCCGTGCATCCATTGCTGCCGGTTACGGTTAGTGTAACATCATGATCACCTTTGTTGTAGAAGTGTGCCGTTGTTTTTCTTCCTTTGCTGGTTTGACTTGTGTAAGCCCAAGAAAAATCGTGACCCGGAACAAGGCATTCGATGTGGGTGCTTGGAATCCCTTCTTCAAATTTTGTATCTGAATCAATTGTAAAGTCTACAGCTGGATTTGCTTTGACGAAAAAGGTGTTAACCTTACTGTTTTCAGTTGTATTTAAAAGGCTTATTGAATAATTGCCAGTTGCTTTAGTACGAATTGAACGCTTAGTGTTTGCGGGAATGATAAAACGTAGGCTATTATTTTCTATAAGAATTGCTTCATCGTTTTGATTCTCTATTTGTATTACCTCTCCCTCACAAACGTCAGAAACAATAGGAAGTACAATTGTTTTAGGTACAGCAGTTTCACGAATTGTTCTGGGTGGGTTTATAGGTGTTTCTTCAATTAACAGTGGTTTTATTACTTCTTGTGGAAGTTGACTTATCTGAGATGCTTCAACTGAAACTTTTGTTTTGTTTTGTGGCAAAGTAGCATTACCGATGTTGCTCGTTTCAATTACTTTGTTTTGAGTTGAGTGAGCCTCAATACTATTTTTCTGTATGACCTCCTTGAGCTTAATGCTGTTAGGTTCATTATTCTCATTTGTTTTAATATTTTGTGTTTTTTGAGTAGGCTTGTCTGTTAAACGCTCTACTACTATAAAAGAGGTGATTACTACAGCCAGTATAGCTAAGACGGCAGCATATCCCTTAAAGTTGGGCTGTGTTGGTTTTTTTGCATCAAGCTTTTTCTGCATAGCAGTCCATGCGTCTCCATTATAAGGCACCTCATGATTTTCTAAACTATTCTTAATACCCTGTTCTATACTTTTTTTCATGTCATTTAATGTTCACGAATTGTTCATTTAAAATTCGTTGAAGGTTCATTTTTGCTTTAGATAAATTAGATTTAGAAGTGCCTTCACTAATCCCTAGAATTTCTCCAATCTCTTTGTGTGTGTATTCTTCCATCACATACAGGTTAAAAACGGTTCGGTATGCTGGAGATAGCTGGCTTATCGCTTCTAGTGCAAGTTCAGCTTTGATTTCGATAGATTCCAATTCTTCTGCTTCAACTATAGGGTCTTCAGCTCCCATCTTGAAGTCGTTGTCATTATCGGTTAATATCGGGTTCTTTTTAGATTTACGTATACTATCAATAGCCGTGTTCGACATGATTCTACGTATCCAACCTTCAAAGGACCCTTTGTAATCAAATGCTTCTAATTTATCAAAGATCTTAATGAAACCTTCTTGAAGAACTTCTTCAGCTGAATCTCTGTCTTTGGTGTAGCGCATACAGACACTCAGCATTTTACCATAATAAAGCTTAAACAGCTGTTCTTGAGAACGTCTTTTGTTCTGCAAGCATCCATTGATTATATGCCTTAATTGGTTTTTATTCTCCACACTGTTTTCGTTGGTAAGACGCTGTTCTTATTTGGGGGTTGCCTTATGATGATGAATTAAATAATCCCCATTAAAAAAGACTGTAAAATAACTTAATTTAATAACAATTGTGTTAAATTTGCGTTACGATTTTTTTTCTAAACTAGATCAAAACAAATAAAATGAAAGTAACTGTTGTTGGAGCTGGAAATGTTGGTGCTACTTGTGCTGATGTATTAGCTCATAAAGAAATTGCTAACGAGATTGTATTGTTAGATATCAAAGAAGGTTTTGCAGAAGGTAAGGCGTTAGATATTTGGGAAACTTCTCCAATTGCATTGTACGATTCAAGAACGATTGGATCTACGAATGATTATTCTAAAACTGCTAACTCTGATGTAGTGGTTATTACTTCAGGTTTGCCAAGAAAACCAGGTATGTCTCGCGATGATTTAATCGCAACAAATGCTGGGATTGTTAAGATGGTTACTGAAAACATTATCAAGTATTCTCCAGACGCAAAAATAATTTGTGTTTCGAATCCTTTGGATGTAATGACATACTGTGCTTATTTAACAGCAAAAGTTGACCGTAGCAAAGTATTTGGAATGGCTGGTGTGTTAGATACAGCACGTTACCGTTCATTTTTAGCCTTAGAGTTAAATGTTTCTCCAAAAGATATCCAAGCGGTACTTATGGGAGGTCATGGTGATACAATGGTTCCACTTCCACGTTACACAACTGTTGCTGGTATCCCAGTTACTGAATTGATCTCAAAAGAGAAATTAGACGAAATCATTGAACGAACTAAGTTTGGTGGTGGTGAAATCGTTAAATTACTAGGAACATCTGCTTGGTATGCACCAGGTGCAGCTGCTGCTCAAATGGTAGAGGCAATTGTTAGAGACCAAAAAAGAGTATTCCCTGTTTGCGCATGGTTAGATGGTGAGTATGGAATGAAAGACATCTACTTAGGTGTACCTGTTGTTTTGGGTAAAGATGGTATTGAAAAAATTATTGAGTTAGATCTTAATGATGAAGAAAAAGCAATGCTTAATGAGTCTGCAGAAGCGGTAAGAAATGTAATGACTGTTTTAGATAACATGAATGTAAACGCTTAAGCGTAATTCAATTATATTTAAAACTTCCGTTCTTTATTGAGCGGGAGTTTTTTTATGGAAAAAAGAATTTTGAGCATCTTAGTTAATATGAAACAACTTCTTTTCTTTTTTAGTATGCTAAGTTTTGTTGGGTTTTCACAAGACTCAACTTGTATTCAAATTAAACTTAGTCAAAATGAATCGGGTGAAGCAATTCGTAATGCAGCGGTTTTAATTAAGTATGCCGACACGACTCTTTCTGGTCAAACAAAATCGAAGGGAGAATTTACTGTGAAAATTCCAAAAGGCGTTCTTATAGATTTAGAGTTTACTCATTTAAAGTATAAAACGTACACAACACGTAAAAAAATAAGCAATAAGTACACTGCTAAAGATACGGTGTTTTTATCGTATAAAATGGATTATATACGTGTTCAAAACCTCGATGAAGTTGTTGTTGCAGCGCCAGGAGTTCCTTTGATTTATTTTGGTTCTCCAAAGTTACACGTTTCCGATTTTGAGTTGATGAAAAATGGAGATGTTCTTTTATTGACCTATCCAAAGCGGTTGAAAAAAGGAAGCGAGTTGCTTATTTGGGATGGGCAGAAAATAAAAGGGAGGTTTGAGGTCCCTGAATTAGCGGAAGAATTACAGCGTGACTACCGAGAAAATCCGCATGTGATTTGTAAAGAACATGTTTATGGTGTTCATATTTCTGGCAATGAAATTGCACTGTCATCCTTAGAGAAATCTTACTTCTTAACGTATTTAGCTCCAATTTTAGATACGATTAAATCAAAAATGTATTTCTCAAACTTTAACACAAATTATCCTGCTTTCGACTATTATGCCTTTGACCAATTAGATTCTAGTTATACAAAAATATTGAACGTTCAAGATGACTTAATGATGGAGCTCTATCGGTCAGAATATAAGTGGGTAGACGTCCGGACAAAACTTTGGGCAAAAAATAAAGAACTTCAAACAGGAGTGGATGCTGAAGTTTGGGTAGGCTCCAATTATTTTACGAACTCGATTTATTACAAAGCGCTTTATGCACCAATGTTTCATCGGAATGATACACTTCTTGTCTTTGATTATTACAAGGATAAGCTGTTTAAATTTGATGCAGATGGTGTTAGACTAGATAGTGTTTCAATTTATCATCATTATGATAAAAAGCATACAGGGTGGGACGGTAATTTGATTCAAGATCGTGCAACCAGACAAGTGTATGCTACTTATGATCGTGCTGGATATCGTTATTTAGGCTGGGTAAACACAAAGACAGGTGAAATCAGGAATCAGGTTAAGTTGGAGTATAGGTATGCACACAACATTACGGTTCATAATAACCATGTGTACTACATCTATCGCCCGTTTGAATCTGCTCAAAAAAAATACCTTTATAAAGAACGATTGCCCTATTCGTTTTAGAACAAAGAGTTGATATAGCTAAGGCATACAATTTTTGTAAATAGATTTAAATTCATTTAAATGGAACGATTTAAATTATTTTATTCAACTTAGATTTCGTTAGTTTTTTGAGTGAATTATTAAATAAGAGTTAAGATGGATCAAGCGTTAATGATAAAAGTAATAGTCTTAAGTGTTTATGTTGGAATTCTATTTCTAATAGGGATAGTAGCTTCAAGACGTATTAAAAGCATGAGTGATTATTATGTTGGCGGTAAAAACATGGGTTTTTGGGCTGTAGCCTTTTCTGCACGAGCCACCGGCGAATCTGGCTGGTTATTAATTGGTTTGACTGGAATGGGAGCTATTGCTGGTTATTCTGGTTATTGGGTTGTTGCAGGGGAGGTTCTTGGTGTTTTTCTGTCTTGGCAATTTATGGCCAAGCGGTTTAAACGTCGTTCAGATGCGTTTAGAGCCATAACCATTCCAGATTATCTCCAAAGTCACTTCAAGACAACATCCCATACCTTGCGTGTAATTGCAGCGGCTATACTTGTTGTTTTTGTTGTTATTTATGTTGCCTCCCAAATTGATGTTACAGGCGTAGCTTTTAACTCTATGCTAGGAATTGACTACAGGTTGGGCGCTTTAATAGGTTTTTTGATAGTTCTATGCTACATTTTTATTGGCGGGTTTGTTGCTGCTGTATGGTCTGATTTATTTCAAGGTTTATTGATGTTTTTTGGATTAATTCTCTTGCCAATCGTTGTTTGGTTTTCAATGGATGGAGGAACTGAAATTACAGCAGGGTTAAATCAAATAGATCCTGCTCTTACGAGTATTTGGGGTAAGAGTGATGATGGCTGGATGAATTTATTTACAATACTAGGCTTTTCTATGATTGGCCTTGGTTTTTTAGGTTCTCCTCAGGTGTATGTTCGCTTTATGTCCATTAAGAATGAAAAAGAAATTCAAAAAGGAAAATCAGTAGCATTAATCTTTACGCTTTTAACAGATGCTGCCGCTGTAACAATAGGTATTCTTGCGCGTGTTATTTTTACTGAAAGTGGTCAGAATCCAGAGGAAGTTCTTGGAGTGGGAGGAAAGAATGTTTTAAGCATGGTTACAGAAGAATTTTTACCCATTGTTGTTGTTGCTATTTTTGTTGCTATTGTATTGTCTGCTATCATGTCGACTATAGATTCGTTGTTAATCTTAGCGTCTAGTGCAATTACACGCGATTTTTATCAAAAGATTTTCAGGCCAGATACCCAGGATGAAAACTTAACTAAAATTTCAAGATTGTCAACCGTTATTATGGCTATTTCTGCTTTGATTATAGCTATAATTCTTAATTGGGTTTCGCCCGATCGTCAGGTTTTTTGGGTTATGATCTTTGGTTGGTCAGGAATTGCCGCTACATTTTGCCCTGTAGTTATATTGACGCTATTCTGGAAAGGATATTCAGAGAAGGGAGCTATTGCCTCTATGGTTACAGGGTTTGTCTCTGTAATCATTTTTAAGTTTGTTGTACAGAAGTTAGATAGCGTAGGAGCGTATTTTGTTGAGTTGGATGTTCTTGTGCCATCTTTTGCTGTAGCTATGGTTTTTGGTGCGCTTGTATCTAAAATTTATCCACCAAGAAAAGAGGCTGTCGATGCATTGAATGAAATTGATGCAAGCGTTGGAGAGCTGGAATGATTTTAAATCCACTTCCAGTTTAATTCATTGAAATAAGGGATGTTTAGTTCCTTGTATCGTTTTATTATTTCTAAGTGATTTGGAACTTGATTTTTCGGTGTGATTAACGCTGTTCCTACTGAAAGTTTTATGTACAGCTGATTCTGAACCTCAATAATACTGTTGATTTCAGAAATGTTAATTTTACCTTCTCCTGTTTTGTTTTTTACAAGTACATACTCCCGGTGAATCTCAATAAATTCAATTTCATCAAGCAAGTTCGCGTAATTTTCAAGAATGAAATTTCGATACATTTTTGTGTACCTCCACTTGAAGTATCGTGGGTATAATATCCACACGGCAAGGGTTACAATAGAGAAATAGATGCTCATTCCAATATTGTTGGCCGTGTAGAAGTTGAATAGAAGGAATAATGAGATTAGTGTCATTGTTATTCTACCGGCTTTCTTTTTTCGATTAATACGCTCAGATTTTGATGCTGTATAAATCTGAAATTCCAGTAAGTCCTCTTCTTTAATTTTATATTGGTAATTCATTCAGTTATTGTACCGTAATTAAGAGTAGGAGTCTCTTCGCTTTGAACCATACTTTCGATTATTTCCTCCTCCATTTCTGTTTCCTCCACCAGAGTTGTTCCTGTTTTTGTTTCTAGGAGGTCTCTGTTGACGTTGCGATTTAGGAATTACAACTTCATCTTCTGCTTCAGCAGCAAATTCATGATCGTCAATAACAGGTATTTTTTGATTAATTAATTTTTGAATGTCTTTTAAGTAAGCGCGTTCTTCCATATCACAGAAAGACAATGCTGTACCACTTTCTTTTGCTCTACCTGTTCTCCCGATTCTGTGAACATAAGTCTCCGGAACATTAGGCAGTTCGTAATTAATTACCAATTCCAATTTTGAAACATCAATTCCACGCGCTGCAATGTCAGTTGCGATAAGAACCTGAATTCGTCCTTCTTTAAAGTTTCCGAGTGCTTTTTGCCGCTGATTTTGAGATTTGTTCCCATGAATTGCCGCTGCTTTAATTCCTGCCTTTTCTAATAAACGAACTACTTTATCGCTTCCGTGTTTTGTTCTAGCGAAGATCAAAGTTGAGTTGGCTCTTTTCTGGTTAAGAATTTGAACTAATAATTTAATCTTGCTTTTTTTCGGTACAAAGTAAACTGCTTGATCCACTTTTTCAGCAGTTGCTTGTTCAGGTTGAACAGTTACCTTGTCATAATTACCCAAAATTCGAGTTGATAACTCAACAATGTTTGGAGGCATGGTTGCAGAAAAGAAAAGTGACTGCCTTTTTGAAGGTAATTTGGCAATGATTTTTTTAATGTCGTGGATAAAGCCCATATCTAGCATTTGATCTGCCTCATCGAGTACAAAGTATTCAATGTGATTAAGGGTAATGTATCCTTGCTGAATTAAGTCTAACAATCTACCAGGCGTAGCAACCAAAACATCAACTCCAGCTTTTAAAGCGTTTACTTGAGTACCTTGTTTTACTCCACCGAAAATAACGGTGTTTCTAACATTTGCAAACTTACCGTAAGCAGTAAAGTTTTCACTAATTTGGATAGCTAACTCACGTGTTGGAGTAACTACGAGTGATTTTATTTTTCGACGACCCTTTTCAGTTGTTTTGTTGTTATACAAATGTTGTATAATTGGAATTCCAAATGCAGCTGTTTTACCTGTTCCTGTTTGAGCACAGCCCAATAAGTCCTTACCGTTCAGTAGGATTGGGATTGATTGCTCTTGAATTGGAGTAGGGTGAGTATAGCCTTGAGCATCAAGGGCTTTTAGTATAGGATCAACAATCCCGAGTTCTTTAAATGTCATGCAACGTTATATATGTTGCTACAAAGGTAGTTGAATACTTTGAATATACCCGAAATATCTAGGTTTGATTACATTAAGCTAAATAGGAAGCCCAATAAAGATCCACCAAGTACAATCCACATGGAACTTACTTTTTTAAAGCCAAAGATTAATGCAAAACTAATTACAGCAATTACAATTCCTTGCCAATTTACCAACGAGATTTTTGCCATTTCAAATAATACACCAGCCATTACTGCTACAGCTGCAATATTTACCGAGTCTAAGAAAAACCCAAGAACTTTGGATTTTCTCATTCTAGGCACAAGTGGATTAAGAATTAAAACGAATAGAAATGAAGGTAGGAATATTCCAAGCGTTGCACCTACAGCGCCCCAAAATCCTGTTAATTGATACCCGACAAATGTTGCTGTAGACAAGACTGGACCAGGTGTAAACTGACCAACTGCAACTGCATCCATTAATTGTTGACGAGTAAGCCATCCTGTTGTAACAAGCTCAGCATCTAGATAAGCAAATAGAACGTACCCAGATCCGTATAAAACTGAACCAACTTTTAGAAATGTCCAAAAGACTTTTAACGATGTAATACCGGCAACTGAAGCGGTTGGAAGTTGTAATAAGAATAAAGGCAAGATTGACTTAGGATTGTCGAACATTTTGTTTTTTGCACTGAAATAGAACGCCCCAACAACTCCTGCAGTTAATAGAGCAAGTATTTCATTAACGCCTAGAATGCTGGCTGCCAGAACGAAAAGTCCGAGTGTACCTAGTTCCCAGCCTTTTAGGGCTTTTTTTCCAAGTTTAAAAACAGCTCCTGCAATGATTGCTAGGACTGCAGGTTTAATCCCAATTATCCAAGGTTCAACATTTGGTAGGGTACCATAAAGAGAATAAAGCCATGCCAGAGTACCAGTGATAACTACCGCAGGAAAAATGAATGCAAAACCAGCTACGAATAGTCCTGGAATTCCTGCACGCTCATGACCACAGTGCATCGTCATTTCTGTAGAGTTGGGGCCTGGGATCAGGTTAGTTATCCCCATTAAGTCAAGAAAATGTTGACGATCCATCCATTTTCTTTTGTTAACGATTTCTTCTTCCATCATCGCAACATGTGCTGCTGGACCTCCGAATGCAATAACACCTAGTTTAAAGAAAACTTGTGCTACTTCTTTAATATTCCCTTTCTTTGACATAGTATAAAATTCCCGTCAAAAATACTGATTCAACGAAATTGAACACCAAGTTCAATGTTAAGAAATTATTAACACCTTAATTGAGTGAGAAATTGATTGTAACAGGTAAATGATCAGAATATCCCGCAAGATATTTTCTGCCTCCATAGGTTCTAAAAGGAACGATATTACCTTTATATGTATCCAAAAGGTACTTTTCACTATGGATTCTACCTGATTTCTTAGCGACACGCATACCTTTCTTTTTCAATAGTGAATTTGAAACCATGATGTGGTCCAACACATTCCATTCACCTCGATAGTTATGTGTCCCTCCAAACTCTCCAGACTCAGCTGTAATCATTGGGCGTAATAATTCAGAGATTAAAAGAGGTGCTCTATTATCTGGGTAGTCATTTAGGTCTCCCATAAATACAATCTTAATTTTGGGGTTAACAACAGTCATAGAATCTATGAATGATTTCGCTGCATAAGCTGCAACTAGTCTTTTTGGTTCACTTTCTACTTGACCTCCATATCTGCTTGGCCAGTGGTTTACCATTGTAAGAATGGTATCCTTTTTAGTGTAGAGTTTTGCCCATGTAATATCTCTACTTGGGCGGTTTTTGTCCGGCATACTGAAGCGAATTATTCCTGATTCAGCAAGACTTAATTTTGTGCTGTCGTAAATGATAGCGTTATCAATTCCACGTCGATCGAGACTCTCGTAGTGAACAATAGCGTGTGTGTATGCCAAGTTACCTCCTTTAATGATGTCTTGAACAACAGCTTTATTTTCGATTTCACAGAGTCCAAGTATTAATGGGTAGCGCATGGTCTCAATAACCGTATTGATGTGTGTGATTTTTTCTTGATACTTTTGAGTGTTCCATTTGCGGTCTGCACCCGGAAGAAATTCGATGTCGTTTTTACCTTCAGTATCTAAAGTATCAAATAAATTTTCAACATTATAAAACCCAACGATAGATTTTGTTTGTCCAAAAGTAGGAGTGAGTGATAATAATGTTAGGGCAAGAGCGAATAATGTTAAAGCTTTCATTGTCTATTGGTTAGGACTAAGTATTAGTGTTTTTCCATAAGTAGATTACGCGCCAAGGGTCCTTCACAGAAAATGGCATCTAAAATGGATAAACTTTCTTTGTAATTCGACTCTCCTGGAAATACTTGAATGTAAGGAGCTTTTTTAAGTGCTTGAAAATGCTCTTTTCCAGTTAGATTCAGTCTTAAGTCATGTTCGATAATTGGTTGAAAATCATCTGTTAACAGTAGTTCAGTGTTTAAGTCTAACCATTCTATAACACGTTTGGTTATGGCTGTATTAAAGCGAAGCAGGTTTGTTTCTTTTGAAAATAAAAGTTCTTCTACTTCAATACTATAGTAATCAAAAAAAGCGGCCGATTGATAGGCGCTAGTTATTGACCTCCAATGTCTAACCCTCCAGTTTTCTTCGTCAGATAGAATTACGTTGTCTGTTGATGTTTTTGATCCGTTGCTACGTTTGGTTGGAATTGATAATGACATTATGCCATCACCTCCCACAATTTCACAACGATTTCGATAGGTTTGTTTTGGAAAATGTTCTTTAGCTTCTATACGTACCACATCATGCTTAGCAATTTCTTTGAAGTAGGCGATGCTTCCAAAATAGGAGCTGGGTACAATCGGGCCCATTACTTTATCATATTGAATAATCTTTCCCAACGAATCCCCTTATAAGGACTTTTAGAAAACCAGACCATGGAAGCCTTTCCAACAATGTGATCTTCAGGAACAAAGCCCCAGATACGTGAGTCAGCAGAGTTGTATCGATTGTCACCCATTAACCAATAGTAGTTCATTGAAAAGGTGTATTTTTTAGCTAATTCTCCATCAATGAAAATTCCATCTTTTGTTTCGTGAAGTGTATGCCCTTCGTAGGCTGTAATTATACGACGAAACCATGCAATGTTATTCGTATCAATTTCCACCGTTTGGCCAGCGAAAGGAATTTGAAATCGGTTAAAGTCAGTTATCGTATTGTTTACGTAGAAGTCTTTCGGAAAGCAGTTTAGATTATCTATTAGACTGGCTGGTGAGGCTTTAGCAGAGTCAGCCAATTGAGGATAGTTTACTAAGTCAAAATTTCCTTCAGGATTTGATTTTTTCAATTGATTGAGCTGTCCTTGCGTTAGATTCATAATGTAACTTCCGTCACCATTTTGACTAGGGTAGTAGTCTCCACGAGAAACTTCAAGTCCATACTTTTCATCCATTGTTAGTTTTGACGGAACAAGTACGTTGGTTACCCTATACTGTAAGTTTTGATTCTCGGCAACAAAAGCTTTTTTGTCATTTACGTATAGTGTTGAATTTTTAATTTCAATCCAATCACCAGGAATCCCAACACATCGTTTTATGTAATTTTCCCGCTTGTCGACAGGACGATAAATTACACCATAGTGTTCAATTGTACCACCAGTACTTTGATCGTATGCAATTTTTTCAACTGCAAGTTTGTGACGGGCTTTGTTTCTCCATAGCTCAACATTGTCTATAAAATCTTGACCGTTTATATCTGTAACTCTTCTGGTTGCTTCTTGCGCTGCAAAGGCGTCTACACTACGCATGTCAAAATTCCCTTGTGGTGTCGACTGTAGGATACTGTCCCTTAGTTTGAATGATAGTTTAGAAATGTATTCATTATTCCCTTGCCATAGACGAAGAGCCTCTTTATTTACGATGCCGTGATAATCGTGTCCCATTAATCCATTCGGCATTCTAGGGTCGTAAACAGCAGTGTCACCAGATGGGTAGTTGAAAACAACGACGTCATTATTTTTAACCGTTGAAATACCAGGTAGTCGTGTGTAGTTTGATTTTTCTAAACCAGTATAAGATTTTATGTTAACCCATGGAACAGTATTGTGTACTAGTGGGTAGGATAGTGGGGTAACAGGTACTTTTGGTCCGTAAGCCAATTTGTTTACAAATAGAAAGTCTCCAACTACTAGGGTTTTCTCCATTGATCCGGTAGGAATCTGAAATGGTTCAAAGACGTATGTTCGAATAATACTTGCTGCAACTAAAGCAAAAATAATAGAGTCGCCCCATTCTTTCACTTTAGATTTTTTACCTGGCTCATGACGTGTTACTGCACCAATCCCTAGAGCGATTATGTGACCAATAATTGGTAGGGCAAGAAACAGTGCTAAATGATCTCCCCATTCACGTTCAGCCATTTCTTTGCTGTTAGCCCAGTTTGTTTCTGGGAGTATCGCATCCTTGTCCTTAGAAATTTTAGCCATAAGGATATATGGAAAGAAGACACCTTGCAATGTGTCTGTAAGAGAAAAGTAACCAAATCTACGAATGTAGGAAGTGTTGACAACTGACCACATAACGATGTGTGCACCTGGGACAATCATTAACAGTGCCCACCATGGTTTTTTTGCGCCGAGTTTAAACGCTATGTAGTAGTTATATACGGGTATTAATGCTTCCCATGATTTACGGTTTGCTTGTTTGAAGCTGATAAACCAGAGTGAAATGTATGGGTGAATGAGTAGTAAAATGTAGAAATAAAATAGGTTCATGTTCTTATAGTTTTATAACGTCTTGCATAGTGAAGACTCCTTTCTTGTCAGTAATCCATTCTGCGGCAATTACTGCCCCTAATGCAAATCCTTGACGATTTTTTGCGGTATGCTTTATTTCAAGTAGGTCAATTTCAGATTCATAACTTACTTTGTGTGTGCCTGGAATTCCATCTTCACGAAAAGAATTTACGGCAATTTGATTATCCAGTGTGTCAGGTGTTGTGTTTTCGCTATGTACCCATGAGGTGTAGCTGTTGTTTTCAAGCATTAAATCGTTGGCTAATGAAACAGCGGTTCCTGAAGGAGCATCTAGCTTTTCTAGGTGATGTATTTCTTCAATACTTGGCTTGTATTCAGGAGTGTTAGACATTAGCTTAGCTAAGCGTTTATTAATGTCAAAAAAAATATTGACCCCAATGCTAAAATTTGAAGCGTGTAGTAGCGCACCGTTGTTTTTTAAAACATAGTCTTTCACCTCGGGTAGCTGATTGTTCCAGGCAGTTGTTCCAACAATGACAGGAGTTTTTTTATCTACACAGTGTTCTATGTGTTTTTTTGCAAGTTTAGGCGCGGTAAACTCAATAGCTACATCGATGTTTGAAAAGTCTAACGTTGAAATTGGATTTTCCCTATTGCTTTTTCCAACAATTGTGTGCCCACGAGAGATAGCAATTTCCTCAATAGTTTTACCCATTTTTCCGTATCCAATTAAAGCTATTCTCATGATTATTAGAATTAAAACAAAAATAAAGTTTTACGCAGAGTAGACAATGCTTTTAACGAAAATTAAGAGCGAGCTTTATTCCTGGAGTTCGATCGTTTAGAACTACGGGGCTAAACGCCATTGAAAGGTTTTCGGAAACATCAAAATTTACAAAATGAGCTTCAACTCCTGCATCTGTTAATTGAAGTAAGTAAACGATTCCAACAGCAATGATAGATAGGTCACGCCAGTTTTGGTATTGATTATAAAGGGTTAAAATGTCTTGGTCGTTAGTATATTCAGACCATTGAATATTACCAGGTTCATTGTCTTGACGCAGTATGTGTTCTTGCATTAAAGATCTTTGAGTACGTTGATTTTTCACTAAAAAGTAAGAAGATGCACCAAGTCCAGTATATATCAAAGGAACCTTCCAAAATGCTTTTTTACTCCCTTTAGGCATGTGTATGTGATTGTATACTTGCCCGGCTCCAGGTAGTACTGCAGATAGTATAACGGCCTTTCGTATCGTATGTGGTCTAAGGGAGTCGTGTTTTAACTCAAGTTTTAACGAATTCGTATTGTAATCGTTCCTTTCAAAGGTTTGTGCATGCGCGAAAACAGCGGTAATACTAATGAAAATGAATGCAACTAAGAGTTTCATTACTTGTTGAATAATTCCATAATTCTATTCAGGTCATTGTCTGAATCAAAGTTTACAATGATTTTACCTGTGCCTTTAGGAGTCTTTTTTATTTCAACTTTGGTTGCCAGTTGATCGCTTAGGTGTTCTTTAAAAACGTACTCGTTTTCAGAAATAGTCGCTTTAAATTTAGATCCATTTTGCTTGTGACTTTTTGTGTGAGGTACTAGTTGTTCTCCACGTAAAATAGACTCAATGTCTCTTACGGATAGCTTTTCTATAACTACCCGGTTAAATAAATCAACCTGTGTTTTTTCATCACCTGCAGAAACCAGTGCACGAGCATGCCCCATTGTGATTTTTTTAGCGCGAACTCCAGCTTGAATTTCAACCGGGAGTTTTAACAGTCGAAGGTGGTTTGTTATGCTTGATCTACTTTTTGAAATCTTTTGGCTTAGTTGGTCTTGTGTTAAGTCACATTCTTTAATTAGTCGGGAATAGGATAGGGCAACCTCAATTGGGTTTAGGTCTTCACGCTGAATGTTCTCTACCAATGCCATTTCAAGCATTGTCTGATCGTTAGCTATCCTGATATAAGCAGGCACATCAGTAAGCCCTGCTAATTGTGATGCTCTAAAGCGTCGTTCCCCAGAAATTAACTGATACCTTCCTCGTCCAAGTTTTCGAACGGTTAAGGGTTGTATAATACCATGAGCCTTGATTGAATTACTTAAGTCTGTTAAGGCATTTTTTTCAAAGTTGGTACGCGGATTGAATGGATTTGCTTCAATAGCTGAAATAGGAAGGGTTGAAATAGACCCAACTACCCCTTCTTCATTTGATGGTGCTATTGTGTTTGTTTCGGCGTTTTCCAGTAATGCACTCAGTCCTTTTCCTAGTGCTGAACGCTTTTTTGTATTAGAGTTCATCGCTAATGTTAATTTGTTTGTCGTCGTTTGAAATAGTAGTAGAGTCGTTCTTTTGAAGAATTTCTCGTGTAAGGTTAAGGTAATTTACAGAACCTTTACTTGCTGAATCATGCATGATTATCGTTTCTCCATGACTGGGTGCTTCTCCCAGTTTTGTGTTACGGTGGATAACGGTGTCAAAGACAAGTTCTTGAAAATGCATTTTAACTTCATCTACAACTTGATTTGCAAGTCGTAATCGTGTGTCATACATTGTGAGTAATATACCTTCAATTTCTAAAGCTGTATTTAATCGGCCTTGAACAATTTTTATTGTATTCAATAATTTCCCTAATCCTTCTAATGCAAAGTACTCACACTGAACAGGAATTATAACAGAGTCTGCTGCTGTTAATGAATTTACAGTAATCAAACCTAGAGAAGGTGAGCAGTCAATAACAATGTAGTCGTATTGATCTTTAATTTTATCCAAAGCAAACTTGAGCATGTGCTCTCTATTTGGGAGGTTAATCATTTCGAGCTCAGCACCAACTAAATCAATGTGAGAAGGAATAATATCTAAATTTGGATTATCTGTTTTTATTATTAAATCTGTTGGATCAACATCGTTAATTAAACAATCGTAAATGTTTTTTGAATTGTTGGGGTCAAGCCCTACACCAGATGTTGCATTGGCTTGAGGGTCAGCGTCAACCAGTAGTGTTTTATATTCAAGAACGCCTAAACATCCGCTTAAGTTTATTGCTGTAGTTGTCTTTCCAACTCCACCTTTTTGATTTGCGATAGCAATAATTTTCCCCATTAATCTAATATATTGAGTCATAAAGATACGCCAAATCGAAATTAAATCGAACTAATTTTATTAGGAGTTATCAACTAATTTTAGAATTCAGTTAGTGCGGTGTGTTTTTCGGCTCTTTTTTTTGAGTGTCTTCAGCAAGTTGCTTTTTGTGGAGGTCGGCATACATGCCATTTAATTCGATTAATTCAGAGTGAGTTCCCTGTTCTGTAATTGAGCCATTCTCAATGTTTATGATGCGAGAGGCGTTTCTCAAAGAAGAAATTCGGTGACTAATTACGATAGAGGTTGTCTGTCGTTTTTTTAAGTTGCTTAAAATAATGTCTTCGGTTTCGGTATCAACTGCAGACAAGCAATCGTCTAATATTAACAGTTTTGGGTCTCGAATTAAGGCACGTGCAATACTTATACGTTGTTTTTGACCTCCGCTTAAATTTACTCCACGCTCTCCTAGTATAGTGTTGTACTGATCTTTGAAGTCGATAATATTGTGGTGGACGTGTGATTCTTTTGCGGCGTTCTCTATTTTTTCGGTTAACTCATTGGGGTGGCTACTGCCAAATAAAATATTGTTTTTGATGGAGTCAGAAAATAAAAATACATCTTGAGGTACAATCCCGGTTTGATTTCTAAATTGATTAAGATTAAGTTCCTTTAAATCAATTCCATCAATAAGAATCTGTCCTGAAGTTGGTTCGATTTGCCGCATGATGAGCTTAAGGATTGTTGATTTTCCTGCTCCGGTTCTCCCTACAATCCCAAGTGACTCTCCTTTGGTTAGCTTGAAGCTTAATTTATTAATTGCATTTATTTGTGAGTTAGGGTATGTATAACTTACCTTGTTAAACTCAATGTCGCCTTCAAAATTAAACGCATCATGATTTGTGTTTGTGATTTCCACACGCTCTTTCAAAAACTCATTAATTCTAGTTTGGCTAGCGGCTGCTCGAGAAATTAAGGAGGAGACCCATCCGATCGAGGCAAAAGGCCATGTTAACAAATTAACGTAGAAGATAAATTTTAAGATTCCACCTTGTGTTATTTCGTTGCTGTAGTATAATTGCCCACCTAAATATATGCAGAGAATTGTGCTAACTCCAATTAAGATAAATATTGTAGGCGTAAAAAGAGCGTTCGTGAGTACAAGACGCATGCTCTTCGCTTTATAGTCTTCTGCAGATTTGGAGAGTCGTTGGTTAATTTCACTGCTCCTGCTGTATGCTTTAATCACACGAATTCCAGAGAATGTTTCTTGTACAAGTGTGGACATTTTAGATTGCTCCTCTTGTACTTCTGCACTAAGTTTACCTATGCGGTTAGCGACTTTGTAAATTATAAAAGACATAAGTGGAAGAGGAATCAATACAATGATGGTTAGATATCCGTTAATGTTAACCATGTTCCGAATCACAAGAATGCTTAAAGCTACAAGGTTTATGGAGTACATGATTCCTGGGCCTAAATACATACGCACCTTATTAACATCTTCTGAAATTCGATTCATTAAATCTCCCGTATTGTTCCTTTTGTAAAAAGAATAATTTAGCTCCTGATACTTCGTGTAGATTTCATTTTTTAAATCATACTCAATGTGCCTTGACATAATTATGATCATTTGTCGAGTTAGAAAAAGGAAAAAACCTGATATAAAGATTAAAAGCATAATAATACCACCGGCTTTTAATGCAATATAAATAACCTCATCAGTTGGTTTTGAGGTGTCCCAGTTTTTTAATTCATCCGTAAAGTTCCCAAAGAATTCAGGCATTGCGACTTTAAACCAGTTGCTTCCAATGATAAATAGTACCCCAAAAAGGAATCTCCATTTATACTTTATGAAATATTTGTTGAGGTAGCTAAGTGACTTCATCGATAATTTCCTATTTTTGCCACGCTCATTTACATGACGTTGTAAAAGTATATAATACACTTGAGAAAACATTTAACATTTATGTTTGAAGTAAAAAATATTGAGGACACGAACCTCGCAAGTAACCCTGTAATTGCTCAGATGAGTAAGTACAATCATGAACAGCTGCTTTTCTGTAATGATAATGACACGGGTTTAAAGGCAATTATTGCAGTGCATAACACAATTTTAGGTCCAGCATTAGGCGGGACTCGTATGTGGCAGTATGGTACTGAAATGGAAGCGCTGGACGATGTCTTGCGCTTGTCTCGCGGAATGACGTATAAAAATGCCATATCTGGACTGAATCTAGGTGGAGGTAAGGCTGTTATTATTGGCGATGCAAGGTCAATGAAGTCAGAAGCTTTATTTAGACGATTCGGAAAATTTGTAAACAGTTTAGCGGGTAAATATATTACAGCAGAAGATGTAGGGATAAATCCTGTAGATATGTCTTATGTTGGAATGGAAACAGATCATGTTGTTGGTTTACCAGGTAAAAGTGGAGATCCATCACCTGTTACGGCTTACGGAACTTATATGGGAATGAAGGCTTGTGCTAAACAACAGTTTGGCTCAGATTCACTTTCAGGAAAAGTTGTTGCTGTTCAGGGAGTTGGTCATGTTGGTGAATATTTAGTAAAGTCACTAACAGAAGAAGGAGCTAAGGTTTATATTTCGGACATTCATGAACCTTCGTTAAAGCGTGTGGCAGATCAGTATGGAGCAACAGTTGTTGGTCTAGATGATGTTTATGACCTAGATATGGATATATATGCTCCATGTGCTTTAGGAGCAACCTTAAATGATGATACATTAAGCCGATTGAAATGCTCAATTATTGCTGGTGCAGCAAACAACCAATTACAGCAGGAGGATGTGCATGGTAGAGTTGTTATGGATAAAGGAATGGTTTATGCTCCTGACTTTGCATTGAATGCAGGTGGGGTGATTAATTGTTATTCGGAGGTGAAAGGACTTTCTTCTGAGTGGGCAATGCATAAGTCTGAAGATATTTACACGACAATATATAATATTGTGAAGCGCTCTAAGGAAGAAAATATTCCAACATATCAAATTGCGAATAAAATGGCTGAGGAAAGAATCTCAGCAATAGGAAAGGTTAACTTGTTTTTATAATACTCGATGCTCAATAGACGACACTTAAGAATAAAAGTACTTCAATCGCTTTATGCATTCTTCCAATCTAAAGATGAAGGATATGGAAGTGTTGAAAAAGAAACATTGAATTCTTTGGAGAGAATTTATGATTTGTACATATACTTTTTACTAACTTTTTCAGAATTGAAAACGTTTGGAGAGTACCGTATGGAAGAGAATAAGAAGAAAATATTCCCAACAGATGAGGATGCTAATCCAAATCGAAAGTTTGTTGACAGCGCTATTATTGATATTCTTGAAAAGCAACCAACCCTACGTGTGCTTTCTGAACAAAGAAAAGTAAATTGGGTTGGCGATGAAAACCAGCAAATGTTTCGTAAAATATATAACCAGCTTAGGGAGGGTGAGGTGTATGATTCATACATGAATAATGAGGTTAAAGGCTTTGAAGAAGATAAGGCATTTGCCATAGCTTTATTTAAGGCTGAAATTGCAAATTCAGAAGTTTTATACGATTGTTTGGAAGACCGAAATATCCACTGGATTGATGATATTGACTTAGCTTGTTCAATGGTTATAAAAACAATTAAATCATTTGAAGAAGGGCAGGAGCCTGCTATTCTTGATTTGTACAAGGACAAAGAAGACGAAACAACTTTTGTTCGTGAGTTATTGAGAAAGACAATAGTCCTTGATAAGGAAAATGAATTGTTGATTGATGAGTTGACTTCAAATTGGGAGCTTGACAGAATTGCTAAGATGGATGTTATTTTAATGAAAATGGCGATTACAGAATTGCAAACATTCAATAATATTCCAACAAAAGTTACGCTGAATGAATATATTGAGATTTCAAAATTCTATAGTACACCTAAGAGCAATAGCTTTATTAATGGTGTTTTAGATAAGGCGATTTCAAGGTTGGTGAAAGATGATAAGATTAACAAAGTCGGTCGTGGCTTGAAAGATTAGAAAAATGAAAAGTTTATTGGCTCTTTTTGTGACTTTATTGCTTCTGTCTTGTGGGGGAGGTTCAAAGGTTGAAGTTGGTAATAAAACAACCATGGAGGTTGCTGCTGTTTTTGATGCAGGTGATGTATTAAAGGGTGAGGTTATTACTGCAAAATTTATTATTACAAATACAGGAGAATACCCACTGGTTATAGGAGAGGTTAAAGGCTCTTGTTCTTGTACTGTTGCTGAATACCCTGAAAATCCTGTTTTACCAGGTGAATCTGGAAAGGTACTTGCTTATGTTAATACAGAAAAGGTAGGAGCGGGTGTGTTAAACAAATCAGTTCGTATTGTCGCAAATACGACACCTTCAATAACCCAGGTGGTTGTCAAGGCAAATGTAATTAGAAGATAATTTTAAAATAAAAATAACAGATATGAATCAAATAGTAATGTTGGTATTGATTATGGTAGTGTTCTACTTTTTTATGATCAGACCTCAGATGAAAAAACAAAAAGAGTTAAAACAGTTTAGAGAATCAATGGCTGTGGGTGATAAAGTGGTTACCATTGGTGGTATTCACGGAAAGGTCCTTGAGGTGGCAGAGTCTACAGTTTTAATTGCAACAGAAAGTGGAAAGCTAAGGTTAGATAAATCTGCAATTTCAAACTCTGTTGAAGATATGCTGGGAGCGAAATAAACAAGACATAAGGAAATAAAAAAAGGACTGATTTTAATCAGTCCTTTTTTTATTTTTATAAATCGTATTGACTAGTAATAAATTGCTCTTCTTACTTTAGAAATGTATTTTGCTAGACGAATAACTTGTTTTGTATAACCAAACTCGTTGTCGTACCATGCGTATATAACTGCATTTTTACCATCTTTAGAAACGATTGTAGCATTTGAGTCAAATACACAACAACATGTATTCCCAATGATATCGTTCGATACCAATTCAGGGTCTAGAGCGTAGTATATCTGATTAACTAAATCGCCGTTTAATGCCGCATCCTTAATGGTGTTGTTTAATTCTTCCACTGAAGTTTCTTTTCCCAGTTCAAGGTTAAGAATTGCTAGTGATCCATTTGGAGTAGGGACACGTACAGCATTTGCTGTTAATTTGTCTTTTAAGTCTGGAATTACTTTAGTTACAGCATTACCTGCACCTGTTGAAGTAATTACCATATTGATTGCAGCAGAACGACCTCTTCTTGGTTTTTTGTGCATGTTGTCGAGTAGGTTCTGATCGTTTGTATAGGCGTGCACTGTTTCAATGTGTCCTTTTACAACGCCTAACTTGTCATTAACAACTTTAAGAACAGGGGAGATTGCATTTGTTGTACAAGAAGCAGCTGAATAAACCTGCTCATTTTCAAGGTCTAATTCTTTTTGATTGATTCCGTAAACGATGTTTGGTATCTCCTTACCTGGAGCTGTTAAAAGAACTCTAGATGAACCTGAAGCTTTTAGGTGACGAGATAGCGCCTCTCTATCTGTAAAGACTCCTGTATTGTCGATAATCAAGGCATTGTTTATTCCGTGAGCAGTATAGTCAATATCTTCAGGATTCTTAGCGCAAATCATTTTTACAATTTGCCCATTGATGATTAATGCTTCGTTTGCAGCATCTACTTGTACAGTACCATTAAACGCTCCGTGAACGGAATCATTTTTTAGTAATGCGGCTCTTTTGATTAAGTCTGCTTCAGAGTTGCTACGAGTTACAATGGCTCTTAATCTTAGTTGCTGACCTTTACCAGCCTGTTTTATAAGCTCTCTTGCTGCTAAACGACCGATACGACCAAAACCGTATAGTACAACATCTCTTGGTTCAAAGTTCAGTGTAGTTGAAGTTGCAAACCCTGCTAACTTTGCGTTAAGAAAATCGATCATTGTTTCAAAATCACCTTTCTCATTTAACCATTCGCTAGCTAGCTTACCAATGTCTAGTTTTGCTGGTGCAAGATCCATTTCAAGAATTGCTTCTGCCAGGCCAGATGTTGTGAAAATATCAACAGGTTTGTTGACTACATTTTTTGAATACTCATGTAGATTTAATACTTCGGAAATCGTTAAATCGATCAATGGGTTTCTGAATAAAACCAATTCGATTCCTTTGTCGTAAAGAAGTTCTCCTCCTTTACTTGATAGTTTTACTGCCGCTCTTTCTTTTTTGATATGCGACTGTAATTCGTTTTCGTAACTCAACGCTATTCCCATTTGTTTTAAATTATAAGGTATTGATATTTAAGTTTTAGTATATAAAAAAGGTGCCTATGTTAGTGGGCACCTTTATAATTTATTATCCTAAGTAAGCTTTAAGTAGTTTGTTTCGAGAGGTATGTCGCAAACGGCGAATTGCCTTTTCTTTAATTTGTCGAACGCGCTCACGTGTTAAATTGAACTTGGCTCCAATTTCTTCAAGTGTAAGCCCATGATTCATTCCAATTCCAAAGAACAAACGAATAATTTCACGCTCTTTGTCTGTGAGTGTACTTAATGATCGCTCAATTTCTTTTTGAAGAGATTCAGCCATTAAAGAGTGATCTGCTTTAGGCGAGTCGTTGTTTGCCATAACGTCCATCAGTGTTCCACCATCTTCAGATGTTGATAGGGGAGCATCAATAGAAACGTGACGACCAGATACATTTAAACTCTCTTTAATTTTATCTTCAGGAACCTCTAGTGCTTCAGCTAATTCTTCAGCTGATGGAGGTCTTTCGAATTCTTGCTCAAGGCGAGAGAAAGCTTTGTTTATCTTGTTTAGTGATCCTACTTGGTTTAGAGGTAATCGTACAATTCGCGCTTGTTCAGCAAGTGCCTGTAGTATTGATTGACGAATCCACCATACGGCGTATGAAATGAATTTAAAACCACGTGTTTCATCAAATTTTTGTGCCGCTTTAATCAGGCCTAGATTTCCCTCGTTAATAAGATCGGGTAGTGTTAAACCTTGGTTTTGGTATTGCTTAGCAACAGACACGACAAATCGAAGGTTGGCTCTTGTTAATTTCTCAAGGGCTCTTTGGTCACCTTGTTTAATTTTTCTTGCCAATTCTACTTCTTGCTCAGCAGTAATCAACTCTTCTTTACCGATATCCTGTAAGTATTTATCTAATGACTGGCTCTCACGGTTGGTAATAGATTTCGTAATTTTAAGTTGTCTCATACTTTCTTGTCGTCTTCTATTTTATTAGTGCTAAATAATGGCGCGGACAAAGATACGATGAAAAGAACTCATTATCCAAAAAAAACGTTCATAAAATTCTCAATATTACCAACTTCAGCATCAATGAATTCATTTAATGGTTTAGAGGCCGAACCCTACGTAGTCTCTTTTACCGCTTTTGGTCATTATTTCTAATAAGACACCTCTGTTGGCGCTATTCAACTTGCTCGTTAGTTGCTTAATCGATTTAATTGCTTCGTTGTTAATTTTTAAAATAATCATTCCTTCGGTGAGACCGAGCGATTTTAACTTTCCAGCGCTAAGTGTTTTAATTTTCACTCCATTTGAAATGTTTAATTCGTCTTTGTCTTTGGTTGTTAATTCTATGAAGGTTGCTCCTAGGGCAGTGTTTTTTTTAACTTCTTCTTTGCGAATGAGTGTTGTTTTTCCGTCGCTGTTTCGAAGTGTAACTTCTTTGATATACTCACTTCCTGTTGAATTTCGGATGGTGATGTTAACCTTGTCTCCAGGCCTTCGTTTCCCTACTTCTTCTTGCAGTGAGGCTACTGAATTCACTGTTTTTGTTCCCACTTTTAGAATGACGTCTCCATCTTTTAGCCCTGCTTTTTCTGCGCCTCCATTTTCTGAAACACGTGCAATATAGACTCCTTTTGTGTTGGCTAGCTTTTTTTCTTCAACTAATTCTTGTGTAATATTAGAAATTTGAACCCCTAAGTATCCACGTTGAACGATGCCATAGTCTATTAGATCTGTTAGTACTTTTTTTACAAGGTTAACAGGAATAGCAAAAGAGTAACCACTATAACTTCCTGTTTTTGACGCGATGGCTGTGTTTATTCCTACGAGCTCTCCTTGCGTGTTTACAAGTGCTCCTCCTGAGTTTCCAGGGTTTACAGCCGCATCTGTTTGAATGAAAGATTCTATCGGAACAATATTGGTACTAGACTGTTCTGATAATAGGTTGATGTTCCGTGTTTTTGCAGAAATAATTCCAGCCGTAACGGTGCTTGTTAGGTTGAATGGGTTTCCAACGGCTAACACCCATTCACCAACCTGAATATTATCACTGTTTCCAATAGGTATCGCTAACAAATTTTTCTCCTCGATTTTCAATACAGCAACATCTGTTGATGGATCTGTACCAACAACTGTGGCGGTGTATTTTCGGTTGTCATTTAGCGTTACTTCAATTTCCTGTGCATCTTGAATGACGTGGTTGTTTGTTACAATGTACCCGTCGGTTGATACAATTACTCCAGACCCTGCACCAGAACCATATTGCTTAAACTCCCTTCCGCCAGCTCCAGGACCGTATAGGAACTCAGAAAAAAGATCCCTTTGGAATGATGTTGTTTCTACCTTGGTTGTAACGTGAACTACTGAGTTTAAACTATTTTCAGATGCGCTAACAAAATCAATTTCCGTAGCTGAAGTGTAGGGTCTCAATGCTGTTTTAGTGCCAAATGTTTCCGTTTGTTGATTTGTAACGGTGTCTAGTTGTGGTGTTGAGTTAGTTTGGTTGAGTGTTATAAAAATAATAAGTGGAAGCATTCCACCTATAAGACCTATTCCAAAAAGTTTAAAATTATTTTTCATCAGCTTTGCGTTTATCAAGTTATCAATTATAACAATAAAGAATCAGAAATGTTATATGCGGCTGCTGTTAAAAGATGTTAAGCAAAATGGCATACATATCGTTGATATGCATTACAAGTGAAAAAAATCCCACAGGTAAATAAGGATAAAACTCATAGTTTTATGAGATAAAATAAAAAATATACTTACTTTAGTTAATGAATAAACAACGTCTGAAATAAGCAAGGCGATGTAAAATGTCAGCCTAATGTTTACCACTTAAGAGATAAAGTTAAGTAACAGTTTATTACCTTGAAAGACGTTTTTCAAGGCTTTATCAAATCTTAAAAAGTAAATACAATGGGAAAAAGAAGAAAGCAACACCTGTTGCAAGGATTAAATTTATGACTTAATTTTGACTATCTCTGGTGAACATTAGTTTGAAGACTTACAATTATTAGATCAAATTGATATGTTTGGATCATCGGCTTCCTCAATCTTTGTTGATTCAAAGGGGCATCAAGGCGATATTGTTAAAAAAACAGGTGGCTTAGTATGGCTTAATAGTATTTATAGTGTTAATTTAAATGAGAACACCTATGATACAGGGTTCAATACAGACTTGCACCAAATCGCAAAGCAAATAACTGATAGTCATAACCCAAATTACAAACAGTAAAGATCAATCATTTGTAAAAATCAGGAATTTAAATTTTAAAAAATTACCTGAATATTAAAACGAACACATTAAATCAATAAATAAAATTTAAAAATGAAAGCTATTCTACCAATTATAATTACTCTATTCATAGTAAGTACAGGTAAATCTCAAATTGATACCGTTACTAGTTTTACTACTGTAATTAAACCAAATCATAATATTAGCTTGGAGAATGCTTTATATGATGAAGGATCACATATGACTTATGATAGTAGCTCTGCTATGATTAATTTAAACGGAGCAGCATTCTCGATAGATTATATCAATCAAGACGGAGGTACTAGTTTTGATGGTTATCCATCTGGCAGCATCGGTGGGGTAAGAAAATCGGGGGTATATTATCCTGGAAATTATTCCGCATGCGGAATGCCTGTACAATTGCAAAGTTTAGAACATGATTTCAGATTAAAATGGAAAACTTTTCAAATAAATGCTGATGATGTTGATGATAAATGGTGGGCTACTATAAATGTAATTTTTGACATTGGAGACTCAAACCTCTTTCCTGTTGGAACTGAAAGAGATTTTGATATTGTTATTCAATTTCAACGCTATGAACAAGATGCTCTAACAGACAACCCTAATACTGGGGGTGCATATTGGTGGTTTGCTCGTGATTCCAATGGCGTCATTGAGCCATTTAGTTTAATGATTGAAGGTGTTGAATATCAGTGGGCCATCAGATATAAATTTTTCAATTATGGAGCTGGCAATCCTAATTCACACAAAAATAATAAAGTTCATATTAAGTTCATTCCGATTGATAATAACCACATTCCATCCGAATTGGATCACCCTTTAAAAAGATTTGTTGACGCTACTGTAGACTATTTACAGTATGTTAATCTTCCAGCGGCAGAATTAAACCTTGCCAATCAAAAAGTTGCAAACCCAAACTTATGGGTAAAAAAAGTTTCGGCAGGCTATGAAGTTTATTCTGGAAACTCAACCCTAGGTCAAGATTATTTTTACACGATAGTGGATAATATAACGCCAGATGAACCAACTAATTTAACATTAACGCCATTAGCAAATAGTTTCGTTTTAAATTGGGACACTCACCCAACAGACAATTACGAATCTTATACTGTTTACAGGTCCGAAAATGGCGGTCAGTTAACAAAACTTGATTCGTTGATTTACACAAATACATACGAAGATTCAACAATTGTTAATGGTCTAGATTATCAGTATTACGTCACCGTTCTAGATCGTTCATTTAACGAATCTTCTCCATCTAATACAGTTAATACAATTACTCTATCTACAAGTAATTATTCAAATTATAAGGTTTCGATATACCCGAATCCAACAAGTAACACCGTTAGATTAGTCGGAAAAATTGAATTTTCAGGAGATATCAGCATTTACAATAATTTAGGTCAAAACATCACGAAGCATACTAACGTAAGCAAGGTTAATAATAATCTGGTCATCATAGATTTATCCAATCTTAATTCGGGCTTTTATTATATTAAAACTAAAACTACCGCCAACAAGGTGTATAAGCAATAACACCCTTCGGGATGTAACTACTCATACACATATCGTTGGCGATAATTTATGGAAACTGAATTAATTGGCATCTAAATAAGAAATAATCTTTTGATTCATTCAGTAATTTAATGAAACAGTTACTATTCATACTACAGTAAATTACTTAAATACATCTAACTTCTTCTAAATCAATTTAGTTTTCATAATACAAGAATAATAGATATAAAGAAGTTAGGTGTATCGTAGTAAATCTTAATAAAGAAACCCACTCATTTAAGTGGGTTTCTTTTTGGTGGAGTCGGAGGGGATCGAACCCTCGTCCAAACGACGAATAATTAAGTTTTCTACATGTTTAGTCTCTGGTTAATTTTCGATAAACCCTCGGGCAAAGACACCCAAACAAATCTACTTATCTTCTGAGTTTCAAGTTAGCTTAGAAGTGTCACTAACTCTATTCTGTAATTATTAATCCTTCTGATTCCTCTCTTAACAGACGGAAGAAAAGGAGAAGGAACTTGTCTGTGTACTATACTTCCACTAGATTAAGCTTAATTAGCATTCCGCTAATTAGGCAGCAAGTCTGTATGACGTGTTGTCAATTATAGTTTGCGGCAAGATATTTACGAGCTTCACCACAACGCTCGACATGCTTACACCCAACAACTGCTATCGCTGTCAAATCCAATACGACCCCAAAGAACTGATACAAAGATATCTGTTTTTTTATGGTATGTAGTAGAAATCAAATCTCTTTTTAGAGATTTATGACGGAGGTGTAGTCGAAATGCTCTGATTGGGGCTAAACTTCGAACGGCTGCCGGTTAATTAAGGAGCGGCTTAATGTAATTTCATCTGCATACTGTAGTTCTGCACCTACAGAAACACCGCGAGAAAGCGTAGAGATAGAAATGTCTAGACCTTGAAGCTTACGATAGAGAAAGAAATTTGTAGTGTCTCCCTCCATGGTAGCGCTTAATGCAAAAATTATTTCTTTTGTGGGCTCTTGTTGAGCTCTTTGAATTAATGATGGGATATTTAAGTCATTGGGTCCAATGCCATCCATTGGAGATATAATTCCACCAAGGACATGATAAACTCCCTTGTATGATTCTGTTGCTTCAATGGCTAAAATATCTCTGACATCTTCTACAACACAAATTAAACTGTTGTCTCGTGTTGTGTTGCTACATATGGTACAAAGTTCAATGTCAGATATATTGCCACATGTATTACACTTCTTAACATTCGCTTTCATTAGTGTGAATGCATTTGAAAAATCTTCAATTTCTTCTTTCGATCTAGTCATTAATTGGAGAACAAGCCTTAGTGCAGTTCTTTTGCCTATACCAGGTAAAGAGGATATTTGATCTACAGCATTCTCTATATATTTAGAAGGTATTTTCACGCTGTAAAGGTATTGATTTATTCAGTATGGAAATCGATTAGAAGTATTACTTTTGTTGGAACACTAAACGTTGTTTTTAAAATTGACACATCAGTTGTGAAGAATCAGATTAACATAAAGAATAAGAGGGCTCGCTTTGAATATCATCTATTAGAAGAGTTTACAGCAGGAATGGTGCTTACAGGAACGGAGATTAAAAGTATCCGTATGAGTAAGGCTAGTATTCTAGAAGCTTATGTTGTTTTTGACAATGGTGAGGTCTGGATTCGGAACATGTATGTGAACGCATATGAAAATGGGTCTTTTTACAACCATAAACCGCGTGGAGATCGTAAGTTACTATTGAATAAGAAAGAGATCAACCGTATCGAGAAATGGCTTAAAGTGAAAGGAAATACAGTTGTTCCGTTAAAAATGTTTTTGTCTGAGAAAGGTTGGGTTAAATTAGTGGTATCTACTGCGCAAGGAAAAAAACTACATGATAAAAGGCAGGACCTGAAAGAAAAAGACGATAAGCGTGATATTGATAGAGCAATGAAAAGCTTTTAGTTTTACAGCACGTATCTTTTTGAATCAGGTAATCCCTTAATTGTAAGGGATCTGTTTATTTTTCCGCTTGATGTGTAGTTGAATTTATTGATATAGTATATTTCTTTCGGAATCTTGTAATTGTCTAGCATATCGAAATCTAACTTACTCAAATTAAGACCTTTGTTGTTTTCAATTACGAGTATGTGTCGCTGTCCTAGCTTTTTGTCAGGAAGTCCAAAGGAAAAGAAGTTTTGTTGAATGAGCGAGCTAAGTTGTTGTTCTATAAGCGATGGGATAATCTTTATTCCGCCACTGTTTATTGCAAAATCACTTCTTCCTAGCCATTTAAAACTCGTTTCTGATTTTAATTCAACAATATCATTTGTAACCAACCGATTTAAACCCAATGCTAAAGATTGAATGACAAGGCAGTCATTTTCTGTTTTTATATCTACCTCATCAAGTGTATGATAGCAGTCGTCGCTTGATTTTATATTTTTTAAGGCAATGTGAGAGATGGTTTCCGTCATCCCGAACGTGTGATAAACATTGGGGCTAATGTGTTTCAGTTGATCTTCAAGTATTTTAGATACCGGACCACCTCCTACAATTAATGTCTTTATTAAGTCAAACTTTTCAGGAGAAGATTCTAACGATGTTTTTACTTGAATAGGTACCATTGCTGTAAAATCGATGGGTTCATTCAGTGCGTTAAGTGGGGTAGTGCTTACATCTGTTACAATTAAATTTAACTCCAATACGATAGCCCGAACAATGACCATCATTCCACCAATTGTTTTTGGGGATATGGCTAATAAGATAGATTGATTCGTTTTTAAGTCGAAAAAATCACCTGTCATTTGCGCTGAAGCAACCATGTTTGATTTACATAGTTCAATCAATTTAGGAGCTCCGGTAGACCCAGATGTGTTTACTGATATAGTAGATGAAGGTTTTCGCCATTCGGCAATAAAATCATTTACCTCTGTAATTAATTGGCTGTTTGTCGTTATAAATTTTGGAGTCATTCTAGTTTTGGAATGAATTTTGTTTTTAAAGGTAATAACTTTGAGTTGTAAGAAAAGGCAAAATAGACTTTTAAGCTTGTGATGAAATGATTAATTTAACATTCTTAATATTATAGATGATGAAAAGTGTAAAAATAGTACTCGTAGCTTTGGTTTCCGTTTTAATGATGTCTTCTACCGGTAAAGAAGGAATTTCATTTAGCGACTTAACGTTAAAGGAGGCAAAGGTTTTGTCTAAAAAAACAGGAAAGTTAATTTTTATAGATTGCTATACAGATTGGTGTGGGCCATGCAAGCGTATGGCGGCTACATCTTTTTTAGATGAGGCGGTTGGTAAGGTGTTTAATGATAAATTTATTAACCTTAAGGTTGAAATGGAAAAAAATCCCATCGGAGTTGAATTAGCTAAACGATATCGAGTTAGAGCTTATCCGACGTTATTGGTTATAGATTCTGAAGGAACGTTGATTAAACAAGTTGTTGGAATGCAGAGCTCAAATGGATTGATCACAATGGCGAATTCGATTCGTTAGTATAAAGTAAAGCGTATTGTAGAAGAGGGGTGCTTTATGGTGACTCTCTTTTTTTATGTCTTAACTTTTCTGTTGGTGAACAATATTAATTCATAGGTTTGTTTGATACTAGTAATCTAAATCTTACTTGTATTTATCAATAGCTTAAGTAGAGTGGCGGAGGGTATATAGCAAAAAAAAAGACCTTGATTTCTCAAGGTCTTTTTAAAGTATATTGGAGTAAGGTTACTTACCTTTTTCCATTTTCTCTTTTAACTCTGCTAACGCACCTAAGTCACCTAATGTAGACTTTTCAACGTTAGAGTTGTTTGCTTTGACTGCTTTAGAAGCACCTCCGCCACCAGATTTACCTTTAGAAGCTGAAGGTCTGTCTTCACCTGCTTCAAAAGTTCTTGTGTGAGATACAACGATCTTACGAGCGTCTTTGTTGAATTCAATAACAACAAAATCTAATGTTTCTTCCACTTGCGCGTTAGCTCCATCTTCTTTTCTCATATGACGCGCTGGGCAAATACCCTCAAGTCCGTATGGTAAAGAAACGATTCCAGATTTATCTTTGTTTTCAACAATTGTTCCTTGGTGTGTTGAGCCTTCCGTAAATGTAGATTCAAATACTTGCCATGGATTCTCTTCAAGCTGTTTGTGTCCTAGAGAAATACGACGGTTTTCACGGTCTATTTCAAGAACAATAACTTCCATTGCTTCATCTACTTTGCAGAATTCAGATGGATGCTTGATTTTCTTTTGCCAAGAAAGGTCAGAGATGTGAATTAATCCATCAACACCTTCTTCTAGTTCAACAAAAACACCAAAGTTTGTAAAGTTTCTAACTTTAGCAGTGTGTTGTGTATGAACAGCATACTTTCCTTCAATAGCTTCCCATGGATCTGGCATTAATTGCTTGATTCCAAGAGACATTTTTCTATCTTCTCTGTCAAGAGTTAAAATAACAGCTTCAACTTCGTCACCAACTTTTAAGAAGTCTTGTGCCGAACGTAAGTGCTGAGACCAGCTCATTTCAGAAACGTGGATAAGACCTTCAACACCAGCAGCGATTTCAACAAAAGCACCGTAATCAGCCATAACAACTACCTTACCTTTTACTTTGTCTCCAACGTTCACTCCACCATCAAGAGCATCCCATGGATGAGCTTGTAGTTGTTTTAATCCTAATGCAATTCTTTTCTTTTCGTTATCAAAGTCAAGAATTACAACGTTTATTTTTTGATCTAATTCAACGATTTCTTCTGGGTGGTTAACACGTCCCCAAGATAAATCAGTGATATGAACAAGTCCATCAACACCACCAAGATCGATGAATACACCGTATGAAGTAATGTTCTTAACTGTTCCTTCCAATACTTGACCTTTTTCAAGACCAGAAATAATTTGTTTCTTTTGCTCTTCAAGCTCAGCTTCAATAAGTGCTTTGTGAGAAACAACAACATTTTTAAACTCTTGGTTGATTTTAACAACTTTGAACTCCATGTTTTTACCAACATAAACATCGTAATCTCTAATTGGCTTAACGTCAATTTGAGAACCTGGCAAGAATGCCTCAAGTCCGAATACGTCAACAATAAGACCACCTTTAGTTCTGCATTTAACAAAACCTGTAATAACCTCACCTGTTTTAAGTACTTCGTTAACTTTGTTCCATGCACTGTGTACACGAGCAATTTTGTGAGAAACAACTAATTGACCATACTTGTCTTCTTGTGTCTCAACGTAAACTGGTACAACATCTCCAACTGCTAAGTCAGGATTGTAACGGAATTCGCTAGTTGGAATAACACCTTCAGATTTTGATCCGATGTTAACTACAACTTCTTTCTTGTTTAAAGATACAATTGTACCTTCAATAACTTCACGCTCTGCAACTGAATTCAATGTAGCTGTGTACATATCTGAAAGTTCAGCTCTTTCAGCTAATGAATAACCGTCTAATGCTAATGCATCCCAGTCAAATTCTGCAGTTCCCTGCATTTGTGTGTTTTTTGCCATCTTGGCTTTATTCTTTGTATTTCGAGCCGCCTAAAGTCTCGAAAGGATTAATAAAAACCGCTGATATAAAGGCTTGCGGTTTATTTTGGTTTCTAAGAACCATTCCTAGAAGTGCGCAAAGATAGGTATAATATCTGATTTACTACTAGTTAAGCAATAAAAAAGGCACCCAAAATGAGTGCCTTTTCAAATTCTTGAATTAACTTTTAGAGCGAGTCAGCTCTTTTTTTGTATTCTAATGCTTTTGCTGAGTTTCCAAGGTTTCGATTAATTTGGAAAAGAATTGTTAAAACAGCTTTATCGTTTGGATAGTTTGTGATATATGCCTCTAGTGGAACTAGTGCTCTTTTGTAGGTTTGTTCACTTTGATTTAGTAAAGTGTTGTAATTAGGGTCTCCAAACTTTAATTGATTGGCCTCTGTTTTTAAATTACCAGCCCAAGTAACCAAGTGTGCTCCTAATTGATATTGCGCATCAGCATATGTATTATCCAACTCTAAGGCTTTATTTAGTGCTTCTTCTGCCTTTGAGTTTTCTTTTAGTTCAATGTATATTGTACCAATTGTATAATGTAATTGCTTGTTTGTTGGATCGGTGGTGATGGCATCATTTAGTGCAGCTTGAGCTCCAGCAGCATCTCCAGCTTCAATGTTCGTATTTACGAGCTCTAGTAGTAGATCACGGTTTGATGAGTTTGTTTCTCTAGCTTTGTTAACGATAGCCTTTGCTTCTTTTAGATTGCCAGCTTTCCTGTAAGCTGAAGAGGCGAGTATCGCACAAGAAGTTCCTCTGTATCCTGCTTTAGATAGTGTTGCGTACCCTGTTGCCGCAGCTAAATACTCTCCTGATTTTTCATGACACAAAGAAGCGTTGTAGATTGCAGAGCTGTCAAGCATATTAATTGCGTCGCTATATTTAGCTTGATATTCGTATACTTCAGCAGCCTCTTTAAATTGCTCAGCTTTATAAAGCATATTTCCCATGTTGTTCAACATAGAGATGTTACGGTAAACAGATTCTTGAAAGTCACCCTTCATTTTTTTGCCGAGGCTGTATCCGTATTTAAAAGCCGCAATACTTTGATCCATTGCATCTTCACCAGCAAGCTTCATTAGGTTTGTATCTTGTGCTTGCATTCCGAGTACTAGGAAGTTAGCGTATATCTCTCCTTTGAGCCAGTTTGTTTTTTGCCTGTTTTTTGTGTCAATATGCACGGCTGCTAGGTCAATAAAGTTTTTGGCGGATATCAATGCTTTTTTTGCAGTTTCGAAATCTCCCTTTTGCATTGCTGCGCGGTACTTGTTCTTGTATTCAACTGCAGCGCTGGTCTCATTTTTCTTTTGAGCAATGGAGGTTGATGTTATGGCTAATGCTACAACAGTAAGGCTTATGGTTTTTAGTAGTGTATTCATTGTTTTTTTTATTTAGATGCAATAATTGTTTGTATTCCACAAATTAGATTTCAATATCTGTGCCATTTTATTTATTGTCATCGTTGTCTTCCTTGTTTGTTGCTTCTGTATCGGTAGTATCTTCAGTTGTTTCAATAACTTCTCCGTTCTCATCTAATACAACAGCATCTTCTTCCTCTTCACTTCTTGGTACGCGTGCTACTGCTGCAATTTCAGAAGTTCCTTTCAGGTTGATTAGTTTAACTCCCTGTGCAGCTCTACCCATTGTGCGTAATGTGTCAATGTGCATACGTATTGTAACTCCTGATTTAGTAATGATCATTAAATCTTCTTCGTCAGTTACATTTTTGATTGAGAGTAACTTTCCTGTTTTTTCTGTAACGTTCAATGTTTTTACTCCCTTACCGCCTCTGTTTGTTATTCTGTAAACTGGTTCGTGATCTTCAGGGTCGTTTAGGTAGGTGCGTTTTCCGTAACCTCTCTTAGATACTACAAGAATAGTAGAGTAGATGTCTTCTACGCAAATCATACCAATTACTTCGTCGTCTTCACTGCTTAGAGTTACACCTCGAACACCGGCGGCATTTCTACCCATTGCCCGAACTTTCTCTTCATTAAATCTAATTGCACGGCCATTTGAAGTGGCAAGAACCATTTCGTTGTTTCCGTTTGTCAGTTTAGCTTCAAGTAATTCATCGCCTTCACGAATCGTTATGGCGTTAATACCATTTGTACGAGGTCTTGAGTATGCTTCTAGGGAAGTTTTCTTGATTACACCTTTCTTAGTACACATTACAATGTAGTAACGGTCAATTAATTCACCAACAGTTTCAGCTAGCCCTTTGTCAACGTCAACTTGTTCGGCAGCTCTTTTTATAAATTCAGGATCTTTTACATCACCTGTATTGATAAATGCCATTACCTTATCGTCTTGCTCAATGTTTAGTAGGTTTTGGATAGCTCGACCTTTACTTGTTTTACTACCTTCAGGAACCTCAAATACACGCATCCAGAAACATTTACCTTTTTCAGTAAATATTAATAGATAGTTGTGGTTCGTGGCAACAAATAATTCTTCTAAGAAATCTTTATCTCTAGTGGCAGAACCTTTAGATCCCATTCCACCTCTGTTTTGAACTTTGTATTCAGCAAGACTAGTACGTTTGATGTATCCGGCATGAGAAATTGTTACAACAACTTCTTCATCAGGAATCAAGTCTTCAATTCGCATTTCATTTGCAGAATATTCAATTTTAGACCTGCGCTCATCACCGTATTTGTCTCGAACTTCGATTAATTCGTTTTTGATTATTTCCATTCTGCGCGATTCGCTTGCGAGAATATCTTTTAAATCAGTAATTAGAACCATTAAGTCGTCAAATTCACCTCTTAACTTGTCTTGCTCAAGGCCTGTTAGGTGGCGCAGTCTCATTTCAACGATTGCTCTAGCTTGGAGGTCACTTAAATCAAATCGTTTGATTAGGTTTTCTCTCGCTTCTTCTGGGCTTTTTGATGCTCGAATAATCTGGATTACCTCATCAATGTTGTCAGAGGCAATGATTAATCCCTCTAAAATGTGAGCTCTTTCCTCTGCTTTTCGTAATTCAAACGTTGTTCTTCTGATAACAACTTCGTGACGAAATTCTACGAAATTCGAAATCATTTGTTTTAAATTCAGTAGTTCAGGCCTCCCTTTTACAAGGCAGATGTTATTTACTGAGAATGAGCTTTGTAACGCAGTGTATTTAAATAATTTATTTAAAACTACATTTGGAATTGCATCTCGTTTCAATTCGTAAACAATACGCATTCCGTTTCTATCGGACTCGTCTCTAATGTCAGATATTCCGTCAATTTTTTTATCGTTAACAAGATCGGCAGTTTTCTTGATCATGTCCGATTTGTTTACTTGGTAAGGGATCTCAGAAACAATGATGACTTCTTTTCCAGCCTTGTTTTCTTCAATCTCTGCTTTTCCACGCATAACGATTCTTCCACGACCAGTTAATAAGGCATCGCGAACGCCTTCGTATCCGTAAATCGTTCCTCCTGTAGGGAAATCAGGTGCTTTTACATGGGTTAATAGCTCTTCGCCATCGATGTCGTTGTTGTCTACGTATGCAATGGTACCATTAATTACCTCAGTTAAATTGTGTGGAGCCATGTTTGTGGCCATACCTACAGCAATTCCACTTGCACCGTTAACAAGAAGGTTGGGTATTTTAGATGGAAGTACAGAAGGTTCTACCATGCTGTCGTCAAAGTTAGGGACGAAATCAACCGTTTCCTTTTCTAAGTCTCCAAGCATGTCTTCAGAAATTTTCCGAAGTCTTGCCTCAGTGTAACGCATTGCTGCAGGGCTGTCACCATCAATAGAACCGTAATTCCCTTGACCATCTACTAGTGGGTAGCGTAAGGACCATGGCTGAGCCATACGTACCATTGTATCATATACAGAGCTGTCTCCGTGTGGGTGGTATTTACCCAGCACCTCACCAACAATTCTTGCTGATTTTTTATATGGACGATTGGAGTAGACACCTAGGTCTTGCATTCCATAGAGTACTCTTCTGTGAACTGGTTTGAAACCATCTCTAACATCTGGAAGCGCTCTAGAAACAATCACTGACATTGAGTAATCAATGTAAGCTGATTTCATTTCATCTTCTATGTTAATTTGAATTATTTTTTCTCCGTCTGCCATCTTATCAAATAATAATTATTGTACGCTATATTGCTGCTTTTAAAGCAAGTTTCGAAATTAGTCAATTCAAGCGGTATTTCTATTCCTTATTTTAGGGTATTTACTAACAAAAAACTGTGGAAAATTGAGTATTAGGTAGACTTATTAACAATTTTATTCGTTATATATTTGTAAGTGGTATAAAATGCTCATTTTTACCAGTACACGAACATAGTGTAATACCTTTTTAAATAAATTTATGGAAGCGAAATTTTCACAACGCGTTAAAGACGTAATAAGTTATAGTCGAGAGGAAGCGCTTCGGTTAGGTAATGACTTTATAGGTGTTGAACACCTTCTCTTGGGTTTAATTAGAGAGGGTGACGGTAAGGCTATCATTGTTTTAAAGGAGTCTCAGTTGAATCTTAAGATGATTCGAAAGGAAATTGAGCAGAATTTAACGAGGAGTACAAGTGTTGTTAATCAGAGTTTGTCAAACATACCATTGGTAAAGCAAGCGGAACGTGTATTGAAGTTAACTTACTTAGAGGCTAAATTGCATAAGAGTTCAATGATTGGGACAGAGCACTTGTTGCTTTCAATTCTGAAAAATGAAGATAGTGTTGCATGTAGTATTCTGAACAAGTACGGAGTGATTTATGGAAATGTAAAAGATGAATTAGAAGCCATGAAAGATGAAAATATAACTCCTCGCGCTGAATTCCCAGGAGGGACAGAGGAAGAGGGTGGAGCGGAAGATTCTTTTTCTGCTCCAAGAAAAAGTGCAGATCCTAAGTCTAAGACTCCGGTTTTGGATAATTTTGGTAGAGATTTAACCTTGATGGCTGATGCTGGAAAGTTAGATCCTATTGTGGGGCGTGAGGCTGAGATTGAACGTGTAAGTCAGATATTGTCGCGTAGAAAGAAAAATAACCCGATACTTATAGGTGAGCCTGGTGTTGGTAAAAGTGCTATTGCAGAAGGGTTGGCGTTGAGGATTGTGCAGCGCAAAGTTTCTCGAGTTCTTTTTGATAAGCGAATCGTGTCTTTGGATTTGGCTTCTTTGGTTGCTGGAACTAAATATAGGGGTCAGTTTGAGGAGCGTATGAAGGCTGTAATGCAGGAGGTTGAGAAGAATCCTGATGTTATTTTATTTATTGATGAAATCCATACCATTGTTGGTGCTGGTGGGGCTTCTGGTTCGCTAGACGCTTCAAATATGTTTAAACCTGCGTTAGCTAGAGGTGAAATGCAGGCTATAGGGGCAACGACCTTAGATGAGTACCGTCAGCACATTGAGAAGGATGGGGCTCTTGAGCGTAGATTTCAAAAGGTAATTATTGAGCCAACTAATATAGAGGAAACAGTTCAGATTTTAGAGAACATTAAGGAGCGTTATGAAGATCATCATTCGGTAGTTTATGATGTTGAAGCAATTAAGGCTTGTGTTGCTTTGACGGAGCGTTATATAACGGATAGGCATCTGCCTGACAAGGCTATTGATGCGCTGGATGAAGTTGGTTCTCGCGTTCATTTAACGAATATAAGTGTCCCTAAAGAGATTACGGATATAGAAAAAAAGATAGAAGATTTAAAGCTAGAGAAAAGTGAAGTGATTAAGTCGCAGCAGTATGAAAAAGCGGCTGAGCTTCGTGATGTTGAGCGTAAGCTGACGGAGGAGCTTGATGTGGCTAAGCATAAATGGGAGGCAGACTCTAAGCGCAATCGTGTAGTTGTCACTGAACAGCATGTTGCTGAGGTGGTTTCAATGATGAGTGGGGTTCCTGTAACGCGTATTTCTGAATCGGAAACAGGTCGTTTAGCTACAATGGCTGATGAGCTTAAAGGAAAGATTATTGGTCAGGATGTAGCTGTTGAAAAGATTGTTCGAGCCATACAGCGTAATCGAGCAGGGTTAAAAGATCCAAACAAACCAATTGGCTCCTTTTTCTTTTTGGGCCCAACGGGGGTGGGGAAAACGCAATTGGCAAAAGTTCTTGCTCAGTATTTGTTTGATTCACAAGAATCTTTAATTCGTATTGATATGTCTGAGTATATGGAGAAGTTCTCTCTTTCTCGATTGGTGGGAGCGCCTCCAGGGTATGTGGGGTACGAAGAAGGAGGGCAGTTGACAGAAAAAATTCGCAGAAAGCCATATTCAATTGTTTTGTTGGATGAGATAGAAAAGGCACATCCGGATGTGTTTAATTTATTGCTTCAAGCCTTAGATGATGGTCATATGACAGATGGTTTAGGTCGAAAAATCGACTTTAAGAATACGATATTGATTATGACATCAAATATTGGTGCACGTCAACTGTCTGATTTTGGAACGGGTGTTGGTTTTGGAACCAAAGCACAGTCAGATCAAAAATCAGAGCACTCAAAGGCGGTTGTTCAGAAGGCGCTAAGAAAGGCTTTTGCTCCTGAGTTTTTGAACCGTGTTGATGATATGATTATGTTTAACGCCCTTTCAAGGGAGGATATTCATAAGATTATTGATATTGAGCTTTCTAAATTATATGGGAGAATTTCTGACCTTGGTTATTCTATAGAAATGACAGATGCGGCAAAAGATTTTCTTGTCGAAAAAGGGTATGATGAGAAATTTGGTGCCAGGCCATTGAAGAGAGCAATTCAGAAGTATATTGAAGATCCTTTGGCGGAAGAGATTGTTAAGTCTCGTTTAAAAGAAGGAGATTCTATAAAGATTGATATGAAAGAGGGGTTGTCGGAGTTGATTGTTGGTATCAAGAAGCCTAGAAAAAAACCTTCGGAAAAGAAGTAGATATATTTTTTGTGTATTAATGTAAAAGAGGGGGGAGACTCCTCTTTTTTTTGTTTTAGTAGTGTTTACTTCTTGTTGAATGAGTCGATTGCCTTTCTTACGCTACCGTGTGTGTTTAGTAGGTTTTCCCCTTCTTCGTATGTGGTGTTGGTAGCGTCTTGAATCATTTTTATTCCACGGTCAACAAGTTTGTGATTGCTTAGTTGCATATCAACCATTTTATTCCCTTTGACTTTTCCAAGTTTAATCATTAGGCTTGTACTGATCATGTTTAGGATTAATTTTTGAGCTGTTCCTGATTTCATTCGTGTACTTCCTGTTACGAATTCAGGGCCTACGATTGCTGTCATGGGGTGTTTGGCTTCTAGTTCAATAGGGTTGTTTGGGTTGCATGTAATCGCCCCTGTTAATAGTCCGTTTTGATTTGCGTTTTTTAGCCCGCCAATAACGTAGGGAGTGCTCCCTGATGCTGCGATACCAACAATTGTGTCTAGCTTTGAAAGCTTGAATTTTGACAGGTCTTTCCAGGCTTGATTTGTGTCGTCTTCAGCGAATTCAACGGCCTTCCTTATAGCGGAATCTCCGCCTGCAATAATTCCGACTACAACCCCATGGTCTACTCCAAAGGTTGGAGGGCACTCGCTTGCATCTACAATCCCTAGTCGACCACTTGTTCCGGCTCCGATGTAAAATAACCGTCCTCCCTTTTGCATGCGTTCGTAGCATGCATTTATGAATAGTTCAATGGAGGGGATTATCTGTTTTACTGCATCTGCAACGGTTGTGTCTTCTGAGTTTATACCCATGAGCAATTCCCTTGTAGACATTTGATCAAGGTTGTCGTGGTTTGATGTTGATTCCGTTACTTTCATTATACTAGGTATGCTTTTTGCTCTGGTGTGTTGAGTGTTATTTTTACACGTTCTTTCAGTGTTGTTGATAATTCCAGTCCTACAAAATCTGCTTTGATTGGAAATTTTCGGTGCTTTCTATCGACAAGGGCTACTGTTTTAATGGCTTTTGTGGGGAAGCGTAATATTTCCGTTAAGGCGTATTGCATTGTCTTACCCGAGTTTAAAACATCGTCTACAAGTAGTATGAATCCATCTTTTAAAGTGTTGACTCCTGCTGACAATGTAATTGATTCGGTCCAGGGTTTTGATTTGTTTAGTTGAATCTCAAATGTGTTGACGTTTAAGTCGGAATGTTCTGTGATGATCTTGGATAGTTTCTCTGCAAGAAGTACACCGTTTCCAATAACACCACCAATGTGAATTTCATTTTCTTCAAAAGAATTTTCAATTATTTGGTGTGCTAAGCGATTGATCTTTTGCTCAATTTCTTGACTTGAAAGTATTTCTTGCATAATGTATTTGTTGGTGATATAGGTGGTAATTTACAAAAATTATTGATGTTTGTTTCGTGTAAAAATAATTCCTTTTTTTGAGTAGGATGCGCCTTCTATGTGTGGGTGTTTGAAAGTTATTCACGATTAATGTTAACAACATCTCTAAAAACAATTTAAAAACAGTCTAGTCAACGCCTTTTTTCCTTAAATTTGCCTTCAATTTGGCGCAAGCTTTGCGCAGTAGTTGAACACCATAATTTGAGCATAATATGCCGAAAGATAATTCGATTAAATCCATACTAATTATAGGTAGTGGACCAATTGTAATAGGTCAAGCCTGCGAGTTTGATTATTCTGGATCACAAGCAGCAAGATCTCTTAGAGAAGAGGGTATTGAAGTAACATTGATTAATTCCAACCCCGCTACAATCATGACGGATAAGGTTGTTGCTGATAATGTTTACTTGAAACCTTTAGAGCCTGCGAGTATTATAGAAATCCTTGAGAAGCATAATATAGATGCTGTTTTGCCAACAATGGGTGGGCAAACAGGATTGAATCTGTGTATCAAATGTGATGAGATGGGCGTTTGGGAAGATCATAATGTGAAAATTGTTGGGGTTGATATTAATGCGATTGAGATTACAGAAAACAGAGAGGCTTTTAGAGACTTGATGCTTTCTATTGATGTTCCAATGGCGCCACAGCAAGCGGCAAAATCTTTTTTACAAGGAAAAGAAATTGCACAAGAATTTGGTTTTCCTTTGTGTGTAAGAGCTTCTTATACTTTAGGAGGGGCGGGAGCCTCTATTGTACATGATCCTGCTGAGTTTGATACTCTGCTTGAAAGAGGGCTGCAGCTTTCACCGATACATGAGGTGATGATTGATAAAGCACTTTTAGGTTGGAAAGAATATGAGCTGGAGTTGTTGCGGGATTTAAATGATAACGTTGTTATTATTTGTTCAATTGAAAATTTTGACCCGATGGGGGTGCATACAGGAGATTCAATTACTGTAGCGCCTGCAATGACACTTTCAGACACGACATTCCAAAGAATGCGTGACATGGCAATTAAGATGATGCGTTCAATCGGTAATTTTGCTGGTGGATGTAACGTACAGTTTGCTGTTTCTCCAGACGAAAATGAGGATATCATTGCAATTGAGATTAATCCACGTGTATCAAGATCTTCAGCTTTGGCTTCAAAAGCAACGGGTTATCCTATTGCTAAGATTGCGTCAAAGTTGGCGCTTGGTTATAATTTAGATGAGCTACAAAATCAAATTACTAAAACAACATCTGCTTTATTTGAGCCAACGTTAGATTATGTAATCGTTAAGATTCCGCGTTGGAATTTTAATAAATTCCCTGGGTCAAATAGAGAACTTGGACTTCAGATGAAATCTGTAGGAGAGGTGATGGGGATTGGACGCTCCTTCCAAGAGGCATTGCAAAAAGCGTGTCAGTCATTAGAGATTGGTCGAAATGGTCTTGGAGCAGATGGGAAAGAAATCACAAATCAAAATGAAATACTTCACAGCCTAGAGCATCCGTCTTGGAATCGTTTATTCCATATTTATGACGCGATGAAGCTGGGGATTCCTTTTAACCGTATTCAAGAGAAAACAAAAATTGACAGTTGGTTCTTGAAGCAAATCGAGGACATGGTTAAGATGGAAGGGGATATTGAAAAATTCCGTTTAGACACACTTCCAAAAGAATTATTGTTTGAAGCAAAACAAAAGGGATATGCTGATAGACAGGTTGCTCATTTGTTGAGATGTTTGGAGTCAGAGGTCTACTCTAAGCGAGAAGAATTTGGAATTAATCGTGTCTACAAATTAGTTGATACATGTGCTGCTGAATTTGAAGCTCAAACACCATACTATTACTCAACATTTGAATATGAAAATGAAAGTGTTGTTTCAGATAAAAAGAAAGTAGTTGTTTTAGGCTCAGGTCCAAATAGAATTGGTCAAGGTATTGAGTTTGATTACAGTTGTGTTCATGGGGTTTTAGCCGCAAAGGAGTGTGGTTATGAAACTGTTATGATTAACTGTAACCCTGAGACTGTTTCGACAGATTTTGATACGGCAGATAAATTGTATTTTGAGCCTGTTTTTTGGGAGCACATTTATGACATAATTAAGCATGAAAAACCAGATGGTGTTATTGTTCAGTTGGGTGGACAAACAGCATTAAAGCTTGCGGAAAAATTAGAACGTTACGGAATTAAAATTTTTGGAACGAGCTATGATGCATTAGATTTAGCAGAAGATCGTGGGCGTTTTTCTAAGGTGTTAGAAGACAATGGCATTCCTTTCCCTAAATACGGAGTGGTTGAAAGTGCTGAACAAGCACTGGTCTTGTCAGACGATTTAGGTTTCCCGTTGTTAGTTAGACCTTCTTATGTTCTTGGTGGACAAAAAATGAAGATTGTGATTAATCGTGAAGAGCTTGAGCATCATGTTGTTGACATTTTAAATGAAATGCCAGGAAATCAAATCCTTTTGGATCACTTCTTGGGTGGTGCAATTGAAGCGGAGGCAGATGCAATTTGCGATGGAGAAGATGTGTATATCATTGGTGTAATGCAACACATAGAGCCAGCAGGTATTCACTCTGGAGATTCATATGCTTTACTACCTCCTTATAATTTAGGTGACTTTGTAATGCAGCAAATTGAAGATATTACACGCAAAATTGCTGTAGAATTAAAAACAGTTGGTTTGATGAATATCCAATTCGCTGTTAAGGATGATATTGTTTATGTGATTGAGGCAAACCCTAGGGCTTCTAGAACGGTTCCTTTTATTGCTAAGGCATACGATGAGCCTTATGTAAATTACGCAACAAAGGTTATGTTGGGTGAGAAAAAGATTAAGGATTTCAATTTCCAACCGAAGAAAAATGGATACGCAATTAAAATTCCTGTTTTCTCTTATGAGAAATTCCCAGAAGTTAAAAAGGAGTTAGGTCCAGAAATGAAATCTACTGGAGAAGGAATTCTTTTTATAGATACATTAAAAGATCCTTACTTCTTGAAAATATACTCAGAGCGTAACATGCATTTATCGAAATAATGATCGTTGAAGCTAGCGCTACCGGATTAGTTAGAACACTCCTCATAATTGGCGGAGTGTTTTTGCTTTTACGCTTTCTAGGACAGTTGATGGTGGCTAAAAGAAACATGGAAGAGGAGCGGAGTTTTAATTCTAAGCAACGCAAGTTTGAGGCTGAGAAAAAAGTAAAAAAACAAACTGAAGGAAAGACTAAAATCCTCGGGAAGAACGTTTCAAATAACAGCAATATTCAAGATGTTGATTTTGAAGAGGTCGATTAGTTCTTAATCTTCCTTATTTTGATTGATAATTAACTGTTTCTTCTGATACATTTTAATTATCTTCAACCCATTAATTTATTGATACTACCTTACTATGGACCTTAAGTCATTTTTCAAAAAGAATTGGACTCATTTTGCTGTTCTTGCAGTATTTCTTATCGTTACAATCGCTTACTTTTCACCTGATTTTGATGGTTACAGTTTAAAGCAGCATGATATTGAGCAGTTTAAAGGAATGTCTAACGAGACAAAACACTTTAGAGATGCTACTGGCGATGAGCCTTTTTGGACGAATTCAATGTTTGGAGGTATGCCAACAGTTCAAATTTCGACACTGTATCATGGTAATGTTTTTCAGACAATAACAAAGTGGTTTCTACTTCACATGGGGGTTCCTTCAGGAATCTTTTTCTTGCATCTTGTTGGGTTTTATATTTTAGCATTATGCTTACGTATAAAGCCGGTTGTTGCTGTTTTTGGCGCTTTTGCTTTTGCTTTATCTACCTATGAAATTTTAATCTTACAGGCAGGGCATAATTCCAAGGCTATTGCTGTTGCTTTTATGGCTCCGGTTTTAGGTGCTTTTATCATGTCCTATCGAAACAATTGGAAATGGGGAGTTGTTCTGTCTTCTTTGTTTATGGCTTTTGAACTTTCCGCTAATCACTTGCAGGTAACGTATTACCTAGGAGGCTTGCTATTTTGTTTAGGGTTGTATGAATTAGTTAGCGTTTTTAAAACAAAAGCATTTAAGCAATTTGCAATGACAAGTGCGGGTTTAATAGGTGCGTATACCGTAGCATTACTTATTAATTATGGGAATATTACCGCAACAAATGATTATGCAAAACATACCATTCGTGGGGCAAACGACCTAGCGATTTCTCCCGATGGTTCTGAAGCTAAAAACACAGGTGGTTTAGATGTTGATTATATTACTAATTGGAGTTATGGGGTAGGTGAATCATTTACTTTTTTATCACCGTATGTTAAAGGATCGCACTCGAATATATTAGCGAATATGCCTTTTAAAGAACAGTTAGAACGCTCAGGTAGAAGTTCTTCTGAAATTAAATCTGTACTTAGCGCATCTTATTTGCAAGCTGATGGCCGTGGAGGCGTTCAGGGCAGGCCTTTTTTGTTATACTGGGGTGAGCAACCTATAACGTCAGGTCCTTTTTATTTAGGTGTTGTAGTTCTGTTTTTAGCAATACTTTTATTGGTGTTTGTTAAGGATAGAATTAAGTGGGTGTTTTTTGCTGTTACTATTTTAGCTTTAACGCTTTCGTGGGGTAAAAACTTTATGGGGCTCACCGAATTTTTTATTGACTATATACCTGGATATAATAAGTTTAGAACAGTTACAATTGTGAATGTTTTAATTGAGTTGTGTATTCCGTTAATGGGGGTCCTCTTTCTCCAGAAAATTTATGAAAATCGAGAAGTGTTTAAATCGAAGAAAAAAACATTTCTTATTTCTTCAGCTTTCTCTTTGATTGTTTTGTTGGGAATAACTTTTGTTGGCATTGGAGATAACTTTACAAATCCTACAGAGGTAAATAACATGAGGAATATTGATTCTTATGTAGCTGCTCAATTGTATTCAACAAGTCCACAAGAGCTTGCAGGGTATGGTATTGATGTTAACAATCAAGCGCAAATGCAAGGTGTAGTGGAGTCTCAGGTGGAACAGTATGATGATTCATACGCAGAACTAAAATTATTTCGATCAGAATTGTTTAGGAGTTCTATGTTTCGTTCAGTAGGATTTTTAATTCTATCCATTGTTGTAATGGGCTTATTCTTTTTTACAGAAATTTCTTCTGTTTTAATTGTCGTTGGATTAATCCTAATCGTCTTAATAGACCTTGTACCGGTTAATCGCATGTACTTGGGCGTTGAAAAAGATGCCGCTGGAAATTACGTTCATTGGATGCCCGAGCCAAATATAGCATACCCGTTAAGTTCACAAGAGGCAGATTTAAAAATATTAGAAACGGAAGTTCGTGAAAGCCCAAGCTTAGCAAAAGCTGTTAGTGAAGGTCAGGCGAAGGGTGAGGAAAAGGCTAGAGCGTTAGGATATTCTAGTAGAGATAAAAGAAGGGTTGTTGATTCATATAAGTTTTCAGCGCTTAATATGAATTCAAACTACCGTGTTTTTGACATGAATGGTGGTTGGGGAAGTTCCAGAGCTTCTTACTTTCATAAGTCACTAGGTGGGTATCATGGTGCTAAATTGCGAAATATTCAAAACCTATTTGAATTTCAAATTTCAAGGTCAAATTCAGAAGTGTTAAACATGCTGAATGTGAAATACTTTATTCAAGGAAACAGTGTTAATACAAATTCAGGAGCATTAGGAAATGCTTGGTTAGTGAATAATGTAAAGTCATGTGAGTCGCCAGATGATGAGATAAGAGCACTTGGAGGTAGGTTTCAGTTGAGCAATGTTGGTAAGGGTAAAGTTCTTGTTAATGGCGAAATTGAAGCTGATCCTATTGTTTATGGACCTGAACAAATGGTTTATGTTTCATCTGAAGGAGATACGGTGGACATTCCATTGTCCAATGGATTGAAGATTGGTTTAAAAGCACTTTTTGTTTCTGATGTAAAAGGAAATACAAATTTGATTCCTGAACAAACCTATGTATTAGATACTTCTGAATCATTTACAGCAATGGTTTCTATTGAAAAAATAGCGGAATTTACCCCGTCAAATGAAGTTGTGATGCTTGCCTTGGAGGCAGAAAAACTTACAAAACAAAACTATACAGGTGTAGGAACGATTAAAATGAAGTCATATGCACCGAATAAAATTGTTTATGATGCAGCATTAGAAGGTGAGCAGTTAGCTGTGTTTTCTGAGATTTATTATCCTGAGGGATGGACTGCAAAGGTAGATGGAGAGGAGGTTGATATTCTTAAAGTTAATTACTTGTTAAGAGGGTTGGAGTTGAAGGGAGGTAAATATGAAATTGAATTTTCATTTGACATTCCAAAAATTAAAACATCAAATACAATTGCTATTGTAAGTACATTATTTCTAGTTTTATTTATTGGCTTTGGTTTGTGGAGGTTTAATCCAGTCAAACCTGTTGATTCAGATGAAAACTAAGTAAGTCTTGTTTTTTTAATGGAAAATAAAAAAGATACAACAGTTTTAATGTTATTGGATGGAAGTTTCCCTCCAGATGTTCGTGTAGAAAATGAGATTAAGGTTCTTAAGTCTCAGGGATATTCAATTATTCTTTGTTGTACAACTAAAGGAGCTGAGCCAGTAGTTGAGGATTGGAACGGAGTAAGAATCTACAGGGCACCAATTTCTAAGTTCATCTATAAATCTATGGTGGGCGCTTTAAAGTTTCCGTTTTACTATAACTTTTGGAACCGCTTTATTAAGCTTGTATTAAAGAAAGAAAATCACATCGATGTCATTCATGCTCATGATTTAATTATGGTTCCTGTTGCTCAGAAATCAGCTAGGAAAACAGGAGCTAAATTGGTGTTTGACTTCCATGAAAATTACCCTTATTTAATTCGAGATGCCAAACATACCCAGTCTAAATTGGGTAAGTATCTTTCTGATTATAAAAAGTGGGAACGCTTAGAAAAGAAAGTTGTTTTAGATGCGGACTGTATCATTACTGTTGTAGAAGAAATGAAGCAACGGATTATTGATTTGGGAGCTGAACCGTCTAAGGTACATGTTTATCAGAATGTTCTTGATTTAAATAGTGTTCCTGAAAATTTCAAACTCAACAATAGCCCTGTTGATGTGTTTGACCTGGTTTATGTTGGAGGAATAACACCTGCACGTGGACTTTCTACAGTCATTGAAGCAATGACACATTTATCTAATAATGAGAAGCTACGTTTTAAGCTCACTGTTTTTGGTACAGGAAGTTTTGAGCAAGATCTCCATGCCTTAGCAAGGAAAAAAGGGGTTTTTGAATTCATAGATTTTCGAGGTTGGGTAAAACAATCAGATGTTTTTAGCTTTATATCAAAAGGAAGTGCTACAATTATTCCACATTACCGTTCCGTTCAGAATGATTGTTCTTCGCCAAACAAACTGTACCAGTACATGTTTGTAGGAAAACCTGTGATTTCAAGTGATTGTGAATCACTTGAGCGTGTAATTAATTCAATTAATTCAGGGTTGATTTATAAAGATACCTCAGCAAAAGATCTTAGTTTAAAAATTAAGCAATTGATGAATGATAATGAATTGCAATTATCATTGGGTCAGAATGGAAGAAAGGCTGTTTTGGATAAATACAATACAGCGATTGAAAAAAAACAATTGATTAAAGCATACTCAACGTTAGGATGAAAGAAAAAATGCTCATATCCCTCCTTAAATGGACATCATCCAATGGTGTGAAGGGGTATGACCCCTATGATTTTATTTCTCTGAATCGGTTCACACGTAGTTTAATGATCGACTTCAAGGAGTTGAGTTTTTTCAAAAAAGTTGTGCGGTTTTCAATTGAACGGCTGGGACTGGTCTTTCCGCGCTTACTACGAAAAGTGTTATTTATTAAAAAGAAAGTGCACCCAACCTATCTAGGATGCATGATGCATACATATGTACTTCTTTCAAAACAAGACAAATACAAGTATGCGGATGAGATTGATTTATATCGATCTGAATTGATAAGATTACGCAGTGAAAAATCTGTACACTATGCTTGGGGAGTACCTTTTTCTTGGTTGTCAGGTGGGGTAGAGCTGCAAGAAGGAACACCATTCGCTGTCACTGCAAATTGGATTGGGTCTGCTTTTATCGACCTATATGAATTAACAGAAAATCCAGAAGATTTAGAGATAGCTATATCTGCTTGTGAATTTATTTTGAATGATTTACACCAGACCCAGTTCGAAGACGGAACAATTTGTTTTAGTTATTCTCCACAAAAAGCAGACTTGATTAATAATGCAAATCTTTTTGCTGCAGACTTATTGGTTAAAGTTGGGAAGGTTACAGGGAATCAAACCTACCTTCAGACGGCAAAAAAAGCCATTGACTTTACTATTTCTACTCAATTAGATTCAGGTTTAATACCATATACAGCAAAGTCAGAGTCATTGTTTAATGATAGTTATCATGGGAGTTACGAGTTGCAATGTCTTTTTAGGGCATGGAAGTATTTTGAAGACCCATCTTATTTAAGGGGGTTTAATACGTATTTTGATTATTACATGAATGCCTACTTTAAAGAAGATGGAAATGTATCAAAGTATTCAAATAAGATGTACCCGATTGACTCTACGTCACTTGCTGATGCGTTGATCTTATTTGCTGAAGTACGTGAGTATGTCGATGTTTCGGAGTATGTGGATAGAATAATGAATAACTTATCGTGTAATTGGCAAGACCAATCGGGGTATTTCTATTATCAAAAAACGAAAGCGAATAATTTTATAAAAATTCCGTTCCTTAGATGGACGCAAGGCTGGATGGCTTTGGGGTTAGCACACTGGTATGAAAAATAAAAAGATTGTATGTTTTGGGAATTCTGTAGGGATTCGTATACGTCCTGCTAGTGAGCAGGGTAAGAGTTATGGTGATTTATTCAACAGTAATGATGCGTTTACGTTTGATAACTATTGTTTTTCAGGGAATATGATTGGTTCGGTATCTCGCAATACGGATTTGATTCTTCAAAAACATGCTGATATTATTATTCTACAGTTTGGAGTCGTAGAGTTGAGTTCGCGAAGCACTTCACGAAGGTTATACAATTATTTGAACTACGCACCTAGAAAATCAAGGTTGGGCTACATTATTCAATCTATAGGATTATTTTTAGAGTCAAAACTACGTCGTGTTTTGGTTTACTTAAGGTTTAAATCATCTTGGTACCGTTCAAGTAGATTTTTGTCTGAATATGAGCGTACAGTAAAATCATTGGATTTAAATTCTTCGGCACAAATTATATGTGTTGGAGTAAATCAACCTTCAATGCGGGTAGAACAAAATCTTCCAGGAACACGTAAAAGGATACAATCAATTCACTCTGAAATGGAGCGTATTTGTGCAAAGTATGAATCGAGTCATTATGTTAGTGTGTTAGATCTTGTTCCTGAGTTGATTCCTGATGGAATTCATTACAGTGTAGAAGGACATAATGAAATTTACAAACGTATTTTAAATCTAATAAAGAGTTAGATGGGGGTAATTATTAAAGAGTCTGCTCGTTCTACTATTATTTCCTATTCGGGAGTGGTCATTGCGTTCGTGTCTGCAGTCCTAATTATGCCAAAATTGTTTTCTCCTGAAGAAATTGGATTGGTGCGTGTGGTTTTAGCAATTTCTTGAACGTTTGCAGGCATATTTTCATTGGGGATTTCACAGCTGGTTTTCAGAACATTTAATAGGTATAGTGAAGAAAACAGGAATGGCTATTTTTCATTGGTTTTAATTATATCTGTTTTTGGATGTTTGCTCTCGGCACCATTCTTTCTTTATTTTGATCACGGCTTGTTTAGCTTTGATGGCAGTATCTCTAGCCTTATTGACACGGTGTTCTTTTCTACTTTATTGTATGTGCTAATTGCAGCTAGAATACTCCATATCAGTTTTGAAGCTATACTTAGAATGACAAAGAGTATAACCTTCATTGCATTTATGCAGAATTTTTTCTTAAAAGGTATTCCTATTATTTTTCTTGGGTTATACTTTTTTGATCTAATTAATTTTGATGGTTTTTTAGTCCTTTATATCCTTCTTTTTATTCTAGCACCATTAATTTTAATACTTTACTTGAGGAGGAGAGAGGGCTTGAGGTTTGGGAGGTTGTCAACGTATAGTTTGAAAGAAAAACAAGACTTACTTTCTTTGGGTGGATTTGGCATGTTGAATACAATGGCGGCTTCACTACTTTTGTATGTTGATACATTGATGGTGAACGAATACTTGAGAGAGATGTCTGTTGGTGTTTATGTTACAATGTACTTGTTTGGTTCTGTTGTAGGGGTCCCAAACCGTTCCTTGAAATTGATTTCAGGTGTGTTTATTGTAGAGGCAATAAAATCAGATGATTTTGAAAAAGTGAAATTGATAAACCAAAAGAGTAGTCAGAGCCTATTGGTTATTTCAGGAGTTATTTTTGCTTTAATTTGGGGTAATATTAATTCGATTACAGGGTATTTAGATCCGGTTTATTCTCTAGGTGCATCTGTTGTGTTTTTTATTGGACTGGCACAACTTTTTGATGTTTATGCAGGTATGAGTTCAGAAATTCTTTCAGCATCAAAATATTACTGGATTCATACACCAATAACTTTATTGACGATAGGTGTGGCTATAGCTACAAACATATATTTAATACCTCAATATGGTATTATTGGTGCCGCTATAGCAACCAGTATTTCATTTGGGTTTCTGCATTTATCACGATTACTTTCAGTAGCTCTTTTATTTAAGACAACGCCGTTTAACCAAAAGGTTTTGATTGGAACAATTATAGCTAGTGCTGTAATTACCGGAACGATGTATCTGCCATCGCTCGGTAATATTTACATTCAGGTAGTTTATAAATCGACGTTAATTGTAACGACGTATGGTTTGTTAATGTATGCTTTTAAGATATCTACCGATGTAAATAGTCTTGTCGATAAGTATATCTTTAATCGATTTAAAAAAGGATAGACTTATCTATACTTACTTAACAAATGCTCTAATCTCAAGCTTGTGAATTTTCTCAGCCGTATTAGCTGTTACGGTAATCGTTTTCTTTATTTCGTTTTTCTGACTAGGCTTCGATTTAAAAACAACGGCTATAATGTCAGTTTGTCCTGGAAGAATTGGTTTTTCTGGCTTTTGGGGCATTGTACACCCACAGCTTGCAGAAACTTTCGATATAACTAGCGGGTTGTCACCTGTGTTTGTAACAACAAACTCTGTTCTATTTTCTTTTTGAGAAATAACATCACCAAAATCGTGGTTGAGTTTATCAAAACTAAGTGTAGTTATATTTTTACGCTCATTTTTTCTTTTTAGATAATCATCTTCAGCTATTTTAGCTATAGACTCTTGAAGTTCTTTATCTGTTTTGCTTCCTGCTGATATAGCAGAACTAACGCTTCCATCTTGAACTTTAATTTCAGATGTATTGTTTCCGCATGCGCTTAGGAGTAAAAGCGCCCCGATTGTAAAATATGTTCTAATCATTATCTAAATGTGTTATTGTTGTTTCAAAAATAGAAAAATCTATTGATTTTACTGAGCCAATTTAGCTTTATTATACTGCTTTGACTCAATTATTTCGAGTGCTTCTTGAAGTATTTCATTTGAGTCGTTATAAACTTGATAAAATTCACTGTATCCCCAGATACTTTGAGCAAACATCGCTTTAATTCTCAGTTTTAAAAGAGATTCACTTTCTCTGTATCCTTCTTCATTAAAAATGAGTTTAGGGTCTTCGTTCTCCACATAATTAAAAAATGCATCCATAAAAGGCTTGTCCATGCTAAAGTTTTTCTTAAATAGTTCAAATGAGGGGTATTTAGCTGTTAATTCAGTCCTATTTTTATTTACATAGGTGAGTGTGTAGGTGTTCAAGTGTCCGCCGCGAATAATTGAAGTAAAATAATCAGAAACACCAGTGGTATCTAGGGGAACAAAATGATCAGGCATTATTCCACCGCCTCCGTAAACAGTTCTGTTTGAAATAAGTGTTTTGTGCTTTAATGAGTCTGGAAACTGAATCGAGTCCTGACTCATGAACTCTCCCTTTTCATAACGATTTAATAAATCTTGTTTATAGGAGAGGGCATCGTTATAAGGTTTTTGTATAAAGCGTCCGCTTGGGGTGTAGTAGCGGGCTATTGTTAACCGCATCTGAGAGCCATCGCTTAAATCAATAGGCCTTTGTACTAAGCCTTTACCAAAAGTCCTTCTCCCTACAATTAAGCCCCGATCCCAATCTTGTACTGCACCTGAAAGAATCTCACTGGCGCTAGCAGAGTATTCATCTGTTAAAATAATCAATCGTCCTTTTTCCCAAAGCCCTTTGTTTTCAGAGCGTAATTCTCGTTTTGGTTGCGCACGCCCTTCTGAGTAAACAATTAATTTATAATCAGACAAGAATTCGTCTCCTAGGTATTTTGCTGCATAAAGCAGTCCGCCGCCATTTCCTTGTAGGTCGAAAATTAAATTTTTCATTCCTAATTTTTTTAACTTTTTAATTCCGGAAACTACTTCTTCGTGTGAAGATCTAGAGAATGTGTTTAATTTTATATAGCCTGTTTTTTCGCTTATCATATAAGCGGCATCTACAGAGTTTACAGGGATAACATCGCGTGTAATGGTAAAGTGAAGTAGCGATGATTTATGTTTCCGTTTTATACTTACGTTAACTTTTGTGCCTTTGTCACCCAGTAGTTTTTCTCTTACCTGACTGTTTTTCAGTCCGGTTCCGGCAACGGGTTCATCTTCAATTACAACAATCTTGTCACCAGCAAGTATGCCTATTTTTTCTGATGGACCTCCAGGAATTGTAGCAACGACATTTAAGGTGTCTCTTAATAGCTGAAAACGAATGCCTATTCCAACAAAATTCCCATTAATGCGCTCATTGGCATCATTAACATTTTCCTTCGTTATATAAACAGAGTGAGGGTCTAGTTTTTCGAGTAAAGCAACAATTGCAGCATCCGTTAGTAATTCATTCTGGACATCATCAACATACATGTTGTTTACATAGCTCATAACTTCATTAAACTTGCGAACAGAAGACGTTTTTCCGTTTTCCTGTGCGAAAATTGGTCCGAGAAGAAAAATAAGTAAGATTGAAATGAAAATTTTCATAATAATGTACGTTTTAATTTTAAAGTTGTGAGCAATAGCTAAAATAAAGGAATTTTAATGATTCATAGAGATAAAAAGTAAACAATTGAGTGTGGAATGAATTATTCGTTGATCGCAAAAGTGTAGTTGAATAGTTGTTAATTCGTATAAGATTAGTTCTCCATGAAAAAATACAGTTTATTTTTCGCGTTTATTTTTGCTTGGTCTTTTGGCCAGGCTCAAGTTGCTGAATTTGATATGTTAGAGATGTTGTTCGCTCAACAACGGTATAAGATGGTGTATCGTAAATCTGGACGTTTACTGGATAAGCCTGAGTATGACTATTCCTTACTTCCGTTGTACTATCGAAGTCTAAGTACTATAAAGCTCGCGCAAAATAAATTTTGGAAGAAGTATCATCCCAATGCGTTGACTGATGTTAAGGAGTCGTTTGATGTGATCAAAAAATCAAAACATAACGAAGCATTTCTTAGCGCGCATATTTACGAGCTTGAGTGGGTGAGAAGTGATATGCGAAAGTGGGTTTCAAGTTTGAAATCTTCAGGTAGAACCTCAGACTTAAAACAGATAAAGGCATTAATTGTGTTGATGTTTGATGGGATTCCAGAACGAAATTTCTCTGATGTTTTAACGGTAAGTGACTGTAGAATGGCTTTAGTTTTTGAAGCAGAGAAACATATTGGAACACCTTATGTTTGGGCAGGGACTACACCGTCAGGGTTTGACTGTAGTGGTTTTGTTAAATATGTAATGAACGAATCGGGCGTGCTATTACCGCGAGTAGCTGCCGATCAATATAAGGACTGTAAAAAGTTGAAACGTAAGCACGTCCGTAAAGGAGATCTTATTTTTTTTAGCAATAATAACTCCGAAGTTTCACATGTTGGACTGGTTGTTTCGGAACTAGGTGAACCATTAAAAATGATTCATTCGAGCTCGAGTAAGGGGATTATTTTGACGGAAATCGACACCTCTATATATTGGTCAAAACGGCTATACGGCTTCGGAACTTTTATACATTAGTCTCTTGGATGAAATAAGGAAACGAAACTAATGATTGTTGTTACTGCTAAAGAGATTGTAATGATGCTTTTCAAGCAGTAGGAGGACCATCCTGTTATAAGGTGTGTTCCCACCAAAAAAGGGCCCGTTAGGAAAACGAATTGTTGAATTGTACTAAACGTCTTTATGTTTAAAATAGTCCAGAGGGCAAGTGTACCTTGTGTAAGGAGTAAAAGGAGGATGTAATTCCATGTTTTAAATAAAAAATGTATGTTTTGAGTGAAGGGGATACATAGCAATACTATAAGTAGTGATATTACCAGATTTATTGAGTTAATTGTTTTGTTTCCCTGTAAAGAAAATCGAAGTAAAATGAAGCTGATTAAAACTAAACAGGTGTTAAAAAATAGTTTTCCTTTAGCGAATAGATCAACATGAATAGTTGGGGTAGTGTAGAGGTAGGTTATAATTATGATTGCCAACAGGATTAATCCGTTCAATAGAAGTTTTAAGAGATTCATGCTCCAAAACTAATCTTTTATAATGAATGATTGTGGCAGATGTTTTTATGTAACTTAAGGAGTGGGTCTGCGTAATATTTAGTAGTAAAATTACATTATGAAAGTCTTGACATCGTTTTTTGGAATTGTATTGACTGTTTCAGCAATAGCTTCTGTAGATTTAACTATTTCAAGAAGTCAGTATATAGAAACATGGAGCTCTTTAGCCGTTAAACAAATGGCTCAATACAAGGTTCCAGCAAGCATTAAGTTGGCGCAAGCAATCTTGGAAAGTGCTAATGGAAATTCTCATTTGGCTATTAAAGGGAAAAATCATTTTGGTATTAAGTGCCATGGATGGAAAGGAGATGTGATGTATCTTGATGATGATGAAAAAGATGAATGTTTTCGCGTTTATAAAGCGGTGAAGGATTCCTATTCGGATCATAGTGAGTTTCTAACAAACAATAGTCGTTATGCTTTTTTATTTGAGTATGACATTGATGATTACAAGTCTTGGGCGAAAGGATTGAAGAAGGCTGGTTATGCGACTAATCCTAAGTATCCACAGTTGCTAATATCTATTATAGAAGACTTAGGTTTGGATAAATATGATACGAAGTCTAGAGGTGGGAAACATTTTAATTTATTAAAGAGAAGAGACGGGGTTACGAAACTGGATGAAGAAAAATCGATGGACTTAGTACGGAACAAGTATATGGTTAAAACCCACCGCAGAGGGGTTAGGTATATTGTTGCCAAAAAAGGAGATACGTTTTATTCAATTTCAAGGGCCTTTGGCTTACAATTATCTCAGCTATATAGGTACAATAGTTTTGCTGAAAAAAAATACTTTTTACGTGTTGGGGATGTCGTTTACATTGAGCCCAAACTAAGAAGGAGGTTGTTTAAAAGGGAGTTTTTAGTCTTGATGAAATCAATGTCATTAATTGAACTTTCGCAAACGCAAGCAATAAATCTAAAGACCTTAAAACGATTAAATAAAATTACTGACAGCAATGATGTACTCTTTGAGGGAAGTCGTATTATTCTTAGGTAGCCGTATTTGTTTTGAGAACCCAAGGTTTCTCTTGTATTCTTACGGAGTTGTATGTTGTAGTGGAGATGTTGTCTAAATAAGGGGTAGTAGCTCTATGTTTGGGTTTAACACTTTGTCCTAAAGTATATTTGAATTGTTTATTATTAGATTCTTATTTGTAAATTTAGCGTATAATCTTGTTTTGAAATTCAAAGAATATGAAACCATCTATTGAGTTGTTTAAACTTATTAAATCGTTAACGAAGTCTGAGAAGCGATTTTTTAAACTGTCGTCATCTTTGCAGTCTGGGGAAAAGAACTATTTAAAAATTTTTGATTACATCGAAAAACAGAGTGAATACGACGAGTATGAGTTGAAGCTTTTTTTTGAAAATGAGACATTTATTAAGCATTTGCCTTCTGAAAAAAACCACCTGTATAAACTGATATTGAAAAGTTTACGTTCGTACTACAGTGAGCAGTCGGTAAATAGCACCTTAAAAGAAGAAATAAAAAATGTAGAGATACTGTATAATAAGGCGCTGTATCGAGAGTGTGAGAAGTTTGTTGGTCGCGCAAAGCAACTTGCTGAAAAGTATGAGAAATTCTACTATTGGTTTGAGTTGATTAATTGGGAGAAGAAATTACTAGACTCTGCCTATGAATCAGGTGTATTTTCTATTGATCTTGATAAGCTTATTGAAGAAGAGGAAATGGTAATAGCAAAGCTGAGGAATTTAGCTGAATACACCATGATTTATTCAAAAATAAACTTGATATTTAGGAGTGGTGGGTTTACCCGAAATGAATCGGAGCGTAAAACCGTTGAAGGCATTGCTGATTATCATTTGATAAAAAGTAAAAATACGGCGCTCTCTACTAAGGCGGCATCAATTTGTTATTATATAAAAGGGCTTTGTTCTGCAACCAATAGGAATTATGAAGATAGTTTTCAGTTTTTTAATAAGACGCGAGAAATTTTAGATAATAACCCGCATATTAAGTCGGATACAGGAGCCAGGTATGTGATGACCTTGTTTCATTTGCTACGTTGCTATATTGACAATAGAGAGTTTGATCAAGCTGAGGCCTTAATTGCAGATATACGAGGACTTCAGTCTAAGAAAGGGTTTAAATCTGTTGATGTATCTGTTAAAATTTTTGCTAACTCCTATAATCAAGAACTTGTCCTGTTGCATGCGAAAGGAGAGTTTCAGAAAAGTGTTGATTTAATTCCGGAAATTGAAAGACAGCAGGATCTCTATGAAGGGAAGTTGAGTAAAGAAATGGAGCTACTCCTAACTTACAATAAAGCGTATAGCTATTTTGGGGTGGGTGATTTTAAACGAGCATTACTTTATTTAAATGAAGTGCTAAATGATAATGAGCAAAATCTGAGACAAGATGTTTATAGTTTTGCCCGATTATTTAACCTTGTTATTCATTATGAGTTGGGTAATTACGACTTTTTAGAATATGTTGTGAAATCGGCCAGTCGATATTTGAATAAGCAAGCACGTAATTATGAAATCGAAAACATTTGTATTAAACAGATACGTAAGCTTTCAAAAACCCCAATAGAGATTAATCGACTTGAAATTTTTGAACGTTTAGATCGTGATGTGTCAGTGATTTTAGAGGACCATAACGAGCAGGTTATATTGGCCTACTTTAACATTGAGGCTTGGGTTAAAAGTAAGATTAAGAAGCTTAGTTTTCAAAAGGTGATTCAAGATTCTATTAAGGGGTAGTTTCTTTCGTTATAATCATTGAATTTTCTATTTTTGCATATCAACAAAGTTGTTGAATCAATAGACTATTATAAATGGCGAAAAAGCATACTACAAGAGCAGAGGATTATTCAAAATGGTATAACGAAACAATAGACCGTGCTGATTTAGCGGAAAATTCAGGTGTTCGTGGTTGTATGGTTATAAAACCCTACGGATTTGCTATTTGGGAAAAAATCCAAGCGCAACTAGATATTATGTTCAAGGAAACAGGGCATCAAAATGCCTATTTCCCTTTGTTTGTTCCGAAAAGTTTATTTGAAGCAGAAGAAAAAAATGCAGAAGGGTTTGCAAAAGAGTGTGCTGTGGTTACGCATCACCGTTTAATGACTGACCCTGATGATTCAACTAAATTAGTTGTAGATCCAAAAGCAAAACTTGAAGAGGAATTGGTTGTTAGGCCAACTTCAGAGGCTATTATTTGGAATACATACCGAGGGTGGATTCAATCATATAGAGATTTACCAATCTTAATAAATCAATGGGCCAATGTTGTTCGTTGGGAAATGAGGACACGATTGTTTTTGCGTACAGCTGAGTTTTTATGGCAAGAGGGGCATACAGCCCATGCTACTAAGCAAGAAGCGATGTCAGAAACAATTCAAATGAATCAGGTTTATGCACACTTTGCGGAAAAATTTATGGCTATGCCTGTCATTCAGGGAGTGAAAACTGAAAGTGAGCGTTTTGCAGGGGCGGATGATACGTATTGCATTGAGGCTATGATGCAGGACGGTAAAGCACTACAGGCTGGAACATCACATTTTTTAGGTCAAAACTTTGCAAAAGCATTTGAAGTGAAGTTCGCAGATAAAGAAGGTAAGCAGGATTATGTTTGGGCTACATCTTGGGGGGTGTCAACACGTTTAATGGGGGCGTTAATAATGACGCACTCAGACGATGAAGGTCTGGTTTTACCTCCAGCACTTGCTCCAATTCAAGTTGTTGCAGTTCCAATTTGTAAATCTGAAGAAGATTTGGCTGTTATTTCTGAAAAAATTAATGCGCTAGGGCTAAAGTTAAAAGCAAAGGGGATTTCATTTAAATTTGATGATGATTCTAATCGCAGACCAGGGTGGAAGTTTGCTGAGTATGAGGTGAAGGGTGTTCCGGTTCGTTTAGCGATGGGGATGCGGGATTTTGAAAACGGAAAAATTGAAGTTGCTCGTCGTGACGAGAAAACAAAAGAGCTTGTTTCTTTTGATAGCGTTGATGTTTATATTGAGAATCTTTTGGCTGAAATTCAGGAGAATCTTTACAAGCGTGCACACGATTTTAGGACTGCGAAAACCCAAAAGGTTGACTCGTACGAAGCGTTTAAGACGAAGATTGAATCTGACGGTGGTTTTTTATTAGCACATTGGGATGGTACATCAGATACAGAGCAGAAAATTAAAGATGATACAAAAGCTACTATTCGTTGTATTCCTTTAGATAGAGAAGAGGAGCAAGGGGTTTGTATGGTAACTGGATCCCCGTCTAAAGGTCGGGTGGTTTTCGCAAAAGCATATTAATATGAAAAAAGAGAAGATGAGAGCAGGTATTATTGATCTTTTGATTAACAAGGCTGCTATGAAGCAAGATATTGCTGATTATTCAGGGGAGGTTTTCTCTTCTTTTAAGCGTATTCTTAAAGATGAAATTGCTGAAATTGAAAAGTCAATTAATGACAAGCGTATTCGTTTAAGGTTTGAAGAGAGTGGTAAGCATGTTTTTCGACTATTTGTTGGTAGTGATGTTCTTATTTTTCAATTGCACACAAATGTATTTAGGTTGATCGACAGTGATCCTTTGTGGCAGACAGAATACCTTAAATCTAATGGTGCGAATGGTTTTTTTGGAATGATTAACATTTATAATTTTCTTGCAGAATCATATGAGCAGAATCGCTACAATGATGCGGGGTGTTTAATTGGGAGGGTTTTTATGAATCATGACCATCATTTCATGCTGGAGGGTAAAGGGCAGTTAGGTACTTTGTTTAAAGACCTTGAAAATGGATATGTTTCTGACGGTATAATTCGTCAAATTATCCAGACTACAATTATCCACGCAATTGATTTTGATTTGATTACCCCACCATATGAAATGACTAAGAATGTTTCTTTGGGTCAGGTTCAGGCAATTAGCTCTGATCTTCAGTTGTCAACAGGGAAATCACTTGGATTTAAATTCAGTTCTGAAGATCAAAAATAATTTAAAAAAAAGTTCCTTTCTGTTTGTAGTTACGGAATTTCACTTTATATTTGCACTCCCAAAACAAGGGAGAAAGAATACAAGAGGCCCATTCGTCTAGTGGTTAGGACGCCAGGTTTTCATCCTGGAAACAGGAGTTCGATTCTCCTATGGGCTACAGAGTTTAGTATTATATTTGGCCCATTCGTCTAGTGGTTAGGACGCCAGGTTTTCATCCTGGAAACAGGAGTTCGATTCTCCTATGGGCTACAGAGCAGATTGTTTAAAGATTATTTAAAAAAAAGTAAAATGGCGAATCATAAGTCAGCATTAAAGAGAATTAGATCTAACGAGTCAAAAAGACTTCGTAATAAATACCAACATAAATCTACGCGTAACGCAGTTCGTAAGCTTAGAGATATGACTGATAAGAAGGAAGCTCTAAAAGCTATCCCTGCAGTTTTTGGTATGTTAGATAAATTAGCTAAGAAAAATGTTATTCATAAGAATAAAGCAGCTAACATTAAGTCTGGTCTTCAGGTGAAGGTT
>Ga0115008_10000005_pt1 | contig 136412 bp, 129 predicted proteins | sample FraStrMetagenome_FD_87164 | JGI IMG/M metagenome (GOLD analysis project Ga0115008, IMG submission 87164) | Marine eukaryotic phytoplankton communities from Arctic Ocean - Fram Strait ARC3M Metagenome | ecosystem: Environmental > Aquatic > Marine > Oceanic | place: Fram Strait | collected... | reverse complement strand
TCGAACCCGTGGATGGATAAGTTTATTTACCGATAATCGGGCTGCATCATCTGAAAAAATAATTTTAGCAAGCAGCTCTTTGTTTAGTTGGTTATTGCAGTAAATTTCTTCTCCAAAAAGAGCTGTAAGTCCATCAACAATAACAGGGTCTTCATTCACCAACTGTTTTGAGATCGCATCTGAGTTAAACACACGATAGCCCATCGTTTTAATTAGCTCCGAAACAATACTTTTCCCCGACCCTATTCCTCCTGTTATTCCTACCTTCATGGTAACTACTTAATGTCTTTTCATGGTATAAGCCCCAAGATAACCAATATTAAAGCTTTCCGATAGTTTTTAGTTTAAAACTTAATTCTACACTGTTTTAATGTTTTTAAATTCGTCAATTTTCAGGAAAAAAATCCCGTTAAAAAATGAAAAGATACCGTACCTTTAGGACATGGAAAAAGAATGGTTCGCATCTTGGTTTGATACACCATACTATCACATACTCTATAAAAACAGGGATGACGCCGAAGCAAAAAAGTTTATTCTCAACCTGATAGACAACCTAAAACTACCGAAAACGGACAAGGTGTTAGATCTTGCTTGTGGTAAAGGCCGACATTCTGTAACCCTAAATGAATCGGGATACGACGTCTTAGGTGTTGACTTGTCTCCTGCAAGCATTGCCTCTGCGAATAAGTATAACAATGCTCGTTTACGTTTTGATGTCCATGACATGCGTGAAGTTCTCCCAAATGAATCCTTCAGCGCAATCTTTAACCTCTTTACAAGTTTTGGGTATTTTAACAGCACCGAAGACAACAAGAAAGTACTCAACTCTATTCACACCATGCTAAGTAATAATGGTGTTCTTATAATAGACTTCATGAACGCCAGCCGGGTAATTGAACAACTTATTGAAACAGAGGTTAAACGTGTTGATGAAATTGTCTTTAACATTTCTAGAAGGTACGATGGAAGCCATATCTACAAGGATATAAAATTTGAAGACAACGGGAAATCCTTTTCTTATACAGAACGGGTTCAAGCCTTAAAAAAAGAAGATTTCGAGCATTTATTGGAGGCTTGTAATTTCGAAATTCTTCGTACTTTTGGAGACTTCAACTTATCCGAGTTTAACGAAAAAGACTCCGATCGATTAATCATAATTGCTCAAAAAAAATAATGGAACTCATCTTAATCAATATTTCACTTGTTGTCTCTGTCTTATTTGGCGGAATGTTAGTTTCATTTATTCAACGGTCAAAAAATGAGCAGATTATCAAATTAATGCTTGCTTTTAGCGGTGGTTTTTTATTATCAATTGCCTTTATTCACTTTATTCCTGAGTTATATGAACACGCTGACCATAATGTTGGCCTCTACATTTTAATTGGGTTTTTAGTTCAGTTAATTCTGGAATTCTTTTCTGGAGGAATAGAACACGGCCATGTTCATGCTCACAAAGGAGAAGCAATTCCAATTGCATTGATAGCCGCATTAAGTATTCATGCGCTTTTAGAAGGAATTCCCTTAGGAACACAATTAGGAGGAGTAGAGATTGCTACTTCTCATCACCATGGAAATGACAACTCATTATTGCTAGGCATTTTGTTTCATAGACTACCCGTTGCAATTGCTTTAATGACACTTTTATCGATTTCTAAGGCTACAAAACTGAAATCTTGGTCCATCCTTGGACTATTTGCAATAACAACTCCTGTTGGCGTTTATATTGGATACAATACCAGCCATATTATTGATTTTGACTTTGATATCATTTTAGCAATTGTGGTTGGAATGTTCTTACATATATCAACAACAATCATCTTTGAAACAAGCGAGAATCACAAGTTTAACTTCCTGAAATTACTAACGATTTTAGGGGGGTGTTCTCTAGCCTTTTTGATGCACTAAGACATAATTTTTTTAGCTGTTCTCCAGATAATTTTAAGATCAGCTCCAAGGGATGAGTTAGCAATGTATTTTTTATTCAAAGCCAATTTAGCTGGCATAACTTCTTCAATATATGTCTTTTGAGGATCTTTAGCGCTCCCCAATAAATCATTTTCATTAAAATACTCTAACGAGGCAAGGTCCGTAATTCCAGGTTTAACTTTGAGTACCTCTAACTCTAAGTCAGTATACATTGCCACGTACTCTTGCACTTCAGGTCGAGGCCCAACAATACTCATTGTTCCGCTAAGCACATTAATAAATTGTGGGAATTCATCCAACTTATACTTCCTTAAAAAGAAACCAACGGCTGTTATTCGACTATCTCGCATACCAACCGTTAACTTTCCAGACTTATCAGCGTTAACTGCCATTGTTCGGAATTTGAACAATCCAAATTGCTGTTGATCCTTTCCAACACGCTGTTGAATATAAAACACGCCTCCTCTAGAACTTACTGCAATGAGAATACTTATCAGAATACCAAATGGTAAAAACAGCAAGAGTATTAAGCTAGAAACGACAATGTCGAATATTCTTTTCATCCCATCACATGTTTTACGGCATGCTTTACAGCTTCAATAACTGTTTTCACATTGTCATCAGATAAGTCATAGTAAACAGGTAAACTAATTTCATTGGCATATTTTGAATACGCTTCTGGATAGTCTGACATTTTATACCCTCGTTTTTTATATGCGGTTAATATTGGCAGCGGTTGAAAGTGTACGTTAACCGAAACATCTTGTTCGAAAATCTCTTGAATAATTGCATCTCGTTGAGTTTCTGTCACTCCTGCAATTCGCAATAAATACAAATGATAACTTGATCTTTTGTCAGCGGTTTCATACAGGGGTTGAATAGCCCATGATTCAGTTTTAAACCCAGCTGCATATGCATCAAAAATAACTTTTCTACGGTCTAAGTTTTCTTGATAACGCTCTAGTTCAATCAATCCAATCGCCGCCTGTAAATCTGTCATATTACACTTGTACCCAGGTTCTTCAACATCGTACCTCCAATTTCCCTTTTTGGTTTTAGCTAAAGCATCTTTATTTTGCCCGTGTAATATTTTAGTACACATTTCACTGTAAATCTCATCGTGATTAAACTGTTGTGGCAAATTAAAACACAGCGCTCCACCTTCGGCAGTTGTTAAGTTTTTTACAGCATGAAAGGAGAATGAAGAGATGTCAGCAAGTGATCCTGATCGTTTCCCATGATACATTGCGCCAAAACTATGGGCAGAATCACTGATTAACAAAATCCTTCCTAACTCATTTTGAAAGTCAGAGCCTCCACTAAACATTTCTTTAATTTCTGGTTCATTTATCAAGGCCATCAGTTCTTTATAGTCTGCTGGAAGCCCCCCGATATCAACAGCCATAATGGCTTTTGTTTTAGGTGTGATTGCCGCTCTAACTTTATCAATGTTTAAGTTAAAATCATCTGCGTTTAAATCAACCATTATCGGAGTTGCTCCTGCGTGAACAATAACATTTGCACTTGCGCAATAAGTATATGCAGGAAGAATAACCTCATCTCCGGCTTTAATTCCCCAATAAGAAAGAAGAACTTGCATCCCCATTGTCCAAGAGTTTACAGCTACCGTTGTTTGACAACCTGTATACGCTGTTATGTTTTTCTCAAACTGTTTTGTTCTAGGGCCTGTAGTGATCCAACCAGACTTTAGGGCTGCTGTAACTTCTGCTATAACTCTGTCATCTATACGCGGTGGCGAAAATGGTATCATATTTAATCTATTAGTTCTATCTCGATAGTCGTTTCTGACTCTCTGAGGGTTTCTTATTCAAAAGTATAAATTCTACTAACCCTTTTAGGTATCCAAGGCCATAACTTATATGAAGAAGTGGAAATGTGGCTAGAGTATGAAAGAATTTCCTTGTCGAAGGCATTGCCTTTAAGCTGAAAACGATGTTCAGTATTATATATCCTACCAATGGTATTAAACTCAATAAAAACAGTGTTTCTCCAATAAAAAACACTGGAATTAACAAGGTTAAATACAATGCAAAAGCTGGAGGAACCAATTGACGTAAGGTTGTAATTGCCTTATGTTTTTTGTTCACGTAGACTTTCCAATAACCGTATTGAAAAAACTGACGCCAAAGCCCTTTAAAGTTTCCACGCACGTAGTACTTTAAAGAAATATCATTGTCGTAAAAAATCTTTCCACCTTCCGATGTTACACGGAAATTAAAATCATCGTCTTGATTTCGAATAAGCTCTTCATCAAAGAAACCAATCTTTTCAAAAACCCAATATGGATACATAGGGCTTGTTACAGTATCGGTAAATCCAGATTTTTCTAATGTTCTAAAGTTACCTAAACCCATTCCAAATGTTGTACCCATTGCTCTAGAAATGACCTCTCCTACTTCATTGATGTATTCATTCTCAATTTTACCTCCAACACACCATGTAGTAGAATCTGCTTGAAGTTTCGTAAAACAGTTCAAGATATAATTGGCACTTAGGATGTGTCGGGCTCCAACAATCTGAATAAAGTCAGTATTTTGACCTGCATATATTCCTAAGTTAAAAGCAAAGGGAGTCAATTGCTTTACATTGTCTACAATACCTAAACTTGGGTACCTTGATGACATTACTTCCACCTTATCTCGTGTTCCATCATCACTCATACCATCTACAACAAACACCTCTATATTCGCTTCAGCTGGGAGATCACAATTATAAATCGCATGAATACAATCCTCAATATAAAGGACTTCATTTCTACACGGTATAACAACAGTAATTTTCATACGTTTTTACACGATTTATTATTTGTGCTTAGCAACATGAGCGCAGATAAACACAACCAGAACACAAAAAATACGATTCCACTTTGCCGTTGAAACATCGATTCAAACAAGGAATTAAACCCTAAATTTAAGCCAATAAATAGTATTAGCACACTCTTGAATCGAAAACCTAAGTAGAAGGCATATATAATTACTGAACTAAAAAAAATCAAGCCAAAAACACCAACTTCTACAGCTGTTTGTAAAAACTGATTATGGGGGTTATAATTACGAGTTGCCATTTCTATCTGACAATAATCGTCCAGTAGTTGGTTTAACTTTTCATCCACATTCCCTGTTCCTACCCCCATTGGGTGTTCTACAAACGCTAAGGTGGCAACAGTCCACATAATTAACCGCACTTCATCTCCCTGTGCATAGGTTTGTTCCACACCAATATAGGCGATTGGATCATTCACGTACTCCAACACAAACTTCTTAGAGGTCTCAAATTGAATTTTCAATCCTGGTGTCTTAGAAACAGTAAGGAACAACACAACAGGGCTTATGATTAAAACGGCGAAAAAAATGAATTTTCCGAAATGACTCCGAACCCACTTTAAGAATATAAAGCCTACATAAATGAATAAAATTAAAATTCCTGCGAAAGACAATGAGAGTAATTGCCCCAAAATCATTATCACTTTTAATATTATGTATTTCCATTTTTGACTCCCAAACCAACACTGGACTTTTGCATAATCAACAAGAAGCATTCCTACAAAAGCAAACGATGAAAAATACGTTGGGTGATGTATGTATGAAAATTGCCCACTTAAAAATGAGTAGATACTGTTCGAATCTAAAAACAAGCTGATTGAGTTAACGAACCCCAGAATCATTAGCACAACAACCCCAATAAAGAGACCTATGCTTGGGTATTTAAATGAAAACCCACCCGGTAATTTAAACGAAAAAAGTAGAGGAAATATGACCAATGAGAGCTTATATTCCAAATATTCCCCGGCAATATCAGGATGATTTGTATAAATTGTTCCTACTAGATAAGCCAAATAAAGAAGGACCATCAGCGCATTCATCAGATTGACCCCAAAAACTAACTTTCGCTTAACAAGACCAACAACTGTAATTCCGAAATGCAAGATAATACCAAGTGCAATTAGTTTTGGAGAAACTAACATCAAAAAAGCCATTACAGCCAAGCTGATTTCATACACTTTTTTATATCCCATTGTTATCGTCATTAAGCTAGACTATTATAAAATTCAATTAATCGTGTTTCTTGTGTTTCCCATGAATACAATCGGTGAGCTGCACTATAACCTGCCTTCCCCATGTCTATAGCTTTTTCCTTATTCTTTAACAAGGAGTCAATTTGTTTTGCAAGCTCAGTAACATTTAACGGATCAACCATAACCCCACATTTATTATCCAAAACAAGTGGTTTCCACATCTCAAAATTACTAGCGATTACAGGTAAACCTGCAGACATGTACTCAAACATTTTTATTGGTAGCGATTCTTTATAGCTCTGTGTAGGATGTAATGTAACAATACCAATATTCGATTTCAATAAGATGTTTGTAATTTCATTTTTTTCAACATAACCATAAAATTTAACCTTTGACCACCCCGGAAGTTTCTTAACCTCCTCTTCAAATTCTAAACTTGAGAAAGCTCCAGCTAAATTTAAAACAGCATCACAGTGCTCTAATGCCTGAACGAGCTCTTTTATTCCTCGTGTTGGAAAAAGTCCTCCGATATAACAAATTGCTTTATCGTCTTTATGTATATTTGAGTCAAGACTTATTTCACTCAAAATCGGATAGTTTGCAACCAGACACACATTTGAATTTGCTGTTTTGAACCTATTACAAATACCTTCAGTAACTGAAATTACTCCATCAACTTGAGAAGCTTTCTTCATCTCATACCTGAATATCAACTTTGATATAATAGACCTTGCAAAAGATGGAATCCAATGTTTGTCTAACACTTGTTTTGGGAGGTCCTCATGTGAGTCGTAAATAATTTTAGCGCCTGTTCTTTTCTTTAGCAATACAGCAATTCTCAATAATTCAGGATCATGTAAATGATAAATATCAGCCTGAACACTCACCGCCGTATCCATTAATTGTTTTCCTGCAAAAAGAATTCTTTTGATCCTTCCTTTTACATCATAATCAGTGGAAATTATTTTAACGTTATCTATCGTTTCTGTTTTACCATTGACCACAAGTAATGTTGTATCAAAACCTACTTTTGCTAAGCTCCTACATTCTTTTTGAAAAATCCTACTATCCATTTGTTTATGAACAGTGGTTATGTGACAAACTTTCAATTGCTAACAAGATTAAGTAAAACATTTTTAAAACAATCTTCACTTATTGCGACTGTCCCTTTTTTCAAGATAACTTCTCGATTAAACTCCCCCATTTTCTCTTGATCAAAATCAATTGCTTGCTGTATGAAATTAGCATTTAAATCCTCAACAATTAAACCATTAACCCCTGACTCTACCCATTCTTTATTTGCAGGCAAATTACTCAGAATCGGGATACATTTAAAATACATTGCCTCTAATAGAGACATTGCTGTTGCATCAGAATTAGGAATTGAAATAAAGTAAGTAGACTCGGCATAGAGATGTGCATTTGTTTCTGCATCTACAAACCCAACAAATTTCACATCGTTATCGACACCTAAATCCTTTGCTAATTCTTTTAGTTGCTCTGTTTCAGAACCTCTTCCGGCAATTTTAATCACCCAATCATCTTGAGTAGTGTCTTTTTTGAATCGTGCAAACGCCTTTATAACTTCATCAACCCTATATAGGGGGTTATGTGTTCGGTTTGAATAAATAATTTTCTGCTTTTTTATTGGAATATCAAATTCTTGTACACCAAAATTACAGATTACAATCTCTTGCCCTTCTTTCTTGTGTAAACCTCGAATGACATCGGCCATGTATTCAGAATCAGAAGTGATAACATCAACATTTTTAAGAATATACTTCACCATCATTTTCAACAAAACATGCTTCTTGGGGTTGATCAATAAATCGCTTCCCCACGCTGTCAATGCTATTGGTTTATTCGTTTTTCTATTTGCTAAGACTGTGAAAAAACCAATTGAATTTGCTTGATGAACATGAATTACATCTGGGTTAAATATCTTTATAACTCTACGTATTTCTTTGGGAGATTTGAACCAGTTTAAAAGCTTCTTCAAAGCAAAACTCACCCTGTGAAACACTTGATCTTTTGGTAAAAAAGTATTGTCATCAGAAATAACTTCAATAATCATGTCATTGCTTTGAATCCTAGATAAAGAATTTGCAACATGTGGACTTGATGACCCAACTAACAATACCTTAGTTTTTCTCTTCATCAATAAAATTTAAGCCGATACCCATAACAACAATCACTAATACAGATAGTTTCACCACATGAAATGGGGAATTTGTTATCCCTGAAATAAGCATAAGTATCAAAACATTTAATGTCATCATACCCCCTTTAGAGTTTAAGTAAGGTAGAATTTTTCTAAAAAGTACTAAACAAATCGAAGTGTAGCTAACTATTCCGACAAGACCATACCTAAATAAGATAAGCATATATTCACTTTCTGCATAAACATGACGCTCCTCTAAAAAGGCTTTGTTTACCCCATGTCCTAAAACCCATTTGCCGGGCATTTCATTCAAAATTAATATCCATTGCTCAAAACGACCTCGCTTTGCAGACTCCAACAACGATATGTCAGCCAGTGATTCAAGGTAGGCATTACCACTTAATTGTAGCACAATATAACCTAAACCAATTGTACCGATATAAAACAAAATAGACCTCCAGCTGATTTTATGAATTATAATATTAACTGCAAAAATTAAAATTAATGTAATCAATCCGGTCCGAGATTGACATGCCAAAACAAATAGTGCTGCTATACTTACATAAAGATGATTCTCCCCCAAGCTAAACATGCGTTTTGGAAAGAAATAAATAATAAACAGTAAAAATAATATTGCATTATTATTTGGATTTCCCAACGTGCCCAACATTCTTCTTGTTGCCGGTTCACCAATGGAATTAAGCCCAAAGAAATCTAAATGATGTTTTGGCGCATAAAACACCTCTATATAATCATTGAAATAAAATAAGTTAAAATAATGAAAGAGGTTAAAGATCACAACACAAAAAAACAAATACTTCACAAGCTTGTTTAACTCCAAGTCTTTAAGATAAAGCATTGTATATGCCAAAAACAAAGTCAATTTAATGTATTTTATTGGCTCAAACCAATCTCTATACTGAGAGATTCTCTCATTAAAAATAATCGAAACTGAGGCTGTAACGACTAGCCCTATCAACGATAGAAATAACCATTTGTACTTGATAAACACATCGATTAATGCTCCCCTTTTTAAGCCTATTGAATAAATCGTAAGTAAAACAATTGTAACATCTGAAAGTTCTACTTTAGGGAAAGAAGAATAGACTGTAATTGGCGGAAATAAGACAGTCCACACCACAGTCAACATCAAGAGGCTCACACCTACTTTATTAATCTTTTGCCCATTCATCATAGTAGCCTTGTAATTCTGGGTTTGTAGTTAATGCTTCTTTATCCATTTCGCGTGTATCCCCAATAACTTTAGCTGGATTACCACCAATAATTGAGTAGTCTGGAAATTCACCTTGAACATAACTATACGCCGCCACTAAAGATCCTTTTCCAATACGTGTATTAGGCATAATAACAGAATGGGGGCCAATAAATGTAAAGGCGCCTATTTCTACCGACCCTACTCCATAATGTTTCTTCTTTGCCACCTTTGTATACTGATAGCCATACAATCGAATCGCTTTATGACTCGAATGACTTAGTATACTTACAAAGTTTGTTATTTGACACCCTGCTCCAATGGAAATTCCATTTGTAGCTTCAATAAAATTATATTGCCCAATAAAAACATTCTCAGATAACACGAGTCCTTTATTTCCAATAATAGTTGAGGAACTACCTACTCGTGTTTGCGAAATCTTAGCACCCTTTGAATCTTTATAGTTGCCGATCATAACGGGTCGGACATGCTTTAAAAGATGAAATATTAGCCGTTTAAACATGATACAAGTATTGGTTAACTTAGTATGTTAATATTCAAAGATAAAGATTAGCCTGCGTAGTACAATACCAACACACCATGATTATCAAATAAGCAGTGTGCAAAACACACTAAACTCATTACTTTTTAACGCCTTTTTTCGAGTAGTAAAGCGTAATTATTATTACAAAAAACAATATGACTGCTTGTGAAATGGACAATACCCACAACATATCCACAAATACCCCTTCGGAGTCTCCCCATAAAAAAGGGAAAATAAAGAAACAAAACACCTGTGAGATCGAGGTGAATAATCCAATAAAAAAGAACTCTTTTTGACGTTTCAATACAAGTGGAAGGCTTGAAAGTGGGGAAATCATAAAGTTCATCATCAACCAAATGGTCATTATTTCAGAGTAATATCCTGATTTAGCCCAATCAGCGCTAAAGACAAAGCTAAACAGAGGTTCTCCAAAAAAGAAAATAATACTAAAAGGAACAATTGACAATCCAAACAAAATCAACAGTGTTCGTTTCATTAAATCGTACGTGGAATTACCCTCTCGAACTAATACGGAACATTTATTGAAGAAAACCTGGCCAATAGAGGCGCCAACAATCACCAAAGGCAACTTCAAGATCATATAAGAGTGATTAAACAATCCAAACGTATCTTTTCCAAAAAACAAGGCTATTAACGCTGCAATAATTAAATCTCTACCTAAGTCAACCAGCACATGAGGTAAATTAACCATTGGAAACTGCTTATGTTCCATGGCTAACACACGTGTTTTTTTCTTAGAATAATTGTCCTTTAATGTATTTTGAAGCATAAAGTATTCACGTACAAAACCAAAACTAGAAAGTACAAAACCAGCTAACGAAGCCAATATCAAGCCAAAAGAACCCATTGAAAACACTCCAAAAATCCACTTAAGACTGTTTGCAGTTAATGAATTAATAATCCGTTGCTGGGATATTTTTTTAAACTGAGATTTTCGAATTGCCCAATTTGTCCCTAAGTTTATATACACCATAAAAATGGTACTGACAATTGTTAAAATGCCAAAAACAAGATCATCCAACCCTAAAGGTTTTACAAAGTAAAAAGCAATAAGTAGAACCATCAATGCAAGGACAACAGCCTTTGCTATTCGTAACGATAATTGATAGAGTAGAAATGAATGATTCTCATTCTTTGGAAGTGGAATGGCTAATTCAAATCGAGCAGTTGCTAATGCAGAAACAAACCCAACTATACGCATATACATGCCAAGCTCTCCCATCTCTTCTGCAGAATAAATACGCGTCAAAAAGGGTGAGATTAAATAGCCTATTGCCTGGGCCATCACCGTACCTGAGATAAGGACAAGAACCGACTTAAAAAAATCGGACTTAACGTTTATATTTTGAATTATCCGCATAAATCAATCACACCTTCTTCGAAGAATTTGTTTATTTATACCAAGCCTTCGCAAAACAGGCACCTATAACAAACGCATATTTTCTATCTCAAGAATCAACAATGCATTTTAGTGTTTTAATTATTTTGCATAATTAACCGCCCTCTTTTCACGAATCAACGTTACCTTAACCTGACCTGGATATGTCATTTCAGTTTGGATTCGTTGAGAGATTTCAAATGATAACTCATCTGCTTTTGCATCAGTAACCTTTTCAGCTTCAACTAAAACCCTTAATTCTCTACCAGCCTGGATTGCATATGCAGTGTTTACACCGTCATATCCCATTGCTAAGCTTTCCAAATCTTTAATTCGTTTAATGTAAGACTCAACAATCTCTCTTCGTGCTCCTGGTCTTGCTCCTGAAACAGCATCACACACTTGAATGATAGGAGAAATTAATGTCGTCATTTCAACTTCATCATGGTGAGCACCAATGGCATTACACACATCTGGTTTTTCTCCATACTTCTCCGCTAACTGCATCCCTAAGATTGCGTGTGGTAATTCTGGAGACTCATCTGGAACTTTACCGATATCATGAAGCAATCCTGCTCTTTTCGCTAGCTTAACATTCAATCCAAGTTCAGTCGCCATGATTGCACATAAGTTTGCAACTTCTCTCGAGTGTTGTAGTAAGTTTTGACCATAAGAAGATCTATACTTCATACGACCAACCATACGCGTCAACTCTGCGTGAAGACCGTGAATACCTAAATCGATACACGTTCTTCTTCCTGTTTCTGCAATCTCTTCATCCAATTGCTTTTTTGTTTTTGAAACAATTTCTTCAATTCTTGCAGGGTGAATTCGTCCATCAGAAACCAACTGATGCAATGATAAACGTGCGATTTCTCTTCTGACCGGATCAAAACAAGACAAGATAATTGCCTCAGGAGTATCATCTACAATAATCTCAACTCCAGTAGCTGCTTCTAACGCTCTAATGTTACGCCCTTCACGTCCAATAATTCGTCCCTTAACTTCATCGGACTCAATGTTGAAAACTGAAACTGAATTTTCAATTGCTTGCTCTGTAGCCACACGTTGAATCGTTTGAATTACAATTTTCTTTGCTTCGCGATTCGCATTTAGCTTTGCCTCTTCAGTAATTTCATTGATATGTGCCATAGCACTTGTTCTAGCCTCATCTTTCAATGACTCTACCAATCCTGACTTTGCTTCTTCAGCGCTCATTCCGCTTACTTTAGACAACTCCACAACAACTTTCTGATGCATCTTGTCCATTTCTTGATGCTTAGTCTCATACGACTGAATTTTTGCATCTAATGAGCTTTTACTTTTTTCAACTTGCTTGTCTTTTCGATTGAGTTCTTCAATTTTTTTAGACAGGTTTGCCTCTTTATTTCTTACACGGTCTTCTCCAGACTGTATTTTGCGTTCACGCTCTTTAACTTTCGTTTCGTGATCTTCTTTTAACTGTAAAAACTTTTCTTTCGCTTGAAGAATTCTATTTTTCTTTAAGTTTTCACCTTCCTTTTCAGCGTCCTTAATAATTTGCCCTTTACGACCTTTTAAAAGTCCTGCTTGAACAATGAATGCAACTACAACACCTGCAACAGCTCCAATTATTCCAAATACAAAATTCATAATTTCAATTTATATAAAATAAAAAACCCATCAAACATACGTCATTGTATGAAATGATGGGGAATATCGATATAAAGCAAAAGTCTAACTTAGCCCGTCCAACGTTTCTGAAATTGACTGCAATTGAGTCTCGATTTCATCCATGTTAACCGATGAGTTATCATCTAAACTTGCATTGTCCTTTTTTGCAGCCATCTGTAATGCTGTCATTGCTAAAAGGTCTTGCATATCCTTTACGGCATAATTGTCTTGCAACAATTTGATTGCTTTATTAATGTCCTTTGCTGCATCTAAAACTACTTGCTCCTCATTTTCTTCAATAGAAAGAGGATAAGTTCTACCAGCAACAACGACCTTTAAAGACAACTTAGCCATGCTTTATTTTTTTAACTGCCCTATGCAGTATTCAATTTCCTTCACCAATTCATCAATCTGATTGTCAGAAACACCCGTTTCTTCAACAACCACAACGTCTTGTTCTTTTTTCGTAATCAGTTTCGTTTCTAATTCTGAAATCTTAATAGACAAACCATTCAATTCAACTTGCTTTTCAGCCAATTGTTCTCTCAAGCTAACAACTTCATTTTGAAGATCTTCACTTTTTGAACGCTCCTTTTCAAGCTGACCTTTCACCAAAGAAACTTTATCTTTGATACTGCCTACTAATTCAAGAATTCGATCCGACATAAAAACGACTTTAATACAAAAATAGTATAGTAATAGAGACGACCAAGATTTTTGAGTCAATAGTTGTCATTATTTTCTGAAAAATCTATTTTTGACACATGAACAATCCTTTATTAATTCTCCTAGCTTGCCTCTTTTTTGCTCCACAGTCCTTTACACAGGATTATGAAAGGCAAAATTATCACTCTCCTCTAGGTATACCACACGTTTTAGCATCAAATTTTGGGGAATTAAGGCCAAATCACTTCCACATGGGGGTTGACTTCAAAACAAACGGGCGTATTGGATATAACCTATATGCTGTTGAAGATGGTTATGTTTCAAGAATACACGTTTCTCCATACGGATATGGGAAAGTCATATACATTGACCACCCAAATGGAGTTACAAGTGTCTATGCGCACTGTTCAGAATTTAAAGGACAGCTCGATTCAATTGTTCGTCATACACAACAAGAGCAGCAAAATTTTGAGGTAGAAATATTCCCGAAAAAGAATGAGCTAAATGTTACCAAAGGGCAAGTAATTGCTATATCAGGAAATACTGGTGGTTCTACAGCACCTCACCTTCATTTTGAATTGCGGGACACGGAAACCGAATCGGCTTTAAACCCCTTAATTTATGGTTTTGATATCGCAGACTCACGCAAACCAGAAATTCGAGGTGTGAAGATATATAGCTTAACAAAAGACGGTTATCGTTTCAATAAATCAATAAAGCGGCAAACCTTAAAAACTGGAAATTCATACACGGTTTCAAATAACGCAATTACTATTCCGGCAGACTTTTTAACCAAATCAGGTGGAATTGGGTTTGCTTTTGATGTAATTGATCGATTGGATGCTGCAAATAACTCTTGTGGTTTATATGGAAGTTATTTATTGGTTAATGGCGACACCTTATTTGGTCAAGAGATAAATCATATCCCCTTCCAGTCAACACGTTTTGTAAATAGCCATACAGATTATGATGAATATGCGTTGAATCGAAAAAAATTTCATAAATCATTTAGAACTACGGAGAATACCCTTCCAATATACACCGTAGAAGATCTTGGAGTTTTAAAAGCAAAAGCTGGCGATCACATCAAGGTGAGTTATGTAGCCTATGATGCTCAAGGAAATACTTCTGTACTAAATTTCACCTTACGAATTAAGGGTGGTGAAATTTGTCAAACAGATTCTATCGTTACAGATTTGAGCTATCTTCAACCAAGTACATCAATGCGTGTAGAACAAAATAACACATCTGTAGATTTTGGCGTTTGTACAACTTATGAGCCCCTCTCTATTGATGGAACTCACATTGAGTCTAAAATTGGAGACCCTAATGTTCCGGTACAAAACCCATACCGTATCAACATCATTCACGATGGTTTAAAAGATGGGAAGCACTACATTGAAATGATAACGGAAAAAGAGCGTAAAAAAGCCATAAGTGTAACTTACGAAGACAATCTGATCACATGTGAACCCAAATACTTTGGTACCTACAAAGTAAAGCGAGACACAACACCTCCAACAATTAAAGCCCTTAATGTTGGGAATAGTTCTACGCAAAAAAGACTATCCTGGGAAATTTATGACGAAGAATCTGGACTCAAAGATTATGACCTGTTTATTGATGGTCAATGGTACTTAATCGAGTATGATTATAAAACAAAGCGGATTACTTTTGTTCGAGAGAGAAGTCTTGTTGGACCTTTAAAACTCGAGCTTATCATTCTAGACAACTGTGGTAATAGTACAACGTGGAAAAAAACAGCTGTATTTAAATAATATAACCTTACACCAGCAACTATGCCTGAGTGGTCGGCGTGCCAAAGTTCATCGGAGGAACAGATGGAGACTCAACATCCATAATAACGCCAAATGTTTGCTCATACTTAGCAACGTTATCTTGCATTGCTTTCATCAGTCTTTTCGCATTTTGAGGCGTCATAATAATTCTTGACTTTACCTTTCCTTTAGGAACACCCGGCATAAGTTGTACAAAATCAGCAACGAATTCTGATGGTGAGTGTGTGATTATAGATAAATTAGAATATACTCCAGAAGCAACCTCTTCTGACAACTCAATATTTACTTGATTTTCTTTGTTCTGATTTTCCATACGTTAAAAATAATAATTTCAATCTTATTAAAAACAAAAAAGGGACATTCAAATGAACATCCCTTTTTTGTTGATTTTATTTGTAAAAATTACTCTGATACTATTTCAGCATCTTGTGTAATTTCTGCCATTTCATCTTTAGATCCTACTAGCATTTTTTGGAAGTGACGCACACCTGTTCCTGCTGGAATAAGGTGACCTACAATCACATTCTCTTTCAATCCTAATAAATGATCTTCTTTACCAGATATTGCTGCTTCATTTAACACCTTCGTAGTTTCCTGGAACGATGCCGCAGAAATAAATGATTGTGTTTGAAGAGAAGCTCTTGTAATACCTTGTAATAAAGGAGTTGATGTTGCAGGGACTACATCTCTCGATTCAACCAATGCTTTATCCGTTCTTTTCAATTGAGAATTTTCATCCCTCAATCTTCTAGCTGAAACAATTTGACCTGCTTTTAGCTCTGAAGAATCTCCGGCATCAGTAACAATTTGCATTCCGTAAACAGCATCATTCTCTTCGCTAATATCAGCTTTATGAACAGACTGCCCTTCTAAGAATCTAGTGTCTCCTGAATCAATAATAATCGCTTTAAGCATCATCTGTCTAACGATTACTTCAAAGTGCTTATCATTAATTTTTACCCCTTGTAAACGGTACACCTCTTGAATCTCATTTACAATGTACTCTTGTACTTTTGTAGGACCTTCAATATTAAGTATATCATTTGGAGTAATTGCACCAACAGATAACGGTTGACCTGCTCTTACGAAATCATTCTCTTGAACCAAAATGTGTTTCGATAAAGGAACTAGATACTTACGTAACTCACCTGTTTTAGATGTGATTTTAATCTCTCTATTACCACGTTTGATTTTACCATACTCAGCAACACCATCAATTTCAGACACTACAGCCGGGTTAGATGGATTACGCGCTTCGAATAGCTCAGTTACACGAGGAAGACCACCGGTAATATCTCCAGACTTACCTGCCTTACGAGGAATCTTAACAAGAATGTCACCTGCTTCGATTTTGTCACCTTCTTTTACAGAAATGTGCGCATCTACCGGCAAGCTATACTCCCTTAAAACTTCTTTCGTTTTAGGATTAATAATGTGTATCGCAGGATTCTTTTTCTTATCTCTTGATTCAGTAATTACTTTTTCAGTAAATCCTGTTTGCTCATCAACTTCTTCACGGAATGTAATTCCTTCAATAACGTTATCAAAAACAATCTTACCTTTTGCTTCAGTAATGATTACGGCGTTATATGGATCCCACTTACAAATTACGTCACCTTTTTTAAGCTTCGTATTGTTTTCTGCAATCAATTCAGCACCATAAGGAATGTTGGAATTCATTGTAACATTTCCTTTTGAATCGGTAATTTTCAATTCAGCAGAACGACCTACAACAACGATTACTTTATCACCATCCTTATTTGTTCTATCGATTGTTCTTAACTCATCAATATCAAGTGTACCTGCAGTTTTCGCTTTCAAGTCAGAGTCATCTGCAATGTTAGATGCTGTACCCCCAACGTGGAATGTACGAAGTGTTAACTGTGTACCTGGCTCACCAATTGATTGAGCGGCAACTACACCAACAGAATCTCCGATTTGTGCTACACGCTGTGTAGCAAGGTTCAATCCGTAGCATTTTGAACAAACACCTCTTCTCCTTTCACAAGTAAGAACAGATCTAATTTCTACCTCCTCAATTCCTGCAGCATCAATTGCAGTAGCAATTGTATCTGTGATACGTTCTCCTCCACCAACAAGTAAAGTGTCTGTATCTGGAATATAAACATCTTCTAATGCTGTACGACCGACAATACGGTCAGATAAAGGTTCTACAACCTCATCATTTTTTCTCAAAGGAACAGCAACTAATCCTCTTAGTGTACCACAATCATCTGAGTTAATAACAACATCTTGAGCTACATCTACTAAACGACGTGTTAAGTAACCTGCATCGGCTGTTTTAAGGGCCGTATCGGCAAGACCTTTACGTGCACCGTGAGTAGAAATAAAGTACTCAAGAATTGATAGTCCCTCCTTAAAGTTAGAAAGAATTGGATTCTCAATAATATCTTGAGCTGACGCCCCAGATTTTTGAGGTTTTGCCATCAATCCACGCATACCAGACAGCTGACGAATTTGCTCTTTCGAACCACGTGCTCCTGAATCATACATCATGTAAATTGAGTTGAACCCCTGCATATCATTCTTCAACTGCTCCATCAATGTGTGAGTCAATCTAGAATTCGTGTGTGTCCAAATATCAATAATTTGATTGTAACGCTCGTTGTTTGTAATAAGCCCCATGTTGTAGTTAGACATTACGTCTTTTACTTCAACTTCTGCTTTAGCAACTAAGGTCTCTTTTTCAGCTGGAATAATAATATCATCAAGGTTGAAAGATAATCCACCTTTAAATGCCATATCATATCCTAACTCTTTAATCTCATCAAGGAAAGCCACTGTACGAGAAGTTCCACATGCTTTAAGTACACCACCAATCATATCTCGAAGAGCTTTCTTCGTCATAACATCGTTAATGTATCCTGCTTCATTAGGAACGCGTTCGTTAAAAATTATACGTCCACATGTAGTTTCAACTAAACGTGTAATGATTTCACCATTTTCATTAAGGTCAGTTGTTTTAACTTTAATGGCAGCGTGTAAATCTAATACACCCTCATTGTGCGCAATGATAACCTCTTCAGGAGAGTAGAATGTTCCCCCCTCACCTTTAACGACGTCATCTTTAAGACTCTTCTTACCTTTTGTAATGTAGTACAGACCTAAAACCATATCCTGAGAAGGAACGGCAATTGGAGCACCATTAGCAGGGTTCAAAATATTATGTGATGCAAGCATCAACAATTGAGCCTCTAAAATAGCTGCATTACCTAATGGCAAGTGAACGGCCATTTGATCCCCATCAAAATCGGCATTAAAGGCCGTTGTAACCAATGGGTGAAGTCGAATAGCTTTTCCTTCAATTAATTTCGGTTGGAATGCTTGAATACCCAATCTGTGAAGCGTTGGGGCTCTGTTTAATAGAACAGGATGTCCTTTTAGTACATTCTCTAATATATCCCAAACAACAGGCTCTTTTCGATCAACAATTTTCTTAGCTGATTTAACTGTTTTAACAATGCCACGCTCAATCATCTTACGGATAATGAACGGCTTGTAAAGCTCAGCTGCCATACCTTTAGGAAGTCCGCATTCATGCAACTTCAAATCTGGTCCAACAACAATAACAGAACGTGCAGAATAATCGACACGCTTACCAAGTAAGTTTTGACGGAAACGCCCTTGCTTACCTTTTAATGAATCTGAAAGAGATTTAAGAGGTCTGTTTGATTCTGTCTTAACTGCAGAAGATTTTCTAGAGTTATCAAACAATGAATCAACAGACTCTTGAAGCATACGCTTCTCATTACGCAAAATAACTTCTGGAGCTTTGATTTCAATCAAGCGCTTCAAACGGTTATTACGTATAATTACTCTTCTATAAAGGTCATTTAAATCAGAGGTTGCAAAGCGACCACCATCTAACGGCACTAAAGGACGTAATTCAGGTGGAATAACTGGAACAACCTTAACAACCATCCACTCTGGTCTATTCTCAATTCTAGTTTGAGAATCACGCATAGCTTCTACAACTTGAAGTCGTTTTAACGCTTCGTTTTTACGTTGTACTGAAGTTTCAGTATTTGCTTTATGACGTAAGTCATACGAAGTTGCTTTAAGATCCATTGTTTTCAATAAATCGTATAAAGCCTCTGCTCCCATCTTAGCGATGAATTTATTTGGATCAGAATCTTCTAAGTATTGGTTTTCTTTTGGTAACGTATCAAGAATGTCTAAATAATCCTCTTCTGCTAAGAATTCCAATCGTGTTAAATCTTCACCATCTAACGTTTTAGCGATACCAGCTTGAATAACTACATATCTTTCGTAGTAGATGATTTGATCTAGTTTCTTTGTAGGAAGACCTAGTAAATATCCAATTTTATTTGGTAAAGATCTAAAGTACCAAATGTGTGCTACGGGAACTACCAAAGAGATGTGTCCCATACGCTCACGACGTACTTTTTTCTCTGTCACCTCAACACCACATCGGTCACAAACGATTCCTTTATAACGGATTCTTTTGTATTTACCACAATGACATTCGTAATCTTTAACCGGTCCAAAAATACGTTCACAGAATAAACCATCTCTTTCTGGTTTATATGTTCTATAGTTTATTGTCTCCGGCTTAAGTACTTCACCACTTGATTGCTCAAGAATTGTTTCTGGTGAAGCCAACGAAATCGTGATTTTGTTGAAGCTACTTTGTTTTTTCGGTGTTTCTTTTCTGTAAGCCATAATATTGCCTTAATTCTTTAAATATCTCTTTTAAATCACTGACGATTAGTCCATACTAACGTTAAGACACAAACCTTTCAATTCATGCAACAATACGTTAAACGATTCAGGAATTCCTGGTTCAGGAATGTTGTCTCCTTTAACAATTGCTTCGTATGCCTTAGCACGTCCCATAACATCATCAGACTTAACCGTTAAGATCTCTTGTAAGATGTTTGCTGCTCCAAATGCTTCAAGAGCCCAAACCTCCATCTCACCAAATCGTTGACCTCCAAACTGCGCCTTACCACCTAGTGGTTGTTGCGTAATTAGTGAGTATGGTCCGATAGAACGCGCATGCATCTTATCATCAACCATGTGAGATAACTTCAACATATAGATAATACCTACCGTTGCAGTTTGATCAAAACGATCTCCAGTTCCACCGTCATATAGATATGTTTTACCTGATCTAGGTACTCCAGCTTTTTCAGTCCAAGCATCAATTTCAGTTGGATGTGCTCCATCAAAAATTGGTGTTGCAAACTTGATACCTAATTTTTCACCTGCCCAACCTAAAACAGTTTCATAAATCTGTCCAAGGTTCATACGAGAAGGTACCCCTAATGGGTTAAGTACAATATCTACTGGTGTTCCATCTTCTAAGAATGGCATATCTTCTTGACGAACAATATTAGCAACAATACCTTTGTTTCCGTGACGTCCGGCCATCTTATCACCAACTTTCAATTTACGCTTTTTAGCAACGTAAACTTTAGCCATTTTGATAATTCCAGCAGGAAGTTCATCACCAACAGAGATATGGAATTTTTTACGCTTATACGTTCCAAGTAAATCATTCGACTTGATATTAAAGTTATGAATAACTCTACCAATTAATGCATTTACTTTTTCGTCAGCAGTCCAGCTTGTCGGATTAACAATTGAAAAGTCAATTGCATTTAGACTTCTAGATGAAAACTTAGTTCCTTTCTTGATAATCTCTTCTTTGAAATTATTATATACTCCTGCAGACTTAGCATCTACAACAATGGCTAATAATTTCTCTATAAGATTCGCTTTTAATGCTACAAACTCTTTATCGAAATCAACATCAAGGCCTGCCAAGATTGGTTTATCTTGAGCTTTAGATTTTCTATCTTTAATTGCTCTTGAAAATAATTTTTTCTCAACAACAACACCTCTCAATGAAGGTCCAGCTTTTAATGAGGCATCTTTTACATCGCCTGCTTTATCACCAAAGATTGCTCTAAGTAATTTTTCTTCTGGAGATGGATCAGTTTCACCTTTTGGAGTAATTTTCCCAATAAGAATATCACCCTCCTTAATTTCAGCACCAACACGAATCAATCCATTTTCATCAAGATCTTTCGTTGCTTCTTCACTAACGTTAGGAATGTCTGAAGTTAACTCCTCCATTCCACGTTTAGTATCTCTAACGTCTAACGAAAATTCATCGATATGAATTGATGTAAAGATATCATCACGAACAACGCGCTCAGAGATAACAATGGCATCCTCAAAGTTATATCCTTTCCAAGGCATAAATGCCACTTTAAGGTTTTGTCCAAGAGCAAGTTCACCTTTCTGAGTTGCGTATCCTTCACATAAAACCTGCCCTTCTGTAACTTTATCCCCTTTCTTAACGATTGGTTTTAAGTTAATTGAAGTTCCTTGATTGGTTTTTGCAAATTTCGTAAGTGGATAATGAACTACTTCGCTATCAAAACTTACTAATTTATCTTCTTTAGTCCAGTTGTACTTGATAACGATTTCTTTCGCATCAACGTATTCAACAACACCTGTTCCTTCTGCATTAATAAGAACTCTTGAATCCTTAGCAACTAATTCTTCAATTCCTGTTCCTACAATAGGAGAATTTGGTTTCAATAATGGAACGGCTTGACGCTGCATGTTAGACCCCATTAAGGCACGATTGGCATCATCATGCTCTAAGAATGGAATAGAAGATGCTGCAATCGAAGCAATTTGATTTGCTCCAACATCCATTAATGAAATTTTCTTAGGATTAATCACTGGGAAGTCATGCCCAAAACGTGCTTTTACAACATCGTCAAGGAAAACTCCTTTGTCATTTACATTTGCATTCGCTTGTGCAATGATATTATCATGCTCCTCTTCAGCTGAAAGGTAAGTTGGCTCAGACTTAATGTCTACCTTACCATTTGTAACTGTTCTATAAGGAGTTTCAATGAATCCTAATTTATTTACTTTCGCAAACACACACAGTGAAGAAATCAAACCAATGTTTGGTCCCTCTGGTGTTTCAATCGTACATAAACGACCATAGTGCGTATAGTGAACATCTCGCACCTCAAAACCTGCTCTTTCTCTAGAAAGTCCACCAGGCCCTAGTGCCGATAATCTACGTTTATGAGTAACCTCAGAAAGTGGATTCGTTTGATCCATAAACTGAGACAACTGATTTGTACCAAAAAACGAATTAATTACAGAAGACAATGTCTTTGCATTAATTAAATCGATTGGAGTAAATACTTCGTTATCACGAACGTTCATACGCTCACGAATTGTTCTAGCCATACGTGCTAAACCAACACCAAACTGAGAATACAACTGTTCTCCAACTGTTCTTACACGTCTGTTAGACAAGTGATCAATATCATCAACCTCTGCTTTTGAGTTGATCAACTCAATAAGATACTTGATAATAGAAATCATATCAGGCTTCGTTAAAACACGAGAAGTTTCTTCCATGTTAACACCTAATTTCTTGTTCAATCTAAAACGTCCAACTTCACCTAAATCATAACGCGTATCTGAGAAAAATAATTTTTCAAAAACACCTTTGGCAGTTTCATAATCTGGCGGCTCAGCATTACGTAATTGACGGTAGATATGTTCTACGGCTTCTTTTTCAGAATTCGCAGTATCTTTTTGAAGTGTATTATAGATGATTGTAAAATCAGCACTATTTACATCTTCTTTATGAAGGATAATCGTTTTAGATCCCGAATCAATAATTAATTCAATGTGTTCTTCTTCAAGAACAGTTTCACGATCTAAAAGAACTTCATTTCTTTCAATAGAAACAACTTCTCCCGTATCTTCATCAACGAAATCTTCAACCCAAGATTTAAGAACTCTCGCTGCAAGCTTACGACCTAATGCCTTTTTCAAATTGGCTTTAGTTGCTTTTAACTCATCTGCAAGATCAAAAATATCAAGTATATCTTTATCTGTTTCGTAACCAATTGCTCTAAACAATGTTGTTACAGGTAACTTTTTCTTACGATCGATATACGCATACATAACACTGTTAATGTCAGTAGCAAATTCAATCCAAGATCCTTTAAAAGGAATTACACGCGCAGAATACAATTTAGTACCATTAGCGTGACGACTCTGCCCAAAGAATACACCCGGAGAACGGTGCAGTTGAGAAACAATAACTCTCTCTGCTCCATTCACAACAAATGATCCTTTCGGAGTCATATATGGAATTGTACCTAAGTACACATCTTGAACGATTGTTTCAAAATCTTCGTGTTCAGGATCTGTACAGTACAGCTTTAATTTAGCTTTAAGTGGGACACTGTATGTTAACCCTCTGTCGATACACTCTGCAATTGAGTAACGTGGAGGATCTACAAAATAGTCCAAAAACTCTAATACAAATTGATTTCTTGTATCAGAAATAGGGAAGTTTTCAGCGAAAACTTTAAACAACCCCTCGCTTTCTCTATTATCTGGAGTAGTTTCCAATTGGAAAAACTCCTGGAAAGACTTTAATTGAATATCCAAAAAGTCAGGATACGCAAATTGATTTTTGCTAGAAGCAAAATTCACTCTTGTCGAAATACTGTTTGATGATGCCAAGGCCAAACTTTTTTATTAGTGAATAAAAAATGTGTGCAAATTGCACGTAATGTAAAAAAACAGGAATAGGCACCCCGAAAAATCGGGGTGCCTTTCCTATTAAATAGTAATCAGATTACTTAATCTCAACTTCAGCTCCTGCTTCTTCTAGAGAAGTTTTAAGACCTTCAGCTTCGTCTTTAGAAACACCAGCTTTAATTGTTGTTGGTGCAGCATCAACCATACCTTTAGACTCTTTTAATCCAGAACCAGTTAATTCCTTAACTAATTTCACTACTGCAAGCTTAGATCCACCTGCTGCTTTGAGGATTACATCAAACTCAGTTTGAGCTTCTTCAGCATCACCACCTCCAGCGGCTCCACCAGCTGCTACAGCTACAGCCGCAGCTGCAGGTTCGATTCCATACTCATCCTTAAGGATTGTTGCTAGTTCGTTTACATCTTTAACTGTAAGATTAACTAACGCTTCTGCCATTTCTTTCAAATCAGCCATTTTATTTTAAATTTAAATAGTTCGTAAATAATAATAATAATTATGCTCTTCCTTCGAGCGTTTTAAGGATACCAGCAAGTTTCCCACCAGCACCTTTAAGTCCAGAAACAACGTTCTTAGCAGGACTTTGAAGTATTGTAATAATTTCTCCAAGTAATTCTTCTTTGCTTTTGATTTCAGAAAGAATAGATAGTTGATCATCGCCAACATATACACTCTCATCAATCCAAGCACCTTTAAGAATTGGCTTATCTACTTTCTTACGAAAATCTTTAATAAGCTTTGCAGGAACATTACCAACCTCAGAAAACATAATAGAAGTAGCTCCTGAAAGAGTATCTTTCAATTCACCAAACTCCTTACCTTCAACTCGCTCCATTGCTTTAGCTAATAGTGTGTTTTTCACTACGCGCATGCTAACGTTTGCGTTAAAAGCTTTTCTTCTTAGGCCGTTAATTACTTCAACTGTTAATTCCGCTGTGTCTGTCAAATAGATAACATTATTAGCAGCTAAATCTGCTGTTAAATCATCTATGTACTTTGCTTTTTCTTCTCTTGTCATCTTAGTAAGTTTTAAGCAATTACAGACTTAGTATCAACTAGAATACTTGGGCTCATTGTAGAACTTAAGTAAAGGCTTTTGATATAAACACCTTTAGCAGAAGAAGGTTTAAGTTTAACGATTGTTTGTAACAACTCATCGACATTGTCTTTGATTTTATCACCATCGAAACTAGCCTTCGCTACCATTGCGTGGATAATACCATACTTATCAACTTTAAAGTCGATTTTACCTGCTTTTACTTCAGTTACAGCTTTCCCAATATCCATTGTTACTGTACCAGTTTTTGGATTAGGCATTAAACCTCTTGGTCCTAAAACACGACCTAGAGCACCTACTTTACCCATTACTGCTGGCATAGTAATAATAACATCGATATCTGTCCAACCTCCTTTGATTTTTGCGATATAATCGTCTAAACCAACGTAATCAGCACCAGCTGCTTTTGCTTCTTCTTCCTTGTCAGGAGTACAAAGTACAAGTACTTTCATATCCTTACCAGTTCCGTGTGGCAATGCAACAGTACCTCTCACCATTTGATTTGCTTTTCTTGGATCAACTCCAAGACGAATACATACATCAACTGAGGCATCAAATTTAGTAGTAGAAACTTCTTTCACTAAATTGCATGCATCAGCTATGGAATAAGCTCTTTCCGAATCTATCTTCGCTAGAGCTTCTTTTCTCTTTTTAGATATTCTTCCCATCTGTTATACAATTAATTAGTTACGGGTGCTTCACCACCTTTTACAATAACTCCCATACTTCTTGCTGTTCCTGCGATCATGCGCATAGCACTGTCAACAGTAAAGCAATTCATATCCGGCAACTTATCTTCAGCGATTATGCGAACTTTATCCCAAGAAATTGTACCAACCTTGGCACGGTTTGATTCCGAAGAACCCTTCTTAAGATTAATTTGTTCCATAATTTGAACTGCTGCTGGAGGAGTTTTTATTACGAAATCAAAAGACTTATCACTGTAAACAGTGATAACTGCTGGTAATACCTTTCCAGGTTTGTCCTGCGTACGAGCATTAAACTGCTTGCAGAACTCCATGATGTTAACCCCTTTTGCACCAAGTGCGGGACCAACGGGAGGAGCTGGATTGGCAGCACCACCTCTGATCTGTAATTTGATCAAACCTGCTACTTCTTTAGCCATTTGTTTTTAAATTATGTAGTCAAACATGATTACTTACTGGAAGCTTTAATAGCTTTCATCACTCCTACGGTTAATATACTCTTTAAACTTCTTTTTCTACTTGCATGTAGCTAAGCTCTAGTAAATTCTTTCTTCCGAATATCTTCACCATTACTTTTAGCTTTTTCTTCTCTTCGTTGATCTCATCAACAACACCACTAAAGTTGTTAAACGGCCCATCAATAACTTTAACAGCCTCACCAACAACAAATGGAATTCTCATCTCTTCTTCAGACTCAGAAAGTTCATCAACCTTACCTAAGATTCTATTCACTTCTGAAACCCTCATTGGAGAAGGATCACCTCCTTTTTCATTCCCTAAGAAACCGATTACATTAGGAATGCTTCTAATTACGTGAGGAACCTCACCAACTAGAGCAGCCTCAACCAGCACATATCCTGGTAAATACGACTTTTCTTTAGAAACTTTTTTTCCCTTTCTAATCTGAAATACTTTTTCAGTAGGAATTAAAATTTGATCAATGAAATCGTCAAGTTTTAGTCTAGAAATCTCCATTTCTAGATACTCCTTAACTTTCTTTTCTTTTCCACTGATAGCTCTAACAACATACCAACGTTTTACAATCTCCGCCATGTTTCGATTAGAGTTTATAAATGAATCCTAGTAAACCTCTCCATGTAGACCCACTGTCTCCTGTGATTCCAAAAGTGAAATCCATTACAAAAATTGTAAGCGCTATAAGCACTGAAGCTACAACCACAATAACTGTGTTACTTTGCAGCTCTTTCCATGTCGGCCATGTAACTCTATGAGTCATTTCCGTCACAGTTTCACTAAAATATTCTTTAAATTTTGACATCTCATCAATTTAGCACGGGCGGTAGGATTCGAACCCACGACCAATGGTTTTGGAGACCAGTACTCTACCAACTGAGCTACACCCGTGTAAAAGGGGGAGCGAACTCCCCCTTTAAATATATTACCTTAATAATATGATTATTATGAAATAATCTCAGTAACCTGTCCAGCACCTACAGTTCTACCACCCTCACGGATAGCGAAACGTAAACCTTTAGACATTGCTACCGGTACAATCAACTTAACAGTAATTGTAACGTTATCTCCTGGCATTACCATTTCACGACCATCAGTCAAGAAAATTTCACCAGTTACATCTGTAGTTCTTAAGTAGAACTGAGGACGGTATTTGTTATGGAAAGGAGTGTGACGACCACCTTCTTCTTTCTTCAATACATAGATCTCAGCTTTAAACTCAGTATGTGGAGTCGTTGAACCTTTCTTACAGATAACCATTCCACGTTTGATTTGAGACTTCTCAACTCCACGTAGTAATAAACCAACGTTATCACCAGCTTCACCTCTATCCAAAATCTTACGGAACATCTCAACTCCAGTTACAGTAGATTCTAAGTTAGAGTCACCCATACCTAAAATATCAACAGCATCTCCAGTGTTAATAACACCAGCTTCAATACGACCAGTTGCTACAGTACCACGACCAGTAATCGTAAATACATCCTCAACAGGCATTAAGAATGGCTTATCAACATCACGAGGAGGTAATTCAATCCAAGTATCAACTGATTCCATCAATTCATTAACTGAAGCTACCCACTTATCGTCACCGTTCAATGCACCAAGTGCAGAACCAGCAATAACAGGAGTGTTGTCTCCATCGTACTCATAGAACTCTAACAATTCTCTGATTTCCATTTCAACTAACTCAAGTAACTCTTCATCATCAACCATATCCACTTTATTCATGAATACAACCATTCTTGGAACACCAACCTGACGTCCTAATAAGATGTGCTCACGAGTTTGAGGCATTGGTCCATCAGTAGCAGCAACCACCAAAATAGCACCATCCATTTGAGCAGCACCAGTAACCATGTTCTTTACGTAATCCGCGTGACCTGGACAGTCAACGTGCGCGTAGTGACGATTAGCAGTTTCATACTCAATGTGAGATGTGTTAATAGTAATACCACGTTCTTTTTCCTCAGGTGCGTTATCGATTGAAGAGAAATCTCGTGTTTGTGCCAATCCTTGACTAGCTAATACGCTAGAGATTGCAGCAGTTAACGTTGTTTTTCCGTGATCGACGTGACCAATAGTTCCAATGTTTACGTGTGGTTTGGAACGATCAAAAGTTTCCTTAGCCATTGTTCTTTGTGTTTCTTAAGTTAAAAAATAAAACCTTTATTATATGCAAAAATTCCACCCAATACTGGGCGAAAAAAAATTAATTCCATTTCGAGTAATCACCAAAAAACCTCTAAAAGCTTTATGAAAACCATTTTAATAATCAGTCCACTTCAAGATTCAATTCGGGATTTCCGTTCTTGAAAATTTGAGCGGGAGACGAGATTCGAACTCGCGACCCTCAGCTTGGAAGGCTGACGCTCTACCAACTGAGCTACTCCCGCTTATTAAATGATAAATAAAGAACTGTGGGGAGAGCAGGATTCGAACCTGCGAAGACGTAGTCAGCAGATTTACAGTCTGCCCTCGTTGGCCGCTTGAGTATCTCCCCAATCTGAGCCGATGGAGGGACTCGAACCCCCGACCTGCTGATTACAAATCAGCTGCTCTAGCCAGCTGAGCTACATCGGCTTAGTTATTTTATTTATCAATATGTTAAAGAACTTTCTTTTCTATTCCCGTTTGGGAGTGCAAATGTAAGGAACTAATTCGTTACTACAATACCTTTTTTGAAAAAAAATTAAAAAAAAATGAGCAACATACAGTTGCTCATCTATAAACTCATCATTATCACGTATTAAGCTGCTTTTTCCTTTGATTTAGAAACTTGCTTCTTCAAAGCCTGAACAGCCGCATCTGTAGCTTCTTCAAAACTTTTACATTGTTTTTTAGCAAACAATTCACTCCCCGGAATCATCACCTTAATCTCTGTGGTTTTATTCTCATTTGTATCACTCTTATCTACCCTCAAGTATATTTCACTTGAAATGATCTGGTCATACATCAACTCAAGCTTACCTACTTTCTCACGAATAAATTCAATCAGTTTTGCGTCAGCTGTAAAGTTTACTGCGTTTATTTTTAAATCCATAGTGTTTTATTTTTTAGTTCCCCTAGGATGGGATTGTGAATAAATAGTTGTTAACTGGGAAAAAGAATTATGCGTGTAAATTTGCGTTGCAGCTAAACTTGCATGTCCTAAAATCTCTTTTAACACTTCTAAACTAGCTCCGTTATTCAACATATGCGTCGCAAAGGTGTGTCTAAGAACATGCGGACTCTTCTTCTCTAACCCGGTCACCTCTCCAAGATAATTATTTATTTTCCTATAGACAAACTTAGGGTATAGTTTTTTAGCACTCTTTAACAAAAAGAAATGGGTGGGTGATGGGTCAATTTCTTTTCTTTTTTCTCGATACAAGTCAATCAGCCTACTCAACCCAGTTGAAATCGGCACAATTCTCTCTTTATTCCTCTTTCCTAATACACGTATTTGCTTACCTGATACCCGCGCATCCAATAAGTCTACCAATTCACTAGACCGAATACCTGTTTGATAGAACATTTCGAACATAAGCAAGTCTCGGACCCCCTCAAAATCATCATTAAACAACGCGTTCATTCTTTCGACATCCACCTCTGATTGCTGAGCAAAAGACGGCAATCGTTTGCTGTTCTTTGGACCCTTTACAGACTGAATTGGATTCTGATCTATAACCCCCTCCCTCATCAGCCAGTTAAACATCGTACGTAATGTTGACAACTTCCTATTCACAGAAGTTGACTCCATGCCAGAATCCATTAAAGAAACTACCCAGCCTCGAATAAGTTTTGAGTTGACCTCTTGGACATCAGTAGAAATATTGATATTCGCAAAATCTAAGAACTGCTCCATATCCTTTTTGTACGCCAAAATGGTATGTTCCGAAAATCGTTTTTCAGAAGCAAGATATTCTAGAAATTTTTGGTCAAAAAAAAGAGGAGCCATAGGCTCCTCTTACGTATCTTATAACAAAATGTTACATATTACATCTCAGCAGATTGCATTCTTTGCTTGTAAGATGCTTTAATTTTTTCTTGTCTTTTAAGGATCGAAGGCTTAACAAATTCTTTACGACCTCTAAGTTCTCTCATAACTTTAGTCTTTTCGAATTTCTTCTTATACTTTTTAATCGCTCTTTCGATGTTTTCTCCTTCTTTTACTGGGATAATTAACATATGTATGTGTATTATATTCTTTAATTGGTTGGCAAATATACAAACTAAAATCTTAATTGCAACTGCTTATTTTAAAATTTCTCTAGAAATAACTACTTTTTGTATTTCCGACGTCCCTTCACCGATAGTCATTAGCTTTGCGTCACGCAAAAACTTTTCAGCTGGATACTCTTTTGTGTAACCATAACCACCCATAATTTGCACCGCCTCATTACCACAACGAACAGAAACTTCACTTGCGAAGTACTTCGCATAAGCCCCTTGCCTCGTCATTGGAAGCTTATTGTTTTTTAAGTAAGCTGCTTGAAACGTCAACAGTTCAGCCGCCTCAACTTCTGTTGCCATGTCTGCTAACTTAAATGATATTGCCTGAAATTGAGCAATCGGTTTCCCAAACTGCTCTCGTTCTTTAGCATACTTAACTGAAGCTTCATATGCCCCCCTTGCAATTCCACACGAAAGTGCTGCAATTGAAATACGGCCACCATCTAAAATTTGCATCGCTTGAACAAACCCCATTCCAACTTCACCTATTACATTTTCTTGAGGAACGCGTACATTATCAAAAATAAGCTCTGCTGTTTCACTTGCCCTCACACCTAACTTATCTCCAATTTTCACGGCTGAAAAGCCTGGTGTACCTTTCTCCACAATAAAGGCTGTAATACCTTTGCTATCCAAAAGCTCTCCTGTTCTAACTAAAACAACAGCAACATCTCCAGACAAGCCATGTGTAATCCAATTTTTAGCACCATTAATCACCCATTCATCACCTTCTTTGACTGCTGTCGTTTTCATTCGCATAGCATCAGAACCCGTATTTGGCTCCGTCAACCCCCAGGCTCCTATAAATTCTCCTGAGGCAAGTTTAGGCAAGTATTTCTTTTTCTGAGCTTCAGTTCCATGATAATAAATATGGCCCGTACACAATGAATTATGTGCAGCAACACTTAACCCGATACCTCCACAAACTTTACCCAGCTCAATCAAAGCGGTAACATATTCGAAATAACCAAAACCACTTCCTCCATATTCCTCGGGAATATAAATACCAAGAAGCCCTAGTTCTCCCATTTTCTTCATAGTATCAACAGGGAAGTGCTCATTGGCATCCCATTCAACTAGATTTGGTCTTATTTCTTTTTCAGCAAAATCACGCACCATTTGTGCAATCATCTCCTGGTTTTCATTCATCTCAAAATCCATTTTAAAACGCTTAAAAATTTGAATATTTTTTATTGATAGGCCGCTAAAGTAGTCATTCTACTAGAGAATTTTGTCAATTTATCAGCACCATTTAAAAATTCTAGCGAAACAAGAAAGTCAAAGCCATAAACTGTAGCTCCTGTTTTCTCTACCAAAACTCCTGCTGCTTCAGCAGATCCGCCAGTTGCAAGAAGGTCATCGTGAATCAGCACCTGGTCTCCAGGTTTTAAGGCATCAGTATGCATTTCAATTGTCTCACTGCCATATTCAAGATCATAAGCATGGCTGATTTTAGTGTATGGTAACTTTCCTTTCTTTCGAATCAGAACAAAAGGTACATTTAACCGCATTGCCAATGGGTACCCAAACAGAAACCCTCGACTTTCAATTCCAGCAACAGCATCAATGCCCTTCATCTTGTATTTCTCATAAAGCACATCCAACACATCATTGGACAACACAGGGTCCATCATAATAGGTGTAATGTCTTTAAAAACAATACCCTCTTTTGGGAAATTAGGAACATCTCTAATTACACTCCTTAATTTTTCTTCAATGTTTTTCATTCTACTTTTATATAGTCCTTAATTTTATCAAACAATGGGTAGTCTATTAATTTTGACTCTAAAATGTCGTCAATGGAATAAAATCCCTCTCGTTGTTCTCGTAGTTTTACGATTGAATTCGCAACTGAATAATCAATATACGGATGCGCTTTTAACTCATCCAATGTTGCTTCATTAATGTTAAGCGGTACACTAATGCCATTACCAACATTAACGTAATCTTTTACCTTATGAAATTTATGCACATCAAACTTCCACAATTCCATCAATTGAGAGGTGTTTGCATACCCTCCTAATTCCAGGCGATATTCAATTATTTTTCTCGCATAAAAAGGCCCAATTCCAGGAAGAGTTTCTAACTCCAATTGTCCGGAAGTATTAATGTCAATCGCAACCGGCTCATAACTCACTGAATCCTTTTCCGGGAAACGATTTTCAAGCTCTTTTACAGGATAAATCGTCGAATCTTTCATCAAGTCATACAAGGCCTCCGGAATGACAAATATTTTTTTCAGTTCTTTATTCGAACTCAAGCCATGCGAAGCAAATTTAATAACGACATCTGCCTGCCTCCTAGATAAGCCTAAGTGCAACCAATCTTCTACACGGTAAGTATTTGGATCAAATTTAGTTGGAGGAACTTTATACCGAGACTTCTTTTTTACTTTGCTTTTTTCTTGAAACAACTCTTTCTCCTTCTGGACAAATTTATTGTGCAATGTAACCGCCTCCTTGGATGTTATAATCGGTCTTTCAATTTCTGTAAATGAATTGACAAGTCTAGGAATGTACGCGATAATTAAACCTACAACAAGTAAACTTACTAACCCTTGTTTATTTTTCCTAGAAAGCGACATGGACTAAGCTTCAGCCTTGATTGCCTTTTTATATTTAACAAGTTCTTCTTTTACCTTAGGAGCAAGAAGTACTAAACCTATAACATTCGGGAAAACCATTGCAAAAATCATCGCGTCAGAGAAGTCAATGACTGCACCAAGACTGATTGAAGCTCCAACAACAACAAACATCAAGAAAATTATCTTATATACCTTATCAGCTATATCTCCTTTACCAAAAAGGTATTTCCATGCCTGTAAACCATAATAAGACCATGATAACATGGTTGATATTGCAAACAAAACTGCGGCAATCATTAACACCCAATCAAAATAAGGTATTGTTGAATTAAACGCTGTTGCAGTTAACTCAATTCCTCCTATTCCGGACTCACTTCCATAGTCAATAAATCCACCTTCAATATTTGTAATGATTAAAACTAAAGCCGTCATTGTACAAATGATTACCGTATCTATAAATGGCTCAAGTAAAGCTACAATACCTTCGCTTGCAGCATATTTTGTTTTGACAGCGGAATGTGCAATAGCTGAAGATCCAACTCCGGCTTCATTTGAAAAAGCAGCCCTTTGAAACCCAACAATTAATACGCCGACAACACCACCTAAAGCAGCACTGGAGTTAAATGCTCCATCATAAATCAACCCAAAAGCAGTAGGAATAGATGCATAATGAATTCCTATAATAACAAGTGCAGCACCTACATAGATTACAGCCATAAATGGAACAACTTTTTCCGTAACTGATCCTATTCGTTTAATACCCCCTATAATCACAACCCCAACAATAGCGGCCATAACAACACCTATAATAACACCTGAAGCACCTCCATCTAATCCTAGCTTACCTGAAATTTGTGCTGCTGCTTGGTTTGCTTGGAACATATTTCCTCCACCAAAAGATCCTCCAACACACATAATTGCAAAAAAGATAGCCAACACTCTTCCTAATAAACCTAACCCTCTTTCTTTTAATCCTTTTGAAAGGTAATACATTGGACCACCGTGCACTGTCCCATCTTCGGTAACTTCTCTATACTTAACCCCCAACGTACACTCTGTAAATTTTGTAGCCATACCTAGAAAACCTGCAAGAATCATCCAAAATGTTGCCCCTGGACCACCAAGAGATATTGCAACGGCAACACCCGCAATGTTACCTAAACCAACAGTAGCAGACAAGGCTGCTGTTAACGCCTGAAAGTGAGAAACTTCTCCTTCAGCTTCTACCTGAACAGTCTCAAAGACATCTCCTCCAGGTGTTGAATCACCTTCAGCAGTGTCAGCGGTATGCTGGTCAATAGCATCGTAATCTCCTTTAACAATTTTTACCGCAGTTCTAATTAGCGTGAAATTTGCAAATTTGAAGAAGATTGTGAAAAATAATGCACCCCCAATTAATATAATTAAAACTAATGGTACATTAAAGTAAGTTCCGGTAACTTCTAACTCTACAGTACCAGGAGCGCTAATTGTTAAATGTTGTTCATCATCAACTTCTTTGATTTCAGCTTTTCCATTGATTAAGATAAAACTCTCAACAGTTTTTGATTCATTTACTTTAAACTCATTGAAACGAACATCTAAAGTTCCACCTGCTTTGACAATCTGTTCTTGCGTTACGACTAAACTTGTTCTTTGATTTACTGAACCTAGTTTAACTGGTTTAAAAATAATCGCTCCAACAAAATCAGCAACTGGCCTAAAGACACCATCAATCTTCTCGTCAATACTTGTCCTAACGTTCAAAAACGTTGTATCACTTTTAAACTCTAAAACAGACTTAGACTTATCGATAGAATCTGTAACCAATTCATAATAATTATCGACTTTAAAGTTTTTCGTAACAGCAGCTTCGTTGTCTTGCGCATTACTTATAATTGGTAATAAAGCGATTAAAAATCCAAGTAAAAATCTCATAGTGAGTTATCGTTTAGGTTCAAATTATTTGAGCGAGGAACAAATATAGTAATAATAAAATTCTAGCCACACTACTGTCTTTCAGCTCATTATTATACAATGATTTTAGATGAAATAAAGCGGTCCCACTTAAAAAGTAGCCCCCTTCTTTTTTACAACCACAGCTAAATGACTTGGAAATATACGCCTGCTAAAGCCTTAGCTTACAACTCCCAAATAGAATTCCGCTTCTTACGTTGCAGCTTGAAATAATGCTTATGTTCGAGAATCCAAGCCATAATCAAGTACACCAACAAAGGCGACCCAAGCGCAATAAAGGATGAATAAATAAAACCTATCCGAACCTTAGAGCTACTTATACCCAACTTCTTTGCCCACCAGTCACAGACACCAAAGGACCTCATCTCAAAAAAGAAAATAATTTTCTGTATCATTAAAACTGCTTTAACACCCTGACAAGATAGTATAAGACTAGGTGTTTTTCAAAATTATCTCAAAAGAAAAAAGGTGCTTATAAATAAGCACCTTTTTAATCTCATTAATCTCCATTATGGATATCTCACAAACTTCAAATGCCTAGCATCTGCTGCTGGAGCTGTTTCTGGATCAAAGTCCATTGTAATAACCTTACCTTCAGTACGTCTGTTATACTGGTGTAACAACTCAAACAAATCAGGATTAGTACGCTTAAAGGAATTGATATAAGCTACAGTCAATTTAACCTCTTCAACACCATCCATATTAGCAGGACGAGAAGCTAAATACTCATCTCCTTTTTTCCAAATTGTTCTTGGCTCTAACTCACCTTTTCCTTTCGGAACAATACGACGAGGATCTACACCTTTCTTCTCAACCAAATACTTGTAACATGCCTTAGCTCTATTTTCAGAAAGCTTTTGATTGGCTCTATTTGTACCTCTAGAATCTGTATGAGAACTCAGTTCAAGTATCATTCCTGGGTATTCTTCTAACATATCAAATACAAACAACAATGAATCTGTCGAGTTAATTGTAGAATCAACTAATAAATCCCATTTATTAAGTGGATAACGTACCTCTGGAAGACGAATTGGTTTCTTTGGTAACAACGCCATATCAATTACAAAGTTTTGCCCATAATCCAACCCTACAGTTGAAATAGTTGTACCACTCTTATCTTCGTGGAAACCTGCTTTTGAAATGTTGATCGTATAAACTGACTCTTCATTGATGTAACGACCTCCTGCTGGTTTCTTATTCCAAAACACGCTACCTACATCGTCTGTATAACCTTCCCAAGTTGCACCGTCAGCTGTAGTAACTACTACTCTTGTATCTTCAATTTTGATAGCTGAATTACCTAACTCAGAAACAACAACTTTCAAATCATAAACATTTGGAGGTAATAAGTAAGAATAGATATCTGGAACATATTCTCCACCACTTGTTTTTCGCTCAGAAGTAAAGTATCCATTTTTCTTATCTTTTATGATAAGTGCATAATCGTTACTCGTGCTATTAATTGGAGCTCCTAAGTTTGTTGGGTTTTCCCATTTATGTTCTTCACCAACTTGCGCTGCTCTATAAATATCCAATCCACCCATTCCCATTAATCCGTCAGAAGCAAAAATCAAATCACCGTTCAGTGCAAACGATGGAAACAACTCATTCCCTTTCGTGTTAATTTCTGGCCCCATGTTTTTTGGCGTAGACCAAGTATCCGTTTTTTTATTGTATGAAGTATACCATAAGTCACGGCCACCATGTCCTCCTGGCATATCCGAAGCAAAAACTAAATATTTACCATCTGTTGTTGCAGGGTGCCCCACAGAAATAGAATCGTGTCCTTTTAAATCAATCTTTACAGGCTCTTTCCACTCCGTTTTACCCTTTGCTTCAGACACCCAGATATCACAACCTAAATTCGCCTTCTTCATATTAGGACACCTCGTGAAAAACATCTTTTTAAATCGAGAGTCAAAACAAACCGTTCCTTCGTTATCGATTGTATTAATACCATAGCCATTAACCAAATAAGGTTCTGTCCAATTTCCCTTTTTATCTAAATCAGAAACCCACAAATCCATATAACCTTCTCCTGTTCGAGGGTCTTTATCTTTCCCTATGCTTTCATCCCTTCCTGAACTGAAATATAGTTTCGTTTTTTTACTGTTTCCAAACATTGGAGCCATATCAAACTCTTTCTTATTAAGCGCAGTTTGGTTTTCAATAATGTGACGTGTTTTATCAGCAACAAAAGCGTTACTCATTTTACAAGACTGCACCCCTTTAAGCGCTCTTTCATCACCAGGAACTAATTCTAAATATTTTTCATAGTTCTCAATTGCTTTGTCAAACTCAGACATCATCTGAAGCATATCACCATTAAATAAATAAACCTCTGGTGTTGCACTTTGTTGATCTAGCAAGATAGCACGGTCGTACCACTCATTAGCCTCTCTATATCTTTCAGTAAAACGATAGCAATCTGCTGTCTTGAAAGCCATATTTGCCTTCTTCATTTTTGCTTTGTTTCCTTTTCGACCTAGCTTCTGATATACAGCTGCGCATTTCAATGCTGCTTCACTATAATTCTCACTCGCATAGGCAAGTTCAGCTTTGGCTATTTTCTTGTTTTGAGCTGTTACAACTGTAGTAAAAGTTAATAACAAAAACGTTAAGGCGATTTTAAACTTCATAAAATGTCTTTTTCAAAATTGATGTTTACCTACCTAACAATAGGTAGGTAATCGTTTACAATAGACGTAAAATTAAAAAAAAAAGCGAACGAAATTACGTCTATTGAACATAATTCAATCTAACTTTGGAATCCAAGATAAACTTGACTGTTAAATAATAATGTATTTCTCCCACTTATCTACCACTTGCTGAAAACCAGTAGGTAAATCAGAGTTCAACCGAATGTACTCCTCTTTGGTTGGGTGTTGAAAACCAAGAGTCTTTGCATGAAGTGCCTGTCCGTCAAGTAAATCAAAACAATTTTCTATGAATTTCTTATACTTCGAATTCGAAGTTCCTTTGAGAATTGTGTCACCGCCATACTCTAAATCGTAAAATAAAGGGTGTCCAATATACTTCATGTGAGCACGGATTTGATGTGTCCTTCCTGTCTCAAGTTTACATTCAATTAAAGTAACGTACCCAAAACTCTTAAGAACTTTATAGTGTGTTACAGCGTGTTTACCATAATCTCCCTCTGGGAAGACAGTCATTACTTTTCGGTTTTTCAACGACCTTCCAACATGACCTGTAACTGTTCCGTCTTCTTTCACATCGCCCCAAACAAGTGCATAATAACGACGTTCGGTTGTTCTTTCTGCAAATTGTTTTGCGAGGTGAGTTAATGCATGTTCAGTTTTTGCAACAGCAAGTAATCCTGTCGTATGCTTATCTAGTCGGTGTACTAACCCTGGCCTACCAAAATAATCTTGTTTTTTTTCTGGGAGGTTTTCAATGTGATAAACCAAACCATTTACCAATGTCCCTGTATAATTACCATAACCCGGATGAACCACCATGTTTGATTGTTTATTTACTACAATCACATCATCATCTTCAAAAACAATGTCTAAGGGAATGTCTTCTGGAATAAGCTCCTGTTCCCGGACGGGGTATGGCAAAACAATCGAAATTTTATCGAGTGGTTTAATTTTATAATTCTGTTTTACCTTAACATCATCAACAAGAATGTTTCCATTTTTAGCAGCAATCTGAATTTTGTTTCTAGATGTATTTGGAATACGATCCATTAAAAACTTGTCAATCCGAACAACTTCTTGACCTGGATCTGCCTCAAAACGATAATGTTCAAACATTTCTTCTGATCCTGACTGATCTTCGGCCTCAAGTATTTCTTCACTCATTATTGCTTAACTATTTTATATGTTTTAGATGTTCCATACAGCTTTAAAAAATATACTCCTGATGGAAACTCACTCAAATCTACGGATGTTTGAGTAGAAGACGTCACCAACCTTCCTTGAAGGTTGTAAATGTTCAATCCATTAAACGTTCCTGTATTTATTTTCACATTCACCATGCCACCTGTTGGATTAGGGTAAACAGTCACATCAACCTGCTCTTTTTCTTTTTCAGAAATGCCCAACACAGCGTTGTAACTTGTAGAAAAAACAGGTCGAATCATAACCGACCCTTCAATCGATGAGGAACTCCAAGACGCTCCAAAATCAACACTGTAAAACGTATGGTCATTATTTACAATGTTCATATCCAAACCAACCCCTAAACGCTCTGGGTCAAACTGCCTCCAACCAACATAAAAAGTACCTGAAACGGGCAAACGCAAGGTGTCTTTTAAATAGTATGTATTAAAAATAGATCTGTTACTCGTGTAAACAGGTTGACGGGGAAAAAACAATTCATCTTCATAAATCACATCCCCAGGAACACCCCCATCATCATTCCAAACTGTCAATAAAAACAATTTATCCGAAACATCTTCCACCGTTGGAACGAAGTGCATCATAACTCCAATTAAAGAGTCATCTTCATAAGCCGTATATTGAATTGCCAATCGCGACTGATTTCCAGTTGGGCCATAAGCAGCCTCAGCTGAACCATCATCATAACTGTAATAATTTTGAAAATATTGTTTACTACGTGTTGAATCATTTAAGGTAAAATTAGAGTTTTGATGCGTAACCTCTGAAAGAACATCAAACTCCTCTGAAATACCCGTTTTAGATTCATCGAACCGATCTCCAGTTGAAAAATCATGAAGCGAAGTATACGCTGTCCAAGGGAAATAATTCAAATCACCATTATTCAATAGGTTTTCTTGCAAAATAAAATTACCCTCTGTTAAGCCATTGTATTCTATTTTAGTAGACCCGTCTTGTTCATTTTCAGGAACATTATCACTGTTCCTTACCATTACCTTAACTTTTGATGACATTTTTCCAATTGGATTATTCTTGTAGTGATCCCAAGGTACCGATGTAAATGTTTCCAACAACGTATAAATTGGATAAACAAAAGCAAAATCATGAATAACTGTGTCCTGGTAACCAGACAGCGCTCTTAGGTTGACATAATCAATGTGAAAATGATCTAAACTCCCTGATAGGCCTCCAAAATTCTTAAACCTAAATTGAAAGCCATCATTAAAATAACTTGAGCTATCGATTCGAATATGTTGTTGCTTGAATGATTCTGAACCTCCTCCTGATGTACTCCAAACCCAATCCCACTCTCCTAAATCTTTTGCATAAAACTCCAAGATCAACGAATCTGAAGCTTCAGGAGCATCACAAAATCCTTGAGGCTGATATAAGAAACTGAAATATATAGAGTCTCCAGCATCGAGCGAACTCATATCTATAATTTTTGAAGTCAAATGATCGGCATAACCTGAGGTAGTTGTGCCCATTGCATACGGATAACCATATTCATCTAAACCATCAAAGGTAGCAACCCCTAACGACCAAGGGTTTTGAGCCATTGAGTAGTTATGATATGCCTCGTGCTCTATCCAAATTTTAGATGGATCACTAATTGATTGAAAAAATTGTCGTGCAGAATCTTGAAAGACCTCTGCATCAGTAATCCAATTTGTATCAATGTCGTTTATAAAATCTATTGTGTCAAAAATATAAAATGGAGGATATACATTTGTCGTTATATGTGTTACAGGGTATGTTGACAAATCTCCCAACTTCACAGGGACAGGGTCAAAATATTCATCCGTAAACGTAGAGTTACCAAGGTCTACGGTTCTTTTAAATGTTGGCTGTAAGGAATAGTTTTCTCCCCCAAACAATGGTGCATTTAAAGAATCGTGCAAATGATAAACCAATACTGATGTAACACCTGGAGCTGAAAAATCTGTATTATAGGCCTGAAATTTATTGGTTGTAAATTCGTCCGAAACAGGCAATGTTATTGTATCTAAGGTATAGATAAATGTACTATCAAACGTATTGGGATTTACTTTTTCGGCAAGCAGAGGTGCATTTAACTGAAGTCTTGGATTTACTGCCATTGGCACCAATCCCTCACCTTGAGCCCATAACCCTTGAGCCAACAAAACCAAAAAAATTATTAATCCGACATTCTTCATTTAGTAATCCTGTTTAAATTATTGACCTTCAAATTCTGTTGTTGCAAAAACGGATATTGTTGTACCTCCGGAAACCATCGCACCTTCAAAGAACTCTGGAGATTGAGACTCAACAAACGCACTGAGTGAATCTGTACTTGTAACACACGTTGGACAAACAATAAAAAATTCAACTTCTTTTATTCCTTCAACACGTGCCTTTGCCTCCAAAATGGTCAACCCATACAAATCGGGAATTGGAACGGCAATGCCCGCTTGATTCCTTCCGATAACCAGCGTTATTCTAGATCCAATTGGTAGTTTCATTATTTCTTCAATCGGTCTACCCCTATACAACTGCTCCATGACAGCACCGTGCGCTTCTGTAGATGGTTTATACTCCAACTTATATCGAAACCCCCTACTGTTCAATATTCCTTCAGCAAAACGTTGTGATTTGTCTACTAAACAAGGTATTTCCACGAGTTGTGTTCTTTTAGAAACCCTAACTTTAACAACACGGCCTTCTTTCACATAAATATTGGAACGCACTGTTGCATCTGGAGTTTGTTCAAGAACAGTACCCGCTATTTTTTTAGGATCATAAATGGAATCAAGAACACGGTATGTTAAATCAGAAAATTCCATCAAATTTTCTAAATTATTCTGATTCTCACCAACCAAGTCTGGAACCTCTATACGCTGACCAAAGTTTGTCGTGTTTTTCAAAAAATATTGAAGACCAAATACTCCTGTAATATACAGACCTATAATCAAGATCATATTAATCAAAAACCTTCTACTCCAAATAAAATTTAAACTCTTTTTAAGTAGTTTCATAATGCGATTTACAAATACAAATATACGTTTTTAGAAGTTCGGCGTAAGGTCGTGTGACTTATAGAATTCATCAACCGTATCAAATGCAGCTTGCGCTGTATCTACAACCTTTATTAAATCTAAATCTTCTTCAGAAATATTATGCTCCTTGCCTAGCATTGTGGTCTTAATCCACTCCATTAAACCATTCCAATATTCTGACCCAATTAAGACAACTGGGCGTTTATTAATTTTTTTGGTTTGAATTAGTGTCAATGCTTCAAACAATTCATCCAATGTTCCCAATCCTCCGGGAAGCACAACAAAACCTTGGGCGTACTTTACAAACATAACTTTTCTAACAAAAAAATAATCGAATTCTAAATTGTGCTCTGGATCGATGTAGGGGTTATGGTTTTGCTCAAAAGGTAAATCAATATTTAATCCAACAGATTTTCCTCCTGCTTCTTGAGCACCTTTATTTCCAGCCTCCATTATTCCAGGGCCACCTCCAGTAATAACTCCATAGCCTCCTTCTGCTAATAAACGTGAAACCTCTACGCCTACTTTATAGTACTTATTATCGGGTGTTGTTCTTGCTGAACCAAAAACAGAAACACATGGACCTATTCTAGCCATACGCTCATATCCCTCCACAAATTCCGCAATGATTTTAAAAATAGCCCAGCTATCGTTAATCTTTATATCATTCCAATCCTTTATAATCTTACTCATTTCACTTAAAATTAATTTGAAGAATTATTCGAACTATTGTGTTGTTGGTTAATTCAAAAGACCTCATGATCTTGAATACCTGAGAACACGACAAACAAAACTAGCATATTATATAACAGAACGTTAAAAATCACCAAAAATTACACCCAAACAGTAGTTATCTTATAGAACAAGTTAAGTAATAGCACTGCCTTTAATGCCTTGGAGTTTTTCGTTCTAAAACTACATTAAAATAGCTTGTTTAAAAAAAACGCTTACAAGCTTACTTATTTAACTGCACACGATAATTAAACGAAACAATATTTCCTTCTGTTGCACTTGGGCTCATTCCGAAGAGCGTACGATCAAGAACACCTTCACCAACAAGAACGTTGACTCCATTTATGTCCATCCACTTAAGTGTTACCTCAACAGGCTGTAGAACACCTAGCATCTCAAAGTTACCTGAAACCTTATATGTAAATGCATCAATTTTCTCCATGGATAAACTGGTATAACTCAAGGTTGGATATTTTGCTTGATGGAAATACGACTCCTCCATTAAAGATCCATCTCGAAACCCATTAAACGTTGTGAAATCATCTAAATCTAAGCGCACACTTAACGTTGATTTTCGAACATCTTGATTAAGCACAATAGTTCCCGAAATGCTTTTGAATGCCCCGTGTGTTTCACCCTCTGCACCAAGGACAAACGATACATTAGAAGAATCTTTTATGAATTCGAAATCACCTGTCAAATTACTAAGCTTAAGGTATTCATCTTGCTGCTTCAACTCACCCTTCTCTTCTCTTTCTCCTTGTGTCGTTGCTTCAAACTCCAACAACTCATTGTTGATCATAAATTGAGGCGCATAACTACCAATCGCTATTAGAATAGCAAACAAAGCACCTAAACCATGCTTTTCTTCAACAAAAAGGGCGACAACCGATATTCCAAATATTGCTCCAATAAAGGCGTCCATTCCTCCCATTTTTGAATACAGTAACTCAAGCAATAAAAGTGCTGTAATGAATAAAATTACAACCAAATACGCTACCACTACACCACCAACACTTGAATTTCTTGAACGGGTTGTTTTCGAAATTAAATACGCCCCAAAAACGCCAAAAAACACACCTTCCAGTACATCGCCACCCAGTAAATTAACCTCAGTAATACCCGATAAACTTCCCAACAATGGCAATGTCATCATAGCCAACAACGACAATGAAACCGCCCTAGTATTCTCCGCATAATAAAAGGACGTTGATAAAGCAAATGCTGTAATTACTAAAACACCAAAGCTAGATGCCGCAAAGAAACCTAAAAATGTAGTGAATCCAGTTAGCATAATAAAAACCAATTCACTGACCTCAGACGCTGATAAGCCAACCATTAATTTTCGCAAAACATGACCCTTAACAACCGTAATATGAAATGCAAAAATGGAAATTAAAGCCCCAAGAATAAGAAACATATTGACAAATGCGTAGGAATCGCCTAAGACTTCAATTACGTCGTCTTTAAAATAAAGTGCAAATAGAATTAAGGTAAGAAACGGTACGATAGATTTCAATGCTTTTTTTCTAAAAATCGAGATATAGGAAGCGCTATAGTTTAATGCCACAATTGCAATCAACCCATATACTGGTGAGCTATTGGAATAAAAACTCGAGGCCCAAATTGATGTTATTGTAAAAAGTAATAGATAGAAAAAATTCACAATCTTAAACTCCCTTTTCAACTGAAGGAAGATCCCTACTAAGCCTAAGGTAACAAACGAAACTAAAATAAATGGATTCATAGTACTTCTGATTTATAGTACAAATATACATTTTTATTTACCATGGTATATATACACGTTAAAAACACGTTCCTAAAAAGCAAGTCTTGTTTAAATTAGCTGATTGTTTTTCAACTTTAAGTGACTTAGTTTATGCAAATATGAATTCGTACTGTTACGCTCTAGAATTAATAAGTGGTCTATATTATGGCAGTCTGTAGCAGCAAAATCAATTGCTTCAGCATCAATTAAACGCTCTGCCTGGCGCTTCACCTCCACCCCATAATGCCCAAAAATGGAATTAAAATTTAATTGTATCGAGACGCCTTTGTCGCGCCATTCCTGCGCTAAAGAAACACAATCATCAAAGTATAAATACCGTTCAAAATGTGCAATAACAGGCTTGTATCCCTGCATTAATAATTCAAACAACAGGTCATCAATTTTACTTGGTTTAGCATGAAATGGAAATTCAATAAGTATGTATTGATCTCCAAATGTTAAGAGCTTTTCTTTTTGCTGTAACTGCTGCATGAATGCATAATCAAAATAATACTCTGCTGCAGCTTCAACCTGAATATTTAAATTCAAAGTTGCCAATTCATTTTTGAGCTCTGCTAAACCGTTTAAAATAATGTCGGGTGTATTCTGGTAATAATCGCTCATAATATGAGGCGTTGTTATTACCTTCTTGTAACCCATTTCTTCCAACTTTGAAAGCAGGCCAATGGTTTGACTCATTGTTTTAGAGCCATCATCAATACCCGGAATTAAATGGCTATGCATATCAACTTTAAAAATTGACATATCTAGAGCCGGAAGTATTTCTTCTTTTTTCGAAAAAATTTTACCCAGCAACCTCATAGCTAATATATTAAGTTATAAACTCCAGTATTCTAAATCCTTAATTTGACCTTTAAAGATTCCTTTAACATCAACAAAAATACCTAAGTCATCTTTCATCATTGCTCTAAATTCACGCTCAGACATAGACTTATATTTCTTATGGTTTACAGCAACAATAATTGCATCATAATCATTTCGTGCTTCAGCTGTTAATGAAACGCCATACTCCTGATTCATTTCTTCAGAAGAAGCATGTGGGTCAACTAAGTCGACCTGTACTTGAAATGATTTCAATTCATTAATAATATCAATCACCTTAGAGTTTCTAATGTCACTCACATCCTCTTTAAATGTTGCTCCCATCACTAAGATTTTAGCATCTTGAATGTGTTTTCCTGTAGCAAGTATTTTTTTAACCGTTTGTTTTCCGATATAAAAACCCATTGAGTCATTCACATAGCGTCCACTAGTAATCACCTTAGAGTGATAGCCTGCTTGTTGTGCTTTATGTGTTAAATAATAAGGATCGACACCTATACAATGCCCTCCAACCAAGCCAGGTGTAAACTTCAAGAAATTCCATTTAGTGCCTGCTGCCTCAAGAACATCAAATGTATTAACACCTAGTTTATTAAAGATAATTGACAACTCATTGATCAGTGCAATATTTACATCTCGCTGAGTATTTTCAATGATTTTTGCTGCTTCAGCAACCTTTATTGAAGATGCTTTATGAACACCTGCTTCAACAACTAATTCGTATGTTTTCGCTATGTTATCTAACGAATCATCACAGCATCCTGAAACAACCTTAATTACATTTTGAAGGGTATGTTCTTTGTCTCCTGGATTAATTCTTTCGGGTGAGTAACCAACCATAAAGTCTTCTCGAAACTTCAATCCTGAAATTTCTTCTAAAACAGGGATACAATCTTCTTCTGTACAACCAGGATAAACTGTTGATTCAAAAACAACGTAGTCTCCTTTTTTCAATGCTTTCCCAACTGTTCTACTTGCTCCTAACAAAGGTGATAGGTTTGGTAAATTTGCGCCATCAATAGGTGTGGGAACAGCAACTACAAAAAACTGAACATCTGAAAGGTCTTCAATTTCAGTCGTAAACTTAATATCACACCCCTCGAATTCAGAAGCGTCTAATTCGTTACTAGGATCAACATTATTACGCATCAATTCAACACGTTCTTCATTAATATCAAATCCAACCACCTGAATTTTTCGCGCAAATTCTAAAGCTATTGGTAAACCAACATATCCTAAACCAATAACCGCAAGTTTTGCTTCTTTATTGATTAACTTATTATAAACCGAGTTGCTCATTTCTTACTTTATATATTCTTTCTATTATTTCAACAACTTTCAAGCCCTCCAATGCATTTGTAGTAGCTGTTGTCTTTCCTTTTAACGTATCAATCACGTTCTTAATTACATAATTGTGATTTGCCGCAGAACCTTTATATGGTCCATAATCATTTGCAGGGTTTGATGCACGTAAAGTAGGCATTTCATACCCCTCAATATTACACACTTCAACTTCATTCATATACTGACCGCCAATCTTAATTGACCCTTTACTACCAATGATAGTCATTGAGCTTTCTAAGTTTTGATTTGCAACAGCAGTAGAGTAATTTAAACTCCCCATTCCTCCATCAACAAAGTCGAAGCTTACAAACCCAGAATCTTCAAAATCTGTTGAGTTTTCGTGTGTGAAATCAGCAAATCGGCCTTGAATATTATCGATATCTCCAAATAACCAATACATTATATCAATAAAGTGAGAGAATTGTGTAAATAATGTCCCTCCATCTAGCTCTGAAGTTCCTTTCCAACCACCTTTTTTATAATACCTGGCATCTCTATTCCAGTAGCAATTCAGCTGCACCATAAACGTGTCTCCAAGAATTTTATCTTCTACAATAGACTTAATCCATTCTGATGGCGGTGAGTACCTGTTTTGCATTACACAAAAAACACTTTTAGACATTTGTAATGATTTAAAAATCACTTTCTCACAAGCATCTTTTGATAAGCCCATAGGCTTTTCACAAACAATATGTTTTTTCTCTTCTAACGCTACTAAACTTTGAGAAGCATGCAAGCCATTTGGAGTACAAATATTAGCCACATCAAATTCAATTCCTGATGCTATAAGCTCTTCAAGAGAAGTGAAAAATGGAACATCAAATCGTTCTGCTTCACACGCCTCTTTAGTTCGAACATCAATCATTGCAACGAGCTCTGCCTCTTCTTCTCGAGAGATCATTTCAGCATGACGCTTCCCTATATGGCCAGCACCAACAACTGCAAATTTTATTTTTTTATTTTCTTGCATCTTTACTTAATCTATTTTAGATACTTCCTTATTTACTAATCTATACTCTGCACCACTTTCCGAACAAAAAGCAACTCCTTTCACATCAAACTCTAAGCGGTGTCCAAATTCGCTTATCCAACCTATTTGACGAGCTGGATTACCTACAACGAGTGCGTAAGCATTTACAGTTTTTGTAACAACTGCTCCTGCTCCAATAAATGCATATTGCCCAATATCATGCCCACATACAATGGTTGCATTAGCACCAATACTTGCCCCTTTTCGAACAATTGTTTTTGAGTATTCATTCCTTCTTACTACCGCACTTCTCGGGTTAATTACATTGGTAAAGACCATCGAAGGTCCTAAAAAAACATCGTCCTCGCATTCCACTCCTGTGTACAAAGATACATTGTTTTGAATCTTAACATTTTGACCCAGCTTAACCCCGGGAGAAACAACAACATTTTGTCCAATATTACATCCTTGTCCGATAATACAATTCGGCATAATGTGAGAAAAATGCCAAATTTTAGTTCCTTCACCTATCTGGCAATCTGCGTCAATTACAGCGGTTTCATGTGCGAAAAATTTCATTATCGAATAATATATTTATCAAAATTATAATGCGCTGTTGCCGTCAACTCTTCTTCAGGTAAGCTTTTGAAATAAGCATACGTTCTTTTTAGGCCTTCCATTCTATCAACTTTAGGCTCCCAATTTAACACCGCTTTTGCTTTTGTTATATCAGGTTGGCGTTGTTTAGGGTCATCTACTGGCAAATCTTTATAAATCACCTTTTGATCTGTGCCTGTTAATTTAATAATTTCTTCTGCAAAATCACCTATTGAAATTTCTGACGGATTGCCAATGTTAACTGGATCTGAACAATTACTAAGTAATAATCGATAAATTCCTTCTACTAAATCATCCACATAACAGAAAGATCTTGTTTGAGAACCATCCCCGAAAATTGTTAAATCTTCTCCCCTTAGTGCTTGACCAATAAAGGCAGGTAAAACACGCCCATCATTCAGCCGCATACGAGGGCCATATGTGTTAAAAATCCTTACAATTCTAGTTTCTAAACTGTGAAATGTATGGTATGCCATTGTTATCGCTTCTTGAAAGCGTTTTGCTTCATCATAAACACCTCTTGGGCCAACAGGGTTCACATGCCCCCAATAAGATTCGGTTTGCGGATGAACCTCAGGATCTCCGTAAACTTCAGACGTTGATGCTATAAGTAAGCGTGCGCCTTTTGCCTTTGCTAGACCAAGGCAATTATGAATACCTAAAGAGCCTACCTTCAACGTTTGAATTGGTATTTTTAAATAATCAATAGGACTTGCTGGCGAGGCAAAATGAAGGATGTAATCTAACGTTCCAGGTACATGAATAAATTTTGTTACATCATGATTTCCAAATTCAAAATTATCCAATGGAAAAAGGTGTTCAATATTTTCCAACCGCCCCGTTATGAGGTTATCCATCGCAATGACATGATAATCTTTTTTCACAAAAAAATCACAAAGATGCGACCCCAAAAAACCAGCTGCACCCGTAATCAATATTCTCTTTCTTGCTGCCATTATCTTAGTTCTTTACGTATGGAAAAATGGTCTTTCTTCCGATTGAATTATAATAAAACCCTCTATTTTTCATGTCTTCTAAATCGTAAATATTTCTCCCATCAAAAATTATAGGTGCATTTAAACTGTCTTTTATCCTGTCAAAATCAGGCGCTCTAAATGCGGCCCATTCTGTAGCAATTAATAACGCATCACTATTGGTTAAGGCATCATATTGATCGTCTACAAATTCAATACGATTTCCAAGACTGCTTTTTACATTTGGCATTGCTTCAGGGTCGTAGGCAATAACCTTAGCCCCTGCTTCAATTAACGCCTCAATAATATACAAGGCTGAAGCTTCACGAATATCATCTGTATCTGGCTTAAACGCTAAGCCCCACAAAGCAAACTGCAATCCATTTAAGTCTCCAAAGTAATTTTTTAGCTTATCAACAAGTACTATTTTTTGCTTTTCATTGACATTGAGCACGCTTTGAATAATTTCAAAATTGTAGTCGGCCTCTAGTCCACTTTTAACTAAAGCACTAACATCTTTCGGGAAGCAACTTCCTCCAAATCCAATGCCCGGGTAAAGAAATTTATGTCCAATTCTAGAATCCGAACCAATTCCTTTTCTCACCTTATCAACATCTGCACCAACTCGCTCACAAAAGTTAGCAATTTCATTCATAAAGGTGATTTTGGTCGCCAAAAATGAATTTGCGGCATATTTTGTTAACTCTGCTGATTTCTCATCCATTACAATTAAAGGGTGTCCATCACCAATAAAAGGCTGATAAAGCTCTGTCATTATTTTTACAGCTCGAGGATCTGAGGTTCCTATCACTACACGATCAGGATTCAAGAAATCATCTACTGCAAATCCCTCACGTAAAAACTCAGGATTAGAAACAACCGCAAACTCAACTGTCGCATGCTGTTTAATTGCTGCTTCAACTTTTTCTGCTGTTCCTACAGGAACCGTAGATTTATCTACAATTACTTTATATTCCGACATCATCCTACCCAGTTGACCAGCAACATTCAATACAGCGCTTAAGTCTGCTGATCCATCCTCACCTGGAGGGGTTGGTAACGCCAAAAACACAATGTCTGCAAAATCAATTGCCTCTTTTAAGTTCGTTGTAAATGAAATTCGTTTTGCTTTAATGTTTCGGTCAAAAACAACGTCTAAATGAGGCTCATAAATAGGAACCTCTCCGCGTCTCATTTTTTCAACCTTACCTTCATCAATATCGACACAAACAACTTGATTTCCAGTTTCAGCAAAGCATGTACCAGTAACCAACCCTACATAACCTGTTCCGACTACAGCTACCTTCTTCATAACTACACTTGAGCATTAATGAAGTCTGCAATGTTTGAGCAAATGTAATCCAATTGATCTTGCTCCATTTCAGTGTGAATAGGCAGTGACAATACCTGGCGAGTAAGCATATCAGTAACCGGTAAATCTGTAGTTTCACTTCCAAATTCTGAAAACATTTTTTGTCGATGTGCTGGAATTGGATAGTAAATCATTGATGGAATTCCATTCGCTGCTAAATGCGCATTCAAAGCATCTCTATCGATACCAATCAATCGCATTGTATATTGGTGAAACACATGACGTGATTGATCACCTCTAACTGGGGTGATAACACCATCAAATGATGCTAAAAATTGATCATAATGGGCTGCCACTTTTCTTCGAGCTGAAATGTAATCATCTAATTTTGCCAATTTTATTTTTAAAACTGCAGCTTGAATACTGTCTAATCTTGAGTTGCATCCAACCGTATCATGATAATAACGCTTACTTTGACCATGATTTGAAATTTTTCTCATTTGAGCCGCTAGAGCGTCATCGTTTGTGAAAATTGCACCACCATCTCCATAGCATCCTAGATTTTTAGATGGAAAGAATGAAGTACAACCTATATGACCAATCCCTCCAGTTTTAACATCTCCAGAAGGCATGTGATAATCGCTTCCGATAGCTTGTGCATTATCTTCAATAACATGAATACCATGCTTATTAGCAAGCTTCATAATATCTTCCATATTCGCAGCTTGACCATATAAATGAACCGGGACAATTGCCTTCGTCTTTGACGTTATAACTGCTTCTATTTTTGATGAATCAATACAAAATGTTTCTTCATCTACATCAACAAAGACAGGGACTAAACCTAACAATGCCACCACTTCAGTAGTTGCAATGTACGTGAACGAAGGTGTTATTACTTCATCTCCTGGCTTTAAGCCTAATGCCATCAATGCAATTTGCAAGGCATCTGTACCATTGGCACAGGGTATCACATGTTTTACTCCCAAATAAGATTCTAGGTCTTCTTGAAAACCTGAAACCGCAGGTCCATTAATAAACTGAGCAGCCTCTAAAACAGTTGTGATTGCCTGATCTACCTCGGGCTTAATGACCTGATACTGCGACACTAAGTCGACCATCTGTATTTTTTTCATCGAAAGATGTTATGTTCAATTATTACAAAGAGTATAAAGATAAAAATTACAAATTAAAACTCCCTTGAAAGGCTTAATTTTTAGTAAAAAGACACTCGAGTCATCAAGATGCAAAAGAATAATTCTAGTACCATAATATTCGTTTTAACATTAATCATCACTAAAAAATGTACCTTAGTGTTTTAAGATAAAAAAACACCCTTTTGAAATTAAAATTAAACAGCCCCATTTTGAAATTCATAGTACTGAATGTCATTTTCATTTTTGTGTTTTCACTCCAAGGAAATGCGCAACGAAACGTTAAAGATTCGATCATTGGAACTCCTTGGATTAGCATTGAATACGGATTAAATTGGACCGGTGGAGATCTCGCGAAAAAATACGGTTTAATGAACCAAATTGGAGGATTCGCAGGGTATAAAACCAACAAAAATTGGACCTTCGGATTAGAAAGTAATTTCATGTTTGGGAACGACATTCACGTAACGGGTCTATTTGACCACCTACTAGACTCTAAAGGAAACATAACAGATATCAATGGAGACATCGCAAAAGTTCGTGTTTTATCTCGTGGTGTGCATGCAAATCTACTCGTAGGAAAAATATTTCCTGTATTCAGCCCCAATCAGAACTCAGGTATTTACGTAAATGCTGGTATAGGCTTTTTGGCACATAAAATTCGCGTTGAAACACAAGACCAGGTCATTCCATCTCTGGAATTAGATTATAAAAAAGGATACGACAGATTATCAACAGGGATTAACACGCATCAATTTATCGGGTATTCATTTATGGCCAATCAAGGGGCGCTAAACTTTTACGCCGGATTCTACGCACAGCAAGGTTACACCTACAATCAACGAACAATCTTTTTTGACCAACCCAACACACCGGTATCCGACGAATTAATGATTGATCTTCAATATGGATTTAAAGTAGGTTGGTTAATTCCTATTTACAAAAGAGTCCCTAAAGCGTATTATTTCAATTAATGCATTTGCTGTATAACATAAGCATTTGGGTCTTTGGATTCAGCATGAGAATCCTCTCCCTCGTTAACCCCAAAGCAAAAAAATGGGTTGCTGGCAGATCAAAAATATTTGGTCAACTTCCCGAACTTGAAAAACGCGATGTCATTTGGTTTCACTGTGCATCCTTAGGGGAATTTGACCAAGGGCTCCCCTTAATGGAACTCATTAAATCAAATAACCCGAACTGCTTTCTTTTAGTTACGTTTTTCTCCCCGTCTGGAATGGATCATTACTATAAACGACAACATTGTGCAGACCATGTAATGTACCTTCCATTAGACACCCCATCAAACGCGGCCAAATTTATAGCACACTTCAATCCAACTCAAGCATTTTTTGTCAAGTATGAGTTTTGGTCAAATTTCATTTATACAGCAAGAAAGAACAACACATCCATATACAACATAAGTGGTCTATTTAGAGATGACCATCGTTTTTTCAAATGGTACGGTAATTTTTTCAGACATACCCTAACTAAATTTGACTGGTTCTTTGTTCAAAATCAACATTCAAAAGAATTATTAGCATCCATTGGCATTCAAAACGTATCCGTTACTGGTGACAGTAGATTTGATAAAGTTATTGACAACAAAAAAAATGCAACAAAAGATTCAATTATAGAAACATTTTGCGCAGGTCAAAAACCACTAATAATTGGAAGTTCTTGGCCTGAAGATGAAAAGCACATTTTAAACGCCATAGCTAATTCTTCAAAAAAAATAATCATTGCGCCTCACAACGTGGATGAGCGTCACATCTCAGGAATTATAGCACAGTTAACAGTAAGGTATTCACGCTACACAAAGGCAAACGATAACCACGCCTTAGAACAATCAACAATCCTAATACTAGATACAATCGGACAGTTATCAAACGCCTACTTCTACGGTTCTATAGCCTATGTCGGAGGTGGTTTTTCTGGATCCTTACACAACATCTTAGAACCTGCTGTATTTGGACTCCCTGTTATCTTTGGACCAAAACACAAACGATTTCCAGAAGGACAAGCTTTTATAAACCATGGATTTGGATTCAGCATAAATTCACCGCAAGAAATTTGTGAAGCGCTAGAAACTATTGAAGAAAATTACACCGCTATTCAAAAAAAAGAATTCGAGTTTATTGCTATAAATGCTGGTGCATCCTTAAAAATCTACACGAAAATTTTCTCTGTCTAACCATCCGAACCACACCAGCTTCAAGTAAAAAAATAAATTCGATATTCAAAACATAGCCCTAACATTAAATAATGTTATTAATTTTGACTGAAAATTATTAAAACAACAAGAATATAATGGGAGTATTAGTAGGAAAAAAAGCGCCATCATTTAAGGCAGCTGCAGTAGTAAACGGAGGGGAAATTGTTCAAGATTTTTCTTTAGATCAATTCATTGGAAAAAACCATGTGTTATTTTTCTTTTACCCAAAAGATTTCACTTTCGTATGCCCTTCTGAATTACACGCATTTCAAGCAAAACTAGCTGAATTTGAAGCTCGAGGAGTTAAGGTTGTAGCAGCATCAACAGATACTGAAGAGTCTCACTGGGGGTGGTTACAGGTTCCTAAAGAAAAAGGTGGAATTCAAGGTGTAACATACCCAATCGTAGCAGATACATCTAAAACAATTTCCGACGCATTTGGAGTTTTAGCTGGAGATTACGATTATGACATGGAGGGTAAAATGGTTGCAAATGGGCCTATGATTGCCTACAGAGGTTTATTCCTTATTGATAAAGAAGGAACTGTTATGCATGAATTAATTAACATGTTCCCATTAGGAAGAAATGTTGATGAAGCATTAAGAATGGTTGATGCCCTACAATTTTTTGAAGAAAATGGTGAGGTTTGCCCAGCGAACTGGCACAAAGGAGATGACGGCATGACTGCATCTTTTGACGGTGTTGCTGACTACCTAGGTAAGCACTAAATAAAACGTTAAACTTAGAGCCGCTCAATAATTGAGCGGCTTTTTTTGCACATAAAAAAGCCATAACAACGAAAATATAGAAGAAATTGATAACGTTTGAATCCTAAGTTCTATCTTCGCTTTAATGTATTCTGATGAATTCTTTATGGAGCGATGTATTCAACTTGCCAAACTGGGCAAAGGAAAAGTTGCACCCAACCCCTTGGTCGGTTCTATTATCGTTCATCAGGGCAAAATCATCGGTGAAGGATACCATGAGAAATATGGATTTGCTCATGCTGAAGTAAACGCTATAAATAGTGTAAAAGACCCTTCGCTACTAAAAGAGTCTACCATCTATGTTTCATTGGAACCTTGTGCACACTATGGAAAAACCCCACCTTGTGCACTACGACTAACTCAAATTAAAATTAAACGGGTTGTTATAGGTAGCTTTGATTCATTTGCTGAGGTAAATGGAAAAGGGATTCAAATGCTTCGTGAAAAAGGGATTGAGGTCAAACTTGGAGTTCATGAAGAAGCTTGTCGCGCATTAAACAAACACTTTTTCACCTTTAATGAAAACTCCCGACCATATATTTTATTAAAATGGGCGCAATCACCAGATGGTTTTATAGATAAAGAAGGGAAGCAGCACTGGATTTCCTCCCCAGAAACTCAAGCGGTAGTTCATAAACTGAGAAGTGAATATCAAGGAATACTTGTTGGGCGTAAAACAGCTCAAAATGACAACCCATCGCTAACTGTTCGCGCATACAAAGGAACGAACCCTATTCGGATCGTTATTGATTCACAACTGAAACTAAACCCTTCATTACTCCTGTTTAACGATGAGGCACAAACAATTATTTTAAATAAAAAAACACACTCTATTTCAGGAAATTTAAGCTGGATAAAACTTCCTGAAATTAACCCTGAAACAATTGTTGAAACGCTATACAAACTAAGAATTCAATCTGTAATAATAGAGGGCGGGGGAACAACACTTCAATCATTCATTGATTCGGGTCTCTGGGATGAAGCAATGGTCATTCAAGGTAATAACCCGCTAATAAACGGAACAAAAGGCCCTAGAATAAATAAACAACCAAACCAACAGGCTGATTTTTTTGGTGATCTTATCTCAACTTATTACAACGTATGATTCCATTAATATTTTCCATATTCAGTTCAACGATCATATTCGTTATTTTTAAATTGTTTAAACGGTTTAAGATTGATACATTTCAAGCAATCGTATTTAATTACTTCACTGCTGCAATCATTGGTTTTAGTTTGTATAGTACAACGTGGAAGTTAAACTCGCTAGAAAACCCGCAGTGGATTCCTTTTGCACTACTCTGCGCATCACTCTTCATCGGATTGTTTTTTATGATGGGAAAAAGTGCACAAATTAATGGCGTAGCCTCCACTTCAATTGCTGTAAAAATGAGTATGGCCGTGTCTCTAATTCTCATGGTTTTTTGGTACTCTGAACACGTATCTATTCTTAAAACTGTTGGTATTTCATTGGCGTTTACTGGTGTATTGTTAGTTTCGCTTTCTAAGCGAAAATTAAAATCTAAAGCCACTACTGCATGGATGTTGTTACTCTTATTTGTTGGAAGTGGCGTGCTTGACTTCACCTTAAATTTTGTTCAAAAAAATGTGCTTGGACCAATAACCCCTTCCCTTTTTACCGCAATAACACTCGGACTAGCAGGTGTCATTGGAAGCATCATACTGATACTAACAATCCGCAAAAATAAAACACGTATTAAGCTTAAAAATATTATCGCTGGGATTATTTTAGGCGTTCCTAATTACTTCGCCATATATTTATTACTCCTATCTTATCGTACAACTGGATGGAATGCCTCAACGGTACTTGCAATCACAAATGTCTCTGTAGTTCTTTGTTCTGCGATTATTGGATTCACCCTATTTAAAGAAACAAAAACACGCACAAGACTAATCGGCTTACTGGCTGCAATTTCAGCAATCATTATCTTGTATTTTGAACACTAAACATTTTAAATCATGATTATTCACCCGCTCAATACTGGAAACTTTAAACTCGACGGAGGCGCTATGTTTGGCGTTGTACCTAAATCTTTATGGGAAAGAACCAATCCAGCAGACTCAAAAAACATGTGCGACTGGTCAATGAGGTCACTTTTAATTGAAGATGGAGATCGTTTAATCTTAATTGACACAGGAATTGGAGACAAGCAGTCAGAAAAGTTCTTTTCACATTACTACTTATCTGATGAAAATAGCTTAGAACCAAACTTAAACAAACTGGGGTTTTCAGTAGACGATATAACCGATGTATTTTTAACCCACCTGCATTTTGACCATTGCGGAGGAGCTATAAAATGGAATAAAAATAGAACTGGATTTGAGCCCGTATTTAAAAATGCTATTTATTGGAGCACTGAAAAACATTGGAAATGGGCAACAGAACCTAATTCTAGAGAAAAAGCATCATTTTTATCTGAAAACATTCTCCCTCTACAAGAAAGTGGGCAATTAAAATTTGTCGATCGTCAAGGGGATTTCACAAAAAATGTATTCAATAATTTTGATATCCTTTTTGTTGATGGGCATACAGAAAGCATGATGATTCCTCACATCCATTACAAAGAGCAGACCTTGGTTTTTATGGCTGATTTATTGCCTAGTGTTGGACACTTACCTATCCCATATGTTATGGGGTATGATACACGCCCTTTGATTACACTTTCTGAAAAAGAACGTTTTCTGAAAAAAGCGGAAGAAAACAACTACATCTTATTTCTTGAACACGATTATTCAAATGAGTGTTGTACATTACAGAACACCGAAAAAGGAATTCGACTTAAAGATACATTTAACTTTTCTCAGTTATTTTAACCCACTACAATTAAACTTTTTACCATGGATAAATACCTATTAGAAATCCTTAAAGAAGTAAACACCATTATCATTCCTGGGCTTGGTGCACTTACAATTATCAATGCTGATAAAGGCGAAATCATGTTCATGTCTTACCTAAAACATGATGATGGTAAATTAACTTCCTACATTTCTAAAAACGAAGGTATTGATGAGAACGAAGCAATGAATTTAGTTGCAAAATACGTTCGTGAAATTCAAATAGAGCTAAATAAAGGGGAATCGTATGACATGTATCAGTTTGGATCGTTCTATAAAAATCATGATGAAATTGATTTTAAAAGTTGGGCCCAAATGCATGAATCTACTCAAGAGGAACCAAAAAATCAGCCAGAACAAAACGAAACCACAACCAAAAAACAACCCGAAGAAAATATTTATGTGGCGACAAAAAAGGAAGACAAAGGCTTAACTATTCTTGAAAAAGAAGAGCGAAAAGCAACTGAAGCTAAATTGGATCAATTACGTAACGAGCAAACCAAAAAGAGCGCGCAAAAAAAACGTAGTGTTGGCTTCTATATATTACTCCTATTCGTTGCCCTTATTCTTGGAGGAGGTACATTTTGGGGAGTGAATTACACTAAACATGAGACAAAAGAATCACATTTAATAAGCACTGAAAATTCGCCTAAAAAAACCACCACCCATTCTGAGAAATCAGAAGAAGTGTTACCTGATGTAATCTCAGAAGTAGATGCTGGTAACAATAATGATTCAGTAGAGGGGTCTATAGACATTTCCGTGGAATCAACTCAAGACTCAGAAATTGAACCCGCTCAAGAAGAACCACTAGCACAATCTGTAAATACAGAGACGGATTTTCGTTTTCACATAATTACAGGTGCATTTTCATCTGAAAGTAACGCTAACCGCTTAGGCGACAAGCTAAGAGACGAAGGGTATACAGTTACAATTGGAGAAGGTAGGGGAATGACATTGGTCAGTATCCAGTCATTTCAAACAAAAGCTGAAGCAAAAGCTAGACTCATTGAGCTAAAAGAGGTTACACCTAATGGTTGGGTTTACAAGTGGTAGATTGTCCAAAAAAATGTGCATGCTTCAAGGTTAGTAACACCCCGATTGAAGTTACATTTTCTGAATTAGGTCTATTAATCGGTTAGAATAACCTGCTTCATTATCATACCACCCGACAACTTTCACCATGTTTCCAATTACACTTGTGAGCAATGAGTCAAAAACACAACTGCTCGATTCACCAAGTATATCAACAGAAACAACTGGGTCCTCAGTATAGATCAAAATCCCTTTTAAACTACCCTTAGATGCATTCTTCATCGCTTGATTAATTTGATCTTCAGTAGGAGGATTACTTACCACAAATGTTAAATCCGTCATTGATCCATTTGGAACAGGCACACGAATACCACACCCTCCAATATGTCCTTCTAGCTCTGGGAATATTTTTGACAGCGCCTTTGCAGCACCGGTTGTTGTTGGAACAATAGATTCCGCAGCAGCTCTCGCTCTCCTTAAATCTTTGTGTGGCGCATCATGAAGTCGTTGATCAGAGGTATAACTATGAATTGTAGTTATAAATGCGCTTTCTATTTCACACAACTCTTTCATAACTTTAACCATAGGTGCTGCCGAATTTGTTGTACATGACGCATTGGAAACAATGAGGTCGCTTTCTAAAAGCAATTGGTCATTAACCCCTAAAACAACCGTTCTTGTATCTCCATCTTTTGCTGGTGCAGACAAGACAACTTTTTTAGCTCCTCCTATTAAATGCTGAGAAGCAAGTGCCTTTGTTCTAAACACACCTGTCGACTCCAATACGATTTCCACATCATAGTCTACCCAATTTATATCTTTTGGATTTCGTTCAGAAATGAAGTGAATTTCTTTTCCATTTAGAAACACAATCTTATTTCCCTCTACCCGAAACTCATGTTTTAGCTTACGGTGAATACTATCGTACCTGAACAAATGTGCCAAGGTGTTTATATCTGACAAATCATTCACTACAGCAACATCAACATTAGGGTTGTCCAAAGACATTCGTGTGAAATACCTGCCTATTCTACCAAAGCCATTTACACCAATTTTCTTCATGTTCTTTTGATTTGTATTCTGTAAAAATAATGATGTCTTTCGTATGCCTAACATTCAAAGACAAAAAAAAGGGCAACCAAATGGCTACCCTCTTATAGTATTCATCAATTAATTAGTGTATCACCTGAATAAAACCGTGCTCTTGAAGGTCGTCACCTCCTGCTATAACAGCATCAATGATATAGAAGTACGTTCCTTCGACAACTTCTTTTCCACTTTTATCCTTTCCATCCCAAGTACAAGCGCTGGCAGCATTATCACATTCAAATACTACATTGCCCCATCTGTTTGTAATGGTAAGTTTGAACTTCGAAAGTCCATTGGCCTCAACATACCACAGCGGATTTTGAGAGCCTTCTGCTAAAGATATTACATTTGGCACATCAATAAAGCACAGTTCATAATTAACAAAGGTAGATTCCTGTGTAGTATGACACGCGTTACTCATACTCACCGTATATGTGCCAGGGCTATCAACATTAATGGTCTGTCCTATCGTTCCATCGTTCCAAACAAAACTTGTTGCGTAAGAGTTGTCATCAGGCGCCGTTAAACTATAAACAATTCCATTACAAAGGACCGTATCTGAAAAATAAGTAAATGGATAGGGTAAAAATTCAACTTCGGCTGTTACAACAGTATTACACGCATTATCGGTGTAGCTTATGGTGTAAATCCCAGGGGTGGATGTATAAATATCCGGGTTATCTATGTTATTTGAAGGGGAAAATGTGATTGCTGTATCTGCAGCAGACCATACCCCTCCACTGTAAGACTGAACACCATTTACATAATAACTCAAATCACAAGCAATACTATCATTAAAAATAACCGGTTGAGGTAGTGTATATAATGCCACTGTAGTATCATAATCACATCCAAAATCATCTGTAATTTCATAGGTGTAATACGTATACCCTGGTGTGTTTGTTTGGACTACAAGCGCAGTATCTGATTGACCTGAAACAATTGTCGGGTGGTTTTGCCAATTTTCACTCACAACCGTATTCTGGTACCCATTAGCTCCAGGAAAAAATGACGGGTCAAAGTACAATCCCCACTCAAAAATATAACCATCATCAATACCTAAATTGTCTTGAACAATTATTGTCCATTGTCCATTAATTGGGCATCCAGCGAAAGAAGAAAAATCATCTTCAGGTAAGAAAACCCCATCAGGATTTAACGACGGACCATTGCCCCCAAAGTTTGGTGCAGGAACTGTATTACCCGTTTCAGAAGGCCAGTCTCCAAAGGTATTAAACACTGAACTAAAACAGTATTCCCAACCTTCACCAGGGCCTCCTCCCCCACTATCATCTATCGGATCCCCCATAAACGTACTACCTCCACCAACACCACCAGGAATAAACCCAGGGCTGTATGAATTTAATAAGGTAACTTGTGTTCCGTTAGGGCATTGAAGTGCTATTTCTAAATCTCCAAGGTAAGAATGCTCCATTGTAATACAGACTTGATTCAAGTCTTGTGAGTTTGAAACTTGTGAACCCGTTGGAAAACCTGAAATATCAATAGGCGCTTGGTATTGTGCGCCCGAGCCATCAGGAAGGTAGGTTAAACCAGCAAATGATCCGCCCAATTGAAACGTTCCGGAAGGGATATTGATCCCCACAGTATCTGTTGCCGTTACACCTCCAACTAGCGTTGTACTTTCACCTAAACAAACCGTGTCTTCAATAGGCCCTGTACCTGAAAAATCAGGCAATTGAGAAACCCTAACCTTACAGACAACCCGGTCAATTTGAGGAAATTGATCTTCTATTTTCACATCAACAAGAAATCCATTTCTCGTCGGTGGCGTAAACCAAACGGAATCATTATCTGGATATGTTCCTCCATCTGTAATGTACCAATCAAATGAAATTGTCGAATTGACATTCTGAGAATATCCATATCCTGTATTTTCTAATGAATGAGGGAAAACTGGTGTTGCCACAAGTAAAACACTATCACCAAAACAAACATCAACAAACCCCGTATCTAAAGGATTTAAAACATTCACGCCTTGCCCATTAATAAATGCTTCTACATGCGGTTCAAAAGGTTGTGCTTGGTTACCACATTGAACATTCGCATTCCATCCCGTTCCTTCATTGGCTCCGTCTGAAACAAATACAACTGTTAAACATCCGCTAGGATTACTCCAAGAAGCCGTGTATGCAAATCCCATTGGATCAGTCACCGAATTATGAACACCTAATAAAGGAGCACTTACATCAGGGCCATCAAATACATAAATGGAATCAGAACCATCAACATCAAATTCAAAGCCTGCATTAATGGCAAATGTCATTGTCATTTTTGTTCCAAGATTTAAATCTGGACAAAATACCGTTGTATCATTAAAATTTGCAGAATAATTTGCGCCATTTCCATCATCAAAAAAGTTATTCGAACCAATACCAAAGGTGGCACAATCGGCTGGGTTGGTTTGTAAATACCCTTCATCACCCATAAGAACACTCTGCCCAAAAGTCCACCCTGACAAGGTTAAAAAACCCGCAGTTACAACAATTATTTTAATCACATTTTTCATCTTATCTTGATTTATTTAGATTCTTGACTTAACACATAACGTGATTTAACAACCAAAATCTTATCTCGTCCTAGCACCTTAAAATATTGATTCACATTTTTAATATCGAGGCCTAAGGCTATAAAATTGAACGCTTTATCTGAAATATCAATTGACCTTAAGTCAACATGTTTTTCCTTTGAGATGTCAGTCAAGTAAATTGCATTATCTAGCGCATAAACCAAACGGCTATACGCCTGAGGATTATTACCATTCAACGTAATTAACTCTTCCGAGGTATAACGGTCAAGCAACCTAGAATCAACTTCTTGAGAAAAACCTATTAATGAACAACTTATACTCATCAATGCACTAAAAAATAATTTCATAATCAAACGTTTAAACCGCAGTATTCAACCTTAAGACGTAACAACGTTGAAAAGGGTTGTATACGGCATCTATTTCTTTTGTAAAAAAACAATGTGTTAAAATTACAATAAAATATATTGGTTAAGCTCACCAAGCTGCTTCTATTATTGCCTTCCTAACTCAGAATTTCAACAATTAATGTTACAAACAGTTAAATATTTTGCTTTAGTAGGTGAATTGAACACCTGTTATTTAATTGTGAATAAAAACGCTAAAATTGATGATAAACAATTCAACACCGAACCTTTATTATTGAGAATAAAACTTAATTTTGTTTCACTAAATACAGTACATACAATAAAGCAACTATGGAAGCGCAAGAATTAAAGAATATTGCATCGCAAGTTAGAAGAGATATCGTAAGAATGGTTTCAGCAGTAAGCTCTGGTCACCCTGGAGGCTCTCTAGGTTGTGCAGACTTTTTAACAGTGCTTTATTTTGATAAAATGAAGCATGATCCACGCAACTTTAAAATGGACGCCATAAACGAAGATGTGTTCTATCTATCTAACGGACACATATCACCAGTATTTTATAGTGTTCTAGCACGATGTGGCTACTTCCCTGTACCTGAACTAAGTGGTTTTAGAATCATGTCAAGCCGTTTACAGGGCCACCCATCTACAGACAAGGGCTTGCCTGGAATTCGTATGGCGTCAGGGTCATTAGGGCAGGGATTATCTTGTGCGTTAGGAACTGCTGAAACAAAAAAGTTGAATAATGATGACAGTATCGTATATACACTTCATGGTGATGGTGAATTACAGGAAGGTCAGATATGGGAAGCTGCAATGTATGCTTCTGCAAAAAACATTGATAATGTTATCGCGACAATAGATTACAATGGTCGTCAGATTGATGGAGATTGTGACGATGTCCTTTCGCTAGGTAATCTTGCGCAAAAATGGAACGCTTTTGGATGGGAAGTTCTGGAAATGGACGGGCACAACATCGATGAAATCAAATCAACGATGGATAAAGCAAAAAGTATGACTGGCAATGGAAAGCCAATCGTCATCATCATGAAGACAGAAATGGGTCAAGGAGTTGATTACATGATGGGGACGCATAAATGGCATGGTTCTGCTCCAAATGAAGAACAATTAACTGATGCCCTAAATCAACTTGAAGAAACATTAGGAGATTACTAAAATTGAAGTTTATTTTATTCATAGCGTTCTCAATTTTAAGTTCGATTAGTTTCGGGCAAGAAGATTTGACTCGAATACTTTTTATTCTAGATGCTTCTAACAGTATGAATGCTAAATGGGGAGATCAAACTCGAATTGAAGCAGCAAAAGAACTATTAACAAAAACAGTTGATGATTTACACGCTGTTCCAAATTTAGAAATTGGATTACGTGTTTACGGACACCAATCACCAATTACAGCAACATTCCAAGATTGTAATGACACAAAGCTAGAAGTCCCTTTTGCAAAAAACAATTTTGACAACATCAAGTCACGCATCAAGTCTATTCGCGCAAAAGGAACAACTCCTATTGCTAGATCTCTAGAAGCTGCAGCTGGAGACTTTCCAGACAACAACTCGAGAAATACAATCATTTTAATTACCGACGGGCTAGAGGCATGTGACAATGACCCTTGTGTTATTGCCAAGAAACTAAAAGATAAAGGGGTCAAAGTTAATCCCTTTGTTATTGGACTTGGGATGGACTTATCCTACTTGGAGCAGTTTAAATGCATAGGAACATATGCCGATGCTGAAACAAAAGAAACATTTAAGCAGGTACTGCAGACAGTGGTTTCAAGAGCACTATTAAATACAACCGCTCAAATTAACTTAAACGACATCACACATACTCCATCTGAAACAGATGTGACAATGTTCTTGTTCAAAGCTGGAACAAACGAATTAAAATATACATTTACGCACACCTTAAATGAGTTAGGGCACCCTGACACATTAATATTAGACCCTCAATACAAATACGATTTAATTGTTAACACGACGCCTAAAATTATCAAGAAAGGCATTGAGATTCAACGTAACATACACAATACCATAATTGTTGATTCTCCCCAAGGATATCTAAAAGTGCGGTTTATCAACGCTGCTAAACCTTATCAATTTGAAGTAAGAGTAACTCAAGAAGGAGAACATACAACATTGAACACACAAAAGGTTGGGAAATCTGACAAATATTTGGTTGGAAAGTATGATTTAGAAATACTGACACTTCCACGCATTTATATTACTGCTAGTGTAAATCAAAGTTTAACAACACATTTAGATATTCGCGCACCCGGTATGGTAAGGTATTCATCAGGCAATGGTATTGTAGGGCAAATATTTACTGAAAATGGCAACGGAACTTGGGATTGGGTTTGTAATTTAAACGAAGGGGCTAAAACTGGTTCCTGGCGATTACAACCTGGTAAATACCGCCTGGTTTATAGACAAAAAAAATTAAAATCTTCAACATATACATTGGAGAAAGACTTTAGAATTAATTCAAACAAAACGATATCATTAAGGTTATGATCGAAAAAATCAATATTGAAGTATTAGGTAAAAAAGACACACGCTCAGGATTTGGAGAAGGTCTTTTAGAAGTTGGTAAACTTAACAATAACGTTGTTGCATTATGTGCTGATTTAACAGGGTCATTAAAAATGAATGCCTTTGAAAATGAATTTCCAGAACGTTTTTTTCAAGTAGGTATTGCTGAAGCAAACATGATGGGGATGGCTGCAGGCATGACTATTGGTGGGAAAACACCTTACACAGGTACTTTTGCAAACTTCTCTACAAGTCGTGTTTATGACCAGATAAGACAGTCAATTGCATATTCTCAAAAAAATGTTAAGATTTGTGCATCACATGCAGGCCTAACCCTTGGAGAAGATGGAGCAACCCACCAAGTGCTTGAAGACATTGGCATGATGAAAATGTTGCCAAACATGACCGTTATTGTTCCTTGTGATTTTAATCAAACTAAACAAGCTACAATTGCCATTGCAGAGCATGAAGGCCCTGTATACTTAAGATTTGGACGTCCTTCTGTTCCAATTTTCGTTCGCCCAGATGCTACGTTTCAAATAGGAAAAGCCGACAAAATAATTGAAGGTTCAGATGTAACAATCATTGCATGTGGCCATTTAGTTTGGAAGGCTATCGAAGCTGCTCAAGCCTTACAAGAAAAAGGGATTTCAGCTGAAGTAATAAACATGCACACCATAAAACCTTTAGATACTAACGCTATTTTAGAAAGTATCGCTAAAACAGGGTGCGTTGTTACTGCCGAAGAACACATGATGAATGGTGGACTTGGTGACTCTGTTGCTCAAGTGCTTTCAAGAAACACAGCTACCCCTCAGGAATATGTTGCCGTTGATGATAGCTTTGGTGAAAGTGGAAAACCAGCGGACTTATTGGCCAAGTACAACATTGACACACCTAATATTATTGAAGCTGCACTGAAGGTTATTAAACGTAAATAACATATTGGTATCACTATAAATGTGCCCCTCATACAAATAAACAAGTAGGATTACAACCTTGATAAACCCAAAGGATGACAAGACATAGTGAGTTTTTATCCGTTCAAGGGCCGACAAATCAGTCGCCGTATTTGATTGATGTAGACAAAGCTGAAGGAGTGTACATCTTCGACAAGTCTGGAAAATCATATTTAGACATGATTGCCGGTGTTGCTGTGAATAATATTGGGCACAGGCATCCAAAGGTCATTTCTGCATTAAAGATGCAAATTGATCGGCACTTACACGTGATGGTTTATGGTGAGTTTATTCAAGACTCACAATTAAATTTCAGTAAAAAACTAACATCCCTTTTACCCGAAAAACTGAATTGTGTCTATACGGTTAATTCTGGGACAGAAGCAAATGAAGCGGCCTTAAAACTTGCTAAACGAGTCACTGGAAGAACTGAATTAATTTCTTTTCGAGGTTCATACCATGGTAGTACACACGGTTCATTAAGTGTTTCTGGAAATGAGTCAAAAAAAACAACATTTCGACCACTTTTAGCAGATGTCCGGTTTCTCACATTCAATGCCACTAAAGAATTAGCTCAAATAACCGAGAGAACAGCAGGTGTAATTATCGAAACAATTCAAGGAGACGCAGGTGTAATTAGACCTGACACAGCATTTATGCAAGCACTCCGAAAACGATGTACTGAAGTTGGTGCACAATTAATTTTTGACGAAATTCAATGTGGAATTGGTCGAGCAGGAAAGCTATTTGCTTTTGAGCACTTCAATGTTGTTCCAGACATATTAACCCTAGGAAAAGCATTAGGAGGAGGAATGCCAATAGGTGCTCTTGTTTCATCAACCGAAAAACTTCATCAATTTTCCTACAACCCAATGCTAGGTCATATAACAACTTTTGGTGGACACCCTGTTGTTTGTGCAGCTGCGCATGCCTGCTTAGAAGTTATGGCTTCTGAAATTGATTTTAATGAAGTAGAGCGCTTGGGAAATTTGTTAGAGTCATTAATTAAAACAGAAGAAGAAATCATAGATACTAGGCGTGTAGGAATGATGTTTGCCTTTGACATGGAATCTTTTGAACGCGTTGAAAAAGTTGTAAAAAAATGCTTGGAAAAAGGCCTTATTAGTTTTTGGTTCTTATCTCACCCCAACAGCTTTCGACTATCTCCACCTCTAAATATCACAGAAAAAGAAATCAGAATAGCTGCTGAAATAATTACGTCATCAATTCAAGAAACTGCTTAATTACACTAGCTCGGCTGATTAATCCCCTCGAATAAAAAATTTAAAATTGATTGTGTGATTTTATCGTAATCCGCTTTCGATATGACTAGCGGAGCATTTACAAAAATCACATTCCCTAAAGGGCGAATCAAGATTCCTTGTTTTAAGAAATAGGCATAGGCCTGAGCTTTAATGTCCGAAAAGTAGGTGTTCCCCTCTCCCGTCTCTATTTCAAATGCAATAATGGTTCCTTGTTGACGAATATTTTTTACAAATTCGAACTTTTCTAATTGATGTTTAAATGTTCGATTCCAATCTTCAAGGTTTTTCATTCCTTGAATTGCCAACGGTTGCTCAAACAAATCTAAATTGGCACAGGCAATAGCACAAGCAATTGGGTTTGCAGTAAAAGAATGTCCATGCAACAATGCCTTTGTTGTCTCTTCTCCTAAAAATGCATTATAAATCTTGTCTGATGTTACTGTTAGCCCTAACGCCATTACTCCTGAAGTCAATCCCTTTGAGAGGGTAATGAAGTCTGGCTTTACCTTACAATGGTCTGTGGCAAACAGTTTTCCTGTTCTTCCAAATCCTGTCATTACTTCATCGTAAACAATCAAGACATCATTTTCTTGCGCCAATGTTGCTAACTGATCTAAAAATGAAGCAGAATACATACGCATTCCTGCTGCACCTTGAACTAAAGGCTCTACAATCATCCCTGCAAATTCACCTGTCTCAAATAATAATTTGGCGTGGGACAGTATCGCTTCTTCATTTTCTTTCGTTGGAAAGTCAATGTAATCTACATCAAAGAAAAATGGTTCGAAAGGGGCATTAAAGTAACCACGTTGCCCAACTGACATAGCTCCAAACGTATCACCATGATACGAACCATGCATTGCTAAAAACCGTTGTTTATTTTCACCCTTATTGTGCCAGTACTGGACAATCATTTTCAAAGCAACCTCTACCGATGTTGAACCATTATCTGAAAAGAAAACCTTCTCAAGATTTTGTGGCAACACCTTTGTAATTCGCTCTGCTAATTCTACTGCTTTGGGGTGCGTAACTCCAGCAAAAACAATGTGGTCAATCTGATTAAATTGGTCCATCATTGCCTTACCAATATAGGCATTTTTATGGCCATGAACATTAACCCACCACGATGAATTTGCATCAATATATTCTTTCCCATCAACATCATACAAACGAACGCCTTCTGCGCGTACAATCTCTAATGGATTTTCTGCGGTAAAATGTTGTGTGAAAGGATGCCACACATGTTTTTTATCTTTTTCTATGATAGAACTCATAACTGTGACTTTATCTTTTCAGCTTGGCTTACAATGAATGTTTTATCTAGCGAAGCAGCAATTGGAATACGTGCAATAAACTTGGCTCCGGTATGTTTTATAATGATTGATTCCGTAGCCTTATTTTCATCTCCAACAAAAACAAACCCTGCAATATCTACCCCCTTAGATTTTAAGACTTCTGCTGTCAACAAGCTATGATTTATACTCCCTAAGTAGTGACGCGAGACAATAATTGTTGGTAATTGCCATGAGGCTATTACATCAGCAAAAGTTAACCCATCATTATTCAACGGAACCATTATCCCTCCTGCACCCTCAACAATAAAGTTGGATTTCACCAAGGGTAATTGTAATTGAGAATGTGATATGGTTACACCATCAATTTCTGCAGCAGCATGTGGTGACATTGGTTCTGATAAGCGATAAGCTTCTTTTAGAACAGTAACGTTAGACGTATAAGCTGAAACCTTTATAGAATCTGACTGATCTAAATCACCAGCCTGGACAGGCTTCCAATAGCTTGCTTCTAATGCCTCAGCAATAATCGAACTCACAACAGTTTTACCAACGTCGGTACCAATTCCAGTAATTGCAAATTGTTTAACCATTACCTTAGTTGAGCGTTCAATTTAGCTTCAAGTTGAGCTCTAATTTTAACCATTACAGCATCGACTTGCTTGTCTTTTAATGTTTTTTCAGCATCCTGAAATTTAAACGAGACAGCATATGATTTTTTTCCGTCTTCAAGGTTCTTACCCTCATAAACATCAAACAAGCCTACCTCCTTAAGTAGCTTACGATCACAGTTTTTAGCAATCTCTTCAATTTCTGAAAAGTTTACTTTTGAATCCAGTAATAATGAAAAATCCCTTCGCACTGCAAATGTTTTTGGTAGCTCCGAAAACTTAATCTTCGTGAATTTTAAACTATCAATAATTGTGTCCCAATCAAGATCTGCAACGAATACGTCATTTTTAATCCCAAAATATTTTTTCATTTGAGGTGACGCCCAACCAATTTCACCTACTTTGTTTTTTAGTACATAAAGTGAAACCCCGTCTTGTAACAATGAGTTCTTAAGCGCTTTTTCTTTAAGCATCCCATCCATTCCAAGGCGTTTAAAAAGTGCTGTGGCAACTCCTTTGGCCGTGTAGAATGAATACATTTCTTTCGTTGAGTTCCAACTTTCTTTTTCTTTACGTCCAGTTAAAGCTATAATCAATCGCTTATTTTCAGAAAACTCGGCATCAAACTTATGATACGTCTTACCGTATTCGTATAATTTTAAGTCTGAATTTTGCCGGTTTTGATTGTGTGCAACCATTTCCATCATGTTAAACAACAATGATTGACGCATAACATCAAGATCCTTACTTAATGGATTTAACATTTCAACGTTGCGCTCAGCACGAACAACATCACCTCCTAATTTTATTGAATACTCTGATTTTGTCAATGAATTATTCAAAGCCTCAGAAAAGCCCATTCCAATCAGCATCTCAGAAATAACATTTTGAACCTTCTCAATGTCAGGCTTAATAAATCGAGTAATTGAAGAGTTTAATTTTGCTGGAATTGGAACATTATTAAATCCGTAAATCCGAAGAACTTCCTCAACAACATCAGCCTCGCGTGTAACATCTACACGGTATGCTGGGATTTCTAATTCCAATTCAGTGCCATTGGTTGAATGAATTTTAATGTCTAGATTTTCAAGAATGTCATTCACCATCTCAACGGTTAAATTATCTCCAATTAATTTATTGCACCGTTCATAATCAAATGAAACAATCTTATTTTCGATAGGCTTCGGGTTAGTGTCAACCACATCCATACTTACCTTTCCACCTGCTACTTCTTGAATTAAAAGTACCGCTCGTTTTAATGCATAGTCTGTCAAATTTGGATCTACACCTCGCTCAAAACGAAATGATGCATCGGTATTCAACGCAAACATTTTGGCTGTTTTACGAACTGAAACAGGATTAAAATATGCCGACTCTAAAAAAATCGTTGTTGTTTCATTTTTAACACCTGAATCTTCTCCACCTAAAACACCTGCAATACATAAGTTTTCTGAACCATTTGTAATCATCAGGTTTGATGATGCTAATTTACGATCAACATTATCCAGTGTTTTAAATACCTCTCCATCTTGCGCTGTTTTCACAATCACTTTTCCATCTAATTTAGTGGCATCAAACGCGTGTAAAGGAGTCCCAAGTTCATGCATTACATAATTTGTAACATCAACTACATTATTAATTGGAGAAAGCCCTATTGACTTCAAACGTTTTTGCAACCAAGCCGGTGAAGGAGAAACATTCACGCCTGAGATTGTTACCCCCATATAACGCGGACAAACAGCTTGATTCTCTACAGAAACTGCTATCTCTAGTTCATTATTATCAACCTTAAAACGTTCTATTGAAGGAATGTTCAAAGTCAATCCTGCTTTTTTATGAACGTTTAAGTAAGCTACCACATCTCTAGCTACTCCAATGTGCCCCATTGCATCTGATCGATTCGGTGTTAAACCAATTTCAATCTCATAATCATCTTCAAGGTTGAAGTATGTTGAGGCTGGTGTACCCACAACTGCAGAAGTCTCTAGTTCTAAAATACCATCATGTCCTTTTCCTAATCCAAGTTCATTTTCTGCGCAAAGCATTCCCAATGATTCTACTCCGCGAATTTTTGATTTTTTGATTTTGAACGCTTCTTCTGGGTTAGGCCAAAGTGTACAACCTACTGTAGCCACAACAACCTTAACACCCACGCGTGCATTTGTTGCTCCACAAACAATTTGAAGTGGCTCACCACCAACAGATACGGTAGTAACTTTTAAACGATCTGCATCCGGATGTGGCTCTGTTGCAAGTATTTCACCAACAAAAACGCCTTCTAACCCACCTTTTACAGCTTCAATTTTATGAAGCCCTTCAACTTCTAGCCCTGTATCTGTTAACACCTCACTAATCTCAACTGGAGATAGGCTTGTGTCTATATATTGTTTTAACCAATTGTATGAAATCTTCATGCTTTATTTTTTTCTTGCAGGACCATATTTAACGCTGCCTTTTCATTGAAAAATTACCCCCTCTAATACGGAATAAATTCTTGTTAACTTATAGTTTTTCAAACTCCACTCCTTTACAGGATATAAATACTGTACAAAGATATCAAAATCTACTCAAAGAGTAAAGTCAACGGAGTAGCAATCACAGCTGCACCCAACTTAATTTACACCTTAATTATTCCGGGGTTTTATTTGAAATAACTCGCTTTTTTACGATGTTTAACAAAACTTAGCTTGATGTCTGAGAATCTAATTATTGTTTTTGCGAAAAATAGAACACTTGGAAAAGTTAAAACTCGCTTAGCCAAAACAATTGGAGACCACGCTGCACTAGAAGTTTATACCCACCTCTTTAATATCACCCAGCAAGAATCGATTAAAACAAAACATTGCGACCTCCACATTTACTATTCCGATGTTGCAGAAAAATCTAGCTGGTCTAATGCCGAAGTATTTATTCAAACAGGAGATAATATAGGCGAACGTATGATGAATGCTTTTGATGATGGGTTTTCAAAAGGATATAAACGCATTGTCGGGATTGGCTCCGACTTGCCCGATTTAAAGTCAGGAATCATGGAAACTGCCCTAAAAGTACTAGAAACATCAGACACTGTTTTTGGTCCTTCTGAAGATGGAGGGTACTACCTTATTGGAATGACTAAATCAATGCCATTTATTTTTCTAAACAAACCCTGGAGTACAGATCAATTACTCAATATAACTGTTAAAGAACTCAAAGAGAAAAAATACAGTGTTAAAAAACTAATGACTTTAAACGATATCGATGATATAAACGACCTGAAAAGGTCATCAATATCTAAACTGTTTCAACATCTATATTCCCCTTGAGAACTTTGTGGTATTAATAATACGTATTCGTTTCCAAGTAATTTTTTACATAGTCAGTAACACCCGCTTCTAACGAATGAAACCCTTTGTCAAAACCAGACTCTACTAACTTAGACATATTCGCTTCGGTAAAGTATTGGTACTTGTCCCTAATATCCGCAGGTGTATCAATAAAAGAAATAGAATCTTGCTTACCCATTGCCTTAAATGTATTTTTAACAAGGTCTAAAAACGTACGTGCCTTTCCTGAACCTAAGTTATAAATACCTGAAGATGGTGGAGTATCCATTAAATAATGACAGACCTCTACAACGTCTTTTACATAAACAAAATCTCTTAATTGCCCTCCATCTGTATAATCAGGATTATGGGACCTGAACAACTTCATTGCTCCAGTTTCTCCTATTTGTTTATGGGCATGGAAAATTACTGAAGCCATTCTACCTTTGTGAAATTCATTTGGCCCGTAAACATTGAAAAATTTAAGCCCTGCCCAAAATGGTGGTAATTCTGTTTGCTCAAGCACCCATTTGTCGAAATCATTTTTAGAATCTCCGTACGGATTCAATGGTTTCAATTTAGAAATAACTGCGTGCTCATCTTTGTACCCAAACTCACCTAAACCATACGTTGCTGCAGAACTGGCATAAACCAACGGGATGTTAAACGCAACACAAGCCTTCCAAACATCTTTAGAAAAGTTAACGTTTAACTCATCAAAAATAGAGACATCAAATTCTGTTGTATCTGTTCTTGCACCTATGTGATAAATGAAATCAACCTCTTTACCAAAATCAGCTAGCCATTGAATAAAATCTTTTCTTCCAACCTTAGCTTTGATTGTTTTTCCCTTTAAGTTCTCTTCTTTTTCTGTTTTAGAAAAATCATCGACAACAATAATATCTTCGTATCCCGATTTATTCAAACGGCTAACGAGACAGCTCCCGATAAACCCAGCAGCTCCTGTTACTACAATCATGACAAGGTGTTTTATTTAAAATAATCCGTTAATTTCAGCATCAATAGCATTGATAATCTGACCAAGATCTTCCTGATTTTCCGGAAAGTTATTACTATCGACGTCTATCACAAGTAACTTTCCTTTGTCGTAGGTTGAAATCCATGCTTCATAACGTTCGTTCAAACGTTTTAAATAATCCAAACGAATGCTTTCTTCATAGTCTCGTCCTCGTTGTTGGATTTGATTAACCAATGTTGGAACACTTGCGCGTAAATAAATCAATAAATCTGGAGGAGACACAAACGAATCCATCAAATTGAATAGCGAAAAGTAATTTTCAAAATCGCGCGTAGTCATCAACCCCATTGAATGCAAGTTTGGTGCAAAAATGAACGCATCTTCATAAATTGTTCGATCTTGAATTACTGTTTTCTCTGCTTTTTGAATTTCTTGAATCTGAGTAAACCGACTATTCAGATAATAAATTTGAAGGTTGAATGACCAACGTTGCATGTCTTCATAAAAGTCATTCAAATATGGATTTTGTTCTACATCTTCGAAATGTGTTTCCCAGTCAAAATGTTTTGCTAACATTCTAGTTAGCGTTGTTTTACCTGAACCTATATTACCTGCTATTGCGATATGCATTTTAACTCGTGTTTTGACTGACTAAATTACAAAATTTGCGCTAAGAATCAAGAATTATTCAGATAATTGAAGTCTATATTTATGAATATTTCCTCCTGATCTCAAATAAAAAAAATGATTCCTATAACAAAGCTCATCAACGTCATCGATAGGGAGTTCTACACTAAATTCTTCACCGGTAACCAATGACCTAACAGACAACATGTTTTTTGACACTGTAAACAACGTTCTGTCATAAGCATCTAATTGTTGAATATTTTCTCCAGGTATAAACTCAATCAAGGTTGCGTATAAATCAAAAACATAGATCCCTTTGGATTTATCCAAAACAAATAAGGTATTAGAACGTTCACGTATTTGTGTAATATTCGCGACATCAAGAACACCCTGTAAGTTTCCAACTTCTTGATTTTGCTGAACAACTCCTAGGGACAATAAGTGTAACGTTGAGTTTAAGTTGTCTAAAACCCAGATTTTATTTGGTTGACTGGAACCACACACAAGCTCAGCACTAACAATGTTTTTTCGAGATAAATCAACACAATCATTCATTGAAGAAAGTGTATTGTCAAAATAACACAAGGTTTGCTGCTCTTCGGAAAAGTGAATAAGCTTCATTGCATTCATAGGAACAAGGCACGTTGCACCTCCTAACGACTTAATACTCTGTGAGAACTTCAGACTTCCGAAAGAATCGTATTTATGAATCATTTCTCCCTCTGAGATGTATATATTTTCAAGTAAATCAACAGTCCACACCTCGTCTTCGTTAACGCTATGCGATCTTATTTTTTCCCATGAATACACGATTGAATCTTGGGAAAAAGATACACTTAAACTTATTGTAAAAAGCACGAAGATATACTGTTTCATTACACTTATATTAGTTACTGAGTACTTGCAATTTGTAAAATTTGTTCCAAAACAACACGATCATTTGATAAACGAGGTACTTTATTTTGTCCCCCTAGCTTATTAATTGATTTTAACCACCCATCAAACGTTCCATGTGGGACCTCATGAATAACGGGCTTATCTAAGACCATATTGTGATAACGTTTTGCATCATAATCGGAATTTAACTCTCGGAGATCTTCATCTAGAATCAATGCGAATCGTTCTATTTCTTTTGGCGTTTTTACAAATTCAATAGCCCACTCATGTGCTCCGCGTGCTCCTTTATCCATAAAAATGGGACAAACTGAATACTCTTTTATTTGCGCCCCTGTTTTTTCACATGCCTCAGCAATTGCAAGCTCTGTGTTTTCAACAATCAATTCCTCGCCAAAACAATTAATAAAACTCTTCGTTCTTCCTGTAATTTTGAACCGGTAAGGTGCTCTACTCGTAAACCGTATTGTATCTCCTAGAATATACCTCCAGAGACCACCATTGGTAGAGATAACTACAGCATAATTCTCATCCAAATTAACGCCTTCTATAGAAAGTACCGCCTTAGAGTTTACACCATCAAAACTAGACATTGGAATAAACTCAAAGAAAATTCCATAATCCAACATCAAAAGCATTTCATCTGAATTCACTTGATCTTGAATTCCAAAAAAACCTTCAGAAGCATTATATGTCTCTACGTAGTTCATTTTAGGGTCTGGGATCAATCGTTTAAACTGTTCCCGATACGGCTCAAAGCTAACCCCGCCATGCATAAACAATTCAAGGTTTGGCCAAACCTCTTTCAAATTAGATTTTCCAGAAATTTCAAGCACCTTATTCGCTAACACCATTGTCCAACTGGGTACTCCCGCAATAATATAAACATCTTGTTTAATGGTAGACTCTGCCATGCGTTCAATCTTCTCTTGCCATTCGCTCATCAAAGCTATTTCACGAGAAGGGGTTCTTCGTATCTCTGCCCACCATGGTAAGTTTTTGACAATGATCGCAGACAGGTCACCAAAATATGAATCTGCTGAAAGGTGATTTATTTGGGCACTCCCTCCAATAATTAGATGCTTACCGTTGTATAATTTTCGATTGGGGTGATTGTTATAGTACATCGCCAACAAGTCTTTCCCTCCTTTATAGTGACAATCTTCTAGAGACTCTTTAGTAACTGGAATTAGCTTACTTCGAGCGCTTGTTGTCCCAGAAGATTGAGCAAACCACTTGGTATCTGTTGGCCAAAGTACGCCTTGGTCACCATTCATTGCTCGATCAATCCAAGGCTGAGTATCTTCATAAGATTGAAGTGGTACCTTTTGGAAATCTGTGTAATTATGAACGGTATTAAATCCGTGTGTTTTCCCGAATTCGGTTTGAGTACCGCATTGAATCAAACGCTCAAACACCTCTTTTTGAACCTCGTGTGGATATTTCCGAAAAAGATCTATTTGGTGAATCCTCTTTTTCATCATCCAGGCAAAAATTGAATTGAATGGCATGCTGTACTCGAATTAAATTACAAAAAAACCCGTCAATCATAAAGAGAGACAGGCTAATTACTTTTAATAAGCTTTTAAGCTTATCCAAACATAACTATTGAAACCACCACTGAAATCAAAATGATTGATACAATTGTTCCTAATGCTACTGTTGATTTTTCAAAATAATTATCAGCCATGACCTTGTGTTTTTTATCAAAATTACGCATTTTTTAAAAAAAGAAGCGTGTAAATCTGTACTATTTATTGAACCTTACATTCAGTTAAAGAAAATGAATTCGATCTACGAAAAAAAGAACTTAATCTCTTCCTCCCATTATTCTCAATAGCGACATGAATAGGTTAATAAATAAAATGTAAAGTTGAAGCCCTCCAATTAATGAAAGTTTTGCACGATCCATCTCTGACATCATCTGGTTTTGAGCAATGCCTTTCAACGATTGCATGTAATAGGCAGTCAATCCTGTAAAAACAAAAACACCAATAATAGCGATCATTAAACTCATCATGTCGCTTTGGAACCATATGTTTGCGATTCCTGCAATAAAAATCCCAATAAAGCCCATATACATCAAGCTTCCGAATTTTGTTAAATCAGTTTTCGTTGTATATCCTAAAACAGCCATTCCCCCGAAGGCTCCCGAAGTAACAAAGAATGTTAAAGCAATGTCTTTTCCTGAATACATCAACATTACAGTACTTAAACTTAAGCCCATTAATGCTGAAAAAACAAAAAACAGAATCAATAATACAATTAAAGAAAGTCGTTGGTAAGCCATTTGGATGAGTAAGCCCAAGCCTACAGGTGCAAACGAAACAACCCAAAACATTGGACTTAAGCCCGAACCATCTGGTTTAACAAAGTTTCGATAGAAAAATTCAGGTGTGCCAGCGTAATATGCTACAACCCCTGAAATGGCCAATGCCGCAAACATATACCCATATACATTTTTGAAAAAATCACGTGTTATTGCCTTTGAATAACCTACATTTTCTTGATTAAAAATAGTACTCATCTTAATGTAATTTTGCTTGTATTAAATTAATAAACTCTTTACGTGTTGATTCATTTTTCATAAACAACCCTGTAAAAGCACTCGATGTTGTAACTGAGTTTTGTTTCTGCACCCCCCTCATTTGCATACACATATGAGATGCTTCTATAACAACCGCTACTCCTTTTGGGCTCAATGTTCGTTGAATGCAGTCTCTTATTTCTAACGTTAATCGCTCTTGCACTTGTAATCGCCTAGAATAAGCATCCACAACTCGAGGTATTTTACTTAGCCCAACAATTTTTCCATTCGGAATATATGCAATATGCGCTTTCCCAAAAAAGGGTAACATATGATGCTCGCACATTGAATAAACTTCAATGTCTTTAACGATAACCATTTCGGAATACTCTTCATGGAAGATCGCCTGTTTAACAATATCGTCTGGCTCTAGGTCATAACCATGTGTTAAATATTGCATTGCTTTTGCCATTCTTTCTGGAGTCTTAACTAAACCTTCACGATTTGGATCCTCTCCTATTTGCTCAAGAACAACTTTGAAGTTTTCCGATAACGTTTCTGTTATCTCATCACAATATATAATCTCTTCTCTCATGTTACTTTTATTAAAACGGCTCTGCTCCCCCGAAATATTCTACGTAATTGTTCTCCGTTTCAACCAATTTAATTTTAGCCAATTCTCCACCAGCTTTTAGAATTGGCTCTTTAATTCTATCCCAAACCTGTATCAATACATTTTCTGTAGATGCCAACATTCCTTTTAAAAAAGGCACATCTAAGTTTAAGTTTTTATGATCCAAAGGTTCAACAACCTCATCTTTTATAATTTGACTTAAATCCTTTAAGTTAATAACAAATCCTGTATCTGAATTCGGAATACCTTTAACAGTAACATAAATTGTGAAATTATGTCCATGCCAATTTTGATTGCTACATTTTCCAAAAACTTCGCTATTTTTCTCTGCTGTCCAATCTTCTCTAAACAACTTATGAGCTGCATTGAACGTTTCTCTACGGGTTATATATACTGTTTTCACAATTCTAATTTAAAGCACAAATATAACGAGGAATGGTGAATAAAACATGATTCATATCATTTGATGGTTACATGTATTAGAATACAACTGGAAGGTTACGTATCTTTGCACCATGATTGAAGAACGTTTAGACAAAATTTTAATCCAGCGAAACCTAGTTGACACTCGAGGAAAAGCTGAGAAAATGATTCGCGAAATTGGTGTAAAAGTGAATGGGAAACTAATCACCAAAAGTGGACGAAAATTCCCTGAAAACTGTACCATTGAGCTAATTCAAGAAAACGTATCATTCTCCTCTATTGGTGCTGCAAAACTTGAAGATGCTATACAAACATGGTCTCCAGAAATTTCAAAAAAAACCATCCTAGAGATTGGTTGTCGCGATGCCTTTACGGAGGTTTTAATCAATCACAATGCCGGTAAGATTTACAGCCTAGGAGGTGCGGTCAATCAATTAGACATACACATTTCTGAACACAAAAATGTTGTTGATTTAAGCGATATGCTCGTTCGTGAAATAAATTCGAACACCATCCCTGAAGTAATCGATGGGTGTGTCGTTAATATGCAGGACCTAAGCCTTCAAAAGATACTCCCTTTTGTACACCCAACATTAAAACCTGGCAGTTTTGTCATAGCTATGATACGTGTAAATTTAGAGGTAGAAAAACAGTATGTTTCAAAAACAGGATTAGTCAAAAAGAAAAAACTTTTCCCTAAAGTCATCGAAGACATAAAAATAGTTGGAGAAACAAATAACCTTCAATATAACGGGCATATTACCTCGCCTATAATCGGTGAAAGTGGAAATCAAGAGTTTCTAATGTTTTTTACAAAAAAATAATTTACTCCAGCTAGCGTATTTCTCTTATTAGAATCAATCCAAATAAGGGGATTTCGTATCTTTGTCCAAATGATGGTAAAAGAAGATATACAACTATTCGATATTGACCGTATTCGTGATGAGTTTCCTACGCTTTCTAGAGAGGTGTATGGCAAACCATTAATCTATCTTGACAACGGTGCAACTTCGCAAAAACCGCAAGTAGTAATTGATTCAATTGAGCATTATTATACGTTTGACAACTCAAACATTCACCGTGGCGTTCATCACATGAGTCAAGAGGCAACGACTCAATACGAAAACGCGCGCGTAACAATTCAAAAATACATTAACTCCCCGACACCTGAACAGGTACTCTTTACAACGGGGACAACGGGAGGCATAAACCTCATCGCACATTCTTTTGGAGAATTACTTTCGGCGGGCGATGAAATCATCATCTCTACCATGGAGCACCATTCCAATATCGTCCCATGGCAAATGCTTTGTGAGCGTAAAGGGTGTAAGCTAAATGTTATTCCAATTAACGACCATGGTGAGCTCATCATGTCTGAATTTGAAAAGCTATTGAACAACAAAACCAAATTGGTTTCTGTTACGCATATATCCAATACACTTGGAACTATCAACCCAATAAAACACATCATTGACTCAGCCCATAAGGTTGGCGCAAAAGTTTTGATTGATGGAGCGCAAAGTATTCAACACATGTCCGTAGATGTGCAAGCCTTAGATTGTGATTTCTTTCTGTTTTCTGGACATAAAGTTTTTGGGCCTACTGGCGTTGGTATTCTCTATGGAAAAACAGCTGTTTTAAATTCGATGCCTCCATACCAAGGTGGTGGCGACATGATTGATCGTGTTACTTTTGAAAAAACAACATACAACGTTCTCCCTCATAAATTTGAAGCGGGCACACCAAACATTTCAGGTGGAATAGCACTTGGAGTAGCCATCAACTACTTGGCAAATCAAGATTTAAATGCCATTCAAAAACACGAACATGAATTAGGTGTTTACGCAACAACAGAATTGAATAAAATTGAAGGAATGCGTATTATCGGAACATCAAAAGAAAAGACAAGTGTTATTTCTTTTGTTGTTGAAGGACTACATCCCTTTGACATTGGAACTTTACTTGATAAGCAAGGAGTTGCTGTTCGAACAGGCCATCATTGTACACAACCCCTAATGGACTTCTTTAACATTCCAGGGACAGTTCGCGCATCATTTACTTTTTACAACACAAAAGCTGAGGTAGATATTTTTATTAAAGCATTAAACCGTAGCATTAATATGCTACGATAACTAGGAAATATCATGACCTTAGATCAAAAACAACAAGAAATCATTGATGAATTTGAAATTTACGATGATTGGATGGATAAATACGAATACATCATAGAATTGGGGAAAGAACTCCCTTTAATTTCAGATGCAAAAAAGACAAAAGACCGACTCATAGAAGGATGTCAATCACGCGTGTGGCTTGACATGGAAATGGTGGAAGGTAAAATGTCGTTTAGTGCTGATTCAGACGCCATTATTACGAAAGGAATTATTGGTTTACTTATTCGTGTGATGAACAATGAAAATGCGCAAACAATTGCCACAGCAGACTTGCGATTTATCCGTGAGATTGGATTACAAGAACATTTATCGCCTACACGTGCGAACGGCTTGGCAAGTATGATACAAAAAATGAAAATGAACGCAGTAAAAGCAATCACAGGATAGATCGTTATGGAAGACAAAGTAGCATTAGAAAATAAAGTGATCGAAATTTTAAAAACGATCTATGATCCTGAAATTCCTGTTGACGTATTTGAACTCGGATTAATTTATGAAGTGAAAATTGATTTAGACACAAATGTCCAGATTCAAATGACGTTAACTTCACCAAACTGCCCAGTTGCAGAATCAATGCCTAAAGAGATTGAAGACAAGGTTGCAGACTACCCTGCATTCAAGTCATGCAATGTGAACATTGTATTTGATCCACCCTGGGACAAAGACATGATGAGTGAAGAGGCAATGTTAGAACTTGGTTTTCTATAAAACCCATTTAAAAATTTAGTATGAGAAGAGTTGTAGTTACTGGAATAGGAGCACTTACTCCAATTGGGAATAACCTAACAGACTATTGGAACAATATTCAATCTGGAGTGAGTGGCGCTGGCCCGATCACGAAATTTGATGCGAGTAAACACAAAGCGCAATTTGCCTGTGAGCTGAAAGGTTTTGAACCAAAAGATCATTTTCACGTGAAAGAAATTAGAAAATATGATCCATTTTCACAGTATGCACTCGTAGCTGTTGACCAAGCTTTGGCACATGGGAATATTGACTTTGACACATTAAATAAAAATAGAATTGGTGTCATTTGGGGATCTGGAAATGGAGGAATTCAAACCTTCGAGAACCAAATGGAAGAGTATTTCGAAGGAGATGGGACCCCACGTTTTACACCCTTTTTCATACCCCGAATACTCGTAGATATTGCTTCAGGAATTATTTCTATCAAATACGGACTTAGAGGCGTAAATTTTTGCCCTGTATCAGCATGCGCAACCTCAAACACAGCTATGATTGAAGCATTTAATCATATCAAGTGGGACAAGGCAGACATGATTATTACAGGAGGTTCTGAGGCTGCTATTACAGCATCTGCTATTGGAGGTTTTCAATCTGCAAAAGCATTATCAACCCGAAACGATGATCCTAAATCAGCATCTAGACCTTTTGATGTTTCAAGGGATGGGTTTGTTATGGGTGAAGGTGCAGGTGCTTTGGTATTCGAAGAATATGAACACGCTAAAAAACGTGGAGCAACCATCTTTGGTGAAGTTGTTGGTGGCGGACAAGCTGCCGATGCACATCATTTAACAGGAACACACCCTGAGGGTGAGGGCGCTGTTTTAGGAATGCGTGAAGCGATGCGCGAAGCGAAAATTACAGCCGATGATATTGATTACATCAACATGCATGCAACTTCTACTCCACAAGGAGATAAAAGTGAATTAATTGCTGTAGACCGCGTTTTTGGAAAACGTAAGTCACTTTCAATTTCTGCAACAAAATCAATGACCGGACACCTACTTGGTGCTGCTGGTGCCATTGAAGGGATTGCTAGCTTAATGGCGTTGCAAGATAGCGTTGTACCTCCAACAATTAATACATCAGATGTAGAACCAGATTTTAAAGATCATTACGATTTCCCTTTAGGTAAAGGACATAAAAAAGAAATGACATATGCGATGAGTAACACGTTTGGGTTTGGCGGACACATTGCATCTATTATTTTTAAGAAATACGTTTAACGATATCCTAAAGTAGGTTTATAGAAGTATGTCGTTCATTGAATGAGTTGACACTATTTCTCTCAAGGTTCACATTAGCGTGACAAATGCGTGCTTTTATACTTTTGGGAACACGGTGTCAATCTTCTAGTTCTGACTTCAAATACATTGCTGTGTAAGATTCTTTTTTAAATTTTTTCACAACGTGTTCTGGTGTTCCACTACACACAATACTCCCTCCTTCTTTTCCTCCCTCAGGCCCTATATCTACAATGTGGTCTGCGACTTTAATGATGTCGAGGTTGTGCTCAATGACCAACACTGTATTTCCTTCATCAACTAATTTCTGTAGTACAATCAGTAGCATCTTAATGTCTTCAAAATGTAAGCCCGTAGAAGGTTCATCTAAAATATACATCGTATTGCCTGTCCCTCGTTTAGACAGCTCTGATGACAATTTAATTCGCTGGGCCTCACCTCCAGACAAGGTTGTAGAAGGTTGACCTAGCTTAATGTACCCTAAGCCTACTGAAACAAGTGTTTTAAGGATACGGTGCATTTTTGGGATTTGCTCAAAAAAGACAGCTGCGTCACTAATGGTCATTTCAAGGACGTCACTAATTGACTTGCCTTTATAGCGAACCTCATTTGTTTCTCGATTGTACCGTTTACCATTACACGTTTCACACTCCACTAAAACATCTGGTAAAAAGTTCATTTCAACAACTTTCATCCCACCTCCTTTACATGTTTCACACCTGCCGCCAACAACATTAAATGAAAACCTACCTGGTTTATAGCCTCTAATTTTAGCTTCTGGTAAACTGGAAAATAGCGCCCTTATTTCATCAAAAAGTTTTGTATATGTCGCAGGGTTAGAACGGGGCGTTCGTCCAATTGGACTTTGATCAATTTCGATCACCTTATCAAGGTGCTCAATACCGCTGATGGACTTGTAGGGTAATGGCTTCTTTACACCATTATATATTTCAGCCAACAATATAGGGTACAGTGTTTGGTTAATCAAAGAAGACTTTCCACTTCCCGAAACACCTGTTACACACGTCATTGTACCAAGTGGTATTGTTAAGTTAACAGACTGTAAATTTCTTCCTGAAGCACCTTTAAGCACTAGTTTTTTTCCATTTCCTTTTCTACGATTATCAGGCACTTCAACCGTACGAACCCCTGTTAAATATTGATTCGTCAAAGAGTCTTTATTGTGTAACGCTGAAATTGGCGAGGCATTTACAATCTGACCTCCTTTAACTCCAGCTCCAGGACCTAAATCGACCACAAAGTCTGCCGCTTCAATCATCTCCTTATCATGCTCAACCACAATAACTGAGTTTCCAGTATCACGTAATCGTTTCAAGGAATTAATTAAACGTGTATTGTCTCTTTGATGAAGTCCAATTGAAGGCTCATCTAAAATATACAGAACGTTCATTAACTCACTCCCAATCTGAGTTGCTAGTCGAATGCGTTGTGCTTCTCCACCAGATAAGGTTTTAGCTGAACGGTGCAAAGACAGGTAAGTTAAACCAACCTCAACTATAAAGCCTAGTCGTGCGCGAATTTCCTTTAAAATTTCAACAGCAATGATTGATTTTTCTTCTTCTAAATGATCCTCAGCTGTCTCAAACCAAACAGCCAAATCCGCAATATCCATTTGCGCTAAATCTCCAATATGTTTTCCTCCAATTTTGAAGTAATGTGCTTCTTTTTTAATCCGTGTCCCTTTACATGATGAACACTCTTTTTTATTCATGAAACTTTGTGCCCATCGCTGAATTGGAGCAGAACTTTCTTCTGAATGTCTCGAAATAAAGTTAATAATCCCTTCAAAAACAACAGCATTACTTTTTCGTGAACGCTCAACCCCTTCATTGCCATTCAAGATCACATCCATCACCGCTTCACCTATGCTTGAAATTGGCGTTGTAAGTGAGAGTCCTTCTTGCGTTAAGTACGCATTTAACTTTTCAAAAATCCACGTTTTTTTATACGCGCCTAATGGAACTAAACCTCCTTTCTTTATTGACTTTGAAGTATCTGGTATAATTTTATCGCGGTCAACTTCAGATACCTCTCCAAGGCCACCACATGCTTTGCATGCACCATAAGGTGAATTAAATGAAAATAAGCTGGGTTCTGGTTCTGGGTAACTAATTCCTGTTGTTGGGCACATCAATGAACGGCTAAAATGCCTAAGGTCTTCTGAATCAGAATCCATAATCATGAGTGATTTACCTCCATGTTTCATTGCAGTGACGACACTATCGTAAATGCGTTTTCTATCTTTCTTGTCTATTTTCAATCGGTCTATTACAATCTCAATGTCATGTATTTTATACCGGTCTAACTTCATTCCTTTGGTGATTTCCTTCACCTCTCCATCTACCCTAACCTTAGTAAATCCAAGTTTTAAAACCTGTTCAAACAATTCTCTATAATGCCCTTTACGCCCTTTAATTTTAGGCGATAAAACGATGACTTTTTTACCCGCATAATTCTCAATAATCAAATCAACAATCTGATCATCAGAATACTTAACCATGGCTTCACCTGTATTGTACGAATATGCTGTTCCAACACGTGCATAAAGCAGGCGCATAAAATCATAAATCTCAGTAATTGTCCCAACGGTTGATCTAGGCGATTTAGATACTGTCTTTTGTTCGATCGAAATGACAGGACTTAAGCCTTCTATCTTGTCAACATCAGGCCGTTCTAATCCGCCCAAGAATTGTCTAGCATATGCTGAAAATGTTTCAATATATCGGCGTTGCCCTTCAGCAAATATTGTATCAAAAGCAAGCGAAGATTTTCCTGATCCGCTCAACCCTGTAAATACAACGAGCTGATTGCGTGGAATTTTTAAATCCACATTTTTTAAATTGTGAACCCGAGCACCATAAACCTCTATATACTTTTTTTCACTCATTTCAGCAGAAAATTGAATAATTACGTGTGTCAAACCTTAATGATTGAAAAAAACAACCTTAAAAATAATTGCCTGTTTTTAATCGAGAAAAGTCATACTACGAATGTAATAAATAAGGTGTATTATTACTTTACTGAACCTTGATACTTTATTGTATTTCGAGCACAAATAAATCCTATGCTACATTCTTGGTGTTTTATTTTATTGCTTCAACGATTCACTTAAATCCCAAAACGTTGTTTAAAAGTTTTTACGTGTGAATTACATTCATTGAATAATCTTATAGAAATTTACAGGAAAACGATCTTATGAAAATAGTAAGCATCTACTTATTTGTTGGCTATGCCATGCTAAACCTTTCGTTTGGACAGCATCCAATTCAAAATGCAGTAACGACATTTTGTAATGACCCCGTATTCAGTCACGCATCAATAGGTATCAAAATCGTTGACATCGAGACGAATCAAGTGATTGCATCTCACAACCCAGACATATCATTGCCAAGTGCATCCACAGCAAAATTATTTTCTACAGCAACTGCACTAGAGATTCTTGGGCCTAATTTTCAACCCAAAACACGGCTATACATTGATGGACATGTCGATTCGAGTGGGACATTAAATGGTAACATCTGGATTCGAGGAGGAGGTGATCCCAGTTTAGGATCAAAATATATTACAGACACTAAGTATAAACGATTTTTTTTTCATGCATGGGCAGAAGCTGTACAATTACTAGGCATTAAAAAAATATCAGGTTCCATTATTGCAGATGCTTCTGAATTTGGCTATGAAGGTGTTCCTGACGGTTGGAACTGGTCCGATTTAGGGAATTACTATGGGGCAGGCCCCTCAGGTCTTTCGATTTTTGACAACTTAATCAACGTTAAGTTTAACACCCCTTCTAAAGCTGGATCTCCAGTTGAAGTTAGCTCAATGGAACCCACGCTTCCTAATCTGGAGTTTTTTAATTACATCAAATCATCATATACAAAAGGAGATAACGTCTACTTTTACGGAGGACCTTATTCTAACGTTCGATATGCTTCTGGAACTTTACCTATTAACCAAAATGACTTTTTAGTTAAGGCGAGTATTCCTGATCCTGAACTACTTTTCGCTTATGAATTTGAACAATTGCTCGAAGCGAATAATATTGAAGTTTTATCTGGTTATAATTCTGCACGCCTGCTTCACATTTCTAGCTCGTCAACCGCTTATGATTCAAGGAACCTTATTTACAGTCACAAGGGGGAACAATTAATAGACATTATCAACTACACAAACATGAAAAGCATAAACCTCTTTGCAGAGCATATGTTAACGCTCATTGGTTATGAAAAAACAGGTTATGGAACTACCAATAGTGGCCTGGAGATAATGGAACATTATTGGGAATCAAAATTTGACACTAAAGGCTTGTTTTTACACGATGGTAGTGGCCTGTCTCGGTCTAATGCAATCTCTGCGACACATTTTACAGAACTATTAATTCAAATGAGTAAGAGTCAATACAGCGATCAATACAAGGCTTCTTTGCCTATTTCAGGAGTTAGCGGAACACTTAAATACATCTGTAAAGGACAAGCTGCTCAACATAAAATTCATGCAAAAAGTGGAACAATGTCTCGCATCAAAAGCTACGCAGGCTATGCCGACTCAAACAGTGGTAAAAAATATGCGTTTGCACTAATTGTAAATAACCAGACATGTAGCTCCCGTGTTTTAAAGCAAAAAATAGCTGCTTTATTTAATGTGATGGCTGTTAATTAAGTTCGGCTTCAACAATAGATTTCCAAAACGATTTCATAGAAATATCTGCTGATGCCAACATTTTGGGGACGATACTTTCATTTGAAAAACCAGGTATACTATTCACCTCAATAACATTTGGAACGCCATTTACAATTATAAAATCAATACGAGCTACCGATCGTAGTTGCATTAAGCAATAAATCTGTGCGGTCATCTCTTGGATCTTCACCGTCAATTCATCACTAATCCGTGCTGGTATGATCTCTTGGGACAGGCCTTTATATTTTGCTTCATAATCAAAGAAATCATTTTCAGAAATAATTTCTGTTAATGGCAAGGTTTGAACCCCTTCTTTATTTCTATATGCTGCGCACGTAACCTCAACACCATCCAGAAAAGCCTCTAAAACAACTGTATTTCCTTCTTTAAAAGCATTGTCAACAGCAAGTGCTAAATCTTCCACCCTGTTTACTTTCTCAATCCCGAAACTCGAACCTGAATCACAGGGCTTAACAAAAATTGGTAATCCTAATTGCTGGACAATTTTCTCTGGATCAATGTCGGTTAAAGGGTCAGACAGGTAGATTGAATCTGCGACCTCGTAGTTAAATCCTTTTATAAATTGGTTACAGTACCACTTGTCAAACGATAACTGAGAAGCTAAAGGCCCCGAGTTTATATAAGGAATATCAATCATTTCAAGGTAAGATTGAACCTTTCCATTCTCACCTGGGTCACCATGAATGTAAATCACAGCAAAATCAATCTTTATAGTTTCTTGCCCTAATTTAAAGGTTAAATCTCTAACATTTAACGCTTCAACTTCTTGATCTTTAGTTTGAACAAACCATCCTTCCTTCTTTAAAAAAATTAAAAAAGGGCGGTATTCCGTCGGAAAATTATTGAATACGTTTGTTGCGCTTTTCACCGAAATATCAAATTCCGATGAAAAACCCCCACATATGATCCCTGCATTTTTCATTAAATCTAGATTTTAGCTAAAGATACGTGCATCAGTCCGTAATACATCAACCCTACCTAAAAGTTTTCAGCATTTGACATGTTAACTTCTTCTAATAATACCATACTTTTCGGATGCCAAATCTTTAAAGTATATTTGCTTCTACTAAACACTAATTACACTTCAAATGCATCCCTTTTATTTTACAATTTACTCAGTATTATCTTATACTTTAAACATATTTTACCCTAAGCGAATTGTAATAAACAAACCAAAAAAGTCCACAGGGGGTACCATTTTTGTAAGTAATCATCCGGCATCATTTATGGACCCGCTCGCAATCGCATACTTTGGTAAGTTCACTGTTTTTTTCATGGCGCGTGCGGATGTTTTTACAAAAATGACAACGCCATTTCTTTCTGCAGTTCACATGCTCCCTATTTACCGACAACAAGACGGAGAAAATACAAAAGAAAAAAACAAGAGCGTATTTCAACGTTGTTCCGATATTTTAAAGCGTCGGAAAAACCTGCTAATTTTTGGGGAAGGGTTTACAGACGATACCTTCATTCGAAGGTTAAAGCCTGTAAAAAAAGGAGCTGTTAGAATTGGTTTTCAAACGCTTGAAAACATTAATTGGGAGCAAAATATCTACCTATCAGCAATTGGTTGTAATTATACAGACCCTAGTCAATTAGGTAGCCATTTGGTACTTTCTTACTCTGATAGAATTTGCCTTAACGATTATAGAGCCTTATACGAAGAGAATCCAAATAAAGCTATAAATGACTTAACTGGGCACATTGAGACACTAATGCAGGAACAAATTACGCACATCAAAAAGGCAGAGTTATCACCTTTTCATGAGCATATCATGATCATTACAAGAAAAGGGATGAATGCTTTTAATTATATGAAAAACTTGTCCCTTATAAAACGTTGGGAGTATTCAAAAAAATTGGCCGTTTGGATAAATAACCAAGACCTAGATGCAAACTTAGCTCTAAACAAATTGAAAGAGCAAGCCGAATCTTATTTTAAACTTTTAAGTGACTCCAATCTTGAAGAACAATTTGTTTTTTGGAAAAAAGAGAACCCTAACGGGGGTAGACTTAAAGAAGTCATGTACATACTCCTACTCTCTCCCTTTGCCATTCTAGGGGCTATTCATTGCGCTCCTACATACCTATTTATAAAACGATTTGTTGAGAAGTCATTCAAGCGAAAGGTTTTTTGGGCTTCAGTTAAAATGCTCCTTGGAGCTATAGTACTGGGGATAATAAACATCCCGGCAATCTTCATTTTCTATTACTTCGTTTTCCCAAGCTGGATATTAGCAATTGCATATTATTTCTCTATTGGACTAACAGGTTTAGCTGCCTATAAACTCGTACAGAACTACAAAGCATTTGTAATCAAAGGAAAGGTTAATAAGGTTGACTTAACCGAAGTTCTTCAACAGCGCGAGATGCTTGAAAAAATAATTCAAGAAACCGTTCCTAACTTTTAAGCCCTTGAGCGAAGAAAGAATATCAAGCCAATTCCGACAGAAACAGAAATTAAAATATTTAGAATAGCTAAGGCCGAGTGTCCACTTTCGAATAGGTTAAACGTTTCGTTGCTGAAGGTACTGAAGGTGCTAAACCCTCCACAAAACCCTATAATTAACAAGGGTTGAACCCACTCGTATTCAGCTTGTTTTGAACTAAAACTAGCAACCAAAACTACAAGTAGTAGGCACGCAAGCATGTTGCTAATAAAAGTCCCTAGTGGAAATTCAATGGAAATCATTTGATTCGAAAACCTCGTTATTATATACCTCACCAAGCTCCCTAGTCCACCACCAATAAATATGTACAAATAAACCATAGCTCTATTTTATATTTCTAACAACAACTCGAAACACTAAGTGATAAATGATTTTAGCAATCAGAACACCCAACATCCCTCCGACAAGCACATCACTTAAATAGTGAACACCTAAGTAAATTCGACTAAAACAAACGAGCATTATACAAAACAAGAACGGTATGAATAGTGTTGTATAATAGTGTTTCAATGTAAAATAGGAAAATGCAACAACAGCGCAAAAATTTGCTGCATGAGACGAGACAAAACCATATGCACCTCCTTTATAAATTGATCCATCATCAAACATATAAAAGTGTAATTTTTCAGTCAACAATGCATGATGAGAAGGGCGAGAACGCTCAAATACTTCTTTAAACAAATGTACTGAAACTTGATCTGCTAACGCCACAGAAATTATGGCACAAATAAAAAAGACACCACCTTTAACTAATGTTGTTTTTCGTGTATAAAGAAAAATCAATAGAATGTAGAATGGTATCCATGTAAGCTTTCCAGATACAATCCACATAAATTCATCGAGAAAAGGAGTATTCCATCCATTAACGGCTTGAACTATCGCCCGATCAATTGATGCTAAATAATCAGTCTTCATTCAGTGTATTCCAAATCAAATCTTTCAATTCAACTAATCCCATTTGTGCTACCGATGAAATGAAAATATGAGGTATTCCTTCAGGAAGCTCTGATCGAACTTCCTCAGTTAACTCATCATCAAGCATGTCACTCTTTGTAATGGCCAACAATTTATCTTTATGAAGGAGCTCTGGGTTATACAAGTTTAACTCATTTACTAAAACATTAAACTCCTTTTTGATATCGTCACTGTCAGCAGGAACCATAAACAACAACATGGAATTACGTTCAATATGACGTAAGAATCGTAAACCTAGTCCTTTTCCTTTATGTGCATCCTCGATAATACCAGGAATGTCTGCCATTACAAATGATCTATAGTCACGGTACTTAACAATACCAAGGTTAGGCCTTAAAGTCGTAAAAGGGTAATTCGCTATTTCAGGTTTTGCTGCAGAAACAACAGACAGCAGTGTACTCTTTCCGGCATTTGGAAAACCAACCAGACCAACATCAGCTAAAACTTTAAGCTCAAGTGTTTTCCAACCTTCGCCTCCATCTTCACCTGGCTGTGCAAAACGAGGTGTTTGATTCGTAGAAGATTTGAAGTTTGTGTTTCCTAATCCTCCACGCCCTCCACGCTCAATGATCATTTCTTCTCCGTGAGTTGTCACTTCAAATAACGCCTCTCCTGTTTCTGGGTCTCTTGCTATGGTACCTAAGGGGACATCAATATAAACATCCTGCCCTTCTGCTCCCGTTTTTAAATTCCCTGAACCGTGCACACCATGTCCTGCTTTGATATGGCGCTTAAACTTCAAATGCAATAGGGTCCAAAGTTGTTTGTCTCCACGTAGGATAACATGACCTCCACGACCTCCATTACCTCCATCGGGACCACCTTTCGGTATATATTTCTCCCTTCGGAAGTGTTGAGAACCTCCACCACCTTTACCAGATGTGGTATGAATTTTTACGTAATCAACAAAATTATCTGATGCCATATTGGCTTAAATTTCAGAAGTAAACTTCTGGTTAAAGTAATATTACTTAATTGAGTCGATTGCACCGAAAATACGTGCTGTAATTTCATCAATGCTTCCTACACCATCAATCTCAATCAACTTACCTTGTTCTTTATAAAAATCCGCAACGGGTGCTGTGCTCTGCTGGTACGTATTAATTCTATTTTGAATAATCGCTGGATCGGCATCGTCAGCTCTCCCTGAAACTTCAGCTCTAGCAATTAACCGTGTTTTCAACTCATCCTCCGGAACAACTAAAGAAATCATTCGTGTAACTTCAGTGCCCTTAGAAGCTAAGAATTTATCAAGTGCTTCTGCCTGTGCAGTTGTTCTTGGAAATCCATCGTAAATTACACCAAGTGCATTTGGATGTTTAGAGACTTCACCTTCTAAAATTTGAATTGTGATTGCATCTGGAACCAAGTTACCTTTTGCTGAATAACTCGATGCTAACTTTGCCAGTTCAGACGTTGGGTCTAGCCCTCTAAATACATCTCCTGTTGAAATATGAGCTAAATCATACTTTTCTTTTAATCTTTCAGACTGAGTTCCTTTTCCGGCTCCCGGAGGTCCAAATAAAACAATATTTAACATACCTCTATTTTCGTTTTTTAATCTTGTAATTCTGTGATTTGGTATATAGAATCTAAATTTCTTCCTTTTTCATTATAATCTAAGCCATAACCTACAACAAAGGTGTTTGGAATAGAAAAGCCAGTATAATCTGGCTTATGGGTCCCTTTAAATGCCGTTGGCTTATACAGTAACGAACATACCTTAACCTCTTTAGCACCTTCCAAAGAAAGTAAAGTCATGATTTTATCAATTGTTATTCCTGTATCAACGATATCTTCAATAATGACTACAGACTTTCCGTTTAAATCACTATTTAACCCAATTAATTCATTTACTGTTCCTGTAGTAGAAGTTCCTGAATAAGAACTTAGCTTAATAAATGAGATTTCTGACTCGATGTTTATTGACTTCATTAAATCAGAAGCAAACATAAACGAACCATTTAATACTGCTATAAAAACAAGCTCTTTTCCGGTAAAATCCGTGTTAATCTGCTCCGCTAAAGATGCAACCTCCTTTTGGATCTCATCTCGAGTAATAAACACTTCAAAACTCTTATCTAGTACTTGCACCACTGTTATCTCATTTAGAGATTCAAAAGTACAATTTTCTCAACAAAAAAGACAATAAAATACAGGTAAAAGCTTGTAAGACATAAATGAACATTATCTTTGTAATTATGGAAAAAAATCTCATTGGTTCAGAATACCGCCTAGGTATTCTAGGAGGCGGTCAATTAGGTCGAATGTTTATTCAGGAAGCAATAAACTACAACATTCATGTACACATCATGGAGAACGATACGAATGCTCCAAGTGCTGATTCTGCAAATACATTCACTAAAGGCGATATTAACAACTACGATGATGTTGTTGCTTTCGGTGAAAATCTAGATACGCTAACCGTTGAAATTGAAAACGTAAACATTCAGGCACTTTATCACTTAGAAAAAATTGGTGTTAACGTTTTTCCACAACCTAGAGTTTTAGAGATTATTAAAGATAAAGGTTTACAAAAAGAGTTTTACAAAAAAAATGCGATTCCAACATCTGATTTTGAGTTACTCCCACCAAATCCAGACAAAACTGCTTTAGTACAAAAAATCCCATTCGTACAAAAACTAAGGACAGGTGGGTACGATGGTAAAGGTGTTGAGGTAATTAAACTAGAAGAGGACTTAAACAAACTGTTTCAAGAACCCTCTATTGTTGAACGTTTAGTCCCGTTTACAAAAGAACTTTCAGTTATAGTTGCACGAAATAAAACTGGAGAAACTGCTGTCTACCCAACCGTAGAATGTGAGTTTAACAATGTTAACTTAGTTGAGTTCCTTTTTTCACCTGCTAATATTACACCTGAAATTGAACAAAAAGCAACTGCTATTGCTATTGATGTTATTAATAAATTAGAAATGGTAGGTCTATTAGCCGTAGAGCTGTTCCTATGTGAGAATGGCGACATACTTGTAAACGAAGTTGCCCCTCGCCCGCACAATAGTGGACACCATACCATCGAATGCAACATCACTTCACAATTTGAACAGCACCTGCGTTCAATCTTAAATATGCCTCTTGGCGCAACAGATATTACACGATCTGGCGTCATGTTAAATCTACTTGGAAGTGAGGGACACCATGGGAAAGCGACGTATGATGGCTTACTAGACATTGTATCAATGAAGGGAGTTCATGTTCACTTATACGGCAAGGAAATTACTAAACCAAACCGAAAAATGGGGCATATAACCATTGCTCAAGAGTCGATGGCTGAAGCAATACGCGTAGCCAAAGATATCAAGCATCGAATCAAGGTGATTACAACTTAATCATCCAAAATAATTGTTATCTTGTCAAGAGCCTATGACATCCATAAGCTCGCATAAATTGTAATGAAATCTAATGATGAAGATTTGCAGAAGAGAAACCTTTAATGCCGCACACCGACTATTTAAACCTGAGTGGTCCGACGAGAAAAACTTAGCTGTTTTTGGAAAGTGTAGTTACCCTAACTATCATGGACACAACTATGCATTAGAAGTGTGGATAGAGGGAGCTATTAACCCAGAAACGGGGTTCATCATGGACTTGAAATTATTGAAAGACATCATTCATGCTGAAATTTTAGAACGATTTGATCATAAGAATTTAAACCTAGACTGTCCAGAATTTAACGGAATTATTCCAACAACTGAAAACATTTCAGTCGTTATTTGGGACTTATTGCGTAGTAAAATTAGTACTCAATTTAACATTGAGGTTGTTATTGCTGAAACCACAAAAAATAAAGTTTCCTATTCAGGAAACAATTAACCATGCGGTTCTATACGCTAATATGCCTCTTTTTAGCACTCTTATTTTTTAAGTGCACAAAAAAACCATTGAATGCATATAAGACTGAACACGTCATTATTATTGTAATTGACGGTTCGCGGTATTCAGAAAGCTGGGGAGAGCCCACACAACAGTTTATACCACATCAAAAAAACTTAAGCGCGCAAGGAGTTTTCTATAGCAACTTCTACAACAACGGCGAAACATATACGGTCCCTGGTCACTCAGCAATAACAACGGGTGTTTACGAAAACATTGACAATAACGGAACTGCCCTTCCAGGTTCACCTTCACTATTTCAAGTTTGGCGGAAAAAGTACAAAAACCCTGAAAATTCAGCTTATATTATTGCAAGTAAAGACAAGTTAGAGGTATTAGACAATTGCACAAACCCCTTTTGGAATAACAAATACCAACCCCAAACCAACTGTGGATGGAGCGGTCTCGGTTCTGGCTATCGGCCAGACAGTGTTACAGCGAGCACCGCTATAAACATACTTGAAAATAATACTCCAAACATGGTTCTAATAAATTTTAGACAACCTGATTTTTCAGCGCACCAAAATGATTGGAATGGATATATATCTGGAATTCAACAAACTGACAATTATATAAATCAACTTTGGGAATACATTCAAGGCAGTACAAAATACGCCAATAAAACTGCATTATTTATCACAAATGATCATGGAAGACATCTAGATAGCACCGGAGGATTTGCCTATCACGGTGATGATTGTGAAGGGTGTAGAAGGGTGAGCCTTTTGGCCATTGGACCCGACTTCAATCAAGGGGTGGTTGTGGATGAGCCCCACGAGTTAATTGATATTCCAACAACCATTTCCAAGCTCATGCACTTTAAGTTTTCGTCTGGAAACGGAAAAGAACTCAGTGAATTATTTAATTAATTATCACTTTACATAGTCTTGTTTATGCACTAGCATATAACGATCATTTTCTGTCTTTAAATACCCTTGTTCATAGCAGAAAAAGTATTGAGAGCCTGACTTAGTTGTGTATACATTTGTATAATAATGGAAATTAAATCCTTCCTCAGCAAGTGTTATTCCATCTACTGTTTTTTTTCCATTCGGGTTTAAAGCAGCTAAAACTCTTCGATTTTTTCGTAAGATATTATTAATTCGTCTTATATATTTTGTAGCATCCTCATTCAGCCGATTATTAAATGTATTACGGCAATAATCGGAACAAAATTTCTGATCCTTCCTTCCTGAAAGCTTTAACCCACACTCATTACATTCACGAATATCCATCCCTTTAACTATCAATGATTAGCATAACAATGTTAACATTAATTAACAGCAAAATCAAGGGCAACAGGACATATCTTTGCAACTTTGATCGCTACAATTAATTGAATATGTCAGAAAACATACAGAATCCAATGAATCCTGCCGAAGCTTTGAGAATTGTCAGTGAACAAATTCAAAAAGAGGTCACTATTATAAATATGCTTCGTAATGAGGTTGGAAAAGTAGTGGTTGGACAAACATATATGATGGATCGTTTACTCATCGCGCTACTTGCTGATGGTCACGTTCTACTAGAAGGGGTTCCAGGGTTAGCAAAAACACTTGCTATCAAAACACTTTCTGATGCCATTGATGTTAATTTTAGCCGCATTCAATTTACACCTGACTTACTTCCCGCAGATGTTACAGGAACATTGATGTATAGTCAAAAAACGGAAACATTTAGCGTTAAGAAAGGTCCTATTTTCTCAAACTTTATTTTAGCCGATGAAATCAACCGCGCTCCTGCTAAAGTTCAAAGTGCATTACTAGAAGCTATGCAAGAGCGTCAAGTTACCATAGGTGATGAAACGCATCAATTACCAGAACCATTCTTGGTACTTGCAACACAAAACCCCATAGAACAAGAAGGAACCTACCCCCTACCTGAAGCCCAGATGGATCGATTTATGTTAAAGCTGTTTTTAGGGTATCCAACAAAAGAAGAAGAGCGTCAAATTATTCGAGCAAACGTAAGTATAGAAGGATTAAAAAAAGCCAACAACGTTATTTCAACGGCTGATATTCAACGCTGTAGAAACCTCGTAAAACAAGTGTATTTAGATGAAAAAATAGAGCAATACATTGTTGACATCGTTTATGCAACCCGTCAACCTGAGAGCTATGGCTTAGGGTTTTTGGAGCCGATGATTAATGTTGGTTGTTCCCCTAGAGCGAGTATAAATCTTGCACTCGCAGCAAAAGCATTTGCCTTTTTACAAGGTCGAGCGTTTGTAATTCCAGAAGATATTAGAGCTGTAGCTCCAGATGTAATGAGACACCGAATGGGGTTAAGTTATGAGGCAGAAGCAGAAAATATAACTGCAAGTGATGTCGTCAATAAGATCATCAATAAAGTAGAGGTTCCTTAATAAGATCAATGGACACCAAAGAACTTCTTAAAAAAATTCGCCTCTTGGACATTCGAACCAGAGGACTTACCAAGCATGTTTTTTCTGGGGAATATCACGCTGCGTTTAAAGGGCGTGGGATGACATTTAGCGAAGTTCGAAACTATACCCTTGGGGACGAGGTGCGTACAATTGATTGGAATGTTACAGCTCGATTTAATGAGCCATATGTAAAAGTATTTGATGAAGAGCGTGAGCTAACGGTTATGCTAATCATTGACATTTCAGGGTCTTCAAATTTTGGAATACACGAAAAAACAAAGAAAGACTTAGCGCTCGAATTAGCAGCTGTTCTTTCGTTTTCAGCAATAAGCAACAATGATAAAGTTGGTGCCATATTTGTTTCAGATACCGTGGAAAAATACATTGCTCCACAAAAAGGGAAAAAGCATGCTTTAATTATTCTCAGAGCCTTTATTGAATTAAAAGCAACATCCAAAGACACAAACTTAAATGAAGCTTTAACATTTTTTAGAAACACACAAAAGAAACGATGTATCGCATTTATAATTAGTGACTTCATGGACGAAAATAACGTTATGGAAGAACTGAAAATTTCTCGTAAAAAACACGACTTGGTCGCACTTCATTTAGTTGACGAAGCCGAAAAAAAGTTACCAGCCATGGGGATTGTTCAAATGCAGAACTCTGAGTCAGGAAAAAAAACTTGGGTTAACACCAATAGCCAACAAGCAAGAGATATGCATGCTCATAATTTTAAAACATTTGAAGATAACTTGTTTTTAAACTTAAAAAAAGCTGGTATAGATAGTACATCAATTTCAACTGACGAAGATTTTATAAAACCCCTCGTAAAACTCTTTAAAAACAGGTGATTAAAGCTCTATTCTATATCTTAATATTGGGTTGTTTTTTTAATTCATCCGCTCAACCATTGAAATCAACCATTTCTCAATCAGAGGTGTTGATTGGTCAGCCTATTACCATTACTTACCAGACAACACTTCACGAAAATGACTCCATTTCCTTTACTCCTAAACAAAGCATAATTAAAGCACGGCTAGTTACAGATCCAAGTGAATCAACCGCTACTGAAATTGATTTAGAGTTACTTAAACCATTTCAAGACACCTCTATTATTAAGACAGATTCACTCAAATGGATTGGAGAGTACCAAATTATGACTTGGGATAGTGGCATTTTTATTATTCCAGGACAACATTTCACAATCAACGGTTCAACACACACCTTCCCAGACCTTACAATTGCCTCTTATTTAACCAATCCAATTGAAGGGATTGACATTTATGACATCAAAGAAAGCTATGCCGAACTCCCTCCCCCTTCATTTTCTCCAACGCAATTCATTAAAGCAAATTGGTGGTGGCTATTGATTCTCTTATTTTTGGTCATTGTATTCTTAACATTTAGAAGATCTAAAAAAGACATTCAAAAAGAAGATAAATCAATTTCAGTATCACTTAAAGACAGAACACTCGCAGCTATTGATACGTTAGAATCATTAAACCTGTGGGAGAAGGAACAATTGAAAGAGCATTTTATTGAGCTCTCTTATATCTTAAGATCATACCTAACAGCTAGGTACAGAATCACGCTTCTTGAAAAAACAACCTATGAAACACGAATCATTTTAACTGAAAAAGGACTTAAGCCAGAAGCCATAGACCTGATTGTTAGAATCCTCTCACAATCAGACATGGTAAAGTTTGCAAAGTCCAATCCCAATACGGCCGTAGTACAAAATATACTAACCCTTGCCAGGAAAATAATTATAGAAACAAGCCCCACAGAAAGTAATCTTGCTTAAGCATTGGAACATACGATTTTGGGAATATGAATTCTTTTCTCCTCATTGGCTCTGGTTAATGTCACTAATTCCCTTTGCGCTATTTATAGTGTTTTATTTTGAAAAAAATAGACCTGGAGACATCAATTTTTCGGGCTCAACTTTCCATCAAGAAAGCATTGGATCTTCTTGGATTTCACGGTTAAGAATAGGAATTATATTGCTTTATGGAATCATTGGTGTTCTAATCATATTTGCAATGGCCAAACCTTTTCAATGGTCACAATATGATAACTTTGATGAACGCTATAAAAATGGAATTGACATCATCCTAGCAATGGATGTTTCACTCTCCATGCTAACACGCGACTTTGAACCAAATAGACTAGAGGCCTCAAAAGAAGTTGCGCAAGAGTTTATTAATGGAAGAGCTGGCGACCGCATTGGGCTTGTGGTATACGCCGGAGAAGCTTACACAGCTTGTCCAGCAACATTGGACTATACTGTTTTAAAACAACACATCAGTAAAATTAGTGGGGAACGAATAGAAGGAGGAACTGCAATAGGAACAGGCCTAGGGACAGCTGTAGCACGATTAAGAAACGATAGTATTGCTTCCAAAGTAATAATCCTGTTAACGGACGGAAGTAATAATTCTGGAGAATTATCACCAGAAATGGCTGCAGAACTTGCCCGATCTAAAAACATTCGGGTCTATACCATTGGAGTAGGGAAAGTTGGAAATGCGCCATCTCCTGTAATGACTCCTTTTGGGATGCGATATCAAACCATGCCCGTAGAAATTGATGAAGCCACACTAAAGAAGATAGCCCATATAACAAACGGGAACTATTTTAGAGCTACCGATATGGAATCTCTAAAATCTATTTATGCAGAAATTGATGCCTTAGAAAAACGCAAAATAAACGATGAATCCTTTAAGAATACTCCTCCGTCTAATCCTCAAGCATTCTTAAACTGGGCAATTTTATTCGCTTTTATTACCTGGGGATCAAACTACCTTATCTTTAGAATTGGTGAGTAATATCAGATACACATACCGCATAAAATCAATCCTTAGCTGGATTATACTTTGGGAGATTGTTTTTTGGGGGATTTACTTTGGAGTCGTATCATTATTTGCCAGTTCAGGGAAACTGTCAGAGGACAATGGACTAATCTACAAATCTCCTGAATCGCTGTATTTGTTAATCGGAATCATTCCAATTATTGGAACTTATATTTATCGAATTTTTAAACATAATAACACGGTTAAACACATTCATATTCGTGTGATGAAATCCGTATTACAACCCGTGTCTTCATTTAGCAGTTTTATACGCTATATTTTTTTCCGAAACGCTTTTGCACTACTAATCATTGCGGTTTCTCTTCCGATTTTTGGAACTAAAAAAGTTTCCGGAACATCAGAAACACTCGAATTGGTTGTTGCTTTAGATATTTCAAATTCGATGAATACACACGACATCTCAAAAAAAATATCGCGCCTAGAGATTGCAAAACGCGCACTTGTTCAGCTGGTTAACAACTTACATGGAGAAAAAATTGGACTATGCCTATTTGCTCACAATGCTTTTGTTCAACTTCCCATAACGCGAGATTATTCAGCGGCAAAACTCTTTATAAAAGAAATAGAAAGTGGTATGATTAGCCACCAAGGAACCAATATTGATCAAGCCTTAATTGTTTCCAACAGCATGTTTTCAAAAGAGAAAACAACAAAGGGAATTATTCTCGTTACTGACGGTGAAAATCATGAAGAAAGCCCGGACCAAATCCTATCAGAAATAAAAAATAGCACGATTCAACTAAGTGTTTTAGGAATTGGCACAGTACACGGAGGACTTATACCGAAACATCCTTATCGTCCCGAATTGGGATATAAAACAGACGCCACCGGCAAGAGTGTTTTATCAAAACTAAACAAACCTTTCCTCCAAGGCATTGCAAAAAAAGGCGGCGGAAAAGCATCTGTAAGCTCAAGTGAATTCCCGAATCTTTCTGCTTTATTAACACAAATAAATCAAATGAAGCGAACAAAAATTGATACTTTAGAGTTTGAAACAAAACAAGAACGCTATCAATTCCCATTGCTACTCTCTTTGGTGTTTTGGATAGCTTACATTACATGGTCAAAACGTTATCTTGGGCTGTTAGATAATCTAGTAAAAAAGAAATGACGCGCACACTCAACATAGTATTTATATTGATGATTGGCTCATCCTTTGGGCAAGAATGGAGAGATTCTATCACAATTGCTAGAGAATCATATGCAAACAAGGACTACCTAAATGCATTCAACTCCTATACGTCTATCCAAAAAAAAACACCTAATCATATTCGTTTAAACAATGAATTAGCCCAGTCAGCCTACAAAGCCGGAAACTTTGAAATATCGGAAGAACTCTACCAGAAAAATACAACTGCCGAAGAGTCTAGTGTAGACAGAGCATCAAACGTATACAACATCGGCAATACTCGAATGAAACGCAACGATTACAAGGGAGCTATTGAGGCCTATAAAAACGCCTTACGTATTAACCCTGATGATGCGAAAACGAGGTATAACCTTTCGGCGGCAATTAGACAATTAAATAAAAACGAAAAAAAGGATCATAGCCAACAGGAAAAGAACAACAACCAGGAGAATAAACAGAATACACCTGAAGATTCTCCTAAAAAAATGCCCTCTAAAACAGCAGACAAGATACTTGACAAGCTCATGAAAGAAGAGGCTGAAACAAAGCAAAAACTACGCAATAGACAAGGAACAAACCGTTCATCGAAATCAGAAAAAGACTGGTAAACAATGTACAAATTACTCACCATATTAATTGTTATACTAGGCTATACTGTTTTAGGACAGTCTCAAAAAGTTGTATTATCTATCGACCCTGAGCGTGCAGATGTCGGTGAAACTTTTACAATAACTGTAAAGTCATACGTTCAAGGAGATTTAGAAGTCGATAATAAGCCCAGTTCTTTTGTTCCAGGGTATGACATCATGAATGGTATGGAGCAAGAAATTAATCCAAGTACAGGGAAAGTTAAGACCTTCTACTATTTGTCTCAAACGGGCTCAATAGGCGAACCCGGAAAATACACCATTGGACCAGCATTTATAAAACAAGGGAATAAAGTCTATCAATCGAACACCGTTGACCTTACCATTGAAGAAAAAACTCAGATGACTGAACACAAAGCTACATCTGCACAAATTAATGCGGGTGTTTTTGGCGTTATTCAGACAAACAAAAACGTAATTTACGAAGGTGAACCTGTTCTTATTTCAGCAAAAATTTACTCACACTTTGAACCTACTCATTTATCAAATTATAAAAGCTACTCCATAAAAGGGACTAATAAACAAGCTGTAAAGAATTCACAACGCATTATTATTACTCGTGAAAAATTCAATCAATCCAAGCTCTATGCATTTGAATACGATAAGAACATCGTCTTCCCCTCAGGAATCGGTGAGTTCAACATCTCGAACTATACCTTAGATTTACACCGTGGATATGATGGTTATTCTATAAGATCAAATCAAGCAGTTGTGAAAGTTCTTCCGCTACCAGGGGCTCCTCCTACAGATTTTATCGATGGAGTTGGGGAATTTAGTTTGACACGCACTATTGAAGCTCAGAAGATGAAACAGGGAGATGTTTTTAAAATGAATATTCTTGTTGAAGGTATAGGAAATTTACAAAACATAACTGCTCCTAAACCTATACTGCCTGAAGGGCTTGTTGTTTACGGAGACCCTATAATTAAAGAAAACTACTCCTATAACACACATGGAGCAGAAGGAAGTGTTTCCTATGAATATAACATTCAAGTAGCTACCTCCGGAGATATAAAGCTACCTGCAGTCACCATTTCTTATTTTGACCCATCGAATAAAAAATACATTCAATCAAAATCACACGTAGAGAATATCCATGTAAAGGGTGATGAATCATATGCTGCTCAAAACATTCCACAAATTCAAACATTGAAATCAAGTACAATTGAAGAGCTACCTTACTCGAGTGCACGACGAGAGCCTGCGGTTGTTAAAAAGGAAAGGGTCGTTTTTGGGACACCTCTTTTTTTTACAGGAATAGGTCTACCACTATTTACCGCGTTCATCTTTATTTTGATACGCAGAAAAAAAGAATCTACTGTTGACCAAGCAACACAAAACGAGCGTGTAAAACAAAAAATTACGGCCCTAAAAACAAGTCTATCACGCATTGAATTAGCAATTCATCAAAATGATGATGATGTCTTTTTTATGGGGATTGAAAACAGCCTAATCAAAGCATTTGAGATTAAACTTGATACGAACGATGAGCACATTCTAAACAAAATAGAAATTTACGATCATTTATCGACTTTAAACAAGACGGTATTACTTGGTCGTATAAGACACCTTTTTACCACTGCAGATCAGTTTAGGTATGGAGTCCCTTCATCAACTGAATCCAAGCAAAAACTGTACAGTCAACTAAAAGACATTTTAATAGAAATAAACGCGTGAAAAATCTATTGTTCTATATAGCATTCATTTTTCTGTGCAGTATTTTTGTGCAACCGACATTTGCCAGTGAAAAAAAATCATCCAAACAAGCACTTAGTGACCTTGAAAAAATAGTCAGTAACGAACCGAATAATACTTCAGCATACTACAACTTAGGGTTAACATACCTAGAATCTAATTCTTTTGGTAAAGCAATTTGGGCTTTTGAAAAAGTACTCAACCGCATTCCAAATGATTCTGAAACAATTGATCAAATTGAATATGCTTACCGCGAATTAAATAATGACTTGAACTACACCCCGCGTCTTAATGCCTTTACCTCTGGACTATATAGCATAAGCTCTAACAGATGGTCAATTGTTGCCATCATTAGTAGTGTTTTAATCTCAATTTGTATTGTTTTATACAAACTTAACGACGCCGATCAATTCAGGAAATTTATACTTGTTGTGTGTTTCTTAATCACTCTCCTTTTTAGCTCAAGCATTTTGCTTGCAGCTTTTACAAAAGAATATCAAACAGAAGTTAACTTTGGTGTGGCAATCAAGAAAAATGTTCAAACTTATGATATTGATTCACTAATTACTCCTAAGGTACTCTTAGAGGGTGAACGGGTGAAACTTCTTAAAGAAACTATCTCCAAACCTCCACACCTTACTAATTTCATTCGGGTAGAATCAATGGATAAAGAGATCGTATTTGTCCGCTTAGAAGACATCGCGTTTATTTAAACACTTTTAAAAAGAATAACCCTACATTTGCATTTAGAATGCAACGTAAAAAGAACATACGGACTTTAACCTTAGATGAGATTAAATCTATCCTTCAGGAAATGGAAGAAAAACCTTTTCGTGGGAAACAGATTTTTGAATGGCTCTGGCAAAAAGATGCTGTAACATTCGAAGACATGACAAATCTATCAAAGTCACTTCGAGAAAAACTAGAAGCCACTTTTTTTATTGATCATATTGAATTAGAGGACCAGCAAATTAGCTCAGATAAAACCATTAAATGTGCCTTCAAAATTGACGAGGGAAAAGTTGTTGAAGGTGTTTTAATTCCAACATCATCTAGAACTACAGCGTGTATTTCATCTCAAGTAGGGTGTAGTCTGGCATGTAAATTTTGTGCTACAGGTAAATTAAAATTAATGAGAAACCTGACCCCTGGTGAAATGGTTGATCAAGTTGTTTATCTAAAAAATCAAGCTGAAAATAGGTACAATACTCCCCTTAGTAATATTGTATATATGGGAATGGGTGAACCCCTACTCAATTACAAGAACATGTTGCGATCGACAGAGTTAATCTGCTCTCCAGAAGGCTTAGGTATGTCTCCAAAACGAATAACTGTTTCTACAGCAGGGATTGCAAAAATGATTAAACAACTGGGAGATGATGATGTTAAGTTCAACTTAGCACTTTCGCTTCATGCAGCAAATGATAAAAAGAGAAGTCACATTATGGATATTAATGATTCTAATAACTTAGAATCATTAAAAGAAGCATTGGAGTATTTCCATGAAAAAACAGGATCTCGAGTAACATTTGAATACATCATATTTAAAGATTTCAATGACACTTTAGAAGATGCGCAGGAATTGGCAGCGTTTGCTAAATGTGTACCTTGTAAGGTCAACATCATTGAATACAACCCCATTGACGATGGTGAGTTTCAACAAGCTGACAGAGCCAAAGTAGATGCTTTTGCAAATTACCTAGAAAAGAAAAATATGATTATTCATATTAGAAGAAGTCGAGGGAAAGATATTGATGCGGCCTGTGGACAATTAGCAAACAAGAACAAAGCAATTCCAAAAGCAGATCGTAAGCTGAAAAAAGTCAATAACATTTTGTAGATTTACGATTAACTAAAAAAAATACGCCCATGCAACCTTATTAATGCGACGGGAGTCTTTATAATGAACTATTCAATCAAAACACAATGAAAACACAATTGATTAATCGATTATTGCTAGTTTTTGCACTGTTTGCTAGCATTTCAACTTATGCGCAAAACACGACACCTGCAGAGGAATTAACTCCAGAATGGTCTTTGGTTAGCCAAAAAGATGGCGTAAACATATACCTGCGGAAAGATTTTTGTAAAGTAGGCCCTCAAGTCAAATTATTACCCTACATTTTTTACAAGTTTGAAAACACAACAACTGTTGCGAAAACTATTTATTTCACAGCCGGACTAAAGTACGATCAAGAATGTATTGGATGTAACGGTGAAGATGAAAGTAAAAAAGCAGTTAATGTTCCTGCTAACAGTTTCGTTTCGTGTGACTGTACCTTTAAAAATGGAACATTATCGTCATTAATTACAAACCCTAATTATCCAGACACGAGAACGTTTGAGTCTGTTCAATTATTAGATATTAAAATCGACTAATCATGAAGTTTGCCTTACTAACACTATTAATGTTTTTTACCATTAGCCAGTCTGCTTTTGGTCAAACATGCTACGTAACAGTTAGCCCTGAAGACACGTTAATTTGCCCAGGAGCACCTGTACAAATTACTGCCATTGCTAATTTAATTCCCAATGGACAATCATTTAACTTTAACGGTGGCACCTTACCTTCTGGATGGATTGCTGTCGGAGGAAATACATTTAGCACACCTTGTGCGCCCAGTCTAACAGGAGATCCTTACTATTGGGCTTCTACAGCAAGCGCAGGAACATACCCAGGTATTACAACTGCCGCATTTGATGTAAGTTGTGGAGGTGCTATTATTTTTGATATGCTATATGCAATTCAATCGAGTAACATGCCATGCGAAGGACCTGATTTAGCTGACGAAGGGGTTGAACTTCAATACAGTACTACTGGAGGTGCTCCTTGGATTCCTATTGTTTATTACAGTCCTGGCGGATATGAATTGCCTTCAAACCCGAACACATCTGCAACTGTAGCAACAACAGCAGGTACTCCTTATACAACATGGAATACCTTTACAGTTCCAATTCCTGCTGCGGCAATGACAACATCAACGATGTTTAGATGGACTCAATCAGAAAATTCAGGTACATGTTGCGATAACTGGGGACTAGAAAACATCATTATTAACTCCAGTGGTACACCGTGTGGATCAGCAACCGTAAACTGGAGTAATGGATTAACCGATACAAATACGTTTATTGTTAACCCCATGGTTAATGACACGTTAATCGCTTCTGTATACGATTCATTAGGTGTTTATCAATGTGAATCTATTCCAATCATTATCACTGTTCACCCTGATGACATGACGTATAATTTAATTGATACTATTTTTGCTTCATGCCCGAACGATTCATTACCTGCAGAGGTGTTAAATATTCAGGGGGGAACAATGCCTTATTCTTTTAACTGGTCTACTGGAGGAAGTAACTCTATGGAAATGCTTTCAACAGGTCCAAATCAACAAGGAACAATCAATTATTCTGTCGATATTTCTGATGATTGTGGATATATTCATCCTGAAACAGTTGTGATGGTAACGAATCAAACACTATCTATTGACAGTGTGTTTTCTTACCCTACCAGTGCATGTGATACAAATGGAGCGGCAGTAGCATATCCTATATCTGGTATCACTGACGATCTTAATCAGCCTTTCTTTAATTGGTCTGGTCCAGGACAGGGTGGTTCAATCAGTTATGATGGAACATCAACATTACCTATATTATCTTCTGGATGGTACTACTTTACTGTAACAGATGATGTTTGTACTGCTACTGATAGTGTTTATGTCGGAATGAACAACCCACCTATTGCAAACTTTAGCGCTTCAGCAACATCGGGCTGTAGTCCTGTAAATGTGACATTCACAAACAACAGTGAAAATACAACGAACTATTACTGGGATTTTAACAATGGTAATGCGTATAACGTGTCTGATTTAGACAATCAATACCAAACATTTACCAACACGTCTACTGTAATGCTTATCGCTTCTACAGATCCAAACTGTGCTGATACAACTTACGTAACGGTTAATGTTGCACCATGTGGGTGTACAGATCCAAATGCAACAAACTACAATCCGAATGCAACACAAGACGATGGAAGTTGTGTATTCCCAATACCAACAGCATCTGCCCCTAATGTTATCACTCCAAATGGAGATGGTGTTAATGATGTCTTTGAATTAAGTGTAACTAACTCTACAGAAATTGAATTAATCATATTAAACAGATGGGGTAACGTAGTATACAAATCTGTTGAAGCGAATCCTGTATGGGATGGAAAAACTCCAAATGGTACAGATGCTAACGGAGGTACTTACTTTTTTCGATACACGATTTTTGCTGCAACTGAAGATTTGAATATCGAAGGGCAAGGGTTCTTAGAGTTGATTCGATAATAAAAACAAACTATATTAAAAAGGTGCTTGCCATTGGTGAGCACCTTTTTTTTTATGTTTCAACTTTTTAAGTTAGAGCTACAATACTCCGACACAAATTCCTTAAACAAAGTGTTTAAAATTGAATTACATTTTTAATGCAATTAGGCCGCATTCCTATTATATTTGTGGTAATGGCATCGGTAAAACAAATAATGGCTCCTGTTACATCAGAAATGATGGAATTCGAAAACCGTTTTCGTGTAAGCATGAAGTCAAAAGTTCCCATGTTGAATAAAATAGCACACTACATTATTCGACGAAAAGGAAAACAAATGCGTCCTATGTTTATTTTCCTTACGGCAAAAATGTTGGGAAATGTGAATGATAAAACCTATGATGGCGCAACCTTGGTTGAACTATTACATACAGCATCTTTGGTTCATGATGATGTTGTCGATGACGCGAATGAACGCAGGGGATTCTTTTCTGTGAACGCCTTATGGAAAAACAAAATTGCAGTACTCGTTGGAGACTACATGCTTTCAAAAGTACTACTCCTTTCAATCGAAAAAAACAACTCAAACCTTCTTGAAGTTGTAGCGAGAGCAGTTAAAGAAATGTCTGAAGGCGAATTACTTCAAATTGAAAAGGCGCGAAAACTAGACATTACTGAAGAGGTATATTTTGATGTAATTCGAAAAAAGACCGCATCCCTTATTTCTACCTGCTGTGAATTGGGCGCTTTAAGTGTTGATCGATTGGACCAACGAGAGAATATGCGTGTATTTGGTGAATTAATCGGTATTGCCTTTCAACTAAAAGATGATATTTTCGATTATGGTGAGCCAGGGCAAATTGGAAAGCCTACCGGATTAGACATTCGCGAACGAAAAATGACACTTCCTTTAATTTACGTTTTAAATAACGGACCCAAGGAGGTCCGTAAAGAGCTGATCAATATTGTTAAGAATCAGAATGAAAACCCGAAAAAGGTTAAGCGTGCCGTAAAACTAGTCATTGACCATGGTGGAATTGAATATGCACACAAAAGAATGCTCGAATACAAAGAAAAAGCATTAGATTTAATTAAAGACATTCCACACTCTGATTCTAAAGAATCAATTATTGGATTAGTAGAATATACAACAACTAGAAAAAAATGATGCTTCGAATTTTATTATTAGCTACCGTTTTCGCTTTCGTTTCATGTAACGCTGATTCAAACGAAAAGAGTACTGTTATTGAGCACGTTAAAAATGCAACACCAACGGTGCACCATAGTGACAAAGAACACGCACCCGTTATTGACAAAACAGAATTAGTTGTATTGGAAGATGGGACATACAAAGAATATTACCCCAATAAAAAAAATGTGAAATTTGAGGGACCACAAGATAAAAATGGCAAACGAAATGGTAAATGGCAATACTTTTCTGAATTGGGTGTCGAACTCTCTATGACGGTTTATAGTCATGGTGAAAAACATGGCCATACCATCGTAAAATATCCAAATGGAAACCTACACTACACTGGTGAATATTCAAACAACAAACCGATTGGTGTTTGGAAAACATATTCAATTAAAGGTGAAATGATTAATGAATTAGATTATAGCAAGCTTTAATAAATGGCCATTATACCTCCACATATTGTCGATGACATCATGCAGAACTCTCGTATTGAGGAGGTAATTGGAGAGTTCGTACAATTAAAAAGAGCTGGTTCTAACTTAAAAGGGTTAAGCCCCTTTACAGATGAAAAAACAGCATCGTTTGTTGTTTCACCCGCCAAACAAATTTTTAAATGTTTTTCCACAGGTAAAGGAGGTACAGTAGTGAGTTTTCTCATGGAAAAAGAACACTACACCTACCCTGAAGCTTTACGCTGGCTCGCAGAAAAATACGGCATTCAACTTCCTGAAGACAAACCTGCAACGGCAGAAGAACTTGCTGCCATTTCAGAACGCGAGAGTCTTCACATTATCAATGAATTTGCAAAAGATCATTTTAAGAATAACCTACACGATAGCGAGGAAGGGAAAAAAATAGCGCTTTCTTATTTCATTGAGCGTGGCTTTAGACCTGACATCATTGAAAAGTTTCAATTGGGGTACAGCATTAATAAAAGTGATGATTTTACCTCTGCAGCACTTACAAAAGGCTATAAAATAGACTACCTAGAAAAGGTTGGTATATCCAAAACAAAGGACAACCGCAGTTTTGATTTTTTTCGCGGAAGGGTTATGTTTCCAATTCACTCGGTAAGCGGAAGAGTGCTTGGATTTGGTGGAAGAACCCTCTTTACAGATAAAAAAATTGCAAAATATTTCAATTCCCCTGAAAGTATCATCTACAATAAAAGTGAAATCTTATACGGACTTCATTTTTCGAAAGGTGACATTATCAAATACGATAATTGTTTCCTTTGCGAAGGGTATACCGATGTAATCAGTATGTATCAAGCGGGAATACAAAATGTGGTATCTTCTTCAGGAACATCATTAACGCGCGAACAAATTCGATTAGTAAAACGCTACACGAAAAACATTACAATTCTTTATGATGGTGATGCAGCTGGAATAAAAGCCTCTTTTCGTGGCATTGATTTAATTCTTGAAGAAGGACTGAATGTGAAAGTCGTTCTTTTTCCTGAAGGGGAAGATCCTGATTCATACTCAAAAGCCGTTAGTTCTTCAGAACTAGAAACCTATATAAAAACCAATCAACAAGATTTCATTTCTTTTAAGGCCGAAGTTTTATTAGAAACTGAAGGAAATGACCCTATAAAAAAGGCTACTTTAATTAAAGATTTAGCGCACAGTGTTTCTTTAATTCCAGATCAAATAACACGTAGTGTCTTTATCCCCGAGCTTGCAAAGCGTTTCAACCTTAAAGAAGAGGTTATTTGGACAGAAGTAACCAAAGCTAGAAATGAAGCCGTTGAAAAAGAAAAAAAAGACGCAAAACGAAGATCGAACGCACCAAATTCGACAGCTAAAGCAAGCACCGCTAGAACAAACACAAGCGCTCCCCATCCGACAGCTGACCCATATTTAAATGAACCTAGTCCATTTGAAGAGAGTCCGAGTATACCTGTTGAAATTCTAGAAAACCACAATGAACATGACTTAATGCGCATACTGGTCCTATATGGTCCTATGGCAATTAGCCTTGAGCAAGTTGGAGAGAAAGGGCAAAAAACCCTACTAGAAGTCAGCGTGGCTGAATACATTTGCAGCTCATTAAATGAAGATGATTTAGGCTTTGAAAGCCCTACATTTACTTCAATGTATCAACTCATCAATGAATCTCTACAAGAAAATACATTTTTAAAACCTGATTTTTTTAAAAGCCAATTGGATCAAGGTATTGTTCAGTTTGTATCTGAAATTGAAATGAATAAGCATGAACTAAGTCACAATTGGATTACTAGGCACAGCATTTTTACAAACTCAGAGCAAGACAAGTTAAAAGAGGCCGTTTTAGGATCTGTATATTCATTCAAATCTTCTAAAGTTGAGAAACGAATTAAGGAAATTCAACAGCAACTCATTAAACTGGGGACTGAAATTACCAACGAAGAACTCATGGACTTATTATCGGAACAAGTTGCTCTTGAACAAATCAAAAAAGCAATTTCAGTTCAGCTAGGAAGAATAATCATTCACTAGATCACTTCAACAATCGTTGATACATTTGTATCGTATTCTCTAGCCCATAATAAAGTGCATCTCCTATTAAAGCATGCCCAATTGAAACCTCTAACAGCCCCTCTATTTTAGAGTCAAAATAGGCTAAATTTTCTAAGCTTAAGTCGTGTCCAGCATTAATCTCCAATCCCAATTCAGACGCTAATTTTGAAGCAATAACATACTCTTTAATTGCCGCCTCTTTATTTTTAGCATAGTTTAAAGCAAATGGACCGGTATAAAACTCAATGCGATCAACCCCACACTTTGCAGCATACTCTATATTTGTTAAGTCTGTATCTACAAAAATAGAAGATCTAACCCCCTTTAATTTCAGTTCTGCACTTAACTCCGTTAACATAGACTGATTCTGCTTTGTATTCCACCCTGCATTTGAAGTTAAAACTCCTGGCGCATCTGGAACAAGTGTAGCTTGCGCTGGAACAATGTCTGAAATCAAAGACATAAATCGATCATTTGGATATCCTTCAATATTGAATTCCGTTGTTACAACTTTCGACAAATCATACACATCTTTACGCGTAATGTGACGCTCATCAGGCCTTGGATGAACTGTAATTCCATCAGCACCAAATCGCTCGCAGTCCAATGCAACTTGAACTACATTTGGCGTGTTCTCACCTCGTGCATTTCGCAACGTTGCTATTTTGTTCACATTAACACTTAATTTCGTCTTCATACGGTACGGTTTTTGTATTTACAAAAGTAAGAACTTACTAAGTATTTATACTACATTAGCAATTATAATGAGAGCACTAGACCTAATAACTGAGGAAATCCCTCCTTTAACTCATTCTGATACTGGCGAAAAAGCGTTAAACTGGATGGACGAGTTTAAGGTGTCACATTTGCCTGTTTTAAAGTTTGGTGTATTTGTTGGCCTTATTTCTGAAGCTGACATCTTAGACAAGATGGATATTGACAAAACCTTGGACGAATTATTCCAACACTTGCCAAGGCCTTACGCGCTCGATTCAGATCACATTTATCAAGTTATTTCGATCCTTTCTGAATTGAAATTAACAGTTATTCCGGTACTCGATAAAAATGAAAAATACCTCGGTTGCTCATCTGTCCAACACCTAATGTCTTTGATTGCAAACACTGGTGGAATTAAAGAGAATGGTGGGATTGTTGTTTTGGAAATGGCTGCATCAGATTATTCAATGGCTGAAATAAGTCAAATTGTTGAAAGTAATGATGCCAAAATACTCAGTTCGTATATTGTAGCCTCTGAAAATTCAACAACAATTGAGGTAACACTAAAAATCAATAACATTGAACTGGATCGAATTATTCGAACATTTGAACGTTATGATTACATTATCAAAGCGTCTTATCAAAAAGGAGAATTTGAAGATGATATGCAGTTTAGGTATGATGCATTAATGAACTATTTGAAACTATAATTATGAATGTTTCTATATACGGTCGAAAGGTCAACAAACAAAATATCGGTTCTTACTTAGAGCTCATAAAACTCTTGAACGATTTTGGATGGAACCCTGTTATTCATTCAGAATTAAAACAACTTTTACTTAAAAAAAGTGTGCTCTCAGAAAGCATTGATGAATTTAGTAATCATAACGATTTAAAATCGGGAATCGATTTAAGCTTAAGTATTGGTGGTGATGGTACATTTATTCAAAACGTGAAATTTATTCGAGATTCTGGCGTTCCAGTTCTTGGAATTAATACAGGAAGATTGGGGTTTTTATCGACCATTTCAAAGGATGATCTTGCTGAAGCCATGGACTTAGTTAAAGATAAAAAATACGTTCATCAAGAACGCTCCTTGATTCGTGTAGAAACTGAACGTGATATTTTTGGAGATGATAACTTTGCCTTAAATGAGGTTACACTGCAAAAGAAAGACTCTTCTTCTATGATTACAGTACATGCATCATTGGATAACAAGTACTTAAACTCGTATTGGGCAGATGGGCTTATTGTGTCAACACCCTCCGGATCAACAGCATATAGTTTAAGTTGTGGAGGGCCTATTATTACACCAGGTTGTCAAGTTCACATCTTAACACCTATTGCACCCCATAACTTGAATGTACGACCAATTGTTGCGCCTGACCACATGCCAATCAAACTAAATATCGAAGGGCGAAATCGCTCCTATTTAATCAGTTTAGATGGTAATTCACATAGCATTAAACAAAATGAGGAGGTCATTATCCATAAAGCAAACTATATGGTAAACGTCATTAAGTTTGAAGAAAACAACTTCTTAGACACTATCCGTAATAAAATGCTTTGGGGAAAAGATAAACGCAATTAGTTGGCATGTTTTAACATTCAGCATACGTTTCAAGCTCATTATTAACTAATAATTCAATATTTTTGAATCACTAAAACAACTAAACATGACTAAAATACTTTTAACCCTTCTTTCAATCTCAATGATGATCACATCATTTGCTGCGGTAAATGGAAAAGGTAAAAAACCGAAAAAATCAAAATTAGAGCATGGTATTTATGCCGAGTTCACAACAAGCAAAGGAATTATTTTAATTCAGCTTGAATTTGAAAAAGCTCCTATGACAGTTGCCAATTTTGTAGGGCTAGCTGAAGGGAAATTTACAGCTGATACAACGGAGTATAAATCACCCTTTTACAATGGATTGAAATTTCACCGTGTAATTAATGACTTCATGATTCAAGGTGGAGATCCAGATGGTACGGGGTCAGGAGGTCCTGCACACAGGTTTCTAGATGAGATTCATCCAGACCTAAAGCATACTGGAGCAGGTATTTTGTCTATGGCTAACTCTGGACCGAATACCAATGGAAGTCAATTCTTTATTACACACAAAGCTACTCCATGGTTAGACGGAAAGCACACTGTTTTTGGACATGTTACTGCAGGCTTAGACGTTGTAAACGCTATAGAGCAAGGTGATGTTATGTCTGAAGTGAAAATAATTCGTAAAGGACGACTTGCTCGAAAATGGAAAGCTTCTAAGCAATATGCTACAGTTATGGAAGTGTATAAAAAGAAAGAGGAAGCACGAATTGCACAGTACGCAAAAATTGCAGCCATGACAAAAGATGAGTACAGCACGTATATGTATCAAGAAGTAAAGAAAGACTTCCCAAATGCTCAAATGTCGAATTCAGGGCTCGTTTATATTATCGAGAAGAATGGTGTGGGGCCAAAGCCAACTCAAGGAGCTAAGATGTCAATTCACTACACAGGTACGTTTAGAAAGTCTGGAGAAAAATTTGATTCTTCTGTAGATCGAGGCCAACCAATGAACTTTGAATTCTTAAAGCAACGAATGGTTCCTGGATTTGAAGAAGGTATATCATTACTATCCAAAGGGGGTAAAGCGAAAATCATTATTCCTTATTACGCTGCATATGGTGCAGAAGGGAGACCTGGAGCCATTCCTCCATATTCAGATTTAGTTTTTGACATTGAAACGGTTGACCTACAGCCATCAGAAACAAAAGAATCCATTCATGAACACAACGACCACGATGGTCACAACCATGATGGTCATAACCACTAAGAAGTAATAGACATAAAAAAGCCAGCTAGTTGCTGGCTTTTTTTATGTCTTCTATGTAATGATTTAATTAGTTGTCTTGGTAGAAACACGTAGCAGGTTTACCCAAACGAAAAGTAATCATCATCCCGGTAAATACATACCAATCTTTTGTTAAGGTATTTCCTCTTTGTCCGTATTGATTCCCCGAAAGGTTTGATAACTCGGCTGACAATGGCCCATTCTCCGCTGCTAAAACAACCGGATCAACATAGGCGTTTGCACCAACATCATCCAGGTAATCCGTAAATGTTTTACGAATTCCACATTCCACATTCAGCCCCACTCTATCGCCCAATGAAAGTTTAGCACCAACACCTAAAGGAATAGAGAGTTGTGTTAAATTATAATATGATTTTGAATTCAATGATGTTCCTTGTCCTTCTGTGCCAAGATCTCTCAGTGCCACTTCAGAACCATTGTATGAGGCCTTAGGATTCATTCTAAACACGGCTAATTCTGCCAGTAAGTACGCTGTACCTTTATAACGATCATGCCCCAATTGAAATGGAAAGTAATTAAACTCTACGCCAATTCCCGCTTCATAAATCTCAGAAGAAAAACTTAAATTACGTTCTTGTTGAAACTCCGAATTCGATGCTGCATCTGAGGCACTCACCTTTCCATACATAATATTTGCACGAAGACTTAAGCGCGAATGGACGTTGTATCGATAAACCAAACCACCTGCTAAATGCGTATTTTTAAACGGGACAAATTGATTTAAATCTCCCAAGTAATAAGTACCCCCAACAAGAAATCCCAATTCAGATTTTGATGTATTTGTATGACGCTGACCAAAAGAAGCCGTTGTAATACTCAATACTAATAGTGCAATAATATATTTCATTTTCTAGTCGTAAAACGCTAAAGTACCAAGAAAATTGTAGTTGCATGGTTCATTTAAAGAAATTGAAAACGCAAGGACCAATGTTTAATCATACGTTGTTTAGATGCTCTAACCTATAAAAATCAGGTTAATCCAACTGGTCAATCAATTCAGTAGGTCTAGCAACCACTGCTTTATCACCTTTAATCACTATAGGGCGTTCGATTAATTTAGGGAACTTTATCATTGCTTCAATCCACTGTAATTCAGACATTTTTTGTCCTTTGAAATTATTTTTAAAATCTGGTTCTCCCTTTCGAAGAATCGACTCTGCAGAAACATTCAGTTTTTTTAGAACAGCCATCAACTCTGCCTTAGTGGGCACTTCTTTCAAGTATTCAACAACGGCAAAGGACTTTGAAGCTTTGGTTAGGTAATCAATAGCCATTCTACTTTTAGAACAACGTGGGTTGTGGTAAACAATATAATTCTGCGACATAATTTTAATTTCCAGACAACATCAAAAAGGCTTTCAAGAACTTGTCTAAATCACCATCCATTACTGCGTCTACATTTCCTGTTTCATGCCCTGTTCGAACATCTTTAACTAATTTATAAGGATGCATCACATAGTTGCGAATTTGCGACCCCCATTCTATTTTTTTCTTATTTGATTCGATTTCATCTCTAGCCTCCATTCTAGATCGGTATTCAATCTCATACAATTGAGATTTTAACAACTGCATCGCCTTCTCTTTGTTTCCCAACTGTGATCTTGATTCAGAATTTTCAATAACAAGGCCTGAAGGAGCATGACGTAAACGAACAGCAGTCTCCACTTTGTTTACGTTTTGACCACCCGCACCTCCTGACCGAAAGGTTTCCCAAGATACATCAGCAGGGTTTACATGAATTTCAATGGAGTCATCAACCAAAGGGTAAACATACACTGAAGCAAACGAGGTGTGTCTTTTTGCATTTGAATCGAAGGGAGAAATTCGAACTAGTCTATGCACCCCGTTCTCTCCTTTTAGATAACCAAAAGCAAAATCTCCCGAAAACTCCAACGTTACCGTTTTAATGCCTGCAACATCACCATCTTGGTAGTTTAATTCTTTAATTTTATACCCGTTCTTTTGACCCCACATTGTGTACATCCTCATCAACATAGAGGCCCAGTCACAACTTTCGGTTCCTCCTGCACCTGCAGTAATCTGAAGAACGGCACTTAAGCTATCCTCTTCACTAGATAGCATATTCTTAAGCTCAAGTTCCTCTACCAACTCCAAGAGTTTTTCGGCATGTTCATCTATTTCCTTTTCATCTGCTTCACCCTCCTTGGCAAATTCATACAACACTTCAAGGTCAGCATAACGTTCCGCTAAATCATCAAAAGCATCTAACCAATATTTAATTGAACGAATTGCTTTTATTTGAATTTCAGCTTTTTTAGAATCATTCCAGAAGTCAGGATCTTGAGATTTCAGTTCCTCTTCCTTAAAACGCACCCGTTTTTCACTGATTTTCAGGTAACCTTCTATCGTATTGATTCGATTTCGAATCCCTTTTATTTGATCTTGATTTATCATGCAAAACAAACATAGTTAAAAAGATTGCAAAATTGTTTAGAACAAAAGCGGAAAAGGGTTTTATAGAGCAACTAAAAACTTTACATTTGTTAGACTAAAAATTAATAGACATGAATATTCCTGAAAATCTTAAATATACAAAAGACCACGAGTGGGTTCGTATTGAAGGTGATGTAGCAACAGTAGGTATTACTGATTTTGCACAAGGTGAACTTGGAGACATCGTATATGTTGAAATTGAAACTGAAGGTGAAACGTTAGATATTGAAGAAGTTTTTGGATCTGTTGAGGCAGTGAAAACGGTTTCTGATTTATTCATGCCCCTTTCAGGTGAAATTATTGAGTTCAATGAAGAACTTGAGTCTAGCCCAGAAACTGTAAACTCTGATGCTTATAATGACGGATGGATGGTTAAAATTAAACTGTCAAATGTCGAAGAAGTGGAAGGTTTACTTGATGCTACTGCATACAGCGCATTGATTGGATAAACCCCTGAATCATTGAATTTCCGCATATTTTTATTTGGATTTATTTGGATTGGAGCCATGTTTTTAGTGTTTCTTACTCCAATAGAAGACAGCGAAAACTTGTTTTTTGAATGCATCCCTGCTAGGTCTATCATTCATTTAGCGCTTTTTTGGGGCTTTGTTCACACATGGATTATTGCCTGTAAAAAACAACTCAAAAATGAACTCTTTCGACGAAGAGCATTTACATTCACTTTTTTAGCAGCCGTTGTATTGGCGTTGTTATCAGAACTGGTAATGTATGTGACGGGGATTTCAACCTGTTTTAACTATTGGAACTTGATTTTTGACCTCCTTGGATCGGGGTTAGGTATATTGACCTTTCGTGTACTGTACAGCTCATGTTATTGAGTTTTTGGTATACATTTTGTAAGTTAAAATTCATATATTTACAGCATAATACGGCGAATTAATTATGGAACTAAAGAAAAGTGAACAAGCAAACATTGAAAAACTACGTGTACCGATTACACTTATGGGGCTTTTGTTTGTGGGAAGTATTGTTTTAGCTTCTTTCTCATACCAAGAAGGAATAAAACGTGAATTAAGAGCTAGTGTCGAAGAGAACTCTGCAGATATACAATTTATGCAAGACGCTCAAGAACAAGAGACACCGCCACCGCCACCACCGGCAGTAGACGTTCCACCACCGGTAACTGAAGAAATAGTTGAAGAAGAAAACACGGAAGAAGAACCAGTGCCAGTTGCACAAGTTCCACCACCGGTTGATATAGCACCAGAAGTTGTCGTAGTTGAAGAGGAAATTATTGATTTCCCTGATGTTGAAGCAGGTTTTCCAGGAGGAGCAGCTGCAATGCAACAGTGGATTGCGGACAACGTACAATATCCCCAGACTGCAATTGAAATGAATGAACAAGGGCGTGTTTACCTCTCGTTTGTTGTTGAATCAAATGGAACAATTGGAGGAATAAAAATAGAGCGAGGTGTAAGTATCGATTTAGACCGTGAAGCTAAACGCTTATTACGTAGAATGCCTAAATGGGTGGCTGGAGAAGCCAAAGGACGTAAAGTAAGAACTAGGTGTAGACTTCCAATCAATTTTACATTGAACTAGAACATAGATATACTACTTAAAAAAACCGTGAACATGTTCACGGTTTTTTTTTTGCATTAAACTTTGGCATATAATTTGTCTTATTGGTTGTAGAAGACTCTTTAACTAAAAACAAATCTATTATGACAACTAAAAAAAGTAATGCTGCAAGTATAGAAAAGTTAAGATTGCCTATCATCTCTCTCAGCCTTCTGTTTGTTGGAAGCTTAGTACTTGCCTCTTTCTCTTACACAACAAGTACGGAACGTGACTTTAAAGCTGAGGCAAGTCAAGATGGAGTAGAAATCACCTTTATGGAAGAGGTCGTAGAACAAGATGTTATCAAACCGCCAAAAAAAATAGAAGTGAAAGCTCCTGTAAACGACACCATTATTATTGATAGTAATACAACGGTAATACCTGACCCTATCATTGTAGTTTCTCCACCAGACATCAAAGTAGGAACAGGTATCATTAAGGTAGTTTCTCCAGTAATCTCATTTCCTGATAGAGATGCCATGTTCTTAGGCGGCAGTGTGGAGTTAAAAAAATGGATTAATCAAAATGTATCCTATCCACAAGAAGCGATTGCAATTGGAGACCAAGGGCTTGTTTACCTTTCATTTGTTGTTGAAAAAGATGGTTCCATTACAGACGTTAAGATAGAACGAGGCGTAAGCATAGAGCTAGATCGAGAAGCAAAAAGACTTGTTCGAAAAATGCCGAAATGGGTAGCTGGAGAAGTTAAAGGACTTCCTGTTAGGTCAAGATGTCGTTTACCAATCAATTTTGAATTGTATTAACACAAAAAACCGCACATAATTATGTGCGGTTTTTATCAATATACGGACGATGACCCTCCAATATTTTCAATTGGGTGCCATGTTGTTTTAATTTCCTGAAAATCTGCAATCAGATATAAATCTTGATTATTTGGCTTCATCCAATCTTTCATATAGGTCGAAATTCGCTTTAAATTTAATGCTGAACTCTGTTGTAATTCTGCTTTAACTTCTGTTGAATCGCCACTGTAAGCCATTGCATTAACATCCATATGAGTCGTTAATGGTTTAATTAGTTCACTTGGTGACCCTGTCAAAATATTAACAACTCCACCAGGCACATCTGAAGCGTTTAAAACTTCTGCAAAGGTAACAGCACACAGAGGCATACCCTCTGAAGCAAGTACAACACAGGTATTTCCCCCAGCAATGATTGGAGCAATCAATGAAACCAATCCAATTAAAGATGTGGTTTGATCTGAGACCACACCAACAACTCCGGTGGGCTCTGCAATTGAAAAATTAAAATGTGAGGAGGCAACAGGGTTTACAGATCCTAGAATCTGCATGTATTTATCGCACCAACCTGCGTAGTAAACCAAGCGGTCAATAGAACGATTAACTTCTTTTTCTGCATTGGTCTTGGAAGAACCTTGAAAAATCAATTCCTCAATAAACTGAGACTTTCTTCCCTGCAACATTTCGGCAATTCGATACAGAATTTGTCCGCGATTAAAGGCTGTACGTTCAGACCACCCTCCAAATGCTTTTCTAGCAGCTACAACAGAATTTCGCACATCCTTTCTTGAAGATTGGCAAATATTACCTAGCTGTTCTCCCTTTTGGTTTAGCGGCGTATAGTACCTTCCTGATTCCGTCCTTGGAAAACTCCCTCCAATGTAAATCTTATATGTTTTTAAAACGTCCAAATTCTTCATGATTTCAAATTAACGTAGGCGCTTAAACCATGAACTCCTCCTTCACGACCAAAGCCACTTTCTTTATACCCTCCAAAAGGAGATGTTGGATCAAATTTATTGTACGTATTCGCCCAAACAACACCTGCCTTTAATTTTGAAGACAAGTTAAATACACGCGCACCCTTGTCTGACCAAATACCGGCAGCTAATCCATACGGTGAATTATTTGCTTTCTGAATAACCTCATCAACCGTTCTAAAAGTCTGTACAGTGAGAACAGGACCAAATATTTCCTCTTGAACAATTCGGTTCGATTGAGCAACATCTGTAAATAAGGTTGGGGCACAATAGTATCCTTTTTCAGGAACCTTAGGCGAAGCCTGATATATGTCTGCCCCCTCATCTTTTCCAATCGCTATGTATTTATTGATTGTGTTAAGTTGTTCTTTAGAGTTAATCGCGCCAATGTCTGTATTCTTATCCAGTGGATCTCCTATGATCAACTGATCCATTCTACGTTTAAGCTTTTTAAGAACAAGATCTGCAACATTCTCCTGAACAAACAACCTTGATCCAGCACAACAAACGTGTCCTTGATTAAAGAATATCCCATTCACAATTCCTTCAACTGCTTGATCAATTGGGGCGTCATCTAAAATAATATTCGCTGATTTACCCCCCAGTTCTAAGGTCAACTTTTTATCCGTTCCCGCAATTGACGCTTGAATGAGTTTTCCAACTTGAGTTGAACCCGTAAATGCAATCTTATTAACATCTGCATGATTTACAATTGCAGCTCCCGTATCTCCATGCCCAGTAACAATGTTTACCACACCGTCTGGCAACCCTGAATCTTTTATAATTTCAGCAAGCTTTAAAGCTGTTAATGATGTTGTTTCAGCAGGTTTTAATACAACTGTATTTCCTGCCGCCAATGCGGGAGCAATTTTCCAAGCTGCCATCAATAAAGGAAAGTTCCAAGGTATAATTTGCCCAACTACACCTAGGGGCTCAACCTTTCTGTTTGGAAAAGCATACGCTAATTTATCTGCCCAACCTGCATAGTAGAAAAAATGATTACACGCCAGGGGAATATCAATATCCCTTGATTCCGTAATCACTTTACCCGAATCAATTGTTTCAATAACAGCTAATTCACGGGCGCGTTCTTGCATGAGTCGTGCAATTCGATAGATGTACTTCGCTCGATCTGATGGAGAAACTTTTGACCAAACATTTTTATAGGCCTTTCTTGCTGCCTTTACCGCCTTATCCACATCAGCATCATTGCCATGAGCAATCTGAGAAACGCATTCCTCTGTAGCTGGATTAATGGTATCGAAATAGCGACCCGACATAGGTTTTACAAATTTCCCGTCGATGAATAAATCGTATTTATTCTTTATCTTAACATGAGCAGTTCCCTCCAACGCAGGAGCATAATCCCACGAAAACACGTCTTCTTTTTTAGTTACTTTCTTTGCCATAAATTAGTCTATTGAAAAGTAATTTGATGATTGATAAACTCCCGTTTCAGCTTTAACAATTTGCATAAGCACATCGTTCGCTAAACTACTTGCTCCAAATCGGAACCATCCATTATTTAACCACCCCGCACCTAATACTTCATTCACCATAACCAAGTTGTGTAGTGCTAGCTTGGAATTTGAAATCCCTCCAGCGGGTTTCATTCCAACTTTAATTCCAGTAGTATCCATGAAATCACGGATAGCTTCTAGCATCACATAAGTTACCTGCATTGTGGCTGCAGGTTGTATTTTACCTGTCGATGTTTTAATAAAATCTGCGCCTGCATACATCGCAATATCACTTGCGCGCCTGACATTGTCCAATGTAACTAGCTCACCTGTTTCTAATATCACCTTTAACCGTGCCTTACCACACGCTTCTTTAATTGCAGCAATTTCATCAAAAACAAAGTTATATTCTCCAGACAAAAACTTTCCTCTAGAAATAACCATATCAATTTCATCTGCTCCTTTAGAAACAGCAAACTTAGTGTCTGCTAATTTAACGGCTAAAGGTGCTTGACCACTTGGAAATGCGGTTGAGACAGATGCAACCTTCACCCCAGAACCAGCCACTGCCTTTACAGCAACATCAACCATAGAAGGGTAGACGCATACCGCTGCTACCTTTGGAAGCTCTGAAAAAACATCGTGTACGTGTTGTGCTTTATAGCACATTTGTTTTACCTTACCTGGAGTATCTTTTCCTTCTAACGTAGTCAAATCAATCATACTCAAGGCCATTTTTAGACCTTGAATTTTCGTTTCTGATTTTATACTTCGTTTTTGAAATTTAGCTACCCGCTCCTCTACACCGACCTTATCTATACGCGGAGATTCTGAAAAATTAGGCAACACGATATTGCTCGTATTGTTTTTCATGTTGTTTGATCGTTAGTTTAAAGTTGTCCATCTGAATGATACAAGCCCTTCTTAAACACCTTCACTTTTAGAAGAATACCATCGGAATCGTATTCGTAAACCTTTCCATTCCAAAGTCTTGCATTTCTAAAATCACCATCCTGCCAAATTTCATCGTTTACATTGTAAACCTTATTGTAACCATTTGATTCAAATTTGGCTCCTTTGGTTCTCGGATTAACAATTTTAGGTGCATACTCTTTGTTTATTCGAGTTTCTACAACTACGACAACAGGGTTAACCATTGGTTTTATTTCACTTTGCTCAACAGAACCATCGGCAGCGTAATAGATGATTTCTTTAATATCCCCGTTTTCGTAATACCGTGAAGCCTTTCCCGTAGGCACTCCATTCTGAGCTTCATACGTAAACTTCAACTGTCCGTTTGGATATATAAACTTAACTTGACCTTGCTCTTTTCCCGATGCGTCGTAATTGGCTTCGTATTCAACAACACCATTTTCATGAAATCGCTTTAAAGAATCTTTGTATTTATTTCGTGTAAATGTGCCAAGCTCTTTGACTTTACCATTTGAATATCTTTTGATAAATTGACCGCTAGGACGATTATTATGGAACTCCCCTTTTAGTTTAGGTGTAACTCCATCAGTATGATACAGAGTCCAAAACCCTTCTTTACGGCCGTTTTTATATTTACCCTCTTCAATTTTGCCATTGGACGGAAACCCTAAAGATGGTCTGTCCTTACCGTAATACACCCACAGGCCTTGTTTTCTCCCCTTGCTGTCTTTTTTATTTATGTCCCCCCCTTGATCACTTGACGCAAACACGAGTGGAGCAGTCAACACCCCAAGAAATGACAAAAACAAGATTAATTTAGATAGCATAATACAATTAACAAATCGACTAAACGAAAATAGAAAAACAAGACTGTTAAACAAAATTAATTGTTGCGTTTTGCTCAAAAAATAATTTCTTGTGTCAAAAATATTCGGGATAATAAAAAACGTGCTAATACTTCCTGTCTAGGATTTTGAAAGCAATGTAAGGTCTACTTTTTCAAGCATTGTTTTTACAAGCATTTCAAGGTTGTATTTTTCTTTCCACCCCCAATCTGATCTTGCAACACTGTCATCAATTGAACTGGGCCAAGTCTCCGCAATTTTTTGCCTAAAATCTGGAGCACAAGTCATTTTAAAATCCGGAATGTGTTTCTGAATTTCCGCTGCAATTTCTGTTGGTGTAAAACTGCAACCTGACAAGTTGTACGAAGACCTTACTTTAACACAATCCTTTGGAGCATTCATAAGCTCTAAGGTTGCTCGAATAGCATCTTCCATATACATCATTGGCAATGCTGTATTCTCCGTTAAAAAACATGAAAACTCATTCCCCAATTTTGCTTGATAAAAAATGTCAACAGCATAATCTGTAGTACCACCACCAGGTAAGCTTGTATAAGAAATCAAGCCTGGATAGCGAATACTTCGCACATCAACCCCATATTTTTCATGGTAATACGCACACCATCTTTCGCCAGCTTGTTTAGAAATACCATAAACAGTTGATGGCTCCATAACGGTTAACTGGGGCGTATTGTGTTTAGGAGTTGTTGGTCCAAATACAGCTATAGAACTCGGCCAGAAAATTTTAGATAAGTATCCTTCTTTAGCTAAGTCTAAAATGGTAAATAAGCCTTCCATATTCAGTTGCCAAGCAAATCCAGGGTTATTCTCTGCCGTCGCACTTAAAAGCGCAGCCAATAAATAAACTTCAGAAATTTTTTCAGAAATAATAAAATCACGAACTGCTTCCTTTTTTAGAATGTCCATCTGTACATAAGGTCCTCCGGACAACTTTTCTGGACATGTCTGGTGTAGGTCTGCTGCGTAAACATTATCATCACCATGCTTAGCCCGTAAGTTTAAAACAAGCTCCGTCCCGATTTGTCCACAAGATCCAATGATTAAAATCTTTTTCATAATTCTGAATTAAATACAAATAGAGAAATATTTTTTTCAATATCCTAAAGGTTAAAGTAAAATTTAACGCTTTTACCTTTTTATGATTATAATCATTTTTCATAAAGGTCCAACTGCTTACTTTTGACAAATTCCTTATCTTTACACTTATGTGGACAGGATTAAAAGATTATTTAAATCACCTCATTAAGAGAAATCCGGAGTGAAGCCTGGAGTAAAATTAAATGTAAGACAGAATTTATTTTAAAATAAAATTATTACACATGCCATTTTATCAAAAACTAGGGGAAATCCCACATAAACGACATACCATTTTCAGAAAAGAAAATGGTGATTTACACCACGAACAGCTTTTTGGAACAGCAGGATTTGACGGAATGTCTTCACTACTCTACCACTTGGAACCTCCAACAATTGTCAAAGACTTCATAGGAACCAAAGATGTTCGCCCAGAAATAGCTGAAGACCGCCAGCTTCAAATGCGAAGCTTGAAAGGGTATAACGTAGCTCCAAAAGAAGATTTTTTAGAAAGTCGTGTACCTGTATTGGTGAATGATGATTGTGAAATTGTACTTTCTTCCCCAAAAAAATCACTTCGTGAATACTTCTATAAGAATGCCGATTGCGACGAAGTAATTTTCATTCATGAAGGATCAGGAAAGTTACGTACTCAGCTTGGGAATATTGACTTTAAATATGGCGACTACCTGGTAGTTCCTAGAGGGATCATTTATCAAATTGATTTCGATACAGAAGAAAACAGGTTGTTTATTGTCGAATCCAAACACCCTATTTTTACGCCAAAAAGATATCGAAATTGGTTCGGTCAATTGTTAGAACACAGCCCTTTTTGCGAGCGTGACTTTAGGCCACCATCTGAACTAGAAACACATGCAGAAATGGGTGATTTCTTAGTCAAAACAAAAAAACAAGGTGTTTTATATTCGTACACCTATGCTTCTCATCCATTTGATGTTGTAGGCTGGGATGGGTACAATTATCCATACGCGTTCTCAATTCATGATTTTGAACCAATTACCGGAAGGGTACATTTACCTCCACCAATTCACCAAACCTTTGAAACAAATGCTTTTGTCATTTGTTCATTTGTCCCTAGACTTTACGACTATCATCCAGAATCTATTCCAGCTCCATACAACCACAGTAATATTGACTCAGATGAGGTTCTTTATTATGTTGATGGTGATTTTATGAGTAGAAATAACATCAAAAAAGGACAGATCACACTGCATCCTGCTGGACTTCCTCACGGACCACATCCAGGCGCATACGAACGAAGTATCGGGAAAAAAGAGACACAAGAACTGGCCGTTATGGTTGACACATTTAAGCCATTAAAACTCACAAAACAAGCACTTGAACTTGAGTTTAAAGACTACTATAAATCATGGCTTCATTAATAAGCCTTTTACAATAACCCACTAAAGAAAATTCAAAGATGGCAGCAGAAATAAAAAAATTAAAAGATTTACAAAACACAGAGTACGGATTAGAAAAGTTATTCTCAGATGCAGAAGACTTTTTACCCTTGCTAGGAACAGATTATGTTGAGCTATATGTAGGAAATGCAAAGCAATCAGCACACTTTTACAAAACGGCATTTGGATTTCAATCTGAGGCATTTGCTGGCTTGGAAACAGGATTAACAGATCGCGTATCCTATGTACTTAAGCAAGACAAAATACGGTTGGTTTTAACGACTCCCTTAGACGAAAATGGACCAATCAATGCACACATCAACAAACACGGTGATGGCGTTAAGGTTATGGGACTTTGGGTAGAAGATGCAACAAGTGCTTGGGAGGAAACAACAAAGCGAGGTGCTAAATCTTTTATGGAGCCTACAGTAGAAAAAGATGAGTTTGGTGAAGTGGTTCGCTCTGGAATTCATACCTATGGAGATACAGTACATATTTTTGTAGAACGCAAGAACTACACGGGAATCTTTTTACCTGGATACAAGAAATGGGAATCTCATTACAACCCTGAACCTGTTGGTTTAAAGTTTATTGACCACATGGTTGGAAATGTAGGCTGGGGGGAAATGAAACAATGGTGTGAGTTTTATGCTAAAGTAATGGGATTTGCTCAAATAATCTCTTTTACGGATGATGATATTTCTACCGAATTCACAGCCCTTATGAGTAAGGTAATGAGCAATGGGAACGGAAGAATCAAATTCCCAATCAATGAGCCAGCTGAAGGGAAAAAGAAATCTCAAATTGAAGAGTACCTAGATTTCTATAAAGGCGCTGGAGTTCAACACATAGCAGTAGCAACAAATGACATTGTAAAAACAGTATCAGCTATGCGCGATCGAGGGGTTGAATTTTTGTATGTTCCTGAAGAGTATTACGACGATTTGTTAGATCGAGTTGGAGAAATTGATGAAGATGTTGAAGTTTTAAAACAACATGGGATTTTAATTGACAGAGATGACGAAGGTTATTTATTGCAATTATTCACCAAGCCTGTTGTTGATAGACCAACAATGTTCTTCGAAGTAATTCAACGTAAAGGAGCACAATCTTTTGGAGTAGGAAACTTCAAAGCATTGTTTGAGGCCATTGAGAGAGAGCAAGGAAATAGAGGAACGCTATAAACTCAAAAGAAACAATTAAAAGCCGTGTACACTTAATGTATTACACGGCTTTCATTTTTTGACAATAAGCTCAGCACGTGTTTTTATGACGAATTCACGCGTTGAAATATCAGAATTGAACGGTTATGACACGAGAAGAATTATTGAAAGCCATTGACAAGAAGTATGAAGCGATGGGCCAAAACGCAGATGTGCATTTGTCTGGACTTTTATATGCAGAGCCTACCAAATATTGGGACTATATCCAAGTTGATGCATTGCTCGGACTACAAGCTCAAAAAACAACATTAAAAGATGAGATGGTCTTCATCATGTACCATCAAATTAATGAGCTTCTTTTCAAAATGATTCTTTGGGAAATGGAACAAATTTCGGAAGACGAAGCAATCTCAACAAAAAAGTTTGCCAAACATTTGTATCGAATTTCACGCTATTTTGACATGCTCTCTAACTCGTTCACAATTATGGGTGATGGAATGGATGTAGATCAATACATGAAGTTTAGAGATACCTTAACTCCAGCAAGTGGATTTCAAAGTGCTCAATACCGAAAAATTGAATTTGCATCTACTGAACTGATTAACCTGATCGACTTCAGGTTTAGAAAAACCATTGATCGTGACACACCATACACTCATGCATTCGACAACCTTTATTGGCAAGTTGCAGGGATAGATCATAGCACGGGAAAGAAAACGAAACTGATGACAAACTTCGAGGATAAATACAAGGAAGAGTTTATTGGGTTCATGAAAAAATACAACACGACAAATCTATGGACAAAATTCAAAGAATTGCCAGAAGCTGAACGCAACGATGTTAACCTGGTTAATGCAATGCGTCACTATGACCATACCGTTAACGTAAGCTGGGTAATGCATCACCTAAATGCTGCTCGCAAGTATTTAAACAGCGGAGAAACAAGCGTTGAGGCAACTGGAGGCAGTGAATGGCAAAAGTACATGCACCCAAAATATCAACGTCGAATTTTCTTTCCTGAATTGTGGTCAGAGGCTGAATTAGAAAACTGGGGCGATGAAGGCATTGTTTCAGAAGAAGTTTTATCTGAACTAAGTACAATTAGAATCTAATTCTAACGAATCATTATCTTTGAACAAAATAATTAAGACATGGCAGAAGTAGGAATAATTATGGGAAGCACATCGGATTTACCGATAATGCAAGAAGCGGCAGATATTTTAACGGAATTAGGTATTGAATTCGAGTTGGATATTGTTTCGGCACATAGAACTCCTGAAAAGATGTATGACTACGCTAAGTCTGCACATGAGAGAGGCTTAAAAGTAATTATTGCTGGTGCAGGAGGTGCTGCTCACCTTCCTGGAATGACTGCCTCACTAACACCACTTCCAGTTATTGGAGTGCCCGTAAAATCGAGCAATTCAATTGACGGATGGGATAGTATCTTATCAATTCTTCAAATGCCTGGAGGAATTCCTGTTGCAACAGTTGCATTAAATGGTGCTAAAAATGCAGGTATATTAGCCGCTAAAATTATTGGGGCATCTAATCCAGAAGTATTAACACGTATGTCTACATATATGGAAGTGTTAAAGCAAAAAGTTTTAGATGGAGCTAAATCCGTAAAAAAGGGTTAAGCCTACGCTTTTCGTGTTCGTTTAATCAACTTGGCTATTCGATCAGCATAAAACACCTTGAGCTCATCCACGTATAACACAGGATTATCGTAGGTTGTTACAACCTGATAGGTACGTTTCGACTTTGCTTCAAGCAGCGCATTTTCGAGGCGTTGAATTTCACCTTGCAAGTATGTATCTGGTTCATCAGCAACAACTTCATTTTCATCAATCGCATTTCCACTTAATACATGTTGATGAAATAACCTGAGCTTTTCTAAATCGCCAGCACGATATATATCGATAAGATTGGACGTTGCTTCTGTTGCCTTCTCCCCCATGTCCTCATTTAACGAATACTTATCTGGATGAACTAGAAACATAGTCTCCTTGTACAATCGTTTTAGCTCTTGCCTATCTGTCAAAGGAACTTCGGACAATTCTTTTTTTGGTGGAATTAATGTACTTGTTGGCTCTTTGTAATTTTTTCCTCGTCGCTTCTGCGCTAATCGTTTTTGCTTCTTGAGGTTCCGAAGTTTACGGTAAATCCGATTCAGTTCACGCTCTTGGATAATGTCTTTTTCGAGATGAGCACGAAGAATTGCTTCAAAGGCACTTGTTTTAGTAAGCACCTCATCCAACTCCTTGTTAAGCTGAGTAATTCTTGTTTTCAAGCCAAACTGTTGAAAAGCCAAGTCATCATTCTTTAACAGATTACTCATACATCAGATACTTTGTACGCACTAAACTAAATGCACTCAAGCCTTCTTTCCAAGTAGCTCGAATTTCATCTTCACCCAGTTCAGACCGAACCTGTTTTAAGAGTATATCATTCCCCGCAAGTAGATTGAAGAATCGCGATCGGTCTACAAAGACTTTTCCTTTCAATTGATTTTTTGCATTCAAAACAAAGCTTAAATCCAATTGGTACATTCGCTGATAACTCGAATCCGTTAAATTAAAGCCATTGCATACGCGGTCTTTATGCTTTGGGTTCTTTGACCCTGGCCCCGACTTCGGGATAAATTCAAATGCTGTTTTTGAAAAATCAGGATGGCCATACCGTTCGAACGGCCCTGTTGTACCCCTACCCACAGTAACAGTTGTAGCTTCTAAAAAACACAAACTTGGATACAGTTGTATTGAGAGGTCAGACCTTAAGTTTGGTGAGGGCGGAACAGGCAATGAATACGGACGATTATGATTGTAATTATCGCATGAAACAACAGTTAAATTACAATGCGCTTCATTATTAAGCCATTTTTCACCATTAATCATTTGAGCGTATTCGGCTATCGTCATTCCATGAACAACTGGAACGGGATGCATTCCAACAAAGGATTTGAACGCTAAATCTAACACAGGACCATCAACATAATGTCCGTTCGGATTTGGGCGATCAAGAACAATAAGGGAAATTTCATTTTCTGCACAGGCTTCCATCACATAATGCAAGGTTGAAATATAGGTGTAAAAGCGTACACCAACATCTTGAATATCGAATACGAGTACATCAATTCCTTCCAATTGTGACGCGGTAGGTTTTTTATTCTTTCCGTATAATGAAACAATGGACAGCTCTGTTTTTTTATCTACCTGACTGGAAACATGTTCTCCCGCATCAGCATCGCCTCTAAAGCCGTGTTCTGGTGAAAAAACACGCTTCAATTTAACTCCTGAATAAAGCAAGGTGTCAACTAAGTGAACTCCATCGACCAACGAGGACTGGTTGCCAACAACTCCCACAGATTTATGCTTTAACATTGGGAGAACAACATTCAATTTTTGCGCACCGACAATAACCGCATTTTCGACCATTTTAACCGGGTCAAGACCAACAGACCTGTTTTCAATTGGCTGTCCAAAGCTACACGATGATAGCAAAACAAAAAAAATACTTTTTAGGCACAAAACCTTTGTGTACTTTAGTCGAAAACTAGGGCTTATTTTGTCATTCGAATACTTCATATCTAAGAAAACGCTAAAGAGTGTAGTGCAAGGTAAGAAAGTTTCCAAACCTATTGTACGCATTTCCATTATTAGTATTGCCCTCGCTGTTATTGTGAACCTCATTACAATTGCTGTTGTGACTGGGTTTCAGCAAGAAGTCCGTCAAAAGATAACGGGCTTTGGGGCTCCTATTTTCATTATGAGTGCTAGCGAAAATAGCGTGTACGAAAGTGAAGCCATTCATACCGATCAGTCTTTCTTGAAAGACCTGGCTTTAGACAGTGACATTGAAGCCGTTTATGGGGTTGGGTACAAACCTGTTTTATTTCAATCTGAACGAACTGAAATTCACTACACACTTCCAAACGGCAAAGACACTTCTGAAATAAACCAGCAAGTGAATGGGGCAATCATTAAGGGCGTAGACTCCACCTATAATTTAGATTTTTTCAAAACGCACTTAACAGAGGGTAAGCTGCCAAACTATGCGAGTAGTTCTTCCAATCAACACATCTTAATTTCAAGAAAACTAGCAAACGACCTTAGCTATAACGTTAACGATACTGTTTCTGCCTTTTTTGTGAAAAATCGCCCCATTAAACGCAAGTTTATTATTATCGGCATCTACGATACAGGCCTTGAAGAATTTGATAAAAAAACGGTTCTGGCTAAACTGTCAATTGTTCAAGAGTTGAACGACTGGGGAATAAAAGCATCCATCGAATTGGCTGACACAATGCTAAATGGTCAACTCATTATTGGCGCCAATGTTATTGGAGGGAATGGTCACCACAGATACAATTGGGGGCTCGGTTATGAAACGTACGCTCGGTTTACTCACTGCCCAATAAAGGATACCACCTTTCAATTGATTGCCTCCGATTATTGGAGTAATATTGAAGGACGTAACGAGGTCAATGCGATTCCTGACACAGCATATTTGAAAATAACTGTTGAAGGAACAGGATTTAGCCCATGTGATTTTGAACACAATGAACTGGGTGAATTAAAACGTAATTACTTAGCTGATGATGGCTCTAAATTCTCAATTCAAGCAGGCCATAAAAACATAATCTTTGAGTTTATTGAAGGCAGAGGAAGCGCTCACAATTACGTAGGTGGATTTGAAGTTATGATCAAAGATTGGGAGCAATTAGACGCTGTTGTTAATCGCACATCAAACCGCATTGACCTTGCTCCAACAAAATATAATGAGCTACTTAAAACAACAAGTATTCGAGAGAATCAACACGATATTTTTGTCTGGCTCGAATTTCTCGATATTAACGTTGTTATTATACTAACCTTAATGATTCTTATCGGAATAATTAACATGGGATCTGCCTTATTAGTTTTAATCCTCATTCGCTCTAATTTTATCGGAATGATGAAAGCTATGGGAGCGACTAATTGGAGTATTCGGAAAATATTCTTAATTCAAGTGAGTTTTTTAATCTCACGCGGAATGATTTGGGGAAATATTATTGGGGTTGGTCTTTGCTTCATGCAAAGTTACTTTGGAATATTCACCCTAAACCCTGAAGTGTACTATTTAACTGAAGTACCTATAGAATTAAGCCTTTTAAATTGGGCGCTGCTAAACGTTGTAACACTCTTAGTTTGCATCACCGCATTAATAATTCCAAGTGTTGTTATTACACGCATTAAGCCTGTAAATGCAATTAAATTTAATTAGAGGAATTTATCCAATAAGCTCAAGAGCTCTGAAAAGAAGCTTACAACATAATACCCAGAACCAACTCGTGCCCTCCTACATTGTAGTTTCTTACCTCTGATGTAGAAAAATCAAACGAGTAACTGATTTTAAGTAGGTGATTGATATTAAACCCAGCCATTCCGATTATTGTTTTAGAACTCCTATATGAAGCTGCCATCCAAAAACGGTCTTTAAACGCTACCTGTACGCCACCTTCTACAGAAATTGGAGTATACAACACATACTTAACCAGTGCGTTTGGAGTAATTGTTATGTCATTGTTCGTACTAAAATTGTATCCTGCAATTGCACGGTAATGCATTTTTGGGTCAAAATCTACCGTACCAAGTCCAAAACGAACTAAGTCACCCGTTAATTGATCTGCCGAAAGCCCAACATAGAAATCTTCTGAATATAAATACAACCCTGCTCCAACATCCATCGTGTAATCACTAACTGATGTTGTGTACTGGGCATATGTATCGTCATTCCCAACTCCTGTCAATATATTTAATGTTTGTGCTCTGTCTTCTAAAAACGCACGATTAGAAAGTCCTAAATCGACCCCAAAAGATAAATTTAAGCTACGGCTTAACGGTATGTGAATTGCATATGTTCCTGCTAACTTTATTTGTCGAAAGGCACCGTATTGATCTGCAAACACATAACCCCCAAAGGCGTGTTTTAAACCTCCAACACCTCGTTTTGATTGACGTATAGGGCCTCGCTTAGTACTTCTTTTAGGGTAGTATCTCGCTTTATCTTTTTGAGGAAGGGCTGTTGAACCGTATAAGTACGTTGTCATTGGAGCATTAGCAAATCCTGCCCACTGCATTCTTCCACCCATCGTAATGTCTGCAAAATCATATGCACCAGCAGCACCAGGATTAACCAAATATGGGTTTCTATTGTATTGACTGAACTGAGGCTCTTGCTGCCCAAAAGCAACTGTTGCTAAAAAACCACATGTCAAGATTATAATATTTCGCATCATTCTAATGTTATGACCACAGTTAACATGATCAATAAGTTTATTAAATCAGCCTAAAAATACCGCTAAATACCTTATAAAAAAGAATCGTATAAGCGAATACCACAGTTTCAGACGTTAACAAAGATAATTTTTTTAAACTGAAAAAGCAATGAATTAGAATTTGACTTCCTGTGAAATATCGACGATATATAAATGGCACTAAAGCTATTTCATACACGCACACGGCGGGTCAAACTCCCAAGTAACTTCAGGCATTCTTTGGAGCCATGACTCCTGAAATTCAGGGCTAAATTTAATTCCTGAAAGGTCTATTTTTTGCAAGTGATTTAATTCTTGAAGGCTTACAGGCAAGTTTCTTATAGGGGTATCGTAGAGGTCTAAATACTCAAGGCTTTCTATTCCTGAAATACAGTTTGGCAGTGTTTCAAAAAAGTTATTTCCAATTAAAATATTTTTTAATTGCGGCATTCTACAAAAAACAACAGGAAAATAAACCAAGTTATTCTTATCCAAATTAATCCTTTCAAGTTTGTGAAAAGTTGCAATGAAGTCTGGAAGCTCCGTTAATTTATTTTTCTTTAAGTCTAAGACTTTAAGCTGGGTGAATTCCGTCAATTTTTGTGGAAGAGTCTCTAATTTTAACTTAGCCAATGACAGGCCATAAATAGTATCTGGAGATGCAGACACCACCTCTTTCCATTTATAAATTTTCACGCCTTCTAACTGTGCAGAAAGCTGAAAACTACAAACAATTAGTAAAATAATTACGAATAGACTTTTCATCTTGTTTAAGTTGTTCCATTAAATCAGAAACTGAATCAAATTTCATTTCATCCCTAAAGCGCGACAACAATTGTACCGTTACTTGCTGGCCGTATAAATCGCCCTCAAAATTAAACAGGTGAATCTCCATAGAGACCTTCGTGCTATCTGTAACCGTTGGGCGACAGCCAATGTTCATCATTCCTTCATGGATACTCCCGTTTTCAAGAAGAACATTAACGGCATAAACACCCGTTGCAGGAATCAATTTAATATCACTCTCAATGTCTAAGTTTGCAGTAGGAAACCCTATTTGCCTGCCCAAGGCTTCCCCTTGAACAACCTTGCCATAGAGCTCAAACTTTTCACCCAAGTAACGTTCAGCAAGTGCCATGTCTCCTTTTTGAATTGCTTTTCGAATTTTAGTAGAGCTAACATTTACCTCATCTATTTCTTGCGCACCTATCTCAATAACTTCAAAACCATAGGTCTCACACACCTCTAAAAGAAATTTTAAACTCCCTTCTCTATTCTTTCCAAATTGATGGTCATATCCAATAACTAATTTCTTGACATGTAGTTTGTTTACGAGGTAATCGCGCACAAATTCAATTGCGGTTAATCGAGAGAACTCCTTTGTAAATGGATGCACAATTATGTTATCCAAGCCTATTCTACGCAGCTTGTCATTTTTCTCAAGTTGAGTTTGAATCAATTTTAACCCATGCGTTTCTGGATATAAAACCATTCTTGGATGTGGATAAAATGTAAACAAAACAGACTCCCCGCCAACCTTTTCAGCTTCGGCATTTAATTGTTGGATTATTTTTTGGTGCCCCAAGTGTACACCATCAAAGGTGCCAATGGTGAGTACCGGGTTTTTAATCTCTTCTAATGCCTCGAAACCTTTAAAAATTCTCATTGAATATAAACGGGTATTTACACGTACAAATCTAACGATTAAAGCTAGTTTAATTTAGTGGAAATAAAAAAAAGATCCCCATTTATTTCTCGAGGTATAACAAGCTTAATTAGAAGTCAATGTGTTCTCACAACGGACAGGGTATAGTTCCTCATACTAGGTGTAAAATGTCAGCCTAATGTTTACCACTTAAGAGATAAAGTTAAGTAACAGTTTATTACCTTGAAAGACGTCTTTCAAGGCTTTATCAAATCTTAAAAAGTAAATAATAATGGGAAAAGTAGGAAGACCAAGAAAAAGAACAGCCGAGGCGGTTGTAAAAGACATCAGACGACAAACCAGAAGAAAGTTTGGTTCTGAAGAGAAAATCAGAATCGTCCTTGAAGGATTAAAGGGAGAAGAATCTATTTCAGAAATCTGTCGTAAAGAAGGCATAGCACCAGCACTTTATTATCGTTGGAGCAAGGACTTTATTGAAGCGGGTAAAAAGCGTTTAAATGGAGACACAGAGCGTAATGCCAATACCGGAGAAGTTAAAGACCTCAAGGATGAATCACAGAATCTTAAACTCGTTGTAGCAGAGCAAGCTCTTGAAATCAGAGTACTCAAAAAAAGCTTGCGTGGGCTAGAATAAAGTTCAGAAAGTACATGCGCTTTACTCAAAACGAAAAATACGAGATCATCCGATTGGTAGAAGACTCAGAACTTGG
>Ga0115008_10000003_pt1 | contig 194186 bp, 175 predicted proteins | sample FraStrMetagenome_FD_87164 | JGI IMG/M metagenome (GOLD analysis project Ga0115008, IMG submission 87164) | Marine eukaryotic phytoplankton communities from Arctic Ocean - Fram Strait ARC3M Metagenome | ecosystem: Environmental > Aquatic > Marine > Oceanic | place: Fram Strait | collected... | reverse complement strand
TGATGAATCTAATGGAGAGCGCTTCATTGTTACCTCAGAGAAACCTTATTCATTTGTTGGTGTCGCTTCCATATTGAAAGAAAATGGATTTAAAAAAGCGAGTCCAAAGAAAGCACCAAGTTTTATGGTCAAATTTATGAGTCTGTTTAATAGAGAAATGAAGGGAATGTTACCTTTTGTAGATGCAGAGATAAGTGCTGATATTTCTCCAACAAAACAGGTTTTTAATTGGAAGCCTCTTCCTTTTGAAAAGACTGTTTTGGATACAGCAAAATCTATTCAGCCGTTACTTTAGTAAATTATGGTCTTCTTTTTAAATCCAGAATTGTATTAAGCAGTTCTGGATTTTTTTTAATTGGCTACAACAAGTGGATAAAGTGCACTAGAGCACTTTATCCACGCTATAGGTTTAACCCAAATTTAAAGAATCTATAAGACTTTTTACTTCTACTACCTTTTTTAGCTGCCGCTTTCTCTAATTCAAAACTATTACAACTATTGAAGTTGTTTTGGTTCGACAACCCAAATAGTCATAAATGGACAAAAAAAAGCACCAAACCTAGACGGGAAGGTGCTTTGTGACCCCAGCAGGAAAGAGATTAAACTTTTTGGAGGGTTTGAAAAAACTGATTTAATAACAGTTTGGTTAAACTGCGTTTTAATGCAGTTTAGGTGTTGTTCTCTACAGGCTTTTATTTCCTAATTTAAAAGGCAAAGTTCAAACTAAAAGAGTAAATTCTATTTTCTCCTCAATCCCTTTATTATCAAAGGATTTAGCAAAAATAAAAAGCGGAGAACCAGTTGATTTTAACCAATTCTCCGCTAGAGTGACCCCGACAGGATTCAAACCTGTAACCGCCAGAGCCGAAATCTGGTGCGCTATTCAGTTGCGCCACGGGGCCATTTTTTGTTTTTTAGCGTGAGCTAAAAAACAGAACATCAAAATTAACATCGTTTTTTTAATCAGCAACTATATGTTAGATTTGTTTGGCGTTACGGTTAAATCAAATAATTTAGAGAACGGGCCGTTTAAAGACATAGAAATACAGACCATCATGCGATTGTTGACCATTATACTTTTTTACACTTCAACAGCTCTCTCTCAAATAGGGACAGGACAGTGGAGATTACACATCCCTGCTAATAAGGCAATTGATGTTGTGGCTAAGTCTGATCGTGTGTTTACCGCATACGAAAATGGACTGAGTGAATACGGGTACACCTCAAATGAATTAAGCAGTTGGAACGCTGTGGACGGTCTGTCGGATATAACGGTAACGTGCTTGGGAAACAGCCTTTCAAACAACGCTGTATTTGTGGGGTACGCGAATGGGAATTTAGATAAGATTAAAAACAATACGGTTACCAATATTCCCGCAATTAAGTTGGCTCAAGTTCAAGGGTCAAAGCGAATCAACAAAATGGTAGAGTTCAATGACCACATGTATGTGGCAACAGGTTTTGCAATTGTTAAAATTGACCCCATAAAAAATGAGGTTAGAGACACCTACTACCCAACCAATGGAAATCAATCAATTCTTGACCTTGCCTTTAGAAATGACACAATCTTTGCCTTAACAGAAGATAAACTATATACAGGGCTTATAGATAATGTTGCTTTGGCAGATCCAGCGCAATGGGATATTGACCCTAGAGTTTTACCGCTACCAACAGCAGATTATTATGCTGAAATAGAACGGGTAAACGAAGACATTTTTGTGTTAGCAAAAGGAGACGGATATGGAGCAGATACTGTTTTTACATTAACAGCATCGGCATTGGTTCATGAAATAGGAGAGTCCTTTGACCCTGAAATTTATGGGATCAATGAAATTCAGAATAAATTGGCGGTAAATTATTTTCCAGGAACTATTATTTATGATGACAACTTGGACTTGGATATGTATTTTGGATCTTATGCTTTTGGACCTGTCGTTAAAGCGAATGTTATTACATATGGAAACGAGCAGTTTTGGCTTGCAGATAACGATCATGGATTGGTAAAATCCATTGGAACCGGAATTAGTAGTAAAATAACATTTCCAGGCCCACCTAAAAATGAGTTCTTTAGCATGGACTGGGAAGACGGAAAACTACTTGTGAATGGAGGAGGGATACAGTCGTTGAATGCAACGTATAACCGATCTGGCGTCTATGTTTTTGAGCAGGAAGCATGGAGTTTAAAAGATGAGTACAACATGACACTTTGGAGCGGGAGTAACGTCTGGGATTTTATCACGGCCTCTATTAACCCAACCAACACCAATCAATTTGCAACAGGCACCTATTCGGAAATACCGCTTTCTATCGGAGATATAGATGGGCAAATAACAGACACTTACTTGCCTGGTAATTCGTTGCTAGAGGCCACGAGCTTAGGAAATGGTCTAACCTTACTTTCCGACATTGTCTACGATGAAAGTGGCAACCTTTGGATACTTAATGGTTATGCCAATGCGCCGTTAAAGGTCCTTACGAAAGACCAATTATGGTATGAGTTTGACTTAGGAACGAATGCAAAATCAAAATTTTCAGACAACATGGAAATTGATTACAACGGAAACAAGTGGCTTTCAATTCGAGGAGCAGGCTTATATGGGTACAATGACAATGGAACAATTTCGGACCCAAGTGACGATAAGGTTATTCTGCTCAATAGTGGAGAAAACACAGGTGCTCTACCATCAAACCAAGTCAATACCATTGCCGTTGACTTTGACAATGAAATATGGATAGGAACAGACAACGGTTTTGCTGTTTTGTATAATTCTGAAGGGGCCTTTGACACAGGAGGACAGAATGCGCAACGCATAAAACTTGAATACGAAGGGAATGTTGAATATGTACTGGGGGACACCGACATTAATGACATTGTTGTAGATGGGGCAAATCGAAAGTGGTTTGCGACCTCAAACAGTGGAATTATTTTATTGTCAGCCGATGGGTTGGAAATAATTGAACAACATACTACAGAAAATTCACCGTTAATTTCAGACAATGTATTAGACTTGGAAATTGATCACAACACGGGCGAAATGTTTATTATTACAGACCTTGGAATGATTTCATACCGAACAAATGCAACGTATGAAGACGCGGAATACAGCAATGTGACGGTTTTTCCAAACCCAGCCCGACCAGGATATTCAGGACCAATAACAATTCAAGGAATTCGATATAATTCAGATGTGAAAATTACAGACATTGCAGGAAACCTCGTTTATAAAACAAGCTCTAATGGTGGTACGGCAACTTGGAATCGGAAAACCTTAACAGGTGAGCCTGTAGCCACGGGCGTGTATTTAATTTGGACTGCAGCAAATGAGGGTAAAGGCAGAAACGTAGGAAAGGTGTTGGTTGTAAATTAAGTATAGCATGAAATTTACTGACCAAGGTGTTTTTCTGAATCGCATACCCTATTCAGACTCGAGTTTAATCACAACATTTTATACCCGAGAAAAAGGCTTGCAAAAGTTCTTTTTTCGAGGTGGGAAGAAAAAGGCACACAGCATTTTTCCATTGGCGGTGTCTGAATTGTCGTTTTATGGTAGGCCAGACTCTGAGTTGAAGAACTTAACCCATGCTGAACCTTCATTTCCACATTCGTTTCAGTTTAAGCCCATTAAATCTGCAATTGCATTTTTTATGGCAGAGACCATTTGTAAGTGTGTTCATGAAGGCGATACTGACGTTGAGCTATTTGATCTTATTGTTGGTTATGTCAAGGAGCTTGAATCTACGAAAGAATTAAGCCTATTTCCAGTTTCATTTTTAATAGGCCTTAGTGATGCTTTAGGCTTTAAGCCTTTGATTGAAGAAAAAGATATGGCGGTATTTAATCTAGACGCAGGTATATTTCAACGTGTAGGAAATAATGTAGAACGAACCAGAAGAGGGGCCGGAGCAGAAATAATTGCGGCGTTAGTGCTTGGTGGACGTTTGCCAGAAAACACAACTAAAAACGCAAGAGAAGAAGCGTTAGAGTTTATGTTAGACTACTTCATGATTCACGTTCCACAGTTTAAAAAACTAGAGGCATACGACATTGTTAAAGAAGTATTACACGCGTAAAACTAACGCCTTGGTTCTTTGATAAAAACCTCTGTGATATTTAAACTTTCCATAGAATTGGCCTTAAAGCCTCTCACACGGGCATTTACCATAACAATATGGTCATCGGTAAGTATTGGCATTAAGGCTGCTTGGTCTACAATCATCTGATCGCATTTAACCAATAAGTTTGTTCTTTGTTCAAGGTTCGACTCAGAAACAGCACGCTCAAATAAAACGTCGTATTCCTCACTGTGAAATTTGAAAAAGTTTACACTTCCAGAGTTTGTGATGTTGCCTCCGTAAAACAAGGATAAAAAGTTTTCAGGATCGGGATAATCTGCAATCCATCCTGACCGCCAAATTTTTGCTTTACCAGACACAATAGCAGCTTGACGTTCACTTATACTACAAAGCTTAATGTTAAGGGTAACATTTAAATTTGTTTTTAGCTGCTCAGAAATAACCTGACATAATTTATGGGCATTGGAGCCTTCAACAGCATTTACATAGAAATCTAAGGCTGGAAAGTTGTCACCATTTGCATATCCTGATTTGGCCATTAATGCTCGTGCTTGCGCAACATCGTACTTATGGCCTATTACTTTTTCGTTCGGATAGTTATACATTGATGGAACAAAACCATTCATGGCAACCCAGCCCTCTCCTTCTAGTTTTGTTTCAACAATTCCTTCACGATTTATAGCTAGGTTAAATGCTTTTCGCACATCTGCGTTGCTAAATTCAGCACTTTCACAAGCCATGGCAATGTAAGTCATGCTTAACGAAGGCTCATACCTAACCTTGTGGATTATATTTTTACCTTCTTGCGCTTCTATAAGGGTCCCAAGCGTATGCTCAATTTCTTCTACAGGAATTTCAAGAACTAAGTCAACAGAAGCCTCTCTAAAGGCTAAAAGTTCACTGCGTTTATCGTTCGTATAGGTCACGATTACTTTAGACATAAAAGGAAGTTGATTTCCAAACGCGTCTTTTTTCCAGTAATTATTGTTTCGTTTTAATGTGATTTTATCTTCTGTTATAGATTCAAGCGCAAACGGTCCAGAGCCAACAGCATGTTTGTAGAGCTCTTTGCCGTATTTCATGTAGGCTTCTTTTGGGAAAATACCTAAACTGGGATTGGTGATGATGTTTTCAAATCCAGAAAATGGAGAGTTTAACTGAACTTGTAGCGTGTACTTGTCAAGCACTGTAATTCCAGAAACACCTTTTGGATTGAAGGTTTTTCTAGTGGCTTTATTAAATGCTTTCGCGCCTTTAATTCGATTCACCAGCAAGTGATCTATGTTGTTTATTTCTAGACCCGAACAGGCTAAGTCTAAGGTGAATTTGGCATCGTATGCATTTAGCTCATGCGGCTCACCTTCAAAGCATTCGTCTTTGTGAAAAAAGACATTTTTACGAATTTTAAACGTATACACCGTTGCGTCGTCATTAACACGAAAACTTTCTGCAACAGCAGGAGCCACTTGCATTGTAGAAGTATTTAAGTGAAGTAAAGGGTCAAAAAGCTGAGATACAACTCGAGAAGAGTAATGATCTGATACCGATGTTGGGATAAGGGAATTAATCTTTTCAGATGACATGAACTTAAATTCACCACCGTATTTTTTACCTCCTACAGCCACAAAACTGTTTACATCTAGCTCTTTTTCGCCACAGGATACCATAAGGAATCCAGTCAGTACAACAGAAATTAATAGAATGTATTTCATAACTAAATCGCAATTAATTTGAACACCTATCAAAGGTAAGAAAATCAGAGAATAGTTTATTGTTGATTAATAACCGACCTTTATTCGTGTTCTTTTAAGGACGTCTTTTGCAACTACTTTTGCTTTGATTGCCCCAAGTTTTAAAACGTGTTCAACCTCTTCAGGGTGGGCCATTAAATGGTCATATTTTTTACGTTGTTCTTTGAAGGTTTCAAGAATTAATTCAAACAAGGCTTGTTTTGCGTGTCCATAGCCATAACCTCCGTTGATATAGTTTTCTCGCATTGTTTTGATTTGCTCTTTGCTTGCAAGAAGCTTGTATAGTGCAAAACAGTTGCAGGTATCTGGGTTTTTTGATTCTTCTAATTCTTTGGAATCGGTTTTAATCTTCATTATTTGTTTTCGCAGCTTCTTTTCTGGAAGAAAAATATTGATAAAGTTGTCGCGAGACTTACTCATCTTGTGCCCATCTGTGCCCGGAATTAACATGGTGTCTTCCTGAACCTTTTCTTGTGGAAGTACAAACGTTTCTCCCATTTTATTGTTGAAGCGGGCAGCGACATCGCGTGTCATTTCGAGGTGTTGAAGCTGATCTTTACCAACAGGCACAACCTCAGCATCATAAAGCAAGATATCGGCGGCCATCAGCATAGGATAGGTAAATAAACCCGTATTCACATCGCCTAATCGATCTGCTTTGTCTTTAAAACTATGGGCCAGCCCAAGGCGAGAGTAAGGATAAAAACAAGACAAGTACCAAGACAGCTCAGCCACTTCAGGAATATCACTTTGTCGGTAAAAAACAGTGTTTTCAGGATTGATTCCAAAGGAAAGCCATGTTGCTGCAGTTGACAGCGTGTTGGCTCTTAATAAGGCTCCATCTTTAATTTGGGTTAAAGAGTGTAAGTCTGCGATAAAAAGAAAAGAATCATTCGCTGGATTATTCGCCATCTCTATTGCTGGGACAATTGCGCCTAAAATGTTTCCTAGATGTGGAGTTCCTGTACTTTGAATTCCTGTTAGTATTCGTGCCATTGATTGTTTTGTTTCAAAACGAAATTAATCATTTTGATATGAATATTCGTTAACCATAACTGTGAACGTTGGAATTTCTTACTTTTGGTTTATGAGAATTGTCACAGCTCCATTTTCTTTACTTTGGAAATTGCACATTGCAATCGTCTTTTTGTTGACGACAATTCTATTTTACCCCTTAATTTTACCCTTTCTTTTTTCAGAGAAATCAAAGAAACATTCGTTTAAGTTTTTTGTTGCCTGGAGTTGGTGCGTTCGTATTTTTTGCTTCTATTTTGTGGTTAAAAAATTAGACAATCCCCTTCCAAAAGGCCCCTATATTATCATCGCCAATCACATGTCATATTTAGACATTTTCTTGATGCCCTCAATCTTCCCCAAGAATAGGTTCTTATTTCTAGGAAAGAGCGAAATTTTAAAATATCCGCTAATCAAAACGTATTTCAAACGATTAAACATACCTCTTTTTCGCAAAAATTCAATTAAATCAGCGAAAGCACTTATTCGATCAAAGCAAGAGATGAAAAAGGGGTGGTCGTTGATTATTTTTCCTGAGGGGTCTATACCGGATGTTGACCTTCCTAAAATGATTGAATTTAAAGAGGGCGCTTTTCAATTGGCAAAGAGTTGTCGCGCTCCAATTGTGCCTGTAACATTTACAAATAACCACAAGTTGTTGAGTGATCCATCTCATGTGTTTGGACCAGCAAGACCTGGAAATAGTTACGTCCATGTACACCCATTTATTACTGTTGATGAGGTGAAGTCATTAACCAAATCAGAGTTGAAGGATAAATGTTTCGACCTGATCAAGGGACCAATAGCAAAGCAGTATCCAGATTTGCAGGATTAGTATTACCTTTGTACCATCATGAAAATATCAGAAGAGACCGTAGACCATATTGCCCACCTAGCTCGCTTGGAGTTTGAAGGGGAAAGTAAAGATACTATCCGAGAAGACTTAAACCGTATAGTTGAGTTTATAGACAAGCTTAAGGAGGTGGAAACGGACAACGTGGAGCCATTAATCTACATGACAGACGAAGTAAATCGTTTGCGTGAAGATGATCCAAAGGTAACGCTGACTCAAGATGAGGTGCTTAAAAATGCACCTAAAAAGGACTCTGATTATTTCAGAATCCCTAAAGTGTTAGATAAGTAGACAGCCGACCTCTTTAATGTAGGGGCAAGGGTTAAAACTCCCAGTTATAATCTGCAAGATCTGTTAAGCACGCGCTTAACAAGTCTATACTTCCTTGAATATCATCTTTATTAGCCATTTCAATTACTTGATGTAAATGACGTGTCGGAATGGAGATTGCACCTGCAATTGACCCGCCCTCTGTCATCCGTTGAATACCTGCGGTATCTGTTCCGCCAGCGGTTAAAATTTCAGGTTGCCATTTAATGTTGTGCTTGTCTGCAGTTTGTTTCATGAACTTAACCATTCTGTAATCGCAAATAGTTGCGGCGTCCATGATTTTAATTGCTGTGCCTGCTCCTAGTTCAGTAATCATTTCGTGTTTTGCTGCACCGGGCAAATCAAATGCGATTGTTGTATCTAGCCCGAACCCAAAATCAGGATTAATGCGCATTGCAGAAACATTAGCACCACGAATCCCAACCTCTTCTTGAACCGTAAATACACCGTAAACGTCATAAGGGACTTGAACATCTTTAAGCCCTTTAAGTGTTTCAATTAAGATGAAAACAGCCAAGCGGTTATCCAATGATTTTCCGTTGACACAATTCCCCATTTCTATAAATTCCCGCTCTCGTGTAATTGAATCACCTACGGTTATATTCTTTTTTACTTCTTCAGCCGACAGACCGGTATCAATAAAATAGTCTTTAATTTTAGCCACCTTATTGCGCTCTTCAGCCGACATAACATGAATAGGTTTTGATGACATAACGCCAATTACATCTTCTTTTCCATGAATAATTACACGTTGAGCAGTTAATGTTTTAGGGTCGAATCCGCCCAGTGTGTGGAAACGAATAAATCCATTGTCGTCTATGTGGGTTACAATAAATCCAATTTCATCCATGTGAGCCCCAATCATTACGCGTTTATCACCTGTTCCTCGTTTAATCGCATACACATTTCCCATGTTGTCTACTTCAACCTCATCAACAAAGTCTTTCACCTCACGAATAACAAGTTCACGTACTTTTTGTTCAAACCCTGGTGCACCTGGAGTAGTGCATATTTTATTTAATAATTCTGTATTAATTGCCATGTTGTTTTTCTTTGATGACTAAAGGTAATAATCCTTTTATGATGTGTAACTTTACCCCATGAACAAAGTTGTCTTTTTTGTAATATTTATGGTTGTGGGCGCTTCCGTTACCTACTATTACATCCAACCAAAGGAAAAAAATTTAGGTGTGATTAATCCGGTAGATTTACAGCCAGAAATGGTCGATGAATCGTTGCTTCTAGAACGAAAAGGATATGGGCATACAATTGGGGAGTTTTCCTTTCAAAATCAAAATGGAGAAACAATTACCCAAGCAGATGTTGACGGAAAGGTTTATGTAGCAGAATATTTTTTTACAACGTGCGGCTCTATTTGCCCTATAATGAATCAGCAAATGCAGCGCGTTCAGAAAGTCTATCTAAGAGAGCCTGACGTGAAAATTTTAAGCTTTACGGTAAATCCTGAAACAGATACTGTTGAACAAATGAAGCGTTATGCGCTACAACATGAAGCAAATGATGACCAATGGCACTTTTTAACAGGAACGAGAGAAGACTTATACCATTTAGCACGGAAGTCATACTTTGTTTTAAAGCCTGCCGAAGCTAAAAATTTAGGCGATGCCGGGAGTGATTTTATTCATACAAACAATTTTGTACTGGTAGATAGACAGCGCAGAATTAGAGGCTATTACGACGGCACATCAACAGCTGGAGTCGATTCACTCATTTACGATATTGGCCGATTGCTTAAAGAAGAATAAGGGCTGTGTTTAAGCGTCAGACTCTAATTCTTTAAGAATATCGTTGACATCACCCTCTGTTGAAGTTAACTTTGATTTACAGATTTTAATCAGTTCAGCGGCACGCTTTACCTTAATGCTTAATTCATCTACGGTAATTTCACCGTCTTCTATGTCAGAGACAATTTGCTGTAATTCCTCAAATGCATCTGTGTATTTAATTTCCTTAGTCATTGTCTTTACGCGTTATTGTTGAGACCAATTTAAAGGTACTCGTTTTTGTTGTTATTTTATCTCCAAGCTCTACGGAATTATTTTCTCCAATGGTTTTTCCATTTATCGTAGTAATAGAATAGCCGCGTTTAAGCACATTAAGCGGGTCCATCAGCTTTATTGAATGCTCCAACTGACTTAATTCAATAGCTGTTTTATTTAGGGTTTGTTTGTACAGTATAGGAATGTTTCTTTTGACACGCTCTATTGTTTCTTGTTCTTGCCTAAGCCGGTATTTACTTGAGGTGATGGAATGTTCTTGAAGTCGAAGAACTTTGCTGCGGTTGTAAAACAAGTTTTCCCGAACCTCTGTTTTTAATTTTCGGCCGTGTTGAACAAGTATGTGGTTGGTGTTTGTAAGGTATTGTTTAGTCAAATGTTTAAAAGACTGTGAGCTTGTTCCAAATTGTGCACGCGCCTCTGTAAGCTTGTTCTTAGAATGCAGCTTGATGCTCTTGATCGCGTTTGTTACCGGAGTTGAAAAATTGTGAAATGCTTGAATTAAGAAATCTCCTAACTCGGTTGGTGTAATTGAATTTCGGAACGAAACCATTTCTGCAACAGTTAAGTTTGTTGCGTGTCCAATTCCTGTAAGTATTGGTAATGGGAAAGATGCAATTACTTTACAAAGTTGATATTCATTGTAACAAGACAGCCCAACTTCGCCACCGCCTCCACGGACAATTACTACGATATCAAAATGTGATTTCACCCGTTTTATAGCGTCCAATTGTTTAATAATTGAGCCCGACGCGTTGTCTCCTTGTAAATAGGCAGGAAATAAGAATGTAAAGAATTGATACCCCCATGTGTTTGATTCTATGACATTCATAAAGTCCGAAAGTCCTTTACTTGATTCTGCTGAAATAACAGCAACACGTTTTGGAAGAAGTGGAAAATTCAGGTGTTGGTTGGCATTTATTAGCCCCTCTTTTGTTAATTTCTTGAGGGTTTCTTGACGTTCCCGCTGCAGCTCCCCCAGGGCATAGTTAGGGTCTATATCCACAATTTGCAGACTCATTCCATAAGTTTCATGAAAACTAACCTTAACTTGCATGAGTAGGGTGGTGTCTTCCTTTAGTGGTTCTTTTACAAGGTGGATAAACCGTTTGTTTATTCGCTCATAATTATGACTCCAAATGGTTCCGCTTATTTGGGCAACAATACGCCCATCTTCTTTTTGTAGAAGTTCAGGAAAACAGTGACCGCTAGCAAACCGGTTTAATTTATGCATTTCGACCTTTACCCAGTAAAGTTGCTGGTAGCGTTCTTCTATTGTTTTACGAATTGATGAGACAACTTGTTTAAGGGTAAATATTTTTTGATTTTCAGCCACGGTATAAAGTTAATGGAATTCGAAGACTGATTTTTACTGAAGTCCTGCACTGTAAACAAATATACGGTTTTTGACAAAGTCCGACACTTAAGCAGCTGTTTTCAATTGATTTCAGAGATACGATTACAATATCTGAAAATAATTTTCACCAAGAGATTAAGAAAACCTTCGATGGTAATTATGTTGTTATTGGCGGAGGCGGATTAGGGTTGAATCCGGCAGTAGGGAAATTGAAAAAATGTGTAAAGTTGAATCCAAGTTGATTCACCGTAAATGTATATATTCCGCCACCGTTAGAGATGAAAACTTTATAGGACCCATCTGCGTGTTTTTTTGATGCTGCCATAAACGAGCCTGAGCGTTTACCAGGGCTTAGACTCGGCATTACAAAATTGTTTTGTGAAATGGCATCAATACCAATGTAATTTAGTGGTTGTGCGGGATTTCCAGTAGTATATTGAAGGGGTACAAGTGCTCCAAACAATTCACAAGGTGAGTTAAGGTAAAGGTCATTTAGTAAAGACATGTCTAGCAAAAACAAATAGGGAATTTTTTCAGAAAAGCCATTATTTATTACAGTAGATACGATGTAGTAACGTGAGCAATTTGCAGGGTCAGGCACAATTAGAATTTCTGATGCCCCTTTTGCTATACTTTGTGGCGATTGGTTGTCAAAGTTTGGATAGCATTGTTGTTGTAGATGAAATAAACACAACAGCTGCAGACTTTACCGTAAATCCAGTATCGGGGGCAGCGCCATTAAATGTAACACTACTTAATACTTCTCAGAATGCAACTCATTTTGAATGGTTTACTTCAACGAACTCAGGAACGGTTTCAACGGGAGCAATACCCCCCAGTTTTTTTACTACTTCAAACGATTATATTATAGAGCTTGTTGCTTGGCAACTTGATCCAGCTTGTGCTGACACAACGTTCAAAACAGTGTTTGTGTACGATTCTCTTATGGTTCAAATTCCGAATGTGTTTACTCCAAATGGTGATGGAACAAACGACTTTTTTACTGTTTTAAGTAACTTACCGCTTCATTGCGAAGTTGTAATTTTGAACCGTTGGGGAAGTGTGGTTTTCGAAACAGAAAAAAACATTTCAGATGGCACAACAAACTTATGGAACGGGTCAACATACCAAAATACCGTTAATGCAGGGGTTTATTTTTATCAATTACGCTTTGACGCGTCAGAAGACACCCCTTTAGGAATGAACGTAGACTTACCCTTAGAAAGGTCTGGGTTTGTAGATGTTAGACCGTAGGTTGTGTTGAATTAGAACACAAAACTTCATTCATAGCTCAACGAGTAGAAGTGTTCATCAAACACACATCATTTTGATAAAATGATTTTTATAAATGTTGCTAACTTTGCATCCTTAAACCTCAAGAAATGCAAGATATAAGCACATACAATTTTAAAGGAAAAAGAGTTTTAATTCGAGTTGACTTCAATGTTCCAATGAATAAGGAAACATTAGAGGTTACTGATAACACGAGGATTAGAGCTGCAGCCCCGACCATTAAACATATTTTGGATAATGGAGGAAGCGTTGTTATTATGTCGCATTTAGGCCGACCAAAAGATGCGTCAGAATCAAGGTTTTCATTAGAGAACATTGTAGAAGATACATCAAAGGTATTGGGTGTAGATGTAAGGTTTGCGGGTGATTGTATCGGAACAGATGCACTTAAAATGAGTGCCGAATTGAACCCAGGCGAGGTTATGATGCTTGAAAATGTTCGTTACTACAAGCAAGAAACTACCGGAACAGAGAGCTTTGCAGAAATTTTAGCTAAACATGGCGATACATTTGTTAATGATGCCTTTGGAACAGCACACCGTGCACACGCAAGTACAACTGTAGTTGCAAAGTTTTTTCCAAACGATAAAATGTTTGGATTCTTGATTGAAGGTGAAATCAGAAGTGTTGATAAAGTATTAAACAGTACAGAAAAACCATTGACAGCAATTGTGGGTGGTGCAAAAGTGTCTTCTAAAATTACAATTATCGAACGTCTTTTAGACACCGTTGACAACCTGATTGTAGGAGGAGGAATGGCGTATACCTTTGTTAAAGCAAGCGGAGGAAAAGTAGGAAATTCGTTAGTAGAAGACGACTATTTAGACATGGCAAAGCGAATTATGACTGACGCTAAAGCGAAGGGTGTACACTTACATATTCCGACGGATACCATTATAGCGGATGCGTTTAGTAACGATGCAAACATAAAAGAAGTCGACATCACTGAAATTCCTGATGGTTGGATGGGCCTAGATGTTGGGTCTCAAACGGCAGCAGAATGTGCAGAAATAATTTCTAATTCTCGCCTAATTTTATGGAACGGTCCTATGGGTGTTTTTGAAATGGAAAATTTTCAAGCGGGCACCGTTGCAGTTGCAAATGCAATTGTTGCAGCGACAGCTAAAGGGGCTTTTTCTCTAATAGGAGGGGGCGATTCTGTTGCGGCAATTAATCAGTTTAACCTTGCAGATAAGGTAAGCTATGTTTCTACCGGCGGTGGAGCAATGTTAGAATATTTAGAAGGGAAAGAACTTCCAGGAATAAAAGCAATTAGAGGCTAGGTTTATTTTACAATGATTTTAAGTAAATTCGAGTTTTACCCCCCCCAATTGATCTAAATGAAAAAGCTAAAATCACTCTATCACTTTCTTTCTAAGAAACGACAAACAATCCATTTAGATTATCCAGTCAAATTTAAGCCTCGTTTTGGGCATGGATCAAATAAGTCGAAAAGTGCGCTTTACCCAATTATTAACGAGAATAGAACAGAATATGCCTCTTTATTGAGCTTATTTAATGCATACGGAAGTATCTTTCAAAGTATAAAGCTGTCTAGCGATGAAACCGATGAAAATCAACCTGCTTGGAACAACGAATTCCTTCCGGGGTTAGATATAATTGCGCTGTATGCGTTAGTGGCAGAGTTTAAACCTAAAAAGTACATTGAGGTTGGGTCAGGAAACTCGACAAAGGTGGTTCGTAAAGCAATCGTTGATCATAAACTAACAACAAAAATAACGTCCATCGACCCTTTTCCTAGAGCAAACATTGATCATTTAGCAGACAATGTACTGCGTTTTCCCATTGAAAACATGGACGACCATTCGGCGTTTAAACAATTGGAGGCAGGAGACATTTTGTTTATAGACAACTCACACAGAGCGCTTCCAAACTCGGATGTTACGGTTTGTTTTCTTGAAATTTTACCAATCTTAAAACCAGGTGTCATTGTTCATGTTCACGACATTTACATTCCGTATGATTATCCACAGTTTATGTGTGATAGAGCCTATTCAGAGCAATATGTACTGGCGGCCTTTATCTTAGCGAACCCAACAAAGTATAAAACAATCATGCCAAATTACTTTGTTAGTGAAGACAAGGAGCTTCGTGAAATTCTTAGTCCAATTTGGGCGCTTAAAGAATTGGATTCAGTGGAAAGGCACGGAGGATCGTTCTGGTTTCAGATTCAAGAATAAGCTGAAAATTTATAATTGTACAACAGCGGTTAATTCATCGTACATCTCCTTCTATTAGTCTTAGAATAAAATTATCTTTGTTCTTTGCCTTCGGGGATTGTATTAAACCAAGAGAAATGGATAAAAATCAAGAGTTAAAAGATAGAAGAGAAGCGACCAAGTTAGGTGGTGGAGCAAAACGAATAGAACGTCAACATTCACAAGGGAAGCTGACTGCTCGTGAGCGCGTTACAGCATTGTTGGACGAAGGATCGTTTAATGAGGTTGGCCAATTTGTTGAGCACCGTTCTACGTCTTTTGGCTTAGAAAAAAATAAAATACCTGGAGATGGGGTTGTTACTGGTTTTGGAACAATTCACGGAAGGGTTATTTATGTTTTCTCTCAAGATTTTACAGTGCTTGGGGGGTCTTTATCTGAAACGCACGCAGCTAAAATTTGCCGAATCATGGACTTGGCTATGCAGAACGGAGCACCTCTAATTGGACTGAATGATTCTGGAGGCGCACGAATTCAAGAAGGTGTGGTTTCATTAGCGGGTTATGCAGATATTTTCTATCGAAATACAAGGGCATCGGGAGTTATTCCTCAAATAAGTGTAATTATGGGGCCTTGTGCTGGTGGAGCTGTTTATTCTCCTGCATTGACGGACTTTACAATCATGGTTGAAGACACTTCTTACATGTTTGTAACAGGACCAAATGTTGTTAAAACGGTAACGCACGAAGAGGTAACTTCTGAAGATTTAGGAGGGGCAAAAGCCCATGCTGAAAAATCAGGAGTGAATCACTTTACCGCAGAAAATGACATCGATGCCTTGCAACAGGTGCGCGACTTAATTACGTTCATGCCTCAAAATGCAAATGAATTGGCGCCGAGCCCATCTGTTTTTGCGTTTAATAAGTCAAAGCTAGAGACAATTAAAAATATACTTCCTGAAAACAATACACTTCCTTACGACATTCGTAAAGTGGTAGACGCTGTAATAGATGATGCAAGTTTTAGAGAAGTCCATGAAGATTTTGCTAAAAACATTGTAATTGGTTTTGCGCGTGTAGAAGGACGAACAGTAGGTGTTGTTGCTAATCAGCCTGCTTCAATGGCGGGAGTTTTAGATATAGATTCTTCTCGAAAAGGGGCACGTTTTGTTCGTTTTTGTGATGCGTTTAATATTCCGTTATTGGTTTTTGAAGATGTTCCGGGTTTCTTACCTGGTACCGATCAAGAGTGGAGGGGTATTATTACACATGGTGCAAAATTGCTATATGCATTTGCAGAGGCAACAGTTCCTAGAATTACAATTATTACGCGTAAGGCTTATGGTGGAGCATTTGATGTAATGAACTCTAAAAGTATTGGTGCAGATTTAAACTTTGCATGGCCAACTGCAGAAATAGCCGTAATGGGAGCAAAAGGAGCAGCAGAAATTATTTTTAAGCGTGAAATAGCGGCCGCAGAAGATCCTCAGGCAAAATTATTGGAAAAAGAAGCTGAATATGCAGAGATGTTTGCTAATCCATACAGAGCAGCAGAACGTGGCATCGTTGACGATGTTATTCTTCCAGAAGAAACGCGCGCTAAAGTCATAGCTGGGTTCAAAATGTTAGAAAATAAAGTTGAAGCTTTACCGAAAAAGAAACACGGAAACATTCCTTTGTAATAAAAGGCGTAACAATAAAAGACAACCAGCGAAGTATACTAACTTTGCGCTCGAACAATTTTAAATTATGTACAGATCACATACTTGCGGCGAATTACGCCTTTCACACATAGGTTCAAAAGTTACCCTTTCAGGATGGGTTCAAAAATCGAGAGATCTTGGTGGAATGACCTTCTTAGATTTGAGAGACCGATACGGAATTACGCAATTGGCGTTTAACCTTGAAGAGGCAGCAGGCATAACAGAGCAGGCGCGTCAGTTGGGTCGTGAGTTTGTTGTTCAAGTAGAGGGAGAAGTAATAGAACGTTCAAGTAAAAACAAGAACATTCCAACAGGGGAAATCGAAATAAAAGTAAGTTCTTTAAAGGTTTTAAACGTCTCTAAAACACCTCCTTTTACGATTGAAGATGAGACCGACGGAGGAGAAGAACTGCGTGCAAAATACCGCTACTTAGACTTACGTCGCAACCCTGTTCAAGATAAGTTAAGGTTAAGAAATAAAGTTTCTTTGGAAACAAGAAAGTTTTTAGATTCTCAAGACTTCTTAGATGTTGAAACTCCTGTTTTAATTAAATCGACTCCTGAAGGAGCCAGAGATTTTGTTGTTCCTAGTAGAATGAATGGAGGACAGTTTTACGCATTGCCTCAATCGCCACAGACCTTTAAACAACTGCTTATGGTTTCAGGGTTTGATCGATACTATCAAATCGTGAAGTGTTTTAGAGATGAAGATTTAAGAGCTGACCGCCAACCTGAGTTTACACAAATTGATTGTGAAATGGCCTTTGTTGAGCAAGAGGATATCTTGAACACATTCGAAGCAATGATTCAGCACCTGTTTAGAGAGGTTCGAAACGTGGAGTTAGATGCAAAGTTCCCAAGAATGACTTATGCAGAGGCTATGGAACGCTATGGCTCTGATAAGCCAGACATTCGTTTTGGGTTAGAGTTCGTAGACATGAACGCAGTTACTAAAAACAAAGGATTTGCAATTTTTGATGCTGCAGAACAAGTTTTAGCAATTAACGCTCAAGACTGTGCAGGATATACACGAAAACAATTAGACAAACTAACAGACTGGGTACGTAGGCCTCAAATTGGATGTAAAGGATTAGTGTACTTAAAGTGCAATGAAGACGGAACATACAAGTCTTCTGTAGATAAATTTTACACGCAAGAAGATTTAGCCGAGTGGGCCAAAGCTGCTGATGCTAAACCGGGAGATTTACTACTGGTTATTAGTGGAGATTTAGATAAAACACGCAAGCAAATGAACGAACTTCGTTTGCATATGGGAGATGAATTAGGCTTGAGAAATCCGAACGTATTTAAGCCATTGTGGGTTATTGATTTTCCATTATTGGAATGGGACGAAGAGTCTGAACGTTTTCACGCAATGCACCACCCGTTTACCTCTCCAAAACCAGAGGACATGCACTTAATTAATACCGACCCAGGAAAAGTACGTGCAAATGCGTACGATTTAGCGATGAATGGCGTTGAGTTAGGTGGTGGTTCTATTCGTATTCACGACCGTGAAATTCAATCGAGAATGTTTGATTTATTAGGGTTTACAAAAGAAGAGGCAGAAGCACAGTTTGGATTTTTGATGTCGGCATTTGAATATGGTGCCCCACCACACGGAGGGTTAGCATTTGGTTTAGACCGTTTGGTTGCCACTATGGGTGGTTCAGATTCTATTCGTGACTACATTGCTTTTCCTAAAAACAACAGTGGTCGTGACGTTATGATTGATGCTCCGTCGCCATTGAACGAGGAACAGATGAACGAGTTGGGGATTAAACTCCAGTAAGTTGAGCGAATACTTCGCGAACATTTTAAACCCGTTTTAAGCGGCTTTTGGCAGATAAAAATAGTTTATACACCTTATTTGGGTGCGGCCTTTTGTGCTTTTTGAATTAAAGGTATATTTGTCTGTACACTAGAACACATATTAATGAATTCGCACGCAAAAAAACTATCAATTTATAATTCTCTGAAAGGAGAGAAGGTCATTTTTAAACCATTGAAAGATGGATTTGTAGGCCTTTATGTTTGTGGCCCTACAGTCTATAGCAATGTTCACCTTGGTAATTGTAGAACATTTATTTCGTTTGACATGGTTTACCGTTACCTAACACATTTAGGTTATAAAGTGCGATACGTGAGAAACATTACTGATGTTGGACATTTAGTAGACGATGCGGATGAAGGCGAAGATAAAATCTCAAAAAAAGCACGGTTAGAGCAGTTGGAACCTATGGAAATAGTTCAACAATACTCCTTGGACTTTCATAAGGTCATGAATGAATTTAATGCGCTCCCACCAAATATTGAACCTACAGCAACAGGACACATTATAGAACAAATTGAAATGATTCAAGCAATTATTGCCAATGGCTTTGGGTATGAATCAAATGGATCTGTTTATTTTGATGTAGAAAAATACAATGAGAATCATCCTTATGGAGAGCTTTCAGGTAGAAAAATAGAAGACTTAATTTCGAATACACGAACTCTTGATGGGCAAAGTGAAAAACGCGCTCCACTTGATTTTGCTTTGTGGAAAAATGCTTCTTCTGAACACATTATGAAATGGCCATCTCCTTGGGGAGTAGGTTTTCCTGGATGGCACCTTGAATGTTCAGCAATGAGCACAAAGTATTTAGGCGACGAATTTGACATTCACGGAGGTGGAATGGATTTAAAGTTTCCGCACCACGAGTGTGAAATTGCACAAGGAACAGCTTCAAATGGAAAATCACCGGTTCAGTATTGGATGCATGGAAACATGCTTACATTAAATGGGCAAAAGATGAGTAAATCTACAGGGAACTCTATTCTACCTCATGAATTGTTTTCAGGTGAAAACACGTTTATGGAAAAACCATTCGACCCTATGGTTGTTCGTTTTTTCATGATGCAGGCACATTACAGATCAACATTAGATTTCACTTCGGCTGCAATTTCCGCAGCAGAAAAAGGATACCTTCGATTAACTGAGGCAATGAAAGCCCTTGAAACTTTGAACCTAAGTTCTGTGTCTTCCGTTAATGTCAACGAATTTGTTGAAAGCTTTTATAGCGCCATGAACGATGATTTTAATGCACCTATTTTAGTGGCAAACCTGTTTGAGGCAGTTAAGTTTATCAATTCAGTAAACGATGGGAAAGCGACAATTACAGCTGCTGACCAACAACTACTGCAAACAGAAATGACGGCATTTGTTGTTGATGTATTGGGGCTAGCTCAATCTGCTTCGGCAGGTGAAGATAAGTTATCTCCAGTTATGGATTTAGTATTGGACTTACGTCAAGAAGCACGAGCAAATAAAGATTGGACTACCTCTGATAAAATTAGAGATGGACTGGCAAATGCTGGAATAACGGTAAAAGATGCTAAGGACGGAACCACTTGGAATTAACACACTTGAATTATGATTTCGTCAAAACACGATAAAAAATTATTTTTAGTTGATGCATTTGCCCTGATTTTCAGGTCCTATTTTGCATTTGCTAAGAACCCTCGAATCAATTCGAAAGGGCAAAACACATCTGCTGCTTTTGGGTTTACAAATGCGCTTCTAGAAATCATTAGAAATGAAAAACCAACACACTTGGCTGTTGTTTTTGATCCTCCAGGAGGGTCTGTAAGCCGAAGAGAAGAATTTACCGAGTACAAAGCACATCGAGATGAAACTCCAGAAGGGATTACATCAATGATTCAACCAATCAAGGACATTGTTAAGGCCTTTAACATTCCTATTCTTCAAGTTGATGGCTTTGAGGCCGACGATACGATAGGAACCTTGTCTGTTATTGCCGAAAAAGCAGGTTTTACAACGTACATGCTGACGCCAGATAAAGATTTTGCGCAGTTGGTGACAGACAATGTCTTTATGTACAGACCAGGTAGAGGAGGGAGTCCGGCAGAAGTTTGGGATACCGCCAAGGTTCTTGAGAAATTTGATGTAGAAAATGTAAAGCAGGTTATTGATATTCTTGGTTTACAAGGAGATGCTGCCGATAACATTCCGGGGATCCCGGGAATTGGTCCAAAAACAGCATCTAAATTATTGAAACAATACGGCTCTGTAGAAGGGATTATTGAGCATTCAGATGAGCTTAAAGGGAAACAAAAAGAGAACGTTGAAAATTTCGCGGAACAAGGCCTAATGTCAAAATCATTGGCAACTATTATCCTTGATGTTGATGTGGAGTTCAATGAAGAAGAATTAACTGTATGCGCACCAAATCCAGAAAAAGTACGGGATGTTTTTACGGAACTGGAATTTAAAAATTTAGCACGTAGGGTTTTAGGAGAAGAAATTGTTGTTTCATCAGCTCCAGTTATGGATGGAAATGGGCAGATGGACCTGTTTGGAAAACAAGCTGTTGCGGACGAAATAAAACCAACAGAGCCTGAGGCGTATAAGACCATTGCGACTAAAAAACACAGCTATCATTTGATTAGCTCTCCTGAAGACCGTAAGGAACTGCTAGCGTTGCTAATGAAGCAGAAGAAAGTGTGCTTTGATACAGAAACAGATCGACTAGATGCCTTACATGCAAACATTGTTGGGATTGCGTTTAGTTATAAAGCACACGAAGCCTTTTATGTAGCTACGCCTAACGATTTTGAAGAGGCAAAGAAAATTATTGAAGAGTTTCGTCCATTTTTTGAGTCTACCCAGATTGAAAAAATTGCACACAACATAAAATACGATATTAAGGTAATTAATCGTTATGGGGTTGCTGTTGAAGCGCCTACATTCGACACAATGATAGCGCATTACTTGATTAATGCTGATTCAAAACAAAGCATGGACTTTCTGTCTGAGTTTTATTTAAAATACAAGCCCGTTTCAATTGAAACATTGATTGGAAAAAAGGGGAAGAATCAAAAAACAATGGCAGACTTATCTCCAGAGGAGGTGTATGAATATGCCTGTGAAGATGCAGATATCACGTTTCAGCTGATGGAGCTATTTGAACCTGAAATCCAGAAAGAACATTTGAAAGAGTTGTTCTATAACATGGAAATGCCTTTGGTGGATGTGTTGAAATCAATGGAGCAAGAGGGAATTACGATTGATTCAGAAGGCTTGAAGAACTATTCGGAAGAATTAGGTCAAACATTAGAAAGCTTAGACGTTTCAATTAAAAAAGAAGCAGGGATTGATTTTAACATAGACTCTCCAAAACAATTGGGAGAGGTGTTGTTTGATCACATGCAAATCTCCTCCAAAGCGAAAAAAACAAAAACGGGACAATATGCAACGGGTGAGGATGTGCTTCAAAAACTAAAGCATACTCATGCTATTATTCCGATGATTTTGGACTATCGTCAGCTTAGAAAATTAAAGAATACTTATGTAGATCCATTGCCAAGTTTAATGGATGAGGTAGACGGAAGAATTCACACCAGTTATATGCAAACGGTTGCAGCAACAGGTCGTTTGAGCTCGAACAATCCAAATTTGCAAAACATTCCGATTCGTTCCGACAAAGGAAAAGAAATTCGTAAATCGTTTATTTCACGCGGAAAAGGGTTTCAATTAATGGCGGCAGATTACTCACAAATTGAGTTGCGTATCATTGCAGCGCTGAGTGAAGATTACAATATGATTGAAGCATTTAGAACAGGTGTTGACATTCATAAAGCAACTGCAGCCAAGGTGTTTAGTGTAGCCTTGGAAGATGTAACGCGTGATCAGCGTAGCTCAGCAAAGGCAGTTAATTTTGGAATTATCTATGGGCAGTCTGCATTTGGACTGGCTCAAAATTTAAATATTTCTCGTAAAGAAGCAAAACAAATTATTGATAGCTACTTTGAGCAGTATCCCACTATAAGGGGATACATGGATGCTGCTGTTGTAAAAGCGAGGGAAGATGGTTACGTAGAAACAATTATGAAGCGCAGGCGTTACCTAAAAGATATTAATTCGGCAAATGCTGTTGTTCGAGGTTTTGCTGAAAGGAATGCTGTAAACGCACCTATTCAGGGGTCAGCTGCGGATGTTATTAAGTTAGCCATGATTGGGGTACACGGCGCAATGAAAGAGGCAAATTTAAAATCGAAGATGCTACTTCAAGTGCATGATGAACTTGTCTTTGACGTGCATGAAACAGAGGTTGAACTTATGCAAGATTTGGTGAAGCGTGAAATGGAATCTGCTGTTGAACTCGCTGTTCCAATGGAAGTTGAAATGAAGGTTGCAGACAATTGGTTGGACGCCCATTAATTGAGCTATTAGAAGTCTCGAAAGCTTTCTCGGAATCGTCTCCTGAAAAGGGGGGTGGCAAAAATATGCTTGATTTACTTGTATTTAAGTCATAATTAACTTAGTTTAAAGAAGGTTTAATATGAACATAAGGATTTTAAACATAGATAGTATGAAAATAATTGTATTAATAGCCTGTTTAATAACGCTTAGTAGTTTTTCACAAACGTACCAATCAGTTTACTCTTATACTAAAAGTGGAGATTTTTTTGAACCAAAGGACAGCGCTGATATTCCCTTGTTAGATACGGAAAACAGAAATAACAAAACTAAAATTGTTCTCTCTGGAAAACTCAATACAATCTCTGACAATAGGTTTACTTATGTTCAGTTTTTGATTGAAAAAACAAATGCTTCGCCTCTTTTTAAGAGGTCAGATACCATGATTGTGTTAATCGACACTGAAGAAAAAATAATTTATGATTTATCGAATGGGGTGTATAGAAAATACGTATTTCCACTTGAAAAAGAGTTGTTTAAAGACGGTGTTCTTCAGTCAGTTTATTCTAACGACTCAATAGTTCAAATGACTTATATGCATAATCATCAAATGGTAAGTTATGAGGAGAACAAGAACATACCAAAAAATGTCAGAGGGTTGTTACTAACATCAAATCATAAATGGGGCGTTAGCGACTATCATTCATCGTATGAAAAAATGAGCTTGATTAGCTATAAAAAGTTATCTGAGTTTTCTTTTGAAGAAATAATAAGAAAAGCTAAAGAGTCTTGCAAGACACAATTACATTATAAAGAATTAATGTTTTTGTAGGCATTGCGGAACTTCTTCGGATAGATTTAAAATTGGAGTATCACGCCAGTGATGCTCCTACTCTTTTTCTGGTTCAGCCAGTTTCTCCCACGATGTTGCTGCAATAATCTCATCAAATAACGCTTCAAAAGCGAGCAGTTCAGTAGGGGATCCATAACGACGTTTAACCGTTTTACGCTTACCATTAATTACAATTGAGGTTGTCGTTGCAGGTAAATCTGAAATTCCCGGATTGTCATATAGGTCTTGCATTTCTATATAGTTAATTTCTTGTGCTTTTTTTGACAATAAATCGAGCCACTTTTTGGATATGTGCCCAACATATACACCCGATAACGCAACATTTTTAATTGCATAATAAGTTGCCTCTCCAGTTACGTCTATTCTTAGTTCATATACAGGGCAGGTTCCATAGCAGTAACTACGTTTGATTGTTGAGAATAAATGAGGGCTGTTTAATTCTGTTTGACCTGTAGGCTCGGAGCTCTCTGTTTGAGATATCGGCTGTTTTGTACTAACACAAGAGAATACTAATGCAAGAATTGTTATTAAAGCGAATATATTTTTAATCATGGGCTTCATTTAGTTAAGTAGGGTTTGTCTATGAATCACAAAAAGCTTGCCATTAAACGTTATTATGACTTAATTGAACTGGATGTTCCAACCTCGTTCAGACAGCACAGTGGTAAATGTATGAAGTTCTTTGGCGTCTGAAATGGACTGGTGAATTGCTTTAAACGTTAGCGTTGATTCTACCAAGGCTGGTTGTTTTGGGATAGGGAAGGTATATTTAAGGTCACTGTTGTAGGCTTCTGAAAATGTAATCCACTTACGAATCAAATTAATGGACTCGTTGTCTGTCAGTTTAAATTCAGAAGATGTTACCGAACAAAAGAAGTCGATGGTTTTAATGGCTCGCGTTAAGAGCACATTTAACCGTTTGCGTCCATTTGTATTATTCATAGGTCCAAAACGCATCATAAATTGATCGTTTTCATTCTTCCCATAGCCAAAACTAATAACCAGCGAATCACACTCATCGCCTTGTACATTTTCCAAGGCCTTGAAAAAGCCTTGATTTGACTCTAATTTATGTGTTAGTCCGTTTTGTTCTTCAATTGAAAGACAACTCCAAATTAGCGCAAGTTGTTCTTCAGAAAAAGCCACAACACCTATGCTTCCGGGGAGTTTGATTAGCACTCGAATTTTATTGGCAACTGCCTCTGCCTCAACCTTATTCTTTCGGTCGATAAAGCGGCCATGTTCTATGTAGTGATGGCGTATTGGGCTTAGCGCATCGTGTTGCGGATAAGCAGTTAATTCACTGTTGTAAAAATGCTGATTTGAAAATGAAATTAAATCGGGGTGGGCACTTCTATAGTGGTGTTTTAAACGAACAACAGGCCAATTGTAACTCGCTTGATGCAAGACATCCATCGCTTCTTGGTCACCTGCCTTAAAAAAGGACGACGGCCCCATTTGATGTTCGTCTCCAGCAATAACTACTTGGGTTGCTCGATGAATTGTCCCAAGTGCATTTTGAATTGGAATTTGACTTGCTTCGTCAAAAATCGCCACGTCAAAAACAGCTTCTTCTAAAGGGAAACAATTTGAAACTTGTGAAGGGTTACTCAACCAAATAGGTTTCAGTAAATCAATCCAAATCTTGGCTTCAGATTGTTGTAATTCACGCAAAGAAGGGTGGCTTTTTGTTTTTGCAAACTCTTTAACTAAAAGTGATTTTCCCTTGCGTAATGTTGCCTTTAACTCTTTTTGTTCTTTGGTTAATTTTCGGGCAGAAGTATTTAGTAAAACATGGTAGGAATTAAAGGTGTTAATGATCCCATTTTCTATTTCCAATGCAAATGATTTTTGTTCCTGGATATAGGCATGCTCAACGGCCTGTATTTTTTCTTTTAAGTCCCTATTTTGAAATGCAGAAAACGTTGGAAACTGTTCTTTAAATCGCACAAAATGACTTTGTAAAATGTGTCCTTCATATTCTGCGAATGTATTGCTTTCTTGAAAACCTTTTAGGGCTGTGTCGTTTAAGTTTAATAAAGTCGGTTTTATTGAAATAATTTCTCCAATTTTTCTACCCAATTCCTCTAGGTAGTCAACAACATTCAGATTATTTTTAAAGTTAAAATGCGACTTTAAGTCGTGGTATAAATTGTGAATTAGGGTGTGGTTTGAGGTGATTTTTGTTCGTTTATTTTCGGGTATTTTATTTAATTCTTCCCATTGATTTGGACTAAATTGATTTAAAGTCATGTGAATTAAATCAAGCTCAGTTTTGGGGTCATTGACACCTAATTCGCATAAATCAATTAAAATATGCGAATAGTTGTTCTTTGTCGTAATTTCTTGACGTCTTGTTTCCAATAGTTTTTCTGCAGAACTGAAAGGAGTGTTTGCAATTTCTGACCAACGTCTTTTAAGTTTTTGTCGTTTAAAAAATCCAGGAGAACTTGCAATAGAATTCAGGAGTGTACCCACCTCTGATTCTGAGGGAATAATTTTCCAGTGCGATTGATTTTCAGCAATGCGATTTAGCTCAATTACGGCAGCTAAATATTTTTTACGAAGGCTTAAAAATCGTTTATTTATCCGCGACCCAATTTTAAAAATTGCAGCATATTTCTTGTAGATTTCATTCTCAAAAATTTGGCAATTTGCAGCTTCTTTTTGAATTTGACTGAAGGAGCTCCAGCTGTCAATTTCAACGGTTTCTAAAAGCTCAGAAATCACAGTTTTCCACGCCTCAATTTTTTCATCAAAGCAGTCAAAGGTTTCGCTGGCAATGGTTTTATTTTTTAAATATCCAACGGTGGGTGAAAGGGATAGGTTATAAACCTTTTGAATGGCAATTTGATGGTTTAAAAACGCTTTAATAGAAGAAACGTCACTGGTATAATTGTAATTAATTAGATGATGACCTTCTGCGAGTTCTTGAAATTGTGTAAATGAAACCCCACCTATAAGCTGGTCGTTGTTTAGCAGGTCTAGACTCATTTGAAGGTGGTCCAAATATTGATCTGAAAGCAACAGGTTGTGTTCAACGGTGGGCTTAGCTGATTCTAAATAATCCCAGGTTTTTTTCAATGCTTGTAAAAAGGAATGGCTGAGTTTATTCGAACTTGCTATAAACGCAAATTTATTTAAACCAAACCGCGACAGTTTTTTTTCAATTACCTCAAGTGCAACACGTTTTTCAGATACAATTAGCGCTGTTTTTTTTGCGGATAAATATTTTGCAATTAGGTTGGTTAGCACTTGAGACTTTCCAGTTCCTGGAGGGCCTTGAATGACAACATTGCCTACAGCTGCTTTTTCAAACACCAGGTCATGATCCGTATCAGAGGCACCAATTTTTTTTTTAGTAAGCTGCTCAAACTTTAGGTTTAAGTCTAATTTTTCACCAAATAATTGAGCAACATTTGCCGAGGGGCTCGTTAAGTCTAAAAGCTCTTCCAGCTCTTTTACAATATAATAACGATGGTGATGAAAGTTTCCAATTGTTGTTACTGTAGAGTCAAGAGCCAGTCCAATCGTTTCTAATTCCTGGAATAGTGCGTCGTGTTCTAACTCAGAGTAAACGGTTTTGGTTTCTGTATTGGCTGTGATGTGTCGCAACAGAAATGGGTTAATGAATGTGTCCTCCTCGTTGCGTAAAAAGACACACTCACCTTTCAACTTGTTTGTAGAGACTTCTAAGGGACAAATTAAAATGGGAGTTTTAACGTTTTTTCCATTAATCACGTGCTCAATTACACCGCGTGTTTCACACAGAGAATTAATCCCCGATTCTTTTTTGTTTCTTTTTGCATCGAGCAGTATTCGTTTTGGAAAATCTGCTCGTTGAAAGCGTAGTTGATTGTTGTTAAAAACAAGTTGCTTGTTATCCTCATCAACAGCGACCAATACGTCATTTGTATTGAAATGAACACTTTCAGAGCGTAGTTCTTGAATCCTATTTTTGAGTGATTGTGACAAGGTATAAATGTAATCAAGAAAGATTAATTACACCGGATTCCTTAGCGGTTTTTATTTATAGAGCTCACAGATTATCATGCCGTAGTTACACCATGTTTAGAACACCCCTTAAATTACACTGGATTTTCATCTCGAACTTAGAATCAGAAGTCTAGATTTATAAGGGATTTTTTTACCCTGCAATTGTTATTACATTTGTAATAGCAATTGATTCCTGAGGTATGTTAATTTTACAACGAAGTTTGATTGCATCAAAGGGTTAAGCCCTGACGAGTCACTATTAATAAAAAGAAAATGAATTACAGTAAGTTCGCAGTAATTGGAGTAGGTCGATACGGATCTACAATAGCAAGACGTTTGGCAGAGAAAGGTGCGCAAGTATTCGCTTTTGACCCGAGCGAAGAAAAGATTGAAAGCATCAAGGATGAGGTTGCGTTTGCAGTAACCCTAGATGCTACAGACATTCGTGCATTGAGGTCGCAGAGCTTAGATGAGATGGATGCTGCGGTTGTAGCAATTGGTGAAAATTTTGAAGCAACTGTACTTACCTGTGTTCACTTATTAGATATTGGAGTTAAGCGCGTAATTGCCCGTGCAAGTGGTGACCACCAACGCCTGATTTTAGAAAAAATTGGAGTCAAAGAAATTCTTACCCCAGAAAATGAGGTTGCTTATGTGGTTCGCGAGAAGTTGTTGAACCCCAACATTGTTTCATTTCTGCAGTTGCCTGATGATCATGAGATTGCTGAGCTTCGTGCACCAAAAGGCTGTGTGGGAAGAACCATTGATGATGTTGGTTTTAGAAACAAATATGAAATGACATTGATTACGATTAAGCGCGAATTTGCGGTCGTTAAAAATGGAGAAGATAGCACCGAACAACACATTATTGGTGTTCCAAAAAATGATACGGTAATTAAGAATAAAGACACCTTGGTTGTATTTGGTGCGGCAAAGAGTGTAGAGCGTTTTATTGAAATCAACGAATCACTTTAAATGTTTATTGTTACTGGCGTTTCAAAAGGACTTGGGAAAGCGATTGTCCACGCATTGCTGAAACAAGGAGAAAATGTCATTGGTATTGGACGCTCACACCAGTTCAACCATTCAAAATTTTCATTCATTGCATGTGATTTAAGTGACATTGAATCCATTAAAAAAATAAAACTCCCTGTGTTTAAGGGGCAGTTGACCTTAATAAACAATGCTGGTATCATTGGGGATATTAAACGTCTTTCTGATCAAAAATCATTAGACCTGTTGGAGGTTTTAAGGGTAAATACGATTGCTCCAACTGAATTAACCAATGTTGTGTACCGTTCGATTGAAGCGAAGCATAATTTTCGTTTGGTGAACATTAGTTCGGGTGCTGCCAACGCAGTCATTCCTTCGTGGGGTGCATATTGTGCGTCAAAAGCAGCATTGAATATGTTAACAGAAGCATTTTTTATTGAAGAAAAGGAAAAAGGAAATCACATTGTTGCATATGCGGTTTCACCTGGAGTAATTGATACGGAAATGCAAGGTAAAATCCGCAGCACAAACCCCACCGATTTTTCAGCAGTAAATAAGTTCATTCACCTCAAGGAAAAAGCGGAATTGTTTTCTCCAAAAGAAGCGGCAGAACGTTTACTAATACTACTTAAAAGGCCTTTTAATCAGGAGGTAAAAGTGGATTTAAGGAACATTAACGGGTAGATATTGCCGCTTTACGAATCAAACATACAACAAGCTTTCATTCACTTTATTTGTAGGAACGGGTGTGTTTCCGTAATTTCACGTAATAAGTTTCTAGAACTATGAAAAAAACAATTCTCTCCATAATCAGTATCGTTGTATTTGGCCTTTCGTTAAGCGCTCAGCACACAACGATAGATCAATCGAACACCAGAGATGGTGAAACAGTTGAATACTGTTTGCAGCATAAAAAACATGCAGAATTAATGCAAAATCCGGCCTATGTTCAAGCATTGGTGCAAGATAGTATTCTTCGTGAGCAAGAAGCATTAGACAGTCAAAACTCAACGACTAAAGCAACCGTGTGGTATGTTCCAATCGTATTTCATGTTTTACACGATGAGGGCTCAGAAAACATTTCTGATGCACAAATCCTTGACGCACTGGCTATTTTAAATAGAGATTTTAAACGTGAAAATGCAGATGCAAACAATGTACACCCAGATTTTCAGGGAATGCCTACAGATGTAGACATTGAGTTTAGGTTAGCAACAAAGGCTCCTGACGGCTCTTGTTTTACAGGGATAACACGAACAAAAGATGCATTAACACACGACGGTAGTGATGGAGAAGATCAGGTAGATGCTATTGTAGATGGCAATGATGTTTTTCAAGGGCAGTGGCCGCCAACAAATTATTGCAATGTGTATATATGTGCCGAAATTGGTGGAGCTGCTGGGTATACCTTTATGCCAAGTGGCTGGTCTGGATCTAGCATGTTTTACAATGGGATTTTTGTGTTGGATTCTTACCTTGGTTCAATAGGAACTTCAGGTGTTGGGACCAGTAGAACTTTAACGCATGAAATGGGACACTGGTTAAACTTATCGCATGTATGGGGCCCAAACAATAACCCTGGAAATGCTTCAAGTTGTAGCGATGACGACGGTGTAGTTGATACCCCTAATGAAATTGGAGTTACTTCATGTAACTTAAATGAAATGTCTTGTGGTCCGCGTGCAAATGTCGAAAACTATATGGATTACTCGTATTGTTCTAAGATGTTTACCCAAGGTCAAGTTAACCGCATGCGTAGTGCGTTAAACTCAAGCAGCTCTGGACGTAGTAATCTGAAGACAGCATCAAACCTAATTGCTACAGGAGCCGATGGAAATCTTTACTTATGTAGGGCTGATTTTGAGGCCGACAAAACTACGGTATGCCCAGGAACGGTCGTTAATTTTACAGATAATTCATACAATGCAGTCACTGGATGGACATGGTCATTCCCAGGAGGGTCTCCAGCTTCATCAACAAGCCAAAACCCTTCGGTTACGTATAACACACCAGGTATTTATACGGTAACTTTAACGGCTACTGACGGGTCAACAACGGATGCTGAGGCAAAAATATCGTATATCCGTGTTTCACCTGTGTCAAGCACCCTGCCTTTTTTAGAAGGATTTGAATCGTATTCGACGTTGAACAATATCGACGAATGGGAGGTCAACAACGAAGGAGGAAATGGCTTTGTATTGGTGTCCAATGCGGCTCATACAGGAAATAAGTCAGTTAAATTGGCAAATAACAATGAAATGCTTGGATCAATAGATGAATTGATTTCTGCTCCTGTAGATTTGTCTGGCGTGTCGTCTGCTGTTACTCTGAGTTTCAGGTATGCATATAAGCGTAAAAACACAAATGACAACGATTGGTTTAGGGTCTATGTAACTGAAGATTGTGGCCAAAGTTGGGCAATAAGAAAAACCTTACATGGGTTTCAATTATCTAATCAAACACAATCAGCCTCATTTACTCCAACATCTCAAGCAGATTGGACAACGGTTCACATGACAAATATTACCAGCTCATTTTGGGTAAATAACTTTAAGTATAAATTTAAATTTGAATCTGGAGGCGGAAATAACATCTACATTGATGATATCAATATTTATAGTGGAAGTCCTTCAGATGATTTAGTATCTTCTAATGCAGGAATACCTCAGAGCTCGTTAGATGCTGGGTTAGATGTTTACCCCAACCCAACAGAAGGGTCGTTAACGATTCGTTTTAACTTGGCAAGCGATGAAGATGCTACTATTTTAATACAGGACCTTACAGGTAAAATTACACAGCAAAACAGCATACAGGCAAAAACAGGGTCAAATTTAGTTTTGATTGATACAGATCACTTATCTGCAGGGTTATACTTTGTAAAATTGCAAGCTGGGAATGCACAGCAAACGGTTCAGGTTGTTGTAAGGTAATATAGCCAGAGGGTAAAACAACAAAAATTGTGAAAAAAAACAAACAAATTGTAGGCTTGATCTTAATAGGGATTTTGTCCTTGTTTTCTTGTCGAGAAGAGGAGCGCGCACAGAATGAAACACATAAAGTTACAACAGAAGTTCCAGCTATTCTAGCATCAAATACTGAAGTGAGTGAATATTTTGCTGTTTTTGATTCATTTATGGACGAGTATGCTAACATGCTTGAGGGGTTAATAAAAGAAGGGGAAAAATCCGAAAAAATGGTGGTAAAGCAGATTTTTCAAATGCTCTGGGCATGATGACTACAGCCACATCTTCTTTAATAAAAATGGCTCCTCTTTTAGAGAGAATGGATGAATTAGAAAAACAAGCTGAGATTTTAAAAGGGGATATGAGCTCAGAAGAAATAGAGGCCTTTATGAAATCCTACACAAAAATAATGATTCGTTTTATGGAGATGAGCAAAAAACAAAACAACGAATAGGAAACAATAATCTTAGGATTAATCGCAGTGATAACGTCATTGAGCAGTTGTGGGTCTAATACATTTACTGATGCCAGAGATGGTAATTCATATGAATTTGTAAAAATTGGAGAGCAGACCTGGATGGCAGAAAATTTAAAATACACCGGAGAAGATATCAAACACATTACTGATACTGACGAGTGGGGGCATAATGATAGTTTTGACGCTTGGTGTAGTTATGAAAACAATCAAGAAAATGAAGATAAATATGGTGTCATGTATCAATGGGAGGCTGCAAAAAAAGCGTGTCCTGATGGATGGCATCTCCCAACTAAAGAAGAATGGGAGGAGTTGATAGATTATCTTAAAGCCAACGGTTACAGTAATAAGTCAATGTTGAGTAGTTCTGGAGTTGCAAAATCATTGGCTACTGCGGATGGTTGGGAGCTTTCGGAATATGAAGGAGAAGTTGGAAGTCGAGATTACCCAGAATATCAAAATAAATCAGGATTCTCGGCATTACCAGGTGGCGAGCGTGAAGGGAGAGATCGCTTTAGTAATTTAGGGAAGTCGAGTGTGTGGTGGAGTATCAGCGATCATGATGATTTTGTAGATAAGTGTATTAGGCTAGTGCATAGTGAGAGCCATGTTCGGGGATATATGTCTAACCATAAAAGAAAGGGTTACTATGTTCGTTGTATCAAAGACAATCCTACAGACCATTAATTCTGCATTAGAATCCTGCTGCTGATTCAACTTAGAATCGTTGTCCGCAGTCTATTAAAATACCCTCAAAGAGTTTTTCATATCAGGGAAATTTCTAACCAATATTCAATGAGTGATTCAATTGATGATTCTTTGAGGGTATAATTTACCTTAAATCCTTTTTGGGTTAAAGCTTCTTGTGTACTTGCTCCCCAGGCAATTATTTTAGCTTGAGTAGGCACCTCATTTTCCATTAGAAAACCCGCAACATTTGAGGGGCTCGTAAATATGTAAATATCACAAGGAGCTATTTTAAACCCTTTAATAATCGTCTTGTAAACAACCACCTCGACAACGGAATCAGAATCTAATTGAGACGAAACAGTACGGAGCGAAATGTCTGACATTGGAAACAGTACCGTTCGATTTTTAGCCCAAATTTTAAATGCGTCTGCAACGTGGTGTATGTCGCCACTCTGTTCTCCTTTAAACTCAACTTTATACCCCATTTTTTCGAGCAATTCTGCCGTTTTAGACCCCGTGCAGGCAATTTTTACGTGCCTCGGTATGTCTAATGTTGCTTTAAAAAATAAAACAGACCTAGGACTTGTAAAGAAAATGACATCGTAGTTCGTATCAATCTTAAAGTTGAGCCCTTCAAATTGTAAGAAAGAATGAGAAATAAGCGCCGTATTTTGAGGGCTTACAAATGCAGATAGGCTGTTGGTGTCAGTACTATTTTTGGATATGAAAAGACGTTTCGTCATTTCACCTTATTTGATTAAATCTGTAATTACCTTTTCGGCCATTCCTTCAAATTTTTCAACGTGATAGTGCAACTGTGTGCATTCACCTTCAAGACCGTTTGCATAGGAAACGTATAAATTATGAGCTTCATCGCAGTAAACACCGAGAGGTAATTGACAACCTCCATCTAAAAGATTTAATACTTTTCGTTCTAAATCAATGCGTTTTTTAACAGCTTGAAAATTGATTTTCTGAAGAATCGTATTTAATTCATCGTCCTCGTTTCTAATTTGCAAACCTAAAACCCCTTGAGCAGGAGCAGGGACAAATTCAGTTGGGTCTAAGACAATTTCTACAAATTCAGATAAGTCAAGTTCTAACCGATCTACACCCGCTTTAGCAAGCAAGATAGCATCGTAGTTTCCCTGTCTTAGTTTATCTATGCGCGTAGGAACATTCCCTCTTAAATCGTTGATGGTTGTATCTGGGCGGTATTTTAATACTTGTGATTTTCTACGTGCAGAAGACGTACCAATAATGGCATCACATTTTAACGACCACTTTTGATTCGCATCAACGGATTCTTTTCTAATGAGCAATATGTCTGCAGGATTTGCACGTTCAGATACGCATGCAATTTTTAATCCTGTAGGGGGTGTTGTTTCAAGATCTTTGTGTGAGTGCACTGCTAAATCAACCTGTTTACTTAATAGCGCATCTTCAATTTCTTTTGTGAAAAAGCCTTTCCCTTCGAGTTTGTCGAAACTCAGGTGTTGTATGGCATCCCCTTGAGTTTTGATAATATTTAACTCAACGGTACACCCTAATTTTTCGAGTTCTGATTTCACGAAATGTGCTTGCCATAGTGCAAGATCACTTCCTCTAGATCCGATGACAACATGTTTCATTTCAGTGGTTTTTTAAGCAAAATTTCTTTCGCCATAAGCATGGGCACACTCATGTATTTTTTCTCCATGTAGCCGACAATTTTTTCAAGTGTTTGGCGAGAAGCATCGTCTAGGTCGTTAAGTTCACCTTTGAAAACTTCATTCATGGCAATAGCTTTAATTTCTTTCACTTTTTTTGGAACTTCACGCATGGCTAGCTCAACCGTTCTAACTTGGCTGAGGTGTTGAAACTCGAGTAATGCCTCAGAAATAATTTTTTCGACATGTTTAATTTCTTGTGAACGAACTTTCAGGTTTTCATTCGAAATTTTTTGAAGTTTTTCAACAGAAATATGAGTTACGTGATGTGCATCAATAATTTCTGGAGATAAATCTTGAGGTATTGCGATGTCAATGACAGTTTTACGCGCTGTGTCACCTTGTAAAAGCTGTGTGTATATTTCAGGTGTTAGAATATGATTCTCTGAACCTGTACATGAAATGATAATATCAAATCCTTTGTTAAACGAGTTAAGGTCAGCCAAAGGAAGTGCTTTTCCATTTAAATCGTTGGCAAGCTTTTCCGCTTTTGATAGTGTACGATTAAAAATATGAAAGTTGGTGAATCCGTGCTTGCGAAGAAACCTTCCCATGTTCGTATTTGTAACACCAGCTCCAACAATTAAAATGCGAGAATCTAGTGCTGCGTTTAAGTCGCGTAGTTTTTTGTATGCTAGTGAAACAACAGATACAGGACGTTTGGCAATACATGTTTCCGTATAAACTTTTTTTGCTGTCTCAATCGTATGGCGAGTCATTAGTCGAAGGAAATCTCCAGTTAGACCCATCTTTCGAGCATTTTCAAAGGCCCCTCGAACTTGTGTTATTATTTCACGTTCTCCAACAACCATAGAATCTACAGAAGAAGCAACATAGAATTGGTGCTCAACAGCCTTTAGACCATGGTAAACTGCTCCATTCAATGAAAATACGGCGCGTTGCTCCTCGTCAAAGTCGGGGTATAATTTGTGAAAAAAACGCTCTAAAAAAGGAATATCAACCTTTTGTGTTGTGACAAATGCAAACTCAACCCGATTGCACGTAGAAAGAAACATCAATTCATCAAGCCCCATAACGGACTTAAATTCAGACAAGTGCGCTTGTTGGTTTTCTTCCCCAATGTGTAACTTCCCAATCTCTGAAACGGGTAAGTTTCGGTGCGTAAACGCGACGATATGTAGGGCATCTAAGCCTTTCGTATTAATCACGCCACAAAGATGCTCAGTTCTGCCGTTTCTTTTGTCATGTATTTGTCATAATTTTAACATTTAGAATCCATCTAAATAAGCATGAAGCATTAGGTTTTATTAGAACTAGAGATCCGTTTGATCTAGGGTACTTTAAACCAATAATTTAGGATTATGGTTTGCTAATTGGAAGTACATTTTAAACGAATTCTAAGGTTAAAAGCAAGCTGTTTATTTGATAAATAGGGCAATAGATTTTATGATTTAAGTGTCAGAGTTAAAAAAAGAATACAATTGTTGCATGTTTTATTGCAGGACTGTGTAGCTTTGACCAGCTAAGAACAACAACATGTCGAAACTTTATATAGTTCCTACTCCGATAGGAAATCTTGAGGATATTACTTTGCGTGCGATCCGTATTTTGCAAGAAACAGATTTGATTTTTGCCGAGGATACGCGGGTAACAAAAAAGCTATTGAATCACCTCGACATTTCTAAACCTGCACACCCTTTTCATGCGCACAATGAGCATAAATCCTTGTCGAGTGCAGTTGATAAAATCAAGGCGAATACTTCTACAGTATTAGTTTCTGACGCTGGAACTCCTGGCATTTCAGACCCTGGGTTTTTATTGATTAGAGCGTGTATTGCACAGAACATTGAGATAGAGTGTTTACCTGGTCCTGCCGCATTAATTCCAGCAATTGTATCGAGTGGGTTTCCATGTGATCGGTTTGTGTTTGAAGGGTTTTTACCGCATAAAAAAGGACGACAAACACGGCTGTTGGCAATTGCTGAAGAAAAACGAACAACGGTTCTGTATGAATCGCCACATCGTTTAGTTAAATGTCTTGGGCAAATCATGGAGTTTATGGGAGAAGATAAACAAGTCTGTGTTGCGCGTGAAATCACAAAAATGTACGAAGAGTACAAGCGTGGAACAGCAAAAGAAATTAAAGCGTACTATGAGGCTCATCCTCCAAAAGGAGAGATTGTAATTGTTATTCAAGGAAAAGAAGGAAAGTAATGGGAGTGATATCTAGCGAAGCATTTTTTCTCACAAAAAAAGGAGAAGCAACCGAAGCATTTGAGTTAAGAAAGTTTGAACTAGCCTTACCGGTTGGTGCAGAAATTTTAGTTGAGGTAGAGTCTTTCGGACTAAATTATGCTGATGTTATGGCGCGACAAGGTCTTTATCGTGAAGCACCTCCATTTCCGTGTGTTGTTGGCTATGAAGTTGTTGGAAAAATAACACATGTTGGGCCTGATGCAGACCAGTCAAGACTTGGCAAGCGTGTAGTTGCTTTTTGTCGTTTTGGAGGGTATGCAAAGCATGTCGTTACAAATGATTATGCTGCGGTAGTTGTAGGAGATCAATCTTCGGAGTCTCTTTTAGGGCTATGTACACAGGCTGTAACAGCTTTTTATATGGCCGAGTATTTAACCCCTATTCATAAAGTTGATACAGTTCTTATTCATGCGGCTGCGGGTGGTGTTGGAACAATGTTGATTCAGCTAGCTAAACTTAAAGGAGCACGAGTAATCGCAAAAGTTGGGGGGCAAGAAAAAGAAGCTCTCGTAAAAAAACTTGGAGCCGACATTGTTGTAAACTACAATTCTTCGGACTATGCCGAGCAGATTGAGCAGGCTTTAAATGGGGAGCGAATAGACATCAGTTACAACCCTATTGCAGGCTCAACATTTAAGAAAGATTTTGCACTACTTGGATCTGGTGGAAGACTGGTTTTATTTGGAGGAGCAGAACTGTCAGGTGGCAAGTGGGGGCTTTTTTCCAAGCTGAATTTTATCCGAAAAATGGGACTTATTATTCCTATCGGTTTAATGATGCGTTCGAAAAATGTACTTGGAGTTAACTTGTTGAAGATAGCAGACAATAAGCCTAAGGTTTTAGCGTTTTGCTTGCAAAATGTAGTTGATCTATATACGGAAGGAAAAATTCAGCCCCAGCTGGGATGCGTTTATGAAGCTGCTCAATTAGCAGAGGCTCATGCAGCATTAGAAAGTGGAAAAACAACAGGGAAACTTGCTGTTAATTGGTAGTCAAAATAATACGTGTAACGGATTAAACCTAAAGCTTATTCTTCGTTCGCTTCGTTGAGTTCCTCTTTACTGTCATTTTTTACGGAATCCAGTTCCTTATTCTTTAATAGTGGGATGTTGTTCAGAATAACATCTTTTACATTCTCTCCTCGATATGAAATGAGTGCAAACATCATGACCATACTTGTAATTAAGATAGGGTAAAGTAGTAAGCCAGTATCAAAATTTGAAATCGTTATGGTGTCATGTTTGATTAACACGAAAAATAAGAGAACAGTAATTAATCCCCTTGGAGCAATAAACAACTCTGGAAACAGAAATTTTTTCGCAAAAACCCGAAGGAAAACATAGCGCACTGCATAAAGAATCGAAACAATGGCTAAGCTGTTAATTGCAACTTCAACATTGTAGAGGGAAGCAACAGAAATGCTTAACCCAAAGACAACAAAGAAGAATGTTCTGATTAAGAAGGCAGACTCTAAGGTTAGAATGTGAAAATCATGGAGAATGGGCTTCATTTTCTCTTTGTCAAAAAGCTTGGCAAGCTTACCACGAAAGAAAACATCTGTGTTGTTTAGGACAATACCAAACGCCAAAATAATTAACAGAGAAGAAAGGTGGAAGTATTTACCAATTGCAAAAAGCAGTAGTAATACGGCAATAATTAAAAAGAGTTTTACCTGCATTGTTAAGTGTTGAAACAAGTAAACCATAACGTACGCAACAACAACAGAAAGAATTACTGTTCCTCCGACATTGGTCACAACATCCCAAAATAGATCTCCCTCCCCAGCGTTTCCTTCAGCGCCAATCATGAAATAAAAAACCATAATTCCGAGAATGTCTGAGAACGTACTCTCGTAGACCATGAACTCTCTTTTTTCACCCGTTAATCGCCCAACACTTGGAATGATGATTGCGCTACTCATGATGCTCAAAGGGAGCGCATAAACGGCTGCAGTATGCAAGGATGTATTTGGAAAGATGTACATAAAAAACCCTGCGAGGGCAAACATAGATCCCACAAGACCAAGGCTAGCAATAACAAATGACCGAACAATTAAACCAATTTTTTTCTTTTCTAATTTCAGGTCTAAGGCAGCCTCAAGAACAATCATAACCAACCCAATATTTCCTAATATTTCAAGAAGGCTATTTAATTTCAGGTCAGCGTCAATTAATCCATAAAAGTTCATTGCCCCTTTGATTCCCATGCCTAAACCGATTAAAAGTAGAACAGCTGGAATGTTTGTTTTTTTCGAAATAATATTGAAAAAAAAGCTAAGTATAATAATCCCTGCAAGGGCAATAATCAGTACGTATGAATTCATCGAATAATTGTTGTTTAATCAAATATAAGAAAAAGCGTCAGCTTTTGATTGGACAAACGTTAGTGCGGACTGTAGCGTCAGCTTTTGATTGGACAAACGTTAGTGCGGACTGTAGCGTCAGCTTTTGATTGGACAAACGTTAGTGCGGACTGTAGCGTTAGCTTTTGACCTTTATTAATATTTAAAAAGGAATAATTTTTTTAAAAAGGACATGGTTTGCGATATTAATCGTAATATTGCGATATAACAATTGTTGCAATGGGTTTAACAAAGACACAATATTATACAGAAGAACAGCTTCAACTTTCAAGAATGATGAAGGTGATGGGACACCCTGCGCGTATTGCAATTTTACAATCGATTATTAAAACAAAGACCTGCGTTTGTGGGGATTTAGTTACCGAAATCGGATTAGCACAATCAACCGTGTCTCAACACTTAAAAGAGTTAAAAGACGTAGGTCTAATTCAAGGAACGATTGAAGGCACTAGCATGTGTTATTGTATAAACGTAGCCAATTGGAATAAACTCAATGCGCAAACAAATAATTTATTTAATTCAGCAAACTGCACCGATTTAGCTTGCTGTTAAAACACACACGATGAACGATATTACATACCCCAGAATGCACGTGTCAGTATATGTTAAAGACATTGCATCAACGGTCAACTTTTACACAACTTTTTTTGGTAAACCAGCAACTAAAATCAAGCCTGGTTATGCAAAATATGAACTATCTAACCCTGGTTTAATTATTTCATTTGTAGAGAACGAAACCTTGGTTAACGCTAACTTTGGACACCTAGGCATTCAAGTTGCTTCAAAATCAGAGATGGAGCGAAGATTAGAAATAGCAAAGGGACAGGGAATTGTTTCTCTTGAAGAAATTGGAACTTCTTGTTGCTATGCTGTGCAAGATAAGTTTTGGGTAACTGACCCAGATGGATTACAGTGGGAAGTTTATTACTTCCATGAGGATGTTGAGTTTAACGACCCAAAGTACAGCTCAACAGATTCTACAGCTTGTTGTACTCCTGCACCTGAAGAAACACCGAGAATTACATCTATAAACTCAAACAGTTGTGACCCAAATTCAGGGTGCTGTTAATTGATAATCTTATGAATAAAAATATATTGATTCTGTGTACAGGAAACAGTTGTCGAAGTCAAATGGCTGATGGTTATTTAAAAGAGTTCGCTCCTAAGGGAGCAACTATTTTTAGTGCTGGTATTGAAACACATGGCGTAAACCCAAGGGCGATTGAAATCATGAAAGAAGATGGAATAGACATCTCATTAAATACGTCAAATCATATTGACGAGTATGCAGATGTAGTATTTGATTATATCATCACAGTTTGTGATAATGCACAAGAGCGATGTCCTTATTTCCCTTCGAATGCATTTAAGTTTCACTATAATTTCCCTGATCCTGCAAAGGCTACAGGAACGGAAGCAGAGATTAAATCAAGTTTCAAGTCAACGCGAGATTTGATAAAAGTGTATTGTAAAGAATTTAATTCAGCGTACTTATGAAACGGTATGTAGCAGAAGTAGTAGCCACATTTTTCTTGATTTTTTGTGGTACAGGAGCAATGGTTATCAATACAGAGACAGAAGGTGTGATTTCACATTTTGGTGTTGCTGCAGCTTGGGGGCTAATTGTGATGATTATGATCTTTGCCTATGGAAGAATTTCTGGTGCTCACATGAATCCGGCTGTAACGCTAACCTTAGTGGTATTGAAACTGCATGATAAAAAAGAGTTACTGCCTTATTTGGGCGCTCAACTGATTGGCGCATTTGCAGCTAGTCTTGCGTTGAAATACATGTTCCCAGAAAATGAGTTTTTAGGAAGCTCTTTACCCAGAGGCTCAGAAATACAATCATTTATCCTTGAGTTCATATTAACATTTATGTTGATGATCGTGATTCTTTTAACGTCACAAGGCAGAAAGATTGAACAGTATTTTGCACCGGTAGCAATTGGAATGACCGTTATGTTGGAGGCATTATATGCAGGCCCAATATCCAAAGCAAGTATGAATCCATTTCGAAGTTTAGCGCCGGCAATTGTCTCGGGGCATACAGAGCACTTGTGGTTATATTTAGTTGCGACAACGTTAGGAGCATTAGCAGCAGGAGCCTATTGGACTTGGCAACGAGAAGGGTGAACATAGAATGTCTTTTTCTTTCAAAGAAGAACCTATGTCCACCAATGCAGAATCAAAATTTTAACGTAATTTTGTGGCATAAAATTTATTTTTAACAAATACAGCATATGGCAGAAGTAATGACAGATCTTGGAATTGGCGAAATTTTAGCTCAATTCGGAATTGATCCAGTTAACAATGGAGCATCAACAGGTGGACATTGGTTTAACACAAGAGGTGAGAAAATAGAATCAATATCTCCAGTAGATGGTAAAGTTATCGCAACTGTAAACTCGAGTACTGAAGCAGATTACGAAGCGGTAGTTCTTAAAGCACAAGAGGCTTTTGTATCGTGGAGAAAATGGACTGCTCCGGCTCGTGGAGAAGTAGTTCGTCAATTGGCAACAAAATTACGTGAATATAAAGAGCCTTTAGGAAAACTTGTTTCTTATGAAATGGGGAAATCATTACAAGAAGGTTTGGGAGAAGTTCAAGAAATGATTGATATCTGTGATTTTGCAGTAGGTCTTTCACGTCAACTTCACGGATTAACAATGCATTCTGAACGCCCAGGGCACAGAATGTATGAGCAATACCACCCATTAGGGATAGTAGGTATTATTTCAGCATTCAACTTCCCTGTTGCTGTTTGGAATTGGAATACAGCTCTTGCATGGGTTTGTGGTGATGTTTGTGTTTGGAAACCATCTGAAAAGTCTCCAATTACAGCACTTGCTTGCCAACAAATTACAAAAGAAGTTTTTGAAGCTAACGGTGTTCCTGAGGGAGTTTCTGGTTTAGTAATCGGAGGCGCTGACATTGGAAAATTAATGGCTGAGGACAAGCGTGTTCCTTTAGTTTCTGCAACTGGATCTACACGTATGGGTAAATCAGTTAGTGCAGCAGTTGGAGCTCGTTTAGGAACATCATTATTAGAGTTAGGAGGTAACAATGCAATTATTATTACACCTACAGCTGATTTAAAAATTGTTCTTCCTGGTGCTGTATTTGGTGCTGTTGGAACTGGTGGGCAGCGTTGTACTTCTACACGAAGGCTAATCATTCATGAAGATGTGTATGATCGTTTTGTAGGTGCAATTGTTAATGCCTACGGACAGTTAAAAGTTGGTAATCCATTAGATGAGAATAACCATGTAGGGCCGTTAATTGATCACGATTCTGTTAACATGTATTTAGCTGCTTTAGAAAAAGCAAAAGCTGAAGGTGGAAACATCTTAGTTGAAGGAGGAGTTTATGAGGGAGAGGGATATGAGTCTGGATGTTATGTGAAACCAGCCATTGTTGAAGCTAAAAACTCGTATGAGATTGTACAGCACGAAACATTTGCGCCAATTTTATACATTATGAAATATTCTGGTAGCGTTGAAAATGCAATTGCAATTCAAAACGATGTGCCTCAAGGGTTATCATCTGCAATTATGACAAATAGCTTGAAAGAGTCTGAAGCATTTTTAGCATGTACAGGATCTGACTGTGGAATTGCAAATGTTAATATTGGTACTTCTGGTGCCGAAATTGGTGGAGCATTTGGCGGAGAGAAAGAGACAGGTGGTGGACGTGAGTCTGGATCTGATGCTTGGAAAGTCTACATGCGTCGTCAAACAAATACGATTAACTATACAGATGATTTGCCATTAGCGCAAGGAATCAAGTTTGAGCTTTAATCAAACACTATATTTCAAAAAAGGTCGATGCTTAATAAAGTATCGACCTTTTTTAATTCCAATTAAAAAAATGATTGCCTGCTATAGAGCTCTGAAGTTTGGTCCTGAGTTGGTCGAGTTGAATTTTAGATTTTAAATCGCCCTGCTTGGCTTTCGTTTTGGCTCGGTAGTATAGGTTGATGGCCTCACCAAACAAATCTTGATCTAGTTTATTTTTAATTTTTGCAATTTTGGTATTTACTTCAAGTAAAAATTGCTCCGTATTATCAAGTTCATTTTGTTCTTCCTGGGTTTTATTTTTCTTTTTCATGAGCTCTAAGTAGCGCGGTAAAATTTCTCCCAACACAAGGTGAAACTCATCGAGTTCTTTATTTAAGCGCGCTATTTGTTCGTTTACTCCCATGTTAATTCCCTATTAAGGTATTAAATATTGATTGAATTTAAAAAAATCGGTAATTTTTTAACATTTTTCAAAAAAGGAGTTCATTTGATTAGTTTTACGGTATGGCAGGAATTTACATTCACATTCCCTTTTGTAAACAACAGTGTACGTATTGTGATTTTCACTTTAGCACAACGTTTGAAGTGTATCGTAAAGAGATGATTGATGCAATTTGCCTTGAGCTTAAAACCCGAAAGAAATACCTCCAAGGCAAGGAAGTAAATACCATTTACTTTGGAGGAGGAACTCCAAGTATTCTCTTGGAATCTGAATTGACGCTAATTTTAGACACGATATTTTCAACATTTTCGGTGAATTTAACAGCGGAAATAAGCTTGGAGGCAAACCCAGATGACATAAATTCGAGTTCGCTAAACATGTGGAAACAGCATGGGATTAACAGGCTGAGTATCGGTTTGCAATCGTTTAAACAGTCAGACTTAGATTGGATGAATAGGGCGCACAATGTTGCCGATTCATCATCGTGCGTGTCACTTGCTCAAGCACATGGATTTGAAAACATCACTGTTGACCTGATGTACGGTTTACCGGATCTTTCAATGGATGAATGGAGTTTGCATGTAAACCGTGTTATGGAGATGGGGGTTCCGCACTTGTCGGCATATTGCTTAACTGTTGAAGAGAAAACGACCTTAAGCAATTGGGTTCGTAAAGGGAAGATTAACACCTCAACCGAAGACACGCAATCAGATCAATTTGTGAAATTACTTGAGTGTATTGAAAAGTATGGCTATAAGCAATATGAAATTTCGAATTTCAGTAAACCGGGCTTTGAGTCGAAGCATAATTCAAATTATTGGAAGGGAGAATGGTACCTTGGGGTAGGACCGAGTGCACATTCGTTTAACGGAGCTTCAAGGAGTTGGGCTATAGCAAACAACCGCGGCTATATAAAGGCGTTGAAGAATAATAGTACTTATATTGAAACGGAACAATTATCTGCCGTAGATCAGTTTAACGAACGAATTTTGATTGGTTTAAGAACCAGTTACGGAGTCAATCTAGACGATTTATCGAACTTGAATGAAATTACAGAAGTATTTAATGTGACTGTAAATGGGTTTAAAGAAAAGCACTGGGTAAAGGACTCTGGAGGCACACTTACTTTAACCAAAGAAGGTAAATTACGAGCTGATTATATTGCTTCAGCATTGTTTCTCGATTAATGCATGCCAAAATGGATTCAAAATTCATATATTCATGAATTATTCAAAAAATTAAATGTCTAAAATAAAAGAAGGAATACCATTTACAGGTCTAAAAGGCTTTGCCAAACATTGGAAGAATGATGTTGTTGCGGCAATCAGTGTTTCACTTGTAGCATTGCCGTTATCGTTAGCAATTGCTGTTGCTGCTGGCGTCCCTCCAATTTCTGGGCTAATTACAGCTGTAATAGGTGGGCTTGCAACAACATTTTTTAGAAGTAGTGCCTTGTCAATCAATGGACCTGCAGCAGGGTTAATAGGCGTTATTTTAGCTGCAATTATAGCATTAGATGATGGTTGTGGATCCGTAAAAGCATTTGAGTATGTACTCGCAGCAATTATGGTTGCTGGAGGGCTACAGGTTTTAATAGGTTTGTTTAAATTCGGCCGAATAGCAGAAATCTTCCCCTCTACAGTTATTCATGGAATTCTAGCATCTATTGGAATAATCATCTTTGCAAAGCAAATGCACGTTGCAATGGGCACAAGTTCTGATGCTGAAAATACGGTTGGGATTTTAGCTGACATTTTTTATAAAATCCCAGAAATAAATCCATTTATCGCAATAATCTCAGGAATAGGAATAATCTTACTGCTTTTTCATGCTCGAATAAGTTATAAAGTCTTTCACTTTATACCTGCACCCGTTTGGGTTTTAGCAATTGCTGTTCCAATTGTACTTTTTTATAACTACTTAGAGGTAAATGAAATTGCTGTTTTAGGAGAAGCGTTTAAAGCTCCTGAAAACTATTTAATTGATATCCCAAGCGATTGGAAAAAAGGATTGGTTTTTCCAGATTTTGCTAAAGTTTTTACGGGCACATTTTGGATGGCAGTAATTTCCATTAACCTGTTGTCAACTGTAATTACGCTTGCCGGAACTAAGGCGGTAGACAAATTAGACCCGTACAAGCGAAAAACGAACATGAACCGTGACCTGGTTGGCGTTGGTATTAGTAGCATTATTTCTGGGGCTGTTGGAGGGCTTCCAATTATCACCGTTATTGTGAGAAGTACAGTAAATGTACACAACAATGCAAAAACGAAATGGTCAAATTTTTACCATGGCTTGTTTATTTTACTCTTTGTTCTATTCTTAATTCCTGTAATTCAACTGTTTCCAAAAGCTGCACTTGCTGCTGTTTTGGTTATTACCGGAATTAAATTAGCGTCGCCGCGGTTGTTTAAAGAAATTTATAACCAAGGCTTAGAGCAGATTATCTTTTTTAGCGCAACAATTATAATTACGCTTTATAGAGACCCTTTAATAGGCTTGTTGGGTGGTATGGGAATTACATTGATCGCGCACCTATTAATTTCACGTGTTTCTATCCCACAGTTTATTCAAATGATCTTGAACACAGGCACAAGGCTTAAAGAGAATCAAGATGGATCGTATATCCTAAACGTAAGAGGTATCGCAAATTTTTTATCCATGTTACGCCTAATTGGCCTGTTAGAAAAAATTCCGCATGGAGCTCATTTAAAAATTGATTTATCAAAAACACGATTAATAGATTTAACTTTTCAAGAGAAATTGTTAGAATTTCGAAAGGCTCACCTCTTAACGGGTGGGAGTGTTCAAATTGTTGGATTAACCGAACATATATCAGCTTCAAATCACAAATTGGCAATTAAGAGTTTAATAGTTCCGAACTACCCAAAAACATCACCACGCCAACAGCGTATCAATAAAATTGCAGTGGACAATGGCTGGCTTTATTCACGAGAAGAACAAGTCGATTCTATTGAAGCGCTGGACTTTGAGTTTTTCCAATCACGCCCATTAGACAAGAAGGCGAATGTAATTTCGGGCGAGTTTTCCGATATAGGAGTAGATTGGGAAATCAGTGACATTGTCTTTGACGAAGGGGCTATGCTTTCTAAAGAAGTTTACAAAACAACGGTTCAATTGCTTCACCTTCCAAAAGAAATTCCAGCGTTTGTTATTGATCAAGAAGGCATTTTTGACAAGTTGTTTGACCGTGTACTTTCGCTAAAGACAGAAAAGGATATTGATTTTAAGGAGAACCCTATATTTTCAAGTAACTTAAGGTTGACAGGTTCAGATGAACCTGCAATTCGTACACTATTTACGCCAAGCTTAGCGAGCTTTCTAGAAAGCGAAGAAATCTATCACATTGAGTCTAACGGAACTTCGTTGATTATCTTTAAATCTTTGCGAAATGCAAACACTGGAGAGGTGAAAAACATGGTGCGTTTTAGTAAAGATTTAGTTAAACATATTGTAGAGTGATTTTAAGAGTTTTATTGGGAGTAGTTCTTGTTGTAATCACCTATATGAGCCTAACCCCTTCTGAAATAATTGTTGTAGGGAATGATAAAGTAGGACACCTTATAGCGTATTCAGTTTTGATGTTCAACGCAGGCTTGGTTTTTTTTAAACCGACCAAACATTTTATAGGAGCCATTATTTTTTGTTTGATTTACGGTGGACTTATCGAAGTTTTTCAACATTATATCCCAGGTCGGTTTATGTCTGGGTACGATTTAATAGCAAATGCTTCAGGTGTTGGAGTAGGTGTTGTTTTAACCTATTTTTTATACAACCCCATTATTCGAACCTTACAATCAACGCGAATAATTTAGGTAACTTTAGCATTCAAATTCAAGGGCATGAAAAAAATTCAGAACTTCATTAACGGCGAGTATTGTGATCCTGTTAAAGGTCAATACATTGATAATTACGAACCGGCAACAGGAAAGGTTTACAGTTTAATTCCTAATTCTGATGAAGAGGATGTGCAACAGGCTGTGGATGCAGCTGAAAAAGCACTTCCTATCTGGTCAAAAATGTCACTTGAAGAACGGAGCAAAATTTTAATTAAACTTTCCGAAGGAATTGAAGCAAGAATGGACGAGTTTGTTCAGGCAGAATCAAAAGACAATGGTAAACCGGTGTCTTTGGCGGGTCATGTAGACATCCCTCGTGCGGTGTCTAATTTTCATTTTTTTGCAACAGCAATTTTACATTTTGCTTCTGAATCACACAACATGGAAGGTGTTGGGATTAATTACACAGTAAGAAAACCCATTGGAATTGTAGGTTGTATTTCTCCTTGGAATCTGCCCCTGTATTTATTCTCTTGGAAAATTGCTCCAGCGTTAGCTTCAGGTAACTGCATTATTGCTAAGCCATCAGAAGTAACCCCATATACGGCATATTTATTAGGTAAAGTTGCTCAGGAAGCGGGAATGCCCCCTGGCGTAATGAATATATTACATGGTGAGGGCGGTTCAGTTGGAGATGCCATTGTAAAGCATCCAAAAATAAAAGCAATTTCATTTACGGGAGGGACAAAAACAGGAGAGTATATTGCTAGAAAAGCGGCTCCAATGTTTAAAAAATTATCCCTTGAATTGGGAGGGAAGAATCCAAACATCATCTTTGCAGATTGTGATTTTAATGAAATGTTAAGCACGACGCTTCGATCTTCTTTTGCAAATCAAGGTCAAATATGCTTATGTGGCTCCCGTGTTTTTGTAGAGCGACCAATCTATAACAAGTTTAAGGAGGAGTTTGTTAAACGCGTTGCAGCAACCGTTGTATCAAACCCGCAAGATCCTACAGCAAAATTGGGTGCTGTTGTTTCTAAGCCGCACATGGAAAAGGTCCTTTCTTATGTTGCATTGGCTAAAGAGGAAGGAGGAACAGTATTAACAGGTGGTGTACAAGTAAAATTAGACGCACCCTACGATCAGGGTTATTACTTGAGGCCAACAGTTATTGAAGGTTTGGCATTTGATTGTAGAACGAATCAAGAAGAAATATTTGGCCCTGTTGTAACGATTACCCCATTTGATACCGAACAGGAAGTTTTAAAGATGGCAAACTCAACTCAATACGGCTTGAGTTCAACCTTGTGGACTTCAGATTTAAAGCGCGCACATAGAATGGCTGATCAGCTTGAATCTGGAATTATTTGGATTAATTCGTGGTTAGTTCGAGATTTGAGAACCCCTTTTGGCGGAGTAAAATCTTCGGGTGTTGGAAGAGAAGGAGGATGGGAAGCTTTGAGGTTTTTCACAGAACCTAAGAACGTATTTATTAAATATTAATGAATTGGTTGGTTAAAGAAAAAGAGATTGTAGGGCTAATTTAGTTTGAGAATTAGCCAAATGTTCTGATTGCATGAATCATCATGCCGATTTCAATATTAGGTATAATACGTTGAGTATTTCAATTACAACAAATGACTTCGGAAGCCTAACTCAAAAAGACTACGCCTTAAGGATGAAATTGATCGCATAAAAAAAGGATGACTAATTAGTCATCCTTTTTTAAGTAATTTTTTTTATTTTTTTACTTCAATATTACTTTCTGTGTAGAAGTTATGTTATTTGCATCGACACTTACAAAGTAGACACCAGCATCTTGACTTGAAATATCCACTTGAGTTTCATTAGAAGCCGTTTCTTCAGCATAGATAATTCTTCCCATTACGTCTCTTACAATCGCAGAGAAACCATTTACATTAGTTTTATCTAGCTTAATATTAAATATTCCGTTACTTGGGTTTGGAGCAATGGTAAGACTGAAATTATTTTGAATTTCATTCACTGCAGCGAGATCAAAAAACAAAATTTCAATTTCAAAAAAGTATACATCTCCTAGGGATAACGTATGAATATATGGCACACCACTTTCCATGTCATCAAAAGATATTTGATCAATTATTTGCCTATTAAATACTGCTTCATCTGGATTTAATAGTGCAAAAGCATCACCAACTAAGGGCACTCCTGAACAAGAGACTACAGCAAAATCAGATTCAAACCCAGAAGCTTCAAATGTTATGTAGTCTGAAATGACATTTGTTTCGGAAGCAATTTCAACATCTTGAATATCATTCCATAACCCATAGTCTTGATTTTCGTCTGAGTCAAAAGCCCAACAGTAAAAATTTTCGTTACTATTCCCTTCAGCTTTAGTCCAAAGTTGGAAAACAGGATCTTGAGGAGCAAAAGGACACAAAGTAAGCCCTAATATAGGGTCAACAAACTCTCCATCACAGGCATCAGCTAACGCCTTTAGTTTAGTGACTTTAACAGTATAGTTTATTTGTGATTGAGCCATAAAAGAGACTCCAATAAGTATTAATAATAGATATTTCATAGTGGTTAATTTTAAACAAATGTATACGAAGTTAGGAACAATCCAAAAAAAAAGGCGATTACTTTTGTAATCACCCTTATTGCACAAGACTTAGTTGCATTTATTATTTAATGATCAATGTTCTAGTCAAGTTAACATTTTTACCAATAACAGTTATTAAATAAGTACCGTTAGAAGCGTTGACTAAATCAATATACATATTGTTTGAAGTCAGTGGTGATGTGTAAATAGTTCGTCCTGTTAGGTCTGTAACCGTTAACGCATAATATTGAAGATTTGCCACATTCAATTGAACATTAAATGTCCCATTACTTGGGTTTGGATACAGGGTAAAATCAAGGCCAGCATCCACGTTATTTACAGCAAGATCTCCACCTGTATAGAATCCGTCAATTGCTCCAACCCCAGAGTTGTTAGGGTCTAACCAAAATTTTAATTGTGCGTTGTTTGAACTTCCTGAAGGCTCCCACGAACTAGAAAGTTTTCCGTAGTAATCAGGGGCATTTAAGTTCCAACAAGATGCTCCACCGCCCCACAATTGACCAATAATTCTTTTGTCTTGGTCAAATAGCGGAGAGCCTGAAGACCCTCCTTCAGTTGTTGTATTTCTATCCCAATGAACTTCCCAACTGCTATTGTTTTCAGAAGATCCCATAGCCTGTACAGAGATTGCTGCTTCATCATCGAATGCAATTTTTTTAATGTCACCAGATGGATGGTGAATACAAACAGTTGTATTAGGAGCTGTATCTTGATTGTTCCACCCAGCTAAAAAAGCATTGTATGCAGGAGGAACAGTTCCACCAACTAGACCTCCAGTAATTTCTACTAAACAAAAATCAGAAGGCGTTCTTTTTGCCCTTAATGTGGCTCCCGACAATGACTCAAAAGAAGGAGAACTGTTAGGGTTTGTACACCCATTTGACTCCCAGTTGAATCTAAAAATCCATGAAGTAGGGTTGCTATAACAGTGATTTGCTGTTAAGACATAAGGTGTACCGTCATTGAGCGTGTTGTTTATTAAAGAGCCAGAACAAAAACCACTACTTCCAGAGACTAACATTACAGCACTTCTTTTTTGGTATTCCCAATCATCGCCATCAGGGCAGTTAACATTCATGTTACAATCTCCTGAAGACCCAAAAGCTTTTTCAATAAACTCTCCGGCTGTTCTATATCCGTGAGTTACTCTGTTAATGTGTAAACTTCTGTTTAATTCCGTATTTTCAGCAGCTACATAGTATTCAATAATGGCAACATCGCCTGGAACTAATTCCGTTCCAAGCTCCCCCTTATATAAATGGTTTGAGGTAAAGTTTCCTAAGATGAATGATTTGTCTTCGTTGTACACGTATAGTTCATTTCCTGTAGGAATTACAACGTTATCTAATGTTAAATTAATGGTTAATGCCGCTTGACATTCTAAGCGTAATTGCCAAACTAGACCTCCATCTGGATGTGTTGTCCAGGTTCCTGCGTTTGTCATGCTTAGATCGGTTTCATTATTGAACCCAAATCGCCATGGGGCATTTCCTTGTTTGTCTGTAATAAGATCTTCAGCACGAAGTGCGTCTACATCAGGTTGTGAAAACAACCGTGTATCAACCGTTGTTAGTGTTGATTCTAATTCAGCTCCGCGTGGAAATCCTCCGTCTCCCTGTTGAGCAAGTGTAGTCGAGCTTGCAAGTAATAAAGAGCAAGCAATAAGTAGTTTTTTATTCATAAGTTCTAGTTTTTACAAAGTATTTGGTGCGTTATATTCGGAACCCGTGTAAACACGTTACCAAAGTACAAAAAAAACCACCATCACGATAATGAAGGTTTAATTTTATAGTGCCTAGACGAGTAGAATAGTTTAAAGAAGAAAGAAAATTAATGTAGCTTTGTTAGAAGAACTTTTGCACGAGATGGAATCTACACAAGGTTCATTCTGTCAGTTATTAGAAAAGGAAAAAATGATTGTAGGTATTTGTGGAGGCAGTGGAGCAGGAAAAACAACATTATTAAGACGGTTGAGGTCGCACTTTAGCGCATTAAAACCAAGTGTTTTTGTAATGGATAATTATTATCAATCTATTGATAAACAAGTAAAAGATGAAAAAGGGCATTATAATTTTGACCTTCCAACCGCTTTAGACCAGCAAAAATTGACAGCCGATTTAGCAAAGCTTCAAGCCCAAGAACACGTTGTGGTCAAAGAGTATCATTTTAATGCTCCACCAGATAAACACATTTTTGTTACGGTTGAACCCTCTGAGTTAATTTTTGTTGAAGGCTTATTTCTTTTTCATTATGAAGGGGTAAGAAGCAAATTAGATTTTAGCATTTTTATTGATGTAGACCCCAGTGTACAGTTAGACAGAAGGCTATATCGAGATCAAGAAACAAGGGGATATTCTAGAGAAGATATTCTTTACCAGTGGAAGAACCATGTGGCACCTTGTTACGAGAATTATTTACTACCTTACAAAGAAGGTGCTGATTTCCAGTTTAGAAATGATTCAAATTCGGATCATGACTTTGAGCTATTGGTAAAAGAAATAGCACTGAAAATGGAGCAGACTCAAACATGTTAAAACGCAGTTTAAAGAAATATTATATCCTAGTTGCAGCACTACTTTGCTCTTTGCTGTTTGGTCTTTATTTTTTTAAGACATATTCTGAAAATTACACTCCTTCTATTGAGAAATTTCAAGTTGAATTTTCTAAAGCTGAAACTGCTTTAGAAACCGCACTTCGGCTTCGTTCTAACGAAATCAAACAAGGAGGTATAACACAGCAATGGAAAAAAATTAATACGAAAGACGCGTATAATCTGCATGTTTACCATAAAGATTCCCTTGTTTTTTGGAATACGAATCAGATTCCTATTATTCGTTTTGCAGAAATTCACTTTCCTTCTGAAGGGTTCTTGCACTTACAAAACGGATGGTATTATGCAAAAATGAAGGCCTTTAATGACTATGTGGTTTGTGCTTCAATGCTTGTTAAGCAAGATTATTCGTACAAAAACAATGAGCTGGTCAATGGTTTTGCTCCGAATTTAAGTTTACCATTCTCTTCTTATATTTCATTGGAGGAAGATGTTGGGCATCCAATTTATTCAAACAGTTCAAGGTTTGTTTTTTCCATTTTACCGAAGCCGTATCAAGAAGCAACCTCAAGTGAATCAATCACAATGTTATTCTTATTGCTTGCCTCTATAGCGCTTTGGCTATTTGCTCTTGCTCGTTTGGTAGCACGATTTACTCAGAAATGGGGGTGGATAGTTCTTTTTTCGGTGCTTATTTTCAGGGCTTTTTCGTTAAGGTACAGTTTCTTTGGGTTTATGCACGGAACCGATGCATTTTCTCCAAGTTTATATGGAACAAACCAGTGGCTGCCAAACTTTTTTGAATACTTGGTAAATGTTGCTGTAGTTATTTTTGCATTGCATTTTTTATCAAAACGACTGCTTTCAATTCGTAAATCGCGTATAAACCGATACATTGCTTTAGCCACTTTTATCGTATCCTTTTCAGGGTGGTTTATGATTTTATTCTTGACAAAAGGGTTAGTTGAGAACTCATCAATTCCATTGGTTATTGATGAGTTGTTTTCGTTGAATGTTTATTCCGCATTAGCCTTAATTAGTTTAGGGGCATTGTTTTTTGCGTACTTTAAATTTGTTCGGTCAACAGTAGAGGCTTGTCAAAATCAGTTAATTACAGGAGCACAGCTGGCAGTTGTAAGCTTCATGACTTCTGTGAGCTTCTTTTTCTTTGAAATAAGCTATGGGTACCAATTGTTTTTAGCCTCTCTTTTTCCGCTCGTATTTTATGAGCTTGTCCTTTACCTTGTATATCGAAACAAGCAGTCAAATCAATTAACAACGGGCATCATTTTATTGTTACTTTTTTCGGTAATAACCGCAGCTAACATTGGCTCTTTTAACGAACGAAAAGAGAGGGGAGAGCGAGAATTGTATGCGAGTCAACTTGTTGCAGAAAAAAATATTATCACCGAAATAGAATATGCGTCAATTAAGGAGAAAATAGCAGACGATAAGTACTTAAAACGCTTAATCAGTTACCCCAAAGCCTTAAGTATGTCCAAGTTTCAAGCAGGAATGGAGCGCCGTTTTTACAATGGTTTTTGGGAAAGGTACGAAATGGAGTTCCATTTCTTTGATGAAAACTGCTTACCACTGATTGATAAAAGAAAAGATGGAACGCGACAGTATGATGAGTTGCAAGGGATTTTAGATCGATCAGGAACGATTTCCGAACTCGACTCAAATATTTTTTTCATCAACGATTACACAAACCAGTACAGCTATGTCATTCGCCAACACATTCTTGGTCGAAATGGAGAGAGGGGTGTGTTGTTTTGCACATTAAAGTCAAAAAAAATTCCAGAAGAAATAGGGTTTCCAAGGTTGTTGATTTCTTCAAAAGCAAATGTTTTTGAATCGCTTGAGTCCTATTCAATTGCAAAATTTCACAATGGAAAATTGATTACAAAATATGGCGGGTTTAATTATCCATCGTCGTATCATTTAATGATTCCTACGAACTTAAATCAAAAAGGCTTTTTTTATTACATGGGATATAACCATTATGCGCTTAAGAAATCAGAGACAGATTTGGTCATGCTTTCTACAAAAAAACTACAGCTGGTTGACTACATTACATCCTTCTCTTATCTATTTACACTGTACGGCTTGCTCTTGTTGCCCTTGCTTTTTCGAATGAATTCTGAAAAAGGATTTAGTAAAACATTAACCCTTGCTTTGAAAATTCAAGTTGTGCTAATTTCTCTTGTTTTCCTTTCATTGTTTGCTTTTGGATGGGGCGCGGGCGTTTTTGTGAGCAATCAGTACAATGAGCTTACTGACGATGTAATCAAAGAAAAATTGAACTCTGTGGAGACAGAGGTTAAATCGAAACTTGCGCGTTATGAGGAGTTAACCATTTCAGAAAATGGAAATTACATGCAGGTAATTTTACAGAAATTTGCAAAAGTATTTTTCACGGATATAAACATGTATGACAAAGAAGGTTATTTGTTAGCAACCTCTCGACCAAAAGTCTTTAATGTCGGGTTAATTAGTGAACAAATGAACCCAAAGGCGTTCAAGCATTTGAAATTTTTACAACAGAGTGAGTTTGTTCACCTTGAAAATATTGGAGAACTTCATTACTCATCGGCCTATAAGCCATTTTATAGTTCAACGGGGAATTTGTTAGGATATATTAACCTTCAGCATTTTGGTCAGCAACGGGAATTTGAAAATCAGATACAAGATTTTTTAGTGGCTATTGTTAATGTGTTTATACTCCTTTTAGCAATTTCCATAATACTTGCAATTTTCATTTCAAATTGGCTTACTGCACCTTTACGTCTTTTACAAAGTAACTTTGCAAGTGTTAAGTTTGGGAAGCATAACGAGCAAATTTTATACGATAAAGAAGATGAGATTGGAGCCTTGGTAAAGGACTACAATAAAAAACTAGACGAGCTTGAGTATACCGCTCAACAACTTGCACGAAGCGAGCGAGAACTTGCATGGAGGGAGATGGCAAAACAAGTGGCTCATGAGATTAAAAATCCATTAACACCGATGAAGTTGAGCGTGCAACAGTTGTTACGCACCTACGATCATACCGATCCAAACAGTGGTGATAAATTGAAAAAAGTAGCCAATTCAATTGTTGAACAAATTGATGCACTAACAAAAATTGCCAATGAATTTTCTACGTTTGCTAAAATGCCAAATCCATCAGAAGAAAAACTAGATATTGTCTCTTTGATTCAGGGAGTCATAGAAGTGTTCAATACAGACCTCAAGACAAGTATAACATTTAACTCAGCAGAAAAAGAGGTGTTTATGCTGGCTGATAAGGACCAGTTTGTTCGGGTATTTAATAATTTATTTAAAAATGCAATTCAAGCAATTCCAGGAGAACGTGAAGGAAAAATTGTGGTAGACCTAGCTGTTGAACATGGGGTTATGAAGGTTGCAATTCACGACAACGGGATTGGAATTCCGAAACAAAAACATGAAAAAATATTTGTGCCTTACTTCACAACTAAAAGTACAGGGACAGGCTTAGGTTTAGCAATGATAAAACAAATTATAGAGAATCATAAGGGTGAAATAAGGTTTGAGAGCGCCCTTAATTTAGGAACAACGTTTTACATCAAATTGCCGATAGCCGACCGATAGTGTGAACGAAGTTTACTTCTTTCATTTCTTTAGGAGCTATTTTTACGGGAGATTCAACGGATTTAAGAATAAATAATACCTTTGTCACGTGTTCAATACGATGAGTGAAAACAAAAAAATAGCGGTAATTGGAGGGGGTAGCTGGGCAACAGCACTCGTTAAAATTTTGAGCAATAACATTAGCTCGCTAAATTGGTACATGAGAAATGAAACTGCGGTTGATCATATCCTAAAGTTTCGCCACAACCCAAATTATTTGCAGTCGGTAGAGTTTGACTTAACTAAAATCAATGTTAGCACAAACTTAATTGAAACAATACGCCCTGTTGATATTATTATTATTGCGACGCCATCAGCGTTTTTGGTGAAGTTGTTTGAAGACTTTCCTGTTGAGTTGTTTAAAGACAAGGTTGTTTTTTCAGCAGTAAAAGGAATCATTCCTGAACACCATGCAATTCCGGCTCGTTTTATCCATAAGACCTTTGATATTCCATATGACCGTATTGGAATTGTTTGTGGGCCTTGCCATGCAGAAGAGGTTGCTTTAGAACGCCTTTCATATTTAACAATTGCATGTCAAGACGAAGATATTGCAGAAGAAGTGGCCGAGTTATTTGCTTGCCGATACATCAAAACAACAACTTCTGACGATTTGATAGGGACTGAAATTTCTGCAGTATTGAAGAATGTATATTCAATTGCATCAGGAATTTGTTCAGGGTTAGGATATGGTGATAATTTTCAAGCCGTTCTTATTTCAAACGCAATACAGGAAATTGAAAATTTAATTGATGAAATGAGCCCTGTGCACCGTGACGTAAAATCGTCTGCATATTTAGGCGATTTATTGGTGACAGCATATTCGAAATTTTCTAGAAATAGAACCTTTGGCTACATGGTAGGAAAGGGCTACTCCGTAAAAACAGCCCAGTTAGAAATGGACATGATTGCAGAGGGTTATTTTGCAACAAAAAGCTTGATGGAAATCAAAAAGAAATTTCAAGTTGAAATGCCAATTGTTGAGGCAGTTTACAATATTGTTTACGAAAAAATTTCTCCTGTAATTGAAATGCGAATTCTTTCAGATAGACTGAGTTAATGATATTCTACAATATAGAAGGGCAGTGTTTACGTGCTCGACGTTATATTTATAACTTTACTGAAAATGATTAAAATGAAAGTTTTCAAATTTGGTGGGGCTTCAGTAAAAGACGCTAAATCAATACGGAATGTTGCTGACATTATTGCCTTATTTAAGATAGAAAAACTTGGAATTGTTGTTTCTGCAATGGGAAAAACAACCAATGCAATGGAGCAAGTTGTAGCGTCCTTAATGTCAAAACAGGAGGTGCTTTTTAACGAATATGTAGAGGAGCGCAGGCAGTTTCACCTTGCAATAATGAATGAATTGTTTCAAGATAAAACAAACTCTATTTATGCGGAGGTTAATAACATCTTTACACATTTAAAATCCAGGTACCAATCCAGTACTCGTTCAAACTATGATTTTGAGTATGATCAAATTGTCGGAACGGGAGAAATGCTTTCTACGCAAATTGTCAATGCATTTTTAATCCAAGAGGGGTTTAACTCGAGGTGGTCAGATGCTAGGAGATTGATTAGAACCAATGAAGACCATCGTGAAGCAGAAGTTGATTGGGAACAAACGACGGCTTTATTTCAAACGCATTTTATGCCCCAATACGAATCGTGTAACATTCAAGTAACACAAGGGTTTATTGGCCATACAAGCGAAGGGTTTTCAACAACATTGGGGCGAGAAGGGTCCGATTTTTCAGCAGGAATTATGGCCTATTGTTGCGATGCGGAAAGTGTTACAATTTGGAAGGATGTACCGGGCATGTTGAATGCAGATCCAAAGTGGTTCGACAATACAATTAAGCTAGACAGTATCTCATTTAGAGAGGCGATTGAACTTTCTTACTATGGTGCCTCTGTAATACACCCAAAAACGATAAAACCACTTCAAAATAAAGAGATTCCACTTTATGTGAAATCATTTATAAACCCACAGGCTGACGGAACAGTCATCCAATCGTCAACGGTAAATGACCAGCTAGTTCCTTCGTTTATTTTTAAGCTAAATCAAGTTTTATTCTCATTTACTCCAAAAGATTTTTCTTTTATTGTTGAAGAAAATTTGAGTGATATTTTCCAACGGCTCGCTAAAGCCAATGCGAAGATTAATTTGATGCAAAATTCAGCATTACAGTTTTCTATTTTATTGGATGAAGAGAAGGTTGAAACACAAGATATTTTAGCCCTTTTTAGTGACACATATCAGGTGAAATTTAACACGGGCTTAGAATTGATAACAATTAGGCATTATGACGAAGCTACTTTGGACCGTTTAACGGTTGGGAAAGAAATTATTTTGCAACAAAAAACACGTGAAACAGCGCGTTTAATAGTAAAGCATAAAACATTCGCTTAATTCTACCATAAAAAAGGTATTGCAGAACTCTTTCAAGCTTGTATATTTGTAATCAGTCTAAATAATGGCACAACACTTATCTAAAATAAGCAATGGCGAAACGGTAATCGTTCGTCAAATTGAAGAATCTTCACTAAAGGTAAAACTCATGGAAATGGGAATTGTTGAAGGGAAGGAGCTTCGGGTGCTTTATCGTGCTCCACTTGGAGACCCTATAGCAATTGATGTTTCGGGTTATGTTCTTTCGTTAAGAAACGACGAAGCCAACAGGGTACAGGTAGACTTAAAGCCGAATCTGGCATGAAAATAGCACTATTAGGAAATCCAAATACAGGAAAGAGTACGGTTTTTAATTTACTTACAGGAATGCGCCAACACGTGGCAAATTTTCCAGGTGTTACTGTAGATAAGAAGGTTGGTAAATGTAAGGTGAATGACCAAGAGCACGAGTTAATCGATTTTCCAGGAACCTATAGCATTTATCCAAGATCCAAAGATGAAGAGGTTGTTTATCACAGTTTATGTGATACAGAAAGTGCCAATTATCCAGATGCTGCAATTGTTGTAGTAGATGCTTCAAATTTAGAGCGAAACTTATTGTTTTTCTCACAAATATATGACTTGCAATTGCCCGTTGTTCTAGTTTTAAACATGACTGACGTAGCTAAAAAGAAACAGAAGGTGTGTCGTGTAGAAGGACTTCAAAAAGTATTTCCAGAAGCGATTATTGTGGAGGCAAATGCACGTGTTGGAATAGGAAAAGAACGCATTTTAAATGCGATATCTATGCTTGATAAACGGGAAGGGCATCGGTTTCAACCAGAAACGAATGTTGCTGAGGTTGATGCTATTTCGAGGCAAGAAAATGAAACAGAAGAACGATTTAAACGCATTGCATCACATTTACCTTCGATTGAGTCTCCAATAATTAAAAAAGACAGTGGCTCAACAAAGCTAGACCGCATTTTAGTACATCCAGTTTGGGGCTACGCTATTTTTGCGGTAATACTGCTCATCATCTTTCAATTTATCTTTGCCTTTGCAGCGATACCTATGGATTTGATTGATGGGTCATTTGCCGATTTAAGTGATTGGATAGCATCTGTGATGCCAGAAGGTGTGTTAACGAATTTGATAACACAAGGAATAGTACCAGGAATAGGAGGGGTGGTTATATTTATTCCACAAATTGCACTGTTGTTTTTCTTTTTGGCAATTTTAGAAGAAACCGGATATTTATCACGCGTTGTTTTTATCATGGATCGGTTGATGCGACCACTTGGACTGAATGGAAAAAGTGTTGTTCCCTTATTATCAAGTGTTGCTTGTGCAATTCCAGGAATTATGTCTGCCAGGACAATTTCGGACTGGAAAGAGCGCATGATTACAATTATGGTAGCACCATTAATGAGTTGTAGCGCACGAATTCCGGTATATACTTTGCTTATTGCTTTGGTTATTCCAAACGAACGTTTGTTTGGTTTTATGAACCTACAAGGCTTGGTCTTGTTTGGTCTGTACGCGCTAGGAACATTGAGTGCTTTGGCAATCGCTATTATTTTAAAGTGGTTCATTAAGACGAAAGAAAAAGGATTTTTAATGTTAGAAATGCCTTCTTATAAAGTTCCAAGCCCTAGAAACATCGTTATTGTTGTTTGGGAAAAAGTAAGGTTGTTTGTGTGGGATGCTGGAAAAATCATTTTAGCGATCTCTATTGTTTTGTGGGCTTTAGCATCTTATGGCCCAGGAAATCGGATGCAGGAAGCAGGAAACAAAGCGCATCGTATGTATGCAGAACAAGGATACTCAGAGGCTGAAATAAATCAACATGTGGCTTCTGTAGAATTAGAAAACTCATACATTGGGATAATGGGAAAAACAATTGAACCCGTTATTAAACCTATGGGGTATGATTGGAAAATCGGAATTTCATTAATCACTTCTTTTGCAGCGCGTGAGGTTTTTGTAGGTTCTATGGCAACAATCTATGCCGTTCAAGACGATGGCGAATTAAATCGCCCTTTGATAGAGAAGATGCGCGCAGAAAAACGTTCAGACGGAACTCCAGTATATACACTCGCGGCAGGAGCATCATTAATGGTGTTTTATGTATTTGCAATGCAGTGTATGGCCACCTTGGCTGTTGTAAAACGGGAAACAAAAAGTTGGAAATGGCCGTTAATTCAAATGGGCTACATGGGCGCGTTAGCCTACTTTGCTGCTTGGGCCACATTTATACTGCTTTCATGATACAAAAGATACTCGCCATAGCTATTTTGGGAGTTGCTGTACTTTACTTAGGCAAGCAATTCTATGTTCGTTTTTTTAGTAAAAAAACAAACTGTGATTCGTGCGCTGTAAGCCAAATTAAGGTAGAAAAAAAATAGCCTTACTATTCAAAATCTACCCCTTGTTTGTTTAGTAGTTGCTTAACGTATACTGCAAAAAAAGCAAGGTAAGCGAAACAAAGCGCACCAACAACAAACGAAGGTTGAATTCCAATAACATCAGATAATTTTCCTTGTAGTGGCGGAATAATTGCTCCACCCAGAATCATCATTACTAAAAAGGCAGACCCCTGCGTTTGGTATTTCCCTAATCCGGCAAGTGAAAGTGAAAAGATACAAGGCCACATGATGGAACAGAAAAGCCCTGCACTTAAAAAGGCATAAACGGCAACCATACCTGTAGATAGTAAGCCAATAAGGGTTGCAATAGCTCCAAGTGTTCCAAAAACACCCAAGGTTAAAGCGGGCTTGTCGTTTGTTATAAAGAAAGCGCCAATTTGAATAAGAACACAAACAACATACCAATACAATGGTGCAATTTCGTACCCTGAAATTTTGGTTAAAATCAGTACCACACCAAAGGCAATTAATGGGACAAAGAAGCGCAATAATTTTGTGGTCAAGCTTGATAAATCGAAGGCATTAATTGCTCCTGCCCAACGGCCAATCATTAAAGACCCCCAGTACATTGCTATAAATGGTGCAATTTGAGAAGCGTTATATCCTCCAAATTCAGGTTGTTGTAAAAGCTCTGCCAAGTTACTTCCTACAGCCACTTCAACACCAACATAGACAAAGATTGCAAGCATTCCTAAGGTCAGTTGCGGGTATTGCATTGCTCCCCACCCCTTTTTTTGACTAGCTCCTTTAATTGAAGCGTAAATAAGCCCAACTAGTATAACAACAAGCCCAGCCGACCAACCAATAATCCTGATGCGTTCAGCGTCTTCACTGCTCCAATTTAAATCTGATTTGTAGCTGTAAAACACGGGAGCAAATGAAACAATCAAAAGCCCTGTAATTAGAAGTAAAGTACGCACTGCCTTTTGAACATCTTCGTTTTCTTTTAGACCTTCGTTATCTACAACAATTCCCTCGGGTACTTTTTTTGAAAAACCAAACAGTGCGGCTACTCCAATAAAAAGCCCACCAACACACGCATAAAGGAGAATAACTTTAGAAAGGCTTAAGGACTGAATCATCTCTTCACTAATTGCAGACGCTGTCCCGAAGAGGGCTAAGGATACTATTAATGGACCTATGGTTGTTCCCAGGCTATTAATTCCTCCCCCAAGATTAATTCTACTAGAACCTGTAGACTCATCGCCAAGTGAAATCATAAAAGGATTGGCTGAGGTTTGCTGTAAAGAAAATCCGAGCGCTACAATAAACAACCCAATAAGCATGCCTGTGAACATGTTTAGGTAAACAGAAACAATCATCGCTCCAGCACCAATTGCTGAAAATAAAAGGCCATAAACGATACTTTTTTTATACCCCCAAGAACCTACAAGGTCTTTTCCGGATGAGGTTCCAAATAAGAACAGGCCCAATGCCCCTAAATAATAGGCGCCATAAAAGGCAAAATCAATCAATTGACTCTGGAATTGATCTAAGTGGAAATAGGTTTTACAAAACGGGATAAAGACACTGTTTCCAGCAGCAATAAACCCCCAAAAAAAGAAAACGGTTGTGAGCGTTGTTAATGCACCATAATTTGTTTTTTTTACTTCTATTTTGTTTGGCATAACGTCATGTTTAGATGCACCAAAATAATCAGAATTAACACCAAGTGATTGCCTTTTAATTGAAAGATATCATGGTTTTTTAGTTAATAAGTCTTTTTAGAGGGGCGTCACAAGTCATAACGATAATGGGCTACGCGACTAAAACGTTATCCCTATAATCGTTTTCGCGACTCCTGTCACGTTATAAAATCTAGATAGTTGTCTGTGTTAATGACTTCGAACGATGCGTCAGGATAAGCCTTTTGCCATGACGCCGGCACCTTCGCTTTCTTCTTCGGGTTCCACTTGAACTCGTATCCACACAGCTGTCCATCTCTTTCTTCAACCCAGTCAATCTCCTGTCTAGTGTGTGTACGCCAAAAGAAGTTAGCGGTATGCTGCCTGTTGTATTCCTGGTACTTCAAGCGTTCTGAGATGATGTAGTTTTCCCATAGCTCGCCATGATCGTCACGAACATTCATCCTGTTGAAGTTATTGATCAGGGCGTTGCGGATACCGTTATCGTAGAAGTACCACTTGTTCTTTTTCGTGATTTCGTTGTCCAAGTTCCTGCTGAATCCCGATGCCTTGTATATGATGAACACCTTCGATAACAGATCCAGATACTTATCCACCGTACCCTTGTTGATCTGTAGATCGTTACCGATGCCCTCTACAGATATTTCGCTACCGACCCTGAATGCGAGGATGCGAAGAAGGGACACTATTTTCTCCCGCTTTCTTATACCCTCGAACGCGAGTATGTCCTTCAATAGGTATGAGCTGACCTGTTCCTTAAGGTAGTCTACCTTCTCGTCCCAAGTATCTATATGTTCCAGTTCGGGATAGCTACCAAATATCAAGCGCTCCTCGAATTTATTCTTTGTCTCCATGTAGTTTTCGTTAACACCGAACTCCATCTGTGCAAGTGGATACAAGTGTAACGTCATCTTCCGTCCAACCAGCGGTTCCCCCAACTGGTTGTTCAAATCGAATACCGACGAGCCCGTCACGAGTATTCTTATCCCGTCGATAGAATCTACCATCAGCTTCAGCTTCAACCCTATTTCCGGGATCGCCTGTGCTTCATCTATGACGAGCAACCGGGTCTTACCTAGCAAGCGTTGATAGTTTTGAATCGTGCGCTGCTTCAACATACTATGCGTATCCTCGTCCTCCCCGTTGAGTATCAACGGCTTCTCGTCAAGCTCGGAAAGTATATGCTTTATTAGTTCGGTCTTACCAACACGCCTAGCGCCTAGAAGTACGACGACCTTGTTCGGTTTCAAGTATTTCTTGATCGTACTTTCTAAGGATCTATCGATGTATTTCATGTGTTCTCGGAGTTTGTATCCGTATCAAATGTACGTTTTTTTATTAAATTCCGCCATTATATTGTCTGTATTTAGTTTAATTACGTCATTGCGATAGCGCAAATTACTTAAAAAGCGCTATTTAGGATGCGCATGGACTGGTTACAGGTGAATGAATTAACGCTAATTCGTTCAGTAGACTCATGTAGTTCACGTAAATTGCTTCAGTTTCTGGTGCTTTTTGGTCACTTTTCGCGTATTTTTCGTCAGTTTCCTGCCCATTAAAGCCATATCTATAATTCCCATTACTAATCGTTCTACCATCCAATTGTACTCCAAATGGGTTATTCAGCTATATTAACGATCCCAGTTACAACAAAAGAATTAGGCCATAAAAAAACCGGAAAGTTTCGTCAAAAAACGAAAAATTCCGGTTTAGTACTCGAGGCGGGAATCGAACCCGCACTCCCGAAAGAACTGGATTTTGAATCCAGCGCGTCTACCAGTTCCGCCACTCGAGCATTCTAACAATATAGTTGGTAGGGTATATTGCGGGTGCGAAGTTAGCCATTTTCTTTAAATCGCAAAGGAGTTTGTAAATAAATCAAGAAGTAGGAGTGCAAATCAATGTTTTTGGCTAAAATTGTGGTGCTATGGGTAAGATTCTGATAAAAAATATCAAAGGACTCGTTCAGTTTGGTGAAAATTTACCGAAGGTTCGAAAAGGAGTAGAAATGAAAGAACTTCCAGTTTTGGAAAATGCTTTTTTAGCATTGGAAGATGGAGTTATTGTTGCCTATGGTGCAATGGAAGACTGGGGAGGGATTACCGATTGGCGCGATTTAGAAGTTATAGACGCTGAAGGGAAATTTGTGCTTCCTGCCTTTTGTGATTCACACACCCATACTGTTTTTGCACAGTCAAGAGAAGAAGAATTTGTAGATAGAATTAATGGACTGAGTTACGAAGAAATTGCAATTCGAGGAGGAGGTATTTTAAACTCTGCTCGCAAATTACAAGAAATGTCAGAGACAGACCTGTTTAATCATGCCATGGAGCGCATAGAGCGCTTACAGTCGTATGGAACAGGGGCCATCGAAATTAAATCAGGGTATGGTTTAACGGTAGAAGCAGAATTAAAAATGTTGCGTGTCATTAAACGAATTAAATCAGAAAGTTCAATCGCTATTAAGGCTACGTTTTTAGGAGCGCATGCATTTCCACCAGCGTTTAAAGAAAATCACGCGGGTTACATTGATCAAATTGTAAATGAAATGCTCCCTCAAATTGAGAAAGAAGGCCTGGCAGATTACATTGATGTCTTTTGTGAACGCAATTATTTCTCTGTAGATGAGATGGCTACAATTTTAGAGGCTGGAATTAAGCATGGACTACAACCAAAGGTTCACGTAAATCAATTTTCAACAATTGGAGGTGTGCGCAAAGCGGTTGAGCTCAACGCGTTGTCAGTAGACCATATGGAAGAGATTTCGGACGATGACATTGATGCATTGAAAGGCTCTACAACAATAGCTACCATTTTGCCGAGCTGTTCTCACTTTCTATCCATTCCATTTGGAGATGCCAGAAAGTTAATGGAAAATGATTTGCCTGTAGCGCTAGCAAGTGACTTTAACCCTGGAAGTACGCCCAGTGGAAACTTAATGTTTGTGTGGTCATTGGCCTGTGTGAAAATGAAAATGACTCCTGAGGAGGCGCTAAACGCACTTACACTAAACGCAGCTTATGCAATGGATCTTTCGGATACGCATGGAACAATTTCTCTAGGAAAGAAAACACCAATAATACTTACAAAACAGCTTCCAAGTATAGCATACATTCCGTATTCGTTTGGTGATCAACACATCGATCGATTAATTATAGCTTAAGTTTATTTTCCATACCTGTAGAATTAGAAACAGTATCGTTAATCGCAATATTCAATTTTTTTAAGCGAATAAAGAGCTATTTTAGTATATTTGGTTATACTGATAAAACACCATTATTCATGATTCCACGTATGCAGAAGCAGTCCATTCAAGACAAGCTTAAATCAAATAAATTAGTCTTTGTTCAGGGCCCTCGAAAAGTGGGGAAACGAAAGCTTATTGAATCGGTTTTGATTGAGCTCAAGGAGATGTTTGTTTCTATGGACTGTTCAGATAAAGTTACCCGGAAACGATTAAATGAAGATTACACACTGCTTAATAACACTCCTGGATTTGTTGTCTTACATGAGGCACAATATTTAAAAAACTTGGCGCAATTAGTCGACGCAGTTTTAATGGGAAAAATTAATGCTACTGTTATTGTCTGTTGTTCTTTTCGGACGAAGGTAGACCCTGAATTATTAGAAGCCTTACGAGTAGAGGGGTTAGAGATTAATCTTTTTGCCCCTTCTTTTTATGAGTCTGCCCAACACTTTGGGCTGCCAGAAGAGGATCGTCTGTTGGAAGAGCGATTAATTTATGGCAATTACCCTGATGTTTTAGCTGATTTAGACAATGCGGAAACCACATTAAACGAGATTATTAAAGATGCAATTTTCACAAATTTAAGTGGTGAAGAGCGGATAAATAAAGGCGATAAGTTAATGCGAATGCTACAACTTTTAGCATTCAACATTGGGCAAACCATTTCGTATAATGACATTGCTGAACGGTGCGGATTAGACAACGAAACTGTAGAACGATACATTCATTTATTAGAAGATGCATTTATACTGTATCGGATTCCATCGTACCACAATGGCCACCGGTATGAATTGAAAAAATCAAATGTTGTTTATTTTGCCGATAATGGCGTTCGAAATGTATTGATTCGGAACTTTAACTCAACGTTTTTACGAAACGATATGAATGAGCTGTGGCGTAATTATGTTATTTCTGACCGCATGAAATGGCTTAAAATGAATGGCATTCAAAAAGAAGTTTTTTTCTGGAAAACGCATACAAATCAACAAATGGACTTCTTAGAAATAGGGGAAGATCGTACGGTAGCTTATAAAACAGATTGGGAGAAGCGTAAAACAGTCAAGTTTCCAAAACGGTTTAGTGACGCGTACCCAAACATAAAAACATCCGTGATCAACCGGTCTACTTACTGGAAATTTTTAACCCAAAAAAATTAAGATGAACTTCATTGACAAAATAGCAAATTACATCTTAGAGGAAGGATTGGACTTGGAACACTTAACAGTAGTTCTACCTTCAGAACGCGCAAAAAAATATTTAACGGCGGCCTTGTTTAAGGCATATGGAAAGCCGATTGTAGCTCCTGAAATTGTAACGATGGACCGCTGGGTAAAAACAGTCAGTAACGAAACAGTTATTGATAAAACACGCGCGTTATTGCGTTTGTTTGAAATTCAATTAAAAGCTGCAAAATCCATCGAAGACCATTCGTTTGATGAATTCTTAACATGGGGAAATATTTTGCTTTCAGATTACAATGAAATTGACCGTTATTTATTAGATGCAGACAAGGTTTTTCGGAACCTGGCAGACATTAAAGAAATTGAACAATGGAGTTTTGGCGATGCAACACTTACAGACAGTCAAAAGCGATTCATGGAGTTTTGGGATCGGTTACCTGGATACTACAATGCGTTAAATGAATCCTTATCAAAATCAGGGGTGTGTTATGCCGGAAAATCATTTAAGTTTTTAGCGAACAACATCGACCTGTTGTTTAAAGCGGATAAAAAAAGACAGTTTTTATTTGCCGGATTCAATGCGTTATCAAAAGCGGAGACTTCTGTTTTAAAACAATTAGATCAAATGGGTAGGGCGCATATTATAATTAATGCCGACGCCTATTATTTGAATAGTAAATCCCATGAAGCGGGCAGATTTTTGCGGGATTTATCGCAGGAATTGGACGGTAAAAAGTTGAATTTTATTGAAAATGAAATTTTACAAAAACACATGGATGTTCAATTGATTGAATGTTCACAGAATACGGGTCAGGTAAAGGTTGCATCAACAATTCTTGAAGGCCTTTCAGAAGAAGAGGTTGATGACACCTTACTTCTATTGGCAGACGAAACCTTGATAGGTGCGATTTTAAAGAATTTGCCAAAGCGTTTGGGGAAAGCAAACATTACCTTGGGCTTACCCATTCGAAACACAGCCGTTCGAACATGGGTAGACTTAATCTTTTCAATCCAAGAGAATAAAGTTCGATTTAAAACCAATGCAATTTATTTCAACGACCTTCAGGGTTTTTGGAATCACCCGTTTTTATTGGCAATTATTGATGAGGAAGAAAAAAATCATGTAATTGAAGCTGAGCAAAATGTAATTCGACAGAATAAAATATTCTTGAACCCCGAAAATTTAAACTTGGGGGAATTATCGATGAAAATAGTGAGTTTACTTACAGCCAACTGGGAGGGGAGCTGGAAGAAGGCGCTTGATGTAATCCGTGAAATGAATACCTTAATTTATGCTGGGTTGAGCAAAAATTCTGACTTTGAAAAAGCAATAATTGAGCGCTTTGATCATTCGTTGATTGACTACCAGAACATCATTGAAGAAGGAGCCCCAGAGATGAGTTTAAAATCATTTAAACACTTATTTAATCAACATTGGGGAATGCAGCGTGTAGCTTATCATGGTAACCCGATGGACGGTTTGCAAATAATGGGGCTGTTAGAAACGCGTGGGCTTGATTTTAAACGAATCATTTGTGTTGGAATGAATGAGGGTCAGTTACCTCCAACCAATCCGATTCAAACAATGATTCCAATGGATTTACGTCGTTATTTAGGGTTGCCAACTCCGCGCGAAAAGCAGGGGTTATTTGCACATCATTTTTACCGACTCTTACACCGTTGTGAAGAACTTCATGTAACCTATTGCACTGCAGAAGATTTTAAAGGAAGCGCTGAACCAAGCCGTTATTTAATGCAGCTTGAAATGGAATTGAGCCGAATAAATAAGAACATTAAAATTCACAAGAAAATCTATTCCTTATATTCGGAAAAGGAGTGTGTGTCTAAGGAAATAAAGAAGACTCCAGAAATTAAACATCGAATGGATGAGTTGTTGTCACAGTCAGCTTCTGCTTCGATGTTTAAAAAATACACGGCATGCCCCTTAGACTTTTATTTTCGATACATCATGGGGTTTGGCGACGCCAAGTCGGTGGAAGAAGAACTTGAGCACAGTACTTTTGGAACGTTCATCCACGACACCTTAGAAGAGCTATACACGCCTTTTGCACAATTTGATAAGCAAGGAAATAAACGCACACCAGCGCCAACTAACATTACTTCGTTTGATGTCGAGAACATGCTAAAGAATTTTAAGCTTGTTCTACACCAGAAGTTTATGAAGCATTTCAACAATAACCAGGACTCCTTTATGAAAGGGAAAAACCTCCTGCCGTATAAAATGGCTATTGAACTTACGGAACGTTTTTTAAATTCAGAAGTTAAATTTTTATCGGAACAGCGAGAACTTGTATTTATTGAATCGTTAGAACAAACCTATAACGCTTTAATTCCTATAGAAGTGAATGGCGAAATGAAAGAAGTGAACTTTAAAGGAATTATTGATCGGGTAGATCGCGTTGGAGATCAGGTTCGAATTATTGATTATAAATCAGGGAAAGTAGGTCCTGATGATGTAGCATTTAGATCTAAGAAAGATGTAAATGAAGAAGCGATTACGGAAACACTTGGTGATCGAAAACATGTATTGCAACTCATTATGTATGCGTTTTTGTATAAACACAAGCACGACATACTCCCTACTTCAAGTATTATTTCCTTTATTTCAGGAAACAACCTACCATTTGTATTAGACACTAAAAAAAATGAGCTAGAAGAAGTTATTGCTAGCTTCCCAAAATACATTGGGCGAATTTTATCAGAAATGTACGATTCAGAAATTCCGTTTGCACACAAGGTCAAGGCACAGCATTCGTATTGCCAGTATTGTGATTGATTTGAAATTTTAGGCATAAAAAAAGCTACCCAACGAGTAGCTTTTTTATTTCAACATGAATTATTTTCTAGTATAACTCTAATTTAAGAGCTGATCTGTAATCTTTAATCTCTTCACGGTTAACTTTATGATCTGAACGCAATAAAAGGTTTAATAAGTACAAAAAGTTCTCATTGTCCTCAATTTCGATAGGGTATTCGTTCTCTTCTTCGTCTTCTTCAAATTGAGCTTGAACGTCAAACGCCGATTTTTCAGTTAAATACTCATATGTTAAACGCAAAACCTTAGTAACGAGAGGGTCTTTTTCTTTAAGTGCTAGTGCTCTTAATCCCTTTAATTCATCTACTAATCCTTTCGCTTTAATTCCGCTTTTTTCAACGTCCTTAATGATGCTTTCTAATTGTCTATTTGCCGCTTCAAGTTTCATATGTAACTGATAATTTAGTTGTCCGGTGTATAAATATCCGGTACTCTGCTTGCAAATGTAAACAACTTCAATTAAATATTCACGCTGACGGTAAAAACAATGTGTTTTTTTTCTGCCTCTGCGCTTTTTTTGATAAATGAAAGTTTAACTTTGTGTAAACACCAACTTCCAAACATGGATTTGATACTTAAGGGAATAGTTACAGGTTTTATACTGAGCATAATGATTGGCCCAGTATTTTTTGTGTTGTTAGAAACAAGTATCAGAAAGGGAGTTAAAGCAGCAATTGCATTTGATACGGGCGTGTTATTAAATGACATTCTTTACATCTTAATAGCATATGTTTTTTACAATCAAGTAGAGCAACTTTCATCTGGCGATGATAATTCAGTATTGCGCCTTATTGGAGGGGTTCTTTTTTTTGTTTACGGTATTTTCACCTTCTTTAAAAAAGCACAAGACATTTTTATACACGAAGACGGAGCAGAACCTGCAACGAATGTCAAAGGGTATTTATTACTCGGATTAAAAGGGTTCCTCTTAAATTTAGCAAACCCAATGATTGTCTTTTATTGGTTTAGTGTAATGACACTTGGATCCAAAGACGTAACAGAAGAAGGAACGTTTACGGCAATGATTGTTTTTATTTCATCAATTCTAATCACTTTTTTTTCGGTTGATTTACTTAAGATTTTTGGAGCAAAAAGCCTACGACCTTTAGTAACTACGCGTCTTTTAAAAGGGCTAAACCAACTGATTGGAATTGTTTTTGTTGCGTTTGCTCTGGTTTTAATTTCGCAAGCAATTATTGCGTTAGTAGGGTAACTACGTTTAAGTATTCAGTTATAACTTTATAAGTAAAATAAGCATGAAAATCTTCACACTTCTGTCCATCTTCTTTATTTCTCTATTAACCTGTGCTCAAGAAATCAGAAAGGAGAATTTGTCTAAGCAAAAAAAAACGTATTGGGATTTTAAACACACACAGGTTCAATCTAGTGGAAAATATTTTGTGGATGAGTTTGGGGAAACGATAGAAAAACATGGGAAATGGACCTTCTATGATCGCTTAGGAAATGTTGAAGAAGTTCGGAACTATTATCGGGATGTACTTGCGGGTCCAGTGGTTCTGTTTTATTCAAATGGTAAAAAACGCCAAGAAGGATTCTTTAAAAATGGCAGTCAAGACAGTCTTTATTTGGAGTGGTACGAAACCGGTAAGTTGAAAACAAAAGGAACGTTCAAGCTTGATGAAGCAGTGAATAAGTGGTACTATTATTACCAAGACGGAAGGCTTAAAGCTATAGAAGAAGCACAAGACTCAATGAATTATGTATGGGAATTCTATCTGCCAGACTCCCTTCATACGCAAACAGTTGTAGATGGCTTAGGTGAGCTGACTACATACTATACAACAGGGCAGGTCAAAGAATGGTATAACTATAATCAAGGGCTTAAAAATGGAAGTTTCGAAGAGTTTAGTATTTACGGTTATACAACATTAAGCGGCTCATTCAAGGGTGGATTAAAAGATGGAAAGTGGGAGTATACTTACTACACAGGAGATTTAGAGAAAATTAGCCACTACGAAGACGGTGCTTTAAATGGGGCGTACACGTATTATTATGATAACGGTAAGACTAATGTGATAGGTCAATATAAAAATGGGGCTAAAGATGGTGAATGGACCTGGTATACAAATACAGGGAACAAGGACATGAAGGGGTCATTTAAAAATGATTTACAAGACGGCGATTGGTCTTATTGGTACCGAACAGGAGACCTTTCTTACCATGCGCATTATACCAGTGGATTGAAAACAGGGGAGTGGACTTATTTTTATAAAGAGGGAACAAAATTTAAAATAGGAACCTTTGACAACGACCTCAAAAATGGAACTTGGAGAACATGGTACGAAGATGAAACCTTGCTCATGGAAGGGGACTATGTGAATGGAAAAGAAGAGGGCGAATGGAATAATTATTGGGAAACAGGCGATTTAAAAAACACAGCCATTTTTAAGGGGGGGGCGTTGCACGGAGAATGGAACTCCTATTATACGAATGGAAATCTTAAGCTGAACGGGACCTATGTTAAAGACATGAAGGTCGGCGAATGGACCGAGTCTTTTGAAAATGGGCAACTAAAGGATGTGATGACCTATAAGTTGTTTAAGGTAAAGTCTAAAGTTAATTATGGCATAATGAAAGACCACGTTGTGATGGAAAGCAAGCTCCATGGGCAGACAAGATCTTACTCTTCGAAAGATTTTAAAATGACCGGGGATGGAAACTATAAGAAGGGGTTAAAAGAGGGTAAATGGATTGCTTATTATCCTGGAGGGAAGTTTCCAGCGGTTATTTCTCAGTATAAAGATGGGGCATTACATGGAGTGATGCAACAATTTACCCGCCGCGGAAAAATCACATCCGAAATCGAATATAAAAAAGGGTTAAAACACGGAAAATTTAACGTGTTTGATAAACGGGGGAAGGTTATTAATTCGCGCAGGTTTGAACATGGAATGCAGGTCGTTGAAGGGCAGTCAAAATCTTCAGGACACTTTTCTCCAAACTAACCAAGGTCTAGGCAAAGAGCTCTTTTGCGTTAGAACTGAATAGTTTTACTGCTATAGCAAGTAATATAATTCCAAAAACTTTTTCAAGGATTGCAATCCCCCCCTGTCCTAAAATCTGTTCTATTCGCTTAGTCAGCTTAAGGACAATGAAAACAATGATAATATTGATTAAGATGGCAAGGGCAATGTTGATCTCGTGATACTCTGCACGTAAAGAAACAATGGACGTCATAGATCCAGCACCTGCAATAATTGGAAACGCTAAAGGAACGACACTGGCAGTCTTACCTGTAACTTCTCCGCGAAACACTTTAATTCCTAAAATCATTTCGAAAGCCATGGCAAATAGAATAAATGACCCTGCAACTGCAAAGGCTTCTATCCCTACTCCAAATAAATGAAGAATACGTTCACCTACAAGTAAAAAAAGGATCATAATACCGAATGAAACTAGACTTGCTCTAGCGGCATCAACATGACCCGTTTGCTCTTTTATTTTAATAATAATCGGAATGGACCCAACAATATCTACAACAGCAAACAATACCATCGATGCTTTAAATAAATCACTCCAATTAAATTCGTTTAAAAATGCGATCATAATAATTAGGTTAAAATAGTGTTTTGTATTACTGTAGGTAAATACGCTTGCTCTAAGTATCGAATCTTTTGCTCCAATTCTGAAACGCCATCTTGTGGGGTTAATGCACAGTGAAATTGTGCTATTATTCTTCCTTTATCAAATTCTGGACTAACGAAATGAATCGTAATTCCAGACTCTGTTTCATTGTTTGCAATAACCGCCTTATGAACGTGGGTGCCAAACATTCCCTTACCACCGTGGTTAGGGAGTAAAGACGGGTGTAAGTTGATCATTTTTTCGGAGTAAGCCGTAATGAGACTACGTGGAATAAGCCTTAGGTATCCCGCAAGAATGATCCAATCAACGTTGTTGTCTTTACAGAAGGTTGTTAAAAAATCGCCGTCAGCTACTTTTGCATTGTCAAAATATACGGAGCGCACCCCAAGTGTTTCTGAAGATTTCAAAACGGGAGCATCAGCCTTGTTACTTAATACAAATCCCACATCAATTGTAGGATGGTTTTCAAAAAACCGAATTAAATTAACTGCATTACTACCTGTCCCTGAGGCAAATATGGCGATTTTAGTCTTGCTCATAAAACAAAGATATTAATGTTGCTCTTAAATAACAAGGCTTGCGAAGTGTAATCGATATACTGGAGTGAATAAGTAAAAAAGAAATGCCTGTTTGAGTTATTTTTACTAGTTTCATAGTCAAAGGTAAGCTAGGGCTGTATTTATTCAAAAAAGCGGATATCGGTGTTATAGAATATTATGACTAAATATTTTGTCTTTTGATATATTGTGGCTTTCTTTGCCGCTGAATTAACCATATAAATTAAGAAGAAATGTCTGACGTTAAATCAAAAGTAATATCTATTATCGTAGATAAATTAGGTGTTGAAGAAAACGAAGTAGCAACTGAAGCGAGCTTCACAAACGATCTAGGAGCAGATTCTCTAGATACAGTTGAGCTAATCATGGAATTTGAAAAGGAATTTAACATTGCTATTCCAGATGATCAAGCTGAAAACATCCAAACAGTTGGTGCTGCAATTTCTTACATCGAAGAAAACGCAAAATAGTTTAAAAACGGATACATTATTTAATTAACGGTTCACGTATGGAATTGAAACGAGTTGTTGTTACAGGACTAGGTGCTCTTACACCCATTGGAAATACACTCCCTGAATACTGGGAAGGCTTGAAAAATGGAAAGAGCGGTGCTGCTCCAATTAAACAATTTGATGCGTCGTTATTTAAAACACACTTTGCTTGTGAAGTCAAAGACTTCAATGTTACGGATCATATAGACCGTAAAGAAGCAAGGAAATTAGACCAGTTTTCACAGTATGCCATAGTTTCTGCAAGAGAAGCTGTGGCAAACTCTGGACTAATTGAATCAGAGCCTAACCTTAATCGTATCGGGGTTATTTGGGGTTCTGGTATTGGAGGGTTAAAAACGTTCCAAGATGAAGTAACTAACTATGCAAAAGGAGACGGTACTCCACGATTTAACCCATTTTTCATTCCAAAAATGATTGCAGATATTGCTGCTGGTCATATTTCAATTGAATATGGTTTCCGTGGCCCTAACTATGTTACTGTATCTGCTTGTGCTTCATCAACAAATGCAATTATTGATGCTTACAATTACATTCGTTTAGGAAAAGCGGATGCTATTGTTACTGGTGGATCTGAAGCTGGGGTTAATGAAGCTGGTTTAGGTGGATTTAACGCATTAAGAGCTTTATCAACTAGAAATGACTCTCCTGAAACTGCTTCTCGTCCATTTGACGCAGAGCGTGATGGTTTTGTTTTAGGTGAAGGTGCAGGAGCTTTAATTTTAGAAGATTATGACCATGCAATTAAGCGTGGGGCCAAAATCTATGCTGAGGTTCTTGGAGGTGGAATGTCGAGTGATGCTTATCATATGACTGCCCCTCATCCTGATGGTCTTGGTGCTCGAAATTCAATGATTGCAGCGCTTGAAGATGCTGAACTTGATTCAAGTAAAATTGATTATGTAAATGTACACGGTACATCAACTCCTTTGGGAGATGTTGCTGAAGTTAAGGCTATTCAACAAGTATTTGGAGAGCATGCGTACAACATCAACATCAGCTCAACAAAATCTATGACAGGACACCTTTTAGGTGCGGCGGGTGCTATTGAGGCAATCGCATGTGTTATGGCTGTTCAAGAAGACATTGTTCCACCAACAATTAATCACGAGAATGAGGATCCAGCACTGGATAATAAATTAAACCTCACGTTTAATAAGGCTCAAAAAAGAACGGTTAATTACGCGATGTCAAATACATTCGGATTTGGAGGTCACAACACGACCGTTATCGTGAAGAAATTTACGAAATAGTTGTTCGCCTTATTTCCTTTATTCAAAAAAAAACAACCGAAACAAGAAGTAGAAATTGCGCGCTTTATAATGCAGCGTTTTGGCTATCGGTTAAAAAAAATCGCGCTCTTTTCTGAAGCGCTGACACATAAGTCAGTTTCCAATGTAAATGGAGAAACCTCTAATGAACGTTTAGAGTTTTTAGGGGACTCTATCTTAGATTCTGTTGTTGCAGAAATGCTCTATTCGAAATTCCCAAACGAAGATGAAGGCTATTTAACAAAGGTAAAGTCCAAGATTGTAAGCCGAAGAAATTTAGGGGTGATTGGTCATGAAATGGGAATAGCCAATGTGTTACAGTATAGCAATAGCCGCTCCATTAAACTTGAAACGATTGAAGGCAATGCCTTTGAATCATTAATTGGTGCAATCTACCTTGATGGGGGCTATAGAAGTGTTAAAAAGAGTTTAAAACACCATGTTTTTAGAAAGTATGTAGACCTGAATCAAATCCTTATTGAAGAAATTGATTTTAAATCTCGGCTATTTATTTGGAGTCAAAAAAACCGTTTGGAACTGGAATTTGAAATTATCTCAGAGGTAAACAAAGGGACTTCCTGGGAGTATTTAATGGCTGTTAAAATTAACGGTCAAGAGTATGGCCGTGGAACCGGTTCTTCCAAGAAAAAAGCAGAGCAAGCTGCAGCACAAGAAACACTAGAGCTTGTTGGAGAATTGTAATCGCTTAAGTTATTGCCCAGTTATTTTTATTTGATTCTAATTTTTTCTAACTTATATAAGAAAGAAACATGAATCACATTGAACTTGGACAGAAGGGAGAGGAAATCGCAGTCACTTATTTAGTTTCAAAAGGCTATATAATTAAAGCACGAAATTTTCGTTGGAACAGAGGTGAGGTTGACCTTATTTGTGAATCTCAAAATCGCTTAAAAATTGTTGAGGTTAAAACACGTACGTCAAATTATTTGGGAGAGCCTTATTTAGCGGTAAATAGGTCTAAACAAAGGCAAATAATACGCGTCGCAAATTATTATATTCAAGAGAACAAAATTGACAAAGAGGTAGAGTTTGATGTTGTGTCAATTGTTTTGAATGCTACTAAAACGAAGGTAGAACATATTGAAAATGCGTTCTATCCAATGCTATAGTTTAAATATCGTATCTTTGCACAAATAATTATGCTCGAGATGAACACAAGAAAAACAGGAGGTCGTAGTAACGACTCAAAAGACAAGTCGTTTAAAGGACGAAGATCAGGAGGTAAAAAAGGCACTTCAACGTCTAGAAATGGACGTGTAAAGAATGACGGCGAAAGTAAGAAGGGTCAAAAAGAGATTAAATCCAGAAGCCGATACATTGATTATAAGGATAAATTGAAAAAAGGGGATCCTTTACCATCGTTTAACGATGATGCGATTCGCTTAAACAAGTATTTATCTAATGCAGGAGTTTGTTCACGTAGAGAAGCTGATGTTTTAATTAAAACAGGGGTTGTTTCTGTAAACGGAATCCAGGTAGTTGAAATGGGTTATAAAGTGAAGCCGGGTGATGTTGTAAAATATGACGGTGAATCAATTAATGCAGAAAAGAAACGTTATGTTCTATTAAATAAACCAAAAGGATTTATCACAACAATGGACGACCCTTTTGGGCGTAAAACAGTTATGGGACTGGTAAAAAAAGCATGCAAAGAACGCGTGTATCCTGTTGGCCGTTTGGACAAAGAAACCACAGGGTTGTTATTGTTTACTAACGATGGTGATTTAGCAAAAAAATTAACACACCCACGACATAAATCAAGTAAAGTTTACCATGTAGAGCTTAACAAAAAAGTTTCGAGAGAAGATTTACAGAAGCTATTAACAGGAATTAAACTGGAAGATGGAACTTCATTTTTTGACAAAGCTGAATTTGTGAAAGATGGTGAGCCAAAAGAAGTTGGAGTAGAGTTGCACTCGGGTAAAAATAGAATTGTCCGTAGAACATTTGAAGCAATAGGTTTAATTGTAACAAAGTTGGATCGGGTTACATTTGCTGGGTTGACAAAGAAAGATTTACCACGCGGGATGTATCGTCACCTTACCGAAAAAGAAGTTGCATTTCTAAAAATGACTAAGTAATGAAAAGTAGTATTGTTGTTATATGCTTGTTGGTGTCATTTATATCGGGTGCCCAAAGCGGTCCAAAAAAAGTTTCTTTTGCTAAAGGAACCTTATATGGATACTGGGGATATAATAGAAGCGGGTATACAAAAAGCAATATGCGGTTTGTTGGTTCAGGGTACGATTTTACAATGAAAGGCGCTGTGGCGCACGATAACCCTTCAGAATTTGACGCTAAGGTCTACTTTAACCCTAAAAAAGTTACAATTCCTCAATTTAACGCACGAATAGGATATTATTTTGCAGATAATTGGGCCATTTCTTTTGGGTACGATCATATGAAATACATTTTTTCGGATCAGAATGAGGTTTTTCTGAGCGGATCAATTGACCCCAGTTTAAATGCAGCATGGTCTGGAATACACTCAGGGACTCCGGTGGTTACAGATAGAGATCAATTTCATTATGAGAATTCGGATGGATTGAACTATTTGAGACTGGAATTGACCCGAACCGACCAGTGGTTAAAAGTAGGTAAACAGGACTGGTTTGCTTTTTCGACAAACATCGGCTTATCTACAGGAGGCATTCTATCTTTTAATGATTTTACATTCGCTGGACAAAAGAACGTTCGAACAATATCACTTTCGGGTTATGGACTGTCAGGACATTTGGGCTTACGCTTTGAGTTTTTCAGACATTTCTTTATACAACCGAATTTAGGAGGTGGGTTTCATCATCAAGTAAGGGTTAGAAACCGTCCCAATGACCTTAGTGCTTACACAAGACATGCTTATGGATACTATGAGGCAAATGTTGTTGTTGGATTTTTAACTTATATAAAAGATAAGAATGCGTGTGATAGCTGTCCAAATTGGTAACAGAAAAAACAAGAAATAAAAAAAGGCTCCTTTCGGAGCCTTTTTTATGGAGTTGAGCCTCCTAATTTTTATCTCCTAAGCGCAGGTCTATTTTGTAGTAGAAAAGCGGTAAGAATCCCAGCTGTTGTTTTTCAGCGATAGGCTCAGCGGATGGGTTTGCTAAGTTTGGAGCATACGTTAAGCTCAATAAGTTTTTCGAATTGAATACATTAACCAAGTCCAATCCTATTTCATGCGTTGCTCTTTTTGCATTAAACTTCCAATTGATTTTTAGATCTGCTCTAAAGTAGTCATAAAATTGACGGTCATTGAAGCCTTCATCAAAGTAGATGATTTCATTCAGTTCGGCTGAAGCAACAGGGTCAACATACCCGTATCGCTTTCCTCCTGCAACCGTTGTTTTCACACCAATTGAAATGGATTGTTTTTCGTTAAGTTGAAATTCTTTTCCTGCCAATAGGTTTGCGATGTATGTCCCGTTGTATGATGTGTTTCTTAATACGCCATCACTTCCTGTATATTTAGAATCATATATCGTCCCTGAAATCAGGAAGAAAAAGGATTTGTCAAAGAATTTTTGAAGGGTTACTTCTAAACCATAATTGTAGCCAGTTCCAGTGTTCTTTAATGGCTCTGGAAAAAATCGTGCGAATCCACCACCCATATTAATTGATGAAAATGCCGAAGGTTCAATGGTAACAGGGACATTGTATAGGTGTTGAAAATAAGCCTCTGTTTTAAGCGTCATACTTTTTTTAAATGCTTTCTCATAGCCAATAGCGGTATGTAGCGATCTTGTAAAGTCCATATCATCGTTGTGATATACTTTCTGCCCTGTAACGGAGTCTATCTGATGATATAAATACGTGTACATTGGCTGAGTTTGACTGTGCATTCCTGCTCCAAGGCTAATTGACTGTCCATTTTTCATGTTTAGCTTCCATCCGATTCTAGGTTCGGCGATACTGTAGCTGTTACCTTGCGTAAAATATTGGTTATGTAGCCCTGCGGTAAAGGACATTTTTTCTGTCATGCGCCACTTCCACTGTACAAAATTTTGAATTAAAACAGCATTCCCTACATAGTCCCATCGGATGTCAAAATCATCATGATTTGAAGGCGAATGTCCTGCGGAGGCAACAGAGTCAATCATGTTAAAGAGATACATGTCTGCATTTAATCCAACTTTAATCAAATGTTTTTTATTGATTTTATGATTTAAACTAAAGTATACTGAAGCCTTATTTGTTGTGAAATTAAAATCCAGCAGGTCATAAATACTATCTGTTTTTCCAATTGTAATAATGTTGGTTTCAGGATCCACTTCTCTTACTAGATAATCGTGATGTGCACGTTGACTTTCGTGAGAGAAAGCGCCTGTTACCTTGATAAACGTTTTTTCTGTAATTGGTTTTTTCCATGATAGACCTGCAATTCCCATAGCCGTACTGAAGTATTGATCGCGATCCCCTTCGCCATAGAATTCTTCTGAGTATTCTGTTTGGTCTGAAATAATGATATCAATATCGCTTGCACCACCAATGGCAAATAAAGAAAGCGCACCTCCTTTTTTCAATTTCCAGTTAAACTTTAGTGCGCCATCGCCGTAAGTCGGAACGGCATCTGTTCCAATTTGAATTCCCAATTTTTGAAACAGGCTTAATGTTGAATAACGTCCCATTACAAGATAACTAGACTTCCCGGACTTACTCATAGGTCCTTCGGCCATCAATTCAGTGCCTAAAAATCCAAATTGAGCTGTAAGTTCATGCCTGTTGCTGTTTCCATTTCTCAATTTTAAATCAAAAACTCCAGAGGTCGAGTTTCCATATTCTGCAGGGAATGCACTCATGAAGAAGTCTGAATTTGCAAGAATTTTATTGTTTAATATTGAGACAGGACCACCAGTACTCCCTGAAATAGCGAAGTGTGAAGGGTTAGGAATGTCGATTCCTTCTACGCGCCAAAGAATTCCTAACGGAGAGTTTCCTCGAATTACAATGTCATTTCGAGAATCATCTGCACCACCAACACCTGCAAAATTAGAAGCCATACGTGCCGGGTCGGAACGAGAACCTGGATAACGGTCTGTCTCTTCAACGCTAAATTGTTGCGCAGAAATTAATGCGAGTTCGTTAATTACACCACCTTTTTTTCTTCCTGTCACTGTCATCTCAGCCTGTTCTACAAAGCTTTCTTGTAAGGGTAAATTGACAATGGATTCTTTCCCCGAGTTTACTTGAACTGTAATGCGTTTGGTGTCATAGGTTAAATAGCTTGCAACGAGTTCGTGTTTACCAACAGGAACATCTACAATAACAAACTCACCACTTAGGTTTGAGTGTGTACGAAGTTTTAGAGAACTGTCAGCGGTATACACTTGAATTTTAACACCGACAAGTGGAAACTGAGATTCAGAGTCATAGATTTTTCCCCGTACATTTTGTGTAGGTTGTGCAAATGTAAGGTTGCAGATAGCTGACATAATCAGCGTTAAAATAATTGGTTTCATAGGTGGATATTTAGTTGTTCGTGTATAGATCATATTCTTCAGCATTCCATTCCTTGAGGTAAACAGATGTGAAATCAAAATAGTTAAGTGCGTTGAAATGAAAGTTACGGACATAAGATTGCATAATGTTAATGTCACCGCTGTACCAAAGTGGAATAATTGGTGGATCTTTCATGAGCTCTGCTTCTGCCTTTGAAAACAATAACATTTGCTCTGATATTTTTTTTGAACCTTTCGCCTGTTCAAAGAATCTGTTAAACAAGTGATTACTGTATCTTGATTTATTAACAAATGATTTTTCAGTAGAATCTAGCGGAAGAAAACCACCGTAAAAGTTCATGAGGAATGACTCAGGACTTGCGTAATCTGCAGCCCATCCCATTTGAAAAATATTCCCATTTCCAGATGCTCCATCTTGATTTAGTTGGTCAAATGTGGAGCCGTTAAGGTTAACTGTGACTCCAAGAACCTGAAGCAGTTGCTTCGATAAATTATTCGCTATGGCAGCATGCCTATCATTGATACGATAATGGAGCTCAATTGATCCAAACTCATCTCCATTAGAATATCCTGCTTGTGCGAGTAGCTTTCGGGCCTTTTCAGGATTGTAGCTGTAGCCCGTTTTTTTCACGCTATTAAAATCATATCCACGTAATGCGTTAGATACAGGAGGCACAATGCCACAAAACCCCATGTCGAAATGTTGGTTTTGCAGCAGGGTTTTCCCGATTATTGTTTTGTCAATGGCATAATTAAATGCTTTACGAACCAAAGGGTTTTTAAAGCGTTCATCTTCCATATTGAAATAGTAGAAGTGAGACTCTAACAGGGCATTTTTTTCCAAAATTAACCGTGGAGGTTTTGTATTGAAATCTTTAATTCGTCCCTCAATCATCTGTGTGGTTTTCGATGTTGGCAAACCAATAATTAGATCTAAATTTCCGCTTTCAAACAGGTCTACTTGTTTCTCCTTTTCATCTTGAAAAACAAAAACGAGGCTGTCTAAATAGGGCAATGAGGTGCCAACGCCATCTTTTAAGTAGTAATCCGGATTTTTAAGTAAAGTTAGCGATGATTTACTTTGAAAGTCATTGCCAGGACACATAAATGGTCCGGTTCCAATCACATCATTTTTATGCTTGCTTTCCATTAGTTGTTTAGAAACAATAGCAACAGATGTATAGCACAGTTTATTTAAAAAATTGCAGTCTTCATGAACCAACTCTAAGGTTAATTTATTTCCATTTACTTGAATGCCAGCTATTGTTTTCGTTTTTCCTTCAAGGAATTCTTTGGCACCTTTTAAATTGTTTTTGAAAACATGTGAATAGGCTGCAGTGGTTGTTTTATTGGGGTTTAGGCTGCATGCCATTTCAAAAGATTTTACGATGTCTTTTGATGTTAGTAAACGCGCTTTTGTTGATGAAAAAATTTCGTGGGGATGAAAAAGAATATCGTCCCGAATGGTGAAGGTATATAAGGTTCCTTCATTGTTTTGCGTCCATGTAGAGGCTATTTTAGGCGTAATCTTGAGTGTTTGAGCATCAAAACCAACTAAGCCCTCAACAATTTGATTCAGGACAGCAGAAGAGTAATAATCCATAACTTCGCGCGGAATAAATGTGCTTGGTTCATGGTCAAGTGCTATTCTAAGTGAGTTCCCCCTAAATGTATTTTGCCGACTTTTACTTTCAGAACAAGAAATAATTCCTGCGAATAGTAGAATAAGAAGGCGTAACTTTTTCATCAAAAGATCTTGTGGCGTTTAGATACAAGAATAAGAAAATTATATAAGTTTCCTTTACAAAGTTTGTGTTTAATTCATTGTTTGCCCTTGCTTTACCTTAAGTAGAACGATGGAATTGTTGTGCTATTTAACGAATGGAAAATAACCCGGGCTTTTAATCAGGCATATTAAAAACATATTATATTTGTGTAGGTCATCATTAGTTGATGGCTGAGTGCTTACATTACAATGCTGTCTGATGAAAAAAATTAGTTTAATAATATCAATTTTCTTTGTGAATGTAGTAGCCATGGCAAACTTATCAGTCGAAGGGAGGTACCAGGGCAAGAACCTGTATGTTCAAAACCCGATAGATGATGAAGGTTTTGGGTACTGTGCTACTAAGGTTGTTGTTAATGGTGACATTATGCCTGGCGCTATTGGTGCTGGGGCATTTGAAATCGATTTTTCATTATTTAATATTGAGTTGGGAGAGCCTGTATTCATTGTTATTGAACACAACGAAGGGTGTCAACCAAAAATTCTAAACCCAGAAGTTTTATTGCCGAGTTCAACGTATAACATCGTGAATATAACGGTTTCGAATGCGGGTAAATTGGCATTCACAACTAAAGGAGAACAAGGAAAACTACCATTTTTTATTGAACAGTATAAGTGGAATAAATGGTGCGTAGTTGGTGAGGTCTTAGGGAAAGGGAATGGACAACAAAATTCGTATGATTTTGTACTTACCCCTCACTCTGGAGAAAATACAGTGCGTGTTGTCCAAGTTGATCACTCCGGAATAAAACGTCCCTCAAAACAGGTTAAATTTAGTGCGAAATCTCCAGTTGTTAAGAAAACACCTGCTAAGGTTAAAAATGAAATTAAGTTCATCGCTAACGATGTTTCAATAGAAACGGGATATGAAATTTACGATGCCTACGGAAACCTTGTTAAAGAGGGGGTAGGGAGCTCTGTTGATTGCTCAAACTTATTACGCGGTGTATATTACATCAATTTTGACAATGTAACTGAAAAATTTATCAAGAACTAATTAGATCAATATCCCCTGAAATTACTTCAGGTTTTTCACGATGGTAAAACGAATAGAACATTTAGGAATAGCAGTAGAGAATATTGAAGAATCAATAGCTGTGTATGAGTCACTTTTGGGCGCGACTTGTTATAAAGAAGAAATTGTTGAGTCTGAAGGGGTGAGAACGGCTTTTATAATGGTGGGTGAATCTAAGATTGAACTGCTAGAGGCAACAAATGAAGAATCTGCTATTGCCAAATTTTTAACCAAGAATCGGGAAGGGTTTCATCATGTGGCTTTTGAAGTGGATGACATTGACGCTGAATTAACTCGACTGAATAAAGAAGGGTTTAAATTGATTCATGAAATTGCGAAGTCAGGAGCAGATAACAAGCGAATCGCGTTTTTACACCCTAAATCAACACAAGGAATGCTTGTAGAATTGTGTCAAGAAAAAAGTGTATAAAGATCTTCTTGCCTTAATAGGTGGTGTGTTTGTAGTCCAATAGATGCAGCGCCTTCTATGTGTTGTATCGAGTCATCTATAAACAAGGTTTCTGAAGGGGTTAAGTTTTCTTGTTGACACACAAAGTCAAATACATGTTTGTTTGGTTTGCGCATTCCTATTTTGTGGGAGAGGTAAACGGCATTGAAGATACTGTCTAGGTGTTGACTACTTGTTTTCTCCCAGGCTCTAATTGCTGCCTCAAGGTGAATCTCATTGGTATTGCTAAGCAGAAAAATTCGATAGCCCTTTTTCTTTAATTCTACTAAAAGGTCAATGGCTTTAATAGGAACATCTTTAATCATTGCATTCCATGCGGAAACAACTTTGTTTGGAGATATTCCTGCTGGCAGAAAATCAAGGATACCATTAATAAATCGTTGCGCTGAAATTTCACCGATTTCGATTTGATTAAATAAATCAGATTGCTGGGCCTGTGTGTACATGGATTCAAAGTCGGCTATGCCTAAAGCTTTAAAAGCCTCTATAGTGGCGTGGTAGTCAATGTTAATTATGACTCCTCCAAAATCGAATATAACTGCTTTTACTGATTTGTCTATCATGATGTAAAAATAAAAAAGGACAAGCATTGCTTCTCCTTTTTTTGTCTTATTTTAACTTTATTTTGTCATTAAAAGATCTAATTTAAAATCAATTATTGGGTTAATTTGAGATCCATCGTCATTAGGCTGTAACCCTGGAATTTCAATTTTGGTAAAATCCACGGAAAAATCCCCTGTAATTGTTGCTCCATGTTCATCCTGTACTATTTTCATAGGAACTTTTTGTGTAATTTCTTTGCCAAGAGTAGAAATAGTTAGCGCTAGCTCACCATCGTTGTACTCCCCTAAAGAAACGGTAGTTGTTGGAAAAATAGGCACGTTAAAAAATAAATCTGCTGGATGATTTTCATCAACCATTGTTCCTTTTAAGTGGCCTACTAAGTAGCCAGCCTTGTCTACTTCACCAGCTTCGATTAAGTCTGTGTTTTTTAAAGAATTCATATCAATAGTGAAAGATCCTTCAATTAAATCATCTTCGTGCATTACCATTGACCCTTCAGAAACTGAGATTGTTCCAGTGTGCCCGTAATTAGGCCCCATATTTGCACTCCAAGTCAATGTTGTTTCGTCGGTGTGTAGCGTGTAGGTTGTACTTTCAATGGTTGATTCCTCATTTGTTGAGCAGGCTGTAGTGAGTAATACCAGTGCGCCCATTAACATTATTCCAATTGTTTTCATATGTTGTTTTTTTGACAAATATAACTATTTTTATTTACCATGGTAGATAAAAATTACTTTTGCTACTTAATTTTAATACCTGACTAATTTATTATCTTCGAATCACGATGAAGCTACTACTGAATAAGACCGACTATATTGATACTGATCAACCCATAGATCTTTCAATCCCACTATCGAATACGGATAAAAATCCAAAAGCATGGTATGTGACCCCTCCTGTTTTTGAACCTGTAAGGACAGCGCATTATACAGGGTCAGTAGCCGAGGGAGGAAGTGTGAATTTTAGAGATATTTTTTTTAACCCTCACGGGCATGGAACACACACAGAATGCTTGGGGCATATCACTAAAGAGGTTCATTCAATAAACAAAAGCTTAACCACGTTCTTTTTTACGGCTAATGTGGTAAGCATTAATCCAATAGAGCAGGAGAATAGAGATGGTACCATAGATCGTGTCATAACGCCTGACTTAATTGACTCTAATTCACTGACTACTGAAGCATTAATTATTCGGACGCTACCAAATATTTCCAGTAAGAAGACGATGAATTATTCATCTACAAACCCCATTTATTTTGATGTGGCTTGTGCGCAAAAAATGATTGCAGCAGGCATTAAGCACCTGCTAATTGATTTACCATCTGTAGACCGTGAAAGTGATGGCGGTGAGCTGGCCTTTCACCATGCATTTTGGGAGGTGCCTGAAAACCCAAATTTTGAGAGAACAATTACAGAGTTGATTTTCGTTGACGATTGTGTGGCCGATGGAAAGTACATTTTGAATTTTCAAGTAGCGCCTTTTGAGAATGATGCCTCGCCAAGCCGACCAGTACTGTATTTAATACAACAGTAGCATCGCTTAAACAAAAAAGAGCTGACAAGGTCAACTCTTTTTTAATAGTGGATAGTAATGGTTTATTATTTCTTACAATAAATTTTTATCTAAGTAAGACAGAAATAAAATATCAGGAACCTTCTTAACATCTGTGATAGACACAACTTTAAGTTTTGAAGGATTAAGAACAGTTATACTCTTTAATCAAACTAGAAAATGAAACTGCCTCTCCAAGCAGTGTTATCCTTCAAAATTTCAAAGCTAAACGTTAAGGAAACTTCCTGATATTCACTTTATTTCCTAGTAGAAAAATACGGATTTTAAATTGATAGTTTACTACCTAATGAATATTCAACGGGATTTAATGAACATTAGCTAGGCAATATTTATTTTTAAGGTTAGAGGTTCTCTAAGCGCTTAAAAAATAAGTCTCTTTTGGCTGGAGATAAAGGAACTTCAGAGCCATCTTTCATTACCACAGCGCCGCCATTCTTCTTGTCATAACGGTCTACATAGTCAATGTTTACAAGGTGTGACTGCTGAATGCGCAAGAAATTATGTGCAGACAATAGCGTTTCATATTCCTTTAAAGTTTTAGAAACAAGAATTCGTTTGTTATCGAGTAAAAAGAAAGAAGTGTAGTTTCGGTCTGCTTCACAACGAATGATTTGATCGAGTTCAACAACATGAACACTCTCTTGTGTTTTCAAAACCAATCTTCTTTTTTCTGAAGGTTGAATGTTTTTATGAAGCGCATCAAACTGAGAAGGTTCAGGGCGCTCATCGAGTGTAACTAATGCCCTTTCTAAAGCAGACCTTAACTCGGTGGTGTCTACAGGTTTTAACAAGTAATCTAAGGCGCTAAACTTAATTGCTTTAATGGCGAACTCTTCATGCGCAGTTATAAATATAACTTCGAATGTTTTATTCGGAATAGAGGTTAATACATCAAACCCTGTTCCGTCAGGCATCTGAATGTCTAAGAAAACGATATCGGGATTGTGTTTATTGATCGCTTCAATTCCAGACTGAACATTTTCACCCTCAGGAATTGTCTCAACATTTAAACCAAAAGACTCAATGATTTTAGCAATGAGCTGTCTTGTTCTGTTTTCGTCGTCAATTATTAGTATTTTTTTCATAAGCCTAGCTTGGTTTACTATGTGCGATTGCATAAGGTAACGAAATTAATATTTTTGTTCCGGTTTCCAACTCCTCATTGTAATCATTCACCAGCAAAGATCCATTGGTTTTGTGCTTTTTGTTCAAGTTTTTAATTCGCTTGCGCGTTATGTCCATTGCCATACTTTTGTGAGCAGAGCTTTTCTCTTTTTCTTTTGATTCCTTTCTCCCTATGCCATTATCTATAATAGAAATGATTAGCATATTATTTTCTTTACTGAACTTAACTTTGATAAACCCGCCTTCAATGGTGTGTAATTGGCCATGTTCAATTGCATTTTCAATAAAAGGTTGTGTAATCATAGGAGGAATAATTGTATTCTCATCGAAGAGAATTTCTTCCGCAATAATGTCAAATTCAAAGCGATCTTCGAAACGCAATTTTTGCATTTCTAAATACTTTTGTAGAATTTCAATTTCGGTATTGATTAAGATATGATCCTTTGGCGAGTTTTCTAAAATTAGCCGCATTAATCGAGAAAAATTAACTAAAAATCGAGAAGATTTGTCCGTGTCATTATCGTAGATATAGCTTTGAATTACAGACATTGCATTAAAAATGAAATGCGGATTCATTTGAGTCCGAAGTAATGTTTGTGACATTTCGGCTTCGCGGCGTTGTTGCTTTATTTTAGTTTGATTCCAACGGTAAAATAGGATGATACCTGCTAGAACAACAATAATCAAAAAAGCAAAGAGGATATACCGTTGAAAATTGTTCCTCAATTGGCTGTTTTCCAGTTTTGTTGCGCTTAAATTTTGCTCTTGTTGGTGCCTTTGAATGGAGTCAGATTGTAAATGGATTAAACGTTCACGTTGTTCAGATCGATACGACTCGCTTAGTTCAGCAATTTTTGTGGCAGATTGTAATATTGTGTTACTGTCCAGGTAGTTTAAATATAACTCCATGTACTCCAAGGACTTTTTGGTGTTGTGTACATCTTTGTATACATCTGCTATGGTTCTATAAGTCTGGTAAATTTGATTTTGTGCTCCGTACTGTTCTCGTATTTCAATAGAGCGATTTAAATAGTTTAATGAATTTGTATACTTACCCTGCTCCTTAAAAACAGTCCCAACATTGTGATAAACACCAGCTATTTTTTCTTTGTTACTTGTAGACTCAAAATAAACGAGGGCTTGGTTAAAATTACTTGACGCCAGGTCGTACACCTTTTGTTCTTTGTAAACCATCCCAAGAATATTATGCGTTTCCCCCAAACCGTTTAAGTCGTTTAAACTTGTTAAATACTTGATGGAAAGAGTAGCATTTTTAATTGCGCTTGAAAAATCATTCCGATCTAACTGAACAGAGGCAAGGTGCGTAAGCGCCAATGCCATTTGGCGTTTATCATGAATTTTCCGCGCATAGTTAAGCGATCTTCTGAAATAGTATTCGGCATCATCTAAGTTGGAAATTAATTTTTGTGATTGTCCAATTTCACGGGTGTATTTGGCGAGTAAATAAATATTATGTGCCTCTTCAGCCATCTGCAAACTAATCAAGTTTTTGGCAACACTTAGTTCAATTTGTCCAAAAAAACTATAGGTTTCTGCCTGCGTGTTAAAAGCTTGTGAAAGAACAGACTTATCTTTAACCCTACGGGCAGACTTAATCGCCATGTTTGAATAGTACATAGCAGAATCTTTTTGATTGGAGATCATAAAATTCTTAGAAAGAAAGATATATGCTTCAGAAAGCCTTTCGTGGTCCATTGTTTCTCGAGCAAGCTTAATAGATAGGTTTAAATAGAAGTTAGCGGTTTCAATTTCTTGCATACTACTGTGGTAGTACCCTAGATGCCTGTAGATTTTAAAGTGCTCTGAATTGGAATTCAACTTATTTAAAAAGGGTTTACACGAAAGTATTGTGTTAAAATAGTCCTCTTGATTCCCTGTTTTTTGTGCAATTTCTGCACTGTAAAAAAGCGCATTAAATTGAATAGAATCTTCAAGGTTTAAGCTTGCATTTAAGATGACCTTTCGAATAGAATCTGCTTTAGTAATGTTGTTGACCTTGTAGTATTCCCCAAGCGTCATTAAACGAGTAAACTTCTTTTTAGGATTAGGTGCAGCGCGGTATGATTTAATTAAACTGTCCTCATCATTTTGCCCATAAGTGGATACAGAAGTGCCAATCATAAAGAGGAGCAGGGGAAGAAAACAAGTTAATTTTAAACGGATCATAAGGTAAAAATAATGTTTTCAAACGAGCTGAACTTGCTGTTCCTGAATTCTGTTGTGTTTCACGCTATTAATCTTCGTACAAATCCCTACCTTTAGCCCCTTAAAGTAAGATTAGGATGGAATATAATTTTAGAAAAATAGAATCGGATTGGAGAGCATTTTGGGCAAAAAACAATACGTTTCGTGCAGAAGATAATTCTACAAAACCAAAATTTTATATTGTAGATATGTTTCCTTACCCTTCTGGTGCTGGGCTTCACGTTGGCCACCCGTTGGGTTATATTGCTTCTGACATTTACGCAAGATATAAACGCCATCAAGGGTTTAATGTATTGCACCCAATGGGTTATGATTCGTTTGGTTTACCTGCAGAGCAATATGCAATTCAAACGGGACAACATCCTTCTATTACGACAAAAGAAAATATTGCCCGATACCGAGATCAGTTAGATCAAATTGGTTTTTCATTTGACTGGGATCGTGAAATTAGAACATCTTCTCCTGAATATTATAAATGGACACAGTGGATTTTTAAGCAGTTGTTTAATGCATATTACAACAACACATCAGATAAAGCCGAAACGATTGAATCATTGGTTCTTGAGTTTGAGGCAAATGGGAATAAAAATGTAAATGCGTGTTCCGATTTTGAGGCGGTCTTTTCAGCCGATGCATGGAATGCGTATTCAGTCCATGATAAAGAACAAATATTACAAGAATATCGATTGGCATACTTAGCTGATTCATGGGTGAATTGGTGCCCTGCTTTAGGAACAGTATTAGCAAATGATGAGGTTATCAATGGGCTTTCAGAGCGTGGAAGCCACCCTGTTGAGCAAAAACGAATGCGACAATGGTCTATGCGAATAAAAGCGTATGCCGAACGTTTATTAACGGGATTAGAAAAAATAGATTGGACAGATTCGATTAAAGACCAACAACGAAACTGGATTGGAAAATCAATTGGAGCTTCGGTGCAGTTTGCGGTTGAAGACTTCAATGAAAAAATTGAGGTGTTTACAACACGTCCTGACACGATTTATGGCGTGTCGTTTATGGTACTTGCCCCTGAACACCCATTTGTAGATGAAATAACTACAGCTGAGTTTGCCACAGAGGTAGCTGAATACAAGAGACAAGCATCGTTAAAGTCAGAAAGAGATCGTCAGGCAGATGTAAAGAACATTACAGGGCAAAATACAGGAGCTTTTGCAATTCATCCATTTACAGGAGCTAAAATTCAAATTTGGATTGGAGATTATGTGTTGGCGTCTTATGGTACAGGTGCCGTAATGGCTGTTCCATGTGGAGACCAAAGAGATTGGAGTTTTGCAAAACATTTCGGTATTGAAATCAAGAATATTTTTGAAGGAAAAGATATTTCTGAAGCGGCTTATGTAGATAAAGATGCAGTGATTGCAAATTCAGATTTTTTAAACGGCCTGACTGTTAAGAAAGCAATGAAGTTAGCAATTTACGAGATTCAACAACGTGGATTAGGTAAAGGCCAAACAAACTATAGATTGCGCGATGCTGTTTTTTCAAGACAACGGTATTGGGGAGAGCCTTTCCCGGTATTTTATAAGGATGGATTGCCATATTTAGTTGCAGATAAAAACTTGCCAATTACATTGCCGGAGGTAGATAAATATTTACCAACGGAAGATGGTGAGCCTCCCTTGGCAAGAGCTAAAGAAAGTGCGTGGAATCATTTTGAGGGGGATCGAATGGACTTTAATACAATGCCTGGTTGGGCAGGAAGCTCATGGTATTTCTTGAGGTATATGGACCCTAAAAATGAAACTGAGTTTGTTTCAAAAGAGAAGGTGGAGTATTGGAAGAATGTCGATTTATACATTGGCGGTTCTGAACATGCTACAGGACACTTGTTATACGCTCGTTTTTGGACAAAATTTTTAAGTGATTTTGAGCACATTCCGTTTGATGAACCGTTTCAAAAAATGATCAATCAAGGAATGATTTTGGGACGAAGTAGCTTTGCTTATAGAATTAAAGACACGAATAAATATGTCACTGCCTCAAGAAGGAAAGAATATGATGTAACACCTATTCATGTAGACATTTCATTTGTAGAAAATGATAGGTTGGATGTTGAAGCATTCAAAAACTGGCGAGCTGATTATGCAAATGCTGAATTTATCTTTGAAGAAGATGGGACATACTTGTGTGGGCATGAAGTTGAAAAGATGTCAAAATCGAAGTTCAATGTTCAAACACCAGACGACTTAGTTGACAAGTATGGAGCAGATACATTACGTATGTATGAAATGTTTCTTGGTCCGTTGGAGCAAAGTAAGCCATGGGATACACAAGGAATTAATGGAGTACATAATTTCTTAAAGAAGTTTTGGAGATTATTCCAGATCAATGAAGCAGGTGCTGTAGATGTAGTTGATTCAACGCCAACAAAAGAGAGCTTGAAAACCTTACACAAGTTGATTAAGAAAATCACGGAAGATTTAAATCGTTTTTCATTCAACACGGGTGTGTCTGCATTTATGATTGCTGTAAATGAATTGAGTGATCAAAAATGTAATAATAAATCAGTTTTAGCCGATTTAACTGTATTGCTTTCTCCATATGCCCCTCACATTGCTGAAGAGTTGTGGATGAAGTTAGGGAATAGTGCTGGCTCTTTAAGTGTTGCACCACTTCCTGTGTTTGATGCGAATCATTTAATTGAAGCAAATCATTCGTATCCTGTTTCATTTAATGGTAAAATGAGATTTTTATTAGAACTTCCAACAGCTATGAGCCCAAAAGAAGTAGAGGCTGCTGTACTTTCGAATGAGCAATCTCAAAAATATTTAGAGGGGAAATCTCCGAAAAAAGTGATTGTTGTTCCTAAGAAAATTGTAAACGTAGTTGTTTAATTCGGAACTGATTTTTACCTATTTAGCAGAAAATTTATAGTGCAAGGTAAGGTAGCCCCCTATGCCATCGGATGGTAATATACCAGGCCCAGGGTACCCTGTTGCTCTGCGTGTAAAATAGCTACTGTTTGTGAGGTTTGTAACCCCGAGCTCCAATTGGAAGTGTTTTTTAAAGGCGTATCGGGCCGAAAAGTCCATTACAAAATATGCAGGAATTAGCCCAATTACTGCATCTCCTGATGGTGTAATTGAATTAGAGGCGTCAGAAAATTGAGACGAATTATATGACCCCTGAATTTGAAAACTCATTCCTTTGAATCGATATTTTATTCCAGATTTTAAAATTCTAGAACTCACATACTCAACTTTTTTACCAATATAATTGGCTTCTTTTGATGTAATGTAGTTGGCATCAATGTAAGCGGCATTTATGAAAAGTGATAAAAAGTGCTCAGTTGAGTCATTAAATGCTTTTAAGAAATCAATTTCAGTAAATAATTCAACACCAAAGTTCTGAGCATTTCCAATGTTGGTTCGTTCTTTTTGAATTGTACCTGGCTTAGAAGCCAAACCAATTTTATCCCCATAAAAAATATAAAACCCGGCTAAATCGTAAATAATAAAGTTGTTGAGTAATCCCCTAAAACCAGTTTCTATAGTATAGCCATGCTCATCGTTAATTAAACTATCAATGGTGATGTTTGGATTGTTAATACGGATGTCGGTAAAGTTAATTGCACGGTAGTTTTGAGTAAAATTACTGTAAACGGTAGATCGCTTGGCAATTTTATAAGCTGTTCCAGCTCCAAATAAAGGCACCACACGCTTGGTTGTATTGTCATCGTTGATAGAGAAAATAGCTAAGGTGTCTTGATTAAGTGGATGAATCACATACTCCTTATAATATCCTTTTGAACTGCTTTTTACGTATTCAAAACGACCGCCAAAATTGAGCTTCCATTTTTTACCTAAAAACAGAATGTTTTCAGTAAAGAAGGCTAAATTTTCAGAGGGGTAAGAAAAAGCTGAAGCCTCTAAGTCAGTTTCATTTTGAAAATTGAAATTGGCATCATTTCCTGAGCTTGCTAAACCTTGATTTGCGGTAGAATTTCCTTGGTAGTATCGAGCTCCAACTAAAAAAGCACCTTTTAGGCTCGATTTTGAGGTATCTTTTTGAAGGGTGTATTTTTTCAAATAGCGTGCTTCAACTCCAGCATTTTGAAATTTACCTGCAATCATTTCACGGACTCCATTGTGGTCAGCTTGTGTTATTTTGCCTAAAAACCCGAGCGATTGTCGCTGTGAAAGCATGCCAAAAGCACGAATATTTAACTGTGATTTTTTTCCAATTTCATGATCGTAATGAAGTGCTAGAATATTCCAATTGACATTAAACCAGTTTCTATCGCGAACACTTTGAGTTGGATCCTCTTTGAATTGAAGGTCTGTTAATCCACCCGCTTGTTTAGCTAAATAATCCATGTGGGTGTATTCTAGCTTAATTTTTGCTTTATCTGTTAAGTGATAACCAAGTTGTGTGAAAAGTTGTTGTTGATTGAACTTACTGTTGTCACGGTATCCATCTCCGCGCTTATATTGATGGTAGACTTGATAAAAAAAGCGATTTTGTGTTCCCGTAATACGGTTGAATGTTGCGGAATAATTGTAGAGCCCAATTGTGTTTCGTGTGGTGAGTTCAAAGGGGGTGCTTGTTGGCGCTTCTCGAATAATAAAGTTTAATAATCCTCCAAACTGTGTCCCAAATTGCAAAGAAGCAGAACCTCGAATAATTTCAATTGATTTTAAAGCTTCTAACGGGGGAGTGTAATAACTTTCGGGATAGCCTAAAGCGTCAGCGCTTATGTCATAACCATTTTGACGCGTATTAAAATTTGCAGCCCTGTTGGGGCTTAAGCCTCGCCCTCCAATTCCAAGTTGAATTCCTGACCCGTCGCTTTCCCAAATATTAAGACCGGGAATTTTAGCAAAAATCTCACGAGGATTTGCAGATGATTTGGCACCATTGAGCTTTGACAATTCAATAACGGCATTTGTTCCCGTGTATATTTGAACCCCTTTAATTGGGGGTAAAAACCCAACGTCAAAATCAGCTAAACGCTTTGATATTACATTTGTTTCTGCAATTTCTTGAATGTTCATTTTTAATGTGACCCGCCTGTTTTCTGTTGCTAAATCTAAGGAGGATACAACAAGTTCTGTTGTAAGGTATCCATTAATAATGAATAAAATACGGTCATTTAATTGGGCAGCAATTTTGAATTTTCCATCCAAATCCGCGCGCGTATATTTTTTGTTTCTTAGATTTTGAATTTTAACCGAAGGAATCGTTCTACTCAATTCATCCTGAACGGTTCCAGAAATTGATTGCGCTCTTAATCCCAAAGAAACGACACCAATAAGTAGTATAAGTGAATATCGAATCATTTTTTAAAGGGCTCTAACCATGTTCTGTGATACAAATTGTAATTCAGTTTTGTGAGGTCGTGCTTTTTGTCGACAAATAATTGAGCAGGTCGACCATTCAAACTCACATAAATTTTAGCGCGAATTTCGGGATTTTCTACCGTAATTTTTTGATCTCCGTAATGAAAAGTTTTCCCATGGTGATAATTCTTTAATATTTGGGCGTATTGGAGAATCATATCGGGCTGTGTTGCCATTTGATCTTCTTGCGTTCTAGTTAAGAATTTACTGTTATTAATTTCTGACTCTCGCCCGGTTTTTGGGTCTACCATATAAAACGTTGCATGCCCTTCTTTATGCATAAGCATAACGCGCCACGAAAACCGAAACCCTTCTTCATTCCAGAATAAATCACCAGGGTATAAAACATACCTAAAAGGAAGGAGCAGTTGGATGATTATATATAGTGTAAGTAAATAACGTGTTTGTTTTTTTCGAAGAGAAGAGAGTCGCTTCGGTTTTACCGGATTTTCCCTCCAAGTTTTTCGGCTAAAAAAATCCAGTACCCGTTCATGAAACTGCGCCGAGAAAAAAATAAGTGTACTAAAAATCATCACCCATGGAAAAACGCCAATTGGGAATAGGTACCAAGTAGCAAGGTGAAAAAAGACAACAAACAAATAGGCTATGGGTCTACACCTGTTTGATAAAAGGAAAAACACGATAAACAGATCGTAAATGCACCCTGCCCAACTGAAGGTATAAGCGAGCCAATCCTCTTGCATAAGCGAGCCAACTAAAGGGATGTTGTGATGTGCTTGGAGCCATATTTTTAAAGGATTTGCTTGAATTAACCAATCGGAATTTACCTTTGCTATTCCTGCAAAAATATAAACCATAGCCAGTTGAAACTTAATCAAACTAACCGTCCATTGCTTGGTGGTAATAGATTTTATTTTTGGCCATATTTTAGCATCAAATGAAAAATTTCGATTGGCCGGAAGAAAAAGCATAATTAATGCCATCAAACTTACAAAGTAGTAATGGTTTAAGTAATTTGATTTATCCAAGAGCTCTATGTAGGTGAAGCATAGGGAAAAAGTCAATGCCGAGGCTCGATAGAACAGCCCAACAATGATACACAGTGCGGAGATTAACAGCAGTATAAATGGGATGTACATTAGTTGTCCCTCAAGCGGTTTAACCCACTCAAACCCGAGATAACCAAAGTAATAACTCGGATCGATATACAATTGTTGAACCCAACCCTTACTGATAAAACGAACTGTTCCTAAAAACATCAAAACCCCGAAAATTATCCGAAAAATAATTAGCGGGGCTATTGAAATCTCTTTGAATGGGGAGAAAAGTTTATTTGTTTTAATCTCCGTCATTGTCTTGATATGTGATCAATACGCCAAAAGCTGAAGTCATGTCCGTTTTGATATTTACGACTTGTTCTTGGATTAAGTAATATAGTTCCTCTAAGCCGTTTACATTTGAGCCCATTTCTTCTTCAAGTGTTCCGTTGAACGCCTCAATATTGTTAATGATTTGACTAAATTTCGTGTCAATCTCTACGGCTAAAGTAGACCGTTCTAGATGAACTAAATAATCATAAAACCCTTGCCCTGAGTTAGGGTTGTTTCCTAGGTATACAATGCGTAAAGCCCTCATGCTTTCTTGGAGCAATTCCAGTGAAATACCACTGTTACGAGCTTCAATGTATTCCGGTAATTGAATGCCTAAACTTTGAACACCTATCGGAATACCAAGCTTGGCATTTTTAGTCAGTTCATAGTCCCGATTGAATTCATTCACTAACAATGAAAATGCAGAAGTAGTTTCCGTTCCTGTTGCCGCTATAAAGGTTGGCTTATAATTTATCCACTGTCCATTTACTAATGCAAATTCAGTTTTCATTTTTTGAATTAAATCTGATGCATATTGTGTGTAATTGGGATTTGAGCTGAAGTCAGCTAATGCATTCGTTCGATACAAAAGAAAATCTAATGCTGAAAAACCAATGGCGTCTGTATTGTCAATTGACCCTAGGTTATATCCACCATTAAGAATGTTTGAATTGACCTGGTTTGAATCGGTAGGGTAGGTTCCTGTAGCGCCTTTAAATCCATTATCTCTTAGTGGTCCAAAATCAAAAATCTTAACCAACTGCCATTGAATATAGGCTGCTTTCCAATCCGCTTTAACAGCATCTAAGTTGGCTTGATTTGGACTTGTTTTTAGCGCAATAAAACTAGCTTCAAGAGAACTAAGGTCTGATTCAAAGTCATTAAATGCTGGAGCAATAATTGTGTTTGCAACATTTGTAAGTAAGGTTCCTTTATTAAATGCAGGTTTGATTTCGTCAGGATCTTTACAACTAAAACTTAACAGTAATAATAGTGCTAGACTTAAATAAATTGCGTTAGTTCTCTTGAAGTTCATTGTTTTAATATTTTGCAGCAATCGTTGATTTAATTGCATTGATGTCAGCGACCGTCATGTCCCAAAAGTTTGTAGAAAACATTGCCATTAAAGCGGAGTGTTCAGTGACATCCATTCTTCTTGTTTCTACAGGGGCATACCTTAAGTTCCAAGCAAAAGCCCAAGCTTCAGAAAGAACGTGCAAAAATTTAGCATTGTCAGTCCCAAAATAACCTACGCACTCATCAAGGTAAGTCATCGCTTGGTGTGCAGAAATGTCTTCCCACTCAGTTCTTATTGATGCAATTGCAGCATCACGATCTGTTAAAACATCACTAGAAAGTGCAGCGCGTCCTTTTAATAAGTTATCCATCATGTCAGCGTTCGAATTGATTGCAGCATTTTGTTTGTTACAATACTTACCCCAAAATCGATCGGTACCATTTGTTGGATAGTCAATGGCATCTGTAAAGTACCCATATGCCTCATCCCAGTGGTGCTCCATTAATGTGTAATATTTTCCGCCTGCGGCATCTACAGCTGTTGTGTTGTCAACGTCCATTTTTCCAGCTCCAAAATATGTGTTTAGTGCTTGGTTTAAGAAAACAGCACCCATCAGTCCTTTTTCAATGACCTGAACTTTTTCGACACCATTTGCATCTACTAGATAGGTGCTTGTTCCAGAAGAAAGAGTTCCCGCCTGTCCGTTGGTAGCTGTCGTAGCATTGTCCATACTGGCTGTTGCCAACTCATCCATAAACAGTTCGAATACGGCAACATCGGCTGTAAAACATTTATTTTTTAACTGTTTTGTTGAGGTGAATGAAAAGAACCCATTTCCATCGTTGTTCTCGTTTGCAAATGCATCTTTGATTATTTGCGCATCAAGTGCTGTAGAGGTACCTGTTTTCATATAGGTAACCATTTCGCTAAGTTGATTTAGACGATCCGTTTGCCCACTAAAACTTACCGTTGAATTTCCATCTGTATCTGTGAATGAAAACGTAGAAGGAATGGTATAAAGCGTAGAAGGATCATAAGTACAGCTTCCATCGTCTTTTTTTGCTTTTGGACTGTAGTTGTTTGCTGCTTCATCTGTACAACCTTCTTTTCTACAAGAAACTGTAGTTATTCCAATGATTGCGACGAGTATTAATAATGAATTTTTCATGTGTTTAACGAATTAAAATTTTGTTACAAAATAACGGTATTGGTAACCTTTACGCAATACCTTAAAAAGGGTATTTAAAATCAATCTAAATAACATAAATAAAGACGTGGCCAATGCCTTAAAATCATGTATTATTTAGGTGTAATTTTTCACCTTTTTAATAAAGTTGATGCAAAGTAATGGAGAATTCACTTCCTTTACAATACCACAAAAAAGGTATTTAGATTTATTCTAAATAAACTAACTTTGATTACGATTTAAAACGTAGAGCTATGCCAGAAAAAAAATACACACTTCCTTACCGTTTGTTGCATTGGGCGATTGCATTTTCAATGTTATTTATGCTATTAACCATTTTCTTGAGATTGAACTGGATGAATAAGCATAACATGGCTGATATAATGACTGCAGGGTTAAGCGAGTTAAACATCGCTATAGGAGAAGATGAGGCAATCTCAATTGCTAAATCGATACGCAGGCCTATGTGGAACTGGCACGTATACATTGGCTATGTATTGGTTGGTTTGTATATACTTCGAATGCTTTTAATTCTGAAAGAAGGATGGAAGTTCTCTTTCAAAGGAAAGTTAAGGGAAAGGGTTAAATCGTGGAGCTACGCACTTTTTTATATACTCTTGGCATCGGCGTTAACTTCTGGACTAATTATTGAATTTGGTCCGCGGGAATACAAGCATACGACAGAAGAATTCCATGAACTATCGTTGTATTGGTTAATCCTATTTATTGTAATCCACTTTACAGGACTTGTTATTGCCGAGAAGTTTGATAATAAGGGAGCCGTAAATAAAATGATCACGGGAAGAGATTAGTCGATATAAAAAATGGAAACCGGTAAGGTTTCCATTTTGATCATATGTGGTAAACGATTAATCGTTCAGTTTCAACACCGCTAAAAAGGCTTCTTGTGGAATTTCAACACGTCCAACCTGACGCATACGCTTCTTTCCTGCTTTTTGTTTTTCAAGAAGTTTACGCTTACGAGAAATGTCTCCTCCATAACATTTTGCAGTTACATCCTTACGCAAGGCTTTAATTGTTTCTCGTGCAATTACTTTAGCTCCAATTGCAGCTTGAATTGGAATTTCAAATTGTTGCCTAGGGATTAACTCCTTTAGCTTTAGGCAAATACGTTTCCCTAAGTTATAAGCGTTTGACCTGTGAACTAATGCAGACAAAGCATCTACAACTTCAGCATTTAACATTAGGTCCATACGGATTAGGTCAGAAGTTCTATATCCAATTGGGTGGTAATCGAAGGATGCATAACCCCTCGATACGGTCTTTAATTTATCATAAAAGTCGAATACAATCTCACCCATTGGCATCTCAAAGGACAACTCAACACGGTCTTGTGTTAAATATACCTGGTTTGTCAATTCTCCACGTTTGTCAATACATAAATTCATGATTTGACCGACATATTCAGACTTTGTAATAACCTGTGCTTTGATATACGGTTCTTCAATTCGGTCCATTCCTGAAGGGTCAGGAAGTTCAGAAGGGTTGTTTACAATCTTTTCAACATCAGGAGTTTTATTCATGAAGGCTTTGTACGAAACATTTGGAACCGTAGTGATTACCGTCATCTTAAACTCACGTTCTAGGCGCTCTTGAATAATTTCCATGTGGAGCATTCCTAAGAATCCACAACGGAAACCAAACCCAAGTGCGGCAGAAGATTCAGCTTCAAAAACCAAGGAAGAATCATTCAACTGAAGTTTCTCCATGGAATACCTCAACTCTTCGTAGTCTTCAGTGTCAACGGGATATATACCAGCAAATACCATTGGTTTTACATCCTCAAAACCTTTAAGCATTTCTTGCGTAGGGTTTTCATGTGTTGTAATTGTATCTCCAACTTTAACTTCAGCCGCCTTCTTAATACCAGAAATAATGTAACCAACATCTCCAGCTTTAACTTCTTTTTGAGGGGAGAGATCCATTTTTAAAATCCCAACCTCTTCAGCATTATACGACTTTCCTGTATTTAAAAATTTAACTTTATCTCCTTTGCGAATCACCCCGTTTTTAACTCGGAAATAGGCAATAATTCCTCTGAAAGAGTTAAATACTGAGTCAAAAATCATTGCTTGTAATGGTGCTTCTTCATCTCCTTTTGGCGCAGGAATACGGTCAATTACAGCTTTTAATATTTCTTCAACACCTAAGCCTGTTTTACCAGATGCAGGAATTACTTCGTTCGGGTCACAACCGATTAATTCAACAATTTGATCGGTAACTTCTTCTGGTTGTGCACCAGGCAAGTCCATTTTATTTAAAATTGGAATAATCTCTAAATTGTGCTCTAAGGCTAAGTATAAATTTGATATTGTTTGTGCTTCAATTCCTTGAGAGGCATCTACAATTAATAGAGCTCCTTCACAGGCAGCAATGGAGCGCGAAACCTCGTAAGAGAAATCAACGTGTCCAGGTGTGTCAATTAAATTCAAAACATATTCTTCACCACCTAGGCTATAATTCATTTGAATTGCATGGCTCTTAATGGTGATTCCGCGTTCACGTTCCAGGTCCATATCATCCAACGCTTGGTTCTGCATTTCTCTATCAGAAATAGTCCCTGTTGTCTGTAATAAGCGATCTGCGAGTGTACTCTTCCCGTGATCAATATGTGCAATAATGCAAAAGTTTCGAATGTTCTTCATATCGGTATAACACTGTCTAATTGACACAGCATGCAAAAATACACCAAAATTATGAATTGCAGGAGTATGGGGCTGTAAAACATTGAACGGGAAAGGCTAACCTCTCCCGTTCAAAAACTAAATTACTAACTTATTTATGAAAACTAATCTCATATTAAATACGCTGTAAACATTGAAATAGTATATCCGTATTGGAAGTTTAACATTTTTTTTCAATTGATTATGAGTGGGATGAAGTCTTTCTGTGTGTTTTTATACTTGAAATTATAGTTTTTGCATTACACAATTTCCATTTTCCGAAGTAAGAACGAAGCATTCATGTTTTGACAAACTCCAAGTTTGATTTTATAGTCAAAGAAAAGTTCATCATCTATAATTTGTGCATCAAAGTAATAGTTCTTGATTTCGGGGTGTGTTTTAGACAGTTCACATAAACTTAAATCGTGTGTTGCAATAAGTCCTGTTGACTTACTAGCTATTAATTTTTCTAAAAACTGTTGAGACCCTTCGGCTTTATCTTTACTATTTGTTCCTTTTAGAATTTCATCCAGTATGACAAAATAGTCGTCAGTTTTTAGCGCATCTACAATGAATTTTAAACGCTTCAATTCTGAAAAGAAATAAGATTCAGCATTCTGTAAAGAGTCTGAGGTACGCATACTCGAAATTACCTTGCATGGGTTATAGACATATGATTTTGCCCAAACAGGAAGCCCGCAATTTGCCATAACAAGATTCAGAGCAACGGTTCTAAGAAAGGTTGATTTACCCGCCATGTTAGCACCTGTAATGATGAAAAAATCGGTGGAATTAATAGTGATATTATTCGAAACTAAATCTCCTTTTAGCAGAAGGGGATGCCCAAGTTTTTCGGCGACAAGCTTTTTGGACTCATCGTTTGAAATGGTTGGATAGATGTAGCTTGGATTATTGAAGGTAAGTGTCGCCATTGAGTTTTTTGCATCGAAATACTCGATTACATCAAACCAGTCTTTAACCTGTTTGGCGTTTTCTTGAATCCAAGATTCTATACGCCTCCCGAAAATGATATCCCAAAGAAAAAAACCATTAATAATAGGAGTTAGGAAAATATTGTTCCGATTTCCTAAGTTACTGATGTCTTTTGTCAGTGCTTTAAGTTTTGTTGAAGCGGGAGTTTCATTGAAATAAATTTTTTCGCGCTGCGCTTTAAGGAGTGTTGACTCGAAGGATTCACGCTCAATAATTTTGAGCAATGCTGCATATTGAGATAGCGTATCTTGCACTTTTGTTGCACGGTAATATAGTGCGCTTGTTTTTTTTACAAACGTTCCAACTATTGTGAGCCCGAGCATTAACCAAAGCAGGATTATACCGCCTGAAATTAAATGCATTGTATACGCAGCAATTAATCCGATGGAAATGAGTGAAAATACAGCAGGCAGGTGTTTGGTGATAGGAGGCAGGTAGGGCTTGTAGTGTGATAACCAATTAAGAATTGGTTCAGAATCACTTTCGCCTTCAACAATTGCAGCAGTTGTCTTAAAGTGGTGTCTAAATACGGCTTTTTTACAAAGTTCTTTATTTGCTTCTTGCTTTTGTTGTATGCCTTTTATGTGGTTTTCATTTAGCCAAAAAGCCAATAATTCTTCTCCTTTCTTTGTTTCGGTTCTATTAATAAGCTGAAATAATGATCCCTGTCCAAACAGGTCGATGTCTTGGTTGTATTTATGACCCTCAAAGATATATGTACTTCCATTTGAAATCTGAGATAGGTCTCCTTCTAAAACCTGTACTTCTAAAGCGTTTAGCTCGAGGCTTTTTTTTAGGTAGGTTATTTGTGCTTTTAAATCGGAAGACTTAGATACGAGTTTCAAAAAAAGAATTAGCCCAACGGTAAAACTTATCCCAACGAGCATACTGTTTTCAAAAAACAAGTAAGTAATTAAAGTAGTTCCAACAAACGTGGAAAGACGTAGCATAGAAAACAAGAAGGTTTTCTTCTTCTGTTTAGAAAGCAGAGTAGAAGTTTCTTTAATGCGTGAATTGTAATAATTTTGGGGATTCATAGGTGTAAAAAAAGGCTTTTGTAAAACGTACAAAAGCCTTTAGAAGTATTATATGATAAATTTCAGTTTATTGAAAACCGTTCTTGTGATAATTATAAATGCTTTCCCTTCTACAATCCTAGGAGAACTTCAGTAGGGCTTTTTGCACCAAAAATCATTCGTTCAGGGTTCTCTAACATTTCTTTCACCTTGACTAAGAAGCTTACAGATTCTTTACCATCAATAATTCTGTGGTCATAAGATAAAGCAAGGTACATAATTGGACGAATTTCAACCTTTCCATTAATCGCAACAGGTCTTTCAACAATGTTATGCATTCCAAGAATAGCAGATTGTGGAGGGTTAATAATTGGAGTCGACAGCATCGATCCGAATACACCACCATTTGTAATTGTGAACGTACCTCCAGTCATTTCGTCTGGCGTAATTTTCCCATCTCGTGCTTTAATTGCTAATCGTTTTATCTCTCGCTCAATTTCGGCTAATGACATTTGCTCTGCGTTACGTACAACAGGAACCATTAATCCTTTTGGTGAAGAAACAGCAATGCCAATGTCTGCATAATCATGAAGAATCATTTCTTTCCCGTCAATTTGTGCGTTTACAGCAGGGTATAGGTTCAATGCTTCTGTTACAGCTTTTGTAAAGAAAGACATAAACCCAAGATTTACCTCATGGTAATCAGCAAATGCTTTTTTATATTTTGCACGTAAATCCATGATAGGCTTCATATCAACTTCATTGAATGTAGTTAACATGGCCGTGTCATTTTTTACAGCAACTAATCGTTCTGCAATTTTACGACGCATTAATGACATTTTTTCGCGAGACTGTTCTCTAGTTCCACCCCAGCCTTGTGCAGCAGCAGAGGAGAATCCAGCAGCCATAGCAGCAACGACATCTTGTTTCGTGATGCGTCCATCTTTACCTGTACCACTTAATTGGTTTGAGTTAATCCCATTTTCTGCCATTATTTTAGCAGCAGCAACAGACGGAGTCCCTGTTGCGTACGATTTTTTCTCATTTACTGGATTTGGGCTGGGTGCAACTGGCTTAGTTTCTTCTTTAACAGGAGCAGTCACTACTTCTGGAGTAGCAACCTCCCCTGCAGAAACAAATCCTTCTGGTTTTTTTGCGCTGGTATCAATCAGGCAAACAACAGCTCCAACGTTAACCGTATCACCATCTTCCGCTTTCAGTGTAATGATACCACTTTCTTCAGCAGGCAATTCTAATGTTGCTTTGTCAGAGTCTACTTCGGCAATTGCTTGATCCTTTTCAACATAGTCACCATCAGAGACTAACCATTGTGCAATCTCTACTTCAGAAATTGACTCTCCTGGACTTGGCACTTTCATTTCTAATACTGACATATCTCTAACTTTAATTTTTTATTATAAACGACTTAGCCGTTACTATTTTTTAGTGTTCACTTTAGCGTAGGCAAACAACTCATTAAACAAGCGCTCTAATCTTCTTTTGTGAAGGTCATGAGAACCTCCGGCAGCAGCAGCTGACGGGCGTCTACAGATTCCAATTAGGCTTAAGCTTCTTAATTGCATAGCCATATAAGTCCAAGCACCCATGTTTTCAGGTTCTTCTTGTGCCCAAATTAAATTCTTGGCATGCTTATATTTTGCAAGAATTTCATCTATTTGAGTTGCTGGCAGTGGGTATAATTGTTCTATTCGAACAAAGGCCATGTTATCAACACCTAATTCCTCTGCCTTTTCAGTTGCTTCGTAATAGAACTTACCTGAACAGAAAACTACAGTATCAATGTTTTTAACATTTGCTGTTGGATCGTCAAGAACTTCCTGAAAGCTTCCTTTTGCCATAGCGTCTAGTGTAGATGTAGCTCTAGGATGACGCAATAATAATTTTGGAGAGAAAACAACTAATGGCTTTCTAAATTCACGTTTCATCTGCCTTCTCAACAAGTGAAAGTGATTCGCAGGAGTAGACGTATTGACAATCTGTATATTCAAGTCAGCACATTGCTGTAAGAAACGTTCCATACGGCCACTTGAGTGTTCAGCACCTTGGCCCTCGTATCCATGAGGGAGCAACATAACCAATCCACTTTGAGTTGACCATTTATCTTCACCAGCGGTAATAAACTGATCGACGATAATTTGTGCTCCATTGTAAAAATCTCCAAATTGTGCCTCCCAAATTGTCAAGCCATTTGGACAAGCTAGTGAGTAGCCATATTCATACCCTAATACACCATATTCTGAAAGAAACGAGTTGTATATTGTAAATGGTGCTTGCGTTTTTGAAAGCATGTTTAGTGTGACCACTTCTTCTTCAGTATCTTCTGTTTTAACGACAGCATGACGGTGAGAAAAAGTTCCTCTTTCAACATCTTGCCCCGAAATACGAACAGGGTGACCTTCGTCTAAAAGTGTTGCATAAGCAAGCATTTCAGCGGTTCCCCAATCCAGGCGATCTTCTTTAATCGCATTGAATCGATCTTTGAAAATCTTAGATATTTTTCTGAAATATTTTTTCCCCTCTGGAAGCGTTGCTAGTTTTTCGCCAAGTTCATTCAACTTCTTTTTACTTACTCCAGTTGAAGGTGATTTAATGAAGTCTGCGGCCTTACCACTTCTATACCCCTCCCAAGCATCGCTTAAGAAATCGTATACCAGTGCTTTTTCATGTTTTCTAGATTCTTTAAATTCGTCCTCTAGATAATCGTTAAACTCGTCTGTAAACTTCTTGGCCTCTTCTCTATTTAGAACACCTTCTCCAATTAGTTGGTTCAGGTAGATGTCTTTTAAGCCTGGGTGTTTAGCTATAAGGTTATATAGGTTTGGTTGCGTAAATTTAGGCTCATCACCTTCGTTATGGCCGTATTTTCGGTATCCCAATAAATCAATAAAAATATCGCCATTGAAATGTTGGCGGTACTCCATAGCCATTTCCATTACTTGAATTACAGCTTCAATGTCGTCGCCATTTACATGAAAGACAGGACAGAGTGTAGTTTTTGCAACATCAGTACAATATGTTGAAGAACGTCCATCCAAGTAGTTTGTAGTAAACCCAACCTGATTGTTAGTAACAATATGAATAGTTCCACCGGTTTTATAGCCATCTAATTGGGCCATTTGCACTGTTTCATAAACAACTCCTTGACCAGCAATTGCAGCGTCTCCGTGAATTAATACGGGACAAACTTTTTTATAATCGTAATTTAATTTATGCTCAACTTTCGCTCTTGAAATCCCTTCTACAACAGGGTTAACCGCTTCTAGATGAGAAGGATTTGGAGAAAGGGTAAGTACAAGGTCTTTTCCTTTTTTTGATTTAACAAACGAAGTAAATCCTTGGTGATACTTAACGTCGCCATCAAAGCGTTCATCAATTTCAAATTCTTTCCCTTCAAATTCTGAGAAAATATCTTTTGGTCGTTTTTCAAAAATATTGGTGAGGGTATTTAAACGCCCTCTATGTGCCATTCCAACCACAAACTGTTCAACACCGTTGTCTGATCCCTTTTGAACTAGTGTATCCAAAGCTGGAATTAAGGCTTCTAACCCTTCAACAGAAAAACGTTTTTGCCCTACGAATTTTTTCCCTAGAAAAGATTCAAAACCTGTTGCTTGAGCCAACTTCTTAAAAATATCGATTTTACGATTTGCGTCGTATTTTGGTCGATTTTTTAATTCAATGGTTTGTTTAAACCATTGAATACGGTTTGGTTCATGCATGTACATATATTCAATACCAATGGATTGACAATATGTTTCCTCAAGGTCTTTAATGATTTCTCGAAGTGTTGCTGGACCAATTCCAATTTCTTCTCCTGCTTGAAAAACAACGTCTAAGTCACTTTCTTCTAAGTTGAAGTTTGCAATATCAAGGGAGGGTGCATATTTCCGTCTGTCTCTTACCGGGTTTGTTTTTGTAAAAAGATGGCCACGGTTTCGATAACCGTCAATCAAATTAATTACGTTAAACTCCTTACGGAAGTTTTCAGGGATTTCGCCCCCATCTTCAAAGTTAGTTCTAGCAAAATCAAATCCTTCAAAGAATTTTTTCCAGCCGAGATCAACACTCTCAGGGTCTTGAATGTACGATTTGTACAAATTGTCAATTGCGTTTACATCCGCATTTCCAACATATGATACTTTATCCATTATTTCTTATGCACAGTTTATGGAAAACCAAAGTTAGACAATTTGAATACTTCTGGCCATTAGATTGACGAAAAATGCTTGATAATATGTTAGATTTTTAAAAAAGCCCCCTTAAATGGACTTTATAAGCCTCTCTTTGTAGAATTAATATACTTAATTCACCTGAAATGTTTGGGCTTTTAAGCAGGGTTGTAAAATCCGATTGTGGGATGTCAATTTGATACAAGAGTTGTAATAATTGTGTTTCCCCTAATTTCATCACTTCAATGAGTTTTGACTCGATTTCCTGGATGATTTGATCATAATTGAGCTTTTTCAATGAAAATTGCGCAGTAAAATTGACTCCTGACTGGTTAAAGTCTTTCATAATTTGCAACTGTGTTTTTAAGACAAAATCATTTGATTGAAAGGCTGAATCAAGGTCATTTTTAGAAAGAAATAGCATCATTTTTAACCCTTAATGAATGCCACACCCAGCTTCAAAAGCTTTTTCTGGAGACATAAAGCTTAGGTTTCCATTTGCGTCTTCAGCCATTAGAATCATTCCTTGAGATTCAACTCCCCGAATTTTACGCGGAGGTAAATTCATTAATACGGTCACTGTTTTTCCAACAACCTCCTCAGGAGAATAATGCTTTGCAATTCCTGACACAATTGTTCGAGTGTCTAAGCCAGTATCTACTATTAGCTTCAGTAATTTGTCCGCTTTCTTTACTTTTTCTGCTTCAAGAATAGTCCCTAGACGGATATCCATTTTCGTGAATTCATCAAAGGATGCATCTTCTTTTTGCGGGTCAAAAATGGTTTCAACTGTTTTTGTTGCTTCTAGTTTTTCTATTTCAGTTTCTACTAACGAGTCTTCAATTTTTTGAAACAGAATACTTGGCTTATTTGTTAAATGTCCAACAGAAATTAAGTCAATGTTACCTGCATGACCCCAGCTTGATGTTTTATACCCCAAGAATTCAGATAACTTTTCGGCAGTTTCAGGTAAAAATGGTTGGAGAACAATGCTCAAGTTTGCTGTAATTTGTAAGGCAATATTCATGATTGTTTCAACGCGAACAGGGTCTGTTTTCACCAATTTCCAAGGCTCCATGTCAGCTAAATACTTGTTTCCAAGTCTTGCTAAGTTCATTGCTTCGGTCTGTGCTTCTCTAAACTTGTATTTATAAGAAAGGGCTGATATTTTTCCTGGAATAGCGTTTATTTGAGCAATTACATCGCTGTCATAATCGGTTAGTTCACCCAGTGCAGGAACTTTCCCATCATAATATTTTTGTGTTAGAACTAAAGCTCGATTTACAAAGTTTCCTAGAATGTCCGCCAATTCACTGTTTATTCGAGTTTGATACTCTTTCCAAGTAAACTCACTGTCTTTTGTTTCCGGAGCAATAGAAGTAAGTACATACTTTAATTCATCTATTTTATCTGGATAGCGTTCAATGTACTCGTGTAGCCAAACAGCCCAGTTTCTAGAGGTAGAAAATTTATCTCCTTCTAAGTTTAAAAATGCGTAGGCAGGAACATTATCAGGTAAAATTAAATCACCGTGTGCTTTAAGCAGGATAGGAAATATAATTGCATGAAATACAATATTATCTTTTCCTATAAAGTGAACTAATTTACGGTCTCCCGTCCAATAGTCCTTCCAGTTTTTATTGTTATCAATTGCCCATTTTTTTGTTGCTGAAATGTATCCAATAGGAGCGTCTAACCAAACATATAAAACTTTTCCATCGCTCCCTTTAACAGGAACTTTTACCCCCCAGTCCAAATCTCTTGTCATGGCACGAGGGCGAAGACCTCCATCAATCCATGACATACATTGACCAACAACTTGATTTCTCCATTTAGAGGCATCGTGTTGTTTCACGCCATCAAGAACACCGTCATTTACCCATTCTTTAAGCCATTGTTCATGATTTTGCATTGGTAAGTACCAGTGCGAAGTCGTGCGCATAACAGGTGTGTTACCGCTTAAGGTTGACTTGGGATTGATCAAATCTGTAGGGCTTAAAGCGGAGCCACATTTCTCACATTGGTCCCCATAAGCGCCATCGTCTTTACAACTTGGACAGGTTCCTGTAATGTAGCGATCAGCTAAAAACTGGTTATACTCTTCGTCATAATATTGTTCGCTCGTCTCCTTTGTGAATTGTCCTTTATTATCTAAGACTTTAAAAAATTCTTGTGCAGTTTCGTGGTGAATTTCACTTGATGTTCGATGAAAAATATCAAATGAAATCCCAAAATCGTTAAAAGCCTTGCCAATGATTCCATTGTATCTTTCTACAATTTCTTCCGGGGTGATTCCTTCTTTTTTTGCACGTAAAGTAATAGCGGCACCATGCTCGTCACTTCCACAAATGAAAGCAACATCATGGTTGTTCATACGTAGAAAACGCACAAAAATATCAGACGGTAAATAAACACCAGCAACGTGTCCTAAATGAAGGGGCCCGTTAGCATATGGTAAAGCAGCTGTAACAGTGAATTTTTCTTTTGTCATTTCGAGATGATGAAATTGTTTGTCGCAAAGTTAATAAAAGCAAGTGCTACTTACTAATAAACAGAACGGGTACATTTTTACAGTGTCGTTTCAACTTCAACAAAACGAATATCAAAAGCTTCGAGCTCTTTTAAAATAGGAGTATAGATGTCTTTCTGAACAGGAAGGGTAACTCCTTTAGTTGTTAAATTACCTGTAAGAATCATTTTAGCACATATTGCAGCCGGTATTCCAACAGTGTTGGACATTGAGGTATACATCTGATCTTCTCCTATGTTTACCATGTGAGATGATATTGCATGTTTCTCATTGTTTAGCTCGTATTCAAATTGATGAACCATAACAAGCATGTCTTTATCTTGTGGGTCTAAGGACAGCTTAGCGACAAGTATTTTTTGAAGTACTTGTGCTGGCGTTGCATTTTCCACCTCCAATAATGGTTTGTCATCAAACAGTCCAAGCCATTCAAAACGGCTATAAAGCTCCAGCCGTTCAGGACGTAAAAAGTCTTTGAATTTACCTTCAACTGTTTTTTCTGCGTTGTATGGGAGAAAGGAGTTAAGGAATTTTCTCGGGGTTAAATCTTTTGTGTTTATTAATGTGTAGGTGTCATCAGTCATTCCCAATTCAATGAAGAGATCCCATGCTTTACAGTAGCCCGGTCTTCTTAAAGTTCCTCTAAAAATAGTTGGAATATCTTCTAACCCATATGTTGCTCTATACGACAATGAATCACGATTTGCATAGCCTACAAAATCACCAAATCCCTCAACATTTATATGGTCGAGCCTTCTATATAACCTGTTGTACGGAATGTACTTGTATTGGTTGTTACGTTTAAAACAAGCTGCCCCTCCTTGACCTGCAAGCACAACATTTCGAGGGTTCCAAGTGAACTTGTAATTCCAAGGGTTGTTGTCAGATTCTGGTGCAACTAACCCGCCACAAAACGATTTAAAGCTGGTTACTTTACCACCTTTAGACTTTATTTCATCAATGATTTTCATGGCGCTCATATGATCTAATCCTGGATCAACACCAATTTCATTCATAATAACAATACCAGCATCTTTTGCATCTTGATCAAGCGCTCTCATTTCTGGAGAAATATAAGAAGGCGTAATAAGGTTTGTTTTAAGGTCAATACAATCTTTGGCAACATCCAGGTGAAAGCGTGCGGGTAACATGGAAATTACGAGGTCTGCTTTTTCAATTTCAGGTTTTCGTTCGTCTGCATTTAAGGCATTGAAACTTAACCCAATACCGTTGCGATGGCCATTGATTTTGGCGTTTACTAAATCGATGTCGCGATCAACAATACGTACCTGCCACTCGTGAGCGATAGAATTTTCTAATAAGTATCGAATAAGAGATGACGCTGAAAGACCAGCACCTAGTACGAGAATCGTTTTCATATAAACTTGATTTAGGTCAAATGTATATAATGAAATTGCCGATTCAAAACGTTAAAACAAATAGTTTTAAACCAATAGATTGTTGAATTAAATCGTTGAGACTCTAGCTCGAAATTATTCATTGCGTACCTTGATGAACTTCATTGTTTTAGCGTTTCTGAAGTTATCATTTAATAACAGGTAGTAAATTCCAGGCTCTAAATTGGTTACGCTGATTGTCATTGATTGTGATGGGATGTGTGTAGAGCTTTGAATAATTCTTCCTGCTTGATCCATAATTGAAATTTTCAATTGAGAACCGGCGGCATTACTAATTCGTAAGTTGATGTCAGATTTAGTTGGGTTAGGATGAAGAGTAATTGTTCCAAACGACAGGTCGTTAAGTGAGGCCATGTTGTGGAATAACAATTCTGAAAGTCCAATACAACCATTTGTAAAAGTGACCTGAACAGAATAGTTTCCTGATGTATTTGCATTGTGTGACTGCGCTGTTGCTCCTGGTATTGGATTTCCTTCAAAATACCATTGGTAAGAATTACCGATAATTGTAGTTAGCGTATCATTACTCTGTGCTATTGTAACTATAGGAACAATTTCCATTACCGTATTAATAGGAGTTGAAATACACGATTGATTCTCACCATAAATGACGTGCGATGATGATTTTCCAGCTTCAATAAAAGTAACACCATCTAAGTCCATTATATGCTCAGGAGTATTTATTAATGTACTTGTTATAGAGGATAACTGTCCCTCAATGTTGTTCCCAAAACCAAATACAGAATTATCATTACGTTGAACTAAAGTGGTGTATTGCCCGGTAGAAATAGATCTAGCACCTTGAATATTAATTTCAATTGGACTCAGTTCGTTTGAGAATGTCCCCGTCCCCAGTTGTCCATATGTATTACTCCCGGTAGTATAAACCTTCCCGTTTGTAAGAATAAAAGCAGAATGAGTTGCTCCACCTTGAGCGTTAATTACATTCCTTAATGGAGACAGTGTAGGAGATAGCCTGTTATTTAAATCATCAAGACCTAGCTGTCCTGAACCATTATTCCCCCACACAAAAAAATCGCCAGTTGCGTTAATTGCAAAACTATGGTATTCTCCAGCTCCAATACTGACAATATTAGACATCCCTGAAATTATAAGAGGAGTGTTCGAAGAGGTTAAATTACCTTGACCAAGCTGCCCAAAATCATTGTTTCCGACTGTAAAAACTGTTCCATCATTACGTAAAATCACGAAGTGAGATTTACCGCCAGCAATTGAATCTACATTTGTTATGTTCGTATTCAGAAAAGGAAAATTAATAACCGCATTATTTCCAGTCCCTAGCTGTCCTTCGGTGTTATTCCCCCATACGTAAACGGTTCCTGTTAGATCAACAGCCATGCTACTTGATTCAGAAGTGGCGACTGTTTTAATATTGGTTAATGTTGGTACCTGTTGAATTGTATTTGAGCTCGTCTGCATAGTTGAGAGTAGCGTATTTACCCATCATACTACTTATGAGAGTTATAGCGGCATTGGTTGACTTGTTTATTCGGATAGAAGTCGTGTAAAGCTCCCCCATTTTAAAGTCAATTCGATTTCTTCCCTCCGCAAAATAAATTTCCATTTTGCTGTCCCTTAACATAGCGACTCCTTGCCGTACAGATAAAGTCGTATCATTAGCTTTGACGTCAATATTGTATTGAATATATCCTTCTTCTAGCTGTGAAAACGCAAATTTCCCAAAAAAGAGTATAGCAATTAATGTGTAATTTCTCATACTACAAATATAGAAACAATTTAAAGCCATACTTTGCGGGGTTTAGATATTGAAAATCTTTTTTAATTCTTAGTTTTGTTTTTGAAATTAATTGTAAAAAAATGGGTAGAGCATTTGAATACCGTAGAGCCGCAAAAGAAAAACGTTGGGACAAAATGTCTAAATTATTTCCGAAATTAGGGAAAGCCATAACGATGGCTGCTAAAGAAGGAGGTACGGATCCGGATATGAATGCCACTCTTCGTTCTGCAATTAAAAATGCGAAGGCGCAGAACATGCCAAAGGACAATATAGATGCTGCAATTAAACGTGCAGACGGAAAAGATGCAGAGTCCTACTCAGAGATGAACTATGAAGGAAAGGGCCCTCACGGAGTACTTGTTTATATCGAGTGTGCTACAGACAATCCAACACGAACAATTGCTAATGTGAAATCATACTTTAATAAAGCAGGAGGGTCTTTAGTTGGAAATGGATCGTTGGAGTTTATGTTTAATCGAAAATGTGTTTTTGAGTTTGAGAAAACAGAAGAAATGAATATTGAGGAACTTGAATTTGAATTAATTGATTCAGGTTTAGAGGAAATAGAAGCGGTAGCTGACAAAGTCTTTGCCTATGGTGATTATACAGCGTTTGGTGAACTGTCTACAGCGTTAGAAGGGTTAAACATTGATGTTACTAAATCCAATTTAGAACGCATCCCAACATCTCCAGTGAGCTTCAGTGAAGACCAGCTTGTTGACATTGAAAAAATGTTAGATAAAATTGAAGATGATGACGATATTCAGCAGGTTTTTACAAATATTGAATAGCGCTAAAGGGTAATTTTATTGCTATCGTATAGAATAAACAGAAAATAAATCAGTTCATATACCTGTTAACTATTTTGAATAGATCTAATTAGAATGATTAAAAGATTAAAACATGTTTTTTATTGCTTAGTTGCACTTGTATTCGTTTATAGCTGTTCAACCGAAAAAAACACACTGATAAGTCGATCGTATCATGGGTTAAACGCACACTACAATGGGTATTACAATGCAAACGAACTGATCAATGAGTCGCTTAATACGTACCGATCCTCGTTAGAGGAAGATTTTTATTCCCTATTACCCATTGATGCCGTTCCGAATAAAGAGGAAATTATAGGAATGTACCCTGCCATTGATACAGCGATACATAAATGTACCAAGGTGATTAAAGATCATAGCATGCCGAGTAATGACCGTCCTGCGAGGAAAAAGGACGAGCACAACAGGTGGATAGATGAAAATTGGGTTACAGTAGGACAGGCTCTTTACTATCGTCTCGATTATGAAGGAGCAATTAAAAACTTCAAGTTCATTAAGAAATTCTATAAAAATGACCCATCGTTATATGTTGGTGAATTGTGGATTGCTAAAACGAGAATTGCTCAAGGGAAATACACCGAAGCTAAATTAAGTCTAGATAAATTAGATAAGGCAATCGTTGCAGAGGTATCTAGAGAAACAAAGCGGTTTAGGAAATTAAAAAAGAAGAAAAAAGGCAATGAAATCGCAAAGTTTCCCAAAAAAATAAAATTTGATCTAGAGAAAACAAAGGCAGATTTAGCATTGAAAAGAGGCAAGAAGAAAGATGCAATTACGCATTTGGAATCGTCGTTGTCATTTGCTAAAAAGTCAAAAGATAAAGCACGGGTACACTTTGTTCTTGGCCAACTATATGAAGCAGTTGGGAATAATCCAATGGCAAGCAATCACTATGCAAAGGTGTTGAAAAAGGATGCTCCATTTCAAATGAGTTTTAATGCACGGTTAAAGAAAGCGTCGTTAGGAAGTAGTGAAAAGAAACGGTTAGATCTATTTAAGATGTTGAAAGATGCTAAAAACGCACCCTTCAAAGATCAGATTTATTATGCACTTGCAGACATAGAGCTTAAAGAAGAAAATGAGCCAAAAGGAATTGAATACTTACACCAGTCAGCGTTTTATTCTACAAAAAATACACGTCAAAAAGGGATGGCTTATGAGCGTTTGGCTGACATGAGTTTTGACAAAAGAAAGTATGTTAATGCCCAAAAGTATTATGACTCATGTGCTACGGTTATTAATGATAACTACCCAAATGCAGAAGTTATTCGCAATAAGGCATCTAACTTGGCAGACTTGGTTGTTGCAGTAGAGACCGCTCAATATGAGGACAGTGTCCAGATGATTGCAGGGTTAGATGAGGCCGGGCGTAAAGATTTCTTAAAGGCTTTAATCAAAAAGATTAAAGCAGACGATGCTAGACAGAAAGAAAAGGAAGCAGCAAGGCTAAGGGAATTGCAAGCGAACGAAAACCTCTTTGTTCAAAGTGGAGAGGGGTCTAAGTGGTATTGGAATAATGCAAAGTCAAGGGCAGAAGGGCTAGATGACTTTAAGCGTCTTTGGGGAACTCGTGAAAATGAGGATGATTGGCGTCGTTCAGAAAAAATTGTACTTGGAGATTTTACAGAGATTGAAGTGGATGATTTAGGTGTAGACACTTTGGTTATTCCAGACGACACATTAACGGTTGAGTACCTCTCTTTAAAGCTACCTCTAACGGATTCATTACTGGCAATTTCTAATGTTAAGCTACTTAAATCACGTTATGATGCCGGTGTTATTTACAAAGAGTTATTGCAAGAAAAAGAGATGGCTGCCTATGAGTTTGAAGCAGTCTTAAGTAAGAATATAGAGAATAAACATAATTTAATGTCTGCGTTCCAATTGTATAAACTTCGAGAAAAAACGAATGCCGCTAAAGCGGAGGGACACAAGTCTTATATTTTAAATAATTACCCAAATAGTGATTACGCAAACTATCTAAGAGACCCGAATTTTTTCCTAAAGAAGAAGGAGCGTGATGCATTGGCAGAACAGGAGTATGTGAAGATATTAGACCGCTATAACCGTAAGCTATATTACCCTGTCATTTCAAAAGCAACAATTGTTATTACAGACGAAAAAGACAATGTATTTCGATCAAAATATATGCTGTTAAAGGCCTTGTCTATTGGGCAGATAAATGAAGACAAAAGTGAATTGTTACCAACTTTGAATGCTGTCGTATCCGAATACCCGAAAACATTAGAGGCAGATAAAGCACTTGAAATGATTGATATTATAGAGAACGGCTACTCTAAAAATATACCTGCTGATTTTGGAAACAAATCATTGTTTAATTATGACGATAAAGCGAGGCAAATGGTTATCGTTTTCTTAGATGAAGATGATAATTCAAGCCTGTCTAAGGCTAAAATAGTCGATTTTCACCGTGAATTTTTTAGTCGAGATAAATTGAATGTAAGCTCTAAAATATACAGCCCAAAACAAAGTATTGTCTTAACTCGATATTTTGAAACTGAAGCAGAAGGAACAGAATATATTCGCATTTATAAGAAAACAAGAAAGTATCTGTTAGACTTGCAAAACGCGAAAATTTTAATGATCACATCAGAGAATCTAAAGGTCTTGTTTGAAAAACAAAACTTACCGGAATATGAATTATTTTACGAAGAATATTATTAGGCTATGAAAAAGAAAGGAGGCATGTCGTTAGAAAATCCAGATCGATTAAATATAATTGTTGAGGGCTCTAGGGTTCTTGGAGATATGATTACAGATTCTAACCTTCGTATTGATGGCGAAGTTTTAGGTAATGTGACTTCAGCATCTAAGGTTGTGGTAGGCGAAAACGGACGTATTACAGGAGACCTAACATGTACTGACGCAGATATTGAGGGCCATGTAAAAGGAGTTATGAAAATTGATGGGCTACTTGCGTTAAGATCGAAGTCTGTAGTTGATGGAGATATTACAACGTCTAAATTTGAAGTTGAGGAGGGCGCACAGTTTTCTGGAAGTTGTAAGATGAATAACTTCATAAGCACACCAGAGCCGAGTTCTGAAACAACACAAGAAGATTTAATCTACTAATGAAGCCGAACCCCAAAAAAACTAACAATTTTTCTAAGTACGCTCGATTTTCAGCCCTTGGAATTCAAATGGGTGTAATAATTGGTTTCTTTTCGTGGCTTGGCGTATTTTTAGATGATCGATATCAATCTAAAACCGGTTGGTGGACAATAGGCCTGTCATTGTTTGGTGTAACAGCTGCATTGTATCTCGTGATTCGAGTGGTGATAAAATTAAGTAAAGACAAATGACCTTAAGTAAACTGTTTCTAAAACGCTTTGTGCCATTGGTGGCTATCGTAATCACGCTACATGTCGTATTGGTATTCACGAAGGTGCTGGGAGGAACGTTTCAACCTGCATTAATAATTGACCTACTTCTTTTTTTGATGTTTGGCGCAGGAGCAATGCTGATCGGACCTGGGTTAGACAAAGATCCAGAGAATTTTGTTAACCGTTTTTTGATTCTTACAACCGTCCAACTTTTAGCTGCAATGTCAATTTTAGCTGCACTAGCATACGTGAAAATGACAGACATGAAAACGATAGCATTACAATTTATATCACTATTTGTTGTATTGTTAGTAATACAATCATTTCTGTTAGTTAAAGGCGTCAAAAATCACAATGTAAACGAATAAATAAGGGCTGTTTTACCCCCTTAACTTAGAGGAAATGCAATAGTTTGAAAAATTCTTATGCTTTAATTAAAAAATCTATGAAAATTATAAATATTTCTATAACTTTGCGCCAAATTTTAAGCTATTTAATTAAGATTGAATAATGGCACTTAGAAGTATGATTAAGGCATTTTTAGCAGTTATGTTCGTAAGTTCGGCGGTTTTTGCGTCTGAACATGAATCGTCTCATGGACACGAAGAAAAAGCATTTAACGTAAATGAAATGATTATGCACCACATTAGTGATGCGCATGAATGGCATTTATGGGGTGATTCACACAACGGAACAACAATCTATCTTCCGATCATTTTGATCGATGGTGGTTTGAAAATGTTTTCCGCCTCTCATTTATACCATGGTAAGTCTGTAACAGCACTAGATGATGACGGAAAAGAATACCACTACAATGTTGGTGAAGGTGTTGCTGAAGGTTATGCTCTTTTTCATGAAACAATTTATAAACTAGAGCACGGTGAGTTACATTTTGAAGGGGGGCATCCTCACAACGCGGCACCGTTAGATTTTTCAATTACAAGAAATGTAGCATCATTATTTATCACATTCTTTTTAATGATATTAATTATGTTCTCTGTAGCTAGATTTTACAAGAAAAATGGTGCTGTTGCCCCAAAAGGAATCGCGAAATTTATTGAGCCATTGATTATATTTGTTAGAGACGATATAGCGAAAGCAAATATTGGCGAAACGAAGTATAAGAAATACGTTCATTATCTATTGACTATCTTTTTCTTTATATGGGTTTCTAACTTAACAGGATTAATTCCATTGTTAGGGTCTAATTTAACAGGAAACATTTCAGTTACTTTATTCTTAGCAACAGCTACGTTATTGGTAACGGTATTTTCAGGAAATAAAAATTATTGGAAACACATATTTGCAACTCCAGGGGTTCCTGTAGCTTTGTTGCCAATTATGATTCCTATTGAGGTAGTTGGGATTTTAACTAAGCCTTTTGCATTGATGGTTCGTTTGTTTGCGAACATTACTGCAGGGCATATTATTATCTTGGCTTTAATTTCTATCATCTTTATTAATCAATCTGCAGGTTGGGGGTTCTTATCCGTACCTATGGCATTGTTTATTTCGGTGTTAGAGTTGTTGGTGGCTTTCTTACAAGCGTATCTATTTGCAATGCTTTCTGCATTGTTTATCGGTGCTGCAGTGGAAGAAGCACATCATTAATTAATTAGTAACTTTTAAAAATAAATAGTTATGGTAGGTAGTATAGCTGCTATTGGAGCTGGACTTGCAGTATTAGGTGCAGGAATTGGTATTGGACAAATCGGTGGTAAAGCCGTTGAAGGTATCGCACGTAATCCTGAAGCTTCAGGAAAAATTCAAACAGCAATGATTATTGCAGCCGCTCTTATTGAGGGTGTTGCGTTATTCGGGGTAGTAGTTGGTCTTTTAGGACTTAACCCAGCTGCATAAGAATTATAATCTTGTCGCGACAAATAGTTGCGACAAGATTTAAATTAGAAATTAACGTAAATAAAAAATAAAAATGGAATTAGTTACTCCGGACTTAGGTCTTTTATTTTGGACAGGGATTGTATTTTGCATTCTTTTGTTTCTTTTAGTAAAGTTTGCTTGGAAGCCAATCTTAAGTGCTGTTAATGCACGTGAAGAGAAGATTTCTAGCGCTTTAGAATTAGCTGAAAAGACTAAGGAAGAAATGAAAACGCTTCAAGCGGCAAATGAAAACTTGTTGAAAGAAGCACGGTCTGAAAGAGATTCAATGATTAAAGACGCAAAAGAAGTTGCTTCTAAAATGGTTGAAGACGCTAAAGGAACGGCAAAAGTTGAAGCTAGTAAGTTAGTTGCAGCAGCAAGAGAGTCTATTAATGCTGAGAAAGGTGCTGCAATTGCAGAGCTTAAAACTCACATGGCAACCTTCTCTATTGAGATTGCTGAGAAAGTTGTTCGTGGAGAACTTTCTTCTGCAGAAAAGCAAAAAGCACTAGCTGATAAGCTTGTAGATGATATTAACTTGAATTAATAAATTCAAAGATGAAAAGTACGAAAGTAGCAACAAGATATGCGAAGTCTTTATTGGAATTAGCAATTGAACAAGATAAAATTGATTCAATTCTTGGTGATATGAATTTCTTGCTTACAACGAACAGTGAAACGCGTGATTTCGAGAGTTTGATCGCAAGCCCAATCGTTAACACGGATAAGAAGATTGAAATTTTCGAAAAAGTGTTTTCACAATTTGAAGATGTTACGATGTCTTTCGTTAAATTAATTACGAAAAACAGACGTGAATCACACCTTCCGGCAATTGCGCAATCGTTCAGTGATCAGGTAAAGGAATTTAAAGGCATTGTTCCAATGACAATTACTTCAGCTGCTCCTCTTGATAGTTCTACTAGAGAGAAGATCGTTGCTAAAGTACAAGCGTCAGTTAAGGGACAGTTAGAAATAGAAGAAAAGATAGATGAATCCTTAATAGGAGGGTTCGTGGTAAGAATGGGAGACATGCAAATTGACGCCTCTGTTTCAAACCAGTTTAATAATTTAAAACAACGTTTAGCACGTTAATTTTGGCTTAGCCAAGTAAACAATACACTAGATGGCAGATGTAAAATCAGCAGAAGTTTCTGCAATATTAAAAGAGCAACTTTCAGGTTTCCGTTCAGAAGCTGAATTGCAAGAGGTTGGTACCGTACTAACAATTGGTGATGGTATTGCTCGTATTTACGGATTGAAAGGAGTTCAATACGGTGAATTGATTGAGTTCGATAGCGGACTACAAGGAATCGCGTTAAACTTAGAAGAAGACAACGTAGGAGCCGTTCTTTTAGGACGTTCAATTGAAGTAAAAGAAGGAGACACTGTAAAGCGTCTTGGTCGTATTGCTTCTGTTAAGGTAGGTGAAGAAATGGTAGGGCGTGTTGTTGATACGCTAGGTAACCCAATTGATGGTAAAGGGCCAATCGGTGGTGAGTTATTTGAAATGCCAATCGAACGTAAAGCACCAGGTGTTGTTTTCCGTGAGCCGGTAACTGAGCCTCTTCAAACAGGAATTAAGGCAGTTGATGCGATGATTCCTATTGGACGTGGACAGCGTGAGTTGATTATTGGTGACCGTCAGACAGGTAAAACTACTGTGGCCATTGATACGATCATTAACCAAAAAGAATTTTACGATAGAGGAGAACCTGTTTTCTGTATTTATGTAGCAATTGGACAAAAAGGTTCAACGGTTGCAGGAATCGTTAAGAAATTAGAAGATGCAGGTGCTATGGCTTATACTGTGATTGTTGCGTCTAATGCAGCTGATCCAGCTCCAATGCAATTTTATGCTCCAATGACAGGTGCAGCAATTGGTGAGTACTTTAGAGATACAGGTAGACCAGGACTTATCATCTTTGATGATTTATCTAAGCAAGCAGTAGCATACCGTGAGGTATCATTGTTATTGCGTCGTCCTCCAGGACGTGAAGCGTACCCAGGAGATGTATTCTACCTTCACTCAAGATTATTAGAGCGTGCAGCAAAAATCATTAATGATGATTCTATTGCTTCTCAAATGAACGATTTACCTGAATCATTGAAAGGTAAAGTGAAAGGAGGAGGTTCTTTAACAGCACTTCCTATTATTGAGACACAAGCAGGTGATGTTTCTGCGTATATCCCAACCAACGTAATTTCAATTACTGATGGTCAGATATTCTTAGAAGGTGATTTATTTAATGCGGGTATTCGTCCAGCAATTAATGTTGGTATTTCTGTTTCTCGTGTAGGTGGATCTGCTCAAATTAAGTCAATGAAAAAAGTTGCCGGAACATTGAAGCTTGATCAAGCACAATACCGTGAGCTAGAAGCATTTGCTAAGTTTGGATCTGATTTAGATGCTGCAACGAAATCTGTACTTGATAAAGGTGCTCGTAACGTTGAGATCTTGAAGCAAAAAGAAGGTGACCCATACCCAGTTGAAAGACAAGTTGCAATTATTTTTGTAGGAACAAAAGGATTAATTCAAAATGTTCCAGTAAACAAAGTAAAAGCATTTGAAGCTGAGTACTTGGATTATTTAGATGCAAAACATGCTGATATCATGGCTTCTTTGAAGTCTGGAAAATATTCAACTGAAGCAACTGACGTTTTAACGAAAGTAGCTAAAGAGTTAGCAGCAAAATATTAATAGTTAGGAATTATGAGTGATGAACATTGTTCATCACTCAAAACTCATCATTCATAACTAAATAAGACGATGGCAAATTTAAAGGAAATAAGAAATAGGATTACTTCTGTAAGTTCAACAATGCAGATCACTTCAGCAATGAAGATGGTTTCTGCGGCTAAGTTGAAAAGAGCTCAGGACGCTATTACTCAAATGAAACCTTATGCTGAAAAGCTTCAGGAGATTTTAGGTAATTTAAGCGCTACGCTTGATCTTTCAGAAAATGCTTATTCTGAGGTTCGCGAAACTAAGAATGTGCTAATTATTGGAATTACTTCAAACAGAGGTTTGTGTGGTGGTTTTAATAATAACATCTTCAAGAAAGTTAGTAATTTGGTGAATGAAGAATATAAGGATGCTAATCCTAAAGTTCTTTGTTTAGGAAAGAAGATAAAAGACCTTTATAAAAAAACAGACAATTACTACATTAACGATGAAGTGGCTGCTGTTGAGGATATTTTTGCTGACTTAAGTTTTGAGAATAGTGCCGTTATTGCTGAAAGCGCAATGAACGCGTTTGTTGCGAAAGAATTTGACAAAGTAGTTGTCGTTTACAATAGCTTTATCAATGCTGCAAGTCAGGAAGTGAAAGCTGAACAGCTTCTACCTATTATTCCTGCGGTGAATGAAAATGAACAAGGGGCCGGAGATTATATTTTCGAACCTGGTAAATCAGAAATCGTTGAAGACCTTATTCCTAAATCGTTGAAGGTTCAATTGTTTAAGGGCTTATTAGACTCAAATGCATCTGAGCATGGTGCACGTATGACAGCAATGCATAAAGCAACAGATAACGCAGATGACTTAAAAAGAAACTTGACGTTATCTTACAACAAAGCCCGTCAGGCAGCTATTACAAATGAAATTTTAGAAATTGTTGGTGGTGCAGAAGCACTAAACGGTTAAATAGAATTATATAATTTATAAAAAAGCCTTCCAATTTGGGAGGCTTTTTTACGTTAAGACTATTAACTTTAAGATTATGAAATATTTGTTGAGTATCATTTTCCTAGCCAGTTTAACTAGTTTTGCACAAGAACGAGCAAAAATCAAAGACAATAGAGCGTATCGTGAGCTTCAAACCTCAGTGGCTGAAAAAAGTATTGTTGAGCTTAAGGAGGGTGTATTGTTGGTAAGGCTAAACATGCGTAAAAGAGAAATAGCTTATTATGAAAGTTTTGGAAACGCAAAAGGAGCAGAGAAGACTCGGAAAAAGCAAGAAAAACAAAACAATCAAATTGTAAAAGGATTTTCAGAACAATTTGACTTCTGTAAGGTGTATTATTTTGCTATGGAAGATTCTAGAATGTTACTCGAGGGACAACAAGACTCGGTTAAGTTCTATGACTCGAGTATGAAGGAGGTAAATACAGTTCAGTTGAATTCTAAAAGCTATTTCATTAGCGAATTTGGTGTTGTAGAATCTGACACGGTTTTTTATTACAAAGGAACAACTCCAGACCCAGGAAGTGTTAACAACCCTGAGGGAGTCAGTTATTATGGCGATCAAAAAAACAACTTGCCTGCACTGGTAATACGGAACAATAAGTTTTATCAATTAAAAGAGCCCTTTCCTTATTATTCAGCATATAACCCTGGAGGAAATGTCAATAAGCGTTACGCAAATACGATCGGTAAATTAAACGCAAAATTGAATGCTTATTACCTAAAGGTAAAACAGCAAGAAGGTGTTAATACAGGGTCTAACTAAGAGAAAAACCAGTAATCTTTTCCTTTAGTTTTGTGTAGAGATAACAGGAAAGACTCAACGTCTTTTTTATCTGTAGGAGAAGCTACTGAAATGATTATTTGTGGGTTATTTAATAGTTTGATTGCCGAATAATGCTGAAGAATTACCCCGTAAATGTCTTTGCCAATTTTTCGATCATTGTCACATACCCAATGAATTTCAGCGTGTGTGTTTAGAAATAATCGAGATAAATCTTTTCCATTTTTCCCTGCTCCCCAAATAACCAATGGCCTGGAAGTATCGCGTTCAATCCGGTTGAAGTAGTTTGCCTTGAGTTCGAAAAAACGATTGTCTTTATAACAGTCCCAGTTCCTAGAGATACGGTCTGCCCGATCTCTCCAAAAATGTAAGACAGTGTCTAGGCCTATAATTTTCAGCTTTTGTTCATAAAAGCGAAAGCATAAATCATAATCTTCTGGAAAAACAGAAGGGTTAAACCCACCAACCAAATCAAAATCGGTTCTATAAACCAACCAACAGTTTGACGGAATTACGCATTCCCGATAAATTTCAACGGCATGTGAGTTTAAGCGAGCTACTTGACAGAGCCATTCGTCATACCGCTTAAACCCATTTCCTATGACACTTTCATCTGAAAAATAAGAAGTTCCACCGGTAATAACAGTTCCCTTTCCGTTAGTAATAAGGGCTTTTAACATGAGGGTAAGCTTGTATGCGGGCATTTTGTCATCAGAATCCATGCGGTGTATACAATCACCTTTACTTTGGCTGTACCCTACGCGGAGTGCCTCAAGTAAGTTGGCTTCATCAAGGTGGATCACTTTAATTCTCACATCTAAACGCTCATAATTTTTTAGCACAGATAATGATGAGTCTACAGAACCATTGTTTACAGCAATCAACTCCCAGTTTCCATACGATTGTCCAAGAATAGAATCGATACAATCATGTAGGTACTTCTCCGTATTGTGAACGGGCATTACAATGGATATGAGAGGAGTTGAGTGGTGCATAAAATTACAACGTGGCTGGAAAGGTATCAATTGTTTTGAAAACAGTCGGGGAATATCTTCATCATTCTCAAGAAACATTCCTTCAAGGGCTTTTACTGTATTCACAAAGTACCTTTCAAAACTCTTTGAAAGGATAGCTCTTAGTCGTTTTGAATTTGCTATTTTCACACTATGGCAACGAATGTAGACAGGTTAAATAAACGCGGAGTAAAGTCCAGTTATGTATCAACAATCATTGGGATTTCTTTGGTTTTATTCATGATAGGGATTGTACTGGGTGGTGTTTTTGGTTTGGATAATATTCAGCGTCAAGCAAAGGAAAATTTACAAGGAGATTTGTTTTTTAAGCCAGAAATGAATCCGGCAGACATTAAACAAGTAGAGCAAGAATTAAAAACATGGAAACAATTTAACGAGGTGTTTTATGTTTCTCCTGAACGTGCAATTGAAGAGTTTACGGGGCAGGATCAAAATGCAGACAATATTCTTGAAATTTTTGAAGGCTACAACCCATTGCCTCCAACAATTGGATTTAAACCCAAGGTTGAGCATGCAACATTAAAAGGAATGCAAGGCATAAAGCAAGACCTGTTAGCAGCTTATGGTGATCGATTAGACGAAGTGAGTTACGACGAATCAAGTGTTAAGTCGGTAAACCTCGGATTTAAACAATTTGTTTATTTATTTGGCGCAGTAGCACTGCTTTTAATTATTGTTGCTGTAGCAATGATTAACAATACAATTCGCTTGGCCTTGTATTCAAAACGATTCTCAATTAAAACAATGCAACTTGTTGGAGCTACTTCAACATACATACGAAGGCCATTCTTATTACAAGCTATTGGAATCGGTATTGTAAGTGGTATAATTGCGATGGCATTACTTTTCGGTCTTTTTTATGCCTTAAACAATTTAGTTGATTCAATTGAAATTTCATACTCCATAGAGACGTTCTTAATACTGCTCGGTTCTTTGGTTTTTATTGGTGTGGTAATCACGTATATTTCAACATGGTTCGCTCTTAACAAATATTTGAGAATGAAATTGGATGATTTGTATTAAATTTGGCGCATGAGTGTAAATAATTCAAAATCGAGTAAGATGAGTTCAATTGAAGATGTATCCAGTAAAGAATCAGTTTCATTAAAGGAGTTTAATAAAACGGCTCCATTTTCATTTAGTGCAAAAAACTACAAGATATTGCTCATTGGACTTGGGGTTAATATTCTTGGGTTTCTGTTAATGATTGGAGGTGCTACTGATGACCCTACAAAGTTTGACGCGAGTGAATTGTTTAGCAATACGCGTATAACGATTGCACCGATGCTTATTGTATTGGGCTACATTGTTATCGCAGTTGCAATTATGAAAAAGCCAAAGGCCAAATAAAATTAAAATTCAATGAGCTTTCTTGAGGCAATAATACTTGGGATAATTCAGGGGCTAACTGAGTTTTTACCCGTAAGTAGTAGTGGTCATTTGGAATTGGCAAAATCCATACAGGGCCAAGACCTTACAGGAGAATCGAGTATGATGCTGACTGTTGTTTTGCATTTTGCAACGGCATTAAGTACCGTACTTGTGTTTAGAAAAGACATTCTAGAAATCGTAAGGGGACTTACGCAGTTTAAAAATAACGAAGCATTTAAGTTTTCTATAAAAATCATCTTATCAATGATTCCAGCAGCAATTGTGGGGATTTTATTTGACGATATCTTGGAGTCCTTTTTTGTCGGTCAAGTTTTACTTGTTGGCTGTATGTTGATTTTAACAGGACTCATTTTATTCCTTGCAGATCGAGCAAAAAACACAAATAAAGAAGTAAGTACTTCAAATTCAATTGTAATCGGTATTGCTCAGGCTGTTGCAATTTTACCCGGAATCTCAAGATCTGGAGCAACAATTGGAACGTCAGTTTTATTGGGTGTAGATAAATCAAAAGCGGCACGTTTTTCATTCTTAATGGTTGTCCCGTTAATTTTCGGGAAAATTGCAAAAGACATGACAAGTGAAGAATTTGTGGGAATGATTTCTGGTGAAGTGGATCTCGGAATTTCAGTTGGCGCTATTTCCGTTGGTTTTATTGCAGCCTTTATCACAGGTATCATTGCGTGTACTTGGATGATTACGATTGTTAAGAAAAGCAAATTGTCTTATTTTTCATATTACTGTTTCACCGTTGGTCTTATAGCTATAGGTTGGACGCTATTTAATTAAAAATGATAACAGAATTTGCTGCAGGAAGCACAATCTTAGTAGATAAGCCGCTTGAGTGGACATCGTTTGATGTGGTCAATAAACTTCGCTGGCATCTGAGAAAAAAACTCGGGGTGAAAAAGTTAAAGGTTGGTCACGCAGGCACATTAGACCCATTAGCTACGGGGCTGTTGGTAATTTGTATTGGAAAACATACGAAACAAATCAACGACCTTATGGTTGGGAATAAAACATACACCGGAACCTTTCTAGTTGGAAAAACAACCCCTTCTTACGATTTAGAATCCGAATATAATGCAGAATTTCCGACTGATCATATCAATGATACGTTATTAGAATCTGTTCGAGAATCCTTTATTGGCGAACAAGATCAAGTTCCACCTATTTTTTCTGCAAAACAGGTTAACGGTAAAAGAGCATATGACTTAGCGCGTGCTGGAGTAGCACTTGAATTAAAAGCAAACAAAATTACGATTCATGACTTTCAAATAGATGCATCTAGTTTTCCAGAAGTAAGGTTTGAATTAACGTGTAGTAAAGGAACGTATATCCGGTCAGTTGCGCATGATTTTGGGCTTAAACTCAACTCGGGCGCAACTTTAATCGCGTTGAGGCGTACACGATCAGGGGCACAAAACATAGAAGAAAGCAAGTGTGTAGAGGAATGGATTGATTTTATTGAGAACTCTCCCCTCTAAAATGTTAATTTTAGTACCTTTGCATCCTTGAAAAAAGAGAATAACATAAACGGGATTGTTGTTATGAATAAAATGAAACTATCGCAGTTCAATTTTGACCTGCCAGAAGAATTAATTGCAGAGTACCCAAGCGATAATCGTGATGAGTCACGTTTAATGGTAATCCATAAGGATACTGGAGAAATCGAGCATAAATTATTTAAAGACGTTATTAACTACGTTGATGAAGGTGATGTGCTGATTATGAATAACACGAAAGTGTTTCCAGCGCGTATGTATGGAAATAAAGAAAAGACAGGAGCTAAGATTGAAGTTTTCTTATTGAGGGAATTGAATCGCGAGAGTCTTTTGTGGGATGTTTTGGTTGACCCTGCGCGTAAAATTAGAATTGGGAATAAATTGTATTTCGGAGAAGACGATTCGTTAGTTGCTGAGGTAATAGACAACACTACATCTAGGGGTAGAACACTTCGTTTCCTTTTTGATGGTCCATATGAAGATTTTAAGAAGGCAATCACTAAACTAGGTGAAACACCGCTTCCAAAGTACATCAAACGTGAGGTTGAGGAGACGGATGAAGATCGTTACCAGACAATTTATGCAAAAGAAGAAGGTGCTGTTGCAGCTCCAACTGCTGGGCTTCATTTTTCTAGACAACTAATGAAACGTTTAGAGCTTAAGGGGGTCGATTTTGCTGAGGTAACACTACATATTGGATTGGGAACATTCCGCCCGGTAGAAGTTGAAGACTTGACAAAGCATAAAATGGATTCTGAGCAAATTTCAATCCACCAGCCTTGTGTTGACATGGTGAATAATGCGAAGAAGAATAAAAAGAAAATAATTGCTGTTGGTAGTACGTCAATGCGTGCAATCGAAACATCAGTTTCAACAGATGGTTTACTGAAGCCTTATGATGGATGGACAAATAAGTTTATTTTCCCTCCGTATGACTTTAGTATTGCAGACGTGTTGATTACAAACTTCCACACGCCGCTATCAACATTGTTAATGATGATTTCTGCATTTGGAGGTCATGAATTGATGATGAGCGCATACCAAGAAGCAATAAAAGAAAAGTATAGATTTTACTCTTATGGTGATGCAATGATGATCATCTAATAAAAGTGATTCGATAAAACGTTAAAAGGATGTTGATTGTTTCAGCATCCTTTTTTTGTACCCATTTGTTTTCTAGAAAATTCATTACAAAAAACAAGCGATAATGGAATTGACTATTTATATTAATTCTAACAGTTTTGTGTTTTTAACGCATAAATAATAACTATTTTTGTAGCGCAAATTTTCGTTAATGGCTAGTGTTTCACCAAGTATGGGGGTTAAAGGGAAAGTGAAGACTTATATGGTCTTTACAAAGTTCCGACTATCTGCCTTGGTTATCATTTCGGCCCTTTCAGGATATTTATTTGTTGGAGGTAACGACGGATTGGAATTGACTTTTCTATTGGTCGGCGGGCTGTTTATAACTGCAGCGTCAAATGGTGCAAATCAAATATGGGAGCGTGAGCTAGACATCCTTATGAAGCGCACTGAAAAAAGACCTCTTCCTCAAGGTGAAATGTCTGTCAATGAAGCATATATTGTGGTTACAGTTTCATTGATTGTTGGCGCAGTTTTACTTTATCTCATTAATCTTCCATCTGTTTTATTGGGGTTGTTGGCATTCGTACTTTATGTGTTTGCATACACACCAATGAAACGAATTTCTCCATGGGCTGTTTTTGTTGGTGCAATTCCCGGAGGTATTCCTCCTATGCTTGGAGCTATAGCTTGCACAGGAAAGTTTGGATTAATTCCAGGGATTTTATTTTTTGTACAGTTTATTTGGCAGTTCCCACATTTCTGGGCCATTGCATGGGTTGCTTACGACGATTATAAAGCGGGAGGCTTCTCCTTGTTGCCATCGAAACATGGAAAATCAAAAAATTCGGCATACCAGATGGTTATTTGGTCAATTGCCTTGATTCCGTTCAGCCTTTTACCATGGGTGATAGGTGCTTCAGGGATTTATTCAATGGTTATTGCTACGTTGTTGGGGGTTGGTTTTTTCTATTACGCATATAGACTATTGTTAACCTGTGACGATAAGGACGCGCGAAAGTTGATGTTCGCATCATTTATCTATTTGCCAATTATGCAGTTTGCCTATGTTTTCGATCGTAATTTGGATATTATCGAATCATTTCTGAGCATTAATTAAAATTTTAGCAGTCATGAAACAAGATTTTTCACAAGATGGTAATAAAGAACAAATGGACACGGCACGAAAAAATCTTGTCTATGTTTCAATGTTCAGTATTATTATGATGTTTGCTGGATTAACATCTGCCTACATCGTCTCTATGGGAGATTCTTTCTGGTTGAAATTCACGTTACCAACAGCTTTTTGGATCAGCACAGGACTTATTGCATTGAGTAGTATTTGCATTCAGTCATCGGTATTTTTTGCTAAAAAAGGGAATAAACCTGCAATGCAAGCAGCAATTTCAATCACACTTGTGCTGGGAATGGCGTTCATTTATTTCCAGTTTAAAGGATACGGTCAATTAATTGACAATGGGGTGCATCCAGTTGGAAATCACATCATTGTTACCGATGGAAAATACGGGGATTACTTTGAGGTAAAATACAAAGGCAACTTTGTTGAAGTGAACGGAAATGACTTTTTATTGAAAGGTGAAAAGATGACAGAATCTGAAATGATAGCCTATCAGAATTTCATGTCTCAATTTTTAGAGGTGAGTGAAAAGGAACCATTTACGATTAAGGAATACGGAAAGGAGTTCGAGTTATTTTTCTTAAATACTCCGTTAAAACTTGTAGAGGGAAGGTTGTTTTCTGAAGAAGATGGCGAGCTAAAATTTTTAGACCGTTTGCGTTTGAAAGAGTTGGCAATTAATGTACGTGATAATCGCGGCGATTTTTTCGTTCAAGGAACAATGGGGAAAGATTTTCACGTGTACTATAAAGGCAAAGAATTACAGTATAAGAATCGCGAATTGCAGATGAATGGGAAGAAACTTTCTAATTACCTGCAAATTAAATCAATGGAAGCTGCAGACACCGCTTCGTCGTACTTGTTTCTAATTACATTTTTACATTTACTACATATTGTTGTGACGCTGTTTTATGTTTTAAAACTCGTAAGACACTCATTTTCAGGTAAAATTAATAAAGAGGAAAACCTTACCCTTCAAATGGGCGCTATTTTCTGGCACTTTCTGGGGGTATTATGGGTCTATTTATTACTTTTTTTACTTTTTATTCATTAAACTTGCATATAAAATTTTTCAAGCATGGCAGGACACGCTTCCAAACAAATTGACTCTAAAACACTATGGGGAGGTAAAACTTCACCATTTAGCACAAGCTACGGAAAGCTAATGATGTGGTTCTTTTTAGTGTCTGATGCACTAACATTTAGTGGATTCCTTATTTTTTACGGCGCTAACAGACACAGTTACGGAGGTTCTTGGCCAATTGGAGAGGAAACGTTTAACTCATTGCCGTTTTTAGGTCATGGATACCCATTAATTTATGTGGCATTAATGACGTTTATTCTTATTGTTTCTTCAGTAACAATGGTGTTGGCTGTTGAGGCGGGACATCGAATGGACAAGCGTGGAGTTGTTAAATGGATGATCGCAACAATTATTGGTGGATTCTTTTTCTTAGGATCTCAAGCTTGGGAGTGGTCTCACTTTATTCACGGATCTGACTTTGGAAAAGTGGAATTAAACGATGGATCTTTAGCGATTGTTAAAGGGCATTTTGGTGAAATTGAACATTTCACAGTAACCAAGGCTGGTGATCACCACCATGTTGGGGATAAAATCACTGAAGATTTAGCGCATACTTATAAGCACGCAGTTTCAGAAGGTCACCTTAACAACAATGTGATTACACTTCACGATGGTTCTGAGGCAACTGTTGAAAAGCACGAAAACGAGCACCTGAAATTACTTGTTAAAGAAGATGGAGGGACGCACAAAAAAGGAGAAGTTATAGAAGGAAACGAAGCCGCTGTTATTTACGAAGGTATTGTGAATTCTGGAGATGCTGATAGAGTGATTTATGGAGCAAATCTTGAAGAGAATGAGTATGGGCCAAACCAATACGCTCAGTTCTTTTTCTTTATTACAGGTTTTCACGGTTTTCACGTTTTTACAGGTGTATTAATCAACATTTTAATTCTTATGGGAGCCATAAGAGGTGTTTATCATAAACGAGGGCATTACGAAATGGTTGAGAAAACAGGACTTTATTGGCACTTTGTTGATTTAGTTTGGGTATTCGTATTTACATTCTTCTACTTAGTATAATTATCAAAAAAATTAAATTCTCGATTATGGAAAGAGATGATATTGTTGAATATTCGTTAGATGGCCACCACAGTGAAGAGGCTGGAGTTAAAATCCGTAAAAAGATTTGGTTTGTTACAGCTCTTTTAACTGCTATTACAGCTGTTGAGGTTGCACTTGGAATGATGATAAAACAAGGTTCTGAAGCATGGCCAATTGTTAAATGGGGCTTTATTGTTCTAACAATGGTTAAAGCAGGATACATTGTTTTGGTATTTATGCACTTAGGTGACGAAAGAAAATCATTGAAGTCTGTGATTTTAATACCTTACTTTATCTTTATTGCATACCTTATTTTCATTCTATTATGGGAAGGTACAGCTATTGGAGAAGTGCTTTCTACATACGGAAGCTAATAACACTTACATATGGAAGTGAAAAGTAATGCTGGATACGCAAAGAGAATTCTAGCCATTCTACTTGTTTTTGGTCCGGCTTTTATTTTGATCTTTATTGCAACGCGAAGCTGCAGTCATAACTTTAAGGAGCTAGATGACTATGGTGTCGCAGACAACTATGCTTTTATTGATGCTCAAGGGATCAAGCATACTGTAGACGATTTTAAAGAGTACTCCGTATTAATTAATGTTCTCCAGCCAACTTGCCCTGAAAATTGTTCTGTTTCTTTCTGGCACTTAAATCATTTGATTTATCAAAAGATGCGTGACAACGCAAGAAAAAAAGGTTCCTTAAGAATTATCACATTTGTTACAGATGGAAAAGGGAATCCATTGAAAGATTTGTCTGCCGTTAGTGATATGTTAGCTGATCAGGTGGAAGGGTATGATCCTAATATTTGGATTGTGGCTTCTGGAGATCCAAAAAAATTATACGATTTTGAGCACAACAATGCACGCTTACTTCAAGAAGGTGATATGTATTATGGTGGGGAAGCATTTCAAGAATTAATGCTGTTATTGGATAAAAAAAATCACCTCAGAATGGTACTTTCAGGAAAGTCTGAAGGAATGATTCGTCGAATGCGTGAACATGTCGCTTTATTAAAGAAGCAATACGATAAAGAAAATGCTAAAGACCTTAAAAAGAAGTAACCTTCTTATTTTTATTGGATTCGTTCTGTTTTCGTGCAGTGAAAACAAGGGCCGTGTTTTGCCAATATTGGGAGAGCGTGATGTCATGTACTCAATGGTGAATGGAAAAGAAGTTTCAGATACAATTTACCATAAAGTCCCAGCATTTCACTATTTGAATCAGGACTCTGTAATGATTACATCTGAGTCTATGAAAGGAAAAGTTTGGATTGCTGATTTTTTCTTTTCTCACTGTCCCACTATTTGTCCTCCAATGACTTCTGAGATGAAGCGTTTAAATCTTGAAACGCAAGATTTGGCGGAATACATTCAGTTTTTGAGTTTTTCAATTGACCCAGAACGCGACACGCCTACGCGGTTAAGAGCATATCGTTCTATTTATGATATAGCAGTTTCTAATTGGCATTTTTTTACTGGAGATGAAGCGGAAACTCACCTGCTGGCAAAGTCTTTTTTTAATGGTGCTGAACGTGATGCTGAAGCAGAAGGAGGCTTTGGACATACAGACTATTTTGCAATTGTTGACAAAGAAGGGTATGTTCGTGGAATTTACCAAGGAACAAATAAAGAACAAGTAGACTTATTACAAGCAGATTTAAGAAAACTATTAACTATTGAATATGGAATTATTGGATCAAAATAAAGTAAAGCAAGCCAAGTTATTAATCTATACACTTTCAGCTGTAATTCCAGTTGTTGTTGCGGTTCTTTTTGGTATTAAGATTGAAGGCGTCGACCTATCTTGTTTGCCCCCAGTTTATGCAACCATTAATGGAGTAACAGCAGTATTATTAGTCCTTGCTCTTGTTGCCATTAAAAAGAAAAACATGAAACTTCACAGAGGTTTAATTCGAGTGTGTCTGTTGCTTTCTCTATTGTTTTTGGCTTTATACGTGTCGTATCACATGACGTCGAACTCTACGGAATACGGTGGAGAAATGCGAGGCTTATACCTTGTTATTCTTATCTCTCATATTTTGCTAAGTATTGCAGTTATCCCTTTGGTGCTATTCACTTATTTGTTCGCTTGGCAAGGGCAGTTTGAAAAGCATAAAAAATGGACGCGATTTACTTGGCCAATTTGGTTTTATGTTGCAGTTACAGGAGTTTTAGTTTACCTAATGATTTCACCGTACTATTTAAGCTGATCTAAACTGAACTCTTGAAAGTTTAACGGTTGAATTCTTCCATCGAGACCATTTCTTCCCGACCAGCCTCTAGTGCCATTTTTACCAATTGTTCCAGCAATTTGTCCGGCTAATGGTGTACCTCCTTTACCAAATTTACCTCCTTTTCCGGGTGCCCCATGATTCCCGCCATCGGTTAAATAGTTTAATTTAGGCTCAATCTGTGAATTGTTGGGGTGAATTGTTACATGAACTGTTCCGCCATTTCCACCATCGCCACCACGACCACCATGCCCTCCATCACCACCGTGACCTGGACGCTTGTATTTCCCGTTGTTTAACGATCCATTTCGACCATTTCCACCATCGCCACCATGTCCACCGTTTCCACCATTTCCCCCTTTAAGGTTGAATGTAATGGACCCTTCACCAAGTGTTTTATATCGCCAAACTTCATTTGTTTGTTGATTTATAACGTAAATATGAGTGAGGTTGTTTTCAAGCCAAATATTAGACACATAGCGTTCAGCACTTTGGCCGTTTGTTCCGTGTGTCCCATTGGCTCCGTGTCTCCCATCGCGCAATAACAACCTGCTACCTCGGTTTTTTTGACTCACACCATCTATACCATTATTCCCTTTAGCATCTATAGTCAAATCACCTTTAAAGTTCATTCGAATGCTATCTGTCGCTTGAAATATTAGTTCTTTATCCGTAATGGTAATGTTGACATTCGCGGTGTTTTCACTAAATGATGTTGGGTGTTTTACAATTTTAAACGATTTAGTTAACCCATTTCGAACAATGTCTTCTGAAATTAGTGTAAGCTTTCTATTGTTGGTTACGTCTAGCTCAGAACCATCGTTCATGATAACCATTACCTTGGCTTCAATTGTACTCCCAAAGTTAATTGGCTCAATAGGATTATATTCAATATAAGCTGTGCGAATCTCATTTACTTCTAATCGTTTAAAGCTACCACAAGAGCTAAGTATTAACAGGGACAATGAGAGAAAAAGATACTTCATATTGTTTTTTTTTGAGTAAAGTCATTAATTAGCAATAGTACAGATAACCTTCCATATTTCATCGGCGGTGTTGTCCCATGAAAAGAGTGTGCTGCGTTTAAGTCCTTTTTGACTTAACTCTTTTTGAATAGCGGGGTTCTTTACAATGTAGCTCATTTTTTCACGAATATCATCGATATTGAAAGGGTCACAATAAATTGCGGCATCACCAGCAACTTCTGGCAGCGATGTTTTATTTCCTGAAAGTATAGGTGTTCCACACTTCATTGCTTCCACCAACGGAATACCAAAACCTTCAAAATAAGGGATGTATGTCAACAAGCTTGCTGCGCCCATAATTTCAGCTAAATCGGAAAGAGAAACATGCCCTGTAAATAGAATGTGATCACGAACAAATGGTGAGATTTCAATACCGTTTAGTTTTTTACCAAACATTTCTGTACCAACAATTACTAATTTATGTTGATCTTCAGGATTCTCCTGTTTAAATTGCTCAAATGCAGCAATAAGGCGACCTACATTTTTTCTTGGATGTAGCGCCCCAACAAACAAGAAATACGGATTTCCATTTGCATACGTTAATCGAGCACTATTTTTTTGATCTAAATGCAAGGGCTTAAACTGAGAAGACGCACCATTCCATAGTGGGCTTACTTTAGAGGTATCAATACTGTATTTTGAACAAATGTCTTTTTTCGAGTATTCAGACACGGTTAAAATGTGTGCTGCTTTATGCGCAAATTTTGGAAAAAATCGACGCAAGTATTTCCGCATAAGCCAGGGAATGTCATCGGGGTTGTGCTCGAAATTAATGTCGTGAATTACAGCAATCTGTTTCACCTTACTTTTTAGTGATAAATAACCATCAGGAGAAAGAAAAACATCTGCCTTATATTTTTTCAAAGCTCTTTTTACAGAAAATTCAAACCAAATATAGAATAAGAATGGGTGCCTTGCTGGTGGGTTTAATATTACAGGAGTAACATTGTCACCAAAAATAAACTTCTTGTCGAAGGGCCTATCAAAGAAAAAGATAAAGTCATGCTCTGGGTGCTTTTCAACCAATCGTTTCACCACTTCATATGTGTACCAGCCAAAGCCTTCCATTTTTGAAGCGAGTAAAAAACGTGTATTTACAGCAATCCGCATTTTATGATTTAAAATTGAAGAATATAATTTGTTGCTTTTTCTTGACCAATTGTCGTTTCACCACCATGACCACAGTAAACAACCGTTTCTTCAGGAAGTTTAAATAGGACATTATGAATCGAGTTTTTTAAGATTTCAAGATCCCCTCCAGGCAAGTCCGTTCTACCAAAACTTCCGGCAAAAAGAACATCCCCATTAATGACAAATCCATTTTCTTTGTTGTAAAAAACCACATGCCCCGTTGCGTGTCCTGGCGTGAATTTCACTTCAAATTTAATGTTCCCAAAAGCGATAAAATCACCATCATTAAGCATTTTGTTGGGCGCTGGCGGAGCCAAATACCCCGGATATCCATAAATAGATGCATAGTCTGAAACGGAGTTCAATGTTTGCAAGTCTTCTTTATGCAGGTAGAAATCAATATCAAACTTAGCGAGTACAAAAGCACAACCGAGTACATGATCAATATGCGCATGGGTTAAGAGGAGTGCTGCAGGCGTTAGATTGTTCGTCTCAATATAACTTACCAATTCATCCTGCTCATGTTTTTCGTAGCAACCGGGGTCAATAATTACACAATTAACGCCGTCTTGAACAATGTATGTATTTTCTTGAAATCCATTGAATGAGAACTTCTGAATAGATAATGCCATTCTTTTTTAGCTTAAAAATACAATGATTTTCTCGAAACAAACAGGCGCGGCATAATTTTTGAATAACTCTTTAATTATATTTGTAAAAAATAGAATTATGAAATATACTTTTTTAGTAATTGTTGGAATTATTTTAACGAGTTGTGGAACGAGAGTCCCTTATACAAACCAAATTAAAGATGAGTTTGGGTTGGAAACAGAACAGCAAATGAGAAAAGTGCAGTTTTTTACTTCTGCGACAATTATTTTAGAAAAGAATAAGAAGTCAGGAAATCAAAGTACAGATAATGATGGGGCTTTAGTTTCTGCGTCAAATACAAATCAAGAACGTATAATTATTCCTATGGGAACAAAGTGTGTTTTTGACAGTTATGGAGATAATGGTGAGTTGACCCTGCGCTTTGAAATAGGTATTGGAAAAACAATTTCATTCTTAATGAGGGGTGGTTCTACTTCTGGGAAATATTACCTAAAAGCAGACTGGAAAAGCAGACAGAGAGGTGGAGATGTTGTTTATGGCAATGATCTTTATGTTGCTACAACTGCCAGTGCAACAGCATATTTACAAGTTATTCGCAAACGATTGCAAAAAACAAAACGCAAAGACAGAGTAGTTAAAGGAATGAGGGTTTAATTCTAAATTAAACTTTTATTGAAAGGTCGCTTATTGGCGGCCTTTTTTATTCTCCTAAAGTTATGTGATGAATTTCAGTGATTTCTTTTTCCTGAACCTTAGGTGTAGAACCCTTTTTTTTAAATAAGAAATAAGATAGAACCGCGAGCAGAAACACATAAAATATAATTTTCAGGAGGTACATTTTAGATACGGGCGGACTTGTATATCGTTTAAAATCAATTTTCCGTTCTTTCTTCATACGGTAAATTTAAATCTATTCTTTTAACTTTGGGATTCATGAATGAATCAAAACACATATTGGTCACAGGCGGAGCTGGATACATTGGCTCTCACACGGTGGTAGAGTTAATTGAACATGGCTATATCCCGGTTATTGTTGATGATTTCTCAAATTCAACAGAACAAGTAATTGAAGGCTTAAAGGAAATAACAAAAACAACGATAATTGTCCATAGGATTGACACGTGTGATTTCACTAAATTAAAAGCAATATTTGAGTTGTATTCGTTTGCGGGAGTAATTCATTTTGCAGCATTTAAAGCGGTTAGAGAATCTATCCAAGAGCCTTTGAATTACTATAGAAACAACCTGTCTGGACTTATCAATGTGCTCGATTTATCGAAAGAATTTGAAGTAAAAAACATTGTGTTTTCTTCGTCATGTGCTGTTTATGGAAACCTTGATGGAGGTAAGGTTGTCTCTGAAGAAACGGAGCCGAAAGAAGCGACATCTCCTTATGGAAGCACGAAGAGTTTTGGAGAACAAATAATTAGCGATTTAATTAAGAGCGGTGTAGACATTAAAGCACTTAACTTGAGGTATTTTAACCCAATTGGGGCGCACAGTTCGACATTAATCGGTGAACTGCCTTTGGGTAGCCCTAATAATTTAATGCCCATCATTACACAGTCGGCTGTCGGTAAGTTTGGTGAAATTAAGGTATATGGAAACGACTACAATACCGTTGATGGCACATGTGTTCGTGATTATGTACATGTTGTTGATGTAGCCAATGCGCATGTAAAAGGGTTAACTTGGTTAATAGAGCAGGATCATGCCCTAGAAGAACACATTAACATTGGTACCGGAAAGGGGACAAGTGTTTTAGAAATTATTGAAACTTTCGAGCGCATTTCGAAAACAAAATTAAATTGGAGTTTTGCCCCAAGAAGGGACGGAGATGTAGCAGAAATATATGCAGACGCATCTAAGGCAATACAAGTTTTAGGATGGAAATCAAATAAGACAGTTGAACAGGCGGTGTCTGATGCTTGGGACTGGGAATTAAAATTAAAACATGGTTAAAATAGGATTATTACTAGGAATGTGCTTTGTAGCATTAAGTTCATTTTCTCAGTATGATGGAGAGGGAGCTGATGAAGTGTCACGATTTAGGCCTGGTGCAATGTGGTTTTATACAGGAGTTAGACCTGCAAAGGCAGACAAACCGTCTAAATATGACCGATTAATTGTTGACGTTACTTACAATGATTGGATTGGAGATGAGGATCTTTTCCAAAATAGCTGGGCATCAATTGGGGCGAATACCAATTTAATGTTTGATATTCCGTTAACAAAAGGAAATACAGTTGCATTGGGGTTAGGGGTTTCACATCAGTATACAAATGTTCGACACGATAATAAATTTGTTGTGGATGAGGATGCTAACACCACAACTTACGCCTTTAAAGATTCCACAGATCTTTTTAGAAAAAGTATGTTTATCGGAAATAGTTTTTCTGTTCCATTTGAATTAAGGTTTAGAAGTTCAAGTTGGAAACACGTTAAATTTCACCTTGGATTTAAGCTTGGATACCAAGTAAACACCTTATCGAAAAACGTTTCCATCATTAAAGGGCAGAAAGAAGTATCTAAACGTTATGGATCGGCAGATGAAAATAAGTTCATCTATTCAGCACATGCACGTTTAGGATTTCGAAAATGGGCGCTATATGCGAGTTATAATTTCAATACGATATTCTCGAACAGTAAAAGCACCCAGTTAAATGCAGTTCAATTTGGGTTGAGTAGATCTCTTTTTTAAATCACCTATGTTTATTGACACACATACACATCTGTTTTCAGACGTTTTTGATGAGGATAGGGATCAAGTCATTCAGCGTGCTATCCAGTCGGGAGTAGAATTATGCTTATTGCCGAATATTGATGTGGATACCATTGATGCAATGCATGAGTTGGAGTTAAAGTATCCAGAAAATTGTCATTCAATGATGGGGCTTCATCCAGGTTCAGTAGGAGAAGACTGGAAAAACAAGTTAGATATAATTAAGACCAATCTTTTTTCAAGAGAATACATTGCGGTTGGTGAAATAGGAATGGATTTGTATTGGGATAAAACCTACATTGATGCCCAGCGAGAAGTGTTTGCACAACAAGTTAGGTGGGCCAAGGAGTTAAAAATTCCTGTTGTTATTCATGCAAGGTCAGCATTTCAAGAAATCTATGAGGTATTAGACGTGTTGGATGACGAGAACCTTTCAGGCGTATTCCATTGTTTTACAGGAACATTAGACGACGCTAATAAAATAGCAGAGTATCATAATTTTAAGTTGGGTATTGGAGGAGTTCTAACCTATAAGAATGCAAAACTAGACCGAGTAATAAAACAAATCCCCCTAGATCAACTGATTTTGGAAACCGATTCACCATACCTACCCCCAACCCCACATCGGGGGAAACGAAATGAAAGTTCATATCTGTTGCACGTTGCTGAAAAATTGGCAGATGTTTACGGACTTCCATTGCAAGAAATTGAAAAACAGACTACAGAAACCGCAAAGAAATTGTTTAAGCTTTAGAAAAACGAGAATAGATGGAATCAAAACCGAGGATACTAATAATTTATACGGGCGGAACGATTGGAATGATTAAAGATTCTGAGACAGCTCAATTAACAACGGTAAACTTTGACCACATCTATGACCATTTACCTGAATTAAGGCGGTTAAATGTAGCCTTGGAGTCCGTAAGTTTTGAGGACCCTATCGACTCATCGGAAATAGCAATTACGCATTGGAAGCAGATTGCTGAAAGCATCTTTGAGAATTACACTAAATACGACGGATTTGTTGTGTTACATGGCTCTGATACGATGTCTTATACTGCTTCTGCATTGAGTTTCATGTTTGACGGGTTGAAAAAACCGGTTATTCTTACAGGTTCTCAGCTGCCAATAGGAACAATTCGCACAGACGGCAAGGAGAATCTGATTACTGCCATCGAAATTGCAGCATCTCGTGATGTAAACCAGAACCCATTAATTCAAGAAGTTGCGGTGTACTTCGACTATAAACTTTTCAGAGGGAATAGAAGCATGAAGGATTCGGCAGAGCACTTTGAGGCATTTAAGTCTCCCAACTACCAAGAACTTTGTGAGGCTGGTGTGCAAATTCGATATAATACGGATAAGTTTTACAGGACAGAACAAGACACATTTAGTTTAAACACGAACTTTAATGATCGGATAGCCTTACTGAAATTATTCCCTGGAATAAACACGGAACTCTACAAAGGTATTTTCAATTCGACTGCGGTTGATGGATTAATTCTAGAAACTTTTGGAGCAGGAAATGCATCCAACTCAAGAGCGTTTAAAGATGTAATTGCACGATTTATAGCTGAAGGTGGTATTGTATTGAACATTACACAGTGTAACTCTGGATCAGTAAAGCAAGGCATGTATAAAACAAGTTCATTTTTTAATGAAATAGGAGTCATCAGTGGTGCTGATATGACAACAGAAGCTGCAGTGACAAAAATGATGTCGGTTCTTGACCGAAATGACATTGAAAAAACGAAAAAACTACTTGCTAAAAACTTACGTGGAGAGTTAACTGAGAACTGAAATAAACTCACTCATTCCTAATCTAAACTTCAATTGATTTACTACATTTGCCCCTGTAAACGGAGAGGTGGCAGAGTGGCTGAACGCGCACGCTTGGAAAGCGTGTTTACGGAAACGTAACGGGGGTTCGAATCCCCCTCTCTCCGCAAAAAGGAAACCAAGTATTTTTTATGCTTGATTTTTTTGTTGGAATCAATTGAAGTTTACTTCAAATTGGAGACAATGAAAAAAGCAATAGATTCTGAAATTTCAGAATCTTGGTTTCTATGCTTTGATGGTAAACCGGAATGGGATCACGAAGTAATCCCCCTCTCTCCGCAAGCAAAATGAAGTACTGGCATTGTCAGATCTTTTTTATTTTCAAGAGGAAAATAAAATTGGTTTGAATTTTCGGATTGGAAATGAAAAATAAACGCAGTAAACTTCATTTAGCCTTGTGTTAATTAACCCTAAAATGGGATCACGGAGTAATCCCCACTCGTTTTTTAATTCAAGAATTTTGATTTTTCCTTAAAAAAAGGAGTTGCTGAAACTCGGTACGTAAAGAAGTATAGCTTTGCTTGTAACAAATGTTACTGTGGAGAATAGATTTTGACTTATTTTTGTATCTGAGATTTAGATGAGTATGATAAAGAAAGGGACGAAGTTATATAGTATTATTAAAAGCAAATGTCCGCATTGCCAAGAAGGCTCCTTTTTTGAGGGGTCCATGTTTAAAGGAACCCCCAAACAAAAATGTGATGTATGTCAGGAGCCATTTAGTAAGGAACCTGGATTTTATCAAGGTTCATATTATGTTGTGTATGCATTAGGAGTAGCTGTGTTTGTTACAATTTGGTGTTCCATAGAATTGTTTATAGGCGACATTGGGTTTAGAGGGGATTTAATCTCAGTTATAGTGGGGCTTATTTTAACAGCACCGTTCACTTATCCTTTATCAAAAACGATTTGGGCAAATATGTTTTTCCATTATAATGGACATCTAAAAGATGAAAATAACGAATTAGAATCAGGTGAGGGAAGAGTTAGTTGAAAGTTACGGTTACCTTTTTGAAGAAGCATTAATACAAGAAATTGTCGATGTTGGCCACGAGGTTAAAATTAAAAGCGGCGAGGTGTTAATCGATTATGGGCAAAATGTGAAACACATGCCCTTATTGATTAAAGGAGCAATAAAAGTCTTAAGACAGGATGACGATGGAGATGAATTGCTACTTTATTTTTTAGAAAATGGAGATACTTGTACAATGACAATGACTTGTTGTATGGGAGAATCACAGAGTGAGGTAAAAGCAATTGCAGAAAAGGATAGCACTCTTTTTTTGTTACCTGTTGAAAAAATGGCTGAGTGGACAAGAACGTATAAGGGCTGGATGGCTTTTGTGTTTGAAAGTTATAACAATCGTTTTAATGAAATGTTAGAGGCGATTGATAGCCTTGCTTTTAGTAATATGCATGACCGACTATATAAATACCTTAAAAATAAGGTGATGGTAAATAAATCGACGGTGTTAGAAGCAACGCATCAAGAGATTGCGCATGACTTACACACATCACGCGTAGTTATCTCACGCCTATTGAAAAGTTTAGAAAACGAAAAAAAAGTTAAGCTGTTTAGAAATAAACTGGAGGTTATTGATTTTTAGCGTGTTAAACAGGTGTTATGGTATAAAAATGAAATATATGAAGATAGGATTGGCATTATTAATAACGAGTTTTTTGTATTTAAGCTCCTGCAATCAGGAGCCTACTGATGTTTGTCAAACACAAACATCTGCAGTTTTAAAAAGGATTTCGCAAAAAGAATTTCTGAACGTTTTAAAAAGAGACACGTCAGTACAACTGATCGATGTTCGAACACCAAATGAGTTTCAAGCAGGTAAAATAAGTGAGGCGATCAACATTGATTTTTTAAAGCCATCGTTTGAAGCTGAACTTCTGAAATTAAATAAATCTCAATTAACATTGATTTATTGCCAGTCAGGTGGAAGGAGCGCTAGCGCACTAAAAAAGATGAAAGATCTTGGATTTAGTAATGTTCGTGAATTAGAAGGGGGCTATGGAAACAGGTAAAAACAACATAATAATTAAACAATTAGAGGTTCAAAACCTGAGGTGTACGGGCTGTGAAAAGACCATTGTATCAAAAATACCGTCTATACTGGGTGTGGATGAGGTTACGGTTAATGTTAATCAGTCCGTTGTTCGGGTTCAGGTAACAAGTAACGAAGTTGTAAGACTAGTGATTGATAAACTGTCACAATTGGGCTACCCAATCGTCTCGGATGAAAATTCAATGGGTAAAAAAGCAAAGTCCATTGTTAGTTGTGCCGTTGGAAAAATGTCAAGTTAATTTGTAGTATATTTGTAATTGTGAGAAACGATATTAAAAGTATAATAACTGCGTGCTTTGCAGTACTTTTTTTAACCCTAAGTTGTGGGGTTACTGTTTCTAACGTGTACTGTTCAATTGGAAGTCGATGGATTCTGGGTACAGAAATTCCTCCCTGTGAAAAGGAGCTTGATGTTAAGAAATCTTGCTGTAAGTTTGAAAATAACTGTGGCAAGACAGAGCAGAAGAATAATGAAAGTAGAAGTACACAGACATACAAATTTAAATTTGACTTTGATAGCGAGAAAGCATCAACATTGGGAGTAGATGTCGTAAACAAGATGTTTACATTAAAAACAACCCCTTTGCTTAGTCGAATTAATTCATCATTGATTACCTCTAAGGAGGATTGTTGTTTAAGGTTTCATCCGCCACCGGATTTATTAAACCCTAACCAGATTAAGTTACAGACTTTCCGTATTTGATTTTTTGAAATTTTTATAGTTTACCGACCATTTTAATGGCTTCGGCTTTTCAAGTATTAATTCAACTTTTTAAAATCAATTATCATGAAGACTATTTTATTATCAATTTTATTACTTACATCAACATCAATTTTTGCTCAAAGCATGACCCTTTCTCACAGTGGAATAACTCCGAATAGTGAGCTGACGGTAACGGTTGGACAATCTATCGAGTTTATTCATGGGGGAGGGGGACAACACCCTATGACAGAGGGCTGGCAATCTGGCGAGTATTCAACACCAATCCCATTTGCTACACAGACTGTGAGTTTTTCAAACCCTTCTGTAACTTTTACCCTTGACACACCGGGAGTTTATTACTTTCACTGTGGGACAAATCCTGCAAACGATGATCTTTGGGGAAAAATAACGGTGTTAGATAGTGGAGCAGGTGTACTCGAAAATCAAATGACAAGAGTTGTTATTTCTCCAAATCCAGTTGTTGATGTGCTTTCTCTATCTAACATAGAGGAAGAGGTTTTTATATACGATACTAAAGGTGAAATGATGATGAAAACGTCATCTAAAACAGTAGATGTAAGTCAGCTTCCTTCTGGCGTGTATATAGTTAAATCAAAAAGCTTAAGGAGTAAATTTATCAAACAGTAAATCATGAAAAATATAATCACACTTGTTTTGACCATGTCATTATTTACAATGACAGGTTTTGCGCAGCTATCATTTAGTTGGGACCCCAATGATACGATAGTTCAAAATGTTGATTCAGACATGTATACTGAACTGGATATTCACCAAATTAATTTAACGGGTGACACCCTAGAGTTGGGGATAGAGGTTGTATACAATGATATTCCGGCAACCTGGGACGGTATGATTTGCATACAGGGGTTGTGTTTAGGTGCAATTCAACCAGTGGGGTTTACAGCTCAGATGTCGCCAATTTATGACACTATGTATGGATACACCAAACTTACTGTATTTCCACAAGGAGGCTTAGAAAGTTGTAAATTAAGAATCAGAGTATATGATGTGAATAGCCCGTCGGAGAGTGACACCTGTACTTGGATCCTGAATTCAGTATCAACAAATGATATCAATGAAATTAGCAGTGGTGAACTAACTGTTTTCCCTAATCCAGCTTCTGGCCTGTTTAAAATCACATCTAAAACCCCATTTAATGAGGTTTGGATAACTGACCTTCAAGGAAGAAAAGTGAAGCATATAGCACTAGATTCAACATCTGAAATAGCAATTCCCACAGGTAACTTGTTATCGGGCGAATATTTTGTTGAGGTAATTTCTGATTCGGAACTTATCGAACGAATAAAATTAATGAAGTATGAGTAAAATTATTTTAGCTAGTATTCTCACATTCATTGTTGGATTTAATGGCATGTCAGGGACTGTGACCAAATCCTTGTATATTGTTTCGGGCTCGTTGTTATCGGTAGATAATAATTTAAGCCCTTACATTACGTTTAACGACAATCCTGTTTTCACACAAGAGAACCCTATTATAAATTTATATATTGGTGACACACTTGATTTATGGGTTTATAATACTGATTTAGTAGATCACGGGTTTGTGATTAACGACGTAAATGTTTCCATAAATATTGCTCCGGGAGATTCCGTTTTCGTTCAACAAGAATTTGCGTCTTCGGGAGTTTTTATATATCATGATTCTCAAGAGTATCCAAAATACACTTATTTAGGTTTGGCGGGATTAATAGTGGTAAAGGACCATAGTCAGCCATGTTTTTATTGGAATTTAAAAGAACACAATGCTGATTGGAATAATCAATTGTTTAATGGGGGAACTGTAAATTGGAGTGATTATGACCCAAAGTACTTTACGATAAATGCACGAAGTAATCCAAATATAAATATGGATACATTAGCGCGAATTACAGGCTCGATTGGAGATACACTTCACCTTCAAATAGCGAACACCGGACAAGGAGTACACTCAATTCATTTTCATGGCTATCATGGTGTTATAAAATATAGCAGTAAAAACCCGAGTCATATTGGAAGAGAAAAAGATACTTTTCCGATTTACCCAATGGAAACAATGACTATTCAGATTATACCAGATAAGTCAGGAGAATATCCTGTTCATGACCACAATTTAGCAGCAGTAACAGGGAATAATATTTATCCAAATGGAATGTTTTCAACAATACTTATTACACCATGAGAAACAATTCAATCTTAACTCTAGTACTTTCTATCATTTTATCATTTTCAATCGAGGCCCAAATAGATGTAGTTCAGAACATTTTTTCTAAGATGGATATTGCTCCACAACATACTTTATGGGATGGCAGTCAGACAATGTTGATGGGATACACTAAACTTATGGGAGCAGCCATAGACATACCTGGTCCAACTTTAAACTATATAGAGGGTGATTCAATTGAATTGAAGTTGAGGAATATGTCGCAGGGAGCATCACACACTATTCATTTACATGGTTTGGATGTGGATCAACAAAATGATGGCGTTCCTCACCTTTCTTTTGAAGTTGGGCATAATGAAACCAAGTCTTATTTTTTCAAGGCGCCCCACCCAGGAACATATTTATACCATTGTCATGTTACGTCAACGTTACATGTTCAAGCTGGAATGTACGGGTTACTGATTGTTAGACCTTCTTCGAGTAACCTCACTTGGAATGGAGGGCATCATTTTCATCAGGAAAAAGCATGGATGACATCAGAGTTGGATACTATTTGGCATTCAGACTCCATAATAAATCAACCGCATGATACTACTACGAATCAGGTCTTACTCCCTGATTACAATCCCCAGTATTTCTTTATAAATGGCCGATCAGAAAATCAGTTGTCTAGTCAAACAATCTCTGCAAGTGTTGATGAAAACATCCTGCTTCGACTAGCAAATATTGGTTTTTATGGGAATAAATATGTGTTCCCGTATCAGCTTGGCGCTAAGGTCATTTCTTCAGATGGAAGGCCCTTTCCTATAGAGGAAATAACGGATACTCTTGTGGTTTTACCAGGCGAGCGTTATCAAGTTTTATTTGAGCCTGAAATTGAGTTTTCAGATTACATCTCAGTGTCTTATTTTGATTTAAATACAATGCAGGATTTAAACACACAAAATGTTTCAATTGATGTGCAGGGATTTCTTTCCCTACCAGAATTAAATATTTCTGGCTTTGAGGCGTACCCGAACCCTGTGACAAACGTTTTACACCTGAAAAATGTGCAAAAAGAGCATGTTCAGATTTTAGATGCATCGGGAAAACACATTTGTTTCATTAAAAACACAGGGTCAGTGGATGTAAGTAGGCTTCAAAAAGGAGTTTACTTTTTAAAAGGAAAAAAGAAGACTGTCAAATTTATTAAACAATAAAATATTCAATATGATTATTCAATCGAAAATACGAATTGCATTTATAGCGTTCTTTGTCTTGAGCTCATGTTCTAACTTAGACCCAACCGATACAATTAAAGATGACACATCCTTCAATGTAATGTGGAAAGGAGCATTAAAAAAAATGATGCATGAAGGGGATCTTTCGGCAAAGATAGATTTGTCAGATCTGGAAAACACGGAACACTTATACGCGCTTGGAGCAATAGAAAATTTAAAAGGTGAAGTTCAAATATTCGACAGTAAACCGTTGAACACACTGGTTGCGGGTGATGATTTAATGTTTGACAAGTCATTCGATAAGAAGGCAGCCCTGTTGGTTTACGCATCGGTAAACAAATGGAAGACAATTGCTATTCCTGAAAGCGTAAAAAGCTATGAGCAATTAGAAGAATACGTTAAGGTTTCGGCTAAAGAGAACCAGGTCAATACAAATGAACCCTTTCCTTTTTTAATAGAAGGAACCCCTAAGTCGTTTGACTGGCATGTCATTAATTGGAAGGACGGTGACAATGCACATTCCCATGAAAAACACATAAGTTCAGGACTTCATGGAACAGTCGAGGGTGTTCCGGTTCAAATGTTAGGGTTTTATTCAAACTCGCACCACGCTATTTTTACGCACCACACCACGAACATGCATATCCATGTGAAAACGGATAGTAGTAAAATAGCCGGACATGTTGACGGATTAACTTTGGGGGATAACATGATTTTAAAGTTACCTCTTATTGAATCCCTATAGTAATGATTCCAATTTAGAGGAAGGTTAAGCGATCATTCTTTGTGTACTATTTGATGCAAATTCTTACGAAAAGAAATCTGTCTTAAAAGATCAGAACACAATCTTTCGGAAGATTTAGACTTTCAACGGCGTGTCTCATGTATTTTAATGCATTTGCATCGTTAATGTGAAATAAATTTTAGTATTTTTGACTCTGAAAATTAAACTTAGAACACGATTAATTAATCTTTTGAACATGAAAAAAACAATTAGTTCTTTAGCAATTGCAGCAGCAATGACATTTGGTTTTGTAAACCTTGGATCAGCTCAAGACACATTAAGTAATGTAGCCACTGATACTGTAGCTACTGAAATGGTAGATTCTACAACTTCAATTGCTGATCAAGCAACAGAAGGAGCAAGTGAAACAGCTGTGGTTACAGAAGAAGTTGTCGAATTAGATTTCGTGCAAACATTAAAGCAAAAGTACATTGAAGGTGATCCATTCTGGATGACTCCGGTACTTATCTGTTTAATTATTGGTTTAGCACTTTCTATTGAGCGTATTGTGTACTTAAACTTATCTACAATTAACACGAAGAAATTTTTAGACGAGGTTGAAACGGCATTGAAGAATTACGGTGTTGAAGCAGCGAAAGAAATTTGTCGTAATACAAGAGGACCAATTGCATCTATTTTCTACCAAGGATTAGATCGTTCTGAAGAAGGAATTGAAATGGTTGAGAAATCAGTAGTTGCTTATGGAGGAGTTCAAATGGGACTTTTAGAAAAAGGACTTTCTTGGTTAGCATTATTTATCGCTTTGGCACCAATGCTTGGTTTCTTAGGAACAGTAATTGGAATGATTTTCGCCTTCGATAAAATTGTATCTGATGGACAAGTATCTCCAACAACAGTTGCCGGTGGTATTAAGGTATCGCTTTTAACAACGGTATTTGGTTTGATTGCTGCAATTATTCTTCAAGTATTTTACAACTACATCGTTTCTAAAGTAGACGGATTGGTTAATGAAATGGAAGATTCATCAATTTCTCTAGTAGACATGATGTTGAAGCATAAAATTGCGAAGGTATAAGGTCGCCTTTTTAGACTAAATTATTAATCTTTAAAGTAAACGACATGGATACTAAAAAACTCAATTTATATATGAGTATTCTGAAAATCGGACTCGTTGCAATAGGTGTTATTTTATCCCTATTCATCATCGGAGGACCGAACATGGAGAGTACTATTGAAGCTCAAGAAACATTTAGAGAAGGTTCTAGTATGAGTTTGGTTACATCCTTTACAGGATTCATCATCTTTGCTAGTGTTGGTTTAATTCTTTTGTTTTTTGTAGCTCAACTAATTACAAATCCCAAAAAGACAGTTTTGTCTATTATTGGGTTATTAGTCGCACTTGTATTGTACCTAATCTTTTTAATGATTGGAACAGGTGATACAAATGAATCGTTAGCATTGCTAGAAGATGTTCAAGTAGATCAAGGAACAATTGCATCTTCGTCTGCTGGACTTTACACTGTTATTTCAGGAGTAATTTTAGCATTGTTAGCTGCAGTATTTGGTCCTTTATTGGGGCGTTATAGAAAATAATAAAAGATGGCAAAACGCGAAATTCCTGAAATAAATGCGGGTTCGATGGCGGATATCGCTTTCTTGCTTTTGATTTTCTTCTTGGTTACTACAACGATGGATAAAGATCAAGCATACATCAGAAGTATTCCAAAAAGGGTAGAGGTAACAACCCCTCCCGTTGATGTTGAGCAAAGAGACATCCTTGCAATTCGTGCGAACAGTAAAAATGAATTGATGGTTCGTAAAGAACTTATGTCAAATGCAGATGATATTTCTGAACGTGTGGTAGAGTTTTATACGTTCAATGAATTGAAAAATGATGTGACAAGCAATTTTCCATTGTATTCGCGCATTAGTCTTGTAGAGATCGAAGGTAGAATTGAAGCTGCATTGGCCGATGCCGAGGCTGTTGAAGCAACACCGGGAGCGTCACAAGATATCATTGACTTTAAGTATACAATTCTGAAAGAGTGGGAAAATAAAAAACGTGCACTTCAACTTTATGGAAAGTCTGAACTTCCAGAAATTTCCTCTCAAGCTCACGTCCGTATTGAAGTTCAAAAAGGAACAGAATATGGATTGTTTTCAAAAATCCAGTCGGAATTAGAAGAAGCAATTTTCATTTTACGCGACAAGGCAGCAAAAGACGTCTTTAAAGAAAGCTACAGTACAATTAAGAGTCGTTATGCCGTGGATAAAAAGAAGGATGCAAAAATGGATAAAGAAAAGTTAGATCTTTTGAAAATATTGTATCCAGACAAGTTCATAGAAGTAACACCTAAAAAGTAGAAATATGTCAAAGTTTAAAAAAGATGACAAGAAAGGTGCTCCGGGGGTAAATACATCATCATTACCTGATATTGTATTTATGCTTTTATTCTTCTTTATGGTAGCGACAACAAGTAAGGAGTCAGATCCTACGGTGAAGGTTATTCAACCAGAAGGATTAAGAACAACAGACATGACGCCATATAAACAACGCTCTGAGATAGACTTTCTTTATTTAGGAAAGCCTTTAAACCCTGCGCGTGCTGCAAAGTACGAAGCAAGAGGGATGGAGTTCTTGTTGTTTATGGACAATGTTGCTCAGTCTAACCCAGATGATTTATACAATGTAAACGCAATACGTCGTTGGAAGTTAGATAAATTTGAATCGAAACCTGCTCGAATGAGTGAACCTATAGAGTCTGTTATTACATGTGTAAAAGCAGATAAAGGAGCGCCATCAGGGATGATTTTCGATATTAGAAAAGAATTACAAGATATTGATGCGTTAACAATCGCTTACGCGGTTAGAGATAACGGAAATATTTAGTCAATCAAAACGTTTAAACCCCGGTTTGTTTGTCAATCCGGGGTTTTTTTGTGCGCTTTAATTAACAAGAGAACAAACACCTAATCAGCATGGGTTTAAATTCACTTTTCAAGTTACGTGAACAGGCAACAAAGGAAATTGTGACACTGCTAGATACCGCTGTGTTAGGAACAAATGGAGCACATTACAAGCACTTAGACTCCAAAGAGAAGATCGAGCAGGCAGACAGTCCATTATTTCTTACATTGGAACGAAACGAAAGCACATTGGGTAATGTTACATTTTGTCGAAGAGAAAGGCTTTGGTACGTCCGATATTTTGCTTTTACACCCCTGCTTCAGTCGACAGGCAAATCAAAGTCCAAAGGACATGGCTTATTGAAAAGAGAATTAACACAATTCTTCACCAGTGCATTTGAGGGTGAATATGGGGAAGCTCCTCATGCATTGTATGCTTACATTGACCCTGAAAATGAGAAGAGTCTGTGGATGAGTGAAAATTTTGGTTTTGAGAAAAGTGCTGAAATTACGACACAAACATTTAGCCGCATAAACCCTAAGGTGAAAGTCTCAGTTCAAAAAGTAGAAGCGTGGAGAGAAGTAAAAGAATTTGTAAGAGCTCACTTTGGGAATCAAACGCATTATTTTGAAGCGCAAGTTAACCAAGGACCATATTATGTTTGGAGATCGGAAGACAAGGATATTTTAGGTTTTGCAAAAATATCAACGGCTAAATGGGAAATTAAACGGTTTCCAGGGAGACTCGGAGGCTTTTTAGTTAAAGCAATGCCTTTTATTCCAGGCTTGTCGAAAATTTTAAAACCAAAAAACCATGTATTCTTAGCCCCTGAGGCAGTTTTTGTAAAAGACCCAAGTCAAATGGGGGTGTTTTTAGAATCAATTTTAAATCTTGAGCAGCAAAAATTAATGATTTGGTGGGTTGACAAAAGAGACCCTAATTATGTGGCGAGCCAAAATTGTACGAATTGGGGAATTTTAAATCGGTTTATAGGAACAATTACGGCAAACTTGGTCGTAAAAAGAAACCCTAACATGACACAAAAAACCGATTCCACAAATTCTGTCTATACATCAGGCTTTGATTTTATTTGATTCTTGTAAATTTACAGTAATACATAAGAAATGAAATATCTCGTTATTGGTTTAGGAAACCCTGGAAGTAAATATGAAGAAACGCGACATAACATCGGGTTTAAAGTTGTGGACGAGTTTGTCAAGCAGCGCGAAGGAAGTTTTGAAACCGAAAAACTGGCCGACGTAGCGCGAATTAAATTTAAAGGGAGACAGGTTGTTGTTATTAAGCCGACAACATTTATGAATCTATCAGGTAAATCTGTGAATTATTGGATGCAACAAGAAAAAATTTCAAAAGAAAATATTCTTGTAATTACAGACGACATTGCTCTGCCTTTTGGGAAGCTTCGCATGAAAGGAAAAGGATCTGATGGGGGACATAATGGGCTAAAAGACATTCAATCAGTCTTAAACACACCGCAATATGTTAGGCTTAGATTTGGTGTAGGCAACGACTTTTATCCGGGCCGACAATCGGACTATGTATTGGGAGAGTGGTCAAAAAATGAACGATTAGATATTCCTGGACGCATTGATGTAGCCACGGAATTTATTAAGGGGTTTGTCTCTATTGGACTTCAGTTAACAATGACAAACTGGAACAATAAATAGTCTTTCGCAGTAAATTTTTAATGGCATGAAGCTATAGCGGTGGCTTTTTTTAAGTTAAAGGTTAATCTAACCTAGTTTCTTGTTATTTTTGAAACATTCAATAAAACATCGAATGAAAAGAGAAAAAATTAAAGATATTCTTGCTGCCGGTAAAGTCGGAGATTCAGTACTTGTAAAAGGATGGGTAAGAGCATTTAGAAGCAATCGATTTATTCAGGTAAATGATGGCTCTACAATTAAAAATATTCAAGCGGTTGTTGACTTTGAGAATTTTGATGAAGCACTATTGAAACGCGTTTCTACAGCTGCTGCAGTTGCAGTTAGTGGTGAAATTGTTGAATCTCAAGGGGCAGGACAGTCAATAGAAATTAAGGTGAGTGAAGTTGAAATTTTAGGCGATGCGAATCCAGACGATGTTCAGAAAACAGTAATGCAGCCTAAAAAGCATAGTTTAGAGTTTTTACGCGAACAGGCACATTTACGTTTTAGAACAAATACATTTGGCGCTGTTTTTAGAATACGCCACGCAGTTGCATTTGCAATAAACAAGTTCTTTAATGACCGTGGATTTTACTATTTACATACACCGATTATAACAGGCTCAGATGCAGAGGGCGCTGGAGAAATTTTTCAAGTAACAAATTTAGATCCTTTAAACCTTCCAATTGCTGAAGATGGGTCAATCGATTACAAGCAAGATTTTTTCGGAAAGCCAGTGAATTTAACCGTTTCAGGACAGCTAGAAGCGGAACTTGGAGCAATGGCATTGGGCCAGGTGTATACATTTGGACCTACCTTTAGAGCCGAAAACTCGAACACTTCAAGACACCTTGCTGAGTTTTGGATGGTTGAGCCAGAGGTGGCTTTCAATGACTTGAAAGACAACATGGATTTGACAGAAGACTTTTTGAAATATTTGTCCAACTACGTTTTAACCAATTGTGCAGATGACCTTCAGTTTTTGAATGATAGAGAAGTAAACGAACAAAAATCAAAACCACAAAAAGACCGCAGTGAGCTAACGCTTAAAGAACGTCTAGAATTTGTGGTAAATAATGAGTTTAAGCGATTAACATACACAGAAGCAATTCAGGTATTAAGAAACTCAAAACCATTTAAGAAAAAGAAATTCCAATACGATGTTGAATGGGGAATTGACTTACAAAGTGAGCATGAACGTTATTTAGTAGAAAAAGAATTTAAATGCCCTGTAATTCTAACGGACTATCCTGCCGGAATAAAAGCGTTTTACATGCGTCAAAATGACGATGGAAAAACAGTTGCCGCAATGGACGTATTGTTTCCTGGTATTGGCGAAATTGTTGGTGGTTCACAACGTGAAGAACGGTTAGATGTATTAAAGTCAAAAATGGCTGATTTCAATATCCCAGAAGAAGATTTAGCATGGTATTTAGATACGCGTAAGTTCGGTACTGCGCCACATGCAGGGTTCGGTCTTGGATTTGAACGTATGATTATGTTCGTTACTGGTATGACAAATATTCGTGACGTTATTCCTTTCCCGAGAACACCACAAAATGCAGAATTTTAATTCCAGGCATGATTTTGGAAAAAATCAGTAAATTACTAGGAATAGCACATAAATGGCATTAAAACAATTCTTATCTACAAAGTTAGAACAGCGACTTTCTCCTCAGCAAATTCAACTCATGAAATTGCTGCAGGTGCCTACGATGGAATTGGAGCAACGAATAAAGCAAGAAATTGAAGAGAATCCGGCGCTTGAAGAAGGTGCAGAAAAAGATGAGGATGATTTTGATGAAAGCGAAGACATTGACCAAGATGACATCTCAGACGAGGAGGACTTCAACATTGATGATTATTTAAGCGATGATGCTGATTACAAGACACACATAAACAATACCAGTAAAGACGATGAGGAGAAGGTTATTCCTTTGTCGGGCGATCAATCCTTTCAAGAGCGGATTATTGTACAAATGCACTTACTCGATTTAGATGATGTAGCGTTTACGATAGCTGAGATGATTATAGGAAATCTTGATGAGTCTGGGTACTTGAATCGTGGTCTGGAATCACTTGTAGATGATTTAGCGTTTTCTACAAATATCATGGTAACCGAATCAGAGGTTGAGGAGATCTTATACATGATTCAAAAATTAGACCCTGCTGGAATAGGAGCGCGCGATTTGAGGGAATGCCTTTTACTACAGATAAACCGAAAGCAAGACGGGAATATTACACGGTATACGGCTAAGAAAATACTGGAAGAACACTTTTCAGAATTCACAAAAAAACATTATCAAAAAATCATCAAAAAACTGGAAATTTCAGATGCAGATTTGAAAGAAGCAATTGATGAAATAGTGAAGCTAAACCCCAAGCCAGGGGGGTCAATGAAGGAGTCAGGAGGAAACTATCCGCAAATTATTCCCGATTTTGCAATTGTTGAAAATGAAGGCCAGCTTCAATTGACGATAAATGGGCGGAACGCACCAGATTTAAAAGTTAGCAACCAATACAAGAACATGCTTCGAACGTATGCTGAAGGAGCGAAAGCTTCTAAGTCAGACAAGGAAGCGTTTTCATTTGTGAAGCAAAAACTAGATGGCGCTAAGTGGTTCATTGATGCAATTAAACAGCGTCAAAACACCTTGTTTATGACCATGAATGCAATCATGAACTATCAGAAAGCATATTTTTTGTCGGGCGATGAAACACAATTGAGGCCAATGATTTTAAAGGACATTGCTGAGATTGTTGAAATGGACATCTCTACAGTTTCACGTGTTGCAAACAGTAAATACGTTCAAACAAGTTCAGGTATTTTGTTATTAAAATATTTCTTTTCGGAGTCACTTTCTACAGATTCAGGAGAAGAAGTTTCTACACGTGAAGTAAAGAAAATTCTTTCTGAAGCCATTGATAATGAGGGAAAGCGCAAGCCATTGACAGATGAGAAATTGGCGAACTTACTCAAAGAGAAAGGCTATAATATAGCACGAAGAACAGTCGCTAAATATAGAGAGCAGCTAAACATTCCTGTTGCCCGCCTTAGAAAAGAATTGTAGTGAAGGTTTTCTCACAAATTATCTCGTGGGTATTTATGCCTCTCTTTATGCCTATTTACGCATTGTTACTCGTAATGTTTATTCCGGCAGAAGAACAACAGTTTTATGGGTTAGAATGCCTAGACTGCATTTACCTTTTAAGTTTTCAGGTTAAGAAAGCCTTGCTTTATATGTTTATGATTTTCTGTGTTATTGCACCAGGAATTTCATTTATGCTATTGAAAAGAAATGGCGTAATCAACACCCTAAGTATGGAGACAAGGGCTGAAAGAACAGCGCCTATTATCATCATGTTTATTTATTGTTTAGGATTATATTTAATGCTCACATATACTACAAATACAGTTACCCTACCGAAATTTATTTATTCCTTGGCATTATCGGGAGTAATTGTTACGGGCTTATTTGTTTTACTCAACCAGTGTAAAAAGGTAAGTATACATGCTGCTTCAGCGGGGATGTTTACAGGATTCATATTGGCATATACCAGCTTTAATTTAAAGTTTGGAATTGGAATGTTCATAGGGTCAATACTAATATCCGGAATCGTAATGACGGCTCGAAGTTACCTTCAAAAACACACAATGCAAGAGCTCATAGTGGGTTGGTTTACAGGAGTGTTCATCACATTTATAGTGAACTACTTTTATTGATAAGTCGTAAAAAATAATTACTTTTATACAAAACAAGGTAAGATGAAAACACTATTTACAATATTGACTTTTTTATATGCAAGTACTGCGTGTTATAGCCAGAATGACACAATAGCGGCACAAGACACAAATACCTACCGCATCGTAAAGACAGATGGAAGCGAGTTGGTTGGTAAGATCATTAGTCAAAATGAACGGGAGGTTCTTTTTGTTACAAAATATACGCGTCAGTTTTATATTCCCCAACATGTTATTAAGGAGATCATTGTGCTGGATAATTCAGACTTTAATCATAATGGAGAGTTTGTTGGTGAGGATAAATTTGCTACACGCTATTTTATTACAACCAATGGATTGCCGATAAAAAAGGGTGAACACTATGTTCAATGGAACTTGTTTGGCCCAGACTTTCAATTTGGACTAGGCAAGAATTTTGGTGTTGGTGTTATGACTTCATGGTTAGGAATGCCAATAATTGGAACGGTAAAGAAAAGTTGGGAACTTGGTGAACGCGCTCAGTTTGCAGTGGGAGGTTTAGCTGGATTTGGCTCATGGGCAGCTCCTGATTGGGGATTAGCCTTGCCTTTTGGAACATTGTCTTTTGGAGACCGATCAGCCAACATTGCAATCTCAGGTGGCTATGGTGCTGTATGGCAAGATGGAGATATAAATGGCCGAGCTATCACTAGTCTTGCGGGTATGGTAAAGGTTTCACCAAAAATAAGCATCGTTTTTGACTCGTTTATTATGCTTCCAGGGAAAAGTATAGAACACACAGAGTATTATCCAGATGGTTCATATACTTATACGAACCGTCGACCAGGATTCGCATTATTGATCCCTGGAATTCGATGGCATCAAAGTGAGAACAAGGCCATTCAGTTTGGGTTTAGTGGTGTAATTACAGATGGTGAGGTTATACCTGTGCCAATTCCTATGGTACAGTGGTACAGAACACTTTAGGCTGTTCGTTTTACAAAAAGAGAGTGTTTTCTTGGTGTGTAATCATAGAGTATTGTGTGTAACGAGTAAGGGTTAATTAATTTAAGTATCTTAACTATGCATACTCAAATTTCAAAATTGTTTTTTAGTCTAATTATAATAGCGGTTTCGTTATTCACATATTTGTTTGTATTCGAGACTAAAGTCTATGACGCCCTCTCTCAAGAAGACCATATTATTGAATATTTGAGCTCATTATTTCTCTTACTTTCGAGTGTTATTTTTTTGAAAGTAATTTTTTATTCAAGAAATCACAATCTAACGAATGGTAAATGGGTAACCGTTTTATTTATAGCTGTATCCACACTATTTTTTTTAGCTGCTGGCGAATAAATTAGCTGGGGGCAACGAATATTTAATTTCTCAACCCCAGAGTACTTATTGTCAATAAATGATCAAAATGAATTTAATTTTCACAATATAGACAAGAAGTTTTTTGATAGATTGTTGGATCGAATTACTATCGTGTTTATTATGATTACCTCTATTCTTGTAATGCTTAAAAAAGAGAAAGTTATAGGGGTCAAAGTTCCGGGAACATATATTATATGTGCTTTTGCAATTACGGTATTTTATAGACAAGGTAGTGGATTAAACTTTTATCATCTTGTTTACATTCCTTTGATAGGGTTGCTTATACAGGCATTTTCAAATAAAGTAAAACAAACGATATTAGCTGTAATAATCACGTTGATAGTTTCATTTTTAATCCCAATTATACATACTAAGTATTATCATTTATTTCCATTACACAACAACAGTGCAAATGAATTTAAAGAATTTCTTTTTTGCCTTTGTTGTTTTGCTTATTCGTATGGGATTATGAATCAAAAAATAGTACAGAAAACCCGATAGAAAGTAAAACTTCAATAACAAAAAGCATTAAATAACGACTCAAGCTAAAACGTTAAGCTACAACTTGAATTGTCAGTACATCATCCGTTTTTGTAACCTTTGTTAAGCCATGCTTCCCAAGCCCTTTAACGCCTTTGTCCCACTGCTTGTTTGACAAACCTGCAGCCTCTTTCAGCGTGTTCAATTCCATGGATTGTTCTTTCGAAAGAATATCAAAAATCAACTGTTCATTTTCAGATAAGTCAGGACCTTGTTTACCAAAAACTTCAGGCCTCATTTGAGGGAATAAAATAACCTCTTGTATAGACTCATTATTGGTTAAGAACATAATTAAACGATCTATTCCTATCCCTAATCCAGATGTAGGGGGCATACCATATTCCAATGATCTTAAAAAGTCGTAATCAACAAATTCTCCAGCTTCATCATCTCCTTTAGCAGCTAGTTTTAACTGTTCTTCGAAGCGTTCTTTTTGATCGATAGGGTCATTTAACTCTGTATAAGCGTTGGCCAATTCTTTACCACAAATCATTAGCTCAAAACGTTCTGTCAAACTCGAGTCGTCTCTGTGCTCTTTACAAAGTGGAGACATTTCTTTTGGATAGTCAGTAATGAATGTTGGTTGGATATAGTTCCCTTCACATCGTTCACCAAAAATTTCATCAATCAGTTTGCCTTTACCCATTGTTTCATCAGCAGCAATTCCATTTGCCAAACACCAAGTACGCAACTCTTCTTCTGTTTTATCCTTGATATCGAATGAAGTGAAATCAATAATTGCTTGACGCATTGTAACCCTTTGATACGGAGCTTTAAAGTTTATTTTATGCGCTCCAAAAGTAGCTTCAGTAATTCCATTTACAGCAATAGCACAATGTTCTAAAAGTTGTTCAGTGAAATCCATCATCCAGTTGTAGTCCTTATAAGCTACATAAATTTCCATCATAGAAAATTCAGGATTATGGGTTCTGTCCATCCCTTCGTTTCGGAATGTTTTTGCAAATTCAAAAACACCATCAAACCCTCCAATTAAGGTTTTCTTTAAATACAACTCACATGCAATTCTTAAATACATGGACACATCTAACGAGTTGTGGTGTGTAATAAATGGACGAGCAGCAGCGCCTCCAGGTATTGGTTGTAAAATAGGGGTCTCTACTTCATGGTACCCTCTCTCCACAAAAAAAGAACGCATGGCATGCATTAATTTTGATCGCTTTATGAATACCTCCTTTACATGTGGGTTTACAACTAAATCTGCATAACGTTGTCTATAACGCATTTCTGGATCTGTAAATGCATCGTGGATGTTTCCTTCAGCATCTGTTTTAGGAAGTGGTAATGGTTTTAACGATTTACTTAAGAGGCAAATTTCACTAACTTTAATTGATGTTTCACCAACCTTTGTTTTAAAAACGGTTCCTTTGATCCCTACGAAATCACCGAGGTCCATTAGTTTTTTAAATACCGTATTGTAGTGTGTTTTATCTTCACCAGAACATATTTCGTCACGATTAACGTAAACTTGAATTCGTCCTTTTGAGTCTTGAATTTCAGCAAAAGAAGCCTTCCCCATATCGCGTTGAGACATCATTCTACCTGCAATACAAACTTCTTTACCTTCTTGAAAGTCCTGTTTTATAGCCGTCGAATAATCTGTTACTGGATATAATGCTGCTGGATATGGGTTAATACCTAAATCGCGCAATTTTGTCAACTTTTCTCTACGTTGAATCTCTTGATCTGAATGTTCGATTGTGCTCATAAAATTTATTAAGTGAGCAAAGATAAGGATTTACGCAGAATCACGAAGGTTTCTTGCACATCTGTTATACAATTCACATTTAGTAACGAATAATAAAGAATTCGAATTATCTTTACACTATGGATTTTGATACGATAAAGGCATTACATATCATTTTTGTGGTAAGTTGGTTTGCAGGACTCTTCTATATCGTTCGTTTGTTTGTCTATCATACCGAAGCACAAGAAAAGGATGAGGTTGAGAAAAGAATTCTTTCCACCCAGTTTGAAATCATGGAAAAGCGCCTTTGGTGGATTATCACAACTCCGGCAATGGTTTTAACGCTCGTTTTCGGAACGTGGATGATTGTTTTAAATACTGATTACTACCTCCAGGCGAGTTGGATGCATATAAAATTATCCTTTGTAGCGTTGTTGTTAGTTTATCATTTTGTATGTCAAAAAATCCTTTTTAATTTCACGAAAGGAAACTTTAATTGGAAGTCAGGGTCATTGAGATTATGGAACGAAGTTGCCACCCTATGCCTGGTCGCAATTGTCTTTTTGGTGTCATTGAAAGACGCCATGAACTGGATTAAAGGAACAGTCGGTTTTTTTGCAGTAGCTGTCGGACTAATGATTTTGATAAAAATATATAAGCGACTTAGAACACCAAATTAAACACCAATTAATTAGAAAATAAGATGTACAACAACTTACTTGTAGCACAAAAAGGACAAATCAACACAATCACAATTAATCGTCCAAAGCAATTAAATGCGCTGAATAAAGAAACGATAGAGGAATTGCATAAAGCCATTCAGATGGCAGACCAAGATTCAAATACTGGGGTTATTATTTTAACAGGCTCGGGAGAAAAATCGTTTGTAGCAGGTGCTGATATTAAGGAGTTTGCAGACTTTACAATTGCGCAGGGAGGAGAACTAGCTCAGAAAGGACAAGAAATTCTTTTTTCATTTATTGAAAATTGCTCAAAGCCGGTTATTGCCGCTGTTAATGGATTTGCATTGGGTGGAGGGCTTGAACTTGCAATGTGTGCACATATTCGAGTGGCATCGTCTAATGCAAGAATGGGCCTACCAGAGGTTGGCTTAGGTGTTATACCGGGTTATGGAGGAACACAACGATTGGCGCAACTAGTTGGTCGTGGAAAAGCAAACGAATTGGTTTTTACGGCAGGTATGATTAAGGCAGACGAGGCCTTAACATGGGGCTTAGTAAACCATGTTGTTGAATTGGGTGAGTTAATGGCTAAAGCGGAAGAGATTGCCGGTCGCATTTTAAACAATTCAGGGACTGCAATTGCTTCGGCAATTCGGGCGGTTAATGCAAATTATATGGATAGCGTTAATGGATATGATGTCGAAATTGAAGAATTTGGCAAGTGTTTTGGAACAGCAGACTTTAAAGAAGGAACAACAGCCTTTTTAGAAAAAAGAAAACCTAATTTTAGAAAATAATTGAATCCGCTGAAGAGTTTATTGGGGCAAACAGCCATTTATGGGTTACCGACAATTGTCGGGAGGCTATTGAATTATCTGCTGGTACCACTTTATACACTCGTTTTGCCTGCGGCAGAATATGGAAAGGTTTCTGAAATTTATGCTTGGGTAGCTTTTTTAATTGTCTTGCTTACTTTTGGTATGGAGACAGCCTTTTTTAAGTTTATAAATGCTAAAGAAGATAAGGCTGAGGTTTTTCGAAACAGTTTTTTAACGGTCATTGGCTTTAATGTTGTTTTCCTGATAAGTGTACTGCTTTTCAGTCAGCACATAGCCAATGCTATGTTGTACTCTGAGCATAGTGTCTACATTATATTATTGGCCATAATTGTAAGTATCGATGCTACTTCAGCGCTTCCTATGGCTAAGTTGCGTGCAGAGAAAAAAGCGAAGAAATTTGCCGTGATTCATTTTGTGGCAATCGCTGTAAATATTGCACTGAACCTGATTTTTCTGTATGGATTTTTTGACAAAGCGCATCCAGAGGAGGGAGTTCTTTTTATTCTGATTGCAAACTTGGTGTCGTCGCTTATAAAACCTCTTGGAACGTATAAAGATTACATTGGACTTAAATTGAGGTACAGTTCGGAATTAGCGCGCGAAATGTTCACGTACGCATTGCCATTGGTTATTGCGGGTTTTGCAGGGATAATCAATGAAACAATTGACCGTGCAATGCTTAAGCATGTATTGTATAACCGAGGAGGATTGACATTAAGGGAGGCAGAAACACAGCTGGGTATTTATAGCGCGTGTTATAAATTGGCTATGATTGTTACAATTTTTTTACAGGCATATCGCTATGCTGCAGAGCCTTTTTTCTTTGCCCAAGAGAAAGAGAAAGACAGTAAACAGATGTATGCCAAAATCATGAACTACTTTGTAGCTTTTGTGTGTCTTGTATTTATTATGGTAAGTTTGAATATTGATGTTTTCAAGCATTTTATCCGAAGTGAAGAGTTTTGGGTAGGGTTAGGCGTTGTTCCAATATTATTGATGGCGAATGTTTTCTATGGCATTTATCTAAACCAATCGATTTGGTATAAATTAAGCGGACAGACAAAATATGGTGCGTTTATAGCAATTGGTGGCGGGCTTGTTACAATTCTGATCAACCTTATTTTTATCCCAATTTATGGTTTTTGGGCAAGCGCATGGGCTACGTTAATTGTATATGCAAGTCAAATGTTAGCCTCCTATTTTTTGGGACAAAAACACTACCCTATAAACTACAATTTGCGAAAATTTGCGCTTTACTTGGGCCTTGCTTTGCTTTTGTTTTTAGTGGGGTTTACTGTCAATTTGGACCCGGGATTCTTTTCGTGGAACAAGTTCATTTTTCACAATGGTTTAGTGCTACTTTATATTTTTGTAGTTTGGTTCATTGAGAAGCCAAATAGTCAAAAAAGCTAACGATTGAACGTTAGTAACTTATTTCTAAACACGTAGTTTTAGGTATGTTCAACAAGCTAAAATGCTTATTTTTGGTAGCATACTAGAATAAGCATGAAAGTTAAAATAATCAACAAATCAAAGCATACGTTACCAGCGTATGAAACATCGGCATCTGCAGGCTTAGATGTGCGTGCAAATATTGATAAACCGATTACCTTAAAACCACTAGAACGTACCCTGGTTAAAACCGGGTTGTTTATGGAAATCCCAGTTGGGTTCGAATGTCAAGTTCGACCAAGAAGTGGATTGGCTTTGAAAAAAGGGGTTTCTGTGCTGAATGCTCCAGGAACCGTTGATGCAGATTATCGTGGTGAAGTTGGTGTAATCTTAATTAACCTTTCAAATGAAAGCTTTGTTGTAGAAGATGGAGAGCGAATTGCTCAACTTGTTTTTGCAGAGGTGAAACAAGCTCGTTGGGACGAAGTTCTTGAGCTTACTGAAACCGACCGCGGTGAAGGTGGGTTTGGGAGTACAGGAGTTAAATAAATCGAATTTTATAAAAAGAAAAAATGAAAATTATAGTTCCAATGGCAGGTCGCGGAAGTAGACTTAGGCCACACACACTAACAGTTCCCAAGCCATTAGTTCCAGTTGCTGGACAGCCGATTGTAAACCGATTGGTAAAAGACATTGCGGAAGTGGTAGGTGAGCAAGTAGACGAGGTAGCTTTTATTTTAGGAGACCCTGCTTTTTTTGGAGATGATGTCGTTAAAAACTTGATTGAACTTGCAGAAGGAATAGGCGCAAAGGCCTCTATCTATCGTCAAGATGAACCACTTGGAACAGGGCATGCAATTATGTGTGCTGAAGAATCGTTGTCAGGACCTGCAGTAATCGCATACGCAGACACGTTAATTCAGGCAGACTTTGAATTAGACCCAAGCGCTGATGCCGTGATTTGGGTTAAACAAGTGAGTAGCCCTGAGGCCTACGGAGTTGTGCAACTGAATGAAAATAAAGAGATTGTTGAGTTGGTCGAAAAACCTGCTGAATTTATTAGTGATTTAGCAGTAATTGGAATTTATTATTTCAAAGAAGTTAGCCAGCTTAAAGTAGAGTTACAATCAGTAATCGACAACAACATTATTCATGGTGGAGAATATCAAATCAACGACGGAATAAAAGGAATGATGTCGAAAGGTAAGGTTTTTAAAACCGGTCAGGTTTCTCAGTGGATGGATTGTGGGAACAAGAAGGTTACCATTGAAACAAATGCTCAGGTATTAGAGAACGATGCAAAGAAAACAAACCCGGTAATTCCAGAATCAGTTATACTGGAGAATTCAATTATAATTCAACCTTGTTTTATTGGTGAAAATGTGCAGTTAACAAATGCTGTAGTTGGGCCACATGTTTCTATTGGGAGCAATAGTGTGGTGACAGATGGTGTGGTTAAAAACTCAATAATTCAACATTCAACAGTAATCAAGAATGCAATTTTAAAAGATTCAATGATTGGTTCAAATGTCAATTATGATGGATTGGCGCGCGATTTGAGTCTAGGAGATTATACAACTGTAAATGGGTAAACGTAGCGTCTATATCATATTAGGATTACTTATCATTACTTCGTGTGGGGTAAAGAAGATAGCACATGGTCCACAGCCTATTAGCAATGCAGATTATCCATACATCACAAAGTTTCATGAAGGAATACGCTTCAAAACAACAGGAAGAATTGTAGAGGCAATTGCTAAACTTGAGGAGTGCTTAGCGATTCGGCAAGATGATGATGCGGTTTATTACGCACTGGCACAATTAGAATTAACAGCAGGGAATTTAGATAAATCAGCGGAGCACATTGTACGAGCATCTGAAATTGATCCCAAAAATCAATGGTACATTCAGGAGTTAGCCTATATGTATTATGAACGTGGAGACTTTGAGAAGTCTGCAGGTATTTTTGAAAAATTAGTAAAATCTGAACCGAGAAACATTGATTGGCAATATGGTTATACCGAGGTTTTGATGAAAAATGGAGACCTTGAAAAAGCGATTGATGCATTGAATAGGATAGAAGACCAAGTAGGTGTTAATCCTGCGTTATCAATTCAAAAGTATACGCTGTTTATGCAGTCAAAATCTCCAGACAAAGCATTAGCAGAATTGGACAATGTCAGTCAGGTTTATCCAAATAACGCGCAGATAATCGCAACATACGTTGACCATTATTTTCAAACAAATGAGATGGATAAAGGTGTTGCAATGTTAAAGGCGCTGGTTGTGGCAGACCCAACGAATGGCCGTGCACACTTGGCACTAGCCGATATTTACAGGCAGCAAAAAGACATAGAGAAATCGTATCAAGAGCTAACTGTAGCTTTTAAAAGTAACGACGTGGACTTGGATACTAAAATGAAAATTTTGATTCGTATTCATGAATCCAGTTTTAAGATTGACCCTGAAGTGTATGCATTGGTTGATATTTTAGTTCAACGATATCCAACAGAAGCAAAGGCGCACTCAATACATGGCGATTACTTGCTACGCGCAGAGAAAGACACCGAGGCCTTAATGGCATACAAACAAGCAATCACTTTTGATAACGCACAGTATCCAATTTGGAAGCAAGTGCTTATTATGGAATATCAACATGGAGATTTTGAGAATTTATACACAGATAGTAAAGAGTGTTTAACGTTATTCTCAACTGCAACGACTGTTTCTTTGTTGCACGGAGTTAGTGCAAATAAATTAAAAAAACACGATGAAGCAATTGATGTTTTAGCTGCAGGGAAGGAACTAGTCGTCAATGATAAACCATTAGAAGCGGAGTTTTATGGGCAATTAGGAGTGGCTTATTTCGGACTGAATGATTTTGTCAATGGGAAAGAATATTTTAATAAAGCCTTACAGATTGATCGCGAAAGTTTAATTCTTCGGAATAACTTTGCCTACCAATTAGCCATGCACAAAGAAGCCTTGGATTTGGCTGAGTCATTAGTTTTACAAGCCGTTAACTCAGCCCCATCATCGGCAACTTTTCTAGACACTTATGGATGGGTATTATTTCAACAAGGCGAATATGAACGGGCATTAGTTCAATTGAATAAGGCCTTTAAGTTGAAAGCAGATGATAAACTAATTGTTGAGCATTTGGGGGATGTCTACTTTAAACTTGGGCAAAGTTCAGAAGCAATTTCTTTTTGGAAAAAAGCAAAGACGATGTTATCAAACAATAAAGCATTAGAACAAAAAATTGCAGATAAAAAGTACTATGAACCAGTATATTAAATACGGTAGTTGGATTGTATTGACTTTAATTTTAACCGCGTGTGCTACAACTATTCAGCACCAAGGACAAAAATTGAGTAGGGTAAAAGACACTAAAATAACCCATGTTTTGGATAGCCTTTCTTCTATGGAGTACACACATTTCTACACAAAATTATCCACGAAGTATAAAGACTCATCCCAAGCGCTTTCGTTTAAGACATCGGTTCGAATTACACGAGATAGCGCTGTTAATGCATTGGTTACTTTTGCACGATTCCCTGTCTTGAACACGCTTGTTACGAAAGACTCTGTTCATGTAACTGCTAAATCAAAGCGCTGTTACTCAAAGGAAAGTTTATCTTATTTGAAAGCACATTTTGGCCTAGAGTTTAGTTATTCTAATGTAGAAGAATTGTTTATAGGTATGCCCGTAGGGTTTAATTCGGATGAAAAGTATTTTAGAGTTGATGACCCGTACAACTATACAGTGAGCTCGCACAATAAGCGCGACATTAAAAAGAATAAAAAGAAAGGCAAGCTTGAGGTTATAAGGCACTACACCTTAACGGATGACTTGAAGCAGCTAAAGGAACTTGTCATTGAAAGTCCTAAAGACAGTATTTTAATGAAGTTAAATTACAAATCGTATACAACTGTTGATACTTCTGTTTTACCCCATAAAGTAAGTGTTGTCATTGAAAGTCCAACAAATTCAATGTTTATAGAGTTAGAATACAAGAAAATTCGCATCAATGAACCCGAACCTATTTATTTTATAATTCCTGAAGGATATGAACAGTGTAAGTAGACTACTTTTAACGTGTTTCTTAACGTTCACATTCGTTGGTTTTGGACAGTCTACGAGTGATAAATTGAAACGTGAACAAGCACGATTAGAGCAAAAGATTTCGGACACAAAATTTCTCTTGTCAAAAAGCCAAACGGCAAAAGAGACCTCGTTGAATGAGTTAAAGGTTATTGAAAATCAGATTATCTATCGTGAGCAGTTATTAAAAAATTATGACAATCAAATACGCGCTGCAGAGTTAACAGTCCAAAGTAAAACCCAACAAATTGATTTGTTGCATGAAAAAATAGAGCGCCTTAAAAAACAATATGAAGCTTTATTACTTTATGCGTATAAGCACAGGAATAAGTACGGAAAAATGATGTCAATATTCTCATCTGGAAGTTACTTTGAAGCTGTAAAGCGTGCAAAATATTTAGAACGAATTTCAGAAATTCAACAGCAACAGTTTTTGGCTATTCAGCAAAATCAAGCATTAATTAAGGAAGAAATAAAAGCAATTGAAAAGGAGAAACAATATAAAGTTGCGATTATTCAAGAAAAAAGCAAAGAAAAAGATGCCATTGAGTCTGACCGAAAAAAGCAGCAAGAAGTGTATCAAAAGTTTAAGTTAGAAGAGTCTATTCTCATTGCAAAATTAGCCGAAGAGGAGCAAAACAAAAAGGTGTTAAGAGATCGGATTAACACGGCAATTCGCAATGAAATTGCAGCTGCTGAGGCTAGAAGAAAGAAGAAAGAAGCTGAGCGTAAACGATTGGCGGCAGAAAAAGCAGCTGCAAATGCTACAGCTACTGTTGCTAATAGACCAGAGCCGACCTTCTCAGAAACAAATGAGTCGATGCGTTTAAACACGTCCTTTAAAGGAAATAAAGGAAGGTTGCCTTGGCCCGTTGACAAGGGGAGTATCACTGAGAATTTTGGAAAAAATGCACATTCAACATTGAGAAATGTAACGACAAATAACCGAGGAATTGACATTAGCACTCCCAAAAATGCCCAAGTAAGAGCGGTTTTTGAAGGAGAAGTAACCAGTGTTCTTAAAATACCAGGAGCGGGTAAAGTTGTAATTATTAAACATGGAGATTACCGTACAGTTTATAGTAACCTTCAAGATACCTACGTTATCTCGGGGATGAAGGTGAGTACAAAAAAAGTGATTGGTTCTTTGTTGTTGGATGAAGCACGCAACATGTCTGTTGCACATTTTGAAATACATCATGTTGTAGGAAGTACCGTTACGTGTTTAAATCCAGCGCTTTGGGTTTCTCATTAAATCAACGTACTATTTCATGAATCCCACTATTTAACTTACATTTGATTTCCTCAATTATTTGGACATAGAACTATGAGTAAAAAGATTCAAACTGCGGAACGTGTTTCACACCAAGACACTTCTGATAATTACGTTTATCAACGAAGTGTTTTGGCTTATGTAGAAGCTGCAAAACTAATTTCAGGAAAAGTATTAGAAATCGGAACTGGAAGTGGGTACGGGATTGAGATACTAAGTTCAAATGCAGCGTCATTTCTAACCATTGATAAGTTTGAATCAATTGCTGGGTCTAAAGCGAGCCGAGAAATTGACAATGTTGAGTTTCGCCAGATGACAGTTCCTGCATTAACAGGATTGCCAGACAATCATTTTGATTTTGTTGTTTCGTTTCAAGTAATAGAGCACATCAAAGATGACGCTCAATATGTAAAGGAAATTCACCGTGTATTAAAAAAAGGAGGGAAGTTTATTGTAACGACACCGAATAAAAAGATGTCATTAACTCGAAACCCTTGGCATATTCGTGAATATTTGATTCCAGAATTGGAGGAGCTCTTATCGGTCGATTTTAGTTCTGTTGATGCACGTGGAGTTTTTGGGAACGATGAAGTCATGAAATATTATGAAGAAAATAAGAAGTCGGTACAGAAAATTACACGATTCGACATCTTTAATTTGCAGTATAACATGCCTAGATGGGTGCTTCAAATACCGTATGATATCTTAAATAGAATGAATCGAAATAAACTTTCAGATAAAGGTGTCGACATTAAAATGGAAGATTATTCAATTGCACCTGCAAAAGAAGGGTGTATTGACTTGTTTTATATTTCAGAAAAGTAATTCTAGCGCTTATCTTCGGATTCTAATTGTGTTTTATTGTATTGCTCTAGCGCAATAAATGCTGCACAAAAGGCCCAAATTGGAACGGCAGCCTTATCCGTATCTAAATAGTTATTTAATATTCCGTGGATGAAATATGTTGCCAGTGATAAAATCATTGCTAAAATCAGTGTTCTCATTTCACGATCATGTGCTGGCCAAGCATAATACAAGGTGATGCCTTTGTAAAATATTGCAGAGATTATAAACAATATAGCGAGTAGTCCTATCAATCCCATTTCAGAAAGTGGTCCTAAATATTCGCTGTGTGCATTTCCAGCATCTCCAAAATTGGTTGATATAATTGTGGTGTTTTCAGGTTCTTGAAATCGAGCATACTCAAAGGCATAGGTTCCTGGGCCAAAGCCAAAAACAGGACGTTCCTTGAACATTTCTATAGCTGAAGACCATCGATTTAGGCGTTCTAGATTAGAGGCATCGGTTGTTACATTTGTCGCACTCTGTAGCTTCTCTCCAAATTCTTCGGTCGTGTGTTCGTATTTGTTGCGTTCAAGTTCCATCTGAATAGCGTCCCAACTAAAGTAAAGTGTGATTAAGCTTAAACCTGCAACTGTTGCTAGAATACTAAATTTAATCCTCAGTTTAATAACAGCCAGTACCCCCAATGATAAAATTACACTCAGCCAAGCAGCTCTTGTATACGAGAAGTAAAGCCCAGTTACCATGATAGTAATTAAACCAATGAGTGTTATTTGCATTAATAAGGTATGCTTTTTGGAAAAGTAAAGCGCAATAATTAGGGGGATCGAAAAAGCGACCGTTGATCCATAAATTGTATGATCTTTAAAGAAAGGCCACATAACCCAGTGCCCTTCTTTCTCTCCAAAATTGTATCCAGAGTGAACGGTAATCGTGTAGGTTATGGCAATGCACATGGCAATGCAAAAGAGCCAAATAAAAAGGCGAATGTTTTTCGGGTTAATAAAAATACGTGTTCCAAACACCAACAATGGAACAATGAACCACAGCCTAGCAAGTAGAAACTTGAATGATGTTACAGGAGAGCTACTTGTAATAGCGGTTATAGTTATCCAAAACAAATAAAACCCGACAGCCCATATGATTGGGTTTTTCCAAATGTAGTTGGCTAAGGTGTTCTTCTGCATTTGTTGCATGAGTAACAAGAGCATTAACCCAAATAAAATAGGTTCTGTAGGAATGAAGAGTCCAAAGCTCTCGGTATACTCCTCAATGTTAATTGAAAGTGGCGTTAAGAAAGCCAAACTTAAAAACGTATACTCGGTATAGAATAGCGCAAAATAAACCGCCATCAATCCAAGTGGAGCGAGGGTTAGGTATACTTGATCGGTCCAGATTAGACAGCAAGATATAACGATGTATAAAAGGCTTAGACCAAGTAGAGCACTATTTTTTTTTAAGGTGTGCAACTAAGCTATTTTTTTCAGTTCACTAACACGCGCGTTAATTAAAAGCGCAAAAATGATAAACACGAAAGCTCCAATTGTAGCTAGAAGAATAATAATTAAACGTTTTGGCTTCGCTTTTTTATCTGCAACAACTGCCGGTTCAACAATAAACTTATGGTTAAATAGTGTATTGGCATCAGATTCTGCTTGCTCATAAGCATCTTCGAATTTTGTAAGCTTTGTGATTTTTTCATCACGTATCATCTCAAGCCCATCAAAGGTTGCCCCATATTGTAAGTTGACATCAATTTGCTTTTTGAAAAAAGTTCTATCTGTGGTATTCTTAGATTCATTGTACGCAGAAAAAAGATTTGCCCTTCCTTCAATAGAAACCACCCCTAATTGTGATAAGCTATCCATTTTTTTAAGGATTTCATTTTTTTCAATTTCTAATTGATTTATCTTACGTTGGTTAATTCTAAAAGCAGGAATTGTTCGCTCTTGAACCATTTCATTTTTAACGGTATCAATAATTTGAACAATTTTATTTGCTATTTCAGCAGCTAAAAAACGATCTTCATCAAACACATCAATTTGAATTGACCCATATCGAGTTCGTGTGAAGTTGATGTGGTTTTCCCACGCTTTCCCAAGCTTATAGTTCTTGTTGACATCATCTGAATCAATTTCATAGTGATTCATTAAGTCGTATCGGTTCACAATAATTGTTCGAATTTTAGAAGATTGAAGAATTTGAACCAATTGTTCAGCTTGATCCTCTTCACCAAAGTCCATTGAATTTGCTTTTGCATTTCTCTGTTCAGAAAACGAAACCGTACTGGTTGCCGCTGGAAATACAATTGCAGAAGATTTAAATATTGGCGTTAAAAGAAAAGAAACGATTGTCGCGGCAATAGCTGCAACGATTGTAACGGTAATAATAATCGTTCTTTTTTGCCAGATGAATATTAATAGAGATTCTCTTTCTTGATCAAATTCACGCGTGTTTTTACTCATGCTTTAGTTTTTAGTAACTCAAAGTTAATGTTTCTAACTGAGTCTAATAACTTCCAAAGATTCATTTTATTATATCAGTGAATGAAATGGTTACTTTATAATGAGCTTAAACCCTTTTCCGTGAACATTCATAATTTCAACGGAGGTGTCTTCTTTTAATACTTTTCTTAGTTTGGCAATATAAACATCCATACTTCTGCCGTTAAAGTAGTTGTCGTCACCCCAAATTGCGCGTAAGGTAGCATGCCTGTCTAAAATTTCATTTTGATTTTTAACTAACAGTTGAAGCAATTGATTTTCTTTCGTGGTCAATTTTTTAACACCGTTTTGTAGGTGTAATATTCGAGACTCAGGCTCATACTTGATGGCTCCAACGTTTACTATAGCTTGCCCATCATTAGAAGGAGTTGTTGTGCGCCTTAATATTGCGTTAATACGTGCAAGAAGCTCTTCCATTGCAAAGGGCTTTGTTAAATAGTCATCTGCACCAAGTGAGAACCCTTCCAATTTGTCTTCTTTCATTGCTTTGGCGGTTAAGAATAGGATTGGAATTTTTTTATCAATTTCACGAATTTCTTTTGCGAGCGTAAACCCATCCATTTCAGGCATCATGACATCAAAAATGCAAAAATTGTATTGGCCTTTATTGAATTTCTCAAATGCAATTTTACCATTCTGTGCAAGAGATACATTAAACCCTTTTGATGCTAAGAAAGTTTGCAACAATTGGCCTAAGTTTAAATCGTCTTCTGCGAGTAATATGCGTATTTGATTGTTCATATGTTTAGTCTTGTATTATGAGTGAAAACTGTGATCCGTGTCCAGGTTTACTTGAAACGTGTATACTCCACCCATGCAAATCAGAAATTGCCTTAACATAGCTAAGACCCAATCCAAATCCCTTAACATTATGGATGTTACCAGTAGGTACACGATATAATTTGTCAAATATTTTATTTAAGTGCTCTTTTTTTATTCCAATTCCATGATCGGTAACAGATAGGATAATTTTTTGCTCTTCTTTATGGAGAGATACGATTGTTTTTGCTCCACGATCACTGTATTTAATCGCGTTGTCGATGAGGTTAGAAATAACATTTGTGAAATGCATTTTATCTGCTTGAACATGAATTAAGTCAGGTGTGATTTTTAATTCAATCCGACCATTTTCTTTGGCAATTCTAAAGTTTGCATTTTGCACTACATCATAAATAACTTCATTAATTAAAACACGTTCTTTTCGTAACTGGACTTCTCCCCGATCTAATGTAGCACTTTGAAGAATACGCTCTACAAGGAGTTCTAAGCGCTTATTCTCGTCGTTAATCATCTTAATGTATGGCTGCGCAGACGAGGTGTCATTACCAACCATATCAGTATCATTCATTGCTTCACATGCTAAGGATATTGTGGAAATTGGCGTTTTGAATTCATGGGTCATATTTGAGATGAAATCATTTTTCATCTCAGACAATTTTCGTTGCGTTAAAATGGTGCTAAACATGAAAACAAGGGCAATAAGAATTAGCAGAACAAGTAAAAGGTTAATTGCTAATGGCCCGAGTAACTTACCAAGTAAGAATGCTTTTTGACTCGGAAAATTAATGTATAAATACAAGTCATGATCGAGGGGATTACTCGGGTATAGTAACGTTTTATAAGAATAAGCAGTATCGATGTGGGCGTTGTAGTTTTTAGGGGCTTGCTTGAGCTCAATCGGTGTGTTGTATTGATCTGTGATCATGAATCGATACGTTTTCGGCAAGTTATCTAATGCAAGTTCGTTCGACAAAACAGAATCAAGAAAGAATTGATCTACACGATCTGCAGGGTCTTCGTATAAGTTGTTACGAAATGCCTCAATCATCATTTCATTTACGAACCGTGCCTTTTTAAAAATTTGTTGAATCACACGTTGGTCCAGTTGAATGGCATACTTCACCGAGTCTTGGCTAATTGTCGCGTTGTTCCGTCCAAATAAATCGCGTAATTTTCTTACATCTCTGGCTATAACTCGTTGCTCTGCACTAACTCCAGAAATAGAATCGTATGTTTTACCTTTTATGATTAGGTAATTTTCCATTTCACCATTTTCAAAGATAGCGGTGTCTTGAATTGAAATTGATTCTTGCGCAGAAAGTAGGTTTTGAAACTCTTGTTTTAAGATGTCTTTATATTGACCACTAAAATCTTTGTCCGCAAGAGACATATACTGTCGTATATCTTCCGCTTTTTCATGCTTTAAGGCAATTCTTTCCAGTTGGGTTTTGAACTGGTCATTAAACTCGGTGTTTTTGCGATCAACTAAAAATACAGTTTGAACAGACTGAATAACGAGTAGAGCTATCATCGCAGTAATAACGAGTATTAAGATAAAATGAACCCTTATTTTTTTCAATTCAAATCGATTTTTAACGAATGTAAAAGAATCTCTCAGTGCTACAGAGGTGCTTAACTTTTTTTAACAGCGATGGTTTACGGAATCATACGCCTTATGGAGTGAAATCGTTTAGGATAACCAGAATTATAGTAGTCTGTGATAACAACACCAAAATGCTTTTTTGAACTGGAACAATGAATAAACTTTAGTCCATTTTTATCGTTTGAAATAACAATTCCCACATGACCAATCCCAGACCCAGACCCAGCTGTGCCAGTAAATACAATACAATCGCCTTTTCGACTTTCTTCCAATCGAACTTTAGTTCCTAACTTCCCATATGCCTTTGAGCTTCTAGAATATGGGACGCCTGCTAAAGCGTATGCATATGACGTAAAGCCACTACAATCAAAACTTACATTAGGATTACTCGTTGCCCATTTATAGGGAACCCCCAATTGCGTTTTTGCAAATAAAATAACGGAATCGGCTTTATTAACCCAGAGGCTATCTTGTCCAAAACTGAATTTGGAGAGTAGTATAAAGATGAGGTAACCAATTTGCTTCATGAAATACGAATGAAGTGTTAAAGGTACATCAATTCAACAGGGAAGCATTGTTTTTTAACCTTTATTAGCTGATTATCAGTATTGAAACACTGCTGTTTCAAGTGTGGAAACCCCTAGTGGTTACGCACTTGGTTCAGGCAAACCTGTACAATATCCCCCATTTTTTTACAATCCAAAAAAGAGTTGTCGCTGTAGTGTTTTGCCAGGTTCTGTTTTAATTGCGAGATGTGTTTAGGGAGCGACAATTCATCTTGGATCATAACCTCCATCAATTTTCGAATCTGGTATTCAGACAAGCGTAAGCGTTTAGCCATAAGCGCCCGTTCTTCTAGTTTATATTGTTCTACCACCTCTGGGTCCATGTGTTTCATGGCAAGTTCAACATAGGGACTGTTTTCTTTGTAGTATTGAGGAAAGTAAATGTTTTTTCGCCCTTCAAAACTCTGCTGGTCAAAATCAATTGCTCGAATACGGTATTGAATTTGATCAAAGTCGGGGGTCATATCAACCACAAAGTTATACGAACGCATATCACCGAGTAAACGAATAAAGCATCGCTCGTTAAACTTCACAAACTCTTTGGCCAAACGCACTTCGTTATGCCCCTCTTGCTTTAAATTTTCGGCAGTAAACTGATCGCCTGGTATACCAACAATGTGTTCTTCTATAATCGTGTCTTGATACACCAAATAATTTATTTTATTGGGCGATAAAATATGTTCTAGTTCTAAACCGTAAATACGAGAAGCATCTGCTTTTTTGATATAAAAGTAATCGTAGTTGTCATTTAGTTGATTGATTATTTTAACCCTAAATGGCTGTGAATTTCCAAATGCGCAGAAGTCGATTCTTGCAACTGAAAGGTGGTCTATAAGTGTGGTTCCATCAGATTTTAAAATAGAATAAATCTCCGTTAAACCCGCGTTCAATTCTTCCATTTCAGACTCCGAATACAAGGCTGTTTCCCATAGGGTTGAATTGCCATTTTTATCATCTAAAGGGACCGATGAGAAAAAGTGTTTTAGGTCTATATATCGAACAGGAATTTTAATTTCCCGGGAGTATTTTCGTAGGTAATCCATTAAAGAATTACTGATTGGATAGGAAGGTTTTTTAATTGAAATATGATTTTCATGCATTCGATTAAATTAGGTAATTTTAAACACTTGTAGAAGCATAAAGCTTCAAAAGTCAAACTTTAATGTGCTTTAAACAAGATTTTTATCCTTGCAACGTTGTACATTCGTGATGATGTCTATTTTTTTGAAGCGACTCGTATTATTTATACCCTTCGTATTGCCTTATTGTGGCATGGCGCAGGTGTCAAATATCCGGGTAAAAACGCTGGGTATTCACGCAGATACGGTCCAGTTAGACACCCTTAGTATTTACCCGAATTCATTCAAGCTAAGCTGTGGCGGGAGCTCCCTTTCAGCAACTGATTACACCCTTGATTATGCGGCATCTACCCTTTTTTTACACACGAAATGCAAAGGTGTATTAAACGTAGAATACCGTGTTTTACCAATGAATTTGTCAAAAACATATGCCAAACGAAATACAGATATTATTTATTCAAAAGAGAAGGGGTTTCGAGAGCGTTTCTTAATTAGTAATACAAGCTCTGCAACAGATATTTTTGGCGGAGTAGGGCTAGCTAAATCCGGAAGTATTTCACGAGGAGTTTCCTTTGGTAATAATCAAGACTTGGGGGTGAACTCAAGTTTAAACCTTGAAATTTCGGGTCAAATTGCACCAAACTTAAAATTGGTAGCTGCTGTTTCGGATGACAACCTGCCAATTCAACCCGATGGAAATACGAATACGTTAAAATCGTTTGATCGGGTTTTTATAATCGTATACAATGATCGTTTTAAAATGATTGCAGGTGATTTTTGGTTGGATAAACCAAGGGGCTATTTTATGAAATATAAAAAACGTGCTCAGGGCTTAACAATTGATTACCGTTGGACAGCAGATACAATAAATTCATGGAAAACCCATGTAAGTGGAGCATTGTCTAAAGGGAAGTTCCAGCGTCAAATTATACAGGGAGGTGAGGGAAATCAGGGGCCTTACCGTTTAAGTGGCGTAGAAAATGAACCGTTTATTATTATTTTAAGTGGTACAGAAAACGTTTTTTTGGATGGAAAGTTACTTGAACGTGGACAAGAGTATGATTATACCATAAACTACAATACATCTGAAGTAACATTTTCAGCACGAAACCAAATTACCAAAGACAGTAGAATTGTTGTGGAATTTCAATATTCAGATCAGAACTATCCTAGATCGCTTTTTCAAACTTCGACAACCTATACATCAAAGGATGTTAAGTTTTGGCTGAACGCCTATTCGGAACAAGACGCAAAAAACCAATCGCTCCAACAAGACTTAAGTTTAGATCAAAAACGTCAGTTATCTGAAATTGGAGACACATTAAACTTAGCACGAATTTCAAGTGTTGATTCTACGGGCTATTTCGACAATCAAAACTTATATAAGCTAATCGACTATCTGGGTGTTGACTCTGTATTGGTTTACACTGTTCATCCAGATTCTGCTATTTACCGCGCAACATTTGAATATGTTGGTTCAGGAAATGGAAACTATGTATTCGAACGTTTTAATGCGCTGGGGAAAATCTATAAATGGGAGGCTCCAGTAGCAGGTATTCCTCAAGGAGATTACGCCCCTTCTCGTTTAATTATTACTGCTAAACAGCGTCAGATGGTTACCGCGGGAATAGATGTACGCTTAGGGAAATTTATGAATCTGGAGTCTGAGCTCAGCTATTCTAAAAATGATATAAATACTTTTTCACGTTACGATAGTAAAGACGACCATGGTTTTGCTGGAAGGATAAAGTTGAATGGGGTAATACCACTTTCAAAGGATAGTATTCCGAATTGGACCTTACACACAAAAGCGGAAACGGAGACGCGAGACAGAAACTTTAACCCAATTGAAAATTATCGAAGTGTTGAGTTTGACCGCGACTGGAATACCCGTAATAAGGAATACCGTGGAAATGAGGTTGTATCTAATTTGGGATTCGATTTCAGAAGAAAGCGTACTGGGAATATCAACTTAGAGGCACAGCATTATATTATTGGAACTGATTTTGAAGGACTTCGAGGAGGGCTCAATGGACAATGGCGACAAAAAGGATTTCAAGGAATTCTTGAAGCAAGTTATTTGTCTAGTAAAGCTGACAATACAACAGAATTTATTCGACATAAGTCTGAATTTTCGCAGCGTATAGGTTGGTTGAAAATTGGCTATAAGGATGACCACGAGTTGAACCGTTACAAGACGGGTGTTTTAGATCCAATTAGTTATCAGTTTTTCGATTACCAGGTATACCTTTCAAATGGCGACTCGACTAAAAACCAATACCGTGTGTTTTATAGAGAGCGGTATGATAAGCGATCAGATAGCATACGTTTAACCCCAGTTGCAAAGGCTAAATCTATCGGGGCTGAACTAAAAATAACACAGTGGAAACGTCAAAAGTTAAGTTTCGTTTCGAGTTATAGAGAACTGCGTATTGAGGCACCAGACTTAATTGCCCAAGCCCCAGAAAACACATTATTATCTAGGGTGGAACACAGTGTTAAAATAGCAAAAGGAGCATTAACGTTGAACACCTTTTATGAGGTAGGTTCGGGGTTAGAGTTGAAGCGTGAGTTTTTATATATCCAAGTAAATGATGGCCAAGGGGTGTATACTTGGATCGATTACAACAGCGATGGCATAAAGGATTTGAACGAGTTTGAAATTGCTCAATTTGTAGATCAAGCAAGTTATATCCGGGTATTTACACCGAGTAATGAATATATTAAAACATTCTCGAATGAATACAACCAAGCGTTAAATTGGAGACCTGAACGAATTTGGCACTCTAAAAAAGGGGTATTGAAATTTTTGTCACGTTTTTCAGATCAGGCACGCGTTCGAATCAATCGTAAAACCAATTCATTTGATGGCATTGATGCGTTTAATCCATTCTTGTCACGAATTGCAGATACAAGTTTAATTTCTACAAATTCCAACGTGAGAAATACGCTGTTTTTTAATCGTACTTCGCGTATTTTTGGTGCTGAATATGCGTATCAAAATGTTCGAAACAAGACCTTATTAGCAAGTGGATTTGATTCAAGGTTGATTGCATTTCACGAGCTTTCTATCCGTTGGAACATCAAGCGAAAATTTACAATTAAACTGGCGGGTAAAATAGGGGAGAAGGCCTCTGAAGCAGACTACACTTCAGGAAGGGATTATGCTATAGAACATCAGGTTGTGGAACCAAGTTTTGTTTATCAGCCCAATACTGCATTTCGAATTACATTAGATGCAAGGGGTTCTCAAAAACGAAATGCTCAAATTTTAGGTGGAGAATTAGCTAAGGTTTATGAGTTAGGATCAACGTTTAAGCTGAATAAAGTAGAGAAAGGATCCATGCAAGGAGGATTGAAAATGGTGCATATTGAATATACAGGGGTACAGAATTCAGCCCTCGGATTTGAAATGTTAGAAGGGTTGAAGCCCGGTGTAAATTACACCTGGAACTTTGGATACCAGCGATCTATTGCTAAAAATATGCAATTATCTATCCAGTATAGTGGTCGAAAATCAGAAGACAATAAGATGATTCATTCCGGTGGAATGGAGGTTCGGGCATTCTTCTAAATCGACCGAAGCACTAATGTTATTTCTTTCGAAAGAAAATTTTAATTGGAACACCCGAAAAATCAAATTCTTCTCGTAACCTGTTCTCCAGAAAGCGCTTGTAACTATCCGGAATGTATTGCGGTAAGTTACAGAAAAATGCAAATGCTGGAGCGTGAGAAGGTAACTGTTGTACGTATTTAATTCGCACGTATTTTCCTTTTAACGATGGAGGAGGTGTACGCTCAATAATTTCAAGCATCACCTCATTAATTTCTGAAGTAGGGATTTTCTTAGTTCTGTTTTCATGAACATCCATTACAGCTTCAAGCGTTTTGTGAATACGTTGCTTGGTTACTGTAGATGTAAATATGATTGGAACATCATTAAATGGGGCCAACTGCTCGCGTACTTTTTCTTCGTATGCTTTCATGGTTGTGTGATCTTTATCAATCAAATCCCACTTGTTTACAAGTACAACAACTCCTTTGGAGTTGCTCTCTATGATATAGAAGATGTGTAAATCCTGTTTTTGGATGCCTTCCTCTGCATCAATCATGAAAACACAAACGTCTGAATTTTCAATTGCTCTAATTGAACGCAGTACTGAATAGTATTCAATGTCTTCAGTTACTTTTGCTTTCTTTCGAATACCAGCAGTATCTACAAGCATAAAGTCGAAACCAAAACCTTTATAACGCGTGTTTATAGAGTCGCGTGTTGTTCCAGAAATCTGTGTAACAATATTTCGTTCTTCACCCGTAAATGCATTTACCAACGATGATTTACCAACATTTGGTTTACCAACAATTGCAATGTGTGGTAGGCCTTCACCTTCTAAAACGGTTTCATCGTCTTTGTCAAATTCTTTTACTACCTCATCTAAAAGCTCTCCTGTTCCACTTCCATTGGTTGCAGAAACATCAAAAACTTCACCTAGTCCTAGTGACCAAAATTCAGAAGACAATCCATAACGGTCAGTGTTGTCTACTTTGTTGGCTACAATGAATACTTTTTTTCCAGACTTACGAAGTAATTTTGCAACGGTTTCATCAAGATCGACAATACCGGTCATTACATCGAGCATAAAAACAATTACGCTTGCTTCGTCAATCGCAATTTCTACTTGCTTTCTGATTTCTCCTTCAAAAATGTCATCAGAACCCTTAACATAACCACCAGTATCAATAACTGAGAAGTCAGTACCATTCCATTCACCACGACCGTATAACCGGTCTCTAGTAACACCACTAACTTCTTTAACGATCGCTCGCCTAGACTCTGTAAGTCTATTGAATAAAGTTGATTTCCCGACATTGGGACGTCCTACAATTGCAATAATATTACTCATATCTTTAAATCGATTTCTAAATGGCCTTAGGGCAATTTAGTATCCGTATTTCTTTAATTTTTGATCAGATCCTCTCCAGTCTTTGTCAACCTTTACGAATGTTTCTAAGAACACTTTCTTCTCAATGAATTTCTCCATTTCAATGCGTGACTCTCGACCAATTCGCTTCAACATTTCTCCTCCTCGTCCGATAATAATACCTTTTTGAGAGTTACGCTCTACAATGATAAGTGCTCTAATACGCGTAATGTATTCTTCATCAATATATTCTTCTATCTCTACTTGGGTAGCGTAAGGAATCTCTTTTCTACAGTGGATGAATATTTTTTCACGAATCATCTCAGAGATAAAAAATCGCATTGGACGATCTGTGATCGCATCTTTGTCAAAATAGGGTGGACTTTCAGGAATATGTAAAAGAATTTCATCCCAAACACCATCAATGCTAACGCCATGAAGTGCAGAAATAGGGAATACGTTTGCTTTAGGTAAACGTTCTTGCCAGTACGCTAATTTTTCGCCTACTTGCTCTTGGTTTGAAAGGTCCATTTTGTTAATCAAACAGAGCACAGGAACCTTGACGTTTTGAATGCGTGACAAGGTCTCTACATGATTCATTTCTGTTTCCTTTGTGTCTGTCACAAATAAGATAACGTCTGCATCTTTAATGGATGAATTAACGTACTCCATCATGTTGTCATGGAGCTTATATGCTGAGTTGACAACACCCGGCGTATCTGAAAATACAACTTGATGCTCTTCGGTATTAACAATACCCATGATACGGTGCCTTGTAGTCTGTGCTTTAGAAGTAACGATAGACAATTTTTCACCCACGAGTTTATTCATGAGGGTTGACTTACCTACGTTAGGGCTTCCTACAATACTAACAAAACCTGATTTATGCGCCATTTATTTGATAATTGAACTGCAAAGAAACGGAATTTAGTTGAAAGAAGGCATTAAAAGTTTAAGGCTTACGTTTATAACTTTAGTCTATGGTGTGCTTTACTGTAAAAACGGTTTCTTTTAACAGCGTGCTGTTTTTCGTTTTTTACCAACCCTTCCTTTATCAATAATTTTATTTAAGTAGCTATGGGCGAGTGGGACCTTACAGGCAGTCCCTCCTACATCAACATTAACTTTTCCGATTTGTTCAGCAATCTGTAGCGATTTTTCAGTTAGGGATTCTATATAGGACCCTACTGCAGTTACAAAACCATTCATGGTGTATTTGACCCTGTTTTTTGACGTGTGAATTTCATCTTTAACTGTTTCGAGTAGTTTTATATACGCGTTGATATCCAGGTTTTCATCTTCATTTACGGCAGCATAATAGGCTAAAGTCCCCCAGCCAGCAGAGGCAACGGTCTCTTTTTCGGAATTAATCCATTTTAAACCAAGTTCAAACCCATAGCTCGTTTCTGCCGCTACCCAAGGCACGGCATACTCAGACAGGTAAGACCAGTAGGCGCTGTTTACCCAACCTTCAAGTTGTTCCTTTGTGATTTGCGTTTCATCAGCCATTAAGCCTGCTAAATACATTGCATCAGAATTTCCTGTAGCGTATAATTCTAAGGCCAACTCATGGTTCTTTTTTGTCTTTTTTAGAATTTTTTTGAGGTTTTGCACTTGAACTCCGAAAAGAGGTTCTTTTGCCCCGTGTTTCATAAGCGTACTTTTAGTTTGCTCATTTCCGTATTCTTTCAGCTCTTTGAGAATGTCTTTTGCTGTCATCTTACTGGTTATTTCGTTATGAATTCCTATTTTTTTAACACGTTAAAATAAGAGAACCCTTCCCTTGTTTTAACCTTAAGAAGGTATACACCTGCCCGTAATGTTGTTTTATTTATTGACAGCATGGTTTTATGTAAGTTTTCTTTTCGTTGAAGTAATTTACCATTTATATCAAGGAGCTCAAACTCCAATAACTCAAGGTCAGATTCAATGAACAAGATGTCGTCAAATGGATTGGGATAAACGCTTATGTTAGCCTCCCAATTTTGATGTATAAGACTTGCTTCAGAACAATTAATTTGAGTTCCAGTTGTCTCAACTAAAGTACCGTTGTCAACATACCAATTTTCCCAAGTTCCGCCATTTCCTGTTTCCCAGTCACTCAAATCAAATGTGTTGTTTCCATTATTGGTTCCATTTACCTTGTAAACTTTTACTGCAGTTCCATTCAAGTTCCAGTTCAGTGGTGTAGAGTTGCTGCAATTTTCAGGGTTATAATCGGACAGCTCGCAATTTGTTTGAAGAAAAAAAGCAGTTTCTGGATAGGCAGGGTAGTCGCCATAAACCCGAGCTAAGCCATTTTCATCAACACAAACAGCAGTGTATTCATTGCATGCAATTCCCTTAGCGGCTATCCCATAGTCGGTTAATATTCGCGCTAAAAACACAACATGTCGCCCTTTTCTGTCAGGGTCATCATAATGCGTATCTGTAATTACATCATGCATAAAATCAACGTTTAGGAATTCGGTTGAGTCAACTGTAACATCGGAATCATAGGGGTTATTTAATGCTGTTGAAGAGGTAACTGTACCATTGCTTGCTGAAAAGTAGTAATTGCTTAAAATAGCCATTCCTGCACTCGTTCCTCCAACAACAATATTCCTGTTTTGAATGGCATCATTGATTAAGCTGTCTATGGGAGTATTTCGCCAATAAGAAATGTAACTCCATTGATTTCCTCCTGCAAACCAAATTGCTTCTGCGTTCCTGATTTTGTCATGAATATAGCTTTCGTTTGCTGCATTTGGGTTGTTAAATACAATTGTTTCAACGGAGTTCACAGAAACGCCTAAATCAGTATATAAGTAATTATTATAGCCGTTAGACCCGCTGGTTCTTAAAACGAGGACATCACCACCATCAGCCCGTTGAAGAAACCACTTCATTGCCTCGTCGTGTTCCGCTGCGCCTCCCATCATACAGGTTCCCCCTTGTGGGTTTGCGGAGGTCATATTGGTTGGGTTTCCAGTAAAATAGGAAGTGTATAGTTGCGCATAAACTTCGCTACTTAGTAGTAATGCAATAAGTAAAAACAGTCTCATTTCGTTTTAAGTGTTTGCAGTTATGTGACTGCTGTGATTTATTAAAGATAAACGTATTTGAGAGAACTGTGAACGGTTTAGAAATGATTTACTAAAAATGGACGTTCAGATTGCCATTGCTGACGTGTCATTTTTTCATCTCCTTCTTTAAGTTTTGGTCTACAAGTGTTCTAAAATCCTCCTCTGCCATTGTTAAATCCTCACGTTCGTATAGATGAAAATGCCTCATGTTTTCGTGCTTTTCGGCAATTGAATTGGCATAGGATATCTTTCTCATTGTTTCTACTGAAGCACAGAGACTTTGATGTTTAACTTTTCTGTTGAGCTTATTTCTTTTGTCAACAAGTTTTATTTTGTTGTCAGCCACGATAATCCTCAATGTATCATTTTGCTCCCCATAATTTTCCAATTCGCTTATCGGGATTTTAACATCTCTATATTGAGCGTAAGATAAACTATACCAATGGTTAAACAGTTGATAGTGTATTCCAGTGCTGTCCACGTTGATGACCATATGCAGGTGGCCTGGGAAAAATTTTGAGCCTTTTCGTGTGGTGAATGTTTCTTGAGTATAACTTGCTAACCCAAAACTCAAAGTCAATATGATGGTGAAGATGATTTTCATGGGATCTTTTAATGTACGTCAACGGATTCAAAGCGCCCTGAAGGGCATTTATTTCCTAATTCTTTTAAGTATTGAAAGTGTGATTTCACAGCTTTTATAATTGATAACTCATTGTAAGGCATTGAAAATTGCATTGCCGTTTCCTTAATTATTGGTGTAATATCGGTGTATAAAGTGTGCGGTAGATTAGGAAATAGGTGATGAGCAGCGTGAGAGTTAAAACCACCGAAGATCCAGTTAGCGAATTTGCTGGTAGGATGATAATCTAAAGAAACAGACAATTGATGCTCATGGTAGCAAGTTGGCAACATACCTCTATTGTCAGGTATTGGAAAATTGGTTTCAGTCGTGAGGTGCGAAATAATTAATGTTAAAACGAAAAATATTGAAATAATCGAGTGCATTATGATAAACGCGATAATCCAATTGGACAAGGACAAATCTGAAAAATAACATGGAGCTAATAATATAAATGAGAGGTATAAAACCTTCAATAAGATTACTTCAAGTATGAAAAGCCATGAGTAAGATAGATTTTTCATATTTGCAACCTCTTTTTTATACAGGTACATAAAATCTTTTATCAAAATCCAATGTAGGGTATATGCGCAGTAAAGAAAGGGTGCATAAAGGTGTTGGTATCTATGGTTCCATTTTCGAGCATGGGTTTTTGAAAGCCTGATGAAAGGATTGTTGTCGATGTCAGCATCGCACCCATCGACATTTGGAAATATGTGATGAGATGAAATATGTCTTTTTTTCCAGAGTGTAGCATTTACACCTTGAAGGTTAAAAATTAAATAATGAGCGATACTGTTTAATTTTTTACGCTTGAACAATGTATTATGTACAGCATCATGGGAAGAGTTGAAAGCTAGTAAAATCCCTGAAAGTCCAAATAAAGAATAAGTAATAATCAACAACAGAAAATTATTTGATACTACGTCAAGGAACAACAGCCCATAAAAAATTAGATACAAAGTGAAATACAAAAAAAATTTAACTTTCATTAATCTCTGATTCTTAGATAGAACTTCAGACGACAATGTTTCTTTAACTTTTTCATTCAGTTCTTTAAAAAAGGCTTTATCTGAAGGTTTAAAGTGAATTTTCATGATACTTATTTAATAGCTTGAGACTACGCCTCTTGTTTTTAAACAAAGGGGTAAGGGTATAATCGTTAATGGCAACTTTTTCTTCGGGGTATTTTTCTATAAAGTTCTTCATTACTTACAACAAGCAGATAAACAACAGATGTTGTATATTCACATTATATATCTCACCTAAGTTTAATAAAAAAAAACAATATAATAACACAAGCACATGATTGATATTAACGAAGGAAAAACAAATAATTATTTGGTGTATGGTGTCTTTGTGCTGTTGGGTGCTTTTACGCTTATAGGGTTTTCGATGTTTTTTTCAAATTACTTTGCTATCCCTGGAATTGCTTTGTTTTTAATTGCTTTGTTATTGTTTACAGCGTCTAATGGTCTTGAACTAGACTCCGTAGCAGGAAAATATCGAAAATATGGAAAAGTAGGACCCGTTAAATTTGGTCAATGGCATGCCTTAATAGACCCTATTTCAGCGCAGTTAGTTATTCACTCTTCCAATGCGCAAAAGGGGATGTTTCCTATGATGGGCAAAGTAGCCCCGTTAGACTCTAAAGTAATAACGTATGATATTGTTATTACCGATTCAGCCAATCAAGCACATCTTGTCTACGATTTTTTAGAATACAACAGGGCGAAAAACGCGTTGCAAAAGATTGATGAAACATATGGCATTCCTGTGGTAAATAAGGTGGCCGAAAAACTAAAAAATAGAAGACGTTAAACCATAGTAAAACTACGACTATTGTATCACCAATCTTTTGCAACGCGTTATTCCGTTATGTGTTAGTGTTATGAAGTAAACTCCTTTAGACTGTCCACTGAGGTTAATTTCCTGAATTCCAGCATGAATTTGTTTGCTCGCTATTAATTTCCCAAGGGTAGAGTAAATTTCCACATTCATTTCCTCAGCATTTGTACGTATGTTAAACACTCCTTTGGTAGGATTTGGATAAATCGCAGTAAGAATGTTCATGTTTTCATCTTCTTCAATAGTAAGAATGTTTTGCCCATTAATATTTACATTGTCCATGAAAAAACCATTTCCATAATCATTAATGGCTACGAAACTGATCATAATGGTATCACCATTTAACCCCCAATTACTCAAGTTAATACTGTCTGTTACCCAGGAATCACATGTAGGTTGCCAAGAACTCCCCACATAGTCTGTCGTTTGTAAGTCAGGGCCAATTGCTTCATAAATAGGATTCCACGTTGTACCACAATCCGTAGAATATTCAATACGTAATCCATCATCGTATCCTGCAGCATAACCCGCATAAGCATGATCAAATGTAAGCCAGTTTTGAGCAGTAGGTCCCTCACCTAATTTAACTTTGTTAGAAATTAAACTGGCCTCTTCACCGTTTTGTTGGATGTAATAATGATTTACATAAGTAACCGTATTGGGTTGGCAATCTATTCCCACATCAACAAGAATACTTTGCCAAGAAAAAGCAGAGGGAGGCACTTCCCAACTTGTAGGAGGAAAAATTCCAGATTCAAACCCTTCTTGTAAAGGAGTCGCGCTCGTGATTGGGAACACAGAGTCTGTATACGTGATAAAATCGGTGTAGGTTTGAGTACTTGTTCCAAAAGCATCGGTTACTGTTAAACTAACATCATACGTTCCGGGAGTCGCGTATACTACAGTTGGGTCTTCTAAAACAGAAGTACTAGGCGTTCCTCCAGGGAAGTCCCACTGCCAAGAAGCACTACTTAAACGAACGGCCGAGTGATCCACAAATTTAACGGTATCGTTCATGCAGTTAATCGTTAATTTGTTGACTGAAATTTGTGCAGACGGTGGTGAATTTTCAAACAAATCAATTTCATAAACGCTCCTATTTGTCCCATTTCTTAAAAGTCCCTCTCTGTAATAAGGCGCCAATTGAGTAGAGAACGTACTTTTAGGGAGGTTGTTGTCATAAAGACTCCAGTCTGACATGTTGTTGTTTCGGTAGTAGACAGCGTCCCTTGTCCCTAAATAAACACCTCCATTGCTCCCTCTTTGGTGTTCAATGTTTGTTGCATTCATGTTGTTAAGGGTTGGAGTACTTAAGTTCGTCCAATTAGCGCCGCCATTTACTGATTTGAACACTTCATTTCCTTGCCCGTCAGAAACAGTACCATACATGCTGCATCGCGCAATCCAAAGTATGTTTTCATCATGACTACTTACTGTTATGTCGTACGGAATCCAAGCTTGACCGTTTAGATTAGTAGGGGTAATGTTTGTCCAGGTTTGCCCTGCGTCAGAGGTTCTGTATATTTTTTTAGCTCCCCACCAACTCTCCCAAGTAGCCACATAAATGACATCAGGATTACTCCAGGCAACCTCTACCGAAGTGACTTCTTCGTCAAAGTGATGAACGGCCGAATAAGAAGATCCATTGTTCTTCGAAAGCCAAAGAGTTGTGTCATTTGACTTAAAAAAAGTCAATGCACTAATTGTGATAGCATCTCTCCTATTATTTGGTATCTTTCTACCTAAAATTAGTTATGAAAACACGGCTACTTATCTTACTCTTAGTTCCAATGATGAGCGTTGGACAAAATGTAAACATCCCTGATGCGAACTTTAAAAACTACCTAGTTAACAATCCTTCCATTAATACAGATGGTGATGGTGAGATACAAGTTAGTGAAGCAAATTCTTTTACCGGGTGGATTAATGTTCATAGCGAAGATATTTCAGACCTTACAGGTATAGAGGCATTTACTGCTTTAGTCTATTTGTATTGCTATAATAACCAACTAACCTCTTTAGACGTGTCTAGCTGTATTGCCTTAACTTATTTGTATTGTAACGACAATCAACTAACCTCTCTAGATGTATCTAACTGTAGTGATTTAACACTATTGGATTGTTCAAATAACCAGCTCCAATGCTTAAATCTTAAGAATGGAAATAACACAAATTTCACACAGTATTTTTATGCCGATGAAAATGCAAACCTTACCTGTATTGAAGTAGATGATGTTAACTACGCTACAAATAATTGGACCAACATTGACGCTCAAGCTTTTTTTAGCTCAGAATGCAGTAATGGTGGGTGTTCTTTAGGTGTGTCAGAACTAGTAATCACCCCAAGAAAACTAGCACGAATTGTCGATATACTAGGTAGAGAAACACACTTTAAACCCAACATACCTCTTCTATACATCTATAGCGATGGTACTGTTGAAAGGAAAGTTATTATAGGAGAATAATAACTTTCCCATCTAAAGCATTTTTTCTTAAAGCTTAATCACTTTAAAACATTTCTCAAATGAGTTAACGGAGCACTTAACAAAGTAAGTTCCAGAAACATAGTCTCTTAGAGAAATACTTGTTTTGTTACTTGTATTACTTAAAATGACTCCAGCTTGAATTGTCCTACCCAAGTTATCAAAAACCTCGATGTTTATGTCTTCTGAAAATGAAAATTCAGATTCCACGATAAATTCATTTGTAGTTGGGTTTGGGTAAACACTAATTCCTGTTAACACTAATTCATCATTAAGCCCTAACGGTGATACTTCAATAGGCACCATTTCCTCGTAGGCACAAACATTAGATGCGTCTTGAATAATGACGTTATAAGGACCAACAGGGAGCCCTGTGAAAACATTTGATGAAGAGTAACTTTGTCCTCCATCAATGCTATACATATATGGCCCTTGTCCTGATGTTGGATTAATTACAATAGATCCATTTGTTGATACAACAGAAGAAGCATCGGTAGCTACTATATCAGCTGAAATAAACTCACATACATCAACATAAACGCTATCTTCATATGAGCAGCCTCCAGCACTTTGAACGGTCACAAAATAAGTGCCTGAAGATAGATTGTCAAAATTGTTTGTGTTAGCAAATGTTTGCCCAGCGTCAATACTATATTGGAATGGGTTTAATCCAGCGCTCGTGTATACCGTAATGTTTCCATCATTAGCTGATGGTGATGAGGTATGGGTTACATTGATCGAAGCTTGAACCTCACAACCAGTTCCATCAGGACAAAATACTTCAACTGCTTCATGGTCAAAATCCCCGTCATTGAAAACAAGTGTGTTTCCAGATGAATTTAAAACCTGAAAATCGCCGTTTCCATACGCACAGCAAATACCATCTCCATATGAATCGTAGAAATGTAAAGAAAAGCAAGAGCTGTAATTGACACAAATAGTTTCAACATATTGAGTTTGATTCTGTAAACTACCCGTAGATACTATTTCACTTGTGCTTTCATCAACCATTTTCCAAGATGATTCTTCAGGGTAATTGTCAGGGTTTATAATTAGCGTAATTAAATCATAATTTGAATCTAAATCTGTAGTAGTAGAGGCTGAATTATTCGTTAAGTCTTCATCTAATTGATTATTCACACTTAATAGATTTAATGTGATGTTATTATTGAAAGCCTGTAAGTTACTATCAATAGCTATGAATATATTCCCCTGATCGAGGAATGGTATTTCTACTGAAGTATTTATTGTGTCTATTATTACACCGTTAACAAGTACTTGAATTTCTAAGTCAGTTATTGTAGAATCTCCTAGGTTATTTACAATCGCATTAAGTTCAACGACATCATCACAAACTACATTTAGTTCGCTAATAGAAATTGCTCCATCAAACTCATAAACCTTACTTAATAGAACATTTAAGGTGTCGTTATTTCCGTATTCATCATCTAAATGACTAACAATAGCCATGATGTCATAATCTCCGATAGTTGAAAAGTCTTGTGGCACTGAAAACTGAATTTCTGCTTCCTCAAAAGGTTCAATTGGCTGAGAAACTGAAATGGTTTCTACAGACTGATTATCGATTATAAGTTCAACATCAAAATTATTCATCTGATTTAACCCCTGATTCGCAATTGTAGCAGTCACAAGTTCATTATTTCCAAGGTCACTTGAGGATACCCCTGGGTCAATAGCTGCAACGCCTAAATCATAGTCTCCATTAATATCTGCCCAAAATGAAACCCACGGTCTAGCTTGTTTAATCAATAATTGGTCTTGGGCGGTTACTTTATATTCAATATCCATACCGAAGCCTTCTGCTCCAACAACATCATAAAGAATTTCAAACTGATCATGGATAACAGTTAGATAATCTCTAATTTGATTGAGGTATGCTACATCCATTACAAGTTCTCCTGGATTAACTAAGTTGGATAGATTCAACACAAGAAAACCTCCTCCTTGTGTGCTATCTTGATACAACAAAATTTCTTCTGGAACAGAATTTGGATCTGGATTTGTGATTAAAGACTCTCCGGCCTGTGAGTTTAAATAAAACGTCCCTTCAGTATCGTAAATAGGGTCAATACTGATGCCGACACCATTCGACTTTTCATCCTCAAAATTAGGGTGACAAAGTACACCCATGGCTGCCATAAAGTGATCTACACGATAAAAATCGCGTTCTTCATAAGCTCTAAAGTTCCACATGCTGGCGTAAATCTGTTTGATTGATTTAGAAATATGCCCTTCATCTGGATGTTGTGTTTTTGATGTATATAAACCAGCACCGCTAAACCCAGGTAAATCTTCGTTGTTCGTACTTGATCGACACCTTACTGATGAGCCTGCCGGAAATTCATCATGCATAGCTTGTAGATTGTCCATCATCCACTGTGGCATTGGAGCATCTTTAATATCACTTCTAAAATCGTCTAAACGTTCTGCTCGAAAGACCATATCGTTCTGAAAAGTAGGATTGTCTAGCATAACTTGTGCCTCTTGATAAAAATTATTGAAAAGCATAAATTCATGATAGTAATAAAATGGAATTCCAAAGCCATCAGGTATAGTACCATCAGGGAATCCAAAAGTTCTCATTGTTGCAATGTTTGCACATTTTGCACCAAAAGAAGCAGACATTGGGAAATCAATAGAGTCTAATGGTTTAATTTCAGTAATACTCAAATCTCGAATAGGTATTTGAGGGTCTGTTGGCCTTAAGTCTTCATACCATGCATTTACTTCAGCTAAAGTTGCCTCTCGTATTTGAAAGGTCTCGTTTTCAACCTTGTAATAAATGTAGTTTCCTAATAGACTCGCAATTGAATCAATCGATAGCGGATTAGAGATATATGAATTCGGGACATTATCCTGAATGGCTCTTAGGTTAACATGGGATAATGGTGTTTGAACTACAGAAGTAATAATACCCCCAACTCTTGGTAGAGAATTTGGCAATGCGTCATAAAGAACAATATCCCTGCTCCCTGGAGTCTCACTAAGGTCTGTCATGTGTTTAAAGTAGCCATATCCCTCTGTTTTGTGAAAAGGGATATAGTCGACATTCGCAAAAACTTCCGACTCTAGAGCAACCTCAATTCTCGATCCTACAAAGTCTGCTGCGTAATTGTTAAGGTGGTCATTTTCATCATTAGAACCGATAAAATGAGTCATATTATTTTGAAGAAACGGCATGTTAGCGATCAGCAATTCATACGTTCTTTGAGTTGCTTCAAAATCATAGGCATTTCCAAACGAAAAATTAAATGAATAGGATCCGATAACACCATTTGGTGAGATTGTATAGGGGTTAAAAACAATTTCCCCAGAACCATCATCTCCACTAACACTAGCTCCTATTGCATTCCAAAAGTTTGCGTGAATGATGTGGGTATTGCTGTTGATAAAATAAACCTTTGGATCAGGCGTATCTCTATCTAATATACCAAACTTAACATATAACTGATCGTCAAGGAATGGGGCCCAACCGACATTTTGAACTGTAGCCAAATTCATGAAAGTTTGCGCATCAGGTACTGAAGTTGTGCCATCAATAAAGGCTATAGCGCTAGCGTCATTTATAGGCGCATCAGTAGGCATATTATTAAACTCTGTAATGTCGTCAATACCATAACCATCGTAATCATCAGGGCTTGCAACGTCATGCTCTGTGATGGTATAGTTTGCTAAAGGATATGCTCCGGCGGGCTCAGAGATGATCATGGTCCCATTAATTCCCATTGTCATAGAAACTGCCCAGTTATAATTTGTTCCATGTTGCGCATGAAGCAGATAATATTTACCTGCTTGGCCTTGAATAGATAATTGTACTTGGTTAGAACTGTTTACTGCATAATTATCTATTGTTACATTTTGAGAATAAGAAAAAATGCTGATAAAAAAGAAGCAAAGGAGAGGTAGAAAAGTTTTCATATTGATAATGTTCTAGTTAAGAAACGGTTACAATTTACAAATGTTTATTTGAATAATTCGGTCAAATTATTTTTTTATTGAATCGTTGCAATTAAAAGCAGAGTGAAATAGATGAAGCCGTCTTTTATTTTGATAAAAAGTAACTTGATAAATTCGATCATAAATATCTAAATCAAATTCATGAATTTCTTTACCAGTTAATAGTCCAGCTAAGACCCCTGTGGTATTACTATGCCCAACAATAAGTGCATTTTTTTTTGACTCGATTAATAACCTTGAAAAATCTGAAAGCTTACTGGGGTCATATTCATTAATCGTCAAGCCCTTCGATAAAGCCGTTGGCAGGGCTGTGCTTTGGGTTCGGTTATAGTTTGTGCTGTATACTCTGTCTAGGGGTACATTGCTCAAAAAACGGCTTAAGCTTTCTGACCTTAACTCGCCACATTTAGTGAGGTGTGGGTCGTTGGAGTTGGTTTCTTTTTCGGAGTGCCTAACCAAATACACGGTAAAAAAATCACTCTTTTGAGAAACAACACAAGAGTGGGTCCCTAAGATTAAAAAAAGTAGTGTAATCTGCTTTATCCATTTATTCATGATCGGGGTAGTTTAATTTTTGGTGCAAAAAAGAGATTAAATGTAAGAAAGATTTTAGAGTTTATTTTCTTGACACCCGTTACTATCTCTATTGTGACTACTTTTCCCCAAGAACTAGGCTTGATCCTATATTAGTACAAATTAACAATGTCAGGTTCTAAATCAGATGTAAGCTGTTAATTGTTCGGGAACCCCCATAAAAAAACCGCTGGATTAAAATCCAACGGTTTTCTTTAGTAGCGGGGACCAGACTCGAACTGATGACCTTCGGGTTATGAGTACGATGGTCATTAGCCCTTAAAGTCTTTGTTTACAGGTACTTTACTTTGAACACATTTCAATTGCCAGTAACAACTGCCAAATGAAAACAATTAAATTATCCATTGGGGTATCAAAATCTTTACCAATCATTATTATCTATTACAATGAAAATCGCTATCGATACTGGAGCGGTAAAGCTATTGGTGTAGACTTAAAATCTAGTGAAGAACCAGACCTACTTAAAGCCGCATTTGAATTAAAGATAAGAGAAGGGTGGAGGCCAAGAGTAAAAGAGAAGATTGTAAAAGTAAAACCAATAACAGTTATTGAAGCATTAGAGAAAGGAATAGAAATCAAGATA